>JAESGI010000001.1_pt1 | contig 727957 bp, 697 predicted proteins | sample 9269671 | NCBI WGS metagenome assembly JAESGI01 (sample SAMN14515641, study PRJNA621666) | algae metagenome | isolation source: Nostoc indistinguendum CM1-VF10 and co-occurring heterotrophs from gravelly... | place: USA: Clark Mountains, San Bernardino, California | collected 1998-06-05 | reverse complement strand
ACCTGACACATTACGACAAGGCCGGTTTCGAGCTGATCGCCCACGAATTCCGCGAGTTCGCCTCCAACCTCGGTATCAAGCAGATCACGGCGATACCGATGTCAGCGCTGAAGGGCGAAAATGTCGTTCTGTCAGGCAAGGCCGCCATGCCCTGGTATGAAGGCCCGACGCTGGTGGAGACGCTGGAACTTGCAACCGTTCGCTCCGCGCAGTCGGGCGGCTTCCGTCTGCCCGTACAGCGCGTGTCGCGCCCCGGCGAGAGCTTCCGCGGTTATCAGGGCACGGTTGCCGGCGGCTCGGTGAAGCCGGGCGACAGCGTCGTCATCCTGCCGTCAGGCATGGTCGCGAACGTCAAGCAGATCGTGACTTTCGATCTGGTGCGCAATGCGGCCGTCGCCGGTGACGCCGTCACGCTGGTTCTCGACCGTCAGGTGGACGTGTCGCGCGGCGACATGATCGTCTCCATCGAGGCGCAGCCGCAGACGGGCCTTGCCTTCGACGCGCAGATCGTGGCGTTGCAGCCGGGCGGCATCGAAGCGGGCAAGCGCTACTGGCTGAAAAGCGGCAGCCGCCGCCAGCGTGTCAGCGTCCAGCCCGTCAGCCAGCTCAACCTCAAGGAAGGCGAATGGCAGGCGCATGAGACCTCGCTGCCGATGAACGCCATCGGCAAGGTGCGGCTTTCCTTCGACGAGACGGCGATCTTCGATGCCTACGAACAGAACCGCTCAACCGGCTCGTTCATCCTGATCGACCCCGACACCAACAACACGGTGGCGGGCGGCATGATTGCCGGCAAGCGGAGCGTCGGCGCGACGGAAGAACAGGGTGACCGCGTGATTCTCTCGCTGCCCGCCGATCTCGCGGAAAAGCTGCTGGCGAGCGAACTCCTGGCAAGACACCGCGACGAAATCGACATCCGCCGCACGGACGCTGCCACAGCCTCGCGGCTGATCGGCGACCTCAGCTGACAGGCACGGGCATGGACAAACAAAAAGGCGACCGTCAGAACGGTCGCCTTTTTAGTTTAAGAGGTTCTTCCGTGTAAAAGACTTGGGATCAGTTTAAAACACGAACATATAAAGCAGAATAATCACCACGACCGGAACGCCCATAGCCCACAGTGCAATACCCTTCAGCATGTTATCCTCCATTGTTGTATGGTTAGATAACGGCTGAGGCGGCTTTCCGATCCATGTTGCTATCCTGATTTTTACGGGTTGTTTCTCGTCCGCACAGAAACCCGTTTGTTCATTCGACGTTCATGCGCAAAAAGCGAATTTGCGTGCGGTCGCTCCGCCAAGCGGCCCAACAGAGGCTCGTTGTTTGAAAAAACAGCGGGCCTCTTTTTTGATCGCGATAAGTTGATCATGTCGATGGCCCCGAAATTCAGGGCTTGTGACTGTCATGGATAACTTCTTGGATTGTGGACGAGAATTGACGCTTCTAAGACGGTCCGTGTCGCGCGTCCCCTGAAACAAGGCCGCGACATTGAGGCCTGGCGCTTGGCGGAGCGACGGGCCTCTTTTGTTCGGGCGCGCGGCTGAGGCGACGGTGCGGTTTCACATCTGCGAGCAGGAAACGCTCTCCGCCCCTAAGCAGACACCAATTGAAGAACGGGAGTTTGAAGGCGCCTATCCGCATCTGTGCCCTGATTTTCAGGCAAGAGCGACGGATGCATTCCAACCGGTTCTGATTTAACAGCGACGGTTTCGGTGCAAGGCTTTGACCTTGAGATTTTCAGGAAGTATCGGGATGAGTTGCAAGCCGCTGTATCTATTGGGCTTCAAGCTGGTCGGAGTGAGAGGATTCGAACCTCCGACCCCGTCGTCCCGAACGACGTGCGCTACCAGACTGCGCTACACTCCGTGACCAGCGGCGCTTCTATAGACCAGCCTCCGGCATTCGACAAGCGGCTTATTGCATTTTTTATGACAAGTTTTTCCCATCCGTTGAAACAGCCCTGCCAAGCGCCTGCGGCACCGGCTGGAAGGCCTCAAAACGTTACAAAAAAGCAATTGTGGCAGGAAATTTTCGTCAAGCCGCCCACCTCCCCTGCCCCCCGTCGCCAAATCTGCTAGGGGAACGGAATGACCGGCGGGAAGCCGGACACGGCACAAAGGACATTTCACCATGCTATCTCGCAGCGTAACGCTCGCAGCGTTTGCCATTGCGCTCTCGGCCTGCACCACCTCCACGGGCGGCTCCACTCCCTCCTTCACCCAGAAGAGCCCCGTTGAGACCCGCTGGGTCGGCCAGTCCGCAGGTATTTTCTTCGCAAAATTCGGCCCACCGCTGAGCGACACGGAAACCGGCAGCTCCACGGTCTATAACTGGCGCGGCGGCTACAAGAAGGCCACCATTCCGGCCAGGTTCGAAGAGGGCAAGGATGGCAAGAAGGGTCGTCAGATCTCGCCGGCCCGCACCGCGTCGCTCTCCTGCACCGTGCAGCTCGTCGTTTCCAGCGACTACAAGATCACCGCCGTGCGCACCGTCTCCGACCGCCCCGGCGTCAACGGCCCAAGCTATTGCGCGGAATTCCTCGCCGCAAACTGATCTTCGGTCATAAACCGAACGCACCAAGGCCCGCCCGAACCGGCGGGCCTTTTCACTTTTTCGGGATTTCTGTCATTTTTCTGAAAAAAAATTCGGCCCGCAGCGGCATTGCGCCAGCCGTGATGGCCGGCAAGGTGCAGCCGGGCGGGCTTTTTGCGATATCGGGCGCAGAGAACCCTTTCAACCGTTTGAAAGCATCGCCTAATCTTCACCGCCCTAAAAATGACGATCCGCAAATGTGCAAAATTCGCCGGCGCGACCATATGTCCCGGCCAGATCCCTGCAAAAACGCTTGAACTGGAGTGAATGAGTCCGGGTTGTGCCGATTTGCGCTTTGCTGTAACGGGGCGATCGGGAGGAATGTTTTTAACACAAAACAAGAATCAGGTATGGCCGTGACTCCCATCGATCAAGACAAATCCCAGCTCACTGATCTCTCCAATGCATTTCCGCTGAACCGCCGACAGGTTCTGGGCGGTGCGCTCGCCGGAATTGCCGCAGCGGCGCTGCCCTCTTCTCCGCTTCTCGCCAATACGGCCGCCAAGAAGGTCGATGTGCTTTTGATCGGCGGCGGCATCATGAGCGCGACGCTCGGTGTTTGGCTGCGCGAACTGGAGCCCACCTGGTCGATGCAGATGCTGGAACGGCTGGACGGCGTGGCGCTTGAAAGCTCGAACGGCTGGAACAATGCCGGCACCGGCCACTCCGCGCTTGCCGAGCTCAACTACACGCCGGAAGACGACAACGGCAACATCAAGATCACCCAGGCCGTCAACATCAACGAATCCTTCCAGATTTCCCGGCAGTTCTGGGCCTGGCAGGTGCGCAACGGCGTCTTGAAGAACCCGCGCTCCTTCATCAACCACACGCCGCATATGAGCTTTGTCTGGGGTGACGAGAACGTCGCCTATCTGGAAAAGCGCTATCAGGCTCTCAAAGCCAGCCCGCTTTTCGCCGGTATGGAATTCTCCACCGATCCCGAGCAGATCAAGAAGTGGGTGCCGCTGATGATGGAAGGCCGCGATCCTTCCCAGAAGATCGGCGCGACCTGGTCGCCGCTCGGCACCGACATGGAATTCGGCGAAATCACCCGCCAGTTCGTATCGCATCTGCAGAGCGACCAGAATTTCGACCTTCAGGTCAATAGCGAGGTTTCCGACATTCAGCGCAATGCCGATGGCAGCTGGCGCGTGACCTATACCAACACCAAGACCGACGCCGAACAGGTGGTGGACGCGAAATTCGTATTCATCGGCGCTGGCGGCGGTGCGCTGCATCTGTTGCAGATGTCCGGCATTCCCGAAGCGGACGATTATGCCGGTTTCCCGGTGGGCGGCTCGTTCCTCATCAACGAAAACCCTGACGTGACGATGCAGCATCTGGCCAAGGCCTATGGCAAGGCTTCGGTCGGCTCGCCGCCCATGTCGGTGCCGCATCTCGATACCCGTGTGCTGGGTGGCAAGCGCGTTATCCTGTTCGGACCTTTCGCCACCTTCTCCACCAAGTTCCTGAAGGAAGGCTCCTATTTCGACCTCGTCTCCTCGGTCACCACAAGCAATGCCTGGCCGATGGTGCGGGTGGGCATCGACGAATATCCGCTGGTGGAGTATCTCGCCGGCCAGCTGATGATGTCGGATGACGACCGTTTTGCCGCGCTGAAGGAATATTTCCCGAATGCCAAGCAGGGCGAATGGCGCCTGTGGCAGGCCGGCCAGCGCGTGCAGATCATCAAACGCGACGAAGAAAAGGGCGGCGTGCTGAGGCTCGGCACCGAAGTCGTCGCCGCAGGGGATGGCAGCATCGCCGGCCTGCTCGGCGCTTCGCCGGGCGCTTCCACCGCAGCACCGATCATGCTCAGCGTTCTCGAAAAGGTCTTCAAGGACAAGGTGGCAACGCCGGAATGGCAGACGAAGCTTCGCCAGATCGTGCCGAGCTACGGCACCAAGCTCAATGACGACCCGGAAAAGGTGCAGCAGGAATGGGCTTACACCGCCGAACACCTGCAGCTGCCGACGCCGCCGCAGATCGACCTTGAGGCGCTGAAGGGCGCCGGTGCGGCGCCTGCGAGTGCGCCGGTGAAGAAGGTGCCGGATATCGCGCTCTAAGGCTTAGGTGCGATTTAGGATTGGACGCCGCGTGTCTCCGGATGCGCGGCGTTTTTGTTGAAGATGGCTTCTCCACCCGCACTAGCATCCTCCGGTGCATTGCCACTAGGGCGTCGAAAAAATATCTCGCGCCAAAAACCGGTTGGTGGTAATAATTCCTACCAACATCCATGGAGAAATGACATGGCCAACGTTGAAAAGATCAGCGTTTCGATGACGCCCCAGCACGCCGAAATCTTGCGTGACGCCGTGGAAAGCGGTGCTTATGCCAGCAGCAGCGAAGTCATCCGTGAAGCGATGCGAGACTGGTCGGCAAAATGGATTCAGCGACGCGACGACATCGCCAAGCTGCGCGCATTGTGGGCTGAGGGCAAAGCCAGTGGCGGTTCAACCGAAGTGGATTTCAACGAGGCGCTCAATGAAGCGCGTGCAGAACTGGCCTCGTTGAAAAATCGTGACCACTAAGCTTGTCTGGACGCCCCGCGCACGTAGCGATGTGAAGAAAATCTATATCGACATCGGCAAATCACAGCCTCTTGCCGCAGAGCGATATTTCGCTCGGTTCCGCGCCAAAGCGGAGCGCTTGGTCGACCATCCTCACCTTGGCGAGCGTCATACGGAAATTTTTCCGCCCGCCCGTATGCTCGTCGAGACACCTTATGTCGTTCTCTACGAAACCGTACCGGATACCGATGGCGGCGAAATATATTCCGTGGAAATCGTTCGCGTGATCGATGGTCGCCGGGACCTGCGAACGTTGTTCTGACTTGGAATAGATGGCTGGGGCGCCAGGATTCGAACCTGGGAATGCCGGTACCAAAAACCGGTGCCTTACCGCTTGGCGACGCCCCAACAGGGCAGTGAAGCGAAACGCCGCTGCCCGAACCGGGCCTGATTATCAAAGCCTGCCCGGCCCGGCAATGACCCGGCGACCAATTTTTTCACAAAACCCAAGCTTTTTGGGTGCCGTGGCGAAGTTCGCATGTTAGGGCTTGGGCAGCGGCGCGGTTGAGGCCGTGGCTCAAGCTGGCATGGCATTTTTCAGGAGGTCTCGATGGCGGACCCGGCATTCGATCTCGATTTCAGGCCGGCCTATGGCGAGGCGGTTCCTGTCGCCCCGCTCATCCAGCGCATCACCGTCAACAATCCTTCCGCCTTCACCTTTCACGGCACCAACAGCTACATCGTCGGCGACCGCTCCGTTGCCGTCATCGATCCCGGCCCGGAGGATGAGGCGCATTTTCAGGCGCTGATGGCGGCGCTTGATGGCCGCGAGGTCACCCATATCTTCGTCAGCCACACCCATCGTGATCACTCGCCGCTCGCCCGGCGACTGAAGGCGGCAACCGGCGCGCTGACGGTGGCGGAAGGTCCGCATCGCGCCGCCCGGCCGCTGCATGTGGGCGAGACCAATCCCTTTGCTGAAAGTTCCGATACGGCTTTTGTGCCCGATATCGCGCTTGGCGATGGGCAGAGCCTTTCCGGCGACGGCTGGACGCTGACCGCGCTGCATACACCGGGGCACACGGCCAACCACACCGCCTTCGCGCTTGAGGGCAGTGGCATCGTCTTTTCCGCCGATCATGTGATGGCCTGGGCTACCACCATCGTCGCACCTCCTGACGGGGCGATGAGCGATTACATGGCCTCGCTGGAGAGGCTGCTCACCCGCGACGACCGGCTGTTCCTGCCCGGCCACGGCGGCCCGGTCACCGATCCCTCGGCCTTCATGCGCGGGCTACGCGCTCATCGACGTATGCGGGAAAAGGCGGTTCTGAAGCGCATCCGCGAAGGCGACCGGCTGATCGCCGATATGGTGAAGGTGATCTATGCCAGCACCGACAAGCGCCTGCACGGCGCGGCCGCCCTTTCCGTGCTGGCGCATATAGAGGACCTGATCGAAAAGGGCGAAGTGCGGACAGATGGTGCGCCTTCGCTGCTGGGCGAATATTTTCCGGCGTGATGAGGTTTTGACGCGCGAATTCTCACGATGCTTTCGTCGCTCGCCGCCCGTTCGACGGGGAACGAGCGGGTGCCACGACAAGACAAATAGCCTCAGTTGTCGTTCAGCCCCTGCATCTCCGCATCCAGCGCATCAAGATAGGCTTCCGCAATCGCCGCCCCCATGCCGAGATCGTGCGGGCCGTAGCGGGAAGCGACGCGGACATCGACGATGGTGGTTTCCGCCTCTTCTTTCAGGCGGATGAGGATATCGAAACGCAGGCCCCAGATGCGGGTGCGGGTTTCACCCTGCATCAGCACAACACCGCTGCCATTAAAGAAGGTGGGCTGCGGCGCGTCAGTCGGGCGGGCCATGGGCACCGGCACGATGGAGGGCAGGTCTTCCACTGGCCCCTCTTCCGCGGGCTGCGTCCTGTCCTGCTCGGGAATGCCGGCAGAGGGCGCATCTTCCGCCCCGATCACCCCCTTCGTGTGGGTGATGCGAATAGTCTGGGCGGCGGCCATTTTTTTGGCGGCGGCATAGATGCGGTCGATCGCGCCTTCATAACGGCGGCCGGCGAGGCTGGCATAGGCCTCCATCTGCGCATCGCGGTCGGCCTTGGTGATGACAGCGGGCCGCACCAGCCATTGCTGATTGGCCGTGGGCGTCACCAGCCATTCCGGCACATCGCTCAGGTCGGTGGAAATGTCGTAAATCTTCGGCTGCTGCCAATAAAGATAGGAGCCATAACCGACCACGCCGAGCGGCAGGGCAGAAAGAAGCAACGCCGCCAGCGCCGAAAGGCCGCCGCGCGCACCCTTGGTCCACAGCCGCTCTAGGCCGATCAGCGCCAGAAGTACGGCCGCAAGAGCGATGCCGGCGGCAATGACGAGCAGACCGGTGAGATCAGGCGTCGTCAGCGGCCCGAAACGATGGATGCCGGCGGCGATGAGAAACAGCACAAGCGCCGCAAGGCCCAGATACCGGGAAAGATAGGCTGCAACCGAAAAAGGCCGGACGAAACGCACAGTCATGAAAGCGGATATCCGTTAGATCGCATTGGCTAAAAAGCGTTGCACCCGAATTCTGGCAGGGAATCACCTGCATATGATGTCATAGACCGGATTTACGGCGAGGAAAACAAAGGACGGGTTTGATCCGCAAGCCAAAATGCGAAAACCTCACGTCAGGGGCCGGGAACGGAAGCGCGATGGGGCGAAACATTTTTCTGAGAATTCGCCATTTGCGAGAATAATTCCCCGACAACGCAACAAATACGCACGTTCATCCCTTAATTGCTGAGGAAATCGGCGTATCCTCGGCGATCTCCCTCGAGAATGCGTGTAAAAAGTGCAACATTCTCGTTTTCTTGCACAATAAAGAGACATGTCATGTCACAGGCAACGACGTCCGCCGGCCCCTCCGGGCCTAAACCCTTTTATCGCAATTTCGGCTTTCAGGTTCTGATCGCCATGGTCATCGGCCTGCTGCTCGGGCTCGTCGCGCGCAACATCGGTCCCGATGCCGCCGGCAGTCCGAACTGGCTTTCGGTGACGCTGCAGACCATCGGCAGCATTTTCGTACAGCTTTTGCGCGCTCTCGTTCCGCCGCTGATCTTCACGGCCATCGTCGCCTCCATCGCCAATCTCAAGAACCTCTCCAATGCGGCAAAGCTCGTCTGGCAGACGCTTTTGTGGTTTGCCATCACCGCGCTGATTGCCGTGGTCATCGGCATCGTGCTCGGCCTCGTCATCCAGCCGGGCGTCAATACGGCGATTGCCAATACGGCAGCGGCGGCACCCTCCTCCACCGGCTCCTGGCTCGACTTCCTGAAGGGCCTCGTCCCGGCCAACGTCTTCGGCCTCGAAGCCTCGACCAAAATCAACAACGGCGCCGGCAGCACCTCGCTGAACTTCAACGTGCTGCAGCTTCTCGTGGTGTCGATCGCCTTCGGCGTTGCCGCGCTGAAAGCGGGCAAGGCGGCGGAGCCGTTCCTCGCCTTCAACCAGTCGCTGCTTGCCATCGTGCGCAAAATCCTGTGGTGGGTCATCCGCCTCACCCCCATCGGAACCATCGGCCTGCTTGGCCGTGCGGTTGACCAATATGGCTGGACGACGCTTTCGCAGCTCGGCTGGTATGCGGCCGCCGTCTATATCGGTCTGGCGCTGGTGCTGTTCGTGGTCTATCCGGCCCTGCTGATCGCCCATGGCCTGAAGCCGTCTCGCTTCTTTGCTGGCGCATGGCCGGCCATCCAGCTCGCCTTCGTTTCGCGCTCCTCCATCGGCACGCTTCCCGTCACCGAAACCGTGACGGAAAAGAGCCTCGGCGTGCCGCGCGAATATGCCGCCTTCTCCGTGCCGCTCGGCGCCACCACCAAGATGGACGGCTGCGCTGCGATCTATCCGGCGATTTCGGCGATCTTCATTGCGCAGTTCTTCCAGGTGCCGCTCGGCATTCAGGAATATGTGCTGATCGTCTTCGTCTCGGTGCTCGGCTCTGCCGCAACGGCGGGTCTGACAGGTGCTGTGGTGATGCTGACGCTGACACTCTCCACCCTCGGCCTGCCGCTGGAAGGTGTGGGGCTGCTGCTCGCCATCGACCCTATCCTCGACATGGGCCGCACGGCGGTCAACGTCGCCGGTCAGGCGCTGGTGCCCACCATCGTCGCCAAGCGCGAGGGCATCCTCAACGAGGCCGTCTATAACAACGCCAAGGACATCGATGCACTCGATGACCGGGAAGTCGTGGCGGCCTGAGTGAAGCAATTGGTGGCTGCTTACCTGTACGCCACTTTCCTGCTGCCACGATCAACGCCAGCGATGATTTCATTCATCGTAGCGATGTCACGATGAGAGCAGCCGCCAGCAATAAAAAGCTGAGCGGCTGCAATCGTGTCTGGCGTTATTGTTGGAAGACGGTTGTGCAATTCATTTAGTTTTGTCGGAGACACTGGAAGCCAATCCAAACGGCAGGCACAACCGAACGGGAAAACACTCCGATAATGTTTCATATGTCCGATAGTGGCAAACACGATCCGGCTCTTACCGTTCGCCGCATTCTCAAAGTCAATCATGCCGGCGAGTTTGGCGCCATCCGCATCTATGGAGCACAGATATGGATGGCTCGTCGGCTGTTTCCGGACATCGTGTCCGCTCTTCATGAAATGCGGGAAGACGAAATCGATCATTGCCGCCTGTTCCGGGAAGCCATGCCTTCAAGACATGCCAAGCCCTGTCGCGTGATGGCGTTTTGGAGCCTCGGAGGTTATCTGCTCGGCTTTTTGACCGCGCTTGGCGGACGCAACATGGTCTGGATTTGCACTGAGGCCGTGGAAGGCACTGTTCACCGCCATCTAGAAGAGCAATTGGCCTTTTTGCAGACGAGAGACCCTGAGCTTCATCAGCTGATTGCTTCTATTCAAGAACAGGAATTGGCTCATCTGCGGGAGGCCGAGAAAAACCAGATGACGCGCGGCATGGGCCACAGGCTGCTTCTACCGATTATCGGCTTTCTCACCGACTTGATGATCTGGCTATCGACCTGGGGAGACTCAAGCTGGATGCGCGCCGAAATGGAGCGCTCCAAGCGAGCCTGATGGCTCGCCCCGATGCAACTTTCCACCCCAACGCGGCTTTTCCCCATATCAAAACAGGCGTATCAATCGCGGCAATAAAAGTGCCGTACGGCTGTCATGTTAAGGGAGAAACAAAATGCGCGTTTCCATCGTCTTCGGTGCGCTTGCCACTATGCTGGTGCTCACCGCTTGCCAGACGCTGACGCCGGAAGAGCGTCGGGCGCGGGATGAGGCGACATGCCGGGGGTATGGGTTCCGCCCCGGCACGGACCCGATGGCAGGCTGCCTTCTCGATCTGGAAATGGACCGCCGCGCCGACAACCGCGCCTGGCAGGCGCAAATGAACCGCGACATGTTCTACCGGCCGGTGGTGGTGGAGCGGCGCATCATCGTCCAACAGAACCCCTGACGGGAATGAAGGCGACATTGCTTGGGGTTTCCCCCTGCTTCGACCTTGCGGCCAGCGTCGCCTGCGCCGCCGCAAGGCGCGCGATGGGCACGCGGAAAGGCGAGCAGGAGACGTAGTCAAGATCCGCATCCTCGCAGAAATGGATCGAGGCCGGGTCGCCGCCATGTTCACCGCAAATGCCTAGCTTCAGCTCCGGCCGCGTCTGGCGGCCGCGTTCGGCGGCAATGCGGATCAGTTCGCCCACACCGTCGAAATCGAGCGAGATGAACGGGTCTCGTTCGATGATGCCTTTGCGCTGATAGGTATTGATGAAGCGCGCCGCGTCATCGCGGGAAATGCCGAAGGTCGTCTGCGTCAGGTCGTTGGTGCCGAAGGAGAAGAACTCCGCGGCTTCCGCAATGACATGGGCGCGCAGGGCCGCACGCGGCAGCTCGATCATCGTGCCGGTCAGATATTCCAGCGTCATGCCGGTCTCTTCCGCCACCTCGGCCGCCACCGTGTCGATGACGGCCTTGACGTAATCAAGCTCTGACCGGAGGCCGACCAGCGGCACCATGATCTCTGGCACAACAGGAGCCCCGGTGATGCGCGCCGCCGCAACGGCGGCCTCGAAAATGGCGCGCGCCTGCATTTCAGCGATTTCGGGATAGGAAATCGCCAACCGGCAGCCGCGATGGCCGAGCATGGGGTTGAATTCGTGCAGCGCATCCAGCCGCTGGCGGAACACCGTCTGCGGCATGCCCATGGCGGCGGCCACCTCGACGATCTCGCCATCGGTCTTCGGCAGGAATTCGTGCAGCGGCGGATCGAGCAGGCGGATCGTCACCGGCAAGCCGTGCATGATCTGGAACAGTTCGGTGAAATCCGAACGCTGCATCGGCAAAAGCTGGTCGAGCGCTGCCCGTCTGCCCTTTTCACTTTCCGCAAGGATCATCTCACGCATCACATGGATGCGGTCGCCCTCGAAGAACATATGTTCGGTGCGGCACAGCCCAATACCCTCAGCGCCAAAGGCGCGGGCGGCGCGGGCGTCAGCCGGCGTATCGGCATTGGTGCGCACCGTCATGCGGCGCAGGCCATCGGCCCATTGCATCAGCTTGCCGAAATCACCTGAGAGTTCCGGCTGCGTCATCGGCACCTCGCCCTTCAGCACCCGGCCTGACGAACCGTCGATGGTGATGACATCGCCGCGTTTCAGCATGCAGCCGACGCCGATCAGCACCTTGTTGCGCATGTCGACGCGCATGGAGCCGGCGCCGGTGACGCAGGGAATGCCCATGCCGCGCGCCACCACGGCGGCGTGGCTGGTCATGCCGCCGCGCGTCGTCAGAATGCCTTCGGCGGCGTGCATGCCGTGAATATCTTCCGGGCTGGTTTCGATGCGCACCAGAATGACGCGGCGACCTTCCGCCTCCGCTGCAACCGCCTCTTCCGCGGTGAAGACGATCTCACCCGTCGCCGCCCCCGGCGAGGCCGGCAGGCCGGAGCCAATGATGGGGCGGGACGTGCCGGGATCGATGGTGGGGTGAAGCAGCTGGTCGAGCGATGAGGGCTCGATGCGGCAGACGGCTTCCTCCTGCGAGATCGACCCTTCTTCGACCATATCGACGGCGATCTTCATGGCGGCACGGGTGGTACGCTTGCCGGAACGGGTCTGCAGCATCCAGAGCTTGCCGCGCTCGATGGTGAATTCCAGATCCTGCATGTCGCGATAGTGGTTTTCCAGCCGCTTGCAGATCGCCAGGAATTCGCCGAAAGCCTCCGGCATCAGCTTTTCCATCGAAGGCTTGTCGGAGCCGGAGGCAAGACGTGCGGCTTCGGTGATGGATTGCGGCGTGCGGATGCCCGCCACCACGTCCTCCCCTTGAGCATTGACGAGGAATTCGCCGTAAAGCTCCGCCTCGCCCGTCGAAGGGTTGCGGGTGAAGGCGACGCCCGTTGCCGAGGACGAGCCGAGATTGCCGAAGACCATGGCCTGAACGTTGACGGCCGTGCCCCAGTCGCCCGGAATATTGTGCAGGTGCCGGTAGGTCACGGCGCGGTGGTTGGTCCAGCTGGCGAAAACCGCGCCGATCGCGCCCCATAGCTGGACGTGACAGTCCTGCGGGAAGGCTTCGCCCAGCTCATCCTCGATCAGCTTTTTGTAGAGCGAAACGACGTGCTGCCATTCGACCGCCGACATGTCGGTATCATATTCATGGCCGAGGCGGCCTTTTTCGTCTTCGAGAATTTCCTCGAACATTTCATGGTCGAGGCCCATGACGACATCGCCATACATCTGGATGAAGCGGCGGTAGCTATCCCAGGCAAAACGGGCGTCGCCCGCATCATGGCCCAGCGCCTCGACGGTGCGGTCGTTGAGACCGAGATTGAGAACCGTATCCATCATGCCGGGCATTGAAGCGCGCGCGCCGGAACGGACGGAGATGAGCAGCGGCGACTGGCTGCCGCCGAAGGTCTTGCCGGTCACGGTTTCCATGCCGTGCAGGCCGGCCATGACCTGCAGCTTCAGGTCCTCGGGAAGATCGTGGCCATTCTTGTGATAAAGGGCGCAGGCATCGGTTATGATGGTGAGGCCGGGGGGGACGGGAAGGCCGAGACTTGCCATTTCGGCAAGGTTCGCGCCCTTGCCGCCCAATATCGCAACGTCACCTGCCCTGCCTTCGGCAGCACCGTTGCCGAAGGTATAAACCCATTTTTTCATTCCACGCTCTCCACCCAGAAGCGTTGTCATTTTTCTATCATCTACAGCATTGCCGGCATGTTGGGAACGCCGCAACGTGCAGTTTACATCGCAGTGCAGCATAATTGCGGCAAATTGCGCGCCAGAATTGCCGCAAAGGCCGAATAACGCCATGATTGACGCATTCGTGTAGTGCGCTGAAACGGAGTGTTGCCTAAGCCATTCAAATCGCCGACAAAGAGATTATTCATGCAATTTACCCGCCGCCATACGCTTAAATTTGCCGGAATTTCCTGCGCCGCCAGCGCGCTTGCCGGGGCGCTCAGAGCCGAAGGCGCAGTACCCGTCACAGGGGCCGCCTCTGCCCTTCCCTTTGCGCTGACGACGCCGATGCATATCGGCCAGGCCGCAATTCGGGTGCGCGAACTCGATCCAATGATCGATTATTACCGTTCGGTTCTCGGCATGAACGAGGTGGAACGCACGGCCAGAGGCGTGACGCTCGGCGTTGGCACTGTTCCGCTGCTCGATCTCGTCCACAAGCCGGCCGCGGATTTCGAAAGCCCCACCTCCGCCGGCCTGTTCCACATCGCCTATCTGATGCCCTCCCGCAAGGATCTGGCGCGCTGGCTGGTGCATGCGGCGCTGAAGCAGGTGCCGCTGTCAGGTTTTGCCGATCACAATGTCAGTGAGGCGATCTATCTCAACGATCCCGAAGGCAACGGCATCGAGGTTTACAGCGACCGGCCGAAGGACACCTGGGTCTGGAGCGGCAGCGTGGTGAAAATGGGCACCGAACAACTCGATATTGATGATCTCGTGAAGCTGACCGACACCAAAAGAAGCGATTATGAGACAGCCCCAGCGGGGATGCGCATCGGACACGTTCACCTGCGGGTCGGCGAAATCGCCACCGCCCGCGCCTTCTACGAAGAGGCCATCGGCCTGCGACCGACGCAGGATGCGCGCTCGGACGCGTCTTTCCTCTCTTCCGGCGGCTATCACCATCATCTGGCGGTGAATACATGGAACAGCCGCGGCGCGAAGGAACGCAACGCCATGGAAACCGGCCTCGACTGGTTTTCTCTCACCATTCGCAATCCCGCCGATCTCGAGGCGCAGAAAACGCGGCTGCGGGCCGCCGGTTACGTGCTGGTGGAGATGGAGAACAATGTCGTGGAAGCGATCGACCCCTGGGGCACGCGGCTGCGGCTGGTGCCGGGGTGAGTGATGGTAGGCCTCCGTGCATCATGCGTGGAGAAATTCGCAAACTGCGCCATTGGCGGTTGCAGCAGGCCAAGTGTTTACAGGGATTCGCTGCGTCTCCTCCTTCCGTTATTCCGGCCCTGAGCCGGAATCCAGCCGACATGCGTCTGCGCAACGGGAAGAGTCTTTTCAGCCCAAGGACTTGGGCTGGCTAGATACCGGCTCAAGGCCGGTATGACGGAGGAGGTTTGTTCCCCGGAAACGATTACCGCCATACAGCCATCTCACTCTGTGAACCCGGAAAAGAAAGCCTTGCGAGGCCACGGCAGCGGCCTCGCAAGGCATTCCATCCGGTACAGGAAACCGGATGGTGGGGTCTGGAGAGAACCCTTTGGCTCTTGGGGAAAACATATCAAAATGCTGCGTGATGTCGCTCACCCGAATGGGTGATACGGCAAGATAAATTCACATTGAGCAAAAGTCGGGGCTGGCTCCCGGAAAAGCCGCCTCAGACGGCTTCGCGCAGCTGTTCGGCAGTCTGCAAATCAACAGACACCAGTTGGGACACGCCCTGTTCGGCCATGGTGACGCCGAACAGGCGGTTCATGCGCGCCATGGTGATGGGATTGTGGGTGATGATGACGAAGCGGGTTTCCGTGGAAGCCACCATCTCGTCCATCAGGTTGCAGTAACGCTCGACATTGTGGTCGTCGAGCGGCGCATCCACTTCGTCCAGCACGCAGATGGGCGCGGGATTGGTGAGGAAGACCGCGAAGATCAGCGCCATCGCCGTCAGCGCCTGTTCGCCGCCTGACAGTAGCGTCATGGTCTGCGGTTTCTTGCCGGGCGGACGGGCGAGGATTTCCAGCCCCGCTTCCAGCGGATCATCGGATTCGATCAGCTGCAATTCCGCCGTGCCGCCGCCGAAAAGATGGGTGAACAGCCGCTGGAACTGCGAATTGACCACATCGAAGGCGGCGATCAGCCGTTCGCGGCCTTCTCGGTTGAGGTTCTGGATGCCGGCGCGCAGCTTGCGAACGGCATCGATGATGTCGTCCCGTTCCTTGATCAGCGCCGCAAGCTTGGCCGAGAGCTCGGCCTGCTCTTCCTCGGCGCGCAGGTTGACGGCGCCCAGCCGCTCGCGTTCGATCTTCAGCCGGTCGAGATCGCGTTCGACATCACGAATGTCAGGCTTCGGCTGGTCAGGACCAAGGCCCGTCAGGCGAAACGCCATATGCGGCTCGGTATTCAGCGTTTCACGGATGCGGTGTTCGGTTTCCTGCCGCTTCTCGCGGGCGGAGACCAGCCGCTCCTCGGCACGGCCACGCTTTTCGCGGGCTTCGGCCAGTTCCGAAAGCGCCGTTGCAGCCACCCGGTCGGCGGCGCGCTGCAGGTTTTCCGCCTCGGCGAGCCGATCGGCAGCCTCGCGGCGGGCGTCTTCCGTCTTCTGCAATTCGTTGAGGAGGTTGCGGCGTTTCTCGTCGAATTCCTCGGGCGCTATGTCCAGCTCGGCGATTTCCTCGCGCGCCTCTTCCTCGCGCTCGCGCAGCGTGGCGATATGGTCGGCGGCGCTTGCCGCACGCGACTGCCAGGTGGAACGCTCCTGCCCTATCGCCTGAATTCTGCGCTGACGGCTTTCCGCCTCGCGGCTCACGCCTTCGTGGCGGGCACGGGCTTCCGCCAGAAGGCCGCGGTCGGTCGCGACTTCCAGCTGGCTTTCGCGCAGACGGAGATCGAGCACGGAAAGATCAGGCGCGTTCTCCATTTCGATGCGGGCGTTTTCTTCCTGAACGGCGATCTCGTCGATCTGCGCGCCGATCTGGTTCAGCGCTTCCGAGACGATATCCCGGCGGCGCAGAAGATCGCCGGAAGCCCTTTCGGCTGATGTCAGCGCCTCGCGCGCCTCGGCAAGCTGGCGGGTCGCAAGCCGGCTTCCGTCACGCACTTCCGAAAGCCGCAACTCGCTGCTTCTTATGTCCTCGGTTCTGGCGGCAAGCTGGTCTTCGGCCTCTTCCAGAATGGAGCGGGCCTCATCCAGTTCAGCTTCGATTTCCGCGAGACGGTTCTTCTGCGACAGGCGAAGTGCTGCAGCACCCGGCGCATCGGCGCTGGCGATATGGCCGTCCCAGCGGAACAGCGCGCCTTCGCGCGTCACCAGCCGCTGGCCGACCTTGAGTGATGGCAGTAGTCTCTGGGCTTCCGCCGTGCCGGAGACGACGCCGATCTGTGCAAGCGCGCGCCGGAGAGCCGCTGGCGCCTGAGCGTAATCGAGCAGCGGCGTCACGCCCTGCGGCAAGGCGGGATCACCTGCCCCGTCGCCATTGCCGGCCCAATAGGCGGGGGCGGCGGCATCAAGCGGGCTTTCGAGATCGTCGCCGAGGGCGGCACCCAACGCCGCTTCAAAGCCACGCTCCACCGTCATTTCTTCCGCCACCGGCGTGAAGCTGCCATTGGCGGCGGCGCTGGAGGCAAGGATTTTGGTGATGGTGCGTGCTTCCGTATCGAGCGCGTTCAGCCGGTTTTTCGCCGTTTCCAGAGGCCCGCGCGCCAGCGCTTCGGCGGAACGCGCCTCGGCGACAGCGGCCTCGGCTTCGTCAGCGACGATCAGGGCATCCTCGACCGCAATCTCTGCCGCCTCGACAGCTTCCCGCCGTTCCGAAGGATCGGGAAGGCCGGAGAGTTTTTCATCGATGGCCTCGATCTCGGCGGAGGCCTCCTGCGACTGCCGTTCCAGCCTCAGCTTACGATCGGAAAGATCGCGGATCGTCCGCTCCAATTGCTGACGCGCGGCGAACGCTTCGGCTCGCTCGGCGGTGATTGCAGTAAAGACGGCTTCGCTTTCCGCCAGTTTGATAGCGGCGGTTTCGAAAGCTTCGCGCATCTCCTCGGCATGGCGGCCGGAATCGGAGAGGATTTCGAGGAGTTCGGCCTCTTCCTCATCGAGCCGTGCAAGGATTTGCGCATTGTCCGAAACAAGACGTTCCTCGCGGACGATATCCTCGCCAAGCTGCGAGAGACGGCGCGCCAGCTCGTCGCGGCGGCGCAGCAGGCGGTTCGCCTCGTCATCCAGCTGGGTGCGGGCAATCTGCAGGCGTTGCAGGGCGGCGGCCACCCGCGCTTCATCTTCGCGCAGTTCCGGCAGCTTCAGGCTGGCGATGCCTTGCTGCTTGGCCGCTTCCATCTGGCCTTGAGCCTTTTCGGCGACGATGTTGGTCGCCTGATTAAGCGCGCTTTCCGCCTCGCCCTCGGCTTCCTTCGCCTCTACCCAGCGAATATGCAACAGGGTCGCTTCGCGGGCGCGGATATCCGCTGACAGCATCTTGAAGCGGTTGGCCTGCCGCGCCTGCCGTTTCAGGCTTTCGATCTGGCTTTCCAGCTGGGCGGTCACATCCTCCAGCCGCTCCAGATTGGTCTCGGCGGCGCGCAGGCGGAGCTCGGCCTCGTGGCGGCGCGAATGCAGGCCGGAGATGCCGGCCGCCTCTTCCAGAAGCTGGCGGCGGGCCTGCGGTTTGGCGTTGATGAGCTCGCCGATACGCCCCTGCCCCACCATGGAGGGCGAGCGCGCGCCGGTGGAGGCATCAGCAAACAAAAGCTGCACGTCCTTAGCACGGGCCTCCTTGCCATTGATGCGGTAGACCGAGCCGTTTTCGCGCTCGATGCGGCGCGTCACCTGAATTTCATCGGCATCGTTGAAGGCGGCAGGCGCGGTACGGTCGGAATTGTCGAGATAGAGGCCGACTTCGGCGGTGTTGCGGGCCGGGCGGTTGCCGGAACCGGAGAAAATGACATCATCCATGCCGGATGCGCGCATGTTTTTGTAGGAGTTTTCGCCCATCACCCAGCGCAGCGCTTCGACCAGATTGGACTTGCCGCAGCCGTTGGGACCGACAACGCCGGTCAGGCCCGGCTCGATGATGAATTCGGAGGGTTCGACGAAGGACTTGAAACCGACGACGCGGAGCTTGTTAAACTTCATGCCGCCATGCTCCAGACAGAAAAACGGCAATAAAAAACGGGCGAACGGAAATATCCGCCGCCCGTTCCTTTAAGGCTTCGGCGATCAGAGCAGCTTGTCGATGACAGCCGACATGGATTCAACCGACATGTCTCCTGCGTATTTCTTGCCGTTGATGATGAAAGTCGGCGTGGAGTTGACGCCGAATTCCGTCGCACCGCGTTGCATCGTTGCGTTCACATCATCCAGAAGTTTCTGGTTCGTCAAGCAGGCCTCGAAAGACTCCTGTGAGAAACCGGCCATTTTCGACATTTGCAGCAGGGCGGCGCGTGCATCCTGCGCGACAGCCCAGCTCTGCTGCTGCTTGAACAGCATGGAAACGAAGGGGAAATACTGTCCTTCCGGTGCGCAGCGCGCCAGCATGAAGGCGGCAGCGGCGCGCGGATCGAACGGGAATTCGCGCAGCACGAAATAAACCTTGCCGGTATCGATGTACTTCTTCTTGATCTCTTCGAAGGTCTTGTTGTGGAAGTTGGCGCAGTGCGGGCAGGTCATCGACATATATTCGACGATCTTGACGGGTGCGTTGGCATCGCCGAGTGCGGCTTCCGGCAGCGGGCCGGGCTTCATCACCGCAGCCATATCCACGTCACCGGTGGATTCAGGCAATTCCTGCGCCTCGGCGATACCGGGCATGAAGGCAAACGGCAGGGCCGTGGCAACGGCAGCAAGGGCAACGCCGCCGAGAAGGCTGCGACGGGAAATGGTCAGTTCGGGAAAATGCATGAAAGCACCTGTTGGTAATAGACTCTATTGTCCGTTGATTCCGATATAGCGACGGCCTGTTCATCACAAGCGGGGTTTTGGACTCTTCTTGTCAAAGAATTGTGACCAGTCAAGGACAACCGGACCGATCAAATCGCCCGGCCCCTCGGCTTCTTCTGCAAGACCGCCGTGCCGAGCCTCTCCACCGCCTTGCGAAGCGCCTCACTCTCGATACCCTCCATCATGTCGTCGAGACGTTTTGCCGCATCGCCGCGCAGGGGCTGCGGTTTGCCCCGACGGTGAATGGTTTGGGAGACCGGTTTCTGTACGATCCTGATCTGGCGCACCGCCGGAAAGCCGAAAAAGCCGTTGATGCGGGCAATAAGTTCGCCCTGCGCATGGGTGAGGAACAAAGCGCGCGCGCCTTCGCAGGCGATGGTCAGCACGCCCGGCTGATAACCGCCGCGATCCGGGCCCTCGTCGCGGCGCGGCCAGGTGATCTTTTCCGGCCGCGTGCAATCGGCAAAATCCTCACCGGCGATCTCGTCCCAGGAACCGAGCAGCGCGGTGTTGATACCCGCCCGTTTCGATAACACGGGGTCCATGATGCCATTGGCGACTTCGGCGATCTGCACGACGCCTTTGCGGAATGAATCTGCGGGTTTCTTCATACTCTCCTCGACAGAGGCCAAGCGACCTCAAGCGGTCGCGCCATCGTCATCTTCTTCTCCGCGCAACAATGCGCGGAATCGTCGCCAGTCCCGGCAGGCGCCCAAGCGTATCACTCCCGCCACCAAACATCCAAAGAGGAAATAAGCCCCAGCCAAAAACTTCAGATGTGGTACTCCCGGCTTATCCGAGATAACGGCAATCACCAACATGCAGGTCAGGATGACGGAGAGGTATATCCACAGGCCATGGCAGAAAATTGCCCAGAAACCGGATTCGATAATTCGAAAGCGGCGCGAGGGCTTGCCTCTCATCTTCTCCAGTTCACGGACTTCGCCGATGAGGCGGGAAACCACAAAGGCCACGCTGTTTTGCCGCCCGAAACACAGCCGGCCAATATGATTCAGCAGGCTTCCAATCAGGCACAGGGCCAACAGAACGCCGATAACGTACAGGAGCGGTTGGGGTATATTATCCAGCAGCGCATTCGGCATGGGGCTCTTCCTCCAAAATCGGATCATGGGTTTCGATGTCGGGCGTTCGTCACCAGACACGGTTTTCCACGTCACAGCAACGGGTCTCCTGTTGCAGATTGCCGTACCGTGTCTATGTTCAGCGGCGATGAACACACATACGCGGCAACAAATATCACGTCCGACAGCGGAACAACTTCTCGCATGGTATGACCGGCACCATCGCGAGCTCCCCTGGCGCACGTCTCCCGCCAAGGCGAGACAGGGAAACCGCGCCGATCCCTATCATGTCTGGCTGTCCGAGGTCATGCTGCAGCAGACGACGGTGCAGGCGGTAAAACCCTATTTCCTGAAATTCCTCTCCGCCTGGCCAAGCGTCAGCGATCTGGCGGCAGCGCCGGTCGAGGATGTCATGGCGGCATGGGCCGGGCTCGGTTATTATGCCCGCGCCCGCAACCTTAAAAAATGCGCGGAAGCCGTGGCGAATGAACATGGCGGCGTCTTTCCGGATACGGAAGAAGGCCTGAAGAAGCTTCCCGGCATCGGCGATTATACCTCCGCGGCTGTCGCTGCCATCGCGTTTAACCGGCAGGCGGCTGTCATGGACGGCAATGTCGAGCGCGTCATCTCCCGCCTTTTCGCCATCGATGCTCCCCTGCCCGGCTCCAAACCGGCGATGAAAGCGAAGGTGGCCGAGCTTACGCCCCCTGATCGGCCCGGCGATTTTGCCCAGGCGATGATGGACCTTGGCGCGACGATCTGCACGCCGAAACGGCCGGCCTGCGCGCTCTGTCCGTTCAACGGCCACTGTCTTGCGCTTGCCCATGACGAGCCGGAGCGGTTTCCGGTCAAGGCCGCAAAGAAGGCAAAGCCGGTGCGGCTCGGGGCCGCCTTCGTCGCGGTGAATGCGAGCGGCGAAATCCTGCTCCGGCGGCGCATCGAAAGCGGGCTTCTCGGCGGCATGACCGAGGTGCCGACAACGGCGTGGACCGCGCGCATGGATGGCGGCACGGAGGCGAGCCATGCGCCCTTTGCCGCCGGCTGGCAGGCGGCGGGCGTCATCGTGCATGTCTTCACCCATTTCGAACTGCGGCTCACCGTCTATCGCGCGCAGGCGCCGGACGGCCTTCAAACCCGCCCGGATGACGGATGGTGGGAGCCGGTTACAAATCTTGACGCGCAGGCGCTGCCAACGGTGATGAAAAAAGTCATCGCCCAAGCTATTCCATCCGCATTCGATGAACGCAGGAAATTTCGATGACCAAGATTGAGCATATCGTATTCGACATCGGCAAGGTGCTGATCCATTACGATCCGCATATTCCCTATAGCCGTCTCATTCCTGATGCCGACGAGCGCCAATGGTTCTTCGAGAATGTCTGCACCCATGACTGGAACCTCGAACAGGATCGCGGCCGCCGCTGGGAGGATGCCGAGGCGCTGCTGGTGGAACGCTTCCCCGAGCGGGAAGAACACATTCGCGCCTTCCGTAAGTTCTGGCACGAAATGGTCTCGCATTCCTACGATGACAGCGTCGCGATCATGGTTGCCCTGATCGACGGCGGCCACGACGTGACGATGCTGACCAACTTCGCCTCCGACACCTTCCGCGAGGCGCAGAAAATGTTCCCCTTCCTCACCCTGCCGCGCGGCGTCACCGTTTCCGGTGATGTGAAGCTGTTGAAGCCTGATGTGGCAATCTACGATCTGCACGCCAAAGAATTCGGCCTCAACCCCGCCGCAAGCATCTTCATCGACGATACACTCGCCAATGTCGAAGGCGCGAAAGCAGCCGGCTGGCAGGCCGTGCACTTCACCGGTGCGGAAAAGCTGAGGCAGGATTTGCGGGCTTATGGGGTGGAAGCGTAAGGGAGCTGCCGTGCAAAATGGTGACGTGCGTGCCCCGCCTGCTACGACTCGTTGACCCAGTCCTCATGTGCGTGACGGACGCGGACGATCAAGACACATCGTCCGCTCCCACGCCATAAACAACCAGGTGTGCCCTGAACCGATGGATACGCAGCGGCGGTAACAACTCGTGCCGCTCGCGTGCCATGCGTGGGTTGAGAGATATCAGCTCAAATATCTCATAGAGTTCCCGGTGATATTTTTGCGCCTGCGCCAGCCCGAATATCGCGATGCCTTCTTCGGCTATGCGAATGACGTCTTCTTCCGCGAGCAGAGACAGGCGAAAGCCCACGATCAACCGATCTTGCGTTTCATGGAACGGGCTTCAGCCTCGGCGAACAAGGCCTGTTGCGAGCGATGCCCGGCACCGCTCTGCAATCCCTCATCCACAAAATGCTGCATCGCCGCGATTTTTTCGCCTCGCTCCTGATCCTTGCGGATCAGGTCTCGCACGTAGTCGCTCGCATTGGAATAACGGCCTGTCCTGGATTGGGCCTCGACCCATTCTTTCATGGGTGCAGGCAGCGATATGTTCATGGTCGCCATATTCATCTCCCTTTGATGGGAGAGTGAAGAATTTGGCAAAGTTTGTCAAAACATATCGGGAAAAGAAATTGGCGCAGGCGGAAATGGCGGTCTCCGGCCTGCGCCAGTCCTGCCGCAAGCGGCATCGGACGCAATGTTTTTTGTGATTTGTCCTGACTGGATTTTCACAACCACTGCTCTGATTTGAGACAGTATTGCTCGTCTCTTGCGCGAAACTTGTCTGGCTAAAATAAGATACTCGAAAATACCAACGCCCGACACCGAAGTGCCGGGCGTTGGTCGTTCTCCATCCGGGACTGAAGGTACTAAACCGGACAGAGACGTATTCTGACAAGGGCGGGCGGTGGATCGTCCGTCTTCGGCTTTTTGGGCTTTCGACTATTCGGCCTTTGCCATTTCACTGCGGATGATCGTCCGGAGATCGTCGATCGGCTTCAGCGCGTCGCCGTCCTCGAAATGCCAGAACGTCCATCCGTTGCATGCGTCGAGACCCTGCACCTTCGCGCCGAGGCGGTGAATGGAGCCGGCCGTCCCGCCGGATGCAATCGTACCATCGGCACGAATAATGGCGCTATAACGGCGCTTTGCATCGGTCAGCACCTGGCCGGGACGGACGAGACCGCTTTCCACCAGCGTGTTGAAGGCAACGCGCGGCTCGGCCTTCTTGCCGGTCATGACAGTCAGTTCCGCCTTGCCGAGCGGCTCGACGGCGGCGATGCGGGCCGATGCCGCGTCGATGTAATCCTGTTCGCGCTCAATGCCGACGAAGTGACGGCCGAGGCGTTTTGCAACGGCACCCGTGGTGCCGGAACCGAAGAACGGGTCGAGCACGATATCACCCGGCTTGGTGGAGGCCATGATGATGCGCGCCAGCAGGGCTTCCGGCTTCTGGGTCGGATGCACCTTCTTGCCGTCGTCACCCTTCAGGCGCTCATGGCCGCTGCAGATCGGGAACAGCCAGTCGGAGCGCATCTGCACGTCGTCATTGGAGGCCTTCAGCGCATCGTAGTTGAAGGTGTAGTTCTTGGCTTTCGGATCGCGGCTGGCCCAGATCATGGTCTCATGGGCGTTCTGGAACCGGCGGCCCTTGAAATTGGGCATGGGGTTGGTCTTGCGCCAGACGATATCGTTGAGGATCCAGAAATCGAGGTTCTGGAGCATCGAGCCGACGCGGAAGATGTTGTGGTAGGAGCCGATGACCCAGATGGTGCCGTTCGGTTTCAGCACGCGACGGCAGGCGAGCAGCCAGGCGCGGGTGAAGGCGTCATAGGCCTCGAAGGAGGCGAACTGATCCCACTCGTCATCGACGGCATCGACCAGCGACTGATCGGGACGATGCAGCGTGCCGCCAAGCTGGAGATTATAGGGCGGGTCGGCGAAAATCGCATCCACCGACTGGCTCGGGAGGGCATCCAAGGCAGCGACACAATCACCTTTGATGATGCTGTCTTTCCAGGCGTCACTCTCGCCCGCACGATCAAAACCGGCACGCCGAAAATCGGCCAGCGGAAAAACTGCTGCCATTGGTACTCGCTCCATACGCTTACTCTCTACTGACGCTTATGGTTACCGAAGATGGTTATCAAAGCCTGAACAAGTCACGGAAAATGCGAAATAAATGGCTGTTGCGGCGCGCAGGCGCGATTTGCGGCGGACGGCGGGGAACCCGAAGTCCGGCAAAAACGTTGTGCACAACGGGTTCTCCTGTCGCGGCATATGGGCGCGGCAGGAAGAGCCATTCTGGCAGGGGGTAATCCGCAATGGGGTCCGTGATGAAAATGGCTTCTTTTTCCATGAATGTCGTTTGCGCCGCGCTTTTCGCAACGGCGCTGCCGGCGCCGTCGCAGGCGCAGCAACCGGCCCCGCAATATAACGTCATCACCGACGCGGTTTTGTTCGATGGCGGCCCCTCGCTCGGCAACAGCGACCGGGTGCGGTGGGATTTCTACAAGGCCGACCGCGCCGGCGGGCGCACCGACGACAATGCCGGCGGCTCCTATGACGCCACCTTCGAGGCGAAGCTGCCGGCGGGCAAATATGTCGGCGTGGCGGCGCTGGGCAATGTGACCCGCGAAGTGCCCTTCGAGGTAAAGGATGGAAACGTTGCGAGGCCGAAGGTGAATTTCGATGCGGCGGAATTGACGGTCGTGCCGAAACGCAGCCCCGGCGGCGATGTGGAAACACAGGCGAAAACCGAAATCACCAGGGATGATTTCAAGGATAGCGTCTACGGCCAGAACACTGTCTTCGTGCCCGCGGGCGAAGTCCTCCTCACCGGCCGCATCGGCCCGGCGCGGGCTGAGGAGAAACTGGCCATCAAGGCAGGCGAGAAGATCAGCCACGAGCTGGTCATTCCGAGCGGCGTGGTGATCGCCAAGGCCGTTTATGCGGAAGGCGGCAGGGCGGTGGAAACGGATGATATCCGTTTCGAAGCCATGTCAGCCAAGGAAACGCTGGATGGCACGCGTGAGACGATCAACGGCATTTACGGCACCGGCAAGATGATGGAAATGCCGGCTGGTGATTTCGTCATGCGTGCCCGTCTCGGCAAGGTGACGGTGGAACAGCCATTCACCGTGACGGCCGGAAAACGAACCGAAATTACAATCGATCTCGATGCGGGTGTTCTCGCAATCAAGGCCCCCGGTGCCGAACGGATCGATATCGTCGAAACGACCAGGGATCTTCAGGGCACGCAGAAGGAAATTTCCGGCCGTTACGGCACGCAGCATCAGGAAACCCTGCATCCCGGCGAATATTCGGTGAAGGTGAGCTACGACAAGAAATCCGGCCGCGAGCCAAAGGAGATCAAGGCGACGGTCAAGGCCGCCGAGAGAACCGAGACGAGTGTGCCAGAGTAATCGGCACGGCGCGGCCCCTCTCCTCATTCCGCTTGCCTCCCTCCCTCCCTCATCCCTGTGCTTGTCACAGGGATCCAGCCGACGCGCGTCTGCGCGACGGGAAGAGTTCTTTCAGTCCAAAGACTTGGGCTGGCTGGATTCCTGTGACAAGCACAGGAATGAGGATGGAGAAAACGTCATCAGTGTTTCCGGCCAGACGACCCATATTTGGGCCTGAGCATCGGATGCTTCGAAAAACGCGCCGCATCCTTCGCCACGGTTGGTAACGGCTCGCCGATTTTCACACCCGCAAAGCCTGACGCCGCGATGCGGTCGCACAGCCTTATCCACTGGCAGCCGCGACAGGCCTGCCTGATCTCGCCGGCAGCGAAAGCCACACGCATCTTTACAAGAAAGTCCGGTGTCGCCTGCAGCCGCTTGCCGGCGGTCAGCGTCTCGCCCAAAAGTGCTGAAACCGAAAGGCGGGCCATCTCATCCCGCTGCACCACGCCTTCGTTGAAACAGTGGGCATGGCTTTCACAGAGCAGGCCCTCACAGATATCGTCCGGGCCATCCACCAGCTCGATATCTTCCTCGCCGGCATTCAGGCGGACGGCGACGCGGTCGTAATTCTCGACGAAGCCTGACGTATAGCCCTTGCCCACATAAGTGAGCATGCAGAGAAGGTGGTGGGGCCGGAGACGGACGGTCAAGGGGCCACCCTATCCGACGATGGCGAAGGCGTCGCGCACCGAGCCGGACGAGGTGCGGATCGCCTTGCGGCCGATCCATTGCACATGTCCGTCCAGAATACGCACCGCCTCCTCGGCGCGGCCGCCGCGCAGCGCATCGATGATCGCCCGGTGATCGGTATCGGTGCGGCGCTCCCAGCCGGCGCGCCAGGCGGAAAACAGGAAGCGGGCGCTTGCCGCATGCAGGCCGTCGATCGCCTCCATCAGGCGCGGCATGTTGCAGGGCGCGGTGATGAGGCGATGGAAGCGGCGATTGGCCTCCTCCCAATGCTGCACATCGACGGCGCTATCGCCTTCGAGCGTTGCGGCCTCCGCCTGATCGAGAATGGCAGGCGTCATGTTTGGAATGGCGTGGCGTAGCGCCAGAACTTCAAGGGCGGCGCGCATTTCCGCCACTTCTCGCACATCGTCAAGGCCGAAATCCGCTACCCGGACACCCCGGCGCGGGATGCTGGCCGCCAGCCCCTGCGCCTCCAGCCGGCGGAACGCCTCGCGCACCGGCACATGCGATGCACCGAATTCGGCTGCGATGTGATCCTGCCTCAGGCGTTCGCCCGGCGACAGCTCCCCGCGAACGATACGGTCGGCAAGCGTGCGGCTGATGCGTGCTGCAATGGTGTCTTCGGGCGCGTTTTTCACTGTCTTGGGCATAACATCCCATAACGCATATGGCGCGGCCGTGTGTAGCGGTTTTTGCGCCATCACATGGCGCAACGCCGAATATTCGAAGCCGCTCACTTGCCGCATCCCTGCCAGCCATGAGCCTGATGGGACCGACCCTTGCGGGTGAACCGGTTGAGCTTGGCGCAGACATGGTCTAAAAGCCCGGCATCATTTTCTTCCAGCAAATCCGATACAGGGAGCGCCCATGAGCGGCTTCGACCTCATTATTTTCGACTGCGACGGCGTTCTGGTCGATTCCGAAATCATCGCGGCGCAGGTGGAATCCCGCCTTTTGACCGAGGCCGGTTATCCGATCTCCGTCGAGGAAATGGGCGAGCGTTTCGCCGGCATGACCTGGAAGAACATTCTTCTGCAGGTGGAAAGCGAAGCCAGCATTCCGCTCTCCGCCTCGCTGCTCGACAAGTCCGAAAAGCTGCTCGACATGCGTCTGGAACGCGACGTGAAGATCATCGAGGGCGTGAAATTCGCGCTGTCCCGCCTGACCACGCCGCGCTGCATCTGCTCGAACTCCTCCAGCCACCGCCTCGACATGATGCTGACGAAGGTGGGCCTCAAGCCCTATTTCGCGCCGCATATCTATTCCGCCAAGGACCTCGGGGCCGACCGCGTGAAGCCGAAACCGGATATCTTCCTGCATGGCGCGGCCCAGTTCGGCGTTTCCCCTGACCGCGTGGTCGTGGTCGAGGATTCCGTGCACGGCATCCATGGCGCAAGAGCGGCCGGCATGCGGGTCGTGGGCTTTACCGGCGCATCCCACACCTATCCGAGCCACGCCGACCGGCTGACGGATGCGGGTGCCGAAACGGTGATTTCGCGCATGCAGGACCTGCCGGCCGTGATTGCGGCAATGGCGGAGTGGGAAGGCGCTTTTTAAGTTGTGATGGGACTTCTTTCGTGATCTGAGTGGCAGCATTGATATTTTAATAAATGTAGCTACATTAATTCATGAAAATCATATGGGACGAGCCCAAGCGGCTCGCCAATATCGAGAAGCACGGCTTCGACTTCGCGGATATTGATGGCTCCGACTGGGAGAACGCCATCATCGAGAAAAGCCTGACCGGACCGGGAAATTCGCGCTTCAAAGCGATCGGATATTTTCGGGACGAAACGATGGCTATCGTTTTTGCGACTGTCGGAACAGAAGCGATATCCATTTTCCGAAGGGCGAGTTCCAAGGAAAGAAGGAGGTTGCCATGGCCAAAGCTGCAAAACTAAAAAAATTCAAACCCGGACGCGGCTACACCGAAGCGGACTGGAACGCCGTTGATTTCCCGGAAATGACGGATCAAGAACTCGAAAATGCGCGCCCCGTCCGAGACGTTTTGCCACCTGCTTTTTTCGAAGCAATTAATGAATACAGAAAGACGCGTGGCCGCCCACCGGTAGATAAGCCTAAGAAACAGGTAACGTTGCGCCTTGATGAGGATGTCGTGGAACGTTTCCGCGAGGGTGGCAAAGGGTGGCAGAGCCGCATCAATGATGCTTTGCGGAAGGCCGCAGGCATTTGAACTCGTTGCCATGCAACAAGAAACCGGAGACGGCAGAGCAGCCTCCGGTTTTTACATTTCGCCCGTCAGATCACCGGCGCTTGGTCTTGGCCTTCGCGCCCTGCTCGGCAAAGCCGATATAAACACTGACAGACCGCGGCGCGCCGCCCGGTCCGTTGGGGATGGCGACATGGTCGTTGTTGAAGATGAACTGGGTGCCGGCCCCGCCTGCGGGCAGATCGATGGCGAAGTTGGTCGTTTCGCCGAAAATCTCGCCGTCGCCGTCCTTCACCGTCACGCGGATCGGCACGGTGACACGACCGGGCTTGGCCATCGGGCCGGGAACCAGGCGGCCCTGGGCCAGCACGTTCACCGTCAGCGTCGACTCATTGGCGGTGCAGGAGCGCGTCGTGTCTGACAGCGAGACCTGATAGGCGAGTTTCTGCGGGTCATCCTTGGCGCCGCCGGCATAGACGCGGTGCACGGCGTTGGCGTCTAGAACCGTGACCGTCGGGCAGTTGGCCTGCACCACCGGGGTGACCGCATTGGCCTGCGCGGCCGGCGGGTTGACGGCAAGCGAGTCCGACGGGTTGGAGGAATTGCATCCTGCAACGACGGCCAGAAGCGACATCGCGGCGGACAAACGCAAGAAATTCCCTGACACTCTTCTAATTCCCTCTCCATTGTCCCGGAACAGAACCGGAGACGCTGTTTATTGACCTTTCACGCAGGTTGGCGATGGTCTATAGCAGCGACGCCGGAAAAAATCGATTGGCATGTTCGGTTTTGCTTGAATTTTCAAAAAAGCCCTTCATTAGCTGCCCAACCGCCTCATTCCGGTAAGACGCTGCGGAAAAGATGCCGATCAATCGGTAACGGATAAGGGACTATCTCGTGGAATATGTATCGACCAGGGGTGCGGCCCCTTCGCTTGGTTTTTGCGACGCGCTTCTGGCGGGCCTTGGCCGTGACGGCGGGCTTTATGTTCCGCGCAAATGGCCTTCCATGTCGAAGAAGGAAATCCGCAACCTGCGCGGCAAGTCCTATCAGGATGTCGCCTTCGAGGTTCTCTACCGTTTCACCGGCGGTGAAATTCCGGCCGACAAGTTCAGGGCGATGATCGACGACGCCTATGCGACCTTCCGCCATCCGGCCGTCGTGCCGCTGACGCAGACCGGCCCGAACACCTTCGTGCTGGAGCTTTTCCACGGCACCACGCTCGCCTTCAAGGATGTGGCGATGCAGCTTCTCGCCCGCCTGATGGATTATACGCTTTCCGAACGCGGCGAGCGCGCCACCATTGTCGGCGCCACATCAGGCGACACGGGCGGTGCGGCAATCGACGCCTTTGCCGGGCGTGAGCGCACCGACATCTTCATTCTTTTCCCGAACGGCAAGGTCTCTCCGGTGCAGCAGCGCCAGATGACGACCTCCACCGCCTCCAACGTGCATGCGCTGGCGATCAATGGCAATTTCGACGATTGCCAGACGCTGGTCAAAGAAATGTTCAACGACGTGAAGTTCCGTGACGGCGTGAAGCTTTCCGGCGTCAATTCCATCAACTGGGCGCGCATCATGGCGCAGGTGGTTTATTACTTCACCGCATCGCTTTCGCTCGGCGGTCCCGACAGGAAGGTTTCCTTCACCGTCCCAACAGGCAATTTCGGTGATATTTTCGCGGGTTACGTCGCCAAGAAGATGGGCCTGCCGATCGACAAGCTCGTCATCGCCACCAATGACAACGACATTCTGGCGCGCACGCTGAAGACCGGCCGTTACGAGATGCGCGGCGTCAAGCCCACCACCTCGCCTTCGATGGACATCCAGATTTCCTCGAATTTCGAGCGGCTGCTGTTTGAAGCCTATGGCCGTGATTCCGCCGCAGTGAAGGCATCGATGGACGGGCTGAAGCAGTCCGGCGCATTTGAAATTCCGCCCCATGCCCTGAAATTCATCAAGAAGGATTTCCGCGCCGGCCGCGCCACCGAAAAGCAGGTGGCGGCGACGATCCGCGACACGCTTGAGAAAACCGGCTACCTCATCGATCCGCATACGGCGACCGGTGTTTTCGTGGCGGAAAAGCACGAAAAAGCGGGAAGCCCGATGGTTGTCCTGTCGACCGCTCACCCGGCTAAATTCCCGGCCGCTGTAAAATCCGCTTGCGCAATCGAGCCTGCGCTTCCAGTATGGTTAGCTGACATTATGAACCGGGAGGAGCGTTTCGACATTCTGGATGCAGAGCTGAAAGCCGTGGAAACCTTCATCGGCAGCCATGCACGCGCCGGCAAATAGAGACGCGGAAAGACGTTGAGTATGAGAGTTAATGTGACCCGGCTTTCGTCCGGGTTGACCGTTGTCACGGAAAAAATGCCGCATCTCGAAAGCGTTGCTCTTGGGGTGTGGATCAAATCCGGATCCCGCAACGAGACGACTGCCGAACACGGCATCGCCCATCTTCTCGAACATATGGCTTTCAAGGGTACGGCGCGCCGCACCGCCCGCCAGATCGCCGAAGAGATCGAAAATGTCGGCGGTGAAGTCAACGCCGCGACATCGACGGAAACAACCTCCTACTACGCCCGCGTCCTGAAAGACCACGTCCCCCTCGCCGTCGATATCCTTGCCGACATCCTGACGGAATCGCTGTTCGACGAAGAAGAGCTGGAGCGGGAGAAAAACGTCATCCTGCAGGAGATCGGTGCAGCCACAGATACGCCCGACGACGTGATCTTCGACAATTTCTCCGGTGTCGCCTATCGCGACCAGACCATCGGCCGCCCGATCCTCGGCACGCCGGAAACCGTTCAATCCTTCACGACAGGCCAGATCAGGCATTATCTCGCCCGCAACTACACGACGGACCGCATTTTCGTCGTGGCGGCCGGTGCTGTCGACCACGAAAGCTTCGTGAAGCAGGTGGAAGAACGTTTCGCCTCACTGCCGCAGCTGCCGGTGGCAACACCGGTTATGGAAAAGGCAATCTATACCGGCGGCGAAATCCGCGAGACCCGCGACCTCATGGACGCGCAGGTGCTTCTCGGCTTCGAGGGCAAGGCCTATCACGCCCGCGACTTCTATTGCTCGCAGATCCTCGCCAATATCCTGGGCGGCGGCATGTCTTCCCGCCTGTTCCAGGAAGTGCGCGAATATCGCGGCCTGTGCTATTCGGTCTACGCCTTTCACTGGGGTTTTTCCGATACCGGCATCTTCGGCGTGCATGCGGCCACTGGCGGCAACGACCTGCCGGAACTGGTGCCCGTCATTGTCGAGGAGCTGCGCAAGTCCTCGCAGGTCATCCATCAGGAGGAAATCGACCGTGCTCGCGCGCAGATCCGCGCCCAATTGCTGATGGGCCAGGAAAGCCCGGCCGCCCGCGCCGGACAGATCGCCCGGCAGATGATGCTTTACGGCCGGCCCATCCCAAATGAGGAGATGATGGAACGGCTAGGCGACATCACCCGCGCGCGCCTGACCGATCTTGCAGGACGGCTGTTTTTCGATACAGTTCCGACATTGTCTGCGATTGGCCCGCTCGAACATCTGCCGCCTCTTTCCGACATCACTGCCGCGCTTTCCGCGCAGCAGCCCGCAAGGATAAAGGCGAACGGATAAACCGATATGAGGGCGGGATTTAAAGGCGAAGTCCGCTCACCTTTTTCGCCATCCCGCTTGCGGATGGCGATGTCTGCCGCACAGGGATCGTGAATGCTGCGTTTTCTTTCCCGACATAGCGACACGCCCGAACTGCGCAGCGCCAATCACCTTCTCAGACTGCCGCGCTACGGCGATTTCAAGCAATGGCATGTGCTGCGTTCGGAAAGCCGACAGTTTCTTCAGCCCTGGGAGCCGACCTGGCGCCCGGACGAACTGACGGAGGGCGCCTTCCGCATGCGCGTGGTGCGCAATGGCCAGGAGTTTTCCTCCGGCACCGCCGTCTCCTTCCTGCTGTTTGAAAAAGAGACGCTCCTGGTGGGCGGTATCACCATCGGATACATCCGCCGGGGTGCGGCGCAAAGCTGCATGATCGGATACTGGATCGGCGAGCGCCACGCCGCGCAAGGCCATATGTCTGCCGCATTAAAATTGGTAATACCATACATCTTTAACGGACTTCAGTTGCACCGTATCGAGGCAGCCTGTATTCCGGAAAACTTCAAAAGCATCCGGCTTCTCGAAAACGCCGGGTTCCAGCGGGAAGGTCTCTTGCGGGAATATCTGAAAATCAATGGCCAATGGCGGGATCATATGATGTTTTCCCTTCTTGCCGACAAGCAAAGCTCCGGCGGAACGAAGTACGATACATGACCTACAATCACTCTGCGCCGTGCCTTGCGAAACGTCTGGCGGCAATCGCGCTGGCTGCGCCGTTTTTCCTGCTGTTCCTGCTTTTTGCTTCCCATTCCTTTGCTTTTGAGCCGGTAAAGATTTCCCGTGACGACACGGCGCTCGACCTGACGGCCACCACCGATATCTACGCCAATCAGGGCGAAGCCTTTCAGGTCTCGACCGCGCCCGGTCCTGACGGTATCCGCCGCCGTATCGAGGTGCGCGCCAGTTCCACCGATCATCAGGGCGACTGGGCGGTCTTTGCGCTCGCCAATGTCTCCGAAGAGCAGCTGGAGCGCGTGATCGTCGCGCCGCATTTCCGCCTCGTCAATTCCAAGCTGTTCTGGCCCGATCTCGGCTCGCAGCGCATCATGGCGATTACGCCGAGTGAAGGCTTCGCGCTTGACCGGCAGCCGAGCCCGGATGCCGACGTCTTCCGCATCACGCTCAACCCCGGCTCCGTCATCACCTTCGTCGCCGAGCTTTCCACGCCGCAGCTGCCGCAACTTTATCTGTGGGAGCCGGAGGCCTACAAGGACACGATCAACGCGTTTACGCTCTATCGCGGCATCGTGCTCGGCATTGCCGGCCTGCTCGCCGTGCTTCTGACCATTCTCTTCGTGGTCAAGGGAACCTCCGTCCTGCCGGCCTCGGCCGCACTCGCCTGGGCGGTGCTTGCCTATATCTGCGTCGATTTCGGCTTCCTTGAAAAGCTCATAACCGTCACCTCAAGCGATCAGCGAATATGGAGGGCGGGCGCGGAAGTGGCGCTCGCCTCCAGCTTCGTGGTCTTCCTCTTCACCTATCTCAATCTCAATCGCTGGCATGCGCATCTGGGTTATGCGACCTTTGCCTGGGTGGTGGGTCTGGCGCTGCTGTTCGGCGTGGCGATCTATGATCCGTCGGTCGCATCAGGCATTGCGCGCGTGTCCTTCGCGCTCACCGCAACGGCCGGCATCGCGCTCATCATCTATCTCGGTTTCAACCGTTACGACCGGGCGATCCTGCTCGTTCCCTCCTGGGCGCTCATCCTCGTCTGGCTGTTCGGCAGCTGGCTGACGGTGACGGGGCAGCTGGACAACGACATCGTGCAGCCCGCACTCGGCGGCGGACTGGTGCTGATCGTGCTTCTGATCGGCTTTACCGTCATCCAGCACGCCTTTGCCGGCAGCGCCTATCAGCAGGGCCTGTTCTCCGACCTCGAGCGTCAATCGCTGGCGCTGACGGGCAGCGGTGATACGGTCTGGGACTGGGACGTAACGCGCGACCGCATCGTCACCACGCCCGATATTTCCAACCGGCTGGGGCTGGAACCCGGCGCCATGCACGGCGCTGCGCGCAACTGGCTGCCGCGCCTGCATCCTGACGATCGCGACCGGTTCAAGGCGACGCTCGACGTGCTGCTCGACCATCGCAAGGGCCGCCTCAACCACGAATTCCGCATTCGCGCCGAAGACGGGCATTTCCACTGGCTACAAATCCGCGCCCGTCCGGTTCTCGGCTCCAACGGCGAAATCATCCGCTGCGTCGGCACCATCACCGATATTACCGAGCAGAAGAACTCGGTGGAACGGTTGCTGCAGGATGCGATGAACGACAATCTGACCGGGCTTCCGAACCGGCAGGTGTTCCTCGACCGCCTGCAATCGATCCTCAACCTGTCGCCCGACAGCGAAGGCGTGCGCCCGACCGTGATGGCGATCGATATCGACCGTTACAAGCTGGTCAACGATACGCTCGGCATTGCCGCGGGTGATAATATCCTTATCGCGCTGACACGGCGTCTGCGCCGCCTGCTGAAACCGCAGGATACCCTGGCGCGTCTCGGTGGTGATGAGTTCGGCCTTATCCTCACCTCCGAGCGCGATCCGCAGCGTGTGGCCGATTTCGCCGATGCGGTGAACAAGGCGATCATGGTGCCGATCAATTTCGCCAATCGCGAAATCATCCTCACCGCCTCAATCGGCCTCGTCTCATGGATCGACCAGCAGGAAAGTGCGGCCGGACTCTTGAGCGATGCGGAACTCGCCATGTATCGCGCCAAGCGCGCCGGCGGCAACCGCGTCGAGCCGTTCCGCCCCGCCTTCCGCACCTCAGGCACCGACCGTCTGCAGATGGAAAGCGATCTTCGCCGCGCCATCGAGCGCAAGGAGCTGTCGCTGGCCTACCAGCCGATCGTCAAGCTTGACGATGGCGAACTGGCCGGTTTTGAGGCGCTGATGCGCTGGGAACACCCCAAGCGCGGCAATATCCCTCCGAGCGAATTCATTCCGATTGCGGAGGCCTCCGGCCTGATCGAGCCTCTCGGCATGTTCGCCCTGGAACGGGCTGCGACCGATCTGATGGACTGGCAGCACGCCATCGAAAAGATGCCGATCTTCATCTCCGTCAATATTTCCAGCGCGCAATTGCTGAACAACGAATTGTACAACGATGTGCGCGGCATGCTGACCCGCACGCGCTGCAATCCGCAGCAGCTGAAGCTGGAGCTGACGGAATCGGTTGTCATGGAAAACCCGGAACAGGCGCGGCTGGTGCTTTCCAAGCTCAAGGAAACCGGCCTCAGCCTCGCCATGGATGATTTCGGCACCGGCTATTCGTCACTCGCCTACCTCACCCGCTTCCCCTTCGACACGATCAAGCTCGACAAGGCGCTGGTGGCCAATACCAGCGACAAGCGCAACGTTCTGCTGCGCTCCGTCATCGCCATGGCGCGCGCACTCGACATGCAGGTGGTGGCGGAAGGCATCGAAACGCCTGAAGATGCGGCCGAACTGGCCCGCATGAACTGCCATTTCGGCCAGAGCTTCCTGTTCGGCACGCCGGTCTCCGGCGATGCGGCGCTGAAGCTTCTACGGGAGCGGTTCCAGCCGACGAAGCGGGCTTCGTAAGGGATATTGCGTACATGGAAGCGAGGGGGCGCAGTCTCCTCCTCAAATTCCACGTCATCCTCGGGCTTGTCCCGAGGATCTAATCACGCATGCTAAAACTACCGACGGCAGATCCTCGGGACAAGCCCGAGGATGACGACGGAGAGGGCTAATGCTCCCCGGAACGTCTCGGATTTTCAACCTGCACACCGAATATTTACTGAACCATCATCACCGGCTGCGCATCCGCCGCCACGCTCCCATGTAACAGGTCGTGGATGAACTCCATCTTCGCCACCACCGGCGGCGTCAGCACGAAGGGATAAAGGTCCGCCTCCCCCATGCTACGCTGGATGGAATTGATGGCGACGCTGAGCGGGATCCAGGCTTTCACCAGCTGCGCGGCGCTGCGGGCCTTATAGGGATCGAACGTCACTTCCGCCGCCATTTCCTCGTGCCCATCAGGATCGATCGCCACACCGAAGGCGCGCGCGGTTTCGAGCGTATCGACGATATGCAGATAATGGGCGAAACATTCGGCGAAATCCTCCCAGGGGTGGACCGAGGCATAGGAACTGATGAAATTCTCCTGCCAGTCGCGGCGCGGCCCGCCATCATAATTGCGTTGCAGGGCGGCGCCATAATCCTCGCGCTCGTCACCAAAGACGGCGCGGCAGGCCTCCAGCCGGTTTTCGTCCCGCACCAGCTTGTTCCAGATGAAGTGCCCGACCTCGTGGCGGAAGTGGCCAAGCATGGTGCGGTATGGCTCGTTCATGTTGGCGCGCACCTGTTCGCGCGTCGCGTCATCGGCCTCGGCCGCGCGGATGGCGATCAGGCCTTCGTCGTGGCCGGTCATGGCGGGAATGACGGAACCATCGAGCGCCACCTCATCCACCAGAAAGTCGAAGACGAGGCCGCCTGCGGGGTCAGCATCACGATTGGGATGCGGCAGGCCAAGCCGCAGGATCGAATAAAACAGGTGCCGCTGCGCCTGACTGATGCGGTGCCATTGTTCAATCCCCTGCTCTGTGGCCATATCAGGCACCAGGCGATTGTGGCTGCAGGCCGGGCAAAAGGCATTGGCGCTTTCCGCCGGCACAGACCAGTTGCAGATATCATTCACCTCATTGGCGCAAAACCGCACCTGCTTTTCCGGCTGGGCGACGATCTGCCAGTTCGGTTCACCCGCAGGCGCCAGCGCTTCCATGGAAAGCCGTTCCGGCACGAAAGCCAGACGATGGCCGCAGGAGACACAGAAGCGATTGTCGAAATGGACAGGCTGGCCGCAGGATGCGCAGGAGAAAAGCTTCATGTATGAAACCCTTGGATGGGACGGGTGAAAGAAAAGCAGAGATAAGATGTGAAGGCGCAGGCGTAGCGGCCCGGTCGTCATGGCCCTCACATGACAAGAGCGCATGTGCGATAACACATGCGCTGCATGCGCCGCATCGTGGGAGAGGCGCAATGTTTCATGCAGAATTACATGCGGTCGACGGCGCCCTTGACGGCGTCCTTCGCCTTGCCGACGGAGCTCTGAACCTTGCCCTTGGTTTCCTGGGCGGCACCCTTGGCGCGCAATTCATTATTGCCCGTCGCTTCGCCGACGCTCTTCTTCACCTTGCCAGCAACTTCATTGGCTTTACCGGCGATCTTGTCAGATGTGCTACCCATATTACTGCTCCCTAGTTTAGCCGTACTGTCTGTCCGGCTTTCCGGGTGGGTAACGTCAGGGGTCAGGATTTGGTTCCAGCCGAAAGGGGCAGGAATTCTGCTGGGGCTCAGGCGTGCCCGGCATCCGTGGAGAGCATGCGCGCATCGACGCCCATCAGGGCCAGCGCCCGCTCGTATTTATTGTCCAGTCCACGGTCGAAGATCAGCTCTTCCGCAGCGGGGCAATTCAGCCAGCCATTATTGGCGATCTCGTTTTCCAGCTGGCCCGGACCCCAGCCGGCATAACCGAGCATCATGGTCGCCCTTTGCGGGCCGCGGCCGTTGGAAATGGCGCGGACGATATCAAGCGTTGCGGTGAGCGAAATGTCATCGCTGACCGGAATGCTTGATTCGCTGAGGTAATCATCCGAATGCAGCACGAACCCCCGGCCGGATTCAACCGGGCCGCCGCACTGGATCGGAAATTCGCGGGTGCGGTTGGGCAGCATGATGGCGTCGTTGCTATCCACCAGCTTCAGATGCAGCAGAATATCCGTAAACGTGATCTGCTGCGGCCGGTTGATGATGAAGCCCATGGCCCCGACATCCGAGTGGGCGCAGATATAGATCACCGCACGGGCAAAATTGCCGTCGTCCAGCCCCGGCATCGCGATGAGGAACTGGCCATCGAGAAAGCCACGTTCGCGTTTGTCCATCAGGGTTGAAAAGCTCACCGGCGCCTCCAGCAGACCGAATTCCGTCGCTCAACGGAAAACGGCGTTCGCACTTCGACAGAGGACAGGATGCGGCATCGCGCCCGATCAATCAACCGAAAATGATGAACCGCACGAATTCGTAACTGGTCCGTCGGGCGATGTTGGGTTAGACGGGAAGCATGAGCGTCAGGATATTCTTTCGATTTTCACATCTTCGTCTCGCGGCCGCATTTGCCGCCCTCCTCGGCGGCATGCAAGCCGCCCAGGCCGAAATTACCGACTGGGCCAGAAGCGAGGGCGGCCTGATGCGCGTGGCAAGCCTTGCCATGGATGCGGACGGCGTGGTGCGCGGCGTGCTGCAGATCGAGCCGAAGGACGGCTGGATCACCTATTGGCGCGAACCGGGCGAAGCAGGCATACCGCCGCAGATAACGCCCGATCCGGCAAGCGGCGTGGCGCTTACCACCATGGCCTATCCGGTTCCGAAGCTGATCGAAAACGGCGACATCACCGATATCGGCTATGACCACGCCGTCAGCCTTCCGTTTCAGCTGAAAGCCGCCGACCCGGCAGCAAGCGGGAAGATAGACCTCACCGCCTTTATCGGCGTGTGCCAGAATATCTGCATTCCCTTCGAAGCGAAGTTTTCCATCGACCGCGGCAATGCGGGTGATGATGACAGCGAGGAACGCCGTCTTCTCGAAGAGGCGCGCGAAACGCTGCCCGAGGCGGCCTCCGACGATTTCAAGGTGATCGATTTCCACATCACGCCCGACAAGACCATGCTCGGCGTGCAGCTGCAGCTTCCGGAAAACGCACCCAAGGAGACCGAAATATTCATCGCGGGTCCCTCCGGTTTTGCCTATTACGAGCCGCAGAACCTGGTGCGCGACAAGCGCAAGCTCTCCTTTTACATGAACATCAAGGGCCTGCCGAAAACCTATCAGGTGCAGGGCAACAGCTGGCCCATTCTGGTCAAGTCAGGCGACCGGGCCATGGAGACCATGCTGAATTTCCCGAAGCCGTAAGCGGTGTTTCTGCGGGGGAAATTATCTCGAAAACCGCATGACAGCTTTCATTTTCGTGCTCTATAGTCGCGCGAACCGAACGGCTACAGGAGCACGGACATGACCATAAAGATCGGCGAAAAACTGCCTTCCGCAACCTTCAAGGAAAAGACGGCCGACGGCCCGGTGGAAACCACCACGGACGCACTTTTCGGCGGCAAGAAGGTGGTTCTCTTTGCCGTTCCCGGCGCTTTCACCCCCACCTGCTCGCTGAACCACCTGCCGGGTTATCTCGAAAACCGTGACGCCATTCTTTCCAAGGGCGTGGACGATATCGCCGTCGTCGCCGTCAATGACTGGCACGTCATGGGCGCATGGGCGCAATCGTCTGGTGGTCAGGGCAAGATTCATTTCCTCGCCGACTGGGATGCGTCCTTCACCAAGGCGCTCGGCCTCGATGCCGATCTGTCCGGCGGCGGCCTTGGCGTGCGCTCCAAGCGTTATTCGATGCTGGTGGAAGACGGCGTGGTGAAGTCGCTCAACGTTGAAGAGAACCCCGGCCAGGCAACGGTCTCTGCCGCTGCGGCGATGATCGAGCAGCTTTGAGGGCGAGCTTGGTCTCTCCTTGTAAATGTAAAGGCTCCAACTTTCCGTCATGCCGGACTTGATCCGGCATCCAGCCACGGCGCGTCTGCGCCGTGAGAAAAGTCTTTCGCGATCAAGGACTTGACCGCACTGGACCCCGGATCAAGTCCGGGGTGACGGCACACTTAGTGATACGATCTCACTACAGGCATTCGCATTGAAGAATAAAGGGCGGCTCGGCCGCCCTCTCAAACATTCATATCGAACACCAGAAGCCCGGCGAGACCGCCGTCGGTGAGCGACACGAGACGCTCCCCCACTTCCATGTGCTGCGGATGGGCGAGATAGTCGTCGCGGGCCTCGGGGCTTTCCAGCGTCACGATGAAACCATCAACAAAACCGCCATTCAGCCCTTCGGGCGAGACATTCTGGCCGTATTTCACATCAATGATGCCGGGGATGACATCTTTCAGGGCAGCGATCGCCTCGAATATTGCCTGTTTTTCAGAAGACGCCGTTGCGGCCTTGAAGCGTAAAAATACACAATGCAGGATCATCCGGATTTCTCTCCTCCGTTGGGCGCCACTGGAGCACCCCCTTGACGACAAGATAGGTCGGGTTTCGGTTTTCACAACCCCGGATAATGGGGCCCGAGATCAAGTCGGCTCTATTTTCGCCGACCCAAGATAGAGCAGGCTTCCATTACCGCCGTTTGAAGGGCTCCATGCCCTTTCGCGCCAGTTCATCGGCGCGCTCGTTTTCAGGATGGCCGGCATGGCCCTTGACCCAGTGCAGGGTGACCTTGTGACGTTGCTGTGCCGCCTCCAGCGCCTGCCATAGCTCGACATTCTTGACCGGCTTGTTATCAGCCGTCTTCCAGCCTTTCTTTTTCCAGCCGAAAATCCACTTGGTGATGCCGTCCTTGACATAGGCGCTGTCGGTATAAAGATCGACCTCGCAGGGGCTCTTCAGCGCATTGAGCGCCGAAATCGCCGCCATCAATTCCATGCGGTTATTGGTGGTCTCGGCCTCGCCGCCGCAGAGTTCCTTCTCCACCTCGCCGTAACGCAGCACGGCGCCCCATCCGCCCGGACCGGGATTGCCGGAGCAGGCGCCATCGGTGAAAATATCGACATGTTTCATTCGCCCGCCAGCCCGTATTCGGCGACATTGGCGATGGAACGGTGGAACCGCAGTTTGCGCAGATATTCCAGCGGGTCCTTCTTCACCACCAGCGCGCCCTCGGGCGTCGTCAGCCAGTCGTAAAGCCGCGTCAGGAAGAAGCGCAGCGCCGAACCGCGCGCCAGAAGCGGCAGCGCTTCCAGCTCCGCTTCGCTCAGCGGACGCACCGACTGGTAGCCTTCCAGCAGCGCCTTGCCCTTGGTGACGTTGTAAGCGCCGTCCTTTTCGAAGCACCAGGCATTGAGGCAGATCGAGACGTCATAAGCGAGCAGGTCGTTGCAGGCGAAATAAAAGTCGATCAGGCCGGAAAGTTCGTCGCCGAGGAAAAACACATTGTCCTGAAACAGATCGGCATGGATGACGCCGGCCGGCAAATCTTTCGGCCAATGGGCGGCGAGATAATCGATCTCAGGGCGAATCTCGTCTTTCAGGCCCTTCTCCACCTCATCAGCGCGCGCTTCGGACTTGTCCCAAAGCACCTTCCAGCCTTCGACGGAGAGCGCATTCGGCCGCTTGATCTCGAAGCCTTCACCGGCCAGATGCATGGCAGCGAGTGCCTTGCCGACTTCCCGGCAATGTTTCGCCTCCGGCTTTCTCAGCCACATGCCTTCAAGAAAGGAAATCAGCGCCGCCGGCCGGCCCGACAATTCTCCCAGCAATTCGCCATCCTTGCGCGGCAGCGGCAAGGGGCAGGACAGGCCCTTGGCTGCCAGATGCTGCATGAGGCCGAGGAAGAAGGGCAGATCGTTTTTCTCCACGCGCTTTTCATAAAGCGTCAGGATCAGCGGGTCCTTGGTGGTATGCAGCAGGAAATTGGAGTTTTCGACGCCCTCGGCAATGCCCTTGTAAGAGGTGAGGCTGCCGACGTCGTACTGCGTGAGGAAATTCCTCAGATCATCTTCGGTGATATCAGTATAAACTGCCAATTTCAAATCTCTTGATGAAGGACGGAGTGGAAATCTCGATGGATGACGCCTGTGAGACGGAAACCGCTCACAGGCAGCATCATCCAGCTTTAAATGCCGGCGGCGGTTTTCGGCGGCAGCGCATTGCTGGCATTGCCGTTGACGAAGGCCATATCATCCGTCGTCAGCTCGATGCTGCGCAGCTCGCGATTGACGAGGAAATGTTCCGTTTCCTCAACCGTTACGGCAAGATCGAGCGTGGTGTCGAAACGCGCCTTGAAGGCCTCGATGATCTCGTCAACGATAACCTCAGGTGCGGAAGCACCGGCCGAGAGGCCGACGGTGCTGATATCGCCGATTTCATCCCAGTCGATTTCCGAGGCCCGCTGCACCAGCACGGAGCGCTTGGCCCCGGCGCGCAGCGCCACTTCCACCAGCCGCTTGGAATTGGAGGAATTGGGCGCACCGACAACGATGAACAGGTCACAGCCGGGGGCTGCCTGCTTCACCGCATCCTGACGATTGGTGGTTGCGTAACAGATGCTGTCGGCGGCGGGCGCCTGAATGGCCGGGAAACGTTCCTGCAGCCTGGCGATAACGCCGGCGGTGTCATCAACCGACAATGTCGTCTGGGTAACGAAGCCGAGATTTTCACGGTCCAGCGGTTCATAACGGCCGGCATCCTCCACCGTCTCGATCAGCGAGACGGTACCTTCGGGAAGCTGGCCCATGGTGCCGATGACCTCGGGGTGGCCGGCATGGCCGATCAGCACCACATGGCGGCCAAGCCGCTGGTGGCGCATGGCCTGCTTGTGGACCTTGGAGACCAGCGGGCAAGTGGCATCGAGATAAAACAGGTTACGCGCCTGTGCGTCCTCAGGCACTGATTTCGGCACGCCATGGGCGGAGAAAACCACCGGCTGCTCGCGATGCTCGGTGGGGATTTCGTGCAGCTCCTCGACGAAGACCGCACCCTTGGCTTCCAGCCCCTCCACCACATAGCGGTTATGCACGATTTCGTGACGGACATAGACCGGCGCGCCATAGGCTTTCAGCGCCAGCACGACGATCTGGATCGCCCGGTCCACGCCCGCGCAAAAGCCGCGCGGTCCGCACAGCCTTATCGTCAAAGGGGGTTTGGAAACGGCGATGTTCATTCCAGCTCCTTGGCCAGCTCCTTGGCCGGCACCGTGGTCTTGCCCGATCAACTGCCCTACCGGACGCGGCGCGCTTTATTCACCCTGCGCCTTGCCGTTCCGGAAATAGGCAAAACCGGCGACGATGACAAGGGCAGCCGCCAAGCCATACCACGTTATCGCATATTGCAGGTGATTGTTGGGCAAATCTATCAGCGTCACGCCGCCTTCAGGCCAGCCACCCGGATTGGGCGTGGCATCGGCATCCACGAAGAGATTGACCAACCGCTCGGACGGAATTTCGGCGCTGGAAGCCATGGCCGCCAGATCTTTCCAGTAGAAGATATTCTTGGCGATATCATTGTCAGGCAGCAGCGATGATGGCTTTGCCACGAGCGGCGCGCGCGCCAACCCCGTTATTGTCACTTCGCCGGTTACCTGCCCGTCGGGCCGTTTGGCGGGCTCTTTCATCTCGAAAGGCACGAAGCCGCGATTGACGAAGAGAATGCGGCCGTCCGCAAGCGTCAGCGGCGTATAGATGTAATAACCGGTCCGGCCCTGATGGGTGGCGAAGAAATGCCGCTCATGGGCATGATCGAAGGTGCCGGAAAGGCTGACCCTGCGATATTCGATATCGCCGCCGCTTTTTGCGATCGCCTCGATATCGGCAAGCGTCACCGGATTTGCACTCCGCCGCTCCTCGATATCGGCCATCAACGCCTCTTTCCAGTAGAGCCGCTTCACCTGCCAGGTGCCAAGCCCGAGAAGGATGGCAAGCGCCAGCAGCACCAGCGGCGCGGCGAACCAGACGCGCCTTTCCGCGGCCTTCATGTGGGAAACGTCATTCACGATCAAGCCTGCCTTCGCTTGCATTGTTCTTGTATTGCAGCGCAATCATGATCCCCTTCAGTTTGCGCAGCAGCACCAGGGAGACAATTACCGTAAACGGCAACCACAGCATGACATGCACCCAGACGGGCGGCGCAAAACGCTGATCGACCCAGAGCGCCAGCCCGACGACCAGAAAACCGACGATCAGCATGACAAAGACGGCCGGGCCATCGCCCGCATCGGCAAAACCGTAATCCAGCCCGCAGGCGCTGCAGGTGGGCTTTATGGTCAGAAAACCATCGAACAGCCTGCCGTTGCCGCAACGCGGGCAGCAGCCTTTGAGCCCGACCTTGATGGGATCTACCGGCGCGAAATTGCCGTTTCCGGGTTCTGACATATGACCTCCCGCTTCCGCCTGCAAACCACCCCTCTGGAGAGGGGCTCAGGCACGAGGGCAGCAACCGCTGCCCGTGAAGTGTCGACGGAGGCTCCCTCCTCCGTCATCCCCGGGCGTGACCCGAGGATTTGCACACCACCGATCTGAATTCTCGGGTCGAACCCGAGAATGGCGCCGGGCGTGCGGGAAACTCGCCCCGGACATCAGGGCGGCGATTGCCGCCCCTCCATTATCGGTGCGATCAGCCGTGCACCGGCGCGCCCCAGCCACCCCAGATATAGATGGCGAAGAACAGGAACAGCCAGACGACGTCAACGAAATGCCAGTACCAGGCGGCCGCTTCGAAACCGAAATGCTGCTTGGGCGTGAAACCGCCGGCAATGGCGCGGAACAGGCAGACAAGCAGGAAGACCGTGCCGACGAAGACGTGGAAACCGTGGAAACCGGTGGCCATGAAGAAGGTCGCGCCATAGATCGAATTCTTGAAGTCGAACGGCGCATGCATGTATTCGTAAACCTGCACGGTGGAGAACAGGATGCCGAGCGCAACGGTGAGCACCAGACCGGTGATCAGGCCCTTGCGGTCATTGTGCAGCAGGGAATGGTGGGCCCAGGTGACGCAGGTGCCCGACAGAAGCAGGATGACGGTGTTGTAGAGCGGCAGATGCCAGGGATCGATGACCTCGATGCCCTTTGGCGGCCATTGCCCGCCGGTATATTCGAGGCGGGACGCCTGAATGGCCTCGTGCGGGAAGAGGCTGGCATCGAAATAGGCCCAGAACCACGCGACGAAGAACATCACTTCTGAGGCGATGAACATGATCATGCCGTAGCGCAGGTGAAGCGAAACGACGCGGGTGTGGCTGCCCTCATTGGCTTCCTTGATCGTATCCGCCCACCACGCATACATGGTGTAGAGCACGATAACGAGACCGATATAGAAAAGCCAGGGATTGGCGAGTTCCGCACCGAACAGCTTGAAGGAGCCGCCCGACAGGTAACGCATGTAGCAGACGCCGCCAAATGTCAGGATGAAGGCGCCGATCGAGGCCAGAAGCGGCCAGGGGCTTGGATCGATGATGTGGTAATCGTGGTTCTTCTGATGCGTATCTGCCATTGCGACAATCCCCTGGTATCTCTTCCCTGATCCGGCCTTAAACAAAAGGCCGGATCTCCTCTCACAATTTGCTTTCGCCAGATTCAGTTTTTACCGGCAAGGACGCAACCGGTTTTTCGGTTTTGGCCGGATAAAACGTATAGGACAGCGTTAAAGTATGAATGCTCTTGGTCTCGCGCGCCGTGGCGATGTCAGGATCGACAAAAAATACCACCGGCATTTCCAGCGTTTCACCCGGCTGCAGCGTCGTTTCGGTGAAGCAGAAACATTCCACCTTGTTGAAATAGGCCCCTGCTTCCATCGGCGTGACGTTGAAGACCGCCGTGCCCGTGGTCGCCACGGGTGAACGGTTCGTCGCCTTGAAAGTCACCTGCACCGTTTCGCCGATCTTCGGCGTGACCTTCCTGTCGACCGGCTGGAAATCCCAGTTGAGGCCGTTCGACGTATTCGCGTCGAAGGTGACGTTGATGGTCTTGTCGAGAATGACGTCGGAATATTGCTCGACGCGCTGGGTCGTGCCGTTATAGCCGGTGACGCGGCAGAACAGGGTGTAGAGCGGTACGGCGGCATAGGCCATGCCGATCATGGCGCAGAAAAACACCAGACAGAGCACGAGAATGGAGCGATTGCTCACCTTCTGCCTGCCGGTCGCTGCCGTCTGCGTTTCCATATTTGCCATCTCCTCCTCCTCCTCTCCCCTCAATCAGCCCGTCAGTGCGAGCCGATCTTGATGATGGTGATGACGTAGAACAGCACCACCAGGCCGGCGAGCAAAACGCCGAGCGCAATGTTGCGCCCGCGTCTCGATTTTTTCTGAGCCGCGCTCAGTTCCACCGTTTCCATCACAGGACTCCCGACATGACGGCCTTGAGGGCCGGCGCGAAATGATCGGCCAGAAGGCCGGAGAAGATGGCGAAGAGATAAAGCACCGAATAGGCGAACATCTTCTTGGCCGGCAGCATTTTCTCGTCGCCCTCAGGCATGCGCCGGACATCGAACGAACAGTAGACGAAGATTGCGCTCAGCACGGCTGCGAAAATGCCGTAACCGGCGCTCGCCAGACCCGTGAAATAAGGCGCAACAGCCGCAGCCGCGGTCAGCACCGCATAAACGATCATCTGGTTCTTGGTAGAGCGTTCGCCCGCCACATTCGGCATCATCGGAATGCCGACGGCGCCGTAATCACGCATCTTGAAGAGCGCCAGCGCCCAGAAATGCGCCGGTGTCCACAGGAAGATGATGAGGAACAGGATGATGCTATCAAGCGAAACGCCGCCGGTGACGCAGGCCCAGCCGAGCATGGGCGGGAAAGCGCCGGCGGCACCGCCGATGACGATGTTCTGCGGCGTCGAGCGCTTCAGCCACATCGTATAGACGACGGCGTAAAAGAAGATGGTGAAGGCAAGCAGGCCGGCCGAGAACCAGTTGACCGCAAGACCGAGAATGACCACCGAAAAGGCCGACAGCGTCAAACCGAAGGCCAAGGCCTCGCGCGGCGCGATACGACCCGACGGGATCGGCCGCTTTGCGGTGCGGCTCATCACGGCGTCGATATCGGCATCATACCACATGTTGAGTGCGCCGGACGCGCCGGCGCCGACAGCGATGCAGAGAATGGCGATGATGCCGAGCACCGGGTTGATTTCGCCCGGCGCCAGCACGAGGCCCGCAAAGGCCGTGAAGACGACGAGCGACATGACGCGCGGCTTCAGCAACTCGAAATAATCGCGCGCGCCGGCTTCCGAAAGTTCGGAGCCCTTCACGCCCAGCATGTCGCGATTGTCGATAATGCTCATTTCCTGTCCTGTTTTCCTTCAGGCGCCGCCTGTCGCGACATCCCCTGCACCGGCCCGAAAACGAATGTGATTTCCGGCATGCGCGATGCGTCAATTCATTGGTCCGAACGTTCCGGCATGGGCGGCATCCGGAAGAACCGATACCATTTGCCCGGCCCTGTGACCGCGCCCATCCCGCCATTCGTCTGCGCTGCTCATTCATAAAGGCCAGACTTGGCATTTATCACGTCCGGGGCATGTATCATGTCGGACGATATGCTTCGCTTGGACAAAATGTCACGCGGCAACGGGCATTCCCGCCTCAAGGAAACGGCGCTGACCAAGGCCGTACCGTCCCTTGTTTTTGAGCGTCCGGAATTTGCGAGTCCTGCCCGCGCCTTCCGGGGCCGCGCATCAGCGAATGCGCGGCAGCTGTTCCCACTGGTGGTAAGGCGGCGGCGAAGACAGCTGCCATTCGAGCGTGGTCGCACCCTCACCCCAGGGATTGTTGCCGGCGATCCGCTTCTTGGCGAAGGCTTCCCAGACGCCGAAGAGGAAGATACCCACGGCAACGGCCGAGATATACGAACCGTAAGAAGACACCAGGTTCCAGCCGGCATAGGCATCGGGATAATCGATATAGCGGCGCGGCATGCCGGCGAGACCAAGGAAGTGCTGCGGGAAGAAGATCAGGTTCACGCCGACGAACATGACCCAGAAATGCAGCTTGCCGATGAACTCGCTGTACATGTAGCCGGTGATCTTCGGGAACCAGTAATACCAGCCGGCGAAGATCGCGAAGACCGCACCGAGCGACAGCACGTAGTGGAAGTGGGCGACGACGTAATAGGTGTCGTGCAGCGAACGGTCGAGACCGGCATTGGCGAGCTGCACGCCGGTGACGCCACCGACGGTGAACAGGAAGATGAAGCCGATCGCCCAGACCATCGGGGTCGAGAAGGTCAGCGAACCGCCCCACATGGTCGCGATCCACGAGAAGATCTTGATACCCGTCGGCACCGCGATGACCATGGTGGCGAAGACGAAATAACGTTGCGCTTCGAGCGACAGGCCGACCGTATACATGTGGTGGGCCCAGACGATGAAGCCGACTGCGCCGATGGCCACCATGGCATAGGCCATGCCGAGATAACCGAAGACCGGCTTCTTGGAGAAGGTGGACACGATGTGGCTGATGATGCCGAAGCCGGGCAGGATCAGGATATACACTTCCGGATGGCCGAAGAACCAGAACAGGTGCTGGTAGAGGATCGGATCACCGCCGCCTTCCGGCGAGAAGAATGCCGTGCCGAAGTTGCGATCGGTCAGAAGCATGGTGATGCCACCCGCCAGAACCGGCAGGGAAAGCAGCAGCAGGAATGCGGTGACCAGAACCGACCAGGCAAACAGCGGCATCTTGTGCAGCGTCATGCCCGGAGCGCGCATGTTCAGGATGGTGGTGATGAAGTTGATCGCGCCGAGGATCGAGGATGCGCCGGCAACGTGCAGCGAGAAGATCGCAAGATCCACCGCCGGTCCGGGCATGCCGCTGGTCGATAGCGGCGGATACATGGTCCAGCCGCCGCCGACGCCGTAAGCACCCGCCGGACCTTCGACGAAGAGCGACAGGAGCAGCAGGATGAAGGCCGGGACGATCAGCCAGAAGGAAATATTGTTGAGGCGCGGGAAAGCCATGTCAGGAGCGCCGATCATGATCGGGATCATCCAGTTGGCGAAACCGCCGATCATCGCCGGCATGACCATGAAGAAGATCATGATGAGCGCGTGCGCTGTCGTGAACACGTTGAACATGTGCTTGCCGCCGTCGATGGCAGCGTCGCCCTCGAAGCCGTAAACCATGGAGGCCAGACCGTGGAAGATCTGGATGCCCGGCTCCTGCAGTTCCATGCGCATGACGACCGACAGACCGCCGCCGATGATACCCGCCATGATGGCGAAGATCAGGTAGAGCGTGCCGATGTCCTTATGGTTGGTGGACAGGAACCAGCGGGCGAAAAAGCCCGGCGTATGGGAATGATGCGCATCATGCGAATGATCGTCATGTGCGGATTGACCATGCGAGTGATGATCGTCGTGTGCGGAAGGTCCAGCCATTGTCGTCACTCCAGGTCTCAGTTGGCTTCGTTGGCGGCAACGTCAACGGTGCGCGGAGCGCCGTCGACGGAGGCCATCAGCGCCCGGTTCGCGCCGTTCAGGTCTGAAGCGGCGGCGGCGTGCCAGGCGTTGTACTGCTGTTCGGAAACCACCCGAATGGCGATCGGCATGAAGGCGTGGTCCTTGCCGCAAAGCTCGGAACATTGGCCATAATAGAGGCCTTCCTTCTCCGGCTTGAACCATGTTTCGTTGAGGCGGCCCGGAACGGCGTCGATCTTGACGCCGAAAGCGGGCATGGCGAAGGCGTGGATGACATCCGTCGGAGCCGCCGTCACCAGAAGGCGAACGGTCTTGCCGACAGGAACGACCATTTCATTGTCTACCGCAAGAAGACGCGGATAGCGGGCCTTGTCCTCCTTGCCCGCAGCAGCGCGATCCTGCTCTTTCAGCAGATAGCTGTCGAAGGAGAGCGGCTCGGCGCCCTCGGCGGCGGCATATTCATAGCTCCACAGCCATTGCGTGGCGGTCGCCTTCAGCGTCAGGTCCGGGTTTTCCGGCTGCGTCAGCTGCGCGTTCAGAAGATTGAACGAGGGGAAAGCGAGGAACAGGAGAATGAGAACCGGCGCCAGCGTCCAGACAACCTCGATCGCCGTGTTATGGCTGGTCTTGGAAGCCACCGGATTTTTCGCGGCGCGGAATTTCAAGGCAACGATGATGAGCAGCGCAAGAACGAAAAGCGTAACCGGAACAATGAACCACAGTGTATATTGTTCAAACCAGCGTATTTCGTGCATGATCGGCGTGGCGGCCTCCTGCATGCCCATTTGCCAATGCACCGGCTGATCGGCGTGGGCGCCGACAGCCGTGAGCAGACAGGTCATCCCCGCCAGTGCTGCGTAAATCCTATTCCTCACGGTACCCTCTCCCTCACGCGTCTGATCTAGATCAATCACAGACGCAGAATCCATGCTAATGGTACTAACTTCAAACCACAGTTTGTCCTCTGCCGCAATATGCGTCGGGACACGGATATGCCCCAATTTTGCCATTGGTCAATCCACGGGCGACTTTCCCGCACCCTGTGTCTGAGCTGCCCCGCCGAACGCGATTTCGAACAGCCCAAATGCGACAAAGCCCCGACTTCCAGTCGGTTCCACCGCCGGATAACGAATGACGTGCCGGGCAAATCAGACGCCCATACAGGCGGTCAGGTCCTATTTCCGCCCAACTCCGCTGGAATTGAAGCCCTGAGGCTTTTTTTTCCGGATTATGGCGTCAAAATAGCCGCACTGATTCGAATCCCAGAGGTATCCATGCGTCTTTCCCCGCTCGCGCGCACTTTTCTTGCCGCCGCCGGTCTTGCCATCATCGCCCCCGCTGCCGCAGCGCTGGCGCAACAGCAGCCGCCCGGCACGCCGAAGTCGACGCATGGCGCATGGTCTGTCATCTGCGACAAGCCGGCGGGTGCATCCGAAGAACAATGCGCCCTCATGCAGAACGTGATTGCCGATGACCGCCCGGAAGTTGGCCTTTCGGTGGTGGTGCTGAAAACCGCCGACCGCAAGTCGCGAATCCTGCGCATCCTCGCGCCGCTCGGCGTGCTTTTGAAGGATGGCATGGAGCTCTATATCGACAATAATAATATCGGCCGCGCCTATTTCACCCGCTGCTTCTCCGAAGGCTGCTACGTGGAAGTGGATATTGACGACGAGCTCTTGAAGGTTCTGCGCGCCGGCAAGAATGCGGTTTTTGCGCTGCGCGAAGCCGTTGATCAGGATCGCGTGGGTATTCCGATCGAGCTTTCGGGCTTTGCCGAGGGCTACGACGCGCTTCCCTGACGCCTGCCATTACGGGACAGCCTTGCGTCCGTCGGCTCCAGTGCCTAAATCGGTCATGAACGATAATGACTGGAGCCTCCCATGACCGACGATCTTGTAAAACTCTTCGATTGCGACGAAACGCAATTGCGCAAGCTCGTCGGCGAGGCGCTCGCCGGCGCTGACGATGGCGAACTCTTCATCGAACATGCCCAAGCCGAATCGCTGACCTTCGACAATGGCCGGCTGAAGGGCGGCTCCTTCAACACCGATCAGGGTTTTGGCCTGCGCGCCGTTGCCGGTGAAACGGTGGGCTATGCCCATGCGGGCGAGCTTTCGCAAAGCGCACTGAAACGCGCTTCGGATGCGGTGGGTGCGGTTACCAGAGGTTATTCCGGTTCTTATGCCGCAGCACCGCAGCGCACCAACAAGAAGCTCTATGGCGACGAGAACCCGATCGGCAGCCCGAGCTTCGAGGAGAAGGTGAAGCTTCTCACCGATATCGACGCCTATCTGCGCGACAAGGACCCGAATGTCCGGCAGGTGACGGCAACCATTTCCGCGAGCTGGCAGGTGGTGGACATCCTGCGCGCCGACGGACATCGCGTCAGCGATATCAGGCCGATGACCCGCATCAACATCTCCGTTGTGGCGGGCGAAGGCGACCGGCAGGAAAGCGGCTCCTACGGCATTGGCGGCCGTGTCGGCTTCGGCGATTTCATCACCACGGAAAACTGGCAGCGCGGTGCGGATGAGGCGCTGCGTCAGGCGCTCGTCAATCTCACCGCCATCGATGCGCCGGCGGGCACCATGGATGTGGTGCTGGGTTCCGGCTGGCCGGGCGTGATGCTGCATGAAGCGGTGGGCCATGGCCTCGAGGGCGACTTCAACCGCAAGAAGACCTCCGCCTTTGCCGGCCTGATGGGCGAAATGGTGGCCGCCCCCGGTGTGACCGTGGTGGATGACGGCACCATCGACAGCCGCCGCGGCTCGTTGACGATCGATGACGAAGGCACGCCATCGGGATATAATGTGTTGATCGAGAACGGCAGGCTGGTCGGCTACATGCAGGACCGGCAGAACGCCCGGCTCATGGGTGCGACGCCCACCGGCAACGGCCGCCGGCAGGGTTATGCCTATGTGCCGATGCCGCGCATGACCAATACCTACATGCTGTCAGGCGACAAAACGCCGGAAGAAATCATCGCCTCCGTCAAGAAGGGCATCTATGCTGTCTCCTTCGGCGGCGGCCAGGTGGATATTACCTCAGGCAAATTCGTGTTCGGCTGCACCGAGGCCTATCTCATCGAGAACGGCAGGATCGGCGCGCCGGTGAAGGGCGCGATGCTGATCGGCAATGGGCCGGACGCCATGAAGCGCGTCTCGATGATCGGCAATGATTCCAAACTCGATACCGGCATCGGCAATTGCGGCAAGGCCGGTCAATGGGTGCCTGTTGGCGTCGGTCAACCGCATCTGCGCATGGATCAGATCACCGTCGGCGGTACGAAGGCGTAAATCTCACGACCTGCCTGTAACGACGCTCAATGCGTATCTGTAGCGCGGGAAAAGTGATGTAGCGGTGCCATCCCCACATCCGTCACTCCGGTCGACGCGCATCCGCGCGGCAAGAGGGTCTTTTCAGCCCAAGGACTTGGGCTGACTGGATTCCTGTGACAGGCACAGGAATGACGGGAGGAAAATTGCGGGACACCAGAGGCTGAACCTGCCGCGACAATCTCAGCCCGCAGCCTCACACATGGCTGCCATGATGAGGTTTCCTCTGGCGTGCAGCCGGGAAGACGGTAAGATCAGCCCGTGCCGCAGGCCATCTCCCATCCCGGGCCTGCGCGGCAAAGGAGACCATGACCATCATACGAAATGCCCTCGTTCCTGAAATCGCCGTCAGCGACTGGCAGAAAAGCCGCGCCTTTTATTGCGACCTGATCGGTTTTCATGTGGTCTATGAGCGCCCCGAAGAGGGCTTTACCTATCTGGCGCTGGGGGATGCCCAGCTGATGATCGACCAGATCGGCGCAACCCGGACATTCGTGACTGAAAATGCCGCGCTTGAATTTCCGCTCGGCCGCGGCATGAACCTGCAGCTCGCCGTTCCCTCCCTGCAACCCATTCTTTTCCGGCTGGAGCGATCCTCGATCGACCTCGTGATGCCGCTGGAGGAAAAATGGTACAGGCGCGGCACGGTCGAAGTGGGCAACCGGCAATTCATCGTCGCCGATCCCGATGGTTACCTGATCCGCCCTTTCGAGAGCCTCGGCGAACGCCCTTTCCGGTTCGGTTAAGCCATGTTGCCCTTTCTTCCGCAGGCCGTGGTGTTCGACATGGACGGATTGCTGATCGAGAGCGAGAGGCTTTATCGCGATTCATTTCTGGCGGCCTCGGATGAAGGCGGCCATGGCATGAAGGTCGAAACCTACCAGAAGGTGTGCGGCAGCCCGTGGGATGTCATTACCGGCACCATCTTTGCCGATTATGGCGCGGATTTTCCGATCGACAGCTTCCGCGACGCCTGGCTCCGGCACCTTGGTGTGATGATGGCTGATGGCGTGGCGCTGAAACCGGGCGTCATCGACATTCTCGATCTTCTCGACCGGCTCGATATCCGCCGCGCCATCGCCACCTCGTCGCAGCACGATTCGGTGACGCGCCATCTCGGCCCCCACGATCTTCTCAGACGTTTCGATACCATCGTCGCACGCGGCGACTATACCGAACCCAAACCCGCGCCCATGCCCTATCTGACCGCAGCCCGACGGCTTTCCCTTGATCCGGGCCGTTGCCTTGCGCTGGAGGATTCCTATTCAGGCGTACGCTCGGCCACATCCGCGGGCATGTTGACGATCATGGTGCCCGATGTCGCGCCGCCGACCGAGGAAATGCGGGAAAAGTGCGTTGCCGTTGCAAGCGACCTTCACGCCGTGGCAAGCCTTCTGCAAAAGGCAAAGGCCTGATTGAGATGAGAATCGGGTGGGCCGAAAGCGCGGGCGGCCGTCACATGTCCTTAGCCGTTTGGCGTCATGATGAAGCATGTGTCGGCTTGAACGCCGCTATAGGTCGAGCGCCTTCGTCGGCGTATTCATAACCGGGGTGATCATGCCGCCTGTTGCCGTGTCGCTCGCGACGCTGATACTGCTGGTTCTGTGCGTATTCCAGATCGCGCTTGCAGCCGGCGCGCCCTTCGGTCGCCTTGCCTGGGGCGGCGCGCACCGGCTATTGCCGGTCCGGCAAAGAATTGCCAGCGCGGCGGCTCCACTCATTTATGCCTTTTTCGCGTCCTTTCCGCTGCAAAAGACGGGCTATGTGGACGTCTGGCCATCCGGCTGGATCGAACCCGGCATCTGGATCATCGCCTGTTATCTGGCAGTGAGCGTTGGATTAAACGCCATGTCGAAAAGCCGCCCGGAGCGGCTGGTGATGACGCCTGTGGCTGCGGCTCTTGCGATCCTGTTCTTTATCGTCGCTTTCTCCTAGCTGTATCAAAGCGGTGAGATACCCGAAGGATCAAGCCGCCGTTCGGCCGGTCGTCAGGCTCCCGGCTTGAAACGCCACTTACGCTCGATCGATCCCTCGATATCGAGACCGTTATAATAGGCCAGCAACAGCACATGGCCGAGGAGATCGGCGGTTTCGTCGGCCAGATCCCGCTTCATCTCCTCTTTGCTCCTGCCCTTGATGCGCGCCCGTCCTGTCAGCCGATTCCAGGCCTGTGTCATCTCGCCAACCTCTTCCTGAAGCTTCAGCATGTACCAGTCCGGATCGCGGAATATTCCGTTTTCAGCGGCATATTTTTGCGAAGCCTCGTCAAACCGACGCATCATGTCAGTAAACATTTGTTCATCCTTTGTTCACGCACTACAACTCTAACCATGATTCTCTGACCGCGTCGACCCGTCAGTGCGTCATGCAGCCATGAACGGAAATTTCCGGGACATGCGCATGCAAGCGAGATAGAGAAAAGATATTCGAACAAACGTGCCATCACCCATGTCCCATCTCGACTTCCTGTCGTCACTCGTCACCGCGCATAGTCCGACGCTGCTCGCCATGTTTGCGGGCGCCGCGTTTCTTGCCGGCCTCGCCCGCGGCTTTTCCGGCTTCGGCGCAGCGCTGATTTTCATCCCGCTTGCCAGCGCCATCGTCGGGCCGCGCGTCGCCTCGGCGGTACTGCTGGTGGTGGACGGCGTCCTGACGCTCGGCATGATACCGCCCGCCTTTCGCATGGCGGACCGGCGCGAGGTTTTCATCATGGCGGCCGGCGCCTTTGTCGGCGTACCGGTTGGAACCCTGCTGCTTTCCAAGGGTGATCCATTGACCCTGCGCTGGCTCATCTCCGGCGTGGTCGTGGTGCTGCTCTTATTTCTGGTGTCCGGCTGGCGTTACAGCGGCCGGCCGAAAACGCCGCTCACCCTCTTCACCGGGCTTCTGGCCGGGCTGTTTTCGGGCGCTGCGCAACTGGGCGGTCCGCCCGTCGTCGCCTATTGGCTGGGCGGAGCGCTGAAAGGCGCTTTCGTGCGCGCCAATGTCATTCTTTATTTCGCGGTTTCCACGGTGTTTTCCATCGCCAGCTATTTTGTCGGCGGCCTGTTCACCGTTGATGTCTTCGTGTTTTTCCTGCTGGCATTGCCTTTTTACGGCGCGGGTCTTTATGCCGGGGCGCGGCTGCACGGGCTTGCCGACGAAGCGTCGTTCCGGCGCATCTGCTATGGGCTGATCGCCATTTCCGCGATCATCGGCCTGCCGCTGTTTGATTCGCTGCTGAAATAGGCAGGCCGCGATGGCCTGCCCCGAGGGCGATTACGGATACATGCGGACCTTGGACCATGCACCATCAGGCGTCTCGCGACGGAATTCGATGCGGTCGTGCAGGCGGAACTTGCGGTCGTGCCAGAATTCGATGCTGAGCGGGCGAATGCGGAAACCGGACCAATGGGACGGGCGCGGAATCTCGCCGATGGCATATCTGGCGGTATATTCGGCGACCGCCTTCTCCAGCGCGAAACGGCCCTCCAGCGGCCGAGACTGTTTGGAAGCCCAGGCGCCGATGCGGCTGCCGCGCGGGCGCGAGGCGTAGTAGACATCCGCCTCCTCATCACTCACGATCTCCACCTCGCCGCGCAGGCGCACCTGCCGGCGGAGACTTTTCCAGTGGAAACACATGGCCGCTTTTTTCTGACCAAGGATCTCACGGCCCTTCTGGCTTTCGAAATTCGTGTAGAAAACAAAGCCGCGATCATCGACGCCTTTCAGCAGCACCATGCGCACATTCGGCAGGCCATTTTCGTCCACGGTGGCAAGCGCCACCGCGTTCGGATCGTTGATTTCGGAAGCCGTTGCGTCCTTCAGCCATTCGGCAAAAAGCGTGAACGGTTCATTTTCTTCCGTGAAGTCACTGGATGTTAACCCCGTTTCCGACATATTGACTAAAATGCTCCCGAGCTGATTTGGACCCCAGAGATGATCTCTGGTGAAAGATGGTGACCGTCATAGCAAAGTCGAACAGTCGAACAAAGGGCCTCCTTTCGTCGGTAGCGGAAGTTTCCGCCGTCGTGTCAATGCTCGTGGTGCTGAGCGGCTGCGTCAGCCTCGATCTGTTCGGCGGCGACAAGGTCGACCGCTCGCTTTCCACGGCCTCCGTTCCCAACCAGCCGAACAATGCGCCGCAGACGGACGATGCGACGATCCGCAATGCGGTAACCTCGGCCGATCTCGCCAAGCTCGCCGACCAGCCGCTGCCCTGGGCCAATGCGGCCACCGGCAGCGCCGGCGTCGTCACCGCCATTCACGAAGACAAATCGAGCGGTTTCGTCTGCCGCGATTTCAAAACGACGCGTCACTCCTTCGAGGGTGTTGCGAGCTATGCCGGACAGGCCTGCCTGTCGGAAACCGGCGAATGGCTGCTGACCCGCTTCGAGCAGAAATAATCTGTTTACCCTTCCACAGGGAATAGAGCCGGCCTCGGTGCAGCGCGCTTCCTCCGTAAAGGAGTGATTAGCAACTTATTGCAACAGTCGACGTTGATTAGACAGAGGGCGTGCAGGCGAATGATCGCGGGCAGCCCTTTTCGGAGGGGTTAGTTTCAGGATTGCGCCATGAAGGGCGGCAGCGCCTGAGCCAACGTAAACTGGTGTTTCGCATGCGCGATCCGTATTCGATCCTCGGCGTAAAACGTGACGCCCGCCACGAGGAAATCAAGGCCGCCTGGCGCACGAAGGCGAAAACCGTCCATCCGGACGCCAATCGCGACGATCCCGATGCCTCGGCGCGATTCGCCGAGATCGGCCAGGCCTATGATCTTCTCAAAGACCCCAAAAAGCGCGATCTCTACGATCAGGCCCGCAGGGCGGCCGAGAAGAAGCAGCGCGGCGAAACCATCATGCAGCAGCGGGAAGCCGCGCGCGAGGCCGCCGAGCGCGCCAAGGCGGCTGAAAAGCTGATGGAGGAACTGGCCCGCGCCGACGCCCGCAACCGGGCGCAGACCGGCCAGAAAACCGACGCCAAGGCGGAAACCGCCGAAGACATCGTCGAGCGGATTTTTGGCGCCGAGGCGCAGAACGATCCCAAGGTGCAGCAGGCTGCGGAAGCGGCAAAGGCTGCCGCGAGCGCCGCAAAAGGCGATATGCCTGCGGCCGGCGAGACCACGCCCGGCGCTGGCGATGACCGGACCGCGCCCGCCTCACTTGCCGTCAATCTCTTCAATGCTCTCGTGCGCCGGTTCCGCACCCCGCAGCCGGCCCCCGAAAAGGCGCCTGATATTACCGCGGAAGCCACCGTCACGGTCGCCGATCTGCTGGAGCACAAGTGGATTACCGTGCCGCTTGCCGACGAACGCGACGTTCGCTTCCAGCTCGAAGCCGGCATGACGGACGGGCATGTGGTGCGGCTGAAGGGACAGGGGCTGAAGCTTCCCAACATGGCCCGCGGCGATCTTGCCGTGACATTGCTGACCGCACGCGAGGACGCGTTTTCCCTTCGTGGTTTCGATATTCACACAACGCTGCCGATATCGCTCAGCGACGCGGTTCTGGGTTGTGAAACGAACGTCGCGACACCGCTCGGCGAGGAAAACATCACCATTCCTGCCTGGTCCGGTTCGGACCGCGTGCTGCGCCTCGCCGGCAAGGGCCTTGCCGACGGCAAGGGTGGACAGGGCGATCTCGTCATCGAATTGCGCATCGTCCTGCTCGAAAAGCCGGATGAGAAAGTGACCGACCTGATGCGGCACATGCGCGAAGGCCTTTATTTGTGAAAGTTTTGCGAATAGCCGGGACAACGCACCCTTTGTTACGCTCCCTAACAGTTGATGATCTTTGGCAATCTTGAACAGGATTGCAGCCTATGCCATAGGCAGGACCGATCAAAAGTATTAGGGAGCACAAAATGGCTCAGGCATCCGGTCTTATGGCTGGCAAACGCGGCCTCATCATGGGTGTCGCCAATAATCGTTCCATCGCTTGGGGCATTGCCAAGGCTTGCGCAGACGCAGGCGCGGAAATCGCACTCACCTGGCAGGGCGACGCATTGAAGAAGCGCGTCGAGCCGCTGGCGCAGGAACTTGGCGCCTTCATGGCCGGGCACTGTGACGTGACCGATCTCGAGACGATCGATGCGGTTTTTGCCGGGCTGGAAAAGCACTGGGGCAAGATCGACTTCGTCGTGCACGCCATCGCCTTTTCCGACAAGGACGAGCTGACCGGCCGTTACCTCGATACCAGCCGCGACAACTTCAACCGCACCATGGACATTTCCGTCTTCTCGCTGGCGGCTGTGGCCAAGCGCGCGGAACCGATCATGAATGATGGCGGCTCGATCATCACGCTGACCTATTACGGCGCCGAGAAGGTCATGCCGAATTACAACGTGATGGGCGTGGCCAAGGCTGCCCTTGAGGCCAGCGTGCGTTATCTCGCTGTCGACCTCGGCAACCGCGGCATCCGCGTCAACGCCGTTTCCGCCGGCCCGATCAAGACGCTTGCGGCTTCCGGCATCGGCGATTTCCGCTATATTCTGAAGTGGAACGAATATAATGCGCCGCTGAAGCGCACCGTTTCCATCGAGGAAGTCGGCAAGTCGGCGCTTTACCTGCTGTCCGACCTTTCCACCGGCGTGACCGGCGAAATCCACCATGTCGATTCCGGTTACCACACCATCGGCATGAAGGCCGTGGATGCGCCTGACATCTCGGTGGTGAAGGACTAAGCCTGCGAAGTTTGAAAACGGGGTATCGCCTTGCTCGTCTATGTGATCCGGCACGGACAAACGGACTGGAATGCGATACGCCGGCTTCAGGGCCAGAAAGACATTCCGCTCAACGATTTCGGCCGCCAGCAGGCGGTCGGTAACGGCAAACTCCTTGCGCATCTGCTGGGAGAACAGGCCACGGACTTCGATTATGTGGCAAGCCCGCTCGGGCGCACACGCGAAACCATGGAACTGATGCGCGCCGCGATGGGCCTCGATCCGCTCGCCTATCGCACCGACGATCGCCTGATCGAAGTTTCCTTCGGCGACTGGGAGGGCCAGACCCTGCCGGAGCTGAAAAAAGAATTCCCGGACCGGGTGAAGGCGCGCAAGGCCAACAAGTGGGATTTCATTCCCCCCGGCCAGGATGCCGAAAGTTATGAAATCCTCTCCTGGCGCATCGGCGCATGGCTTTCCTCCGTTGAGGTTCCAACGATCTGCGTCTGCCATGGCGGCGTGATCCGCTCGATCTTCCGGCTGGTATCAGGCATGGACAAGGATGAGGCGTCGCGAACGCAGATTCCGCAGGACCGGATTTTGAAGGTCGAGATCAACAGGAACAGCGCGGAGTGGATTTCGTGAGGGGCATGGGTCAACCCCTCTCCCGTCATTCCGGCCTTAAGCCGAAATCCAGCCAGCCCAAGTCCTTGGGCTGAAAAGATTCATCCCGCCGCGCAGATACGCGTCGGCTGGATGCCGGATCAAGTCCGGCATGACGGAAATGTTGGTGCTTCCCGAACAAGTTTACAGAGGTTCGCCCCGTCACAGGCAAAGCCGCAACCGCAGCCTTACTCAACGACCTGAAGATCGTCGACCACGCGTTTGCCATCCACTTCCGTGTAGAAAACCACGACCTTCACGCCCGCTTTCAGACCTTCGAAATTGAACTCTTCCGGTACGCGATAGGTCTTGCCGTCGTTGAGCGTAATGCTCAGCCCATTCGCATCGATCTTGCTGATCGTGCCTTCCACATCGACGCTCTGCGCGAAGCTGTTGATGGGCATCAAAAGGTTGGTGGCGGCCAGAAGGGCGGCAATCATCATACGCATCGATCTAGCTTTCGTGGATTTGCGTGAAAACCTTACATGCATGAAGAATTGCCTTTCGAATGTGGCGGAAATTGCCCGCAACCATGACATTTTCGGCCCAATTGATGAACGGATTTGGGATCGCGTTCAAGCCGTTAGTGATTTTTACACCGCATTTCCCGGCAATATTGGAAAACTCGGGATTAGCGTGGAAAACGACGGCGCTTTTACATTTTCGTCATCCCGGAAAAACCTCGTCTTCCCGCGAATCAATCAGGCGATACGATCCATTTATTGATGAAACACGCCGTTCCGGCCCCGGCCGCGCCGCTGTGGACGGTGCGTCACCTCCTTATCGGGCTTGCCGTGAAAGAAAGGCTTTTGCCTTGCCCGGATTTTCCACTAAGACAAATCCGCTTGTTTCAAACGGCGCTGTCCACAGGCGCCCTGTTTTCCGGTTTTGAGAACTATGTCGCATAACAGTTTCGGTCATCTTTTCCGTGTTACCACCTGGGGAGAAAGCCATGGGCCGGCACTTGGCTGCGTGGTGGATGGCTGCCCGCCCGGCATCCGCTTCACCCTTGCCGAGGTGCAGCACTGGATGGACAAGCGCAAACCCGGCCAGAGCCGCTTCGTGACCCAGCGGCGCGAAGATGACATCGTCAAGGTTCTCTCCGGCGTGATGCTGGATGAGGACGGCGAGACGATGATAACAACAGGCACGCCGATTTCGATGCTGATCGAGAATACCGACCAGCGTTCCAAGGATTACGGCGAGATCGCCAAGCGTTTCCGTCCCGGCCATGCCGACTTCACCTATGACCTGAAATACGGCATTCGCGATTATCGCGGCGGTGGACGCTCCTCCGCCCGCGAAACGGCGGCGCGTGTCGCCGCCGGCGCAATCGCCCGCAAGGTGGTGCCGAGCCTCAATGTGCGCGGCGCGCTGGTGCAGATCGGCAAGCACAGGATCAACCGCGACAACTGGGATTGGGATCAGGTCGATCAGAACCCGTTCTTCTGCCCGGATGCAGCCATGGTGCCGGTGTGGGAAGACTATCTCGACGGCATCCGCAAGGCCGGCTCCTCCATCGGGGCCGTTGTCGAAGTGGTGGCGGAGGGCGTTCCGGCCGGTATTGGCGCCCCCATTTATGCCAAGCTCGACCAGGATATCGCCTCAAACCTGATGTCGATCAACGCCGTCAAGGGTGTAGAGATCGGCGAAGGTTTCGCCTCCGCCGAGCTTTCCGGCGAGGAAAATGCCGATGAGATGCGCATGGGCAATGACGGCAAGCCGATCTTCCTCTCCAACCACGCCGGCGGCATTCTGGGCGGCATCGCGACCGGTGAACCTGTCATCGCGCGCTTTGCCATCAAGCCCACCTCCTCCATTCTGACGGAGCGCCTGTCCATCGATACCGACGGCAATAATGTCGATGTGCGCACCAAGGGGCGCCATGACCCCTGCGTCGGCATCCGCGCCGTGCCGATCGGCGAAGCGATGATCGCCTGCACCGTTGCCGACCATTATCTGCGAGACCGCGGCCAGACCGGCCGGCTGAAATAAGGGGGACCGCCATGGCCTATGACCAGAAACGCGTTGTCGACGCCATTCGCGCTTTCGAAGCAGGCGAAATCGTCGTCGTGACCGATGATGACGACCGAGAGAATGAAGGCGATCTGATCATTTCGGCGGTGCATTGCACGGCGGAAAAGATGGCTTTCATCGTGCGCCACACCTCCGGCATCGTCTGCGCGCCCATGCCGCGCGAAGAAGCCAAGCGGCTGAACCTCAACGCCATGGTGGCGGAAAATGATAGCGCGCACACGACGGCCTTCACCGTCAGCGTCGATTTCAAGCACGGCACCACGACGGGCATTTCCGCCGATGACCGGACGCTAACCGTGCGCAATCTCGCCAATCCCAATGTCGGGGCTGCCGATTTTACCCGGCCGGGCCACATCTTCCCGCTGATTGCCCGTGAAGGTGGCGTCCTGATGCGCTCCGGCCATACCGAAGCGGCGGTCGATCTCTGCAAGCTTGCGGGCCTGCCGCCCATCGGTGTCATCTGCGAACTCGTCAATGATGACGGCACCGTGACGCGCGGACCGCAGGTCACCGCCTTTGCGGAAAAACACAAGCTGAAGCAGGTTTCCGTCGCCGACCTCATCGCCTATCGCCAGCGCAAGGAAACGCTGGTGGAGATGGAATCCTCCTTCACCATCGAAACGCCGTTCGGACCGGCCAAGGCGCAAACCTATTCCCTGCCCTGGGACCGGATGCAGCATATGGCGGTGATTTTCGGCGATATCAGAGACGGTGTCGACATTCCCGTTCGCCTGCACCCGGAAAATGTCGCCGACGACGTGTTCGGCGACCGCCAGCCGGTGCAGCACTATATGCAGAAGATTGCCGAGGAAGGCCGCGGCGTCATCGTCTATCTGCGTGAGGGCTCCGTCGGCGTCGGCCAGGTGGCCGGCCGTCGCAAGGCGCGTGATCCCGACGAGGCGCATGCGCAGGCCCGCTCACGTGAAAACGAATGGCTGGAAATCGGTCTCGGTGCGCAGATCCTCAAAGACCTCGGCATCAGCTCGATCAAGCTGATGACGACACGCGAGCGTCATTATGTCGGCCTGGAAGGCTTTGGCATCAAAATTTCGGCGACGGATATCGGGTGATTTAGGGGCTTCGCGAGAGCGCTTCGGCTTGGCGCGCTCTTCGCCCGTTCGGCGTCATCCTCGGCCTTGTGCCGAGGATCCATCCCGCAGTTCCCGACGTGACATGCTTGAGATGTTCCGGACACGTGAAGTCATGATCCCGGAAGCCATTGTCTCCGCGGCTTGTGGATCCTCGCCTCAAGGGCGAGTGTGGCGGCGCTCGCCACTACATTCAGGCACCGCGAAAAGACACCTTCATTTGTCCTCCCGCCAGCCCTCCAGATAATTCACGCTCTCAACCCCGGTAAACTTCGCAAGCCGCGATAGTTCCGCGTCGAGCTTTTCAAGCCGTCCTGCTGAGGCGCGCACGCCAGGCTCCAGCCACAGGCGGCGCACATCCAGCGTGCCGCGCTTGCGATCCGCCTTCATGTCGATGCGGCCAATCATCCGGTCGCCCTCCAGAAGCGGGAAGACATAATAGCCATATTGCCGTTTCGGCTCGGGCACGAAGACCTCGATGCGGTAATAAAAGCCGAACAGCCGTTCCGTGCGGTTTCGGTCGCGCAACAGCGGGTCGAAGGGGCTGAGGACACGGACGCGGGCGGAGGGTTCCGGTACATCCGTCAGGTCGGCGGTGAAATCGGCAAAGGCAAAAGACGGGCGGGCGGTGTCTCCGTCGCTGGAGAGAAGCGAGACCTCGCAGAGTTCATCGCGATGGCTCTTGACCCAGTCCCTCGCCTCCTGCGGGGTGACGAGATCGAAAAAGGCGGCGATTTCGCCATGGGTGGCGAAACCCAGCCGCTTCAGCGCTTCGCGGCAGGCCCAGTCGACAAATTCGGCGTGCTCCACCTCGGTTTCGTGGTGCTCGCCGGGAATGACACGCTCGGCGAGATCATAGACCTTCTGGAAATTCACGCGGCCGGATATGGCGAGCTTGCCGGTGTGCCATAAATATTCGAGCGCCGTCTTGGAGGGATGCCAGTTCCACCAGCCGCCGGACTGATGCCCCTCCTCCTTCAGCTCCCGCGCCAGAACCGGGCCGGTGGCGGCGATGCGCTCCAGCGTTTCGCCGAAAGCGGCATCGAAGCCCTCTCCATGCCATTTGCGCCAGCGCTCCTGAATGATCGGCTCGCGGCGGCGGAAGCGGTGTTTCCAATAGGGGTAAAACTCCGTCGGTACGATGGAAGCGTCATGCGTCCAGTGCTCGAAAAGCGCGCGGTCCTTTTCCAGCAGCGTGGTCAGATGGTCACGCCTGTAGGTCTGGTTGCGTGAGAAGATAATCTGGTGGTGGGCGCGCTCCACGGTGCCGATGCTGTCCACCTGCACAAAACCGATATCGGTGATGAGCTGCAGCAGGCCATCCTTGGAAAGCGCCTTGCCGGGCGGGGAGCAAAGCCCCTGCCGCGCCAGAAAAATCCGCCTTGCCGCTTCGTTCGAAACCTTGATCGTCATGGCGCAAAAGGTATGACGGCTTTTTCAGGATTGCAATGTTCTTTTTTTGTTCCTTGTTTCACTTCTGTTGATGACGGGGTATAGAACCGGAAAACGAGCGCGAGGATGTAAGCTTGGAAATCCGTTTCGATGCCGCCGGTGTCGCTTTCGAGGGCCGGCAGGCCCTGCAGCCGCTGTCTGTGACATTGACGGAACGGCGCATCGGCGTGATCGGCCTCAATGGTTCCGGCAAGACCACCTTTGCCCGGCTGATCAACGGGCTGAACAAGCCGAGTGCGGGCAAGGTTTCGGTAAACGGTCTCGACACCGTGAGCGACGCCAAAGCGGTATTGCAGACGGTCGGCTTCATCTTCCAGAATCCGCAGAACCAGATCATCCTGCCGATCGTGCGCGACGATGTCGCCTTCGGCCTCAAGCGGCTCGGCATCGGCAGGGCGGAAACCGAAAACCGGGTGAAGGCCGTTCTTGCGCGGCTCGGCATTCCCCATCTGGAAGAGCGGCGCGCGCATGAGCTTTCCGGCGGAGAACTGCAGCTTGCAGCGCTTGCCGCCCTTCTGGTCACCGATCCGCAAATCCTAATTCTCGATGAACCGACCAACCAGCTTGATCTGAAAAACCGTACTATCGTTGAAAAAACCATGGCGGCGCTGTCGCAGGCGCTTGTTGTCATCACCCATGACCTGTCGCTGGTTGCAGGCTTCGACCGCGTGCTGGTTTTCCATGAAGGCGCGCTGGTTGCCGATGCCGGCCCCGAAGAGGCGGTTGCGCATTATCTGGAGGTGGCATCGCGATGAAATCGCTGCATGTCGAAGGCACCGGCTGGCTCTACCGCGTCTCGCCGCCCGTCAAGCTCCTGACGCTTATGGGCTTCAGCATCGCGCTGTTCCTCACCCGCGATCTGCCGCTTCTGGGATGCGCCGTGGTTCTCGCCGCCGCCATCCTGCGCGAGACACGCCTGCCCTTCCACGAGATCGGCCTGCGGCTGCGGCCGGTGATGCTGACCATCTTCCTCGTCGCCGGTTTCAGCTATCTCCTGCTTCCAGCCCATGATGCGAGTGTCAATCTTCTGCGGCTGACGGCGCTCGCGCTGCTTGCCACCGCCGTCACCATCACCGTCAGCATTTCGCAATTCATGGACGAGATTACGCGTGCCGCGGCCCCCCTGGAACGGCTGGGGCTGGTCAAGGCCGCCGATATCGGACTTGCCGTCGGTCTGGTGGTGCGGTTCGTGCCTGAGATCGTCAACCGCTACCATGCGGTGCGCGATGCGCACCGGGCGCGCGGCCTGCCGGTGCGCATGGCCACCACCATCGTGCCGCTCGTCATTATGACGTTGAAGGATGCCGATGCCATCGCCGACGCCATTGACGCGCGCGGTTTCAGAGGCCAAAGCTTGCGGCCAGATAACCATCCGGAGTTTTGAGCGTCATGACGACCCGCGACCTTGTGCTGATTTCGCTGTTTTCCGCCATCATCATCGCACTCGGGCTTCTGCCGCCGATCACGCTCGGTTTCATTCCGGTGCCGATCACCGCGCAGTCGCTCGGCGTCATGCTGGCAGGCGTCGTCCTCGGCGCAAAGCGCGGTACGCTCGCGGTTCTCCTGACAATCCTGATTGCCGCCATCGGCCTGCCGGTGCTTTCGGGCGGACGCGGCGGCCTTTCCATCTTCACCACGCCGACGACGGGCTTCCTGATCGGCTGGATCGCGGCGGTTTTCGTCACCGGCACGCTCTCGGAAAAACTCGTCAATCGCAGCCAGTCTGCCCTGACACAGGGCATCGGCTTTTTCATCGCCAGCCTGATCGGCGGCGTGATCGTGCTTTATGCTTTCGGCATCACCTATCTGGCGCTGGTCGTCGGTCTTGGTTTCGAAAAGGCCTTCATGGGTTCGCTCGCCTTCATTCCGGGCGATGCGCTGAAGGCTGTGCTTGCAGCGCTGGCCGGCCGCGCCGTGATGGCGGGTTATCCGCTTCTGCCGCAGCGCGCCTGAACACACTTTCTTCGGGAGGAAAAGAATGGCGACGCGTTTATACGAACATCCGATCTTCCTGGAGCATATCACGCCCGAAGGCCACCCCGAGCGGCCGGATCGCCTGCGATCTCTGAACATCGCGCTCGAACATCCGAATTTCGAGCGCCTGATCCGCAGAGAAGCGCCTCAGGCCAATGAAGACGCGGTGTTGCTGGCGCATCCGGAGGAGCACCTGCTTGCCGTCATGCGGCAGATCCCTGAAGAGGATGGCGAGATCAACCGCGTCGAGGCCGACACTTATGTATCACGCAAAAGCCTGCAGGCGGCGCTGACCGGCATCGGTGCGGCGATGGCGGCGGTGGACGACGTGTTTACCGGCGCTGCCGACAATGTCTTCGTCGCGGCCCGCCCGCCCGGCCACCACGCCGAAACAGCCAAGGCCATGGGTTTCTGTCTTTTCAACAATGTGGCAATTGCCGCCCGCCATGCGCAGAAGGCGCACGGGGCAGAGCGCGTCGCCATCATCGACTGGGACGTGCATCACGGCAACGGTACGCAGGATATTTTCTGGAACGACACATCAGTGCTGTTCTGTTCCACCCACCAGATGCCGCTTTATCCGTGGAGCGGCGACAAAAACGAAACCGGCGTGAAGAACAACGTCGTCAACGCCCCGCTTTCGCCCAATACCGGCAGCGAATATTTTCGCGAGGCGTTCAAATCCCGCGTCCTGCCGGCCATTGCCGATTTTTCGCCTGACCTCATCCTCATCTCCGCTGGTTTCGACGCGCATCACCGCGATCCTCTGGCGCAGATCAATCTGGTGGGTGAGGATTTCGACTGGGCGACGGGCCGGCTTCTGGAAATGGCCGATAAATACGCATCGAACCGGGTCGTCAGCCTGCTTGAAGGCGGTTATGATCTGGAAGGGCTGGCGGAATCGGCAGCCATGCACATATTGAGAATGATGAAGGGTTGAACATGACGGAAAATGCCAACACAGCCGATGTCAGCGGTTATTCCTTCGAAAAAGCCGTCGCCGAGCTGGAAAGCATTGTCGCACGCCTGGAGCGCGGAGACGTGGCGCTGGACGAATCCATCGCCATCTACGAGCGTGGCGAAGCCCTGAAGAAGCACTGCGAAACGCTGTTGAACGCTGCGGAAAAGCGAATCGAGAAAATCCGTCTCGATCGCGCCGGAAAACCGCAGGGCGTCGAGCCTCTCGACGGCGAGTAAACACGTCCTGTTGAACGGTGTGACGCTGCGTTCACCATTACGGCGCTCCCACCCCGTTCCGTTCGTGCTAAGCTTTCGTGTAACGATACGAGGAGCTTGCGATGTCCTTTTTTCCCGGTAACGATCCCGACGCGGGTGATGCCTTTGCCTGCGACGCCATCGAAAACCTCATCATTCCGCGCACCAGCGATATTGGCGGCTTTGCGGTGCGCCGCGCCTTGCCGACCCGGCAGCGTCGTCTCGTCGGCCCCTTCATCTTTTTTGACCGCATGGGACCGGCGATCCTGAAGGCTGGTGATGCGCTGGACGTCAAGCCGCATCCGCATATCGGGCTTTCCACCGTCACCTATCTGTTCGACGGCGAAATCAAGCATCGCGACAGTCTCGGCACCGAACTCGTCATTCGCCCCGGAGACATTAACCTGATGACCGCCGGGCGCGGCATCGTGCATTCGGAACGCACGCCGGAAAACCTGCGCGGCCATCCGCTTTCCATGTCCGGCCTGCAGACCTGGCTTGCCCTGCCCGACCATATGGAAGAAATCGCCCCGGCCTTTGCCCATACCGCCAAGGAAGACATGCCGCTGATCGATATCAAAGGCGCTTCCGGTAGGGTGGTGATCGGCGAATTCGAGGGCCTTACCTCCCCCGTTTCGGCCTTTACCGATACGCTTTATGTCGATCTGACGCTGGAGCCGGGAGTGAAGTTTCCCTTTTCCGCCGATCATGAGGAGCGGGCGATCTATATTCTCTCCGGTTCGCTCGATGTGGCAGGCGATATCTTCGCCGCCAACCAGTTGCTCGTCTTCAGGCCGGGTGACGACATCACGCTTCAGGCCGGCAGCAATGGCTGTCACATCATGATCTTTGGTGGGGCCGCGCTCAATCAGCGCCGCTACATCTGGTGGAACTTCGTTTCGTCATCAAAAGAACGCATAGAACAGGCCAAACAGGAGTGGAGAACCGGACGCTTCGATATCGTTCCCGGCGACGAAGAAGAGTTTGTCCCTTTGCCGGAAGGTTGAAATTCTATAGAAGTGTACGACATGCAGGAATGGACCGTCGGCTTTCCCTATGAAAGACGCTCTGGCGCCCCCCGCTGACCACGAGAAAAGGCCGAACGATTGACCGGAATGCCCCAGACCCCATTGCTCGACCGGGTGAATTTTCCCTCCGATCTCAAGGAGATCGACGATCGCGACCTGCCGGAACTGGCACGGGAACTGCGCGACGAGATGATTGACGCCGTGTCGAAGACCGGTGGCCATCTGGGTGCCGGCCTTGGCGTGGTGGAATTGACGATTGCCATCCACAAGGTCTTCAACACGCCCGAGGACCGGCTGATCTTCGATGTCGGCCACCAATGTTACCCGCACAAAATCCTGACCGGCCGTCGCGAGCGCATCCGCACGCTGCGCCAGGAAGGCGGCCTTTCCGGTTTCACCCGGCGGGCCGAAAGCGAATATGACGATTTCGGCGCCGGCCATTCCTCCACCTCCATTTCCGCCGGTCTCGGCATGGCGGTGGCGGCGGGTCTCGACGAAAGCGACCGCAAGGTGATCGCCGTCATCGGCGACGGTTCCATGTCTGCCGGCATGGCGTTCGAGGCGCTCAACAATGCAGGCGCGCTCGACGCGCGGCTGATCGTCATCCTCAACGACAACGACATGTCGATTGCACCGCCGACGGGCGCGATGAGCGCTTATCTCGCCCGCCTTGCCTCCGGCCGCACCTATATGGGCTTCCGTGATTTCGGCAAGAAGCTCACAGCCTATCTCGGCAAGACCATCGACCGCGCCATTACCCGCGCCGTGACCCATGCGCGTGGTTATGTGACCGGCGGTACGCTGTTCGAGGAGCTCGGTTTCTATCACATCGGCCCGATCGACGGCCATTCCTTCGACCACCTGCTACCGGTGCTGCGCAATGTGCGCGACAACCAGAAAGGCCCTGTCCTCATCCATGTGGTGACGCAGAAAGGCAAGGGTTATGCGCCGGCGGAAGCGGCTGCGGACAAATATCACGGCGTCAACAAGTTCGACGTCATCACCGGCGCACAGGCGAAAGCCAAACCGAATGCGCCGAGCTATACCAGCGTCTTTGCCGAAGCGCTGATCCAGGAAGCGACCCTCGACGACAAGATCATCGGCGTCACCGCCGCCATGCCGAATGGTACCGGCCTCGACAAGATGGCCGAGCTTTTCCCGTCCCGCACCTTCGATGTCGGAATTGCCGAACAGCACGCTGTCACCTTCGCGGCGGGGCTTGCGGCTGACGGCTACAAGCCGTTCTGCGCGCTTTATTCCACCTTCCTGCAGCGTGGTTACGACCAGCTGGTGCATGACGTGGCGATCCAGAGCCTGCCCGTACGTTTCCCGATCGACCGCGCCGGGTTCGTCGGCGCTGACGGACCGACCCATGCCGGCTCCTTCGACACCACTTTCCTCGCCACCCTGCCCGGTATGGTGGTGATGGCGGCGGCCGACGAGGCCGAACTGAAACATATGGTACGCACGGCGGCAGCCTATGACGAAGGCCCGATTTCCTTCCGTTACCCGCGCGGCGAAGGTGTGGGCGTCGAGATGCCCGCACGCGGTGAAATCCTTGAGATCGGCAAGGGCCGCATCATCAAGGAAGGCACCAAGGTTGCGCTGCTCTCCTTCGGTACCCGGCTTGCGGAATGCCTTGCAGCCGCCGAAGATCTTGATGCCGCCGGACTTTCGACGACCGTTGCCGATGCGCGCTTTGCCAAGCCGCTCGATCTCGATCTCATCCGCCAGCTTGCGGCCCATCACGAAGTGCTGGTGACGATCGAGGAAGGCTCAGTCGGCGGTTTTGGCGCGCATGTGCTGCATTTCATGGCAAGCGCCGGATTGCTCGACCACGGCCCCAAGGTCCGGACGCTGACCCTGCCCGACCAGTGGGTGGAGCAGGCCAAGCCCGAGACCATGTATGCCAATGCCGGCCTCGACCGGGCCGGCATCGTGTCCACCGTGTTCAATGCGCTCGGCCAGCGTCAGGCCGGCGTCGGTTTCGCCGGCTGACAAGATTGCCGGGACGGGAGGCGGGACTATCCCGCCTCTGCCTCAGGATGCCGCGCCATCGAGAAAACCGACGACGTTTTCGATCCTCCCCTCGGCATCACGGCTGACGACATCGGTACCGCCGGCCACATCGTCCCCGTCAGGCGAAATGAGACGCCATGAGAAACGGGTGAAGTCGCCGTGGCCATCCGGAGTGCCGGCAAGAACGAAACGATATCCCGGAAATTTCTGCCGCGCCGCCTCGATCATCGCGGCAATTCCCTGCTGCCCCTCGCCCTGCATCAGCGGATCGACGTAACGCGTATTTTCCGACCACGCCTGACCGACGAGATGCCTGCGGCGTTCATTGTCCTCCTCGTTCCAGACCGCGAGATAGGTTTCGGCGATTGCGAGATGCTGCGTCATGATTGCGCTCCTTGTGGTTGACGGCCCAAACATGACGGGTGTCGGGAAGCGGAACAATTACCTCGGAGGTAATCGCATTGCCGATATCTTCTGCTAGGCTGCGGGGCATGACGCATCATCGAGAACATGTCGGCCAAGTGCTGAAGGAATGGCGTGCCCGCCGCAGGTTGAGCCAGCTCGATCTGGCGATTGAGGCGGAAATATCGGCGCGCCATCTGAGCTTTGTGGAAAGTGGGCGATCATCCCCCAGCCGCGACATGCTCGCGAAACTGGCGGAGCAGCTTTCGATGCCCGCCCGCGCCGCCAACCGGCTGATGCTGGCAGCGGGTTATGCGCCTATCCATTCCGAACGGCCGATGGATGCGCCTGATATGACGGCGGCCCGGCAGGCCGTCGAAACCGTGGTGCATGGGCATATGCCCTTCCCCGCCCTTGCCGTCGACCGGCACTGGAACGTCGTTCTCGCCAATGGGGCGATCACATCGCTTCTGGCCGGTGTTTCCGAGGAACTGCTTCGCCCGCCGCTTAACGCCTTGAGGCTGAGCCTGCATCCGCAGGGTTTGAGTTCGCGCATCGTCAATCTCGCCGAGTGGCGTCATCACCTGCTGGAACGCCTGCGCCGTCAGGTCGAGGAAACGGGAGACGAGGTGCTTTCTCGGCTGCATGCGGAGCTCGCGGCCTATCCCGCGCCAAAGGCCTCGTCCCATGCCGGAGCCGATCCTCTGGCCATACCGCTCCAGCTCCGTGATCCCTCTTCGGGCAGCATATTGAGCTTCATTTCAACCACCACGGTTTTCGGAACGGCGACAGACGTCACACTGGCCGAACTCGTGCTGGAGTGTTTTTACCCCGCCGACGCGGCAACCCGCGAAGCACTGATGCAAGGCGCCAAGGAGTAACACCCGTGCACACCACCTATCTCATCGGATTTCAGGTCCGTCCCGGCCAGCGCGACCGCTTTCTCGAATTACTGAATGCGCTGCTTGATGCCATGCGGCACGAAAAGACCTTCGTGAACGCAACCCTGCACCGGGATGGTGAAAACGAGAACCGCTTCCTGCTGCATGAGACCTGGAGCGACCATCAGGATGTCATCGACGTTCAGATTCACCGGCCCTATCGGCAGGCATGGCACGACGCCCTGCCCGATCTTCTGGATGCCCCGCGCGATATTTCCGTCTGGCACCCCATGCGCGCGGATCATGCTCACAAATCCTAGACGAGTGAATGTCCTGCATTTGCCAGCAGCTCGCGCGCTTTCTCCAGATCCTTCGATTTCACCAGCAGGTGATCGCCATCGAAAGTCGAAACCACGAATATCCCTATGTCGTTGGTCGATAGCGGTTCGATCACCGAGAGAACGATGCCCGTCTCATCAAAGGCGAACGGACCCTGAAGTTTGAGACAGTTCCAGCCGGTATCGGCCTGAACATCATCAGGGATTCGCTCCTGGCGGCAGACGACGGAAAGCTCGTCATCGGTCCGGCTGATGCTGAGAAAACCTGCGCCATCGACCCAGGCTGGAATGGATGCATCGGCATGGAGCCAGGCCACGCCATAGGCGCCATCCAGAAGTCTTAACTTAACGCGAGGCGTCATCTGAAAACTGCCTTCCCGAAAGCCAGACACGGCTTTCTTTGGGTTAAAGGGAATGATTAAACGCTTCCCCCTGATGCAATGCCATCAGTTTCAAAGCCTGATGGCCGTTTCTTCTTTCGCCGTCTTGATAACGACCATGGTAAAAAAGCGCGCCACATTGTGCTGGTCGCGGAACAACCGGTCGCACAGGGCATCGAACTCTTCCATATCCCGCAGGCGCAGCATCAGCACGACATCGGATGCGCCGGTGACGGCATAGGCCTGCGACACGGCCTCTTCGGCGCTCGCAATATCCAGAAAGCGCCGCATATGCTGCTCGCCGTGCAATTTCAGCTCCACCGTCACCAGAGCCTTGATCACCCGCCCCGCCTTTGCGGGATTAAGGATCGCCACAATGCGATCGATCACGCCCGACTTGCGCAGCCGCTGCAGGCGGCGCAGGCAACTGGACGGGGACAGCCCGACCTCATCGGCCATATCCACATTGGTGCGCGAGGCGTCGCCCTGCAAGAGATTCAGAAGTTTCCTGTCAATCCTGTCCATGCCGGCAGCATATCGCCGGCTGACACATTTGCAATAAAATTGCATGAAACTGCAATCTTTGACCACAAATGCGAACGGGCCGGGATTAGTGAATGGGAACAATCTTCAGGGAGCCTTCACATGTCACTTTTCCTGCCCGTCTGGCAAAAAACGCGGGAAACGCTAGCAATCTACTGGGTGCTTGTGCGGATCACGGTTCCAATCGCCATTCTGACCGAGCTATTGTCGAGGATGGGCGCGATCGAGGCGGTGGCGCCTGCCTTTGCGCCGGTCATGAACCTCATCGGCCTGCCGCCGGAACTCGGTCTTGCCTGGCTGACCGCAATGCTGGTCGGCATATGGGGTGCGGTGCCGCTCATCTTCACACTTGTACCCGCGTCGTCGCTCACCGTTGCTGATATCACCGTTTTTTCGGCGCTCATCCTGTTCGCCCATGGCCTGCCCATCGAACAGAAGATCATTGAAAAGGCGGGACCGGGCATGATTGTCACCACGGCGCTGCGCGTCGGCGGCGGATTGCTCTATGCCTTTCTCCTGCACCAGCTTCTGGAAGCGACGGGATGGTTGTCAGGCCCGGCAAACCCTGCCTGGATTGCGATGGGCGCCACGCCTGAATGGACCGCCTATTTCCTCGGTCTCGGTGAAACCATGGTCTGGATGCTCGTCATCCTGCTTGCCCTTTCCTTTTGCCTTGAAATCCTCAGGCTCACCGGCCTCCTGGCGCTGATGATGAAAGCGCTTTCGCCCCTGCTGCGTCTTGCGGGCATTCGCGGCGAGGCCGAACATCTCACCGCCATCGGATTGTTCCTGGGAATTTCCTACGGCGCCGGCTTCCTGATCCGCGAGGCGCAATCGGGGACGATATCACCGCGTCAGGTGTTTCTGTCCTGTGTGTTCATGGGTTTTGCCCATAGCGTGATTGAAGACACGCTCGTGGTGATGTCGCTGGGCGCCGATGTCTATGGCGTTCTGGCCGGACGCCTCGTTTTCGCTGTTGCCGCAACCGCCGTCATTGCCGCCCTGCTTCACCGCCTGTCGGATGAGCTGTTCTTTACGCGGATGTTCCGGCTACAGGGCACATAAGCGGCGTTACCCGCCTGAAAACGCCGATGCAAAAAGGGGGCCTTTCGGCCCCCAATTCATAGGTTCACTCTGAAAGCCAGGCTCAGAACTCCGTCCAGTCCTGATCCTTCGCGGCCGGTGCTTCGGCAGCGCCACCGAAGGCGCGGGCGAGGCTCTGGCCGAGCGCACGGGCCGGCGAAGCGACGGGCCTTGCGGTTGTGGAGGCCGATTTTACCGGAGCCTTGCGAACCGGCGCGGCCGGTGCTGACTGGAAGGCAGGCTTTGCCGAAGACTGGCGCGGCGCGGAATAGCCGCCGGCGCTCGCAACGGCAGCGCGCGCGCCACCCATCCTGAACTGGCCGAGCAGGCTGTTCAGCGCTTCCGCTTCGCGGGCCAGCGAATGGCTGGCGGCGGTCTGCTGTTCCACCATGGCGGCATTCTGCTGCGTGCCCTGATCCATGGTGTTCACGGCCGTGTTGATTTCCTGCAGGCCGGTTGCCTGTTCGCGGGAAGCAACGACGATGGCGCTGACATGAGCATTGATCTCTTCGACTTCCGCCACGATGAGTTCCAGCGCCTTGCCGGTTTCATCGACAAGATTGACGCCGTTTTCCACCTGCTGGCTGGAAGCGCCGATAAGCGTCTTGATTTCCTTGGCGGCATTGGCGGAACGCTGGGCGAGTTCGCGGACTTCCTGCGCAACCACCGCAAAACCCTTGCCGGCATCACCGGCGCGGGCGGCTTCCACGCCGGCGTTCAACGCCAGCAGGTTGGTCTGGAAGGCGATATCGTCGATGACACCGATGATGTTGCCGATTTCGCCTGAGGACTTCTCGATTTCGCGCATGGCGGCAACCGCCCTGCGGACCACGACGCCGGACTTTTCCGCACCGGCGCGGGCGCGCTGGACCAGATTACCGGCATCTTCCGCACCGCGGGCGCTATCGCGCACGGTGGTGGTGACTTCTTCCAGGGCTGCAGCGGTTTCCTCGATGGAGGCAGCCTGCTGCTCGGTGCGGCGCGACAGATCGTCGGCAGCGGAGAGCATTTCCGAAGCGCCGGAATTGATGGCGGCAGCGTTCTCGCCAACGGTTTTGAGCGCCTGCTGCAGCTTGTCGACAGCGCTGTTGAAATTGAGGCGCACCGGATCGATGGCAGGCACAAAAGGCGTTTCAATGCGATAGGAAAGATCGCCATCCGCAAGAGCGGCAAGGCCCTTGCCAAGCTCGGCGCTGGCGAAGGCGCTGGCGGCTTCGTCCCGCGCCTTTTCCTCCTCGTTGCGGCGACGTTCGGTCTCGGTGGCGGAGCGCATGCGCTCGGTCTCGCCGGCAAGGCGGGATTTTTCCAGCCCGGCTTCCTTGAAGACGAGAACGGCCTTCGCCATCTTGCCGACTTCGTCGCCACGATCCGTGGCAGGCACTTCCGTCGCCAGATCGCCATCGGCGAGACGGCTCATGGCCGCTGTCATGCCAACGATCGGCGTGACAATGGAGTGCGACAGAGCCCAGATGAGGGCAACGGCCAGAAGACCGGCAACCGCGCCGCCACCCAGAAGCGCATATTTAAGGTTCAATGCCGCTGCCTGCTGTTCCGCCGCGTAAGCGGTGGACAGGCCGTTCAGCTGTTCCTTGATCTTGGCGGCGGAGGTGCGGAAGCCATCGAGCTGGCCCTTCGCCTGATTGCGGCCGATCTCGATGATTTCGGAAATCGGCGCTTCCGTCGTCTTTCGCGCAGCGATCTGCGGTTCCGCCAGTTCCTTGAAGAACACGGTGGCGGATTTCTGCATGTCGTCGATGGATTTCAGGATGTCCGGGCGGCCGACGGCCAGCGTGCGGGCTTCATCGAGCTTCTTCAGCATCAGGTCGCGCTGGGCGAACACATCATTATAGGTGCTGTCGCTGCGGAACAGCAGGAAGCCGCGCTGGTTGACGGCCTGTTCCAGCATGGCGGCCGTCGCGCCATCCACTGCCTGGATGATATCCTTGGTGCGGTTGTTTTCGATCGTGACACGCTCGCTCCCCAGCGTCTGCCAGAATACGACCGCAGACGCGAGCAGACACACACTCATCAGGGCGCAGAAGGTGGCTATGAGCTTCAGGTTAATGGGGAGATTTTTCAGCGACATCGCAAACTCTCTCGGCGACCTGATGCCTCGAAGCAAGCGTCTGCGCTGCAACGGTCGCAATTTTGTGGATGGGAGGAGACGCCGTCATGGCAGGTTCCGGTGGCCGCACGGGCCTTGCGCACAAAGTGCTATACAAGCCTTTATATTGGATTAATCGAACATTCTGACTTTGCGGTGCAACATCGCCATTATGGCCGGCAGCGGGCATTGCCGGCCCGTCCCGGCGATAAATCGCTTGCATCGGCGGAGTTTGGCGGTCATTGACACGGAACCATGTCCAAAACATCTGAAAATGAACGGCTTGACCAGCTTCTTGTGTCGCTCGGCCACTTTGCCAGCCGCTCGCGTGCACGCGACGCGATTGCGCGCGGCACCGTGAGCGTCAACGGCAAGACCGTCACCAAACCGAGCCAGACCGTCGCCGGCAATGCCGAGATCGCCATCAGCGATCCCGCGCAGGCTTACGTCTCCCGCGCCGCCCTCAAGCTGACAGCCGCGCTCGATCATTTCCGGCTCGACCCGAAGGGCCATGACTGTCTTGATGTCGGCGCTTCGACTGGTGGTTTTACCGAGGTGCTGCTTCATCGTGGTGCTAAACACGTCACCGCCATCGATGTCGGGCACGGGCAGATGCATCCAAGGATCGAGAACGATCCGCGTGTGACCAATCTGGAAGGGCTGAATGCGCGCTACCTGACGGCAGAGGATATCGATGACCGGGCCATCGGTTTCATCGTCTCCGACGTGTCCTTCATTTCGCTGAAGCTCGCACTTGCCCCGGCACTTGAGCTTGCTGGATCGGGCGCTCTGGCTGTCCTGCTGGTGAAGCCGCAATTCGAGGCGGGCCGCGACGCCATCAGCAAGGCCGGGCTTTTGAAGGAGCCGGAAACCGCGCCTGCCGTGGCCGCCGAACTGGAACGCTGGCTGACGGAGGACATGGGCTGGAAAAGCCTTGGCCTCATTCCCTCGCCGATTTCCGGCGGTGACGGCAATATCGAATTTCTTCTCGGAGGCGAAAAGCCATGAGTACACAGACCGTCACCATCAAGAGCCTCGGCGCGCAGGGCGACGGCATCGCGCACTGTCCCGACGGCCCGGTCTATGTGCCCTTCGCGCTGCCCGGTGAAACGGTCGCCATCGCCAAGGTCAAGGATCACGGCACCGTCATGTCGATAACGGAAGCCTCGGCGCAGCGCCGTGAACCTGCCTGCCGCCACTTCGGTCCCGATGGCAAGAACGGCACCTGCGGCGGCTGTTCGCTGCAGCATCTTTCCGATCAGCCTTACCATGCCTACAAGCGGGAGCTGGTGGTTTCGGCGCTGAAATCGAAGGGCCTGACGCCTGATGTGGACGATCTTGTCATCTGTCGCCCCGGCGAACGCCGCCGCGCGGTGTTCGCCGCCCGCAAGACGGAAAAGGGCCTGCTGCTCGGCTTCAGCCAGGCAAACAGCCATCACATCGTCGCCATCGAGGAATGTCCCGTCACCTCGCCGGGCATCGTCTCGCGGCTGGACGCCATCCGCGCCATCGGCCTTTCCATGGTGGCGAACGCCGAGCCGTTCCGCATCACCGTTCTCGAAACGCTCTCCGGTCTCGATATTTCCGTCGAGGGCATCAAGTCGGTCAATGACAAGCAGCGGCGCACGCTCACGGAAACAGTGCTGGCCATGCGCGGCATTGCCCGCGTCTCGCTTGCCGGCGAAATCCTGATCGAACCGCAGAAGCCGATCATCGAATTCGGCGGTGTTCCCGTTTCGCCGCCGGCCGGCGGTTTCACGCAGGCGACGAAGCAGGCGGAAGACGCCATGGCCGAGCTGGTGCTTGCCCATATCGGCAAATCCAAACGCATTGCCGATCTGTTCTGCGGTTCCGGCACCTTTGCGCTGCGGCTTGCGCGCGTCGGCAGAGTTCATGCGGTGGAAGCGGAAGACAAGCCGTTGAAGGCACTGGATTTCGCCGCCCGCAACACGCAGGGCCTGAAGCCGGTCAGCGTCGAGAAACGCGATCTCTTCCGCCGGCCGCTGATGACAAGCGAATTGAAGAATTACGATGCTGTCGTATTCGATCCACCGCGCGCCGGTGCGGAATTCCAGTGCAAGGAACTGGCCCGCAGCACGGTGAAGAAGATCGTTGCCGTGAGCTGCAACCCGCTGACGCTTGCGCGCGATCTCGACATCCTGACCGAGGGCGGCTATCGCATCACCCGCGTCACGCCGGTTGACCAGTTCCTGTGGTCGCCGCATGTGGAAGCGGTGGCGACGCTGGAGAAATAAGCAATCCGGGCGCAGAGCCGCTTAGCGAAGCTGACGCAACGCTTCATATGCCTGCAATTCCAACGGCCCTCATTCCTTTGCTTGTCACAGGAATGAGGGCGGAGGGGTCACTCTTACCAGGCCGTATCGACCGTGCCGTTGCCGACCACGCCCGAGCAGCGGCAGGCACCGCCCACACGGCCGCGCTCCAGCGGGCAGATATAGGGCCGGCGGCGGTTGGCGCTGTCCGGCGGGGTGATGACGCAGACGAAACGCGCGCGGCGCTGGCGGTCGCGGTTATTGCCGGAATAGAAGTTCGGGCTATCGTCGTCCGTGGACTGCGCCAGAATGACGTCGTTGGTGGAAGCCGCTGGAGCGCGTGTTATCGCCGCCGCTTCGGCAATCGTCGCGGCGGATAGGAAGACAGTCAGGGCGAAAACGAAGTGACGCATGTGGGTGGCCTTCGGACAATGACGTTGCGTTATCTAACCCAAGCCATATTGCCCGGTTGCTTAACCGCAAGGAATTCCTGCCCGCACACTTAACGACGCATGAATGCCTCGAAGGCGGCTCGCGCTTCCGAACTTTGCAGCTGCGCGATGAAATGGCGGCCTTCCTCTTCGATGCGGGCGAGAATATCGGCCGGGTTGCCGCGAACCAGATCGCGGGCGATCTTCAGCGCCTGCTGTGGTTTGGCGGCAAGGCGGGTGGCAAGCGCCAGCGTTTCGGTTTCGACATGTTCGGGGGCGACGACTTTCCAGATCATCCCGGCCTGCAATGCCTGCTCGGCGGAAAAACCCTCGCCCATGGCAAGCAGCGCAAAGGCGCGCTGGTGGCCCATAAGCTTCGGCACAAGCAGGCTGGAGGCCGCTTCCGGCACCAGCGCCAGATCCACGAAGGGCGTCTTGAACAGGCTACGGCTGGAAGCGACCGTCAGGTCGCAATGCAGGTTCAGCGTCGTGCCGATGCCGATGGCGAGCCCGTCCACGCCTGATACCATTGGCTTGTCGAAGGCGACGAGCGCTTTCAAAAGTTCCAATGCGGCGAGTTTGCCCTTACCGCCCGACATGGCGAAGGCGAGAAAATCGGCCATGTCGTTACCGGCGGAAAAGCAGCCTTCCGTACCGAGAAACGCAACGACGCGGATGTCCGGATCCGCATTGGCGGCATGCAGGGCCTCGGCCATGCGCAGATACATGGCATCGGTGATGGCGTTTTTCTTGTCTGGCCGGTTGAAGCGGATGGTCAGAACCTCCGGCGCATGACCCACCCGCTCGACGAGAATATGATCGTTCGACATCTGAGCCTCCTCAAGCCAGTACGGTGCGGGCGGCAGCAAGGCTTGCCGCGCCTGATATAACGCGATCCTTCAGCGCCGCCGTTTCCGCCAGCAGGTTTTCCGCTGCGAAGCGGCAAAGTGCGGCGCGATGCCCACCCCTGCCATCATCGACAGAGACCAATGCGCCCTTGGCGAGATAGGCGCCTGTCAGCGCCAGACCGAAGAGGCGCTGATAGGGTGTCGCGCCGGCGAGTGCCGTTTCGGTTTCGCCCGCCTTGATGCGGTCCAGCAGCCAGTCGGTCGCCGTTTCCAGATCGTTGAGGCTGGCTTCAAGATAAGGGGCCGTCTCACCGAGATCATCGCGGTTCGATGCGGCTGTCCGGGCGGCGATCTCGCGCAGTTCTGCGATGAAACCGCGCACCTGCGCGCCCTCGGAGAGCGGCAGTTTGCGCAGCACCAGATCGATGGCCTGAATGCCGTTTGTGCCTTCGTAGATCGGCGCGATGCGGGCATCACGCAGATAACGCGCCGCGCCGGTTTCCTCGATGAAGCCCATGCCGCCATGCACCTGAATGCCCATGGAGGCGACATCCACACCGGCATCGGTGGAGAAGGATTTTGCGATCGGGGTCAGAAGGGCAGCGCGCTCCTGCCAGTGAGCGCGCTGCCGGGCGTCTTCGCTCGCATGCGCCATATCGATGGCATGCGCGCAGCTGAAGGAAATCGCCCGCGACCCTTGAGTCAGCGCCTTCATCGTCAGAAGCGTTCTGGCGACATCAGGGTGTTCGATAATCGGGCTCATGCCGGAGCCCTGCCAGCCGGGCGCCTTGCCCTGCGTGCGCTCCCTGGCGTATTCGATCGCCTTCTGGGTCGCCGCTTCGCAGATCGCCACGCCCTGCATGCCGACGGCAAGGCGGGCGTTGTTCATCATGGTGAACATGCAGGCGAGGCCCTTGTTCTCTTCGCCGACCAGCCAGCCGAGAGCGCCCTTTTCATCTCCGAATTTCCCGTCGCCGAAGATCATCGTGCAGGTGGGCGAACCATGAATGCCGAGCTTGTGCTCCAGCGAATGGCAGAAAAGGTCGTTGCGGCCACCCGGCGCACCGTTTTCATCAGGCAGGAATTTCGGAACGAGGAACAGCGAGATGCCGCGCGTGCCGGCCGGCGCATCCGGAAGGCGGGCGAGAACGAGGTGGATGATGTTGTCAGCCGCGTCGTGTTCGCCCCAGGTGATGAAAATCTTCTGGCCGAAGATGCGGTAGGTGCCGTCGCCATTGCGCTCCGCACGGGTCTTCAACACGCCAAGGTCCGAACCCGCATGCGGCTCGGTCAGGTTCATGGTGCCGGTCCATTCGCCGGAAACGAGTTTCGGAAGATAGATGCGCTTGAGATCATTGCTGCCGTGGGCGACGATGGCTTCCACCGCGCCCATGGTCAGCGTCGGCGCCAGCGCGAAGGCCATGGAGCCGGAATTCCACATTTCGAGTGCAGCGACATTCAGCATATGCGGCAGGTTCTGGCCGCCGAACTCTTCCGGCGCGGTCAGGCTGTTCCAGCCCGCTTCCGCCCAGCGGCGGTAAAGATCGGCCCAACCGTCAGGCGTCGTCACCTTGCCGTCGGCGAGCTTCGCGCCCTGACGGTCGCCAATATCGGCGAGCGGTGCGACCTGTTCCGTGGCGAAACGGCCAGCTTCCTGCAGGATGGCATCCACGAGGTCTTCACCGAGATCGCCAAGCACACCCTTTGAAAGCGCGTCTCCAAGACCCGCTACATGTTTGAGTGTAAAGGCGATATCATCCACCGGCGCGCTATACATGCTGCCTCCTCCCGAAGCTCTGGCATCTTGCTACTGGCTTCGGGCTAAATGATTTTTACGTAAACGTCAATTTGAAAATTCCCGTCATTTCGACGGGATTGTTATAAAACTGTCATATGAATTTGCTCAGCATGCGCTGAAAGTCGCCCGACGACGCCGCTGCTCCCACACCGGAACGACGGGCGCCTCCCTCCTCCCATCCAGCCGGTCAGGACTGCCACGATGGATCTCATAACGCCAGTTATTCCAGGCCTTGTCTGGGCCTATCAATTCCACCCCGGCACAGCCCCGTGCCGCCGGCTTGCACCCGATGCGGGCTTTCACGAAATGGCCGAGTGCGAAGGCTTCTTCTGGCTGCATCTCAATCTCGCCGATCAGCGCGTAGCGGGTTTTCTCGAGACCATCGACGGTCTCGATCCGGCAGCGCGCGCAAGCCTCACCACCCATGAGACACATCCGTCCATCGTGGTCGATGAAAAATCGCTCTATGGCACGCTGGTCGATTTCCAGCGGGAATTCGACAAGGAAACGCGCGATTTCGGCTGGTTGCATTTTGCGGTAAGCGACCGCTTCATCATCACCACCCGCCTGCAGCCGCTGCATTCGGTGGACCGGCTGAAGGCGGCGGTCGACAAGAATTCCAACCGCTATCTCACACCGTCACATGTGTTCGAAGGCCTCGTCGCCGAATTCCAGCGCTCGCTCATCAATCTGGTGATGGAGACGACGGAGGAACTGAACGCCATCGAGGATCTGGTCTATGACAGCGAGACACGCGACGAACGGCGGCGGCTCGCCCCGCTGCGCCGCACGGTGGTTCGCCTGCACCGGCATCTGCGCACCGTGCTGACGCTGATGCGGCGGGCTTCGGCCGCCGATGATGACGAAATGCCTGACGGTTTCGAGGATGTCGCCTCACGCCTGATGGGCCGCCTTGAGGCTGTCGATCATGACGTCTATGCCCTGCAGGAGCGTGCAAGGCTGCTGCACGAAGAAATCGATTCCAAACTCTCGTCCGAAACCAACCGGCACCTTTATATCCTGTCGCTGATGACGGCATTCCTGCTGCCGCCATCGCTGGTGACCGGTTTCTTCGGCATGAATACGGATGAACTGCCGTTTACCGTCGGCACCGGCGGCACGCTGTCGGCCAGCATCTTCATCGTGATTTCGGTTGCACTCGCCTGGTTCGTGCTGAAGCGCGCACGAATCCTGTAACGTAAAAAGCCGCCCGGTCGTAACCGGACGGCTCTGTCAATTTCAGCCTGACATTCTATCAGCTGTAAGGCGAATAGCAGGGCTGACGCGGGCCATGGTAAGGCTGGAACGTGTTGCTATAGGCATCGTAGGAACGATAGCGGCCATAGCACCAGTTCACATGCGCCTGGCTCATACCGCCACGGCGGACCGGACGATATTCGCGATAGACCGGACGCGGACGATATTCGGGAACCGGACGGTAGACTTCACGCGGCTGCGACAGCGCGCCGCCGATGATCGCACCCGTCGCAAAGGCTGCGAGCGGGAACCAGTAACCGTCATGATGACGATAACCCGGGCGGTAATCACGATAGCCGCGATGGCCGCCATACCAGCCTCGACGTCCGCCATCCCAGTCGCGACGGTCGCGCCAGTACTGCACATTCACGATATTCTTGCTGGCGTCGTTGCCCACCGTCTCGACACTCTTCGGCGCCATTGGTAGTGGCATCGCTGCTTCTGCCGGAACAATCGCTCCTGCTACCACGATCGCAGAAAGACCGACAGCCAAGATATTCTTCATATAGTCTCTCATCTGACTTCCTCCATTCACGACGGTCGACAGGCCGTTGGACGTGAATAATAACACCTTTTTCTTCTTACTCAGCCAGTTTGTCGGTTCTGGCCGGAACATTACCGGTTGCAGGCTAGGCGTTTTCGTCTGAACCCAGCATTAACGATCCATTCACGCTTCGGTTACCCGGCCCGGCCGCCTGAAAGCAAAAGCCCGGATCAAAATCCGGGCTTTCGAAAACCACTATCAGCGGCTGTAAGGCGATACGCATATGCGGCGCGGACCGCTATTTGGCTGGTAGCTGTTGTCGTAAGCGCGATACGAGCGCCAGCGGTTCTGGCACCATTCGACATGGCTGCCGCCATAGGCCGGGCGCGGCTGCGACATGGCGCCGCCGATGATCGCGCCTGCGGCAAAGGCTGCAAGCGGGAACCAGTAACCGTTGTGATAACGGTAGCCCGGACGGCGATCGCGATAACCGCGGTGACCATTGTAATATCCATCACGCGGCGGGCGCGGGCGATACATGCGGTCGCCGTACCTGCGGTCGCCTCTGCGGTCCCATTCGCGGTACTGCACCGGCACAACATTATTGTCGGCCGTGATCGCCGGCTTCGGCATCGGCACGGGCGCCTGGAACGCCTGCGATGGCGTAAAGCTGGTGAGGAACACGACTATCGCCGTGGCGACACTCGTTGTCCGGAAATTCATCATGATCTTCCTCCGTTTGCTTCAGCGCGTTGGACCACGCCTTTTCACCCACTCGCTCTTGTCGGAGATATGGGACAGCCCCGTTCTACGCCCGAAAAGAATTCGATGACGTGCAAACGAGTTTAGAGAAATTTAGTTCCAAGACAACTATCCGGTGAAAGACGAATGAGATGAAACGCCTGCTCGTGTCAGGCTTCCACCTTCACGTCAGTCAGAGGCCGCGAGCAGCAGGCAAGAATATAGCCTTCCTCGATTTCCTCATCGAGAATGCCGCCATTGTGGTTCATCTCCACCTCACCCGAAAGCTTCAGCACCCGGCAGGTGCCGCAGATGCCGGATTCGCAGGCAGCGCCGATACGGACGCCGGCGGCACGCGCCGTCATCAGAACCGTCTGGCCGGGCTGGCAGGGCATTTCCTTGCCGGAAAGGGTGAAACCCACCATCGACAGTGCCTCGCCATCCGCACCGGTGAGGACGTTTTCACCAACGGTGACCGGGGCAGCCGGCGCGAAGCTTTCCTGATGGTAGCGACTCATATCGAAGCCGGATGCGTCGAGCATCGAGCGGACGGCGGCCATGAACGGCTCCGGCCCGCAACAGAAGACGGTGCGCTCCATGAAATCTGGCGCCAGAAGCGCGATCTTGGCCTTGTCGACCATGCCTTTCAGGCCAGACCACAGGTCGGTGCGACCGCATTTCTCGACAATGAAGCCGAGCGAGAGGTTCGGCATGAAACGGGCGAGATATTCCAGTTCGTGACGGAAGACGATATCGCCGGGTGTGCGCGAACAATTGACGAAGGCAATGTCGCTCTGCGGCGCGCGGTCACTCATGTCGCGCACCATTGACATCATCGGCGTGACGCCGGAGCCTGCCGAAATGAAGAGATATTTGTCGCCGGGATGCTTGACGTAGGAAAAGTCGCCGAGCGGCCCCAGCGCCCGGATTTTCATGCCGGGCTTCAGATTGTCGAACATCCAGCGCGTGCCGATGCTGTTGGCCTGCGCTTTGACCGTGACCGACAGCGCGTAGGGTCGCGACGGGCTGGAGGACAAGGTGTAGGTGCGGTAGAGCGGCTCCGCACCCACGGGCAATTCCAGCGTGACGAACTGGCCCGGCAGATAACGGAACCAGTTCTGGTCCTCGGAGCGGAACAGAAACGTCATGACGTCCGGGGTCTCGGGCGTCACTGAAATGCATTCCAGCAGCTGGAGCTTGTCGCTCCACGGCTTCATCTCGTCTATGTGCTTGTAGGTCACAACCATATTCATCTTCGCATCACGCTACAGCAGAGAGCCGGGCCTTATCGCCGGAGAGCCGGTCGACCATGAAATCGGAATACCAGTTGACGAACTGCATCACGCCGCCCTCATCCTCCATGGAATAGGGGCCGGGCTCATAGGCGGGCGAGCGAATGCCGAAGGCATTTTCCTCGACGATGCGGCGGTCCTGGTCATTGGTCTCGTTCCAGACGTGGGTGAGATCTTCAAGATCGTAGTCCACGCCTTCAACCGCATCCTTGTGCACCAGCCATTTGGTGGTGACCATGGTTTCCGTGGCGCTGAGCGGCAGCACGCGGAAGGAAATGGTGTGGTCGCCGAGGAAATGATTCCAGGTCGTCGGGTAATGGAACAGGAGCAGCGCGCCGATATGGCTGATGCTGACATCCTCCGAAAGCGGTCGGCGCACGGCGCGCTTGCCAGACATGGTGTAGCTTTCCGCTTCACCAATCAGCGGCATGCGGGCGACGCGGAACTGGCCCTTCGGGTCGATCTTGAAGCGGCTCGGCAGGCCGGCGGCCTCGCAGCGCGCCCAGTGGCCGCCGATTTCGGGGTCGCTGGCACCGCCATCCGTTCCCGTCACGCTCGGGTTTTCGGGATAGGTGCGGCAGAGTTCCGGGTGGTTGGCGGCGCAATGGTAGCACTCGCGGTTGTTTTCCCAGACGAGCTTCCAGTTGCCCTTTTCGATGATCGTGCTTTCATGCGCGACCTTCGCTTCCCAGATGCGGTGCGGAGCCATGTAGCTCTCGACTTCCTTGCGCATGGGCTCGAAATCCGCCGGCTGATCGGCAAGGCAGATGAAGACGTAACCGGCGACGGTTTCGCAGGCAACAGGCTTCAGGCCGAAATCGCCCTTGTCGAACTCTTCACCCATGTGACGTGCGAAGAGCAGCTTGCCGTCGAGATCGTAGGTCCACTGGTGGTAAGGACAGACAAGGCGCGCCGACTGGCCCTTCTGCGTGGTGCAGACGCGGGAGCCGCGGTGGCGACAGGAATTGTGGAAGGCGCGGATCTGCCCATCGCGACCGCGAACGATGACGACGGAATAGGCGCCGACCTGAACGGTGAAATAGCTGCCGGACTTCTGCACTTCGCAATCATGGCCGACAAACAGCCAGTCGCGATACCAGATCGTTTCCATATCCAGCTTGAAATAATCCGGGTCCGTGTAGAAGGGCTGTTCCAGGCTGAAGCCTTCGCGGCGGTTTTTCAGCTGGCGCAATACGGTATCACGCAATTCCATGGCCAAATCCTCGATCAAACCGCCCTGCCCGACACCATTTGCGGGGTTGCGGAAGCATGTACTCATCTAAACACCGGCGGTCATTTGCGGCAGCACAAACAGCGACATCGGCTTCCGCATTGGCGACAAATTGCGACATGCGCAATTCGCCGTCGCAGCCCATTCCGCTGGGAAATCCGACAGCTATTCAATGTCGGAAATCACGTCGCAATATGACGCATGATGTCGCGCGCTTTACTCCCCACCCGTTAAAAAACGGGAGGCGCGACGCAACGGAGTATTAACGCGCCCTAAACTATCTTGCCGGATCGACAGCAACGAGGGCGCTTCCGGTGGAGAAGGCGACACGCATACGCTATTTCGATGCGAGCAGGCATTCGGTCACACCGATAAGATCGAAGACCGCGCATTCGGATTTCCTGCGGACAGGGCGCATCAGCCGTTATGAAGAGCGCTGGTTGCCGAGGGAACGCGTCTATTACAGTCATGATGAAGTGGCTGCGCTGACCGGGCGAAAGCTGGAAGCCGCCGCCGATGCCACCCACAACCGTCTCAACGCCTTTCACCAGTCCATCCGTTTCCCGAAGATGGTTTTTCACCATCTGCTCAATGACCGGCCGCATCTCGGCTATTGTCACGTCACGGCGGCGAAAACGAGCTTCGATGCCGAGCGCCATGTGCTCTGGTCGTTCTATTTCGCGAATTTCTTCGCCGAGCTGAGCGGGGCCGGGAACTTCTTCGAAAATATCGATGCGCGCTATTCACGGATGTATTTCGCCGTCGCCATCAACGCGCTTCCGGATCAGGAAATCGCCGTCGACACCTCCATCCATCGCGGCGGCTTGCTGTTCCAGACCCATGATCCGCGCGTGGCGCTGAAAAATGTGCTCATGCTCGGCGCGCGGTCCGAGGAGATGCGCAAGGTCATCAAGGCGATATAGAAGCGATAGAGCGCCCCGGCGCTTTATCTTTATTTGTTTTATGCAAGTCGTTATCCCGAAACCGCGGACCACTTTCGGGCGACATGCATTAGCGCTTCCCACTCCGCCCTGAAATACGCTATTGACCGCCCTGAAAGGCAGCATCATGGCGCGTCATATCAATATAGACAACGAGCGGGAAACAGCCCTGCAGGCAGCAGCAACCGAGCTTGCCGCCGGCCAACCCATCGCCCTGCCGACGGAAACGGTCTACGGCCTTGCCGCCGACGCCACCAACCCGGCGGCGATTACCCGCATTTACGAGACGAAGGGCCGGCCGCAGTTCAACCCCTTGATCTGCCACATGGCCGATATCGCCATGGCCGAACGTTACGCCGTCTTCGATCCCATATCGCGGAAACTCGCGGAGGCCTTCTGGCCCGGCCCGCTGACACTGGTGCTACCGCTGAACCCGGCAAGCGATATTCATTCGCTGGCGACGGCCGGGCTCGATACGGTCGGCATTCGTGTGCCCCAGGGTTTTGCCGGCGATCTCATCCGCCGCTTCGGCAGGCCGCTCGCCGCCCCCAGCGCCAATAGTTCCGGCAAGATCAGCCCGACAAGTGCCGCCCATGTGGAAGCGGATCTCGGCCAGAAGATCAATCTCATTCTCGACGGCGGCGCAGCCTCCGTCGGCGTCGAATCCACCATCGTCAAGGTGGAAGAGGATGGCCGGGTGCGGCTGCTTCGTCCCGGCGGCATCGTCACCGAGGACATAGAACGTGTTGCGGGCAAAAGCCTCGAACGGCCCAAAAAAGCCGCCGCCGCCATTGAGGCGCCGGGAATGCTGGCCTCGCATTATGCGCCGGGCGCCGCCGTGCGCCTTCACGCCACCTCGGTTCTGCCGGGCGAAGCGCTAATCCGCTTCGGCGGCATCGCCATATCAGGCGAAGAGGCCGCGCGCACCGTTCTCGACCTTAGCCCCACCGGCGATCTTGCCGAGGCCGCCGCCAATCTGTTCGATTATCTGAAAGCCGCCGATGCGAGCGGTGCGGACACCATCGCCATCACCGCCATTCCCACCCATGGTCTCGGAGAGGCGATCAACGACCGCCTTTCCCGCGCCGCCGCGCCGCGAGGCTGACGGCACCCAATCCTTTCGCCCATGTTTCAAAAGACAGCGAGACGCCGCCCATGACGACCACCGCCATCCCCTCCTCCGACATCCTTGACCGCTTTGCCGCCATTGTCGGCGAAAAGAACGCGGTGCGTGACCCGGCGGAAATGGCGCCGCGGCTGGTGGAAAATCGCGGCCTTTATCGCGGCGCCTCGCCGTTGCTGCTCAAGCCGGGGTCGGTCGAAGAGGTCTCGGCCATTCTGCAGCTCGCCAGCGAGACCGGCACTGCCATCGTGCCGCAGACCGGCAATACCGGCCTTGTGGGCGGCCAGACGCCGCGTGCCGATGGCACCGACATCATCCTGTCGCTGGAACGCATGAACCGCATCCGCGATATCGATCCGGTCGCCAATATCATCGTCGCCGATGCCGGCTGCATTCTCGACGACATCCACAAGGCCGCCGACACGGTGGAGCGCATGTTCCCGCTGTCGCTCGGCTCTCAAGGGTCCTGCCGCATCGGCGGCAATCTCGCCACCAATGCCGGCGGCACGGCGGTTCTGGCCTATGGCAATATGCGCCAGCTGTGCCTCGGGCTCGAAGTGGTGCTGCCGACAGGCGAAATCTGGAACGGGCTGCGCCGGCTGAAGAAGGACAACACCGGTTACGATCTGCGTGATCTCTTCATCGGCTCGGAAGGCACGCTTGGCGTCATCACCGGCGCGGTGTTGAAGCTCTTCCCGAAGCCGCTCGGCCATCAGGTGGCCTTTGCGGGGCTGACCTCCACCGAAGATGCGCTGAAGCTGTTTGAAATGGCCTCCAACCTCTGCGGCACGGCGCTGACCGGCTTCGAACTCATGCCGCGAATCGGCGTCGAATTCACCGCCAGACATATTCCCGGCGTGCGCGATCCCCTGGAGCAACCGCACGACTGGTACGCGCTCATCGATATCTCCACCTCCGATTCGGCGGAGACGGCGGATAGCATGATGCAATCGCTGCTGGAGCGCGGTTTTGAGGCCGGGCTGGTTCAGGACGCCGTGCTCGCCGCATCGGAGGCGCAGCGACAGGCGCTCTGGCACATGCGCGAGAGCATGTCGGATGCGCAGAAGCCCGAAGGCGGGTCGATCAAGCACGATGTTTCCGTTCCGGTTTCAAAAATACCGGAATTCATGGCGACGGCGGAAAAGGCGGTTCTCGCTGCCATCCCGGGCGCGCGTGTCTGCGCCTTCGGCCATCTGGGTGACGGCAATATCCATTACAATATTTCCCAGCCTGTCGGTGCCGACAAGGCCGAATTCCTCGGCCGCTGGCGGGATATGAACGAGGTCGTGCATGGCATCGTGCTGTCGCTCGGCGGCTCCATTTCGGCCGAACACGGCATAGGGCAATTGAAGCGCGATGAACTGGCCGCCATTCGCCCCGGCATCGAAATGGAGCTGATGCGACGCATCAAACATGCTTTCGACCCCGCCGGCATCATGAATCCCGGCAAGGTTCTGGCCGGGTAAGACGCGCCCGTTAAGCCGAAGCCCGCAGCGCCCAGGCGGGTACTATTTCCGCATTCAGCCGGCGCGGTTTCTGCGCGCCGACAAATTGCGTCAGGCTCATGCCCGATCTGGCGATCGACAGGGCATGCTTCTTTGGCAGAAGATATCCGTGTTCCAATGGCGGAATACGGCGCAGCACGCGGCTGAAGACATTGCGCCGGTGATAGCGCGAGGGCGAGAAGCGGGCCGGCTGCGCGCAGATCGCCACATATTCGAGAATCTCGTCGATCCAGCCCGCCTGCGGGCGCGCGCCGGGCTCGATCAGAAGCAGCCAGCCGCCGCGCGCGGACTTCACGACATCCTCGATGTCCCATTGCCCATAAAAACGGCAACCGGCGGCATCGGCGACGCGCGACGACCCATCGCGCGAACCGTGATCAAGAATCACAACATCACTTACAAGCCCTTCCACGGCCCCGGTGACAAGCGCAGACAGCGTATGCGCCAGTTCCGGTTCGTGATCCCGGCATTCCATTATGACTGTCAACATCTGCATAGCTCTAACGCATCGCACAATAAATTGCCACTGTGCTGATCGCGGTAAAATCCGTGGCTGCTTATGCCGACCATCACGCGGCCTCCGCACGCGGTCAGGCATATCGCGGTCACGCCCCTGTCTGATGCGCGAGCTGAATCTGCAATTTTGTTCTTGTAATGTTCTCATTCCTGATGTAGGAATTTAATCATTCGGAAGGCGATAAAAGCCCGTCCGGACGGAAACGGTTTAGGGCGTTGAGCGTGCCTCGAAAGGCGTGCGGCGTCCTGGGAGCATCCAGATGAGAAACCATACGCTTTCGGGGCAGGCTGCCTTCCAGCCGAGCCATATGCCTGACATTGCCAATGCGCTGGCCGATGCATCTGGCCTGCGCATCGAGATCGACCGCCGTCGCGGCCGTGGCGCCGGGCTCAATCCGGATGGACGTTTCGAGACCTTGCAGCACGAGGTTTTCGACGATGGCTGGCAGACGCTCGAGGACATGCCGGAGTTCCGCACCGAGGTGCAGGTGGAGAAGCCACGCAGCATCATCACCCGCAATGAATCGCCCGACATCCCGTTCGACCGCTCCATCAATCCCTATCGCGGCTGCGAACATGGCTGTATCTATTGTTTCGCAAGGCCGACACACAGCTATATGGGACTTTCGGCCGGTCTGGATTTCGAATCGAAGCTCTTCGCCAAGCCGGATGCGGCAAAGCTGCTGGAAAGGGAACTGGCGAAACCGGGCTACAAGCCAAGGGTGATCGCCATTGGCACCAATACCGACCCTTATCAGCCGATTGAGCGCGAATGGCGCATCATGCGGCAGATACTGGAAGTGCTGGCCAAGGCCGATCATCCCGTCGCCATCGTCACCAAATCGGCGCTGATCAAGCGGGATATCGACATTCTGGCGCCCATGGCCAAAAAGGGGCTCGCCAAGGTCGGCATTTCCGTGACGACGCTGGACCGCAAGCTCGCGCGCAACATGGAGCCGCGCGCCGCCACGCCGGAGAAGCGGCTGGACGCGGTGAAGGCGCTGACCGAGGCGGGCATTCCCGTGGCCGTGATGATGGCGCCTGTCATTCCGGCACTCAACGATCATGAAATCGAGCGCATTCTCGAGGCCGGCAAGGCCGCCGGCGCCACCGAAGCATCTTATGTGCTTTTGCGCCTGCCGCTGGAGGTGAGCCCGCTGTTCCGCGACTGGCTGCTGCGCAACTATCCGGACCGTTACCGCCATGTCATGTCGCTGGTGCGCTCCATGCGTGACGGCAAGGATTATGACGCGGAATTCGGAAAACGCATGAAGGGCGCCGGCCCCTATGCCTGGCAGATCGGCAGGCGTTTCGAGATGGCCACGAAGCGGCTTGGCCTCATCCGCCGCGGCATCCACCTGCGTGACGATCTCTTCGTGCCGCCGGGCGGTGCAGGCGTGCAATTGTCGCTGCTTTGAGAAGTAAACGCTGAAAGTGACTGAGGTGATGGATGCCCGAACTGAACTCGACGTCATCCTCGGGCTTGACCCGAGGATATAAACCGAGCGCGATAGTGGATCCTCGGGTCAAGCCCGAGGATGACGTCGAGCATGAAGGATAACTCGCCAACAATCGGAGGCTCTGTGAGCCTATATTAAACGGAATTCAAAACGATAGGGAGCAACCTTCTCATCTTGTTGCTCCCCACGAAATGCCCGACGGGTTTTCCCTGGCCCGCCGGACATCGCCCCCGGAGCCGCCGCCTCGCGTGCGATCGTTTTTCCTCCGCCGCCCCGTTGGAGGATCAAAGGTCATGATGACCTTCGGGGCACGGTGAGCCACGCCCCTTGACCCCGGCTCACCATGCCTGTCATCGCCCGCTTCCGGGGGCTTGCAGGAGATCGGGTGTGTGTGCCAGTTTCGCCGCATGAAACGCACGGCCACACCCGATTCTCCTGCCCTTTTTGATCTTGCCGAAACCGGCCCTGACTTCTCCTTCGAGCTGGAGGCGAAAAAGAAGGGCCTCTGGCCCGTCGCCGGCACGGATGAGGCAGGCCGGGGGCCTTTGGCCGGACCCGTGGTTGCGGCAGCCGTCATTCTTGATCCGGACAATATTCCCAAGGGGATGGACGATTCCAAGAAGCTAACCAAGCAGAAGCGGGAAAGCCTGTTCGTACAGATCATGGAAACCTCGATCGTATCCGTCGCCTCCTCCGGCCCCGGCCTGATCGACAGCATGAATATCCTGCGCGCCAGCCTGGACGCCATGCGCCGCGCCGTGCTCGGTCTCGAAATCTCCCCTGCCCTCGTTCTCGCCGACGGCCGCGACCGGCCGCCGGGTATCACCTGCGAAGCCAAGGCCGTCATCAAGGGCGATTCCCGCTCCCTCTCCATCGCCGCAGCCTCGATCATCGCCAAGGTGACGCGCGACCGGATGATGGAACGCGCCGGTGTGGTGCACACATCCTACGGCTTCGAAGGCCATGCCGGCTACGGTACGCCCGCCCACCTGCGCGCCATCGAAAGCCACGGCCCCTGCCCGTTGCACAGGATGAGCTTTCGGCCGCTGAAGCGGGACTGATCGTGAATGAAGGTCCGGCAATCACTTCCGCGATAGGCCAAAGCGGACTCCGGGTTTCAAAATATCGACCGCCAGGCAATCCCAAGCGCTGCAGACAGGGCCAGCGTGACTATCACAGACAGCTTGAGCCGGAAAATGGCGAATGCCGCGAGCAATGTCAGGGCGAGCGACGGCAGCAGGAGTGATGAGAAGACTGGGACATCCAATGCCAGCGGGCCGAGGGCCACGGGTCGGACTTCCTCGAACAGCACGTGAAGTCCAAACCAGACCGCCAGGTTGAGGATCACCCCGACGACGGCCGCAGTGATGGCCGACATCGCCCCGCCAAGCGCCGCGTTACCGCGCATCTTCTCGATGAAGGGCGCACCAGCGAATATCCAAAGGAAACTCGGCAGGAAAGTTACCCAGGTCGTCAGGATCGCTCCGAGAGTTGCCGCCGCCAGCGGCGACAACGCCCCCGGATCGCGATAGCCCGCGAGAAAGCCGACGAACTGCGTTACCATAATGAGAGGACCGGGCGTCGTCTCGGCCATACCGAGACCATCAAGCATTTCTCCCGGACGAAGCCATCCATAGTTTTCCACCGCAGCCTGAGCGACGTAGGCGAGCACGGCATAGGCGCCGCCGAAGGTGACGACGGCCATCTGGCTAAAGAACAGACCCATCTTCGAGAACACATTGTCCCAACCGAGCACCAGGATCAGCGTCGCGACGGGAATGAGCCAGAGCGCTGCAAGAGTGCCAGAGGTTTTGAGCGACCAGGCAAGGTTGGGCCTGGCGTGAAGGGGAATGTCCTCGCCGAGGATGGAATCCCTGTCTTCGAGTATCTTGCCCGATCCCGACTTGTGTCCGCCGTTTGCCTTGAAAGCGTGAAGCCCTGTCCGCCCCCCGAAGCAGCCGATGATTGCGGCCGCGAGGATGATCAGTGGAAAGGGCACGTGAAGGAAGAAGATCGCGACGAAGGCGGCGGCCGCCATGGCGACCATCACATTGTTTTTCAGCGCCCTGCTGCCGATCCGAAAGACCGCCTGAACGACAACGGCGAGGACCGCGCATTTCAGCCCGAAGAACATGCCCTCGATCGCGGTGACGTCGCCGAAGATAACGTAGATGTAACTGAGCGCCAGGATGGATAGAAACCCCGGCAGGACGAACAGCAGGCCGGCGATCATGCCGCCCCTGGTCTTGTTCAGCAGCCAGCCGATATAGATGGCAAGCTGGTGAGCCTCCGGCCCCGGCAGCAGCATGCAGTAGTTGAGGGCATGCAGGAAACGGTGCTCACCCACCCAGCGCTTCTCGTCAACGACGATGCGGTGCATCACTGCTATCTGGCCTGCTGGGCCGCCGAAGCTGAGCGCTGCCACGCGCGCCCATACCTTCACGGCTTCGGAAAGCGGAACGATGTCGTCTTCGCCCGCATCCAGGCGGACACTGGTCTTTGCAAGGTCGGTCATGGTCTCATACCTTCCTCGGGTTGGGCCAGTTGTGGGTCTCCTCGGTTGCATCACGGCACCATCTGTAAAACGCATCGTAGAGCGTCATGCCGGCCGCGAGTTGTTCGAGGTCGTCGTTGAACATCCGGGATAAGCCGAGTGAGGCGGCAAGCAGTCCCGGCACTTCGGGGGCGAGGTCGGGTCTGGACGTATCTGCTCCCCGGACGATTGTCGCGAGGCGGAGCATGGGTTCCGTCGCAAGGCCGAATTCCTCGACCATGACGTCGAAGGTGCAAAGCTCGCCACGGTGGCTCCAGTAAACCTCTTCAATGTCGAAGGGCGTGGCGTTGAAGCGATCGGCGACCGCTGATACTTCCGCCGCCGCTACAAACAGGAAGACCGCCGAAGGATCGACGAAGCGCCGGATCAGCCACGGGCAGGCGATGCGGTCGATTTTCGGACGCGAGCGGGTTACCCAGACCGTCCGGCCACGGCTGTCGCGGGGCGGCAGCCTATCGTCGGGGACTAGGGCCGCTTTCGACGCACGCCAGGCTTCGAAGCCGCCTTCGAGAACCTCGGCGGCACTGCCAACCGCACGAAGGTGAGCGGCAACACCGTGACCGAGCTTCTGGCCTTTCTGACAGAGGACGACCAATGGCCCGGTAAGCCCTTCGGCCCAGTCCATCACTTGGCGGTAATCGCGCCGAATCGCTCCCGGTATGAGGCGGGGATCAGCAGCAAAGTCCTCGTCAGTGCGGACGTCGATAATCGTCGGCGCGTTGGGCGTGCCGATAATGCGATTGAGCTTTTCGGGTGTGATTTCAAGAAATGACGGCATCGCGCGTCCCTCCGTTTTTTCGGGTTCAAAGGACGCGATTCTTCGGCCGTGGCCTCATGGGGCGATCGCTACCCCATAGGTAAAAATTCGCACCGGAATTGGAATATGTCAAGCAGGTGACCGGGCGTCCTATCGGACCACACCAGCAAATGGCGCTTCTGTGCCTCGCTATCGAATAAGCCTTCCCGACGATAAGTTGGTTGCGTCAGAAAATGCACAGCATGTCCGCTGTTGGTGCAAAGCGGAAGAGCAATCCGATATCCGCCATTAAGAAGACTTTGGCCAAAGCGGGTCGATCACCCACCTTTGGCGCTATAACTCCAACCAGACTTGACAACAAAAAAACCCCTCGCAGCTCTCGCCGGAGGGGTTCTTATCAGTCCGAGATAAATCTCAGTTCAGCTTAGACTTCACTTCGCCAATCGTGGCGGTGAAAAGCTTGGCCTTAGTGGCAGCCGTGGTCTTTTCGGCCAGCAACTTCTCGGAAGCGGCAATGGCGATATCGACTGCGGCGGCGCGGACGGCGCCGATGGCGTCTTCTTCGGCCTGCTTGATCTTCTGTTCCGAAAGAGCCGTACGGCGGGCGACGAATTCTTCCGTCTTCTGCTTGGCTTCTTCGGTGAGCGCTGCGGCTTCACGCTCGGCGGCAGCAACGATGCCGGCGGCTTCAGCTTCGGCTTCCTTGCGCTTGCGCTGATATTCGGCCAGCAGGTGCTGGGCCTCTTCACGCAGGCGCTTGGCTTCGGCCAGCTCGTCCTGAATGTTCTGCGCGCGCTCGTCCAGAGACTTGGAGAGCATGCCCGGAACCTTGAGATAGGCGATCAGGACGAAAAAGAGAACAAGACCGACGAGAGCGAAAAATGATGCATCAAACGCCATATCAGGCTCCCTTCACAGTCGAAGCGGCTGCAATGGCGGCCTTGACGTCGGTATCCTTGACCTTAGTGCCGACCAGCTGGTCAACGATCGCGGTCGCGGTTTCCTCAGCAATGGCGCCGACATCGGCGAAAGCCTGTTCCTTGATACCAGCGATGCGCTTTTCGGCGGCGGCAAGCTTTTCAGCAAGTCCGGCCTCGATGGCGGCGCGATCGGCATCGGCCTTCGTTTTAGCGGCGTCACGTGCCGCGGCGCCGATAGAGCTTGCCTTGGCGCGGGCTGCCGCGAGTTCTTTTTCATAGGTTTCGACGGCAGCGTCGGCTTCGCTTTTCAGGCGTGCCGCTTCATCGAGATCCTGTGCGATGCGTCCATGACGGTTTTCGAGAATGCCGCCGACGCGCGGAACGATGACCTTCTGCATGAGCAGGTAGAAAAGGCCGAACGTAATCGCCAGCCAGAGAACCTGCGATGCATAAGTAGACTGGTCGAACGGCGGGAATACGCCGGAAGCACCGTGTTCAGCGCCGTGCGCCACACCGGTTTCCGTGTGCGTGGCTTCCGGTTGCGGCTGGCCGACAGCCGGAGTTTCCGTATGCGTTTCACCTACGGTCGGTGCTGACTGGGCATAAGCCTCGGTCACGAACATGCTCACCTCCAGGGGGACTGCAAATGCGAAGGATCACGGCACGCTATGTTGCGGGCCGTGATCCAGACCTGATGCTGATATTAAACAGCGAACAGGAGAAGGAGAGCAACGAGCAGCGAGAAGATGCCCAGAGCTTCCGTAACGGCAAAGCCGAATACCAGACGGCCGAACTGGCTGTCGGCAGCAGAGGGGTTGCGCAGTGCGCCGGACAGGTAATCACCGAAGATACGGCCGAGTGCGAGGGACGTACCAGCCATGCCGAGGCATGCGAGACCTGCGCCGATGTACTTTGCTGCTTCCGCTTCCATGTGAGACTCCTTGAGATATTGGTTGTTGCGGCTGTTTTTGACGCCCGTTGCCGGGGCCAGCGACTTTACTTCTCAGTGACCACCATGCACGGCGTCGTTCAGGTACATGCAAGTCAGTACCGCGAAGACGTAAGCCTGCAGGAAGGCAACGAGAAATTCGAGAGCGGTCATGGCGACCGTCATGATGAGCGGCAGAACTGCGCCACCGATGCCGAGCGCGCCAAGCGCACCCATGGAGGCAACGAAGCCTGCGAAAACCTTGAGCGTGATGTGGCCAGCCAGCATGTTCGCGAAAAGACGAACGGAAAGGCTGATCGGACGCGACAGGAACGAAATCATTTCAATTGACGCAACAAGCGGCAAAAGCGCCTTCGGCACGCCCGAGGGGGCGAAAATGCCGAAGAAGTGCAGGCCGTGCTTGTAAAAACCGTAAACGATGACCGTGCCGATAACGAGGCAGGCGAGCGCGAAGGTAACGATGATCTGGCTGGTGACCGTGAAGAAATACGGGAACATGCCAAGAAGGTTCGCCGTCAGCACGAACATGAACAGCGAGAACACGAATGGGAAGAACACCATGCCCTTCTTGCCGGCGCCTTCGCGCAGCATGGAGGCGATGAACTCGTAGGACATTTCAGCAACGGACTGCATGCGGGTCGGAATCAGACCGCGGTTCGACGTTGCGAAATAAAGGAAACCGGAAGCGGCAGCCACGGTCGCGACCATGAAGAGCGACGCATTGGTGAAGGAAAAATCGACGCCGCCAATTTCGATCGGAATGATCGGCTGCACCAAGAACTGATGGGTCGGATCGTTTGCCACCGGCTGCCCTCTTTACCTGTCGCCGCCTGTCGCGGCATCTCAACTGCAAGAAAAAACAGCTTAAACGCCGTCTTTTCCACCCTCGTCCTGTCTGTCCGCCTTTTCCAGCAGCGGCGGCTTGGCCACCGCGCCGGTCGAGCGCAACACATTCAATACGCCTGCGCAGAAACCGAGAAGAAGAAGAACGATCATCCCCCACGGCGTCGTGCCGGCAAAATAGTCCAGAAGATAACCCAGCATAGCGCCGACCACGATGGCCGAAATGAACTCCGATGAGAGCTTCACCGCCATCGCAAAACCTTTCCGGTTTTCCGCAGCGTTGGTCTCCGCCCTCACTTCCGCCTCATCCTCCGCCTTCACCTTTGCCAGTTCTTCGGCAAGGCGCTTGCGGCGCTCGTCCAGACTATCGTCACGGTTGCCAGTCATCTTAAAATCCCACCCATTTTCTCCGTTCCAGCCATGCCAGAACCCTTTGGAGTTGTAAACGGTGACGGATTAAGCCTGTTCCAGCCCGCTCTGAAGTCGCGCGCAACATAGTTTTAGGGGCTTCTCTAGTCAAGGCACTGCGAGCGGTTGTTTTGGCACAAATTAATCATGCAAAAACAATAGCTTGACATCAAATCGCGGTTTAGCGGCGATGTTTCCCCAGGGAATCGGCATTTTTGACACGCAAAATGCGACAAATTGGCGGTGTGATCAGCTCCAGCCGCCACCATAGGTACGGTAAAAGACGTGCAGGCCGATCCTGCCGACCTTCTTCATGGACTTGCCCCAGGCGGGACGCACATAAACGGCGTGATAATGGGTGGCGGAGCCCACTTCGTTCAACCAGATTTTGCCGGCGGTGGTGGCCATGGCCACTTCACGCGCCATCTTCCAGTGGCGTTCGGAGTTCACCCGGTCCTTGATATTGTCGCAGGCGAAAGAAAACTGGCAGCGGTTGCGCCAGTCCTTGTTCTGATAAACGACGCCGCAGATGGTTTTCGGATAAGCGGGGTTGCGCACGCGGTTGAGGATGACCTGCGCCACCGCCGCCTGTCCCTTCACCGATTCTCCGCGCGCCTCGAAATAGATGCCGGATGCCAGGCACTGCTGTTCGGCTGCGGAAAACACGGCGGCCGGCAGCGGGGTGGCTGCCCAGGCGTGATCGTCCTGGCTGATCTGCGGCACGAAACGACCGGCCTCGGGCTTTTTGAGGATGGCGTCGAAGGGCGACTCGCGAGCAAAATCCGGTTCGGCCGGCGCATAAGCCGTGGCAAGAATATCCGGCGTCCTGTTGGTGATGAGTTCGGCCAGCATCGGCGAGACGCTTTTGTCCGCCTTCTTTTCCTCACGACGGAAATAGAAGGAGGCGAGTTCCACGTCCTTGCCGCGCTTCGGCTTGACGAAAGCCGTGCGGTCCTTGCGCTTCAGCGGCTCGATATCCAGCATGCTGGTGCGCTGCAGGACGGAACCGGCGGTGAAGGCCTTGGGCGGCTGCATGATTTCGGTTGCGACGATGCGGCCCTTCTTGGCGGCGCGGTTGACGCGCTCGCTGTCCGGCGTCGTTGCCTCACCCTTCTTGTTGGTGACAAAGGCGACCTTGCTGCCATTGGGCAGGGTCATGCCGCCGCCATGCAATGCGGCCTCCCCTGCGGCATCATTGAAAGTCAGCGAGGCATTATGAACGGAGCCTGCCGGAGATGCCGTCAGCACCATGCGCCATTGCTCCCCGCCCTTGTCCAGCCCGGCCAGAAGCGAGGCCAGATCGGCACGGGCGGCGAGGGATGGAAAAACGAGCCAGGCGGCAAGGCCGAAGACGACGGGCGATGTCCATTTTGACGCCCACCCCTGAAGGGACACGGGGGACCGACGACGCATTACTCTTTTCGAACGCAAAACCAGCACTCCGAACACCGACAACCAAATTTGCTACAGGTGTTCGAGAATCTCTTATTAACCTTGATGCTTGGTTAACGCCGCGCCCGGACGCGCTTTCACGTTAATGTGTGAACATATTCTAATGCGCGTCGTGTTGCTTCAGATTCCATAATACCGCGCACAGCTTCATGCACAGCATCCCCACCGCGTCATTCCGGCCTTGAGCCGGAATGACGAAGGAAGGAGCGTCTCAGATTGCCGAGAGGCGTGCTCCCGTCATCAGACGACGACGTGGGAGCCGAGTTCCACCACACGGTTGGCCGGAAGGCGGAAATAATCGGACGGATCGGCGGCGGTTTCGGCAAGCGCTATGAACAGGCGGTTCTGCCAGCCCGGCATGCCCGATTTCGGATCCGGCACCAGCTTGCGGCGGCCGAGATAAAACGAGGTGGACATGATATCGAACTTGTAACCCGTACGGCGCAGATAGCCGAGCGCCTGGGTGACGTTCTGGGTTTCCATGAAGCCGAAATGCAGTTCGACCACGGCGAAACGATCACTCAGTTTCGTCAGCGTGTAACGATCCTCGGGGTGAACGCGCGGCTGGTCCTCAGTGCGGATCGTCAGGATGACATTCTTGTCGTGCAGGACGTGGTTATGCTTGAGATTGTGCAGCAATGCCGCCGGCGCTGCTTCCGGATCGCCGGTCAGGAAAATCGCGGTGCCGGGCACGCGCACCGGCGCATGGGCGCTTTCCTTTTCCACCGAAGCAACGAAAGCTTTCAGCGGCACATCGCCGCGGCGGGTCTTGGCGAAGAGGATTTTCGAGCCGCGCTGCCAGGTGGTCATGATGATGGTGAAGGCGATGGCCAGCAGCACCGGCACATAACCGCCATCGTGAATCTTCAGCAGGTTCGCGCCGAGGAAAATCAGTTCCAGCGTCAAGAGCGGGGCCAGCACCGCAACCGCGAGCCAGACCGACCATTGCCAGCGCTTGCGCACGAATTCGAAGAACATCAGGCTGGTGACGACCATCGCGCCGGTGACGGAAATACCGTAGGCGGTGGCCAGCGCATCCGAACTCTTGAAGGTGAGCACCAGCGCGACGACGCCGAACAGCAGGATGGTGTTGACGGCGGGCAGGTAGATCTGCCCCGTATTGGTTTCCGAGGTGAAGAGGATTTCCATGCGCGGCAGGTAGCCGAGATGGATCGCCTGACGCACGAGCGAAAACGCACCTGTTATGACCGCCTGGCTGGCGATGATGGTGGCGGCAGTCGCCAGAATGACGGCCGGCAGGATCGCCCATTGCGGGAACATCAGATAGAACGGATTGGACATCGCCGCCGGGTCTTTCAGCACCAGCGCGCCCTGACCGAGATAGTTCAGCGTCAATGCCGGGAAAACCAGACAGAACCACGCCCACTGGATGGGACGGCGACCGAAATGGCCGAGATCGGCGTAAAGCGCTTCCGCCCCTGTTATCGTCAGGAAGACCGCGCCCAGCACGACGATGCCGTAAAAACCTTCATTCGCCAGAAACTCGACCGCATGCCACGGGTTGAAGGCAAAGAGAATGCTGAAATCGTCGGCAATATGGATGAGGCCCGCAAGCCCCATGACGATGAACCAGACCGCGGTGATCGGCCCGAAGAACTTCGCCACCGTGCCCGTGCCGTGAGACTGAATGGCGAAGAGGCCAATGAGGATGCCGACGGAAATCGGAATGATGAATTCGTCCATCTCCGGCGTGACGAGTTTCAGGCCTTCCACCGCCGAAAGCACCGATAGTGCCGGGGTGATCATCGCATCGCCGAGAAACAGGGCAGCACCGATGAGGCCGAGCACGATGAGCACGCCGCGATGGGTGCCCGCCGTCTTCATCAGCAGCGCCAGCAGCGAAAGCGTGCCGCCTTCGCCGTCATTGTCGGCGCGCAGCAGCAGCGTGATATATTTGAAGGTGACGATGATCGTCAAAGACCAGATCATCAGTGATGTCAGGCCGATGACTTCTTCCTGAGTCACCCCGTCATAGGCGATGGGCCGCAGGGCTTCGCGAAAGGCATAGAGCGGGCTGGTGCCGATATCGCCATAGACGACGCCGATCGAACCAAGGATCGCGGCGTAAAGCCCCTTGTTCTTGTGCTCGTCATCGGCATCCGGTTTCTCGGCAACGTCCTTGTCAACGATCTGGGACATGATGATCCTGGCTCCTCAGAGCCAGCCCTTCCAACGAAAAAAGAGAAACGGGATGATTGCGGACATCAGCATGATAACAAGCGCCAGGGGATAACCGAACGTCCAGTTCAACTCCGGCATGAGTTGAAAGTTCATTCCGTAAACCGAGGCCACCAGCGTGGGCGGCAAAAACACCACCGAGGCAATCGAGAATATCTTGATGATGCCGTTCTGCTCGATGTTGATGATGCCGAGCGAGGCGTCAAGCAGGAAGGTCAGATTGCCGGAAACGAAGGAGGCATGTTCGTTCAGCGACTGAATATCGCGCCCGATCGACTTGCCCTGTTCCCTCGCTCCCTTGTCCTCGCGAGCCTGATCGCTGGTGGAGAGGAAGGTCTGCAGCCGCGCTAGCGATGCGAGGCTGACGCGGACCTTCGAGATCAGCCGGTGATAGGCGGCGATATTGGTCAGGCGGTCTTCGAGATAGCGCGGCGCCTTGCGTTTGGAACGGGCCTGGCTGCCGAGAATGTCGGCGGCGAGATTATCGATGCCAGTGACCGAGTTTTCGAGAATTTCCGCCGTGCGGTCGACGATTGTTTCGAGCAGTTTCAAAAGCAGCGCCGTGCCGCTGCGCATTTCGTGCGGCGCGCGGGTAATGGCGGCAATGAAAAGGTGGAATGATTTCGGCTCGGCATAACGGATTGTCACCAGACGCTTGCCAACCAGAACGAAGGCGACATCGGTGAGGCGCGGATCATCCGAATCCGCCTTCCACACCAGAGACGCGGTCATGAAGACATTGGCGTCTTCCATATAGAGACGACTGGAAGGCTCGATATCCTTCAGGTCTTCGCGCGTCGGCAGTTCCACGCCCAGCAGCTTTTCCACATGCTGCTCTTCCGCCCTGTCTGGATTGACGAGATCGATCCAGACGATGTCGTCGGGAATCGGTCCGGAGCCGTCGACTGCCGACAGGCTGATCGCCTCGCAATTGGCGCGATAGGCTTTTATCAATCCGCTTCTCCGCTCCACATCGCGGGCTTGCCGCAATGCTGCTTAACATATCCTGTTTGCCGTCGGCAAACCTTTGGACGACACTTCAGGGAGCGCCGGACCAGGCGGGATTTCACAATCTCGCCAGCCCGATGGACCAAGAGCCAAACGGCGCAGGCGTATGCGCCCAAAGCGAGATGCAATCAAGCAATATTTTTTCGCGACAGCATTGCAGGCGAAGCATCTCTGGAGTTCAAATCCGGAAATGCTACCAGATACTTTCGGTTAATCTTCTGTTTTCAAAGGATTATTCAAAGCGGGCAGATGCCTGCCCGCTTTGCGTCCGCGACTGGCGCATTATTCGAAAACGATCCTCGGCGCGGCTTTTTGCTCGCTCGCACCAATGCGCGCCCAGACTTTTTGCGCGATATCGCGGTAGATCGCGGCCTGCGGGCCATCGGGCTCGGCGGCGACAACAGGCGTTCCGGCATCCGACATTTCGCGGATGGAGATGGTGAGCGGCACTTCGCCGAGGAAAGGCACGCCGATCCGTTCCGCTTCCGCCTTCGCGCCGCCATGGCCGAAAATATCGTAACGCGCACCGGTATCGGGCGCGATGAAATAGCTCATATTCTCGATGACGCCGAGCAGCGGCACCTCCACCTTGCGGAACATGGTGATGCCCTTGCGCGCATCGATCAGCGCCAGATCCTGCGGTGTGGAGACGATGACGGCGCCGGCGAGCGGCACCTGCTGGGCGATGGTAAGCTGCGCATCGCCGGTGCCGGGCGGCATGTCCAGCACCAGCACATCCAACTCGCCCCAGGCCACTTCGCGCAGCATCTGCATCAGGGCGGACTGCACCATCGGCCCGCGCCAGATCATCGCCGCTTCCTCATCCACCAGAAAGCCCATGGACATGACCTTCAGTCCATAATTTTCCATCGGGAGGATGATGCGGTCTTCCTGCTGCTGCGGACGGCCGGAAATTTTCAGCAATCGCGGCAGCGAAGGGCCGTAAATATCGGCATCGAGCATGCCGACCTTGAGGCCGAGCGACTGGAGACCTAGCGCCAGATTGACCGCGGTCGTCGACTTGCCTACCCCGCCCTTGCCCGAGGCCACGGCGATGATGGCCCGCACGCCCGGTACGCCCACCTTTGACGAGCCGGGCTGTGTGGCCGGCCGGCCGGGTGCAGCGGCAGGGCGCGCCGGCGCCGGTTGCTGCTGGCCGGGCTTGCGATCGGCCGTCAGAGCGACGACCGCGCCGACGATACCCTCAACGCTTTTGGCCGCCTGTTCCGCGGCAAGCCGCAGCGGCTCCATCTCCGCAGCCTTGTCGGCCGGTACGGTGATCGAGAAATAGGCTTTCGCATCGGCGATGAAGATTTCCGAGACCATGCCGAGTGCGATGATGCTCTTACCGCTGCCGGGATAGATCACCGCTTCCAGCGCCTTTTCCACCTGGCTCTTGCTGACCTCTGCCATATTCCTGCTCCGCTATATCGTCCGACCGGGTATTGCGTGCCATCCATAGACAAGCCGGAGCGCTTCGCCAATGCCAAAGCGCGACAGTCAGGCATTCGCGACGATTTAACGCTGCCGTTTCAGATTTCGTCGTCCATCGCCAGCGTTTCCGGATCGAAAACATGGCCGTCGAAAAAACAGTCGGGGCCGAGCACCAGACCCGTGCGCGACGCGCCGACATGAACAGGCTCGCGCAACGTGCCTTCGAGTTTCAGATTGGCACCCGGCACCGGCACGAAAAGCGGCTTCATGGCCTTGCGGAAAATATCCGGCCGGTAGGCGTTGCGGGCGGCCTCCACCACGGCGGCATCGAGCCGGTAATCGGCGGAAACCTCGCCCCAGCGCAACATCTGGCTGAAGAACCACAGGGCCTGGCTCTGCCAAGGGAAATTGGCGGCCTTGGCACTCGTCACGAAAAACTCCTGAAACCGCTGCATGTCCCGCTGAGAGGTGGAAATATAGCCTGTCAGCGCCGGCAGCAGGAATTCGCCGTTCTCATCCAGATATTGAGGCGCGGCGAGGATGCCGGCCAGTTCCTCTATGTTGGCGGCGTTGGCGCACCATTCGCCGGCGCGATAAAGCGCCCGCAGCAGTCCTTCCAAAAGGGCGGCGTTTTCCTCTGCCCAGCGCGTCTTCACGGCCAGTATCTTTTCCGGCGCATTGTGCCAGATCAGCGCGCCCGTGGTGACGATACGGCCGGCGCCGCCCAGCACCACGGCGCTGCCCGCCGGTTCGGCGGTACAGAGCGCATCGACCTTGCCGCTTTCCAGCAGCGATGGCATCGCCTTCGGCAGGGCTTCGACGATTTCCATGTCCCGGCCGAGCAGCACGCCGCAGCTTCCGAGCAGATAACGCAGGGCATAAAATGGCGTGGAGACAATATCCTCGACCGCAAAGACCGGCGGGGTTCCACCTGCCGCCCGGCGCGCGGCGCAGACACGGGCCATGGCCCGCCCAAAAGCCGCCGGATCCGGCAGCTTCAGTCCTTCGCGATAAAGTTCGTCGTAAAATCCGTGCGAAACGGTCGTTGCCGATCCGCCAAGGGAGAGTGTGAAAACGCCGACAATATCGCCTGGCAGGTCATCCAGGCCAACAGCGGAACCAACGGGAACCGGGGCGGGCAGATGCGCGACATGAACGCCATCCTCGCCAAGCGCCGCAAGCACGGCGCGCGCGGACTGTTTTCGGAAAAGTTCGAGTTCTATGCCCTCATCGGCAGCAAAGCCTTTTTCGGCAGCGGCTATCAGCACGGCGCAGTCGATAGTCGGAGAAAATCCCGCTTTTACCCTATGCCGTTCCGGCAAACGATTTCTCCTTTCCGGTGATTCGAAAGGAGGATCGCCCAGGAAGCGCTTTATCACAATGATAAAATTACGGTTTCGCTATTTTATCAGGCCGACCCGCAGCGCTTTGGCGACAGCCTGGGTGCGGTTGACCGTGTCGAGTTTTTTCGTTGCGCGGTTCAGGTAATGATTGATGGTGTGTTCCGACAGCATCATGATTTCAGCAATTTCAGCGCTGGTCTTGCCGGCGGCGGTCCAGTTCAGACAGTCGATCTCCCGCTCGCTCAATGTTTCGGGAACCCTCAAATCGAGGCGTCGTATTTCAGATAGCCGGGCAAAGACATGGCTGGAAATGTAGAAAAGCTCGGCAAGCCGGCTGGCGGGCAGAGCCGTCTTGTTGCCGGAAAACGAGACCGCGCCGCGTCGCATGGTGATGTCATGAACGGGAAACCACACCGAATTGATCATCTCGAAACGTTCGAAAAGGTTGATCACGGTTTTCTTGGCGATTTCTCCGTCGCCTCTGACCAGAAAATCCATCGAGACGGAAAAGGGGACGGTCGATTTTTTCAACTGGGCCATCACCCGGCTGGTCTGCAGCATGCCCTCTTCATCGTAGCGCTGCAAAAGCTCGGCCGGCCAGCTGGTGATAACAGTATATTGCGACAGTTCGCTCGCCACTTCCGAGGACAGGTCGAGCACCATGAAAGCCCTGAATTCCCAGGCCTCCGTCAGCCGCTTCAGAAACCGGAATATATCGAATTGCGTGTTGAGATCAGCGATCTCGCGAACGCAATCAACACCAATCGACTGAACGGCGGCCGTCTCTGTTTTCTGCATCAAAGCTGTTCTTCGAGAATGAGAAAATGCCGCCGCAAAGGCCCGCCTTTGCCCGGAAATTGTTGCGGATGTTACTCACCAAAACGATTCATGCAAACAAAAGTTGAAAACTTAATTCAGAATAGTCGAAAATAATATCAAATGCACCTGAATGGACGCGTCCCCGCGCTTTCCATAAGGGAAAATCCACCGGCTAACGCCCCGTTTTTTCCTCAACCATCCGCAACCGGGGATAATCTGCAGGCAAGATCATCGGAAATTCTATCGGCAGTCTCGCGCACCAGAGGGGCCCATTTGCGTAGCTGTTCCACATCCACACGATAGGCCGGACCGGTGACGGAAATCGCCGCGCGAAAATTGCGGCCGGGCGCCCGGACCGGTGCTGCAACGCAGTGAATTCCGATCTCGTGTTCCTGAAGGTCGAAACCGTAGCCATTGTCGCGAATGGTCGCCACATCAGCCATCAGTGCTTCCGGGGTCGTGATCGTATTTTTCGTGAAGTGGTGAAAATCCAGTTCCGCAGCCAGTTCCGCCAGATCATCAGCTGATAACAGCGACAGCGCCGCCTTGCCCACCCCCGTGCAATAGACCGGTGAGGTTTTGCCCACCTGCGAATGCATGCGCAATGTGTGCTGCCCCTCCATCTTGTCGAGATAGGTCACCTGCCTGCCGTTCAACACGGCGAGATGCACGGATTCCTGCGTCATTTCCTGCAACGCTGCCAGATGCGGGGCCGCGACGCTGCGCAGGTCGTTGCCGCTCCAGGCTTTCGCTGCCAGTTGCAGCAGCCTCAACCCCACGGCATAGGTCTGATCGGCAGCGTGATCGATAAGGCCCTCGGCGACGAGATGGGCGAGCTGGCGGTGAACCGAGCCGCGCGGCTGACCGCAGGCTTCGACCACATCGGTAAAGCGCATCGGCTTGTCGGCAAAGGCGATCAACTCCAGCAGCGAGACGGCCTTGCCGAGCGTGCCCGTGTCACTCCCGGTTTTCCGTTGCACCATCGGAACCGCGTCAGGCTTTTGCCCATTGGGCTTTTTATTATCGGCCATGGCAACATCCACCGTCATCTGTCTTGACATAAGCGTGACGCCAAGAGAATAATTCCATTTAGTAAAATCTAGTTCCAAATAATGGAACAATCAAGCCTTTCAATGGATGAGATGACGCCGATGACGCAAGCCCAATTTCCGGACCTCAAGGATGCGGGCGTGCTCGTCACCGGCGGCGGTTCCGGCATCGGGGCATCGCTGGTGGAAGCCTTCGCGATGCAGGGAGCGAGGGTTTCGTTCATAGACATCGCCGAGGAGCCAAGCCTGGCGCTCGTAAAGCGGCTTGCGACAACGGCGCAGCATCCGGTCCACTTCTTCAAAACCGACCTTCGCAATATCGCGGCGATCGGAAAGACGGTGGAGGCGGCGGCCTTGGCCACCGGCGGTATTAAGGTACTCGTCAACAATGCCGCCTGGGACGACCGCCACGACATAGAAACGGTGACCGAAGCCTATTGGGACGCCAATCAGGCGGTCAATCTCAAGCAGATGTTCTTCTCGGTTCAGGCAGCCCTGCCCTACCTCCGGCAGGCGAAGGGCGCCTCTATCGTCAATTTTTCGTCCATCTCGTTTCTGCTCAACATGGGCGAGCTGCCATCCTATGCGGCGGCCAAGGCCGGCATTATCGGGTTGACGAAAAGCCTCGCCGGCCGGCTGGGCCCGGAAAACATCCGCGTCAACACGCTGCTGCCCGGCATGATCGTGACGGAGCGGCAGAAGGAACTATGGCTGACGGATGAGGGCATTACCGCCACCACGGCGCGGCAATGTCTGAAGCGCACGCTCGTCGCCGCCGACCTGGCGGGTCCGTGCCTGTTTCTCGCATCATCGGCATCGAGCGCCATCACGGCGCAATCCATAATCGTAGACGGAGGCCTTCTATAATGTCTGAACCCGCTTTCATCGCCGTCGACTGGGGTACAACCAGTTTCCGGCTCTGGCTCATGAGCCGATCGGGCGCGGTGCTGGCGGAGCGCAGAAGCACGGAAGGCATGACCACCGCCATGCGGACCGGTTTTGCCGAGGTGCTGCAATCGCATCTCGACGCTATCGGCGCACCGGAAGATCTGCCGGTTCTCGTCTGCGGCATGGCGGGAGCGCGGCAGGGCTGGGTCGAAGCGGGTTATATCGACGTGCCGGCATCGCTTTCGGCGGTTCTCGATGGCGCGGTTCGCGTGCCGGGCCAGGTGCGGGATGTGCGCATTCTGCCGGGACTGGCGCAGCGGGATAAAAACGCGCCCGACGTGATGCGCGGCGAAGAAACGCAATTGCTTGGCGCTCTCGCTTCTTCGGACGCCGGTGAAAAACTCGTCTGCATGCCCGGCACCCATTCCAAATGGGTGACCGTAAAGGATGGCGGCGTGACGGGTTTTGCCACTTTCATGACCGGCGAACTCTTCGAAGTCATCTCGAAGCAGACGATCCTTTCCCATGCGGTGGCAGAGGCCGAAGCCTTTACCGGCGAGCATGAGGCTTTCACGGCGGCCGTGCGCGATATTTACGCCCATCCCGCGCTTGCGACCAATCGCCTTTTCACCCTGCGCTCCGGGCAATTGCTGCACGGGCTTACCGCGACCGACGCCAAGGCCAAGCTCTCCGGCATCATGATCGGGCTGGAAATCGCCGGTGCGCATTCGACGGCACGGCGGGAGACGCCCGTGGTGCTGATCGGCTCCGGTGCGCTCGGCGCGCTTTACGAGGGTGCCTTCGCAGCCCTCGAGATTCAATATACGGTCATCGACGCCGACGAGGCCGTGCGGCGCGGATTGCTCGCCGCTGCAAATGCCATCTGGCCATAGGATAAAGAGACATCATGCGTATTCCCTTCCCTTCCATCAAATATCCGCTGATCGCCATCCTGCGCGGTCTGAAGCCCGAGGAAACCGAAGGCGTTGTCGGCGCGTTGATCGAGACCGGCTTCCGCGCCATCGAAATCCCGCTCAATTCGCCCGATCCGTTCCGCTCGATCGAGATCGCCGCAAAGATGGCGCCCGCCGATTGCCTGATCGGCGCCGGCACCGTGCTTAGCGTGGAAGAGGTGGAATCGCTGGATGCGGCCGGCGGCAAGCTGATGGTCAGCCCCAATGCCGATGCCGACGTTATCGTCGCCGCCCGCGTCAAGGGCATGGTGACGATGCCGGGCGTTCTCACCCCCACCGAGGCGCTGGTGGCCGCAAAGGCCGGGGCGACCGGGCTGAAGTTCTTTCCCGCCAGCATCATCGGCCCCGCGGGTATCAATGCGATCCGGACCATCCTGCCGAAGGATCTGGTCATCGCCGCCGTCGGCGGCGTCTCGGACAGGAACTTCGCGGAATATACCAACGCCGGCATTACGGCTTTCGGGCTTGGCACCAGCCTTTATAAGCCGGGCATGACGGCGGCGGAGGTGCGCGAACGCGCCACTGTCACACTTTCAGCCTATGATGCAGCCATCGGAGGATAAGAGCTTGGCGACTGTTTTTCCCTTTGCCGGACGTGTTCTGGACGAGACGCCGATGCTACTCGGCGAAGGCCCGACCTTCGACCCTGCGACCGGCACCGCCTGGTGGTTCAATATTCTCGAGCGGGAACTGCACGAGCTGCATCTCGCCTCCGGCCGCAAGACCGTGCATGCCCTGCCCTTCATGGGCAGTGCGCTCGCCAAGGTCAGCGACAGCAAACAGCTGATCGCCTCCGATGACGGACTTTTCCTGCGAGACACGGCAACCGGCGTGCTGACGCTGCATGCGGAGCTGGAAAAGGATTTGCCCGGCAACCGCTCCAATGACGGGCGCATGCACCCCTCCGGCGCGCTGTGGATCGGCACCATGGGTCGCAAGGCGGAGACAGGCGCGGGCAGCGTCTATCATGTTTCCAAAGGCACCGTGACGAAGCTGTTTGGCGAGATCAGCATTCCGAATTCGATCTGCTTCTCGCCCGATGGGGCGACGGGATATTACGTCGATACCAAGGTGAACAAGCTGATGCGGGTGCCGCTTGATGCCGAGACCGGCCTGCCCTCCGGCAAGGCTGAAGTCTTCATCGATTCCACGGGTATCAAAGGCGGCGTGGACGGATCCGTCTGCGATGCCGAAGGGCATATCTGGAACGCTCGCTGGGGTGAGGGTGCGGTGGATCGTTACGATACGGACGGCAATCACATCGCCCGATATGAGGTGCCCGGCAAACAGACGACCTGCCCGGCCTTCATCGGCCCCGACGCGTCGCGCCTTCTTGTCACCTCGGCGCGCGAACATCTAGACGACGACGCCATTGCCGCCAATCCGCAGCATGGGTTGACGTTCGAGCTCGGGGTTGACGTCAAGGGCCGGTTTGAGCCGCTTTACAGGCTCTGAGACGCGGCACGCACCGCACTCTCCTCATTCCTGTGCTTGTCACAGGAATCTAGCCAGCCCAAGTCCTTGGGCTGAAAGGACTCTCTTCGCCGCGCAGACGCGCGTCGGCTGGATTCCTGTGACAAGCACAGGAATGAGGGAAGTTGGAGATTGCGTCCGCCGCCTTGCAGCCGCCGCCAGACCGCTCTGTCTCAGGAAATATCCGACAATATCTCGCGGTAATTCTCGTGCAGATACCGCTGGGTCGCGGCGGCATCGGCGGGGCGGCCGTAGAAATAGCCCTGCCCCATGGCGCAACCGAGCGCGCGCAGCTTTTCCTCTTCCGCCCGTTCTTCTATCCCCTCGGCCACGACTTCGAGATCGAGCCCTTCGCACATGGCGACGATGGCCTTGATGATATGTTCGGAAGGACGATCGCTGCTGATGCGCGACACGAAGGCGCGGTCGATCTTTACCTTGTCGAAGGTGAAATCCCGCAGGCGGCCGAGGCTCGACTGGCCAGTGCCGAAATCGTCAAGCGAAATGCGAACGCCGGCGCTCTGCAATTCGCTGATGATGCGTTGCGCGGTATCGGCTGATGTCATGACAGCCGTTTCGGTGATCTCAAGTTCCAGCCGATGCGGATCGAGGCCGACACGCGAGAGAATGGACAGAATATTGTCCGCCGTGCTTGGGTCCATCAATTGCGCGGAAGAGAGATTGAAGGACAGGAAGAGTTCACGCGGCCAGAACAGGGCCGCTTCCGCCGCCTTTCTGAGCAGGGCTTCCGACAGCGCATCGATGAAACCGCGCTCTTCGGCGAGCGGCACAAAAACCGCAGGCGATACGAAACCGAGATCGGGATCGTTCCAGCGGGCCAGCGCCTCGAAACCAATGACCTTTGCCTCTTCCAGCCGGACGATGGGCTGGAAATGCACATCGATGGCATCGGTGATGATGGCGTTTCTAAGCGCCTGTTCCAGCTGCGTGGCGCGCTTCATCTCCTGCGCGATCTCACGCGAATAGACCGTGATCTGGCCGCGGCCACGTCTCTTGGACCGATAGAGCGCCGTCTCGGCGCTTTTCAGCAAATCCTCGAATTCATCGCCGGCGAAGGGATAGATGGCGAAACCGAAGGAGGAAGAAAGCCGGACGTTGCGGTCGCCGAGATCATAAGGGGCAGAAAGCACGTCCTTGATCATGTTGCCGATACGTTCGGCGCCAGTACGCTCGAACACCAGCGGCAGCACGAAAGCGAATTCGTCACCGTCATGGCGCGTCACGACCGCGCCATCGGGAATGCAGGCCTTCAGCCGGTGCGCGACCTGGCAGAGGATTTCATCGCCCGCCTGCACGCCGAAAAGATCGTTGATGGGTTTGAAGCCGTCTATATTGGCAATGCCGACCGTGAAGGGGGCGGGATCGCTGGAGCGCTCGCTGGCAAGCATCCGGATCTTGTCCCGCAAACGGTAGCGGTTGCCGAGCCCCGTCAGCGGGTCGCTGTAGGCCATCGCCTGCAACTCGTTCTGGCTGACCTGCAACGATTGCGGCTCTGCCCGTTTCATTCCTGCATCTCGTGAATCCTGTGTCGACCGCGCTCACAATGCAGGGCAAGTATTAAAAAAGCCATAGCCTCCCGGCAATGGCAATTTCAGGCCTGCAGCCGTAGGGCGTCCTTGCCGAAAAGCCGCAGGAAAACCGCCTCGACCATGTCAGGACTGACGGGTTTCAGCAGCATATCGTCCATGCCGGAGGCCCGGCACTTGTCGAGATCGCCCTCGAATGCGTGGGTGATGACACCGACGATGGGAATATGTTTCTCGCCGCCCAGGCCGCGCATGCGGCGGGCGACCTCGAAGCCGTCGATATCGCCCAGCGTCGTGTCGAGCAGGACGGCGGAAGGCGGCTGTTCCACAAAGAGACGCAAGGCTTCCTCGCCCGAGGTGGCGAGCCGCCAGGAAAGCCCCAGGCCTTCGAGTATCTGCGAGAAGACGATCTGGTTGACCCTGTTATCCTCGACGAGAAGTATCTCGCAGACGCCGCCGGTCTTGAGTATTTCGGGCAGATCCTCCGTCATGATCTCCCAGTCCTCGTCAGCGGTTTTCTCATTTGGGGAGGATTTCAACCCAGCGGCAAGATAATGCAGCAGGGAAGCATCTATTTCCTCCTCCTCGATGGTGACGACGGGCAGATCATGCGCGGCGGCAATATCGAGGCATGCGACGCTCATCTGGGCGTCGACAACGACCACATCGATGCTCACACCGGCGGAAGCCGCGACATCGATGAATGTGCGCTGCTCGTCCTCGCTCGTCACCGCCGCATGGTCCATGCCGCCCGCGGTCAGAAGACGACCGGCGGCTTCCGCAAAGCGCCCGTTTTCAGAGACGACCAACACCGCCTTGCTCTTTAAAACCCCGCCGCGATTGTCCGTTTCCTCGTCCCTGCCATAGATGGAGGCCACGAAAGGAACATGTTCGAGCGAGGGGATGACGGGCGTGCCATTGGCATCGATGGTGGCAAGAGCGGTCACGTCCTCCATCGTCGTCACTAGGAAATATCGGCCGGGCCGGCCCACACGCTGCTTGCGGGTGATTGTCAGCACCTCTTCGCCATTCAGGCGTCGCACCCTTTCGGGAATGACAGCCGGCGTACCGCTATCCAGCACCATACGATCGGCGGCATCGATCCGTCCGGCGACCTTGCGCGAGTGGAGATCGAAAACGGTACGGCCGAGAATGCTCTCGGGACTGGTTTCGACCAGGGCGCTGGCGGATTTGTTGAGGGCGACATAGGCCATGTTCCGATCCTTGACGAAGACGGGAAATGGCAGATTGTCGAGAATTTCCTCAACGAGCTGTACGCGCTCAAGGTCGATGCGCCATTGCTCTTCGCGTTTCTTCTGTTCGGAAATATCGGCAACCACGCTGATGCCGAGGCCGGACGGCAGGCGGTTCATGACGAAGCGCAGGAAGCGCTCTCCCTTCAGCCGTTCGGTTTTTTCCGATCTTTCCTTCCAGTGCAGCGCCAGCCGCTCGCCGATCCATTCCTCCCGGCCGAGCGGGCGGGCATTGGCGGAGAGGCTTTCCGCCTCGAGCAGATAACAATCATATAGCGCGCTCAGATAGTCGCGCAGCCGCGCGCCAGGGCCGATGACGGCCTCTTCCAGCGGAAAAAAGCTGAGGAGTTTCCGGCTTGCAAAAATAATGTGATCATTACGGTCGTAAACGACGATCGCCGCGCCAAGCGCGTCGCAAAGGGCATCAAGCATCACCGTATGAACGCCCGCGCCAGAGGACGCCAAATCACTCAACTGCAAACTCCCGCCTGTTTTTCAGGGGTCAGGCTTATGTTTCTAGTGGAATCGTCCAGGGCAAATGCCGGGATGAAACGAAAAATTCCGAAAAAGAGACATCAGGGTTTGCAACTTGAAGCAGTCTTGAGGGGAAGATGACGCTCACCCATAGTCGACGTCACACGCCGCCCGGCGAAGGCGGCCCCGTTCCTGCGGTCATTTCAAGCCGCCTCACCATAATCAAGGCCGATTAAAGGCGGATTAACGCTTAACGCCATGTTGACCGAAATGATCAAATGCCCAAGGGACCGTAAAACATGTGCAAATTTCCACAGCCCGAGTTTTTTGCTTTCGAAGCCGTAGCGAATCCGCGAAAATGACGATCATGGCCATCAAGCAGCTTTCAGAAACCCTTATCAACCAGATCGCCGCCGGCGAGGTCATCGAGAGACCCTCCAGCGCCACGAAGGAACTGGTGGAAAACGCCATCGACGCTGGCGCGACCAGGATCGAGATCGCCACGGCGGGCGGCGGCAAGGGGCTGGTGCGGATTACCGATAACGGTTCCGGCATGTCACCTGCCGATCTGGAGCTTGCGGTCAGGCGTCACTGCACCTCGAAAATTTCCGATACGCTGGATGATATCCGCACGCTCGGGTTTCGTGGCGAGGCGCTGCCCTCCATCGGCTCGGTCGCCAAGCTGACGATTACCAGCCGCCAACAGGGCGCTGAACAGGGTTCGGTGATTTCCGTTACCGGCGGCAAGGTTTCCGATGTCCGGCCCGCCGCCTCGAATGCCGGCACAATCGTCGAGGTGCGCGACCTGTTTTTCGCCACCCCCGCGCGGCTGAAATTCCTGAAGACGGAACGGGCCGAGGCAGCCGCGATTACCGAAGTCGTCAAGCGCATGGCGATCGCCTTCCCGCATATCCGTTTCGTGCTATCAGGCACCGACCGTTCGACGCTCGAAATTCCTTCGACCGGCGACGATCATCTGGCCCGCATGGCGCAGATTCTGGGTGCCGAGTTCAAGGACAACGCCATCGAGATCGATGCCGGCCGCGAGGATGTGACGCTGACCGGTTTTGCCGGTGTTCCGACCTTCAATCGCGGCAACTCGGCGCATCAATATGTCTTCGTCAATGGCCGCCCGGTGCAGGACAAGCTGCTTTTATCCGCCATTCGCGGCGCTTATGCCGAAACCGTGCCGCATGGGCGATATCCGGTCGCGGTGCTGTCCATCACGCTTGACCCCGCCTTTGTGGATGTGAACGTGCATCCGGCGAAATCCGACGTGCGTTTTCGTGATCCCGGCCTCATTCGCGGGCTGATCGTCGGCGCGATCCGCCAGGCGCTGACGCGCGACGGCGACAGGGCCGCGACGACGGGCGCGAGCCAGATGATGAATGCGTTCCGCCCCGGCTATAGCCCGTCCGGCATCAGGCCCTCGCCTTCCATGGCAGCAGCCGCGCCGTGGTCCGCCGCCACCTCACCGTCGCGGCCGCTTGCGGTTTCTGGGGACATGCAATTTGCCGAGGCGGTGCAATCGCGCTTTTCCGACATCACCATGCCGACGGCGCGGGCCGAGCCTCGGGAGATTTACGAGACCGCCACGAGCCCCTCGCCGGAACCCGTGCTTTACCCGCTCGGCGCCGCGCGGGCGCAGCTGCACGAGAACTACATCATCGCCCAGACGGAGAACGGCCTTGTCATCGTCGACCAGCATGCCGCGCATGAGCGGCTGGTGTTTGAGGAAATGCGCAATGCACTGCATTCCCGGCGTCCGCCGTCGCAGGTGCTGCTCATCCCTGAAATCATCGACCTGCCGGAAGAGGATTGCGACCGGCTGATGGATCACGCCGCCGGGTTCGATGCACTGGGGCTCGTCATCGAACGTTTCGGGCCGGGCGCGGTCGCCGTCCGGGAAACACCTGCCATGCTGGGTGAGGTCAATGTGCAGGGGCTGGTGCGTCAGCTTGCCGACGAGATCGCCGAATGGGACGCCGCCTCCACGCTTGCCAACAAGCTGGAATATGTCGCGGCCACCATGGCCTGCCACGGCTCGGTGCGTTCCGGCCGGCGTATGCGGCCGGAAGAGATGAACGCGCTTCTGCGGCAGATGGAAAACACGCCGGGTTCCGGTCAATGCAATCATGGCCGACCGACCTATATCGAACTGAAACTTTCCGATATAGAACGGCTCTTCGGCCGCAGCTGACACCTTCATCCAGCCGCAAGCAGGCGGGGCTGGCCTTGCGCCGCGCCGGCCTATATAAATTCAGGATACTGGAGCATCCGGATTGTTCAGGAAAACGCTACGCCGTTTCGGACTGGGTGCCCTGACAGGACAGAGCAGGAGACGAAAACGGATGAACAGATTTGAAGGAGGCGGCAACCGCCTCGCCGTCATCGAATATCTCGACGGTGACTTCCGCATCGTCCAGACCGGCTCGCATGTCATCTGCGCCATGACAGGCAAGACAATCCCGGTTGATGAGCTGCGCTACTGGAGCGTGGCGAGGCAGGAAGCCTATGTGGATGCGGCGGCTTCGCTGGAGGCCGAAAAGAAGGCTGGTAATTTGCCCGCCTGATAAGGGCGCGGAAGCACGCCCATAAAGAGCCATGCGTGAGAACGCTTCTTTTCACGCTGAGACTGCTCAACTCTCCACCCTCATCCCTGTGCTCGTCACAGGGATCCAGCCAGCCCAAGTCCTTGGGCTGACAAGGCTCTTCCCGCCGCGCGGACGCGCGTCGACTGGATTCCTGTGACAAGCACAGGAATGAGGAGAAGTGGGTGCACAGCGGTTTATATTCTTCGGTACTCTAAATCGACGTCCGTGCATTTTCCCGCAGCAAACGCGCGCGGCAGTTTCTCACCGCCGTATCGATAATCGTCGCGGCGGCATTGGGGTCGTCGAACATCATGTCGATTTCGATCACCAGGCTGTTCCACAATAATTCTTCCGCCCGGCCGTGGTGGCCGTTGAGCCGCACCGCATCCTTGGCCGTCGTCACCAGCTGCAAATTTTGTTTGCCGGCGTCCTGCAGAAGATCGGCGATCTCGTCGTCGCTGAAGTGGTGATGATCCGGGAAAGAGCGCTGCAGCACGATCTCGCCGCCGAGCGCCTCGACGGTTCTGAAGAATTTGGCCGGGTCGGCAATGCCCGCATAGGTCAGCACGCGCCTTCCCCTGAAATCCTGCGGCTCCTGCGGCGTGATCGCCGCAACGAAGACGGGTTTGGCAGCCTTTGCCGCCTGCCTGACCAGCGCATCGGCCGCATGGCCGTTGCCGACCTTCAGGAGCCCGGTCATATGCCGCATCTGTTCGGCAAGCGGCGCTCTTACCGGACCGCCCGGCACGAGATGGCCGTTGCCGATGCCGCGCACCGTATCGATGACGACGAGCGCATAGTCCAGCGTCAGGCGCGCGCTCTGGAAACCGTCATCCATGATGATGAGATCGACGCCTTCCTTCACCAGCCGGTGTGCGCCTTCCACGCGCTTGCGGGAGATGACCGTGACGGCCTCGCGCGCCAGGAGCAGCGGCTCGTCTCCGACATCGGCGGATCGGTGCTGTCCGGGATCGACAAGGGTGGTAACGTCAAGCGTGCCGCCATAACCGCGGCTGAGAAATCCGGGTTTCAGGCCTTTTGCGACGGCGGCTCTCGCAATTGCCATCGCTGTCGGCGTCTTGCCGGCCCCACCCACGGTGAAGTTGCCGATGCAGATAACCGGAACGGGAACGCTTGCCCTTTTTGCCGTTCGCATCCGCCGGCCGGCAACCTTGCCGTAAAGAAGCGAGAAAGGTGACAGGAGCCACGCCTGCCAGCCCGCTTTCTGCCACCAGAACGGCGGCGCTTCAGAAACCATCTATTCCCGCTCCCGGCCGCGTCGCCCACGGCATTCCGTTCGCCTGTCACATGTCAGGAGGTTGTTTGCCAGAAAAAACCGTAAATTGCAAAAATGGATTAGACGGTTCCACGGGGCCATGCCGGGCCCGGCGGAAATCTAACCGGGTTCAGAGAGCCCGTTCCGGCAAAAGCGCTTCGAGAGCGGTAATGTCCTCGAAACAATAATCGGCATCCGCACCCAGGCTTTCGCGCGAGCCTGTTCCCGTCAGAACGGCGATACGCAGACCGGCTCCGGCATTTTTCGCCATGTGCAGATCGTGGTTATTGTCGCCGACAACGGCCACGCGTTCCGGCGGGAAGCCGATCGCCTCGCAGAAGCCCAGAACCATGCCGGGCTGCGGCTTGGTGCCGTAACCGCTGTCATATCCCGCGACGAAATCGACGTCGTTTTCGAAACCGAAGCGGATGGCCGTCTGTCGAATGGAGTTTTCATTGTCGCTGGAGGCAATGCCGAGCTTGTAGCCGCGCGCCTTCAGCCTTGCGAAAAATGCCTTGAGATCGGTCACCGGCACGGATTTATCCGCAGCCTCGGTGAACAGCCGGTCAAGGCGAGCAGTCAGTTCCCCGACATCGCAGGGCGAGCCCGCGGCAACCAGACCGGCGGCAATTTCCGCCGTGTTGCCGGCGGCCAGCAGGCTGTCCGGCACCACATGACCGGTAACGGGGTCCATGCCGCAGGCGGAGAGAAGCCGGTCGGCGAGAACGGGATCGCCCTTGGCCGCGATGGCCGCAAGTTCGCGGTTCACCGGTCCCCAGCTGGCGTCATAGCCTAAAAGCGTTCCGTCCTTGTCGAAAAGGACTGCGGCGATCAATTGCGCCGCGTTGAGTTCGATATCCGCTACCATGAACCGATGGCGCTCCGCGGTTGCAGCTTGGCGGAAACGGTGAGCGGGTTGATATAGGGCTCCAGCGCCTTGACGGTGGAAGAAAGAGCGCCGCGCATATCCTGAATGACCCGGTTGCCCGCATCGATCATCTTGTAACGCTCATTGTCGTTGACCAGGAGGTAATGCACCGCCTTGGCCAGCATCTCGACATCGCGGATGATACGCCCGCCGCCGGCGCGGATGAGCTTCTGATAGGCTTCGCGGAAATTCTGCACATGCGCGCCTGACAGGACGGCGCAGCCGAGCATCGCAGGCTCGAGCGGGTTCTGCCCACCTTCGGCCGTCAGCGAGCGGCCGACAAAGGCAAGTTCGGTCAGCCGCAGGTAAAGCCCCATTTCGCCGATGGAATCGCCGAGGAAAATATCGGTTTCCGGCGTTATCACGTCATTGCGGCTGCGACGCGCCACGGTGAGCCCCATGCCCTTCAGCATGGCTTCCACATCATCGCCGCGCTCGGGATGGCGCGGCACGATGATGGTCAACTGGCCATTGCGGGACTTGATCGCCGCATGCACGGTGGCGGCAGCCTTCTCCTCGCCGTCGAAAGTGGAGATGGCGGCCCATGTCTTGCGATTGCCGACCTGCTTGCGATAGTGCTCCAGAAGCGCCTCATCACAGGGCGGCGGGTCGGTGTCACCTTTGAGGTTACCCGAAATCACCACCGGCCAGGAGCCGAGATCACGGAAACGTTCGGCATCGAGATCGGACTGCGCAACCACCAGCGCCAGCTTTGAAAACAGCGATTCCGCAATATCATGCCGGGCTTTCCAGCGGTCGAAGGAACGGTCGGAGAGACGGGCATTGACCCGGATCTGCGGAATGTGCCGGCGCTCCAGCTCCATCATCGTCACCGGCCAGATTTCCGATTCCGCTGTGATGGCGGCATCCGGCGCCCAGTAGGTGAGGAAGCGATTGACCGCGATCTTGATGTCGAGCGGCACATATTGGTGGATCACGTCATCGCCGAGCCGGGTGCGGGTCAGTTCGGCCGAGGTGACCGTGCCGGTGGTCAGAAGCACGAAGATATCGCGCTTGCGGATTTCACGGATCAGCGGGATGAGGGCAAGCGTTTCGCCGACACTTGCGGCGTGGAACCAGACGAGCGGCCCGCGCGGGCGCTCGGCGCTCGCATAACCGAAACGTTCGAGCCGGCGGCGCTTGTCTTCCTTGCCCTTCGCGGCCCGATAGGAAAGATAGGGCTTGGCGAACGGGTACGCGGCGATACCGGCAATGCGGTAACCGGAAAGAGCGAAACGTGCGAGACGGCTGCTCATGACATTCTGCCCTTGATCATTCCGCGCAATGCCCTGCCCCTGTTCTGGTTGTTATCGCCGCCTACTTCTTCTCAAATTGCGTCATTTTTTGTCATCGGAAACGAAAGCGCGATCACATTTTCTCGCTCCGGCATTCCCGGCCTGCGCCGCTCGCGCAGGAATCACGGGAAAGCTCGCCTTCACCCAATAGTATTACAACGCAAGGGCAAAAGGACTCAAATTTTATCGTCCGGATTGAGAAGACGGTGCATATGCACGATAAAATAACGCATATGGGCGTTATCAACAGTCATTTGCGCCTTGGACTTCCATGCGGTGAGCGCGGAAGCATAGTCCGGATAGATGCCGACGATATCGAGCGCGTTCAAATCCCGGAACTGAACATCCTGAAGGTTTTCAAGTTCGCCGCCGAAGACGAGGTGCAGCAGCTGTTTCGGTTTGCCAGATTCCGTCATTTCTTAGTCTCTTTCTTAAACGCTGAGAGAGGCCTTCATCTGCGGGATTTCCCGGCAAACGTCAACTGTCAGACAGATGTGAAAACGCTTTCAAAAGTGCAGGCAGCGCATAATCTGCTGCAGCGCACAATGCGGGGTGGTTAACCTGCCGGCGATTATACATCAGAGGTTTTCCATCGAGCCCGACCAGACGACCGCCGGCCTTCTCCAGAATGAGGTCGGCGGCGGCCAGATCCCACTCATGCGAGTTGGCCTTGACCAGCGTTCCGTCGATGCGGCCATCCGCCACCATGGCCAGCCGGTAGGCGAGCGAGGGCACGTGTGGAATGCGTTTGACGGTGCTGCGCACCTCTTCCGGCAGATGCGTGATCACGTCTTCGGGCGCTGCCAGATGGAAGATGCCGGCATTTTCGCGCGCGGCAAAAACGGGTGACCCGTTCTTCAGAGCTTCACCACCTTCAAATGCGGTAAACTCCTCCGCAAGCGCCGGAGCGACAAGAGCCGCGACCACCGGTCGGCCTTCATGCACCACCGCGACGCTGACGCACCATGTATCCCGGCCGCCGATGAAGGCGCGGGTACCGTCAATGGGGTCGACGACGAAGACGGTGGAGCGGGAAAGCCTGTCGGTATCGTCATCCGTCTCTTCGGAAAGCCAGCCATAATCCGGCCGGGCGGAGCGCAGGATGGTTTCGAGGATTTCATTGGCGGCGTAATCGGCCGCGCTGACCGGCGAAAGCCCGCCATTTTTCCACCAGACCTCGGGATCCTTGCGGAAGAAACCGAGGGCCGTCTCACCCGCCTTGCGGGCGGCTTTAAGGACCAGCCGCAGATCGGAGGCCCAGCGGGCTTCAGCCATATCGTTCATTTTGCCGTCTTTTCCGCGCGCCTCAAACGGCGCGCCCGTTTTTCTCTTCGCACTTGCACATAAAGTGTCGGCGAAAACAACCCGCAGGCCGCCTCACTTGCCCGCGATCGTCATGCCTTCAATGGCGAGCGTCGGGGCCGCGACGCCGTATTTGCGATCGATATCATTGGCCGGCGTGACCCGCATGAACATGTCCTTCAGGTTCGAGGCAATGGTGACCTCGGAAACCGCGAAGGTCTTTTCGCCATTCTCGATCCAGAAACCGCTGGCGCCGCAGCTATATTCACCCGTGATCATGTTGGCGCCGTGGCCGATCAGCTCGGTGACGTAAAAGCCGGTTCCGACCTGCCTCAGCAAGTCCTCCGGCGAGAGATCGCCCGGCTCCAGCGCGAGATTGGTAGAGGCCGGCGAAACCGCCGTGCCGCCGCGCACGCCGCGCCCGTTGGTTTCAAGGCCAAGTTCCCGCGCCGCCGAAGTGGAAAGGAACCAGTGCTTCAAAACACCATCCTCGATCATCGTCATCTTCTCGCCCCTGACGCCCTCGCCATCGAAGGGACGCGAGGACGGGCCGCGCACGATCTGCGGGTCATCGGTGAGATAGAGGCCCTTTTTCAGAACCTGCTGACCCATCCTGTCGCGCAGGAAGCTGGTCTTGCGGGCAACCGAAGCGCCGTTGATCGCGCCGGCAATCGCACCGACGAAGCCGCGGGCGATGCGTGGATCGAAAACCACAGTGATGTTGCTGCCGGTATCGACCTGACGCGGGCCGACACGCCGCACGACTTTTTCACCGGCGCGGCGACCGATTTCCTCGGCCGCATCGAGATCGGCATAATAAAGGCGGCTGTCGAAATCGTAGTCGCGCTCCATCTTCGTGCCTTGGCCGGCGATGACGCTGACGGAGCGGCTGAAACGGCTGCCCATATAGCTGCCGGAAAAACCGTGTGACGTAGCGAGGACGAGACCACCCATGCCGCTCGATGCGCCGGCACCGGAGGAATTGCTGACGCCCTTGACGCCGAGTGCTGCTTCTTCAGAAGCAAGGGCTGCCTCACGCAGCTGATCGGCCGATACCTCAGTCGCATCGAAAAGCTCAAGATCGTCATAGGACGTCGCAAGCCGCTCCTTGTCCGCCAGGCAGGCAAAGGGATCTTCCGGCGAGACCTTGGCCATGGCGACGGCCCGTTCCGCCAGCGTCTTCAGATCGAAGCCGGGATTGGCGGACACGCTCGCCACCCGGCGGCCAACGAAGACGCGCAGGGAAAAATCGTCGCTTTCGGAGGATTCGGTGCTTTCCACCTTGCCGAGCCGCACGCCGACGGATTGCGAGCGGGAGCGGACCACAACGGCATCCGCCTCATCCGCACCGGCGGCACGGGCAAGATCGACAAGTTCGCTGGCACGATCGAGAAGTTTGGAAGAATCTATTTCTGAGGACATGAGTTGGCCTTTCATTCCTGTTCCATTTATTGTGCCAGCAACCCCGCATCAAGGGCGAAACGCCGCTTTCTCCATTCGGGCGGTTTTGTCGCCACCCTATTCGAAAGTCCGCCCGCATGACCGAGCACGACGCTCTCTTTTCCGAACCATTGCTGCTTCTGGCCGGCGCAGTCATCGCGGCCTCCGTTTTCCGCAAGCTCGGGCTTGGCACCGTGCTCGGTTATCTGGTCGCCGGCATCATCATCGGCCCGTTCCTGCATCTGGTCACGGATGCGAAGGACATCTTCAACGTCTCGGAACTGGGCGTCGTTTTCCTGCTCTTCATCATCGGCCTTGAGCTCAAGCCTTCACGCATCTGGCAGATGCGGCGCGATATTTTAGGCCTGGGGTTGGCTCAGGTGCTGGTGACCGGCAGCGTGCTGGCGGCCATTGCATGGTGGGCGGGGCTGATCGACTGGCGGGGAAGCGTGGTTGCGGGTTTCGGTCTTGCGCTTTCCTCCACCGCCTTTGCGCTGCAAATCCTTGCCGATGACGGCGACATGAATACGCGGCATGGCAACCGGTCCTTCTCTATCCTGCTGTTTCAGGACCTTGCCATCGTGCCGCTTCTTGCCCTCGTCACCATTCTTTCCAACCGCCCGGATGTGCCGACGGATTCGATGGTGTCCGATCTCATCGCCTCCGTCGTTGCGGTGGCGGGCATGGTGCTGGCCGGGCGTTACCTGCTCACGCCGATGTTCCAGATCATCGCCCGCACGGGTGCGCGTGAAGTGATGATCGCGGCCGCCCTTTTTGTCGTCATCGGTGCTGCCGCCATCATGGAGATGGTCGGGCTTTCCATGGGCATGGGTGCGCTGCTGGCGGGGCTGATGCTGTCGGAATCTTCCTATCGCCATGAGCTGGAGGCCGATATCGAGCCGTTTCGCGGGCTGTTTCTGGCGCTGTTCTTCATGGCCGTCGGCATGTCACTGCACATCCATATCGTTTATGAGCACATCGTCCTCATCCTGATCGCCGTGCCGGCGATGATGGCGGTGAAGGCTGCCCTGATCTATGGCCTCTGCCGCATCGCGGGCTCCTCGCGTTATGCATCGAGCCGGATTGCGCTGCTTCTGGCGCAGGGCGGCGAATTCGGTTTCGTGCTTTTCACCACGGCGGCGGCCTCCGGGCTGTTTCCGCAGGCAACCGCCTCGATCCTCGTTGCCGTTGTCACGCTTTCCATGGCGCTGACGCCGCTTCTGGCCGTGATTTCGCGGCGGCTGACGGCGGAGGATGCGGAAGAGGACAAGCTGGAAGAGGATTTCGACGGGGCGGGCGCGGATGTGCTGATGATCGGCTTTTCCCGCTTCGGCCAGATTGCCTCGCAGATCCTTCTCGCCGGCGGGCGCGACGTGACCGTCATCGACAGTTCCGCCGACCGCGTGCGTCAGGCCGCCCGGTTCGGCTTTCGCATCTTTTTCGGTGACGGCACCCGCAAGGACGTGCTGATCGCCGCAGGCATAGAGCGGGCCGATCTCGTGGCGGTCTGCACCCATAAAAAGGAGGTCACCGACCGTATCATCGACATGATCCAGTCAGAATTTCCAAGCGTGCGCATCTATGCCCGCTCTTATGACCGCGTGCATTCCCTCGACCTCAGGAAAAGAGGCGTGGAATATGAAATCCGCGAAACGCTGGAATCCGGCCTGCTGTTCGGCAGGCGCATTCTGGAGGGACTCGACATGGACGGCGAAAGGGCGTTGGCGATTGCCGACGATATTCGCGAACGCGACGAGCAGCGGCTGGAGCTTCAGGCCGTCGAAGGCCTCGCCGCCGGCCGGCAGATGCTGCACAACAAGCCGGTGCGCGAGGTGAAGCCGGAACCGCTGATGAAGCCGAAGACCAAGGCGGAAAAGTGGGAGGAGGAAGAGGGTTCGGAGGAGAGCGAGACGGAAGTTTCGCTGTGATTCAAAGGCGATGGCTGGAAGAGCGCCATTTGTTTCCCAGCGAATATCCAGGACGTACCGCTCAAGCCTCCACACCCTGCCCGCGATGAAACAGCTCCACCTGCATGTCGATCTGCCGTTTCAGGTCGTCCTTGATGCTAGCCGACGCGTTCAGCACCTCCTCGGACTTCAGGAAATCCAGCACGCCGAAACGGTGCACCGGCGGGCGCAGGAAAATATGCGGCGGGCGTAACCTCAGTTTCAGGGCGATTGCCGCCTGCATCATCAGCTGGCTGGCGCCGAACAGGCTGTCCAGCCGGTTCGGCATGGTGGTGCCGTCGCCTTCGGGGCCGCCGACGACATCGACGCCGATGACGATATCGGCCCGATCCAGCAGATGTTCATAGGGCACGGGGTTGAAGATGCCGCCATCGATCATGATGCGGCCATCGATACGAACAGGCATGAACAGTGCCGGAATGGCCGCGGATGCCGCCAGCGCCTGGATGATCTCCCCGCGTTCCACCACCACTTCGGTCTGCGCGTAATAGTCTGTGGTTATCACTTTGAGCGGAATGGCAAGCTCCGAAAAATCCTTCGGCAGAGCCTGCGGCATCAGCGCGTGCAGAATGAGTTCGAGGTTGAACTGCCCAAGGCGAAAACCGTCCACCGCGTGGCGCATCGATGCCGGGCCGAGGCTCCAGAGCCGGTTGGCGACCGAGCCCTTTCGTCCCATGAGTTCAAGCGTGTATTCGCGGATTTCGCGGCCGGTCATGCCGGCTGCCATGCCCGCGCCGATGATGGAGCCGATGGAAGAACCGGAAATCGCGACGGGCCGGATGCCGAGTTCGTCCAGCGCCTCGATGACGTTGATGTGGCAGATGCCCCGCGCCCCGCCGCCGCCGAGCGCCAGTCCGAATGTCGGCTCGTGGCCACCCGCGCCGTCAACTTGGAGAACCTCTTCCCCGGCGCGGACGATCGTGATGCTTTCGTTTACACCCTGCTCCATGCGAACACCCAAATTCTTTCCGCGGCAAAGACTCTGCCTATTTGGCAAACAAGACAAGACCGTGGCGTGACGGGAGGCGTTCCTATTAGAGTGTTTTCGCTTTTCTTCGAATCGCGAAAACACTCTAACTCTTTGTTCTGTCGCATTTCCGGACGGAAAACCGGGCTCCACTTTTCCTGGAAAGGTTCTAGGGCTCGTAGCGGTAGAAATGCATTTTCGTGTCGCCGAAGATGCGGCTTTCGAGCGGCTTGAATACCGGATCGACCTTCACCGCCACATCGCCGCGCTCTTCCAGAATGGCAAGCGCGCCAGGTGTCAGCCAGCCGCCGCCATGGGCTGCAGAGAAAGCCTTCTCACCATGGCCATGGCCATAGGGCGGGTCGGCGAAGAGAAGATCGAAGGGCTCGATATTATTGACACCACCGAGCTTGGTGGCGTCACGCCGCAAAATGCGGGCGCGGCCATGCAGACCCAGCGCATCGATATTTTCCCAGAGCAGCCCCCTGCCCTCGACGCCGTTTTCGACGAAGAGCGCCACACGACAGCCGCGCGAAAGCGCCTCCAGACCAACCGCGCCCGTTCCGGCAAAAACGTCCAGAACGCGCGTGCCGTCCAGACTTTCCGGATAGGCGTGGCTTAAAATGTTGAAGAGGCTTTCCCGCGTCCTGTCGATGGTCGGACGAATGGAATTCGATTTCGGCGCGGCCAGTGTCCGGCCGCGGAACTCACCGCCTACGATCCGCATTACGTGTCATTCCCCTGCCTCCAGAAGGTTTGCCACCCGGGCCTTTGCCGCCCGGCTTGCCGCCGCCGGGACCACCGGGGCCTTTGCTCTTGCCTGAGAAACCCGAACGTTCGCCACGCTCGCCCGATTTTCCGAAGGACGGTTTGCCGAATCCGGGTTTACCGCCCGGCTTGCCGCCACGAGGCTTGTCTCCCGCCGGGCGCTCGCCGCGTGGGCGCTCACCGTCTTCACGGGGCCTGTCGCGGAACGGACGGTCACCGAAAGGTTTTTCACCGCGGGCGGTGCGATCACCGAAACTCTTTTCGCCGCGTGGACGGTCACTGCGCGGACGATCACCCTCTTCACGCGGCTTGTCACGGAACGGCCGGTCGCCGAAAGGTTTGCCGCCGCGCGCCGGGCGGTCACCGAAGCTCTTTTCGCCGCGCGGACGGTCGCCACGCGGGCGATCACCTTCTTCACGCGGCTTGTCGCGGAATGGCCGGTCGCCGAACGGCTTTCCGCCGCGGCCACCACGATCGCCAAAGCTCTTTTCGCCGCGCGGACGGTCGCCGCGTCCGCGGCCACCTTCTTCTTCGCGGGGGGAATCTGAGCGGATCCACTCGCCATCGGCATCCGCATGCCGCACAACGTTGCGGCGCGCCTCGTCCTGGGCGGAAGGCTTCTTGAAGAGGTTTTCGGCTTCCGCGCGGGCGGAAGACTTGCGCTCCTTGCCATCACGGGTGGGCCTTGCACCGGGCGCCATCCAGACATTGGCCGTGCGGCTGGTGCCGGCGGGCTGGCGTGGGCGGCGGTCGTCGCCATCATCCTCGCTGCGGCCCTTTGCGCCAAATTTCCCGGCGGGCTTGGAGCCGAACTTGCCAGCCGGCTTGTCGCCGCGCTTGGTATCCAGCCGTCCGAGCGCCTTTTCGCGACGGTCTTCCGGCTTGCCGGCAGCCTTGTCGAAACGCGGCTTGCCTTCCGGCGCATCGCTCTTTGCCCATTCGGACTTCACCGCCCGCTTCGGCGTGTTGTCTTCCTCGTCTTCAACGGGCGCATTATAGATCGGCGCGTCAAAATTGGCGCCGGCCTGTTCGATCAGACGCGGTCCGAGCTGGTCGCGCAGCATGCGGCCGCGCACTTCCAGCACCTTGCCTTCGGCGAGATCGCCGAGCTGGAACGGACCGTAGGAAACGCGGATCAGGCGGTTGACCTCGAGGCCGAGTGCGCCGAGCACGTTCTTGATCTCGCGGTTCTTGCCTTCACGCAGGCCCATGCTGATCCAGACGTTGTGACCCTGGGTACGGTCGAGCGTCGCGTCGATTGCGCCGTAGAGCACGCCATCGACGGCAATGCCTTCCTTCAGCTTGTCGAGCGCTGCCTGATCAACCTCGCCATGGGCGCGCACGCGGTAACGGCGCAGCCAGCCGGTGGTCGGCAGTTCCAGCACGCGGGAAAGACCGCCATCATTGGTGAGCAGCAGCAGGCCTTCGGTATTGATATCGAGGCGGCCGATGGACAGAACGCGCGGCAGTTCGCTCGGCAGATTGTCGAAAACGGTGGGGCGGCCTTCCGGGTCTGAGTTGGTCGTCACCAGACCGGCGGGCTTGTGATAGAGCCACAGGCGCGTGCGCTCGGCACCGCGAATCGGCATGCCGTCGACTTCGATCTTGTCGGACAGCGTGGCGTTGACCACCGGTGTATCCAGCTTGACGCCGTTCAGCGACACGCGGCCTTCCATGATCATGCGCTCGACATCGCGGCGCGAGGCCACACCTGCGCGCGCCATGATCTTGGAAATGCGCTCGGGCTTGGAGCCGCCAACGGTTTCCGGCGCCGGGGCGGCCTTTGCCTCGGTCGGTTTCTTTTCGCGCTCTGCGGCGGGCTTGCCGGGGCCTTTCGGCTTCTTGTCGCGGCTAATTGTCTTGCCGCCGTCACGCTTCGGCTTGTCTTTAAAAGTCATTTGCTGTTTGCCTGTTGTTTGGGCTGTCCTATCAGGTCCAAGCACAAGGGTTAAGAGGAAATTGAAACGCAATGGCCGAAAGGACGCATTTCATGGAACTGGCGCTGGCGGAAGCCCGTGCCGCCGGCGAGCGGCAGGAGGTTCCGATCGGCGCCGTACTGGTTCTGGACGGCCGCGTCATCGCCCGTTCCGGCAACCGGACCCGTGAATTGAATGATGTGACGGCGCACGCCGAAATCGCCGTGATCCGCATGGCCTGCGAAGCGCTGGAGCAGGAACGCCTGCCCGGCGCTGATCTCTACGTGACACTGGAGCCCTGCACCATGTGTGCTGCGGCGATTTCATTCGCCCGTATCCGCCGGCTCTATTATGGCGCGGAAGACCCGAAGGGCGGCGCGGTGCATAATGGCGTGCGCTTCTTCAGCCAGCCGACCTGCCACCACGCGCCGGATGTCTATTCCGGGCTGGCGGAAAGCGAAAGTGCCGACATCCTGCGGCAATTCTTTCGCGAGAAACGCCTCGACGATTGAGCGGCCGGCGGGAGGCTCATGCTTTCCCGCAGGCCATCAGCCATTCGTTTTTACTGGAAGGGGTTCCACCAGCTCTTGCCGGTGCCGGCGACAGCCGCTTCTTTCTTGCGGCGCTTTTCTTTTTTCTGCTCAGGCTCGCCGAGATCGGTCAACTGATCCTGCGGGACGCTGCGATATTCAGCCGGCGGGTCGGTGAGGAACTTGCGCTGGGCGTTGACGACCGAGCCGCCCTGGGCTTCGGCCTTCGCCTTGCGGAAGGCTTCCCATTTCTGGCTTTCGGTCATCTGGCCGGCAGTGCCGTTACCGGCGAGCAACGGCGAGCGGTAATGCGGGTTGTTCTTATTGGCATCCGCCTCGTCGCGCAGGCGCTCGCGGGTCTCTTCCGGCGATTCCACCCATTGCGGGTTGTTTTCGCGGCTTGCCATGTTCTGCTGCGGCGTGGCCAGCTGTTCGGCACGGGTCTGGGCGGGAACGACGAGACCCGGGCGGGGGCTGTATTTCAGGTTGCGCTTGCTCTGGTCACCGGTGATCGAGGTCGCGTTGCCAAGATCGTCGACAAGCTGTTCAGCCGCCGTCTTGCCCGTACCGTAGGTCGGGCTCGTGCAGGCGCCGAGCAACACGCCTATCGCCGTGATGCCAACAACCGTGCGAAACATGCCCAAACCCTGCGCATTACCCTGCATCGTCTTCATCGAAACCCTTCCAGCCGTCCGTCCCACTGCGCCAGACATCGTCTTTCGGCAGGCGGCAGCCCGCATTGCCGTGCAAATCCGGCCATTTTCAGGCAGGTGTACCGGATGAAGAGGCAAAGCGCAATTCATCCGGCCATTTTCATTATGCGAGGGCTGCAAGCTCGCGCAGCGCGGCCGCATCGCGGGCGGAAACCTCCGGATAGTCCGGATCGGAACCGACATCGGTGGTGATGCGCCAGGAGCGAGCGCATTTTACGCCCTCCGCCAGCTTCTGCTCGACCACGACCTTTGCCACTTCCGGCAGGCGGAAGCCATCGGCGGGGCCTTCGTCACCAACCACCGAGATGGCCGAGGTGATGCAGATTTCGGCGAAATCCTGCCCCTTCAGCGCCGCCAGAAGATCGGCGTCGGCAATGTGCACGACGGGCGCGGCTTCGAGCGAGGAGCCGATACGCTTTTCGCGGCGTTCGACTTCCAGCGCGCCTGTCACGACCGTGCGGACCTTGCGGATTTTCTCCCACTTCGCTTCCAGCGCGTCGTTCTTCCATTCCGCCGGGATTTCCGGGAACTGGGCAAGATGCACCGATTCCGCATCCGGATAACGCGATAGCCACGCTTCTTCGGTGGTGAAGGGCAGCATGGGCGCGAGCCAGGAAACAAGGCAATCGAACAGCTTGGCGATGACCGACAGCGATGCCCGGCGCTTCAGCGACGACGGCGCGTCGCAATAGAGCGTGTCCTTGCGGATATCGAAATAGAAGGCCGAAAGCTCGACATTGGCGAAATCCACCAGCGCGCGGGCGATCTTCTTGAACTCGAAGCCGTCATAACCCTCGCGCACGACCTTATCCAGATCGGACAGGCGATGCAGCACCAGCTTTTCCAGCTCCGGCAGATCGTCATAGGCGATCTCTTCGCCCTCATAATGAGCGAGCGTACCGAGCATCCAGCGGATGGTGTTACGCAGCTTGCGATAGGCATCGACATTGGTCTGGATGATGGCCTTGCCGAGACGCTGGTCTTCCCAGTAATCCGTCGTCATGACCCACAGGCGCAGGATATCGGCGCCGGCGTCCTTCATGACTTCCTGCGGCGAGACGACGTTGCCCTTGGACTTGGACATCTTCTCGCCCTTCTCATCCATGGTGAAACCATGGGTGACAACGGCGTTATAGGGCGCGCGGCCGCGCGTCGCGCAGCTTTCGAGCAGCGACGAATGGAACCAGCCGCGATGCTGGTCGGAACCTTCGAGATAGACATCCGCCGGCCACTTCATGTCCGGGCGGTCTTCAAGCGTGAAGGTGTGGGTGCAACCGCTGTCGAACCACACATCGAGGATGTCCATGACCTGCTGCCATTTGGCGTGGTCGTGGTCATTGCCGAGGAAACGTTCCTTGGCGCCTTCGGCAAACCAGGCATCCGCACCTTCAGCTTCGAAAGCCTCGATGATACGGGCGTTGACGGCCTCGTCGACCAGAACCTCACCATGCTCGTCTGCGAAAACGGCGATCGGCACGCCCCAGCTGCGCTGGCGCGACAGAACCCAGTCGGGACGGCCTTCGATCATGGCGCGCAGGCGGTTCTGGCCGGAGGCCGGAACGAAGCGGGTCTGATCGATGGCGTTCAAGGAGCGCGAACGCAGCGTCGTGCCGTCGCCCAGTTCCTTGTCCATATAGACGAACCATTGCGGCGTGTTGCGGAAGATGACCGGCTTCTTGGAGCGCCAGCTATGCGGATAGCTGTGCTTCAGACGGCCGCGGGCAAAGAGGTTATTGGTAGCGATCAGCGCCTTGATGACGCGGTCGTTGGCGTCGCCCTTCTTGCCGTTATCGTCCATGACGCGGGCAGCGCCGCCTTCGGCGGACGGGCCGAAACCGGGAGCGTCTTCGGTGTAGAAACCATCGTCACCGACCGGGAATGGGATGGCCGACGAAACGCCGCGCGCTTCCAGCTCGCGCTGATGCGCGGTCCAGACGTCAAAGTCCTCACGACCGTGGCTCGGCGCGGTGTGCACGAAGCCCGTACCGGCATCGTCGGTGACGTGATCGCCTTCGAGAAGCGGAACCGGGAAATCATAGCCAAGCGACGCCAAAGGATGGGCGCAGGTGATGGCGGCCAGTTCTTCGGTTTTCACGTCGCGAACGATCTTGAAGGTCAGCTTTGCCTTGGCTGCGGCCTCATCGGCGAGCTTCCTGGCGAAGATCAGCTTTTCACCCGGCTGCGGACCGAAATCATTCTGGGCGCTCTCGACTTCGAACAGGCCATATTCGACCCGCGAAGAAAACGCGATGGCGCGGTTGCCGGGGATGGTCCACGGTGTGGTCGTCCAGATGACGACGGAAACGCCGGCAAGCGCGGGCGCAGCGTCCTTTACCGGGAACTTCACCCAGATCATGTCACTCTCGACATCCGCATATTCGACTTCGGCTTCCGCCAGCGCCGTGCGCTCGACGACCGACCACATGATCGGCTTGGAGCCGCGATAGAGCTGGCCGGTGCGGGCGATCTTCAGGAGTTCGCCGGCGATGCGGGCTTCGGCGTGGAAGTTCATCGTCGTGTAGGGATTTTCGAAGTCGCCCTCGATGCCGAGACGCTTGAACTCTTCGGCCTGGACCTTGATCCAGCCGGCCGCGAAGTCACGGCATTCCTTACGGAATTCGTTGACCGGAACCTCGTCCTTGTTCTTGCCCTTGGCGCGATAGGCTTCCTCGATCTTCCATTCGATCGGCAGGCCGTGGCAATCCCAGCCCGGAACGTAATTGGCGTCGAAGCCGCGCATCTGGAAAGAGCGGGTGATGACGTCCTTCAGGATCTTGTTCAGTGCATGGCCGATATGGATGTTGCCGTTGGCATAGGGCGGGCCGTCATGCAGCACGAATTTCTCGCGGCCGGCGGCGGAGGCGCGCAGGCGCTTGTAGAGGCCCATCTCCTGCCAGCGCTTCACCGTTTCCGGTTCCTTCTGCGGCAGGCCAGCGCGCATCGGAAAATCCGTCTGCGGCAGATAGAGGGTGGAGGAGTAGTCCAGTTTTTCTGCGGTGTCGCTCATAATCGTACCGTTGTTGCGCGCCGTGTCGGTCGCGCCGTCTCAATTTCAAAGAGGGGCAAATACGGAAAGCGCCATGACAAATGCCATGACAAGCGCCAAAATCCCGGACCTTCCGGCTCGTCAGAGCGGGCGGAAGGCCGGGCCAATAATTCGGCCAATCTGAACTGTAAACTTCAACCGGTATTGGGACATGGCCGGTTGTTTATGCGGTTTTCCGGCAAAAAGGAAGAGAAAAGCGACGGCAATATAGCCCGGAATATGGGCTGACAGGTCTCATCAGATCAAAACGCAATCTTCGCATCCAACGCGCTGAGCGGGCGCACGCCCGATAACATCGCTCTCGCCTCTTCTTCATCGCGCCTGATCTGGGCGACGAGCGGATCGAGGCCATCGAATTTCAGTTCATCGCGCAGGTGACCGAAGAAGGAGACCGAACAGACCTCGCCGTACAGATCGCCGGAGAAATCGAAGACGAATGTTTCGAGCAGCGCCGCGCCGTTTTCGGTGACGGTCGGACGATAACCGAAGCTTGCCACGCCATCGTGGATAGAACCATCGGGGCGACGGAACCGCACGGCATAGATGCCGGCCTTCAGTTCCGTTTCCGGGGCGAGCGCCATGTTGGCGGTGGGATAACCCAGCGTGCGCCCCAGCTTCTGGCCGCCGATGACCTCGCTTTCCACCGTGAAGCGGTATCCGAGCAGGCCTGCGGCGCCTGCCACATCACCGTCGCACAGAAGCGAGCGGATACGGCTGGAGGAGACGACATCCGCACCCTCGTCGCGGAAGGCATCCACCAGCGTCACGTCAAAACCATGGCGTTTGCCGGCCTCCATCAGGAATGCCGGGCCGCCTTCGCGGCCCTTGCCGAAATGGAAATCGAAGCCGGTGACGACGGCGCTGGCATGAAGCCAGTCGACCAGGATGGATTGAACGAATTCCTCCGCCGAGCGCTGCGAAAATTCCCGGTCGAAGGGATATTCGATGACGGAGCGGAAACCGATGGCCTCAAGGATGCGCGCCTTCAAAGGCGCGGGCGTGAGGCGAAACACCGGCGTGTCGGGACGGAAGACGGAACGGGGATGCGGCTCGAAGGTCAGCACCAGCGCGGGAACGCCACGGGCTTCCGCCAGTTCCAGAGCACGATCCAGCACAGCCCGGTGGCCGCGATGCACGCCGTCGAAATTGCCGATGGCGATGACGCCGCCACGAAGAGCTTCCGGCAGCGGCTCCTTTTTTTCATTGCGGTGAAAGACGGTCATGGCAATCGATCCATTCCTGCGCCAGCTATTCCTCAGGCGAGATATCCTCAGGCGAGACGGGGCATCCACCAGCCGGGAGCAGCACCCTGCCCCTTGAGATAGGCGTTGAGAAGCGCCTCGTCCGTCTGGCCGTTCAGCGTATATTCGGCAGCGTGAATGCCGCCGCTGATATAGAGAAGGTTGAGACCGCTCGCAATCGCGCCCTTCACATCCGTCGGCATGCCGTCACCGATGGCGAGCACGCGATCCTTGGCGAAGGCGCCGCGCACTTCCCTGGCCGCAGCTAAGCAGGCTTCATAGATCGGCGCATGCGGCTTGCCGGCAATGCGGACTTCGCCGCCGAGCTGTTCGTAATAGGCGGCCATGGCGCCGGCGCAGGGAATGATGCGCTCGCCGCGTTCCACCACCAGATCGGGGTTGGCGCAGATCATCGGCACCTTGCGGGCAATGAAGCCCTTGAGCATTTCGGTATAGTCTTCGGGCGTCTCCGTCTCGTCGTCGAAGAAGCCGGTGCAGACCACGGATTCCGTTTCCGCCTCGCCGACACATTCGACATCGAGACCTTCCAGCAGCGGCATGTCCCGTTCCGGGCCGAGCAGGAAGACCTTTTTCGGGCCTTCCGCGATCAGACCACGGGTAACGTCGCCCGAGGTGATGATGCGGTCATAGGCCTCATCAGGCACGCCGAGAACGCGAAGCTGGGCGATGACGCCGGGGGCGGGACGCGGCGAATTGGTGATGAGCACCACCGTCTTGCCAGCCTTGCGCGCTTCCCGCAGCGCAACCGCCGCATCCGGAAAGGCGCTCACCCCATTGTGCAGCACGCCCCAGACATCCGAAAGAATAACGTCGAACCCATCAGTGATTTCGCCGAGAGTGAGAATGCGGTGGGCCATGAGATGCTTTCCGGATGCGAGAAGAGGGTGAGCGTCACATCGCAAAGCGGGACGCCGATGGCAAGGAAAAAAGCGGTGCGTGACCGGTCTTCGGCCCCGCCTGACGCAGCATGAACACAAATGTCCCGCAGATGGATGCGACGCGCATCGCGCGAAAAGAATGTCGTCATGGCGCGCATCCGCACATGGGAAATTTCTGTCATGGAACGCTGATAACCATAAGCCATGAAATTTTTCAGACAGGGCGTTCTTGACTCCGGCAGACGCCCTCCTTATCTCGGTTCCGCTGGCACTCGATAAAGGAGAGTGCTAACACCCATCAGGCGAGTTCCAAAAGCTCGCGCAGTCATTTGATCGAGGGATTAGGCAATGACAAGCACCAATTTCCGCCCGCTTCACGATCGCGTCGTGGTTCGTCGCGTTGAATCCGAAGCAAAGACCAAGGGCGGCATCATCATTCCCGATACCGCCAAGGAAAAGCCGCAGGAAGGCGAAATCGTCGCCGTCGGTTCCGGCGCTCGCGATGAGGCCGGCAAGGTCGTCGCTCTCGACGTCAAGGTTGGCGATCGCGTCCTGTTCGGCAAGTGGTCGGGCACCGAAGTCAAGCTCGACGGCGAAGACCTTCTGATCATGAAGGAAGCCGACATCATGGGTATCATCGGCTGATTTCGCCGAACCCATCGTTTCCTTAAATTTCAAGCCGGATCCATTCCGGCCGTTCGAAACCAGGAGTTTTGAAAATGGCAGCCAAAGAAGTCAAATTCGGCCGCTCAGCGCGCGAAAAGATGCTCAAGGGCGTCGACATTCTCGCTGATGCAGTGAAGGTCACCCTCGGCCCGAAGGGTCGTAACGTCGTTATCGACAAGTCCTTCGGCGCTCCGCGCATCACCAAGGACGGCGTTTCGGTCGCCAAGGAAATCGAACTGGAAGACAAGTTCGAGAACATGGGCGCACAGCTCGTTCGCGAAGTCGCTTCCAAGACCAACGACATCGCTGGTGACGGCACCACCACCGCGACCGTTCTGGCCCAGGCCATCGTTCGCGAAGGTGCAAAGGCAGTTGCTGCCGGCATGAACCCGATGGACCTCAAGCGCGGTATCGATCTGGCCGTTGCAGAAGTCGTCAAGGACCTTCAGGCCAAGGCCAAGAAGATCAACACTTCGGAAGAAGTTGCACAGGTCGGCACGATCTCTGCAAACGGCGAGCGTCAGATCGGTCTCGACATTGCTGAAGCAATGCAGCGCGTCGGCAACGAAGGCGTCATCACCGTTGAAGAAGCCAAGACCGCTGAAACCGAACTCGAAGTCGTCGAAGGCATGCAGTTCGACCGCGGCTACCTGTCGCCTTACTTCGTGACCAACCCGGAAAAGATGGTTGCGGACCTCGAAGACGCATACATCCTTCTGCACGAAAAGAAGCTTTCGAACCTCCAGGCTATGCTGCCGGTTCTCGAAGCTGTCGTTCAGACCGGCAAGCCGCTCGTCATCATCGCTGAAGACGTAGAAGGCGAAGCTCTTGCAACGCTCGTCGTCAACAAGCTGCGTGGCGGCCTCAAGATCGCTGCCGTCAAGGCTCCGGGCTTCGGCGACCGCCGCAAGGCCATGCTGGAAGACATCGCCATCCTGACCGGTGGTACCGTCATTTCCGAAGACCTCGGCATCAAGCTCGAAAGCGTTACCCTCGACATGCTCGGCAAGTCGAAGAAGGTTTCGATCTCCAAGGAAAACACCACGATCGTTGACGGCGCAGGCCAGAAGTCCGACATCGAAGGCCGCGTTGCCCAGATCAAGGCGCAGATCGAAGAAACCACTTCCGACTACGACCGCGAAAAGCTGCAGGAACGTCTTGCCAAGCTCGCTGGCGGCGTTGCCGTGATCCGCGTTGGCGGTTCGACGGAAGTTGAAGTGAAGGAAAAGAAGGACCGCATTGACGACGCTCTCAACGCGACGCGCGCTGCTGTTCAGGAAGGTATCGTACCGGGCGGCGGCGTTGCCCTGCTGCGTTCTTCCACGAAGATCACCGTCAAGGGTGCAAACGACGACCAGGAAGCCGGCATCAACATCGTGCGTAAGGCTCTGCAGTCTCTGGTTCGCCAGATCGCAGAAAACGCAGGTGACGAAGCTTCCATCGTTGTCGGCAAGATCCTCGACAAGAACGAAGACAACTACGGCTACAACGCCCAGACCGGCGAATATGGCGACCTGATCCAGCTCGGCATCGTCGACCCGGTCAAGGTTGTACGTACGGCTCTGCAGAACGCAGCTTCGGTTGCTTCGCTGCTGATCACCACCGAAGCCATGATCGCCGAGCTTCCGAAGAAGGAATCGGCAATGCCGCAGATGCCCGGTGGCGGCATGGGCGGCATGGACTTCTAATCAGTCCTGTCACTGGAATAAGAAAGGGCGGTCTTCGGACCGCCCTTTTTCTTTGCCGTCCCTGCACGTTTGACGAAAGGGGCGTCATCTTTGGGCCTGTCCCGGGGATCTGCAACCGATTGATTTCCCGCGACGTGATTAGATCCTCGGCACGAGGCCGAGGAGGACGTCGTCTCTCTTGCGAGAGATGCCTAATAAAATCAACCGGTTGCATAATTCTGAAGGCCGAAAGCGGAAGCGCTCAAATATTGTCCCGTTTTGGAACAGCCGTGATTTTATCCGGCTATTTTTTGCCATCCCATGCAATAATGCGGCAGCGCCATGAGCGAATCACCACCCCATACGGGCCTGATTTCCACTCGGACCGGCTTATAAGTGCGCTATTTAGTTGTGCTTTTTCGCAAATCTCGCGATTTTGAAGAAGAAATACATAATATTTTTGATTTTCTCACTGACTGGTTGTTGTAGGTAGGGGAAAATAAACTATAAGTCAGCCCCCGTAAGGGTTCCGCGACTGGGCGGCGAGCATTGAAGGGGTTTCGATGCTTGGCAAACACGTTCGACTGCGGGTGGCGGTAAAGGTTCAACCTGGCAGTGGCGCTAGAAATGGCGGCGCTGGCACGTGTTCATGCGGGGGCGCGATTTGTTTGAAATATCAAGACGCAACGATGCTCTGCCAACGGCGGTGACGACCACGCCCGATCCCCGGACCATGTCGCATTTCTTCATTTCGGAGGAGTGGAGCAGCGATCTTTCGAGCGGCGTCATCCGGCTCGGCGAACACGCATCATTCATGCACGGCCTGCCGCCGGGCGAGTGCGGGTTGCTGAGCCTTGTCCGCTGTTACGACCGCGCTGACCACGCCCGCGTGCTGGAACTTTTCGAGCAGGTTTCCACGGCGCCCTCACGTTTCTGTTTTTCAACCGGCCTCTCCATCTTGCCGGCAATGCGGCAGCCGGTCATCTGCATGGGTGAATCTTCCGGCTTCGAAGACGGCCAGCAAGGGCGCATATCAGGGCTTTTCCTGTTTCCGCGTCTTGAGGATATTCGCTTCGCCGCCTAAGGCTTTTTGCAGCGATGCCATCCACCGTTCACAAAATGAAGACAATTTGTCTTCTGTTGTTCATCTTTATGGATGAGTGATTTTCCGACATTGATGTCTCCAGACATTGCCCTGCAGATCAACCGGCAACACGCCGATCAATTACCGGAGATATCCATGTCCAGCAGCCAGAACGTTCTCGTTCTCATCGCCCGCATTCTGCTTTCCTTCATCTTCATTACTTCGGGCTTCAGCAAGCTCGTCGATCCGGCCGGCACGGCCGGCATGATCACCGGCGCCGGCCTGCCCGCCGCAACCGCGCTTGCCTATGTCGCAGGCCTGTTCGAACTCGTTGCCGGTCTTGCCATTCTCGCTGGTTTCCAGACCAAAATCGCCGCCTGGGCGCTTGCCGTCTTCTGCGTCTTCACCGGTCTGGTTTTCCACAGCGGCACCGTTGCCGTTCCCGGCTGGCCTGAGCCGGCTCTTGGCTGGATCAACACGCTGAACGGCATCATGATGGTGAAGAACATCACGCTTGCCGGCGCTTACATCCTGCTTGCCGCCTTCGGCGCTGGCGCCTACTCCGTCGACGCAAAGCGCGGCGCGGCTGTGGCCCACGCCTGAGCCAGATAGATCGACCAACAAAAAAGCCGCCGGATCGCTCCGGCGGCTTTTTTTGTCTGGCGTCAGACCGCCGCTCTTATGCGCGACGCGATCTCCTCAACCCTTGCATCGCCATCGTGCTCCGGCTTACGGGCGCGGACAAAGCAGGCCTCCGAACGGACAATGATGCCGTCGGAGAGGATTTTCAGATGATTGGCTTTCAGCGTCGAACCGGTTGAGGTGATATCGACGATGATATCCGCCTGCCCCGCCGCCGGCGCACCCTCGGTCGCGCCAAGGCTTTCAACGATACGGTAAAGCTGGATGCCGTGCTGGCGCGAAAAGAACTGCTGCGTCAGCCGCCAGTATTTGGTGGCGATCGCCAGCCTGCGGCCATGACGGGCGCGGAATTCCGAAGCGACATCGCCGAGATCGGCCATGCTGTCCACATCCAGCCAGATTTCCGGCACGGCGACCACGACGTCGGCATGACCGAAACCGAGGCGGGCGCAGAATTCCACCTGCGCATCGGCATTGGTCAGTCCCTCGCGCACAAGGTCCTCACCCGTCACGCCGAAATCCACCGTGCCCGCGCCGATCTCGCGGGCGATCTCGGAGGCCGACAGATAGGCGATCTCGATATCGTCCCGTCCTTCGATACGGCCGCGATAGGAGCGGTCGTTGCCGACTGCCGCGACCTTCAATCCGGCGCGTTCCAGAACGGCGGAAGCGTCTTCCTTCATACGGCCCTTGGAGGGCAATGCGATGGTGATCATGGCTTGTCGCTCCCCCGCACCGCTTCGATGCGATCCAGCCAGAGCGAAAAACCCACAGCCGGTATTTTTTCCTGTGCGCCGAGCAGCGTCAGCAGCCGGTCGAAACGGCCGCCACCGGCCAGAACGCTGTCTCCACCCGCTTCCACCACCTCGAAAACAAGGCCGGTATAATAATCGAGCGGACGGCCGAAGGCCGCGCCATAGGTGACGGTCTCAAGATCGACACCGGCATTGGCAAGGGCTGCGACACGTTTGTCGAAAGCGGAAAGCGCGCCGTCAAGTTTCAGCTTCGCCTTTGCGGCAAAATCAGCCAGAACCTGCGAAGCCTGCGGCAGGGGCGCTTTCAGGGCCAGAAACTGCTTGAGCAGCGCGAAGCTATCATCCGGCAGGCGGGTGGCCGCAAGCGCCAGTTTCTCCCGCAGACGGCGGGCGATTTCCTGCGGCGAACGGCTGGCATTGGTGGAATAGCCGGTCTCTTGCATCACCGTATCGAGATAATCGACCAGCACCGCCTCGTCGCCAGTCGCCAGCAGGCCCGCGACCCGGGCATCAAGACCGGTCATCGGCTTGGGATGCACGAGGCTTTCCAGCAGCGCGTCGAGCTGCGCCATATCGCCAAAGGCCTGCACCAGCCGCTTCTGCCAACCGAGCGGCAGTCCAAGGGCGGCAACCACCGCCTCGAACACCTGCTGATCACCCAGCGTGACGGCAAGCGCCCGGCCCGGCAGCAGGCGCTGCAGAATACCGGTCGCATCGATGACGGCACGGGCATCGGCAGCGGCAATATCGGTATCGCCAAGGTCTTCGATACCGGCCTGATAAAACTCGTTCGCACCCTCACGGCGCTGGCGGAAGACCTCGCCGAGATAGGAATAACGCTTCGGCGTGCCGGTCGCCGTCTCGATATGGCGCAGGCAAACCGGGATGGTAAATTCGGGGCGAAGGCAAAGACTCGTCCCCGTCTCGCTCTCCGTCATGAAGATACGGCGGCGCAAATCCTCGCCGGCCATATCCAGAAACGGTTCGGCGGGCTGGATGACGGGCGTGTTCACCCGGCTCGTGCGGCGCGCGGCGAATTCTTCCAGTAGCTCTCCGGAAAATTCCGGCATGTCGATCAGGGGCATGAAACGGTACTTTTCGTCACGGTTCGAGCGGTTGCATCAATTCGATACGGTTTCCGAAGGGATCATGGACATAAAACCGGTGATATCCTTCAAACGGCTCATCCTCAATCACATGGCAGCCCGCAGTTTCAAGTGTTTTTCGCAAGATCACCAGATCATCGACCAGAAAGGCCGGATGGGCTTTCCGCGCCGGCCGGAAATCCTGCTCAACGCCAAGATGCAGCTTTATCGGGCCGCAGGTAAACCAGCATCCGCCACGCGCGGCCAGATTAGCGGGTTTGACCTGCTCCGCAAAGCCAAGCAGGCCGCCATAAAAGGCACGCGCCTCATCTTCGCGGCCCGCCGGCATCGCCAGCTGAACATGGTCGAGCGCAAGGATCGCCATGGCTTCAGCGCCCTTCGGCGGCGCGGCGAACGTCCTCTGCCTGATGCTCCAGAATCTCGCGGACCTTCGCCACCAGTTCGGCCTCCGGCACGCTGACCTGCGCCACGCGCGCCTCGCGCCAGCTGGCATTGTCCTCGATTTCGCCGGAGAGGCGCTTGCCTTCGATCAGATCCTTGATCTGGACCACGCCTTCGGCACGCTCGTCACCGCCCTGGATGATGGCGATGGGGGAGCCGAGACGGTCGGCATATTTCAGCTGGTTGCCGAATTTCTTCCAGTTGCCCTGGTACATTTCAGCACGGATGCCCTCGGAGCGCAGCGCCTGCGTGAAGCGCTGGTAACGGCCCATGCTTTCCACATTGCCATCCATGACGGTGATCAGAACCGGTGCGAGCGGCTTGACCTGGCCGAGCTTGCCGAGGTTCTTCAACGCCGTCATCAGGCGCGAAACACCGATGGAGAAGCCCGTGGCCGGAACCGGCTGGCCCATGAAGCGCGAGACGAGACCGTCATAACGCCCGCCGCCGCCGACCGAGCCGAACACGACCTTTTCGCCCTTTTCATTGGTGACATCGAAGGACAGCTCGGCCTCATAGACCGGGCCGGTATAATATTCGAGGCCGCGAACGACGGAGGGGTCGATCTTGATGCGCGTCGCATCGTAACCGGCACCGGAGACCAGAGCGCCGATGATGTTCAGTTCATCAACGCCTTCCGCGCCTTTCGAGGTGCCCGCAACCAGTTTCGCCAGATCATCGGCGCTTGCCGTATAGTCCTTGATGCCGACGAAAAACAGGACCTTTTCGATCTGCTCCTCGCCAAGGCCCGCGCCCTTGGTGAAATCACCGGACTCGTCCTTGCGACCGGGACCGAGCAGCAACCTCACCCCTTCAGGACCGAACTTGTCGAGCTTGTCGATGGCGCGCAGCACATTCAGACGACGGCCGGCATTTTCCTCGCCGCCGAGGCCGATGGCTTCCATGACGCCATCAAGCACCTTGCGGTTGTTGACGCGAATGACGTAATCGCCGCGCTTGATTCCGAGCGCTTCCAGCGTATCGGCCATCATCATGCACATTTCGGCATCGGCCTGCACGCCGGCGGCGCCCACCGTATCGGCATCGAACTGCATGAACTGCCGGAAGCGGCCGGGGCCGGGCTTTTCATTGCGGAACACGTAGCCAGCGCGATAGGTGCGGTATGGCAGCTGGATTTCGTTGAAGTTTTCCGCGACATGACGGGCGAGCGGCGCGGTCAGATCGTAGCGCAGGCTCATCCACTGATCGTCGTCATCCTGCAGCGAAAACACGCCTTCGTTCGGACGGTCGCTATCGGGCAGGAATTTGCCGAGCGCATCGGTATATTCGAACAGCGGGGTTTCCACCGGATCGAAGCCGTAGAGCTCATAGACCTTGCGGATCTTCTCGATCATCTCATTCACGGCATGAATATCGGCAGCCGTTCGATCCACGAAGCCGCGCGGCAGGCGGGCTTTCAGTTTCTGAGGCTTTTTTGCTTTTTCGCTCATGGGGCCGATCCGATATTTTCCTGAAATTATGCCGGTGTATTAGAGGATGAAGCCCGGTGCGGCAAGCCGCAAAGGCTCCGGTTTTGCTGGCTCACGCAGCCAGGCGGTGCTATATGGGATACATGTATCCCAATTCGGATCGGGAAGGACGCGACCCATGAGCAAACAGACGGCCATCCGCCTGCCTGATGAGACCTATGAGCGGCTGAAGGCGCTTTCCGAGCGCACCGGCCGCACATCCGCCTATTACATCCGCGAGGCGATCGAGAAACATATCGAGGATATGGAAGATCTTTATCTTGCGGAGGAGGCGACGCGGCAGCGCATCGCCAATAAAGAACGCACCTATACTCTGGAAGAAGTGATGCGTGATCTTGATCTGGAAAATTGAGTTTCAGCGCGCTGCCGTCAAGCAACTGGGCGCTTTGACGAAAAGCGATGCCAATCGCATCGTTTCTTTTCTGACGGACCGCATTGCCAGAGATGGCAACCCTCGAAGGACCGGCGCCGCCCTTCAAGGCTCCGAACTCGGAAATTTCTGGCGCTACCGGGTGGGCGATTACCGCATCATCTGCGATATACAGGATCACAAGCTCGTCGTGCTGGTGGTCGAAATCGGCCATCGCCGTGAAATCTACCGATAGGCATTCATGATCCTCGAAGCCCTGCAATATGCCGCCACACGCGCGGTCACGCCGAAAGAATTCCGGCCGCATATACGCTATTCCGTCAACCTCTGGGCGCGCGCCAACCGCTGCGCCAACGCCTGGGCAGAGCATGAAAACAACAGCCGGCAATTCGTGCTGCAATCGGCCGGAAAGCTGAAGCAGCGGCGAACGGCGGTGGTGCTGGGCTCGGGCCTGTTGCGCGATGTGCCCTATGATGCGCTGGTGGCGATGTTCGATACCGTCGTGCTGGTCGATCTGGTGCATCTCGCCAGCGTGCAGGCAAAGCTGCGCCTCAATGCCAAAAAGAATGTCCGCATCGCCAGTCGCGATCTTTCCGGTTTTGACGATGTTCTCGCCGGCCGGCCGGCCGAACCGCTCGATTTCCTGCGGCGGGTGCCCTATCTCGATCTCGTGGTATCGGCCAATCTCCTGTCACAGATCGGCACCGGTGCGCGCCACCGGCTGGAGCGGGAAAAGATCGCAGATGCCCCGGACGATCTTCTGCCGAAGCTCATTCACACCCATCTGGAAGCGCTGGCTGGCCTGCCCTGCAAGGCCTGCCTGATAACCGACACCTCCTTCGACGTCATCGGCAAGGATGGTAATCTGCACCAGCACGAAGACCTGCTGCATGGCATCGAGCTTCCTGCGCCCGCCGCCGCATGGGAATGGCCGCTTGCCCCGTTTGGCGAGGAAAGCAGGGATTACCGCATCGTGCATCACGTCATTGCGCGCGAACTCACCTGATCGTCATGCTTATTCCATAATTTCCGCGGTAAATTCACGCCATGTCCCAGGTGGTCCGCACATTGATGTTCCTTGCCTGCCTGCTTTACGGCGCAATGCCGGCGCAGATGGCGATGAGCATGCCGACGGGCATGGCGGCTTCCTCACAATCGCCGATGAAACACGACGATGCCCATTCGCATCATGCAGATGATCGGGACCACGGCTCTCAAAAACACGCGGAGAATGCGGCCCATAAAGCGGAAACGGGCGGTTGCTGTCCGCATGGTGACAATGCCGCCCATCCCGGTTCCTGCGCCGCGTGCCTGATCGTGGTTCCACGAACCATCTTCGCCGATAGCGGATGCATGACGTTTGCCTATCCGAAGCCGCAACGCGGCATTGCCTTCGACGGCAAGGCTTTCGCCCCGCCGCTGCCGCCTCCCCGCGCCTGACCGCAGATTTTTTCAGACCACCATCGAAAAATCCGTCAGACACAGGAAGGATAATCCATGTCTATCAAGACCATGACGCTCGCCGTCGCTTTCGCAGCCTCTCTCGCCATGCCCGTTTTTGCACAGGATGCGGGCGGCCATGCCGGACATGACATGTCAAAAGGCACGATGAGCGACAGCGCTTCCACCAAGGCCTTCATGGAAGCCAGCAAGAAAATGCATGGCGATATGGCCATCGATTATAGCGGTGATGCCGATGTCGATTTCGTGCGCGGCATGATCCCGCACCATCGGGGCGCAATCGATATGGCCAAGGTCCAGCTAGAATACGGCAAGAATCCGGAAATCCGCAAGCTGGCTGAAGAGGTGATCAAGGCGCAGGAAGGCGAGATCGCCATGATGAAGGCCTGGCTGGAGTCCAAAGGCAAGTGATTGATGCTGACGAATGGGGAACGCCGGTTGCGGCGCTCCCCTTTTCTTCTCCCCGCCGGGGAGAAGGTGGCCCGAAGGGTCGGATGAGGGGGCAAGCTCTCCGAATATTTCGACCGTCGCCCCCTCATCCCGCTGCCGCGGACTTCTCCCCGGCGGGGAGAAGAAGCAGGCGGCGGCCTTCCCATGCCAACGGTGCCACTCGCCACTCTGCTACAATCCCGCAAGGCCGGCCTTGTAATCCTCCGACGCCGCCCGGCTGAGGCGCTCCAGTTCCATCGCGGCCCGGCTGGTGTGACGTTCCTTGTGACGCAGCAAAGCGAAGTTGCGGGCAGGCAGATCGATGCCGGCGCGGACGAGCAACCCTTGCCGCAGGAACAGGGATGCCACTGAGGCGGACACCGCCGTGGCGGCGCCCCCGGAACGCGCCGCCATCACCACCGCCTCATTGGACGGCAGTTCCAGCATGACGGACAGTTCAGCGGGATCCACCCCCATCTGCCGCACGGCCGCCTCGAAGGCGGAGCGGGTGCCGGAGCCCTGTTCGCGCAGCACCCAGGAGGTGCCATAGAGCATATCGAGCGCGGTGAGGTAACGACCATCGGCAAAGGGGTGGGCCGAACCGGTGACGACCAGCAGCTTGTCGGAGACGACGGGCTGCACCATCAAAGCCGGCTCATCAATCCTGCCTTCGATGAAACCGACCTCCGCCAGACCGTCAAGCACCGCCTGCGTCACCGTCTTGGTATTGCCGATATCAAGCCGCACGGTCACGCCGGGATAGAGTTTCTTGAACTGCATCAGGATCGGCGGCAGCCAGTAGCTTGCAATGGTCTGGCTGGCGCAGACGGTGATTTCACCACGCGTCAGCCCGCCCATTTCGGAGAGAATCAATTCCGCATTGCGCACACGCGCCAGCGTCGCCTTGGCTTCACCCAGAAAAACCCGACCGCTTTCGGTCAATTCAATGTTGCGGCCGACGCGATGGAACAGCTCGACATTATAAAATGCTTCGAGATTCTTGATGGCGGAGCTGACGGCGGAGGCGGTCAAACCGATGGCTTCTGCGGCCCTTGTGAGGTGTTCGCGTTCGGCAACGGCGATGAAGATGCGGAGCTGTTCAAAGGTCATGATCATTCATTCGATTTTATCGAATAATATATGCCATATTATTTGATAGAATAAAACAGGCGGCTGCGGCATTGTCTGGCCATGGCACAACATCGCACCCTCGCTCATCCCTTTCAGTTTTCGCTCCGCTGGCTTACCCCGCTTCTGCCGGGAATTCTCATCTGCGCGGCGGTCAGCTGCGCCGCCATTCTGGCGGAGCGCTTTCAGGTGCGGCTTGCGGGCCACGCATGGCTTGGCGATCTTGTGCTCGCCATTCTGATCGGCACGCTGCTGCGTTCGCTGGTGTCTCTGCCTGCCGTCGCTTCGGCCGGTATAAAGTTCAGCGCCAAGACGCTGCTCGAAATCGCGGTGGCGCTTCTTGGCGCATCCCTGAGCCTTTCCATCCTCAAAGGCGCAGGCGGCTTGCTGATCGGCGGCATTGCGCTGATCGTCGCGCTGTCGCTGGTCGTGAGCTACGCGGCCGGACGAATGCTGGGCCTGCCACCCAAGCTCGCGACGCTGATTGCCTGCGGCAACTCCATCTGCGGCAATTCCGCCATTGCCGCCGCAGCGCCCGCCATTGGCGCCAAGCCGGAAGATGTTGCCGCCTCGATTGCCTTTACCGCGGTTCTCGGCGTCGCCGCCGTTCTTTTGATGCCGTTCCTGCCGCAGCTTTTGGGTCTCGATGCCACCCAATACGGAATTTTCGCCGGCCTGACGGTCTATGCCGTGCCGCAGGTTCTGGCGGCCACCGCCCCGCTCGGCGCGATCGCCGTGCAGACCGGCACCATCGTCAAGCTCATCCGCGTTTTGATGCTGGGGCCCGTGATCGCTGCCCTCTCCGTTATCCACGGCCGGTCCGACAAGGGACGCCTGAAGCTGCAGCAGATGGTTCCGTGGTTCATCATCGGCTTCGTGCTGATGATCATGGCCCGGTCCTTCGGCCTTATTCCCGAGGCTCTGATCGGCCCCGTCGCCTCGCTCTCCAACATCCTCACCATCATGTCGATGGCGGCTTTGGGCCTTTCGGTCGATATCCGCAGCCTGCGCCATGCCGGCGGCAAGGTCATCATCGCCGCCAGCCTGTCACTCGTGCTGCTCTGTGTTCTGAGTTTCGGCCTGATTGTGCTGACCCAGGCGGCCTGAACAAAAGGCGGGCCGTTATTTTCCGGTGCTGACCGTCAACGTGTAGTGCGCGCCCAGCCCACGGCGCGGTGATCCCAGAATAAGCGTCGGGCGGATCAGCCATTCCGTATCCGCCTTCGGCGTCAGCGTCGCGACCTTGCCTTCGGAATCGCTGAAGAAGATCGCATCCTCATCCGGCGTCGAAAAATCGAAGACCGCCATCAGGACGAATTCGCTGGAGGCGGCAAGCTCGATCTTCACCGTCTGCCCGGCCTTCACCTTCAGGCGATAGACATCGCCGCGCCCGCGCCGCGTCCAGCCGTCAAGCTTCAGCGGGCCGGCCGGTGGCAGCGCCACTTCCTTCAGCCTTTCGCCGTCATCCAGCCAGATGCCGTCGACATTGCGGCCTTCTTCGGCGAAGGAGGAATGCGGCACGGCGGCCACGACCATGGTGAGAGCCAGGAGAAGGGAGGTTACCTTCATGGACGTACAAACTCCCGCCGCATGACCTCTATCGGCTGGCGGCAATGACAGCCTTCGATATGATCGTTGACCATACCCATGGCCTGCATGAATGCATAGACGGTCGTCGGGCCGACGAAAGTCCAGCCCCGCTTCTTCAGATCCCTGGAAAGACGAGTGGAGGCGGCGCTGGTGGGGTTGGCCCTTAACGTCGCATAGTCGAGCCTTTGCGGCCTTTCTGCGGCAGCGGGTTCGAAACCCCAGAAATAACGCGCGAGCGAACCGAATTCGTCGCGCAGCGCCACGGCGCGGCGGGCATTGTTGATGGTCGAAACGATCTTGCCGCGATGGCGGATAATGCCCTTGTCGGCAAGGCAGCGCTCGATATCGGCCTCGCCGAACTCAGCCACCTTTTCGAATTCGAAATTGGCGAAGGCAAGACGGAAAGCCTCGCGCTTGCGCAGAACCGTCAGCCAGGAAAGGCCGGACTGAAAACCTTCCAGACAGATCTTCTCGAACAGGCGGCGATCATCGGTGACGGGATAACCCCATTCCTCGTCGTGATAACGGCTGTAATCTTCCAGCCCCTGCTGCCAGAAACACCGCACAAGGCCATCCGCGCCCGTTTCAAGTCCCGCTTCGCTCATTGTGCCGACAATCCCTTTCGCTACCGCTCGCAAGCGGTGTGAACCTGCGCGCTTACCACTCATTCACCACGTTTCAAAACCGGGCGCTAACCTTAAATCCAGCTTTCCCTAATCAAGCGCTTTTTAATGAACAGCCATTTACGATTCGCTGGCGTCGAGGTGCGAACGTGTCCGGCAAAGCGGACGAACAGTCCCGCAAATTCATAGTTGCGACATCCCGCAGAGAGAGTCCACCCGATGCCGATGAAGTCCGTTTTTCTGGCGCTGAGCCTCGTTTCCACCCTCGCCGTCCCGGCCGCCATGGCCAATGAGCGTTATCGCGAGCGTCCGCCCGTCGTCGTCAGCCCGGACCTTTCTGCCCCTTGGGTAACCCAGCTCGGTGGCCGCGGCAATGTTCGACCCGTGGTCTATCCGCGCGCGCCTGCCGCACGCCAGCCGCTGTTCCAGCAGCGCCAGGCGGCCGCCATGCCGCAGCGACCCAGCTCCGGCGTCACATCGCAGCGCCCGGCACGGGTGCAGAATGCCGCCGTCCGCCCGAACGCACCGGTGCGCACCCAGATCGCGCCGCAATTCCTGCCGCAGATCGTGAACTATGACACCGCTGAGAAGCCCGGCACCATCGTCATCGATACGCCGAACCGCTTCCTCTATCTCGTGCTCGCCGATGGCAAGGCCCGGCGTTACGGCGTCGGCGTCGGCAAGCCCGGTTTCGAATGGGCCGGAACCCACAAGGTGACCCGCAAGGCAGAGTGGCCGAGCTGGACCCCGCCGAAGGAAATGATCACCCGCGAGGCGGCCAAGGGACATTACCTGCCGGCCTTCATGGAAGGCGGCCCGGCCAACCCGATGGGCGCGCGCGCCATGTATCTCGGCTCGACTCTTTACCGCATTCACGGCACCAATCAGCCCTGGACGATCGGCAGCAACAATTCCTCCGGCTGCATCCGCATGCGCAACGAGGATGTCACCGATCTTTACGAGCGCGTGAATGTGGGAACCAGGGTCATAGTGATATGATGGCAACGGTTCAGTCATTCCGGCCGCTGCAGGGCCGGAATGGCGGCGTATCCGCTTGAATTGCCGCCTTGCAGCGGTACAATCCGGCTCACTTCAATGAAATTGAGACTTGGCGGGGGACGCCAGGCGCCGGACCTCTCTCAGGGGGATGACGGAACGGCCTTAAAACGGGTGGTCAATAGACCGCCCGTTTTTCGTTTCTGTCATTCAAATGTTATCAAAAAACGCTTTGGTGAATTACTGATATCAATCTGGATTCACTTCATGTCGCGCCATACTTTATTTGTTTGCGCCCTGCTCTGCAGCGGCGTTTCCTTCTCTGCCGCAATAGCGGGCGAACTTGAAATTTCCGGTTACGGCGGCTGGCAAAGCGCGCCGCACAGCGATGTGAAGGTTTCCGACGGGCCGGATTTCCGGGCCGGATGGGAAGGAAAGTCCTTTTCCAACCCGCCCTATTGGGGCGTGCGCGGCACCTACTGGTTCGATGAGGGCCAGCTCCGGAATTTCGGTATTTCGCTCGATTTCACCCATGACAAGGTCTATGCCGACGACCAGACGCTTGCCCGCTCCGGCTGGTCGCATTTCGAATTCACCGACGGCCTGAACCTTTTGACGCTGAACGCGCTCTACCGCTTTCCGCTGGAATCCCTGCCGATCACCCCTTACGTCGGCGCCGGCGTCGGCATCAATGTGCCGCATGTGGAAGTATATCGTCCCTCGGGCAAGACCTTCGAATACCAGTTCGGCGGCGCAACCCTGCAGGCGCAGGCCGGCCTCAGCTACCGCATCACCGACAATTGGTCGACCTTCGTGGAATATAAGGGCACTTATTCCTTCGTCGACGTCGATATCGACAATGGCGGCTCGTTGAAGACCGATATCATTACCAATGCGGTGAATTTCGGCGTGGCGTATAAGTTCTAGTATCGGAGTAACCACCCTCTTCCCTCATTCCTGTGCTCGTCACAGGAATCCAGCCGTCGCGCGCGTCTGCGCGGCGGGGAGAGTCCTTTCAGCCCAAGTCCTTGGGCTGGCTGGATCCCTGTGACAAGCACAGGGATGAGGAGAAGCCTCCGAAAGGCGCACCGGCCCCAACCTATCGTCACGCGCCGTCATTCCGGATCGCTGCCTTATCGGCAAACGGCGCTCTAAACCGAAAGCCTCGCCGGTTTCGGCCCGCCATAAGCCCAGTCCAGCAGCTCCACCGTGTGCAGGATCGGCATATCAGTGCCGGTTCCGATCTGCGTGATGCAGCCGATATTGCCGGTGGCGATGACATCCGCCCGTGTGGCCTCGATGTTCTTCACCTTGCGGGCCTTCAGCTTGCCGGAAATCTCCGGCTGCAGGATGTTGTAGGTCCCTGCTGAGCCGCAGCAGAGATGCCCCTCCGCCGGATCACGCACTATGAAACCCGCCGCCTTCAGCAGCTGTTTCGGTGCGAGCGTTATCTTCTGGCCGTGCTGCATGGAGCAGGCGGAATGATAGGCAACCGTCAGGCCCTGGCTCTGCCTTTGCGGCAGATCGAGACCGGCGAGATATTCGGTGATGTCCTTCGCCAGCGCCGAAACCCGCGCGGCTTTTTCCGCATAGGCGGGATCAAGCCGCAGCATGTGGCCGTAATCCTTGATGGTGGTGCCGCAACCCGACGCGGTAATGATGATAGCGTCAAGGCCGCCATTTTCCATCTCCCGGGTCCAGACATCGACATTACGCCTTGCTTGAGCGAGCGCCTCTTCCTCCCGGCCCATATGATGCACCAGCGAGCCGCAGCAGCCCTCGCCCTTCGGCACCACAACCTCAATGCCAAGCCGCGCGAGAAGCCTCAGCGTTGCCTCATTGATACCGGGGTCGAGCACCGGCTGGGCGCAGCCGGTAAGGATGGCGACGCGCCCGCGCTTTTCGCCCTCGGCCGGTCTTTCTCCCGGACGGGTGGAGGCGGAGGCCGCAGGAACAGCAGCGGGGGCGAGAGCGAGCATGGATTGCAGCGGTTTTAGCGCCGGGGCTTTGGCAAGCAGGCCCGCGAAAGGCCGCGCCAGCCTTGCCAGCTGCAAGGCCAGCCGGAAACGGGTGGGATGGGGCAGAACCGCGACCAGAAGATTGCGGATCAGCCGATCCATGAACGGGCGCTTGTACGTCTGTTCGATGTGGGCGCGGGCATGATCGACAAGATGCATGTAATCCACGCCGGAGGGACAGGTGGTGGTGCAGGCAAGACAGGAAAGACAGCGGTCGATATGGGTGACGACCTCACGGTCGGCCGGGCGGCTGTTTTCCAGCATGTCCTTGATGAGGTAAATACGGCCGCGCGGGCTGTCCAGCTCGTTGCCGAGTGTCACATAGGTGGGACAGGTGGCAGTGCAGAAACCGCAATGCACGCATTTGCGCAGGATTTTTTCGGATTCCGCCACATGCGGATCGGCCAGTTGCTGCGGCGTGAAGGATGTTTGCATGGTTCAGACCGCCCTTTGCATCGTTACGGCCATCTTGCCGGGATTAAAGATGCCCGCCGGATCGAGTTTTTCCCTGATACGTGCAGACAGGATGGCCTCCGCCGCCGGGCGCGGTTCGAAGGCCGCCACAGTGGCGCGCACGGCATCGCTTGCCCTCACCAGCGTGGCATGGCCGCCGCCCAGCGCCTTGATAGCGCCGCGCAGCAAAGCGGCCTCCGGGTCCGCCTCCATCTGCATCCAGACAAGACCACCCTGCCAGTCATAAAAGGCATCGATGCCCGCTTCCATGCGTAGCGCAGCGACGAGCCGGTGGCCGGCGGCAGGTGCAACGGAGACTTTCCACAGCGGCTTGGTATTCTGACCGGCATAGGGCGCAACATCGCACACCTGCCGCCATAAAAGCCCGCTCTCTTCGCCCTCCAGCAGCGCCCATGGCCCGACCCGGTCCATGACGGAGAGGAGTTTACGGGCGCGCGCTTCCACCGAGGCGGAGAGCCCTTCCAGCCGCAGAATTGTCGCCGGACCTTCCGGCAGGTCGCCATCGATGAAGCGGGAACGCACGCTTTCGGGCAGATGCGCCGCTCCGGAGACCTCGACGCTCAGCGCCATCGCCGCGGCCATGATGCGTGTCGCCGCCTCATCGTCGAGACCGGAAACGACCACGGTTTTTTCCGCAGGCGGTTTCGGCAATACGCGGAAAGTCACCTCCGTGAGAAAACCGAGCGTGCCGAAAGATCCGGCAAGGAACTTCGACAGGTCGAGCCCGGTGACATTCTTCATCACCCGGCCGCCGGCCTTGATGATCTCGCCGCTGCCATTGACGAAACGGATGCCGAGCAGGCTGTCGCGGGCGGCACCCGCCACATAACGGCGCGGGCCGGAGGCATTGGCGGCAAAGACGCCGCCGATGGTCGGCTCACCTTCTGTGCCCATGATCGGGCGGTGGTCCATCGGCTCGAAGGCCATCATCTGCCGGTTTTGTGCAAGGGCGGCTTCGATGGTGGCAAGTGGCGTGCCGGCCCTGACGGTCATGACCATTTCGGCGGGGACGTAGGAAACGATGCCAGCCATTGCGCGGGAGCTCAGCCCGGTTTCCGCCGCCACGGCATTGCCGAAACCGGAGCGGGTATTGCCGCCGAAGATTTTCAGCGGGATTCTTCGGGTCGCGTGGTCGCGGATGATATCGGCGACCTGGGTTTCTGCGTACGGCGTCAGCATGGGGTTGCGGGCTCCGGGCATGGGACAGCGAAGTTTTCGCAAGGGATACCCCCCTCCGCCCTGCCGGGCATCTCCCCCTCAAGGGGGGAGATCGAATCGAGGCGATCTCTCACTCCACTCTCGAACGCTGCGAATGAAGCGATGCGCGGGCGTCTTGCCGATCTCCCCCCTTGAGGGGGAGATGCCCGGCAGGGCAGAGGGGGGAGAGCCGTACCCACAGAGACCATAAAACTCACACCCATCACTCCCTCCCCTCCAGCGGAAACACCTTGGAAGGATTCATCAACCAACCCTCGTCAAAAGCCGCGCGCACCGCCATCTGCTGGGCAAGATCGGCCTCACCATATTGGTGGCGCATCAGATCGCGTTTTTCGATGCCCACACCATGCTCGCCGGTCAAACAGCCACCCGCATCCACACAGAGCTTCAATATTTCATTGCCTGCCTCTTCCGCGCGGGCCGCGTCTTCAGGATCATTGGCATTGAACAGGATGAGCGGATGCATGTTGCCATCACCGGCATGGAAGACGTTTGCGACGCGCAGGCCGAGACGGTCGGTGATCTCGCTCGTCTTTTTCAGCACATAAGAAAGCTGGGAAAGCGGCACCGTGCCATCCATGCAGATATAATCCGCGATGCGGCCCGTTGCGCCGAAGGCGGATTTGCGGCCTTTCCAGATCGCCGCAGCCTCCATGGCCGACTGGCATTCCTTCACCGTCTTCACGCCATGTTTTCGGGCAATGGTGACGATATCGGCAAGCATGGCGTCCATTTCCGCCTCGGAGCCTTCGACCTCCACGATCAGAAGCGCGCCGACATCCAGCGGATATCCCGCTTTGGCGAAGGCCTCGCAGATCTCGATGGCCGGCTTGTCCATGAACTCGATGGCAACAGGGATGATACCCGCACCGATGATATCGGCCACGCAGGAGCCCGCTTCTTCCGAGGTCTCGAAGCCGAACAGCACCGGGCGCGCGCCTTCCGGCTTGGCGATCAGCCGTACCGTCGCCTCGGTGACGATGCCGAGCTGGCCTTCCGAGCCGCAGACGAGGGCGAGCAGGTCGTAACCGCCGGCATCGAGATATTTGCCACCCAATTCGAGAACAGTGCCATCCACCAGCACCATTTTCACGCCGAGCAGATTATTGGTGGTGACGCCATATTTCAGGCAATGCGCGCCGCCGGAATTCATGCCGATATTGCCGCCGATGGTGCAGGCCAGCTGCGAACTGGGATCAGGCGCATAAAAGAAGCCTTCAGCGCCGGCCGCATCGGAAATGGAGAGATTGGTAACTCCCGCCTGCACCCGCGCCGTGCGATTGTAAAAATCAAGCTCAAGGATCGCGCTCATCTTCGAAAGGCCGATCACCACCGCATCCTCCTGCGGGATCGCCCCGCCGGAAAGCGAGGTGCCTGCGCCGCGCGGCACGACTGGAATGCCGTAGCGATGACAATATTTCATCACCGCCGCCACGTCCTCGGTCGTCTTCGGCAGCGCCACGGCAAGCGGCAGGCGGCGATAAGAGACAAAGGCATCGGTTTCGAAAGGCACGAGTTCGCGCGGCTCGTGCACAAGACAGTCCGCCGGCAGAATATCCTTGAGATCCGCTATGATGCGGTCGCGATCTGCGACCACCTTCGCGCGCGGCTCCAGAAACTTTATCGGCTGTGTCACCGCCCCTCCTCCATGCCATTTCACCAACTGGTATTGTTTCTTTACCACTTTGAAACGGCGCAATCAAATGATATGGATTTTTTCCATTCCGGAAACAATCAAGGGCAACTATGACAAATCTGGGCGATCTGGAAGTCTTCGCAAGCGTTGCCGCCTCCGGCAGCATGTCGCTTGCCGCCAAGGAGCTTGGTTATTCGCCCGCCGTCATTTCCAAGCGCATCAAGCGGCTGGAAGAAAAGCTCGGCGCACGACTTTTCCAGCGCACCACGCGGCAGATTTCTTTGACCGAAGCGGGACAGGGCTTTTACGAGCGGGTGCTGGCCGTATTGGAAGGGCTGGAGGAAGCGGAGGATTTCGTCTCCGGCCGCGCCAACACCGTCAACGGCACACTGAAGGTTTCCGCACCCACCTCCTTCGGGCGCATGCATATCGCGCCGCATCTGAAGACATTCATGGAGCGGCATCCGGACCTCTCGGTCCATCTGGTGCTCAGCGACGAGTTCATCGATATCATCGAGGGTGGTTACGACCTGGCTATCCGTATTGCCGATCTCAACTCCTCCAGCCTCGTCGCCCGCCGTCTGGCGCCGGTGCGCCGCGTGCTCTGCGCCTCGGCGGACTATGTGGCGGCCCACGGCATGCCGGCGACAATCGAGGATCTGAAGAAACACCGCTGCCTGCCGGCGCACAATAACGACGTGTGGCGACTGGAGGGGCCGGGCGGTGCGCTCAGCATCCGGCCGGAGGGAATGCTGGTCACCAATTCGAGCGAAGTGATCCGCGAGGCGGTGATATCAGGACTTGGCATTGCGCTGCGTTCCACCTGGGATATCGGCCATGAATTGCGCAGCGGGAAGCTGGTACAAGTGCTGCCCGGTTATGAGGGATCGCGCAATGTCACGCTGTCGGCGGTTTATCCGAGCCGGCAGTTCCTACCCGCGAAGGTGCGGCTGTTCATCGACTATCTGGCCGGACTTTATGGGCCTTCGCCCTATTGGGAGCAGGGTTGAAGGCGCCGCCGCCTTCCTCATCCCTGTGACAAGCACAGGAATGAGGGAGACTAGGTGGTCCCTTAGTGCCCGCCCTCTGCATGGGAGCGGCGGATGCGGCGCACGACCCACCACACGCCAAGCACGGCGACGGGAACGGAGATACCGGTGACCACGGCCGGATCAACCGGAAGCACATCATGGCTGATCGCCTTGGTGAGATAACCGATGAGGCCGACGACATAATAGGAGATGGCGGCGACCGAGAGGCCTTCGACCGTCTGCTGCAGGCGAAGCTGCATGGCGGCGCGTTTGTTCATGGTGTTGAGCAACACCGTGTTCTGCCGCTCCAGTTCCACATCGATCCAGCTTCGAACCAGAGCCGTGGCGCGATAGAGCTTGCGCGACAGGTTGGCCTGCCGCTCCTCCACCGACTGGCAGGTGCGCATGGCGGGCGCCATGCGCCGTTCCAGAAAGCTGCCCATGGTCTCATGGCCCTGCACCGGCGTTTCCGCCAGCGCCCGGATGCGTTCGCGCACGATGCCGTCATAGGCGCGGCTGGCGCCGAAACGATAGAGGCTGAGCGCGGCATTGGCTTCGAGTTCCGCCGCAAGCCGGGTCATCTCCGCCAGCAGCGCATCGGCCTCGTCGCGCGCACCGTTTTTCATGCGTTGGGTGATGCCGGTCAGACCATCCTCGATGCGGCGGATTTCCGGCGACAGCGTCTGCGCCATCGGCAGGCCAAGCATGGCGAGCGTGCGGTAGGTCTCGATATCCAGCAGCCGCTGCACCAGCGCGCCGCGGCTGTAATCGGTGAGGCCCCGGTCGATCACCAATATCTGCGTCAGCCCGTCGCGATCCTGGCGGAAATCGGTGAGGATAGCGGCCTGCCCGTCGCGCACATCGCTGTGACAGAGGCTGGTCGGTTCGAACATCGCTTCCGCCTGGGAGGTGACACCGTTCTCAGGACGGATTTCCAGCCGCACGCCCGAGATTAGCGAGCCGGGTGGCGAAAAGCCGTCGCCGAAGGGATCGCCCGCGATTTCGCCGCCAAATTTTTCCGGTGCGGGGCCATCCCAGAACCAGGTCGAGAACTCGGTATGCCGCTCCCAGCGAAGAGTCCCCTGCCCCCAGGGCATGGCATGGTGGCGGGCATCTCGTTCCGGTGGTGCGACACCACGGCTGCGCGACATTTCCGCGATGACCGAGTGATGCACGGCCGAGCCGCCATCCATCATGAAGGCGAGCTGGATGATGATGCGCGATGGGGCGAGCAGCACGGTCGGCCGCGCATGCACCTCGCCCAGTGCCAGCGACCTTTCCGGCGCGCTTGCGAATGCAAATCTACCCTTGGCCATTGCGATATCGTCCCCGCTTCTTGTCCCGGATTTCTAAGCCATCGATCGCAATGAAAACACCGCAATCGAAGCCAATGTAATTGTTTTGATCCATCTGGCGGAAGAATCCGCCATCATCACCCTGTCCAGCTGCTGCTTTAACAAAAGCCAGTTTCAAAGGGCAGATGCCGTGTTGCCGCAGGCAGGAAAAGGCACACGAAGAACTGGATAGAATATTTGACCAGTGCGACGCTTCGCTGGTACTTTGCACGGCATCAAATACGGGGCGGCATCTCGCCGGAGACTTCTGCGATGGACGAAACGCTTTTTGCGCGCATCGAGCACAGCCGCACATCGCAGGAGGTCGTGCTGCGGTTTGAGGAACTGATCCTCGACGGCATCTTGCGGGATGGCGACCGGCTGCCGGGCGAACGGGAACTGGCGCAGAAGCTGGATGTATCACGCCCGATCCTGCGGGAAGCGCTGAAGGAGCTTGAGACCCGCGGCCTTCTCGTGAGCAGACATGGCGGCGGCACCTATGTCGCCGATATTGTCGGCGCGGTCTTTTCAGACCCGCTCAGCGCACTGATCACCCGCCACAGCAGGGCGACGCGGGATTTCCTCGAATATCGCCGTTATATCGAAGGAATGACCGCCGAACTTGCCGCACAGCGGGCGACAGAGCCGGACCGGCGCAACCTTGCCGCCATCGTCGACAGGATGCGTGAGGCGCATGAGGCGGGCCGCTTCGAAGAGGAGCTTTCGGGCGATGTGGAGTTTCACAATGCCATTGGTGAGGCAGCGCATAATATCGTGCTGATGCACACGCTACGCTCCTGCTACCGGCTTCTGAGCGACGACATTTTTTACAATCGCCATCTCATCTTCACCGTCGCAGGCGCCCATGACGAGGTGTTGAGGCAGCATATCGCCATCCACGACGCCATCGCCGCCGGCGATCCGGCAGCGGCAAGAGCGGCGGCGGAGGCCCATATCGACTTCATCGTCGAGACGACATCCAAGGCGCATCAGGCGCAGGAATGGGACCGGATTTCCCGTTTGCGACAGCAGCAGCGCAGCGGCTGAAAACACCATCTTGCGAAATGCGCCATCCATTTTATTCGATTTTTGATGGAACCTTTTGTGCTCTTCGGTCTTTTTATCGGGTTAATTGGAAAAATTTACCAAGATGGGACCCATGACAACCACGAGCGAAACTGAACGCTATCCGCGGATAGCTCTCATATCGACGCATGGCTATGTCGCCGCGCACCCGCCACTTGGCGCGGCCGATACCGGGGGACAGGTGGTTTATGTGCTTGAGCTTGCACGCAAACTCGGCCAGCTCGGCTACACCGTCGATCTTTATACCCGCCGTTTCGAAGACCAGCCGGAATTCGATGAGGTTGACGAGCGCGTCCGTGTGGTGCGCATTCCCTGCGGCGGGCGCGATTTCATTCCCAAGGAATATCTCCACCGTCACCTGATGGAATGGTGCGAAAACGCGCTGCGTTTCATCAAGAAGAACGACCTGAATTATTCTTTCATCAACAGCCATTACTGGGACGCCGGCGTGGCAGGCCAGAGGCTCTCCGAAGCGCTCAAAATCCCGCATCTGCACACGCCGCATTCGCTCGGCATCTGGAAGAAGCGCCAGATGGAGACCGACTATCCGGAAAAGGCCGATACGTTCGAACTGGAATTCAACTTCAGGGAACGCATTCAGCACGAGCTTATCATCTATCGCAGCTGCGACATGGTGATCGCAACCACTCCGGTACAGCTCGACGTGCTGATTGAGGATTACGGGCAAAAACGCAAGCATATCCACATGATCCCGCCGGGTTATGACGACAACCGTTTCTTCCCGGTTTCGGATGCGACGCGGCAGATGATCCGGCAGCGTTTCGGCTTCGAGGGCAAGGTGGTGCTGGCGCTCGGGCGGCTCGCCACCAACAAGGGTTATGATCTGCTGATCGACGGCTTCTCCGTTCTTGCGGAGCGTGAACCGGAAGCCCGTCTGCATCTCGCCGTTGGCGGTGAGAATATGGACGAACAGGAAACCACGATCCTCAACCAGCTAAAGGAGCGGGTGAAAGCGCTCGGCCTGGAAGACAAGGTCGCGTTTTCCGGTTATGTCGCGGATGAAGACCTGCCGGATATCTATCGCGCCGCCGATCTTTTCGTGCTTTCCAGCCGCTATGAGCCGTTCGGCATGACCGCGATCGAGGCGATGGCGAGCGGAACGCCAACCGTTGTCACCATCCATGGCGGGTTGTTCCGGGCCGTGAGCTATGGCCGCCATGCGCTGTTTGCCGATCCTTTCGACAAGGAAGACCTCGGAATCACCATGATGAAGCCCTTCAAGCATGAGCGGCTTTACGGGCGACTTTCCCGCATGGGGGCACACAAGGCGCGCAGCCTGTTCACTTGGACCGGCATTGCCCAGCAGCTGCTCGCCCTTGTGGAAGGCAGGACCATGATGCCGGTTCTGGAAGAAGCCGACTGGGCAGAACCATGGAACGACGGCGATTGAAACCACTTCGTCTTTTTTCCACCGATCTCGACGGAACCGTCGTCGGCAATAATGACGCCACGCGCCGGTTCCGCGATTTCTGGCAGTCGCTGCCGGACGATCAGCGCCCTGTTCTCGTTTTCAACAGCGGCAGGCTGATCGACGACCAGCTTACCCTTCTGGAAGACGTGCCGCTGCCGCAGCCGGACTATATCATCGGCGGCGTCGGCACCATGCTGCACGCGAAGGCGCGCAGCGAGCTGGAAAGCGCCTATACCCATTCCCTCGGCACCGGTTTCGACCCGCAAAAGATCGCCGAGGTGATGGCCGACCTGCCGGGTGTGACGATGCAGGAGGAGCGTTATCAGCACGGCTTGAAATCGAGCTGGTTCCTGCATGACGCCGATGACGCCGCGCTCGGGGAGATCGAAGCAGCGCTTGTAGCGGCTGATATCGACGCCCGTCTCGTCTACTCCAGCGATCGCGACCTTGACATCTTGCCGAAAGCCGCGGACAAGGGCGCAGCGCTCACATGGTTATGTGGACAATTACGCATCGGCCTCGACGAATCAGTGGTTGCGGGCGATACTGGCAATGATCGGGCGATGTTCGAGTTGAAGAATATTCGCGGCGTGATCGTCGGCAATGCCCTGCCGGAGCTTGTCTCGCTGGCACATCAGGAAACACGCTTTTTTCACGCGGCTGCGAGAGAAGCGGACGGTGTGGTCGAGGGCCTCCGGCACTGGGGTATAACCCCTGATTAAAGCAGCCCCGACCACAATTCATAGCGGCTTTGCATTCTGAATGGCTTGAAGGCAGGCAGAGAGAGTATTACCGCATCGGCTGTCCGGCTGCGGGGAACCGCCCGGTCAGAACTTTGTTCGCAAATCTACCACATCCCCTGCGCCCAAAGGCTTCATCAGCATGAAGACAGTAGTGGGTTATGGGTAAAGGGGGATTGGCGGAATCTGCGGCATCTCTATATTAGCAATTATCACTACCCGGCAAAGAGGATTTATTCGGATTGAAGATTTTGAATCGATTGGCGACAGATGTTGGCTTGATGTTGCGCAGACCGCCGCGACAGCAATATGCGGCGCTGTGCTATCGATTGTCGAAAAAAAATCCGGGGCCGGAAGTCTTACTGCTGACCAGCAGGGATACGGGCCGATGGGTCATTCCCAAGGGCTGGCCGATGGCCAACAAGAAGGCCCATGCGGTGGCCGAGCAGGAAGCCTATGAGGAAGCCGGTGTCAAAGGCACGGTGGAAAAGGCGCCCTTCGGTTATTACGACTACGAGAAAAAGCTGAACAGCGGCGTCAACGTGCCATGCAGGGTGCAGGTGCATCTGCTCGAAGTTTCGGAAATGCAGGAAAGCTTTCCCGAGAAGGAATCGAGACGTTTGGAATGGGTCAGTCCGCAAGAAGCTGGCAAGCGCGTCAACGAGCCGGAACTGAAGGCGCTTATGCTCGCTTTCGACAAGCGGATGGCGCATTCGAAATAGCGCGCCCGCCCCTGATGTGGCAATGTGCAGTTTGTTTTTCCAACATGGCTTTTATCGTCTTTCCTTTTGGAAAGATGTGCGAGATGTAACAGTCTTTCTGTAAATTGCCTTCAACCTGCGACGCTGCCGGACGAAAGGGAATGCTGGCAAACGAGGTGTGAATGGCAACGAAGCCGCCATCAAACATGAAGCCGACGCTCGACAAGGATCTCGACAAGTTCACCCGTGTCGAAGAGGCGACGCTGCACGTCACGCAGCAGCTTGCCGGCCTTGGCGCGGGGTTCATGTTCGTTGTCCTCGCGGCGGTCTTCGCGGGCGCTTTCGTCACGGGCACTGCGGGTGCCGTCATCATCATCGCCGCCGTCGCCATCGGCGCTTATATGGCCATCAATATCGGCGCGAATGACGTGACGAACAATGTCGGCCCGGCGGTCGGCGCCAAGGCCATGCCGCTTGCCGTTGCGCTCATCGTCGCCGCCATCTGTGAGATCGCCGGGGCATTGATCACCGGCGGCAATGTCGTGGAGACCATTTCCAGCGGCATCATCAACGTCGAGACCATCCCCGACAGGACCGCCTTTTCCTGGGCGATGCTGTCGGCGCTTCTCGCCGCCGGCCTTCTCGTCAATATCTCGACCTGGACAAGAGCGCCGATCTCCACCACCCATACGGTGGTCGGCGGGGTTGCGGGCGCCGGAATGGCCGCCTATGGGGCGAAAGCGGTCGACTGGCTTTCGCTCGGCAGCATCGCCTTCGCATGGGTACTCGCACCCTTCATCAGCGCCTTCATCGCCGTCGCCATCCTTGCTTTCATCAAGGAATTCATCATTTACCGCGAAGACAAGATCGGCTCGGCCCGGCTGTGGGTTCCGGTTCTCATCGGCCTGATGGCGGGCGTCTTCATGGCCTATCTCATCTGGGTCGGATTGCGGCAGCTCATGCATGTGTCGCTTGGCCATGCCAGCCTCATAGGGCTGGTGACCGGGCTTGTGGCGTGGCGGCTTTGTGTGCCGATCATCCACAAACAATCGGAAGGGCTGGAGAACCGCAACCAGTCGCTTCGAATCCTGTTCCAATGGCCGCTCGTTCTCGCCGCCGCCTTGATGTCCTTCGCGCATGGGGCAAATGACGTTTCGAACGCCATCGGCCCTGTCGTGGCCATCGTGCGCGCCCTGCATGATGAGGCGGTGAGCACCTCCGCCCGCGCACCGCTGTGGGTGATGCTGGTCGGCGCCTTCGGGCTTTCCTGCGGTATTCTTCTTTATGGCCCGCGCCTCATCCGCCTCGTCGGTGAACAGATCACCAAGCTCAATCCGATGCGCGCGTTTTGCGTTTCCGTGGCCACGGCGCTCACTGTCCTCGTTGCATCGCGCTTCGGCCTGCCGGTCAGCACCACCCACACCGCCATCGGCGCGGTGTTCGGCGTTGGCTTCTTCCGTGAATGGTATACGCAATCGTCACGGCGGCGGCAGGAGCTCGTTCAGGCGGGAGCCGGCCAGACAATCCGCCGCGCCCAAAAATATGCCGACAATCCCTCCGAGGTGCGCCGCCGTTATCTCGTCCGGCGCTCCCACTTCATGACGATCATCGCCGCCTGGCTGGTCACCGTTCCCTTAAGTGCAACGCTTGCAGCGCTGCTCTATTGGCTCATGTCCTTCCTCTTTCTCTAAAACCGAAAAATTCCATGCGCGCTAATTTCCGGATGCAACGCCTTTATATCGAAGCCAATCTTGCCGAAGGCGTCGCGCAGGAGGCAACAACCGAACAGTTCAACTATCTCGCCAATGTGCTGCGCATGACCGACGGCGCGGAAATCCTGCTGTTCAACGGGCGTGACGGCGAATGGAAAACGAGACTTACCTTTCCGAGCCGCAAGAAGATCGTGCTCGTTCCCCTCGAGCAGACACGTCCGCAGCCGCACGCACCTGACCTGCATTATCTTTTCGCGCCGCTGAAAGTCGGGCGCATGGACTATCTGGTGCAGAAGGCGGTGGAAATGGGCGCCGGCCTGTTGCAGCCGGTGATGACGCAGCATGTTCAGGGCAAGATTCACAACACCGAAAAGCTGCGCGCCAACGCCATCGAGGCCGCCGAGCAGTGCGGCATACTGTCCCTGCCCGACGTGGCCGAACCTGTGAAACTGAAGGACATGCTCGAGTCCTGGCCTCACGACCGGCGCATCATCTATTGCGACGAAGGCGATGCGGGGCAAAATCCGTTGCCGATCCTGCAATCCGTCACGGAACGCAAAATTGCCCTGCTGGTCGGCCCGGAAGGCGGATTTTCCGAAGAGGAGCGGGAGCTTCTGCGCGGCCTTTCCTTCGTTACCCCCATTCCGCTCGGGCCGCGAATCCTGAGGGCCGATACGGCCGCCGTCGCCGCACTTGCAGTCATTCAGGCTGTTATCGGCGACTGGAACTGAGAGGCACCATTGCGCTTCATGCATCTTTAAAAGAAATTCATTTGCCTCCGGATACGATCCGGCCCTATCTGCCAATCATATGCCTCGCCGTAACAGAGACGTCATAACAAGGTAAGCCATGGCACGCGACACGACCGACCAGACACCCCTCTCCTCCGTCACGGAGCTTACAGATTATCTGGCAGGCGGTTGCAAAGCTGAAGCCGATTTCCGCATCGGCACCGAACACGAAAAATTCGCCTTTTTCCGCAAGGATAACAGTCCCGTTCCCTATTTCGGCGAAGCCAGCATTTCGGCCCTTTTGAAGGGCATGCAGGAAAAGCTCGGCTGGGAGCCGATCATGGACGGTGAGAACATCATCGGCCTTGGCGAACAGCACGGCATGGGGGCCATCTCCATCGAGCCGGGCGGCCAGTTCGAACTGTCAGGCGCGCCGCTCGAAAACCTGCATCAGACCTGCAAGGAATCCAATCAGCATCTGGCGACCGTGCGCGAAGTGGCCGAGCCGATGGGCATTCGTTTCCTCGGCATCGGCGGCAGCCCGTTGTGGAGCTATGACGAAACGCCGCATATGCCGAAATCGCGTTACGCGATCATGACGCGCTATATGCCGAAGGTCGGGACCAAAGGTCTCGACATGATGTACCGCACCTGCACCATTCAGGTTAATCTCGATTTCTCCTCTGAAGCCGACATGCGCCAGAAGATGCGCGTTTCCATGAAGCTGCAGTCGCTGGCAACCGCGCTCTTAGCCTCTTCGCCCTTCACCGAAGGCAAGCCGAACGGTCTGCTCTCCTGGCGCGGCGATATCTGGCGCGACACCGACAATCGCCGCTCGGGCGTGCTGCCCTTCACCTTCAAAGATGACTTCGGCTTCAAGGACTATGTGGAATGGGCGCTTGATGTGCCGATGTATTTCATCGTGCGCGACGGCAAATATCACGATTGCACCCATGTCACCTTCCGTCAGTTCATGAATGGCGCGCTAAAGGGCGAAATCGCCGAGTGGCAGCCGACAATGGGCGACTGGACGAACCATCTTTCCACCCTGTTCCCGGATGTGCGCCTGAAGCGCTTCCTCGAAATGCGCGGTGCGGATGGCGGCCCGTGGAGGCGCATCTGCGCCCTGCCGGCGTTCTGGGTCGGACTTCTCTATGATCAGGAAGCGCTTGATGCTGCCGATGCACTGACGGCCGGCTGGAGTTTCGATGAGGTCATTGCGCTACGCGACGCCGTACCGGCCAAGGGTCTGGCCGCAGAGATCGCCGGCAAGCCACTCCTCGGCATCGCCCGTGAGGTGCTCGACATTTCCCGCACCGGCCTGAAAAACCGCAAACGCCTGAATGGCGAAGGCCAGGATGAGACCGTGTTCCTGTCCTCGCTGGATGAGGTTCTGGCCAAGAAGACCACCCTCGCCGAAGACCTGCTTGCGCTTTATAATGGCCGCTGGGGCGGTTCGGTGCTGCCGGTCTTCGAGGAATATCAATATTGAGGCATTGGCACTAAAGCTGCACCGCCATTAAAAAAGCCCGGCGCGGCCGAGGGGCCTGACACCGGGCAAAGGCAGGGCTATTGGCAAATCACCCTGCGGGGAAAACTTTTCAGCTCGGAGCAGTTCCGGCAGCTGGAGGTCTGCCAGAGTTGCGCGAACAAAACTTAGAGCGCCTCAAACCGCGTGACCGAGCGTAGCTGTGCAGCCCGGGTCAGATGGGCGGTCGGGTCATCGAAAAGGCCGGTATTGAGCGCGTTCGTCACATCCGATCGCACCAGGCCGACATCCGCAAGCAGGCGGTCATCGAGTTCCGTCAGCTCATTGGCGCAGATACGGTTATAGATGCGCTGCAGAAAGGTTTTCACGGTCGAAGCAACACCGACAACGAGGCGACGAAGCGCATCGCTTTCCCTGCCGGTTGCGAGTTCCAGTTCCATTCTCCGTTCTGCCGTGCGCATGACACTTATCCTTCCGTAACGGCACGATGCGGCACCGCTCCCGGCGCACCACGCGCGAGAAGCTGCCTCGGGTTGAGGGCTCGACATCTCGTCGGCCCGGGGTTGATATTGATTTGCTTGGTGTCAAAATGTCGCAAGACTATTGATCAGTCCAACGAATGTTTCTAATGTGAGGCATCAATCATTCTGATGGATGACCATCCATGTCCGCACCTCTCGACATAGACCAGCTGCACACCTTCATCGCCATCGTTGATACGGGCAGCTTCACCAAGGCCGCAGATCGCGTCTTCAAGACGCAATCCGCCGTCTCCATGCAGATGCGCCGGCTTGAGGAACGCATCGGCAAGCAGCTTTTCGCCAAGGACGGGCGCGGCAACCGCCTGACGGCGGAGGGCGAAAAACTGATGAATTACGCCCGCCGCATCATCCGCCTTAATAACGAGGCAATCGCCGCCTTCGACGACAACAGGCTGGAAGGCACGCTGCGCATCGGCACACCTGATGACTATGCCGACCGCTACATGCCTGAGATCATCGGGCGTTTTGCCAAGACTCACCCCAATGTCGAGCTCTATATCGTCTGCGAACCCTCGGTCAGCCTGGCCGAAAAAATGGCGCGCGGGGAACTGGATATTGCCCTCGTCACCCATAATCCACGCGCGCGCTCTTCGGATGTGGTGCGCACTGAACCGCTCTGCTGGGTGGCCTCCGCCAACCATCCGCTGAAGGATGACGCGCCGGTGCCGCTCGCCGTGGGCCGGCGCGACTGCCACTGGCGTCAGCTCGCCTGTTCGGCCCTCGATGCCGATGGGCGGGATTATCAGGTACTGTTTACCAGCTGGTCTTCCACCGTGGTCGCCGCCGCCGTGCTGGCCGGTATGGCCGTCTCGGTGCTGCCGGAATCGGCGCTGCGCACCGGCATGAAGGTTCTGACTGCCGCCGATGGTTTCCCGCCGCTGCCGCCGGTGCAGATCGGCCTGATGAAACGCCCCGGTCTCTCGCCTTCGCTGGTGAATGCCATTACCGACCACATCACCGCCTGCCTCGACAATATCTCGCCGATGAGCGTTGCCGACGAGATGGACAATGATGTGAAGACCTACCCCAAGATGCCGCGCCTGCGCGCCGGGCATATGCTGCCGGGGTGGTGAGGGGATAGTGGGTATGGCAAAGGCCGGACATGTCCGGCCTTCCTCTTTTCGAGCTATCGTGCCCGTAGCGTCGCGACCGCCAGCAACGTATCGCCGCTGATACCCACCGAGCCGCTGCCATTGAACAGGGTCATGATGGGATCGGCGACGTTCTGCTGATTGTCGTACATGATGGTGAAACGGGCGATCAGCTTCTTGACCTTATCCGGGTCCTGAAAATCCTTGATGTCGAAATATTTCTTCATCATCGCCACCTGGGTATCGACGCCGGCATTACCGAGTTCATCGGGAATGCCGAAGGTAGTCTTGATGAAGTTCTGGATCGCGGTATCGGCAAGGATCGAATAATAGGATGTCGTCCCGGCCGCCATGCGCTTGAAATAGAGCGCCAGTCGCACGCCGGCGTTTTCTTCGCCCGCCTGCGTTTCCAGCGTCTGGGTCAGATAATTGTCGAGCGTTTCATAGAGGCCGCGCCGGGTCTGGATCAGGCTGCGGTCTTCATGAAGGAGCTTGCCGTCCGTGTCGAAATTGAAGGCGGTGACGAGGCGACGGAAGACCGGATCCATCTCCTTGTTGACGTAGCTGTCCTTGTCATCAAGATTTGACGTGAATATCTTCTGCAGCTGTTCTTTCGTCACGCTCGTGGGGTCAATGCCGAGCGATTCCATCGCGAATTTGGTCAGGCGGTCATTGGCCAGAAATTCACTGAGCGTCTTGATCTTCTGCATTTCGCCCGAGAAATATTTCGCCTCGCTCGTGGCGGCTTCCTTGTCCTTAGCAGTACCGAAAGCCGATTTCTTCTTGATGTAGTCGGCCGACATGGTCTGCAGCTCGATTTCCGACTGCGCCAGAATGGGTGCACCGACCGAACCGTCCTTGGTGAAGTTGAAGAGTTCGGCAAGCTTCACATACCGATCGTCCTTCAGCGTATAAACGTAACTCTTCTTATCCTGAAGGTCGCTGGTCAGCACCCTCTGGATATCAGAAATGTTCACCTTGGCGGGATCGAGGCCGACGGCCTTCAGCGCATAGGTATACACCGCATTGGTTCCGAGGAAATCATTGACGCTTGTGACCTTGCCAATGCTGCTCTTGAACAGCGTGAGCGCCTTTGCGTCAGCTGCCTCGTCCGCATCATTGTAATGGGTCATGTAACCGCTGGTGGTCGTCGCGGTCTGTGTCGTTGTCTGCGGCGTCGTGCCGGCCGCGAGCGTCCCGTCGGGTAGAAAGTTGAACGCGTTTTTCAGGGCGAGGTAACGCTTGTCGTTCTTGCCCATGGTCGCGATGTAATTGTTCGGATCGCTGAGATCGCTTGTGAGGATGTTCTTGATCGTTGCCGGCACGATGGTCAGGTCGTTCAGGTCGAAAGCCGTTCTGATGTAATTGACAAGCCGCGCATCCGACATCAGTTCCTCTACTGTCGTGATGGAACCAATCTTCGATTCGAAGTAATCGCGGTTCAGCGTCGCGACGGTCGGCGTCACACGCGCTGCGCTGCCGATATAGGAGTCCGTGATGGCTTTCAGATTGTCCGCCGTCTGTGCCCCGCCGGCAGTTACCGTGCCGTCATTCTTGAACTCGAAGGCGTTAGCGATCTGCGCCATCTTGTTATATTGGGTGACGGTGTTCGACAGCGTCGTCTGTTCCGCCTTGATCGCCGCAAGCTTCGCCTCCCACTCATCCTTCGGTGGCAAAACGGCCTCAAGCTGGGTCAGCTGGTCCTGGCGGGTCACCTTTTCCGCCTCGAGCTTCGTGCGCTCTTCGTTTGTCAGACCCGTGCCCGCAAGTTCGGTATCGATGGCCGTAATTCGGGTGGTGACCTGCGCATACAGTTCGATATTACCCTTCATCGTCAGTTTTTCGACCGCGTCATTATAGGCCGCGCCGTATTTCTGGTTGATGTAGCTATTGGGATCGTTGACGTCGCTCGTCATCAATCCCTTGATATGGGCATAAGAATAGGTCTTCTCATCGACGCCGAAGACCTGGAAGATATAGGCGCGGGTGCGGTCGTTGCGCAGCAGCTGGTCGGCATTCGTCACCGTGCCGATGATTGCCTTGTAATAACGTGTCTCTTCCGCAAGGCTGCTGTTCAGATTGGTGATCGACGTATCATAAAGCCCGATCATCTTGTCGAGCTGTGCGTCTGTCTGCACGGTCTTTGTCGAAGAGCTGAAATTAAAGGCGGCGGCAAATTCCCGATAACGCTCGTCGGTCAGCTTGTTGGCGAAGCTGTTCTGGTCGTTCAGGTCGCTGTCGAGCACCTTTTTCATGAAGGCCTTGGCATAGGTCATCTCGCCCAGACCGAAGGCATCCATGGCATAGGAATAAAGCTGGTAGTTATCGAGGAATTCATCGACGCTTTTCACATTGCCGATGTTTTCCTTGTAATATTTCGTCTGCCGCTCCACGAGCCCCTGCTGCGACACGCGCGAGATGCTTGCCTTCATATCGCGGTTGATGAGGTCGTAGCTGAGATAAGTCGATACCATCCGTATGCCCTCTGGAGCACAGCGCATCCCCTCGGGGGACACCAAAAGCTCCGGTTTTGAACCACCCATCGCGCGCCCATCCGGACGCACGGCAAGCCTTGGCATGACTATGCATGACGCGCCTTGCCCGTAGCTTGAAAGAGCACAATTCCGATCGGGATAAAAACCGCATTGTCTCGATCTGCTTTACCTAAGCGAAACCATGCCACAGTGTGTTTTGCTAACCATTTGGGAATGCAAAGTTTTCTTAACCGCGATTTTTAAGCAGTCTCGAACATGCGGCGGATATTCTCCCGACATCAGAGGACGAAAAGTCCCGATGAGAAGACCGGAAACCGGCTCTCAGGTAAAACAAGGGTAGAATAAACATGACCAAGACCGTTCTGAAGCCCGACTGGGCCGTCGCCACTCTCAGACTCGACCCGGCACGTTTTCCGCAACAGGTCACCTATGGAAAAGGCAATGGCGCGACCGATGTCGCCGTCACTCTCGATGAACGGGGCGCCGTTCTGCGAAAGGTTCTGTCCTCTTCCGGCCTGCCTCTGTCCTTCGCCCTGCCTGCCCGCGCTTTCAAGGGTGTTGCCGCCCGCGCCATCGACCATGGCGACGGACAGGTGACGGTGACCCTGGAACTGCACCATGACGATCCGGATCTCTGCGTTCCGCTTCTCGTCGCTCACGATCTCTGCGATATCGCCGCCGACTGGCGCAGCTGGTCTGAAGCCTACCGCATTCCCATGCTGATGGTGGAAGCCGATGGCGTTGCCCGTCCGCTGGAAGAACATCTCGGCAAGGTGCGCACCCAGAATACCCGTCCGCGCCGCCGCCATTCCTATTTCGCGGAACGCCGTCCCCGCTTCCTCGTTCGCCGCTCCACCGGTTCGCTCGGCATGAGCATGAAGATCGAGGGCAAGGAAATCATCGCCCGCAGCTGATAATCTTCAGCCAGACAAATCAAAAAGCCCGGCGCGGATGACGCGACCGGGCTTTTTCATTCCGTGTTTTCACGGCTTACGCCAGCAGGAGCGGCAGGATCAGGCCTGCGAAAATCAGCACGCCGACGCGGTTGTTGGATTTGAACAGCACGAGGCACTGGTCCACGTCATCGATATCGAGCACCCAGACCTGGCGGAACAGCATGAGCGCGGCAGCGGCAAGGCCGCTATAGGCAATGATGTTAACGTCCGCCATCCAGAACGACAGGAACATCATGGCAAGTGCTGTGCCATAAAGGAAAACCAGCCAGCGATGTGTGTTCTCGCCAAACAGCAGGGCGGTCGAACCGATGCCCACCGCGGTGTCATCTTCCTTGTCCTGATGGGCGTAGATTGTATCATAACCGATCGTCCAGGCGATGGAGCCGACATAAAGCAGGACAGCCGGCCAGGCGAGCGATCCGAACTGTCCCGCCCAGCCCATCAGCGCGCCCCAGGAAAAGGCAAGGCCGAGGAAAAATTGCGGCCAATTGGTGAAGCGCTTGGCGAAGGGATAGATCGCCACGAAGACCAGCGAGAATATGCCGGTCGCGATTGCGAAACTGTTGAACTGCAAAAGCACGACGAGCCCGGCAAGCGCCTGCAGGACGATGAAGACCTTGGCCTGCATCCGGCTCACGCGGCCGGAAGGCAGCGGCCGCGAACGGGTGCGCGCCACGGCCATGTCGATCTTGTGGTCGGCCAGATCATTATAGGTGCAGCCCGCACCGCGCATCGCCACCGACCCGATGAAGAACAGCGCCAGATGCCAGATCAGTGTCGCCCAGGAAAAGCCGCCGCTTGCCACCGCCACATTGGCCGCAAGGGCCGCGGACCAGAAACACGGCCACATCAACAATTGCCAGCCGATGGGGCGATCCCATCGTGCAAGCTGCGCATAGGGCCAGAGGGACCTCGGCAAAATCCGATAGACCCAGTTGTTGGATGGCGCGTCGGAAACGCGGTCTGACAAATCGCTGTGGTGAACCATAGGGATGGTTCTACAGCATCGGCGGGAAAATCGGAATGGATTTCAAAGTGCAAAGATGCGCGGTTCTTGGCGGATTGCAACACGCCACCGGCAAAGCGAAAACCTCACCGACGTTATCCTCGGGCTTGACCCGAGGATCCACAACCCGTTGAAATCAATGGATCCTCGGGTCAAGCCCGAGGATGACGTCGAACGCGGATTGGCAGAAACATCAAGGCCCGCAACGGTTTCCTGCGGGCCATCAACCTCAGACATTCGGTTTCTTGTCTCAGGGCAGCGAAAAATTGAATTTATAGCTTGCCTGAACACCGATGATGAACTGGTTTTTCGAGCCGCGCTCGCGCACCAGCGAGCTATCGGCGGCATCACCGGTCAGGCGGCGATATTCCGCAAACGACCCGACTTCGGCGTTCTCGGTGACCTTCCAGGTGATGGCGGCGCCGATGCCGGCGGAATGCAGGCCGCCGCCCGGGCTATAGGGCGATGGCGCACCGGCGGCCGTCTGTGCGGCACTGACGCCGTAATAACGCTCATTGTACTTGCTGCTCACCCATGTGGCGCGCGGGCCGGCGGAAATCTGGATGCCGGGGGCGATATCGGTGAAGGCATCGACGGCAACATCGCCGACCACGCCGCTATGGCTGCGGATACCCTGACGGACTTCGCCGCGAACGCGCAGCCAGTCGGTCGGATAAGCCTCGGCGAAACCACCAAGCTCGCCACCGCGCTTGATGCGGGTCATGCCCTTGAGATCGGCGGAATCGCCCTCGTCACGCGGGGAAACCAGCTTGCCGGCCAGACCCATGCTGATCGGGCCATTGTCCAGAAGCGAAATCGAGGCGCTGTCGTTGCGCGAGGTAAAACGTGCGCCCTGCCCCTGACGGCCGAGCGAAATGATGGGCGAAAAGCCGAATTCATTCTTGTTGTCGCCCTGATATTTCGGCGCGGTGAAACCCGCACCACCGAGCTTCAGATACCAGTCGCCCGAAAACCAGCCTTCCGCATGGGCATTGCCCACGGCAAAAAGCGACAGGACACAGGCGGCGGCGGCCGCTGATGGCTTGAACATGAAAGAACCCCAGAAACGCAATACAGACAAGGTGCCCGTAGAATTAGAGGGATTGTCTTTCCATTTCATTAACCAGAGCGGGAAAGCAAACCGGCGGCTACTTCCCCGTCATTCCGGCCCTGAGCCGGCATGACGGGGAAACACCTTAGAACGTCACCTTCTCGAGTGGCGCACGGGTCTTCTCGAACTCCAGCAGCTTCGCCTCGTTCTGCGCAATGTAGTCGCGATTATGCGGAACGGCATCGCGGTCCTTGGCGAGCTGGATCTGGAAGATATGGAAATTTTCGTGGGTAAAGGCCATTTCCGACCCCGCCAGATAAAATTCCCACATGCGGAAGAAACGTTCGTCGTAAAGCGCTATCGCTTCCGCCTTGCGCGCCACGAAACGCTCACGCCAATGCCTGAGCGTATGCGCATAATGCATGGGCAGGATTTCGATATCCTTCACCAGCAGCCCGGATTTCTGGATCGACGGCAGCACCTCGGCAAGCGAGGGTATGTACCCACCGGGGAAAATATATTTTTCGATGAAGGGATTGGTCGCCAGTGCAGGGCTGGGCTGGCCGATGGAATGCAGCACCATCACGCCCCTGTCGTCCAGCACCTCCGCCACCTTGTCGAAATAATCGCGATAATGCGTCGGCCCGACATGTTCGAACATGCCGACGGAAACGATGCGGTCATATTTCTTCGAGGCCGGCAGATAGCGGTAATCCTGCAATTCGAAGCGGACATTACCGGCAAGGCCCCGTTTTGCCGCACGATCGCGGGAAACGCGCAGCTGTTCCTCGCTGAGCGTGATGCCGGTCACGTCGGCACCGGCGCTTTCAGCGATATACATCGCCATGCCGCCCCAGCCGGAGCCGATTTCCAGCACGCTCTGGCCCGGCTCGGTCATCAGCTTGGCCGCTATATGCCGTTTCTTGGCGACCTGCGCCTCATAAAGGCTGATGCCGGGCGGATTGAAATAGGCGCAGGAATATTGCCAGTCCTCATCAAGGAAGAGATCGAACAGCTTGGCACTCAGGTCATAATGATGGGCGACATTGCTCTTGTTGTGATTGACCGGCAGATGCATCTTGATGCGGGCGGCGATGATGCGCGCCATGCCGCGCCAGACCATGCCGAAGGACAGCGCCTCGCTCAGCGTGTTGCCTTTGACCAGTGCGAGGAAATCGTAGATGTCGCCTTCTGCGACCTTCGCCCGGCCCTCCATGTACATTTCAGCGAGCTTCAGCGCCGGATCGGCGGCTATCTCCTGCATGGCGGCTTCATCGGTGAAGTTCAGAACCACCTTTTTTCCCGTGCCGTTGCCGAAAGTGCGGCTGCCGCCCGGGCTGTTGACGGTGAGATCACCGATCTTGATTATCTTTTCGAGAAGAACATGCAGAGACGACGCCATGGCACCCCCAATTGCTAAGTCTCACTTATCAATTTTGCAGACCGTATTCCTTTCGGCACAAGTTTCAAGATAGTCTTATTTCAAAAAAATTGAACGATTTCATCAAGGAAAAAGCCCCGCCGGGGTATACGGCGAGGCTTTTTGGTAAAAAATCATTTCAACCCAGGGTCAGCGCCGCTTCATGGCTTCAGCCAGCGCGGCGGCAAGCGCACCACCGGTTTGCGACCCCTCGTTGCGCTCTTTCGGTTTTGATGTCGCGTGGCGCATGGCGCTGGCATTGCCCTTTTCACGCATCGGCTGCGGCGCTGCCTCGCCGCCATCCTTACGCATGGTGAGGCCGATGCGCTTGCGCTTCACGTCCACTTCCACGACTCGTACCTTGACGACATCGCCCGCCTTGACGACCTCATGCGGGTCTTTCACGAAACGATCGGCAAGCTGCGACACATGCACAAGCCCGTCCTGATGCACGCCGATATCCACGAAGGCGCCAAAGGCGGCGACATTGGTGACCGTACCCTCCAGCAGCATGCCCGGTTTCAGATCGGTGATCTCGTCCACACCTTCGGCAAAGGTCGCGGTCTTGAAGCTCGGGCGCGGGTCGCGGCCGGGCTTTTCCAGTTCGGCGATGATGTCTTTTACGGTGGGCAGACCGAATTGCTCGTCGATGAAAGTCTTCGGATCAAGCGCCTTCAGCGCGGCGCTGTCGCCCATCAGCGAACGCAGATCGCGGCCGCAGGCGGCAACGATCTTTTTCGCCACGCCATAGGCCTCCGGGTGAACCGAGGAAGCATCCAGCGGCTCCTTGCCGTTCGGGATGCGCAGGAAGCCCGCGCATTGCTCGAAGGTGCGCTGGCCGAGGCGCGGCACCTTCAGCAATTCCTTGCGGCTGGCAAACGGCCCGGTCTGGTCACGATGGGCGACGATGGCATCGGCAATCGAGCTGCCGAGACCGGAGACCCGCGCCAGAAGCGGCGACGAGGCCGTGTTGAGATCGACGCCGACGGCGTTCACCGCATCTTCCACCACAGCATCGAGTGAGCGGCTGAGACGGCCCTGATCGACATCATGCTGGTACTGGCCGACACCGATGGATTTCGGTTCGATCTTCACCAGTTCCGCCAGCGGATCCTGAAGACGGCGGGCAATGGAGACGGCGCCGCGCAACGAAACGTCGAGATTGGGGAACTCCGCTGCCGCCCGCTCCGAAGCGGAATAAACGGATGCGCCCGCTTCCGAGACGATGACCTTGGTGGGCTTTGCACCGGAAGCGGAAGCCGGCATCTGCGCCAGAAGATCGGCCACCAGCTTTTCCGTCTCGCGGCTGCCCGTGCCGTTGCCGATGGCGATCAGCTCGACATTGTGTTTGCGAATGAGCAAAGCGAGTTCCGCCTGCGTACCGCGCACATCATTCTTCGGCGGGAAGGGATAGACCGTGCTGGTGTCCAGGAGCTTGCCGGTACCATCCACGATCGCAACCTTCACGCCGGTGCGGATGCCGGGATCAAGCCCCATGGTGGCGCGGGAGCCGGCGGGGGCTGCCAGCAGCAGGTCCTTCAGATTGCGGGCGAAGACATTGATCGCCTCCTCTTCCGCCCGCTCGCGCAACTCGCGCATCAGATCGAGCGACAGCGACATGGAAAGCTTCACCCGCCAGGTCCAGCCAGCGACCTCCATCAGCCATTGATCGGCGGGGCCAACATTGCGGATATCGAAGGCGGCGGCGATGGTGCGCTGCGCGGGTTTCACCGGTGAGGGATCATCCGCATCGACATCGATCGTCAGCGTCAGAATTTCTTCGTTCCAGCCGCGCAGCATGGCCAGCGCGCGGTGGCCGGGCACCGTCGCCCAGCGCTCGAAATGATCGAAATAATCGGAGAATTTTTCGCCCGTCGCCTGTTTGCCGTCCACGACCTTGGCGCGGAAGGTGGCGTTCTGGCGCATGTAATCACGCAGGCGGCCGAGCAGATCGGCATTTTCCGTCATGGTTTCAGCCACGATGTCGCGCGCGCCCTCAAGCGCCGCCTTCACATCGGCCACTTCGCCCTGCACATAAGCTTCCGCCAATTTCGCCGGATCGGCAGCGCGGTTTTCCCAGATGGCTTCCGCAAGCGGGCCGAGACCGCGTTCACGGGCGATTTCCGCGCGGGTGCGGCGTTTCGGCTTATAGGGCAGGTAGAGGTCTTCCAGCTCCGCCTTGGTCCCGGCCTGCATGATCTTGACCATCAGCTCGTCGGTCATCTTGCCCTGACCGGTGATGGAATCGACGATGGAGGCGCGGCGCGCATTGAGTTCGCGCAGATAGACGAGACGTTCCGAAAGCGTGCGCAGCTGGGTGTCATCAAGCCCTCCGGTCACTTCCTTGCGGTAACGGGCGATGAAGGGAACGGTCGCGCCCTCGTCCAGCAAGGCCACCGCCGCCTTCACCTGATCGGGGCGGGCGTTGATTTCGGAGGCGATGAGCGTGGTGAGGCGGGCATTATCTGCGGTCATGAGGTTCTCTGATGTCACATCTGGAGCGGCGAACATAATGTCTGATTGTGGCGTGACAACAAGAGGCGGGAACGATTCCACAGGAAAGGCTGACTTCAAGGGAAAGACGGGCATTTGCGGCGCTTTCTCCTTGACCTTTCGCCCCCCTGCCCTTAACGCCCCTGACACAAGGTTACTGGCGAATTTGCAGGGGTATTGACCATGAAAGTTCTGTTGATCGGTTCCGGCGGACGCGAACATGCGCTGGCGTGGAAAATCGCCCAGTCTCCCTTGCTTGAAGAATTTTATGCCGCCCCCGGCAATCCAGGCATCGCCGACCACGCGACACTCGTTTCGCTTGATGTGGAAGACCATGCGGCCGTCATCGCCTTTACGAAAGAAAAGGCAATCGACTTCGTTGTCGTCGGCCCGGAAGCGCCGCTGGTTGCGGGTCTGGCGGATGATCTGCGTGCCGCCGGCATCGCCACCTTCGGACCGTCGAAAGCGGCGGCCCAGCTTGAAGGCTCCAAGGGCTTCACCAAGGATCTCTGTGCGCGCTACGATATTCCGACCGGCGCTTACCAGCGTTTCAAGACTGCCGAACCGGCCAAGGACTATGTTCGTGCACAGGGTGCGCCGATCGTCATCAAGGCGGACGGACTTGCCGCCGGCAAGGGCGTAACCGTGGCCATGACCGAAGCGGAAGCGCTTACCGCCATCGACGACTGTTTCGACGGCGCTTTCGGTGCAGCTGGCGCCGAAGTGGTGGTGGAGGCCTTCCTCGACGGCGAAGAAGCCAGCTTCTTCTGCCTTTCCGACGGCAAGACCGCGCTGGCGCTCGCCACCGCGCAGGATCACAAGCGTGTCGGCGATGGCGATACCGGCCCGAATACCGGCGGCATGGGCGCCTATTCTCCCGCCCCCGTCATGACATCGGCCATGGTGGAGCGCACCATGAAGGAAATCATCGAGCCGACGATCTCGGGCATGGCCAAGGATGGTAATCCCTTCTCCGGCGTGTTCTTCGCCGGCCTGATGATTACCGCCAAGGGCCCGGAACTCATCGAATATAACGTCCGTTTCGGCGATCCCGAATGCCAGGTGCTGATGATGCGCCTGAAAAGCGATCTGCTGCCGATCCTCTACGCCACCGCCACCGGCACGCTGGACAAGGTTGAGGCGGAATGGCGCGACGACGCTGCGCTGACTGTCGTTCTTGCCTCGAAGGGTTATCCCGGCGCTTACGACAAGAATACGCCGATCGCCCATATTCCCGAGGCGAGCGAAGAGGCGAAGGTCTTCCATGCCGGAACCGCGCTGAAGGACGGCAGTCTGGTGGCGACGGGTGGACGCGTGCTGAACGTCACCGCCCTTGGGAAGACAGTGACGGAAGCGCAGGCCCGAGCCTATGCGCTGGCGGACAAGGTGGAATGGGAAAACGGCTTTTGCCGCCGCGATATCGGCTGGCAGGCTGTCGCGCGCGAAAAGGCCTGATCCTTAAGGAAAACGCGGTTGGGAGCGAATATTTCGTTCAATTTTTACCAAGTTTGCTGACCCGATGGAAACGAAACACCGGTAATACTTGCCGGAATATTGAATGGCGCACTGTGCCTCGATCACGAGGCCGCGCCGTCATTTCGGGGGCTTTTCGATGCGTCGTCTTTTTCTGACAGCTGTTATCGCGCTGACCGGCGGGTCGGCGATGGCATCTTCCATCGAATATATAAACGGCGTGCACGTGGCCAATGGCAGCTTCGTTCGTCGTGATTGCGCGGGCTGCCAGCCCGTGAAGGGCAAAGCCGCAACACAAGGTTATGCGGTTCCCTCCATTGAGCCCGGCACGCAGCACACGGAAATGCGCGAAGTCGACGGCAAGCGCACCCTGGTGCGCACCGAAGCCTGGCTTGGCGGTGCGCCCGTCACCTTCATCAGCACCAATCCCGCATGGATGACGGAAACCTCCGGCACCGCCATCGCGACCTATGACGAGGCAGAACCCGCGGCACATCCGGTTGAGACGGTTTCGACACCGGCCGGCATCGACGTGACGACGACCACGGCAGCCGTCAAGGAACTTTCCACCGAAAACGCAGCCGAGCCGGCCAGCGCCTCGGTAATCGGCGCGCCCCAGTTCCCGGATTTCAAATTGCGCGGCAACTGACCGGCCGATCACGTTTTTGATGACGAACGTCAAATAATCGCGTCATCGCTGCATTCCCGAAATGACACTGCAACCATGCGGGGAATATTGCTTTCTCCGCCGCTTATTCTGCCTATGAGGCCTGATAAAGCATTCGCTAATTAAATATTTATTCAAATTTTTAGCCGCTAAGTGCCTTTATAGTGCGATGCAGCACAGGATGAGGCCACGGCGCGGACACGCGCTTTTCTGGCTTTTTATCGCGCATCATGCGCCTCTCCCTTCTCTGAAACATCGGTACCGCGCGGCATTTTCAGGCGCGCAATTCCAAACGCTTGTGAGCGCCCATGAAGAACCTTTCCATTTCCCGTCAACTGATCGTTCTCGTGGTGGCCCTGATGGCCGCCTTCGCCGTGGCGACGTTTTACCAGCTGAAATCCGCCACCGATGCTATCTATGAGGAACGCTACGGCATGCTGCGGACGCAGGTGCAATCGGCGATCTCCATCCTGCAATCCTTCAACGACAAGGAAAAGGCCGGAACGCTTTCGCGCGACGAGGCCATGAAACAGGCTTACGCGACTGTCAGCGCCATGCGCTTCACCCCCGATGGCTATCTCTTCGGTTATGACTACGACGTGACGATGAAGTTCCATCCCGATGCCAAGCGCGTCGGCGAAAGCTTCAAGGGCAAGCCTGACAGCAAGGGTTTCGCCTATCGTGACGAATTGGTGCGGCTTGGCCGCAATGGCGGCGGCCAAACGGATTTCTACGGCCCGAAGCCCGGTATGGAAGGCAATGATTACGCCAAGAGCTCCTATGCCCTTGCCTTTGAGCCCTGGCAGGTGGTGGTCGTGACCGGCGTTTACATCGATGATCTGAACGCGCAGGTTCGCGGCGATGTGATGAAGGCGCTGTCGATCGGCGCGCTGATCTTCGTGCTGGCGCTTGCCGCCGCTTTCTACGTCATCCGTGGCATTTCGAAGCCGCTCGGCGACATCCACCGCGCGCTTGGCGAAGTGGCCAATGAGAACGTCTCGCTTGCCATTCCCCATACCGGCCTCACCAACGAAGTGGGCATGATGGCGAAGGCCACCGCCTCGCTTCAGGACAAGGTGCGTGAGCGCCACGCCATGCAGCGCCGTGAGGAAGAACAGCAGCGGCAGCTCAATGCCGAGCGCCAGAACAATCTCGACATGCAACGCGACGAAGCCGAATTGCAGGCACGCGTCGTCGCCACCATCGGCGAGTCCCTCGAGAAGCTCGCTGGCGGCGATCTGACCGTGCGTTGCGGCGATCTTGGCAGCCGTTACGCGGCGCTGCGCGACAATTTCAACGAGGCCCTGACCCATCTTGACGCCGCCATGGCCAAGGTGAACTCCAAGAGCATCGATATTGGCGGCTCCAAGGAGGAAATCCGCAAGGCCTCCAACGAGCTTTCGCAGCGCACCGAACGGCAGGCTGCCAATCTGGAAGAAACGTCCGCAGCGCTCGACGAGCTGACGGTCGCGGTGCGCCAGACGGCGGAAGGGGCGGCCGATGCGGCCAAGCGCGTTACCACCGTCAGCTCGGAGGCCATGCGCAGCGACCGGGTGGTGGAAGAAGCAATTACCGCGATGAGCGGTATCGAACAATCCTCCGACCAGATTTCGAACATCATCGGCGTGATCGACGACATCGCCTTCCAGACCAACCTTCTGGCGCTGAATGCCGGTGTTGAAGCGGCGCGTGCCGGTGAGGCTGGCAAGGGCTTTGCCGTGGTGGCGCAGGAAGTGCGCGAATTGGCGCAGAAATCCGCCGCCGCCGCCAAGGAGATCAAGGACCAGATCGCCCGCTCTTCCGCCCAGGTGGAAAATGGCGTGCGGCTTGTCGGCGAGGCCGGCGATGCCCTGAAGCGCATCTCGGACCAGATCAAATCCGCCAACGAGATCGTCAGCAAGATTGCCCATTCGGCTGCCGAACAGGATACGACGCTGCGATCGATCTCTTCCTCGCTCAACCAGCTCGATGTTGCCACCCAGCACAATGCCGCCATGGCGGAAGAAACCACGGCTTCGGCGGAAGCGCTGGCGGTGGATACCGAAGAGCTGCTGAACCTCATCCGCGGCTTCCGCGTCTCCTCCGGCCATCAGCTTCATGGCATGGCGCACGAGATGCGCATGGCGGGGTGACCACGAACGGTCTCATGCGATTGAAACAAAAATGCCGGGCACAGACCCGGCATTTTTGCGTGCTCTCCAACATGTTCCCCACACATTCGGCGTCATCCTCGGGCTCGACCCACCCACATCTTCAGCGGGGAATGGATCTCGCCTCAAGGGCGAGAATGACGGAGGAGAGTATCAGCACGTTCGGAAATGAGCCATGCCGTGTCTGCGTGGCCTCGTCTCAACGAGAAAGCGCATCCAGCCGGTCAATATCGGCAGGTGAAAATACGGCAATACCGGCCTTTTCGAGCAGCGCCGCCGTCACACCATTGCCCGCATGTTTAACGCCAGAAAACGAACCATCGTAAATCGCAAGCGACCCGCATGACGGGCTGCCGTCGATCAGAAGCGCGTGGGTGCAACCATTGGCCCTGGCGAAGGCGAGCGCCTTTTCCGCACCGGCGATGAACTCAGCCGTGACATCGCCACCGGTTACTTCCAGCACACGGGCGCGGCCTTCGAGCACATCGAGGCCGGAGGCCCCTTTCTCGATTTCCGCCGGCGGGCGCGGCACGGGCATGCCGCCCGCCATTTCCGGACAGATTGTCACCAGCCTGCCCTCACTTCGCCAGCGGTCTATCGCCGGGTGGGAGAAGGGTTTGCCTTTGCCGTCATAGCGTACGGGCTGGCCGAGGAGGCAGGCGCTGATGAGGATTTTAGGAGGCGTGTGGGTCAATGGGAAATCATCCTGCGAAAGCGCAAGCCTCGAAGTACCCTCCTCTGTCCTGCCGGACATCTCCCCCACAAGGGGGGAGATCGGCAAGTGGGACACTCCCCGCCAAAGCCGTAACATAAAGATAGTCGAGAGGTCGCCACGATTCGATCTCCCCCTTGTGGCGGAGATGTCCGGCAGGACAGAGGGGGGTGAGCCGCGCACACTGACATGTACGGCTACCCCAAGCTCCCTCACCCCGTGATCTTCGAAAAATCCGCAACCGTTCCGGTGGCTTCGCGGATGGCCTTCAGCAACGCCAGACGGTTTGCACGGATGGCCGCATCCTCGTCATTGACGAGCACATCCTCGAAGAACTTGTCCACGGGCGCGCGCAACGTCGAAAGCGCCTGCATGGCCGAGCGGAAATCTTCGCCCGCAACAGCCTTCGCAGCATCTGCAGACGCGGTCCTGATCGCCGCATAGAGCGCCTTTTCAGCATCGAGTTTCAACAACTCTTCCGAAACGCCATCGGCTACCACGGTGCCCTTCTTTTCCTCGGCGGCCAGAAGCTGGGTGGCCCGCTTGGCGCCTGCCAGAAGGTTGCGGCCATCCTCGCCGGTGATGAAGGCGGTGAGCGCCTCGACACGGCGAGCGATCATCAGCAGATCGTCGGACTCAGGTGTGAGGACGGCGTCAATCAGGTCGTAACGCGCGCCGAGGTCGCGCAGGTAGACTTTCAGGCGGTCATGGAAGAAGGAGAGAAGGTCCGCATCCTTCGCAACGCTCAGCAGCGAAAGGCGCACGTTTTTCTCGAGCAGAATGCGCACGACGCCGAGCGCAGCGCGGCGCAGCGCGAAGGGGTCCTTCGAACCCGTCGGCTTTTCATCAATGGCCCAGAAACCGACGAGCGTGTCGAGCTTATCGGCCAGAGCGACCGTGATCGCCACCTTATCGGCCGGCAGGCGGTCGGAGGGACCCTGCGGCTTGTAATGGTCTTCGATCGCGGCGGCCACGCTCTCGTTTTCACCCTGCAGCGTCGCATATTTGCGGCCCATCAGGCCCTGAAGCTCGGGGAATTCGCCGACAGCTTCGGTACGCAGGTCGGCTTTCGCCAGCACCACAGCGCGGTCCACCAGAGCGGCATCGGCGCCGACGACCGGGGCCAGCGCCTTCGCCAGTTCGCGAATTCGCGTTACACGCTCGCCCTGCGATCCAAGTTTGGCATGGAAGGTGACATTGAGCGCATCGAGCTTCGCCATGCGCTGGTCGAGCGGCTTCTTGAGATCGAGGCCGAACTTCGCAGCCGATTCCTTCAGCGTTTCCAGATCGGGCAGATCGCCCTGGTCGCGGTTCCAGAAATGGCGGGCATCCGAAAGGCGGGCGCGCACGACCTTGCCATTGCCATGGATGATTTCCTTACCGCCATCGCTTGCCTCGATATTCGAGATCAGGATGAAGCGGTTGGAAAGCCCCTCTTCCGCACCCTGCGCGCGGGTGACGAAACACTTCTGGTTGGTCTTGATGGTAAGCCGGATGATTTCCGCCGGGATTTGCAGATAGTCTTCCTCGAAGGTGCCCATCAGCACCTGTGGCCATTCGACGAGGCCGGAAACTTCTTCCAGCAGGCCTTCGTCTTCCACCAGGTCGAGACCATTGGCGAAAGCAAGGTCCTTGGCGTCGTGCAGGATGATATCCTTGCGGCGCTCGGCATCGAGAATGACCTTCGCCTTTTCAAGGCTCGAGACATAGTCCTCGAAACGGCGCACGGTGATCGGGCCGGGCGCATGGAAACGATGGCCATAGGTGACGTTGCCGGCAACGATGCCGTCGATCACAAAGGGAATGACCTGCGTTTCGTCATGTTCGGGGCCGAACAGGCAGACGATGGATTGCAGCGGGCGCACCCAGCGCAGGCTTTCCGAGCCCTTGCCTTCGATACCGGCATAACTCGAGCCCTTCGGCATGGAGGCCGGGCCGGAGCGCATGGATTTCGGCCAGGGGAAAGAGCGGATGATGCCGGGCATCACCTCGGCGATGATCTCTTCCGCCGGGCGGCCGGGTTTGTTGATGATGGCGATATAGAAATCGCCCTTCTTCGGATCGGAAACGACTTCAGCCTGCGAAATATCGCTCAGGCCCGCACCGCGCAGAAAGCCCTCAATGGCCTTTTCATTGGCATCGGTACGCGGACCTTTTTTTTCTTCACGCACATCGGCGGAGCGGGCGTTGAGGCCGCGAATATCCAGCGTCAGACGGCGCGGCGTCCAGTATTCGCGCGCACCCTCATAGGTAAGCCCTCTCTCCACAAGCGCGTCGGTGACGAGTTTCTTCAGATCGCCAGCCGCCTTGCGCTGCATGCGGGCGGGGATTTCCTCGGAGCGGAGTTCAAGCAGAAGATCAGGCATGGGATCAGGACTTTATCTGTTGTCGGACGATTGCGGTCGGCTTAGCAAGCAACGCGGCAAAAGTCACCAAGGCATTCGGTTAAATTACCGCCGGCGGGCGTTACCAGCCGCCGCCGCCACCGCCGCCGCCGCCCGAGCCGGAGAAACCACCACCGCCACCGCCGGAAAAGCTGGAACCGGAGGAACTGACGGGCTGGGGAATGGTGGAGGCGATGGTATTTGCCATGGAGGTGGAGAAGCCGCCGATCCTGTCGCCGAAGCTGCCGTAATTTCCGCCCAAATACCAGCCGGGCGCATAACTTGCAGCAACGGCACCGGCAGCGGCTGTCGCAAGCCAGGTCTCGAAAGTGCGGCTCCACGGTTTTTCGACGCCGAGCGCCACCGCATAGGGCAGCAATTTCTCGAAATGCTGCGGCGACATGGCGGGGGCGCCAGCGGTGTTCATCCGGTCCTTTTCCGCCAGCGTCAGATAGGTTCGGAGACCTTCGATGCCATCCATCAGCTTGCGGCCAAGCGGCGTCGGCGCACCCATCAGGAACAGGAAAAGCGCATTTGTGAGTACGATGCCGCCGATGGCGGCCAGCGCCAGCGACTTGGTGTCATGTGTCACATCCAGCAGGATTTGCGTGGCGATGCCGCCAATGGCGGAAAAGGCCACAAAACCGGCAAAGGCCAGCATGACGATGCCGCCGATGCGTTTGCGCAGCGGTGCGCCACGCGAGAACTGCCGGCCGATGCCGATCGACAGGATGCTGAAGAAGAATGCGAAAAAGCCGAAGACCAGAACGGCGGCAATGGCGCTTTCATCGAGATCGCCGAACACCAGCGTCGCAACGATGATGGCGATGCTGAAGAAGATGCCGAACACGGTGTAACCGGCGTTGCTGCGGTAATATTTGCCGCGATGTTCTTTCTCTATCGCCGCGCGGAACTGCGTTCCGACCTTTTCGACCTCCGCACCATGGGCCTTGTCGATGGTCAGCGTCTCCCCCGCACCGCCGATGGAGGCAAGCAGCGTCTTCTGCCCGGTCGGCAGATCGGCAGCGGTTGCCTTTTCCGTGCGCCTGATGACGATGGCGTTCTTCAGGTCTTCCAGAACGACAAAACCCTTCACCGCAAGATCAAGGGCCGAGGCGGAGAGCGCCGTCCAGCCCGCGCCGGAAAAACCGCGGTTATCGACATAGTTGACCAGAGCCGGGGAAAGCCCCTCCGGCGCATCCCAGCGCGGCACGACTACGCCTTTTGCGGGATCACGGCCGACGGCGAACCAGGCCCTCAGATAATAGAGGAGCACGGCGAAAAGCCCGCCGCCCGAAAGCAGAATGGCGAGATTATCCCGCAGCCACCAGCCTGCCTCCTGCGAGGTATCAGGTGCGGCGATGGCGCCCTTGGGCAGCTTGACGGCAACCGTCATGCCCTCGCCCACCGAAAACGGGCGGGTGGAGGCGAAGAACACCTCGTTGCCTTCGTTCAGAATCCGCGCATCCTTGCCCTTGGCGCCAAGCGGGCCGGTGAAGACGGCGGTATCCGTGGCCTTCACACCCTGCGGCAGAGTGATGGTCGCGGAAATCTCGCCCATGGGGAATTGCCAGCCATTACCGGTGACGTTCCAGGTCAGCTCGTCATAATCGCTGAAATAACGGATCTGCCGGGCGGTGGTATAGGTGATCTGGAAGATATGCTCACCAGTCGGCAGAAAGCGGTCGGCGCTGCCGGTATAGATGCGGATGCCGCCATCGATATTTTCGGTGCGCCAGTTTTCCGGCGCGCCATCGCGCTCCACCGAAACGACGTTGAAATCCACCTTGGTGCGGCGGTTGTTCGCATCCAACGCATAAAGCGGGAAATCGCGGAAGATGCCGCGCTTGATGTTCCGGCCCTCGGCGCGGGCGGTGATGGTTTCCGTCACCGCCAGCTTGCCATCCGCCGCCACCTCGATGACGGAATGGTAGGAGCGGATGAATTCCTCCGCAAAAGCCGGGAAGGCCGCGCCCAGGAAGACGAGCAGCGCGAGAAGTCTTGCGGCGATGGTCTTCACGGGCGGTCCCTCCTCAATGGCTTCAGTGCTGCGGCTCGGCAGCGCTTTCCTTTTCGGTATAGTCGACGCCCAGCGAGGCGAGCGCTTTCCAGTAGGCGGGATAGGTTTTGCCCACGCAGGCGGGGTTCTGGATGGCGATACCACCGATCTTCAGCGCCGCGAGCGCAAAGCTCATGGCGATACGGTGGTCGGCAAAGGTATCGATGGAAGCATCGACCGTCTGGCCCGCGAGAGCCGGATCGGAATGCACGATCAGATCGTCGCCTTCTTCATGCGCCAGACCGTCGCGGATTTCATTGAGGCCGAGCGAGACAGCGCGGATGCGGTCGCATTCCTTAACGCGCAGATTGGCGATGCCGACGAAACGCACTGGCGTCTCGTTGAAGGCGGCCAGAACCGCGATGGTCGGAATGGCGTCCTGCATCTGCGAGCCGTCGATTTCGGCGGGCAGATGCGGAAACTTTGCCATAACCTCATAGGCCTTGGCATCCGGCTGGGTGAATTTGTCGGCGGGCGTGCCGATATCGATGGCGCCGCCGGTCAGAAGTTCCACGCCCCAGAGATAGGTGGCGGCGGAGGCATCCGGCTCGATGTGGAAATCGGTTGCCGTGTAACCCGTCGGATGCACGCGCCAGATGGCGTTGCTGACCCGCTCAATCTTCGCGCCGAAAGCTTCCATGGCGGATGTAGTGAGATCGATATAGCCCTTCGCGCCGATTTCCTCGCCTTTGAGAATGATATCGACAGGCTTGTCGCCGCAGGCAGCAGCCATCAGAAGTGCCGACACATACTGGCTGGAGAGGTTGGCATCGATGGTGACGCTGCCTTTCGGGAACCCTGTGCCCTTGCCGCAGACGGTGACGGGCGGGCAGCCGGTCGGCGCTTCCGCTTCGACGCCGAGGGAGCGCAGGGCTTCCACCAGCGGCATGATCGGGCGTTTGCGCATGTGCTCGTCGCCATCGATGATGACGGCGCCATCCACAAGTGCTGCCGCCGCAGTGAGGAACCGCGTGGCGGTGCCGGCATTGCCAAGGAAAAGCGGCTTTTCCGGCTGCTGCAAAACACCGGTGCCTTCCACCACAAAGGTGGTGGCATCCGGTTCGGTTACCTTGACGCCCATCTCGCGCAGGGCTTCGGCCATATAAAGCGTGTCATCGCTTTTCAGCGCACCGGTCAGCCGGCTTTTGCCCTTGGCGAGGCCAGCCAGCAGAAGCGCGCGGTTGGTGATGGATTTGGAGCCGGGCGGCTCGACCTTGCCGGAAAGCGGGTGGCCGGGCGGTGTAATGGTCAGTTCGATCATGATTGTCGTCTTGTCAAAGAATGCGGCGAAGAGCCGGATTATCGGAATTTGAACGGGAGGTTTTAAGCCGCCGAAGAAGCAATGCGCTTAGAATTTCACGGTCGGCACGGCGCGGTCGGCCGGGTTCTCGATCTCGAAATAGGGCGCCTTGGAAAATCCGAACTGGCCTGCAACCAGATTGGACGGGAAGCTTTCCACCTTGACGTTGAGATCGCGGGCAGCGCCATTGTAATAACGGCGCGACATCTGGAGTTCACCTTCGATGGTTTCCAGCGACCGCTGCAATTCCAGAAAGTTCGTATTGGCCTTGAGATCGGGATAGGCTTCGGCCAGCGCAAAGAGCTTGCCGAGCGCCTGCGACAGCAGCCCTTCGGCCTGGGCACGACCTTCAACATCCCCCGCCGGCACGGCCTGCGCCCGGTTGCGCATGGCGATCACCTCTTCGAAGGTGCTTTTTTCATGCGCCGCGTAACCCTTCACGGTCTCGATGAGGTTGGGAATGAGATCGGCTCGGCGCTTCAGCTGCACGTCGATGCCCGACCACGCCTCTTCCTTCATCTGCCGCGCCTTGACCAGACCGTTATAGATGAAGACGACATAAAGCGCGATTGCCGCGATGATTGCCAGCGTGATGAACATGAATTGCGATTCCCAGCTTCGTTGCGCGCACGATAGCCGCTCATTACCGCAAAGTCATGGGGCTTCGCTCATTCTGTCCGTTTTTGCCGGAAGCGACACGCTGCGGTAAGCAAACACCCGTTATTTATAAAAGACGGTACAATATAATTTCAGACCGGATACCTTGCGTACAAAAAGAGTATAGGAGGCAAGCCTGTAGCCTCGCTCGGCCCAATACTCCTTGTTTCCCTCCAGATGATTCCAGCCGTCTATGACCCAGTCGAGCATTTTCGTATTGCGCGTGTAGTGCATGCGGACGAGCGCGCTGCCCACATCGAGAGAGCGCTGGCCGCTATCCTTGCACTCCATGCGGGTGACGATCATTCCGAAAGAACGCAGCTTGTCGGCACGGGCAAAGGCATCGTTGCCGCTCATCCAGTCCGTCGTTTCCGCAGCCGCGCTGTTGCCGAGAATGGATCCGAGTGTAAGCACAAATAAAAAACAGAAATTTCTAATATTATTCACGGTTAAACCCATCGCTTTATTCAGCATACCAATCCACACAAAATAAAAGGCCGTCAAGAACGGCCTTTCAAATTCATCAAAACTTTGGACAACAGCTTACCACCAAAAATCAGGCAGCCCGGCTCCAGTTCAGCCCGCCCGCATCCGTCAGCAGGAAGGCCTCGCCGCAGGCTTTCGCCAGCGTGCGCACGCGCAGAATATAGCTCTGGCGTTCCGTCACCGAGATCACGCCGCGTGCATCCAGAAGATTGAAGACATGGCTTGCCTTGATGCACTGGTCATAGGCCGGGAATACGCATTTATGCAGGCGCTGATTGTCGTTATCACCGGGCGCACCGGCGGCGAGAAGCGCCAGGCATTCCTTTTCGGCGTCGATGAAATGGCGATGCAGCATGGCCGTATCGGCAAATTCGAAATTATGGCGGGAATATTCTTGCTCGGCCTGCAGGAAGACATCGCCATATGAAATCTTCTCTTCACCCTCGCGGCCGTTAAAATTCAGGTCGTAGACATTGTCGACGCCCTGAACATACATGGCGAGGCGTTCCAGACCATAGGTCAGCTCGCCCGTAACCGGCGAGCATTCGATGCCGCAGACCTGCTGGAAGTAGGTGAACTGCGACACTTCCATGCCGTCGCACCAGCATTCCCAACCGAGACCCCAGGCGCCGAGCGTCGGGCTTTCCCAGTCGTCTTCGACAAAGCGCACGTCATGCAGCAGCGGATCGAGGCCGATCGCCTTCAGCGAACCGAGATAGAGTTCCTGCAGATTGGACGGGTTGGGTTTCAGGATGACCTGATACTGGTAATAGTGCTGCAGGCGGTTGGGGTTTTCGCCGTAACGGCCGTCGGACGGGCGGCGCGACGGCTGCACATAAGCAGCCTTCCACGGCTTCGGACCAAGCGCGCGGAGCGTCGTCGCCGGATGAAACGTGCCCGCGCCCACTTCCATATCGTAGGGCTGCAGCACCGCGCAGCCCTTGTCGGCCCAGTAGTTGTGCAGCGTCAGGATAAGCGCCTGAAAGGAACGCTTGGGGTTCATATGGTCTGGAATATCGGTCATTGCAGTCATCGCGGCGTTAGGAGGAGAAGTAAGCACTTACTTACTTCGGATGCGGACTGGTGCCACGGCATGGCGAAGGGGTCAAGGATTTATGCGCTTCGACGCCGCCTTACGTCTCATCCTCGCGCTTCACGCGGTATTCGCCGGTTTCCGGGTCCTTGATCAGCGTGCCGATGGCGCCGGTCTCGCGTTCCTTCTCGCGCTGTTTCGATTTCGCGGAAAGCTTTTCCGCATCGCGGACGAAGCGGCGGTAAAGGATGACGGATCCCACCACCAGAAGAATGATTGTAATAAGCTGCGCCATAAGGCTCTATTCCCGCGACATCATAGACCGAAACGCGACCACAATGCCTTTTCTTCGGCAACTTCCGCAAGCCCCGAGACGGTGCCTGCCGCGAGCCTTTCGGCATTGAGGCCGAGGGCCGTATTCACGCCCGGCACTTTTTTGCCGAACAGCGAGCGCCCGCCGCTAACGAGCTGGAGCTTGACCTTTTCACCGTAACGGCGGCGCAGAATCTCGCGCATGTCGCCCAGCCCGTCGATCAGGCCGAGGTCGAGACCACGCATGCCGGTCCAGAACAGGCCGGAGAAGATCGCCTCATCGTCCTTCAGCTTCGAGCCGCGGCGCATCTTGACCATGTCGATGAAAACATTGTGGATTTCGACCTGAAGCGACTTCAGGTAGTCGATATCGCCTTCCTTTTCCGGCTGGAAGGGATCAAGGATGACCTTGTTCTCGCCGGCCGTATAGACACGGCGCTCCACGCCGAGCTTCTTCAGCATTTCCGGAAAACCGAAACCACCGGAAACGACACCGATCGAACCGACGATGGAGGTGGGATCGGCGATGATCTCGTCGCCGGCAAGCGCGATCATGTAACCGCCGGAGGCTGCAACGTCCTCCACGAAGATCAGAACCTTCTTTTCCTTCTCCTCGGCAAGCTGGCGGATGCGGTTATAGATCATCCTTGCCTGCACCGGCGAACCGCCGGGCGAGTTGAGAGAAATGGCGACGGCCGGCGCATCCTTGACGGCGAAGGCCTTCTCCAGAAGGGGGGCGTAGGAGGCGAGATTGAGCGCGGGGCGGAACTGGTTGCCGCCGGCCATGATCGCGCCATGCATGCGCACCACCGGGATGACGAGCTCTTTTTTACGAAAGCGTTTCGGCACCAGATACTTCAAAAAACCCACTATTCAATCCTCGCAGCATTTATCCGTTCGTCACGGATGTATGTATCGCCCCGCAAAACACAATGGTTTGCGGCTGGCGGAACCCCGATATTTATGGCGCCGGCCGGATTGCCCTTACATTACGCGAATAGGCGGCGCGGCCATTGTTCAGGTCATCCACGAAGGGGGTGAAGGCGTGACTGCCGTTTTCATGCATGATGAGCGGTGCGCGGAAGGACAGCCGCGCACGCGAACCCTTGATGGCGGTGACGAGCATGCGCACCGCGTCCTCACGGGCACGCGGATGGATGAGGGTGATTTCGATGCCGCCGAAACGGCTGCCGCAGGCGGCGATGATCTCCGCCACCGATTGCGGCCTTGAAATCAGGGAAAGCTGCCCGCCCGAAACCATGATCGCACCCGCGGTCCTGATCCAGTCTTCAAACAGACCCTCCGTCATGGCGTGGGCCTCGGCCTTCAGGGCATCCGGCGTGCGGCGGTCGCCTGCGTCATTATAGGGCGGGTTCATGATGACGTGATGGAAATAGTCATCGGGCAATCCCGCCTCAATGCGTGCTTTCGCTCGCAGGGTCACATCGGCCTCGCGCACGCTGACACGGGCGGAAAAAGCAGCGTTTTCGGGCAATTCGAGACTGCGATGGGCAAATTGCACCATTTCCGGCGCGCGTTCGTAGAGCGTCACCTCGGCCTTTTCGAGCCGCGCCGCAACTGCCATGCCGGCAGCTCCCGCACCCGCGCCGAGATCGGCGATCCGGCAGGCGCGATCGTCCGCCACCAGTGACGCCAGAAGCATGGCGTCCATTCCGGCCCGGTGCCCCCTGCCCTTCGGCTGGATGATGTGAAACCGGCCCCGGTGAAAGGCATCGATCGTTTCGGAAATGCCGCCGCCCACCGCCGTTCAAGCCTCTTCGTTGCGCAACTCGTCGCCCAGCCCGGCATCGATGAGAATGCGGCGGGCCTGGTCCGCCCGATCTTCCTCCACCAGAAACCGACGGGGCAAAAGGCCGAGCGATCCCTCCAGAATACTCATCGCCTGATCGGCAATGAGGCAGTGGATGCCGGCATCCTTCATCAGGCTTTCAGCGAAGGACAGAAGCACTGCATCGTTGGTACGGATCAGTTCACGCATGGATAAGCCCTAAATTCCCATCTTTTTGAATGGCTAGCGGCAATTCGCCCCTTGCCGCGCAAGGCGTCAGTTTTTATTGTCGAATTCAAATTCGAACTGGAGTCCTGTCCCTTGGGCGTCGTCATACCGCTTGAAGAAAGCAAAAACAAACTCGCATCCGTCAAGCCGCTTGTCGACCTGACCCGCCCCGACATGGAACGGGTGAACCAGCTTATCCTTTCCAAGGCCGGTTCCGATGTCCAGATGATACCCGAAGTGGCCAATCATCTCATCTCCTCCGGCGGCAAGCGCCTGAGGCCGATGCTGACGCTCGCCTCGGCCTCGATGTTCGGTTACGAGGGCGACAACCACATCAAGCTCGCCACCAGCGTGGAATTCATGCATACGGCGACGCTTCTGCATGACGATGTGGTCGATGAGAGCGATCTGCGCCGCGGCAAATCCACAGCCCGCACCATCTGGGGCAACCAGGCGAGCGTTCTCGTCGGCGACTTCCTGCTCGGCCAGGCGTTTCGCATGATGGTGGATGTCGGCTCTCTCGATGCGCTCGACGTGCTGTCCACCGCCGCCTCCGTCATCGCCGAGGGCGAAGTGCTGCAGCTTTCGGTCGCCAAGAACATGGAAACGACCGAAGACGATTATCTGCAGGTGATTCGCGCCAAGACGGCCGCCCTTTTCGCGGCGGCGGCGGAAGTCGGCCCCATCGTCGCCAAAACCGACAAGGCGACCCGCAGCGCGCTGAAATCCTACGGCATGAATCTCGGCCTCGCCTTCCAGCTCGTTGACGACGTGCTGGATTACGGTGGAAAGTCCGCCGATCTCGGCAAGAATACCGGCGACGATTTCCGCGAAGGCAAGATCACGCTGCCGGTCATACTGTCCTATCGCCGCGGCACGCAGGATGAGCGCGCCTTCTGGCGCACCGCCATTGAAAAAGGCGAAAGCAGCGACGAGAACCTCGAAAAGGCGCTTGGCCTGATCACCAAATATAACGGTCTTGGCGATACGATCGGCCGCGCCACGCATTATGGCACCATTGCCCGTGACGCGCTCGCGCCGCTGCCGCAGAGCCCGTGGAAAGACGCGCTTCTGGAAGTGATCGACTTCTGCATCGAGCGTCTGAACTGACGCTAGAGGCCGGGCGAACGGCGGATGGAAAAGACCATCCGCCCGAGGTTCCGGGCCAGCTTCTCCGCAAGGTGTGATTGTGGCCGGGGCCATAATTTCTTGCGGCGTTGCTTCAAAAAAGCCATTCTATCGTGACCAACAATGGAAACTGATTTTTCCGTGCTTCTGCACAAAGGCAAAGGTTCCCTCATGCGGCGTAAACCAGCACTCCGTCTTCTCTGCAGCGCGGCTCTCGCCGCTGCTCTCGCAATCGGCGCGGGTGCAAGCCCCGGCTTTGCGGAGACGAAGGCGAAACCGGAAGACAAAGCCGTTACGTTCGATCCCGGCAAGGTAAATACCTTCTCCGGCGCCTTCCTCGCCGGGCGCAATGCCGATGTCGATCAGGACTATCCGACCGCGATTTCGCTCTACAAGAAGGCGCTTGAATTCGATCCGGCCAATACGGAAATCCGCCAGCGGCTGATGATCGCCGAACTTCTGAGCGGCAATTTCGAAGCCGGCGCCAAGATCGCCGATTCGATGAAGGACGATACCTCGGTGGAGCGTGTCACGACCATCGTGCGCGGTCTGGACGCCATCAAGGACAAGGAATTCGCCAAGGCCGAGAAGATCCTGAAATATACCGGTCCGAACGATCTCGACCGCATGGTCAATACGCTTTTGACCGCCTGGGCGCGTGCCGGTTCCGGCAAGCCGAAGGAAGCGCTGGCGCTCGTCAACAATATGAAGGGCCCGGGCTGGATTTCGATCTTCCAGAAATACAATGCGGCGGCCATCGCCCTTGTTTCCGGCAATACTGAAGCCGCCCGCAAGAGCCTGAACGAAGCGGTGACGGACCGCGAAGGCGGGGCAACCGCCTCCGACACCTATATGCGGGCGGTCATGGCGCTTGCCCGGCTCGAAGCTTCCGCCGGCAACAAGCAGAAGGCGCTGGACGCGATTGCGGTCGGCGACACTTTCGCGCCGAACTACGCGCCGCTGAAAGCACTTCGCCAGTCCATCGAAAATGGTGAAAAGCCGGAGCAGCAGATCACCAATGCCGTGGAAGGTGCGGCCAGCGTCATGTTCTCCATCGCCGGCGCGTTGAACCGCGAAGGCGCCGAAGAGATAGTGACGCTTTATCTGCAGACGTCGCGCGCGCTCGATCCCAAGAGCCCGGATACGCTCATCCTTCTCGGCGGCCTTTCTGAAGCCCTGAAACAGCCTGACCGCGCCATTGCGTTCTACCGCGAGGTGCCGAAAGATTCCCCGATGTATCGCATCTCCGAGCTGCAGCTCGGATTGACGCTTGCGCAGACGGGCAAGGTGGATGAGGCGCGCAAGCATCTCAAATCCCTCCTCGAATCCGATCCGAAGGACATCCGTTCCTATCTCGCCTATGGCAGCGTGCTTTCCGATGCCAAGGACTACAGGGCAATGGCCGAAAACTACGACAAGGCCATCGAGGTGATCGGCTCCGTGCCGCAGAAATCCGACTGGACGGTCTTCTTCCAGCGCGGCATCGCCTATGAGCGGCTGAAGGAATGGGACAAGGCCGAACCGAATTTCAAGCGGGCGCTGGAGCTGAACCCCGAGCAGCCGCAGGTTCTGAACTATCTGGGGTATTCCTGGGTGGACAAGGGCATCAATCTCGATGAAGCCATGAAGATGATCAGCCGCGCGGTCGAGCTTCGGCCGAATGACGGCTATATCGTCGATTCGCTCGGCTGGGCGCATTATCGCCTCGGCGCTTTCGATGAGGCGGTAACCGAGCTGGAACGGGCAATCGAGCTCAAGGCCGGCGATCCGACCATTAACGACCACCTTGGCGACGCCTATTGGCGCGTGGGTCGCAAGATCGAGGCGGTCTATCAATGGAACCGCGCGCTGATCGGCGACAATGATGATGTGGACAAGGCCAAGGTGAAGGAAAAGATCGCCAACGGCCTGCCGCCGGTGGAGAAGGACGCCGAAAATACCGCCAAGAAGGATGCAGCGCCGCAACCGCCGGCTCCTCCTGCCCCGGCGGCCCCTGCTCCGGACAAGAAATCCTGACGCCATATGCCGACGCAGGGCATCACCGGGGCGGCTGAGACAATCGAGGCGGCCCCGGCCAAGATCAATCTGGCGCTGCATGTGACCGGCCAGAGAGCGGATGGTTATCATCTGCTTGAAACGCTGGTGACCTTCACCGAAGCCGGCGATACGATCCGCATCCGCGACGCCGATGCCGATAGTTTCTCCATCTCAGGCCCCTTCGGCGATCTTCTGCGCGCCGGGGATGGCGGCGACAATCTCGTCACCCGCGCCAGAGATTTGTTGCGCGATAGACTTGCGTCGACGGGTCAGCCAGCACGCCCGGTCGCCATTCACCTTGAAAAGAACCTGCCGGTGGCATCGGGCATCGGCGGCGGTTCGGCGGACGCGGCGGCGACGCTGCGAGGGCTTTTGCGGCACTGGCGCGCCGGGGCGGCACCGGATGCGCTTTCCTCCATGGCCCTGAAGCTTGGAGCGGATGTGCCGATGTGCCTTGAGAGCCGACCCCTGATCGCGCGCGGCATTGGCGAGGACATTGAACCGGTCACCAATTTGCCGGAACTGTTCCTGGTTCTGGCCAATCCGCTGAAGGCCGTCTCTACACCGGAGATTTTCCGGCGATTGCGGAACAAGGCCAATCCGCCCCTGCCCGCCCATGCGACAATTGGCTGGATGGATTTTCTCGCCCGGAGCCGTAACGATCTGCAACCACCAGCACAGGCGCTGCTTCCGGAAATTGGGGAGATTGCCGGGTTACTCTCGCAGGAAGGTGCTGCGCTTGTCCGCATGTCTGGTTCGGGTGCAACCTGTTTCGGGATTTTTCATTCCCTTGAAGCGGCCCTGATAGCGCAAACATCGCTTCGAAAGAAACGCCCCGGCTGGTACTTTCAGGCGACTCGGACCATTTGAGGATTAGGCTATGGCAGGCGAACGACCCTTCATCCCCTTGGGCATTGCGGTTTTGACCGTTTCGGACAGCCGCACGCTGGAGAATGACAAATCCGGCGATACGCTCGTCGCAAGGCTGGAAGATGCGGGCCACAGGCTTGCCGCCCGCGCCATCGTGCCTGATGACAAGGAAGCGATTGCCGGCACCGTGCGCGAGTGGACGCTCTCTGAAGGCGTGGATGTGGTCATCACGACGGGCGGCACCGGCTTTACCGGCCGCGATGTGACGCCAGAAGCGCTGGAACCGCTGTTCGAAAAGCGCATGGACGGGTTTTCCGCCCTCTTTCACCGTATCTCCTATGACAAGATCGGCACCGCCACCATCCAGTCACGCGCGACCGGCGGCGTGGCGAACGCGACCTTCATCTTTGTGCTGCCCGGCTCTCCGGGGGCGTGCAAGGATGCGTGGGACGGCATCCTCAAGGCTCAGCTCGATTATCGCCACCTGCCCTGCAATTTCGTGGAGATAATGCCAAGGCTTGACGAGCATTTGAAGCGCGGGGCTGGTGGCGTTTAGATCAGCGGATCGAGGGTATCGGGCTTTACCCCCCTCTGCCCTGCCGGGCATCTCCCCCTCAAGGGGGGAGATCGGCAAGAAGCCCTCTTGTCGCTTCATTCTCAAGCTTCAAGATGGACGAAACATCGCCGCAGATTGATCTCCCCCCTTGAGGGGGAGATGCCCGGCAGGGCAGAGGGGGTGAAGCCGCATAGGCCTTCGATCCACTGTCAATTGACAACATCCAGAGCCTTTCGCCAACGGTGATAAGAACCGAGTGGCAACCTCGAAACCCCATCACACCAGATATTTCTTGAAGAAATCCGTCGTCCGGCCCCAGGCAAGATCGGCAGCCGCCTTGTCGTAACGCGCCGAGGAAGTGTCATTGTTGAAGGCGTGGTTGACGCCGTCATAAACGAAGATTTCGAAGGTCTTGCCGTTTTCCTCCAGCGCCTTCCTGTAGGCGTCGATGCCGGCATTGATGCGCTCGTCGAGACCCGCATAGTGCAAAAGCAGTGGCGCCTTGATGGCAGGCACATCGGCCGCCGGCGCCTGCTGACCATAATAGGCGACGCCGGCATTCAAACCTGCCGACTTGGTCGCGAAACGATTGACCAGCCCGCCGCCCCAGCAGAAACCGACCGCGCCGACCTTGCCATTCGCCCCCTGCCTTGCCGCAAGCCATACCCGGCCCGCTTCGGCGTTGGCGACGGTCGCATCCATGTCGAGACCGCTGAACATCTGCCGTGCCTTCTCCTCGTCAGCGGGCGTGCCGCCCTGCGGGGAGAGGAAATCGACCGCAAGCGCCCGGAAACCGGCAAGCGCCACCCGTCTGGCCACGTCACGGATATGGTCGTTCAGACCGCGGTTCTCATGGATGACAATGACCGAGCCGATGGGGCCAGACGCCGATTTCGGTGTAACGAGGTAACCCTTCATCTCGCCGGCGGGGCCGGGATATGTCACCTCTTCCGCGACGATCCCCGCATCACCGGGTGCTACGATTGCCGCACGGGCGCTGTTGGCGGAAAGCAGCGGGGCGATTGCCGCGGCGGCCGCACCGGAGCCGGCCAGCACGGTGAGCTTTTCCATGAATTTGCGGCGGTCGAGGCTGAGATGGGTATATTCATCATAAGCGTCGATCATGGCCTGCGTAATCTTGGGCTTGTCCATCGCTCTATCCTCCTTGAACGCACGGATGCGGAAGGATAGCGCAGATCGCCCTGCGGGGAACGATGCGGGCGGAAGCGGCGTCACACATTTGCGTGAGCGCCGCGGCCGCATTTTCACATCAGGCGGCGAGGTCCACGACGATGCGGCCGTCGATCTTGCCCTCTTCCATGCGATGGAAGATATCGTTGATGTTTTCGAGCTTGTCCCACGAGAAGTGGGCGGCGACCTTGCCTTCTCCGGCAAAGGTCAGCGCCTCCTCCAGATCCTGCCGTGTGCCGACGATGGAGCCGCGCACCGTGATGCGCTTCAGCACCGTGTCGAAAACCGGAATGGAGATAAAGCCCGGCGGCAGGCCGACAAGCGCCATCGTCCCCTTGGAGCGGAGGAAACCGTAGGCCTGCTCCATGGCCTTGGGCGAAACCGCCGTCACCAGCGCGCCATGGACACCGCCGGTTGCCTTCTGCACCTGCTCAACTGCGTCAGGCGCACGGCCATTGACGACGACATCGGCTCCGAGTTTTTTCGCAAGCGCCAGCTTTTCGGCGAAAATATCGGCAGCAACGACATGCATGCCCATCGCCTTCGCATATTGCACGGCCATGTGGCCAAGCCCGCCAATGCCTGAAATGACCACCCACTCACCGGGCCTGACTTCGGTTTCCTTCAGACCCTTGTAGACGGTGACACCGGCGCAGAGCACGGGTGCGGCGGGACCGAATTCTAGATTATCCGGCAGGCGGCCGACGAATTTCGGATCGGCAAGGCCATATTCGGCAAAGCTGCCATTAACGGAATAACCCGAATTCTTCTGGCTTGGGCAAAGGGTCTCCCAGCCGGTACGGCAGGGAATGCAGCATCCGCAGGCGGTGTAGAGCCACGGTGTGCCGGCGCGGTCGCCTTCCTTGATGCCGGTGACGCCTGCGCCGATCTTGGCGACATAACCGACACCTTCATGGCCGGGAATGAAGGGCGGGTTGGGCTTGACCGGCCAGTCGCCCGTTGCTGCGTGCAGGTCGGTGTGGCAAATGCCCGTCGCCTTGTAGTTGATGAGAATTTCACCGGGACCGGGATCCGGTATCGCCACTTCCTCGATGGTCAGCGGTTTTCCAAATGCGCGGACAACCGCCGCCTTCATTGTCTTAGCCATGACATACTCCCTAATCTCTGCTCGCCTGAAATCCTCGACGGCAGGCAGAGATTAACGGGGATGCGGCGTCATGGAATTGACCCATCGCAAATCGGAGTATTTTGCAAGGCGGGATTGTCTCACTTATGAGGCAACCTCACGGTGCTGATTTATTCCAGCGCCAACCATATGGCGAGCCATGCCCACAGGCAGACGACCAGTGCAAAGCCGATGCCGAACAATGCCCCGCGCTGACGCAGGCGATTGCTGGTGACGTGGACATAGGAATGGACGTAGCGCGAGAGCACGAACAGCCACGCCAGAACAACGGTGACGACATTATCCGCATCCGTGATGTAAAGCAGCAGGCAGGCGATGTGGAACAGGACCGGCAGCTCGAACTGGTTGGCGATATTGCGGTTCACCAAACGGCTTTCGTGCGCCTCCTCGCCGTGATCACGCAGCTTGATCGCCGATTCGCGATCCTTGAAGGTGTATTTGTTGCGCCGGATGATCAGCAGGCCGTAAAGCAAGAAGACGAGAAAGACATGGGCGATCATCGGCCAGAACATTGCGGTCGTTGGTGACATGCTTTCTCCCCCAATCGTGAAAACGCTCCCCGATCCGGCTTGAGATCGGGGAGCGCCAAATAACTAGCCTATCTTTTTACGGATTCGGCTCGAAAGATCAAACCGCGCCGGGATAGTTCGGGCTTTCGCGGGTGATCGTCACGTCATGAGCATGGCTTTCGCGCAGGCCCGCGCTGGAGATGCGAACGAAGGTGGCGCGCTCCTGGAATTCCTTGATGTTGCTGCCGCCGACATAACCCATGGCGGCCTTGAGGCCACCAGCCAGCTGGTGCAGCACGCCGGAAACCGGACCCTTATAGGGAACCTGGCCTTCGATGCCCTCGGGAACGAGCTTCAGCGTATCGCGCACTTCCGCCTGGAAATAACGGTCTGCCGAGCCGCGCGCCATGGCGCCAACGGAACCCATGCCGCGATAGGCCTTGAAGGAACGGCCCTGGTAGAGGAACACCTCGCCCGGGCTTTCATCCGTACCGGCCAAAAGCGAGCCGATCATGACGGCGGAGGCACCGGCGGCGATCGCCTTGGCCAGATCGCCCGAGAACTTGATGCCGCCATCGGCGATGACAGGAATGTCAGCCGCATTGGCCACCTCGACCGACGACATGATCGCGGCAAGCTGCGGAACGCCGACGCCGGCGACGATGCGGGTGGTGCAGATGGAACCGGGGCCGATACCGACCTTGACGCCATCGGCGCCGGCATCGATCAGCGCCTTGGTGCCGTCAGCGGTTGCGACATTGCCGGCGATGATGCGAACCGAGTTCGACATCTTCTTGACCACCGAAACGGCATCGAGCACGCGCTGCGAATGGCCGTGTGCGGTATCGACGACCAGAAGGTCTACACCAGCATCGATGAGGCGCTCGGCGCGCTCGATGGCATCGGCACCAACGCTGATGGCGGCGGCGGCGCGAAGACGGCCCTGTGCATCCTTGGTGGCATTGGGATTAAGCTGCGATTTCTCGATATCCTTGACGGTGATGAGGCCGACGCAATTGCCTTTTCCATCCACCACCAGCAACTTTTCAATGCGGTGCTTGTGCAGCAGGCGGCGCGCTTCCTGCTGATCGACGCTGCTTTCCTTGACCGTGACCAGATTTTCGCGGGTCATCAGTTCATAGATTTTCTGCTGCGGATCGGAAGCGAAGCGCACGTCGCGATTCGTCAGAATGCCGACGAGGCGGCCGTTCTTGTGGCCGCCGGAGCCGCCATTTTCAACCACCGGAATACCGGAAATGCCATGCGCCTTCATCAGCGCCTGCGCTTCTGCAAGCGTCGCATCCGGGCCTATCGTGACCGGGTTGACGACCATGCCGCTTTCGAACTTCTTCACCTGCCGAACTTCTTCAGCCTGTTCGATGGGGGTGAGGTTGCGGTGGATAACGCCGATGCCGCCGGCCTGGGCCATGGCGATAGCGAGACGGCCTTCGGTCACCGTGTCCATGGCGGAAGAGAGGATTGGAAGGTTGAGATCGATATCGCGGGCGATGCGGGTGGCGATATTCGTCTGTCCCGGCATAACCTCGGAATGTCCGGGTTGCAGCAACACATCGTCAAATGTGAGAGCGTCCAAACCAGTGGGTGTTTGAATGATGCGTGCCATGACCAAATTCCTTCATAATGAAAATGCGTGGCCGTTCCGGAACGAAAAGTTCACCCCGGCGCCCTGCAAGGATTGCTTGGAAGTTGGCGAGGGCTGGTAACACGTTCATGACAGGAAGGGAATAGAAAAAACCCGGAATTGCCTTCCGGGTCCCCTCTGTTGCTGCATTGCAGCAGATATCAGATATCGAACTGATAGGATTTCGGCACGAAACGGTAACCCGTCTCCAGCTTTTCCGCGTAACCGACAGCCGGAAAAGGCATGTGATACCCAAGGAAGGGCAGCCGGTCGGTAGCGATCATGTCATAGACTTTCTTGCGGGTCGCGGCCGCCGCCGCCTTGTCCATGTCGAACTTGACCTCCCAGTCCGGCCTTTGCAGTGACAGGACAAAATGATTGGCCGTGTCCGCCGTCAGGATCAGCTGCTTGCCTTCCGATTCGACACGGAAGATCATATGGCCAGGCGAATGGCCGAAAGCCGCAATGCCGGTGATGCCCGACACCACATTGGCGCCATCGCCAATGAAGGTCGCCTTTTCCGCCAGCGGCTTGACGCTGGCCAGAACACCCTTATGGCCGCCCTCGGCAGGTGTGCCGACACGCTTCTCGTCCGCCCAGAAATCATATTCCGCCTGTCCGAAAACATAACGCGCCTTGGAGAACGCAGGCGCGCCCTTTTCCATCAGCCCGCCTATGTGGTCGCCATGCATATGGGTCAGCACCACCACGGTTACATCTTCAGGCGAATAACCGGCCGCCGCCATGCCCTCGGTCAGGCGGCCATTGCCGGCGCCGCGACCGGCCTCACCAAAACCGGTGTCGAACAGCACGAGGTCCGTGCCTGTATTGATGAGAACCGGCGAGAAGGAATTGACGAATTGCTCCTTCGGCAGAAAATTGTCTTCCAGCAATTTGCCGACCGTTTCCGCAGACTGATCCGTGCCGAAGGTCTCGCCGGGATTGGGTGCGGCGCGCGAGCCGTCCTTCACCACGAGCACTTCGAAATTGCCGAGCTTGAAGCGGTTGGTTTCCGGCGGCATGGCGTGTTTGATCTCCATGGAGGTCTGCGGCTGGTTGGTCTGGGCATTTGCGCTGCGCGCCATCAAAAGCGGCGCGCCGAGAACGCTTGCACCGGCCGCACCGATGAGGCCGCGTCTGCTCATGCTCAAGGATTGGGTCATCATCTTTCTCCCGATATCGCCAACTGGCCGTGATCGCCAACTGAACTCACCCAACGGACAATAGAGCGAGAAAGTTGCAAGAAAACCGGCCTCACGCAGGTTTGATCGGAACTTGAGAAATTGATAATTAACGTGTTGGCAAGCCCGCTCATCAGGCGTAGGAGGAACGGCGATATCCTTTGTCGCAGCGGAAAGCCGCAGGCAGCCTCATGAACCGCATCATTCCCCTCATCCTGGCAGTCGCTCTCTTCATGGAGCAGATGGACTCCACCGTCATCGCCACCTCGCTTCCGGCGATTGCAGCCGACCTTAATGTTGGGCCGATCACGCTCAAGCTCGCGCTGACCGCCTATATGGTGGCGCTGGCGATCTTCATTCCCATCAGCGGCTGGATGGCCGACAAATACGGCGCGAAGAAAATCTTCCGTTTCGCCATCGGCGTCTTTGTCGTGGGGTCGATCTGCTGCGCGGTGTCCTCGTCGGTGTTCGAATTCGTGCTTTCGCGTTTCCTGCAGGGCATGGGCGGTGCGATGATGACGCCCGTCGGCCGCCTCGTGCTGCTGCGCACGACCAAGCGCAGCGAGCTCGTCTCAGCCATGGCGCTGCTGACGATACCCGGACTTGTGGGACCGCTGACCGGCCCGCCCATCGGCGGCTTCATCACCACCTATTTTTCATGGCACTGGATTTTCCTGATCAACGTGCCCATCGGCGTCATCGGCATCTGGCTCTCGACGATCTTCCTGCCGGAAATCGAAACCACCAACCCACCGCCGATGGACGGCAAAGGGTTCGTGCTCTCAGGCATCGCCGCTTCCGGGGTCGTATTCGGCCTCTCGGTCGTCAGCCTTCCGGCCCTGCCGCCCGCCATCGGCATCGCCTCGACGATCATCGGTTTCATCTGCGGTTTTCTTTACATGCGCCACGCCGCACGCCACCCTGCCCCCATTCTGGATTTCCGCATATTCCAGAACGCGACCTTCCGGGCGGCTTCCGTCGGCGGCACCGTTTTCCGCATTTCCACGGGCGCCATTCCCTTCCTGATGCCACTGATGCTGCAGATCGGTTTCGGGTTGAACCCGTTCCAGTCAGGCATGATCACCTTTGCAGGCGCAATCGGTGCGATCACCACGAAATTCATGGCCAAGCGGGTCTTTGCGGCGACAGGCTTCCGATCGACGCTGATTGGGGCCGGCATCGTCGGCGCCTTCACAACGCTTGCCAACAGCTTCTTCACGCCGGAAACGCCCTATCCGCTGATCATGATCTTCCTTGTCACGGCGGGGTTTGCCCGTTCCTTCTTCTTCACGGGGTCAAACGCGCTCAGCTATTCCGATATCGAGGACAGCCAGGCCAGTCAGGCGACCTCGATGGCGTCTGTACTGCAGCAGATCAGCCTGGCGCTGGGCGTGGCTTTCGCCGCCTCCATTCTGGAAGTCAGCAGCATGATGTCAGGCTCGCATCTGCAGCTTGCCGATTTCCACGTCGCCTTCACCATCGTGGCGCTGGTATCGCTGTTCGCCATCGTGCCGATCATCCGCATGGACGGCAATGCCGGGGCGGCCGTCTCCGGCCACCGCGGCAAGGTCTCGCAACCGGCGGAGTAATCAGTCTTCCGCCGCCTCGTCGGCTTCGGATGCGTCAACCGGCTCGTTCTTGCGGCCCTTGAAGTGCTTGGCAAGCAGGAACATTTCCACCGATTCCGAGCGTGAGGACGCCGGCTTGACGTGCAACACCTGCTTGAAGTTCTTCTTCAGCATGTCCAGCAACTGCTTTTCCGTGCCGCCCTGGAAGGTCTTGGCAAGGAAATGGCCGCCTTCCGCCAGCACCTGAACGGCGAAATCGGCAGCGACTTCACACAGATGCATGGTGCGGATATGGTCGGTCTTCTGGTGCCCGGTGGTGGGCGCCGCCATATCCGACAATACCAGATCAGGCGTGCCGCCAACGGCCTCCATCAGCTTTTCGGGTGCTGTCGGATCAAGGAAGTCGAGCTGCAGGATTTTTACGCCGGGAATGGGATCGATTTCGAGAAAATCGATCGCCGCGACGCGGATATCGTCCTCGGTGGAATCCGTCACCTTCGAAGCGATCTGCGACCAGCTTCCTGGTGCCGCACCAAGGTCGATGATGCGGGTCGCGCCCTTCAATATCTGATGCTTGTCGTTGATTTCCAGCAGCTTGAAGGCGGCGCGGGCGCGATAGCCTTCAAGCTTGGCGCGCTGCACATAGGGGTCATTGATATGACGTTCAAGCCAACGGCGCGATGAGGCCTTGAGCTTGGTCTTCTTGACCTTCTGGCCGATCTTTCGGCCGGTGCGATTGGTGCTTGTCGGCGCCTTGCTCATGTCAAACCTTCCGTCCTGTCCTGCCGTGTCATCTGCATGCGCCTTATGCGGTTACGCCGCCATGCGCCGTCATCCGCCATCATATCCGTCAAGAGGCCTTCGCGCAGACCGCGATCGGCCACCCGCATACGCCGCGCCGGCCAGCGGCGGCGAATGGCCTCGAGAATGGCGCAGCCGGCCAGAACCAGATCGGCCCTGTCAGGCCCGATGCAGGCATTGGCGGCGCGGCCGGCGAAATCCCAGGCCAGAAGCTTGTCCTGCATCGCCGTCACCTCGGCGTCGGAAAGCCAGAGGCCATCCACCTTGCGGCGATCGTATCGTGGCAGATCGAGATGGACGCCGGCAAGCGTCGTCACCGTGCCCGACGTTCCGATCAGGTGAAAATCCTCGTGATGCATCTGCGGCGCCAGAGGCGGGCAATGGAAGGCATCGAGCAGCCCTTCGACTTCCCGCACCATGGCGGCAAAGACATCCGGCGTCACATCACGGCCGCCGTGACGTTCCGAAAGCGTGACGACGCCAACCGGCAGCGAGGTCCAGTGGGTGATGTGATTGGCGAGCCGGTTCGAGCGATTTTCCCCGACCTTGATAACGGCGATTTCCGAGGATCCGCCACCGATATCGAACAGCACGACGGAGCGTGCTTCACGCCCGACGAGCGAGGCGCAGCCAGACACCGCAAGGCGGGCTTCCGTCTCGCGGCTGATGATTTCAAGCTTCAGTCCCGTTTCCCGCGTGACACGCGCCAGAAACTCTTCGCCATTCGACGCAGCGCGGCAGGCCTCGGTGGCGATGAGACGCATGCGCCTGATCGGGCGGCCCGAGAGTTTCGCGGAGCAGACTTTCAGCGCCTCGACAGCACGATCCATGGCATCATCGGACAGCCGCCCACTCGACACCAGCCCCTCACCCAGCCGGACGATACGCGAAAAGGCATCGACGACCCGGAACTGACCGGGCCGCGTCGGCTGCGCGATCAGAAGGCGGCAATTATTGGTGCCGAGATCGAGCGCGGCATACATATCCGCCGGCGGCTCCTGGCCATGCTCGTGCTGGCGGCCTGCGTGGCGGGCGGATATTTCGGATTGCCGGTGCGGTTCCTGTCCAGCCCCGTTGGCCCGGCCATTCTGCTTGCCGACATGTTTCGGCGCATGGGTAGGAACCAGCGGACGACCCTGTGGATCACGGCCGCGCGGATCGCGATGCCCACGCTTGCGGTGGCGCGACTTTCGCCCGCCGCCCGGCGGCACGGAGGATGGATTGGCCGCATCTGTTGCGGCTGGAGCCTGCGTCTGCGCGCTGGAAGCTGGGGCAGCCTGTTGAGACGTACCCTTGCCGCGGGAGCGCCTGCGGCGCTTTCTCTTGCGCGGCTCGGCATCCGGCTCGAGAGCCGATACGTAGGAGGAACCGGCCGGAACATCCGCGGCAACATCATGCGACAGCACAACAGCGTCACGGGGCTGACCGTCACGCTTGTGTTTCTTGCCACGACGGGATCGCTTCGCTTTCCCTTTGTTCGCCACCGACGCCCCTTGTTCCGACGGCTTTGGGCCGTTTCCGGGGTCGATCACTGTCTTGTCCATTTCGCCGCGCACAAGCGTAGACGCTATGCTGCTGGCTTTCATAAGGTTTCGTTGGGCGGACAATACCAGCGCAAGAGATTTTAGCCAAATGGTTTTTGCCGGGCTGCATGTGGCCCAGGGTTCATGCGTTACCCATGCTGCATGGGAACGACACAGTCACGCAATGGTTTTGGGGATTTTCGGAAATCGGAAGCAGCCTGCGCGGCGTCAGGGCTTCAGCAGGGATCCGCAGGCATGAACAGCATCGACGGAAGAAAATACTCCCCTCTCCCGGTAAGTCATTGTGACATATAGACTTATCGGGAGAGGGGAATGGTACGGTTGAGTGGGGTCGAACCACCGACCTCAGGTGCCACAAACCTGCGCTCTAACCAACTGAGCTACAACCGCACATGAAACGCCGAAGCGGCGTCACGGGGGGTGACATAAAAGGTGTTTCCCCCATTTGCAAGTGCCTCTTCGAATTTTGCGAAAAAAGGCGTCGAAAGGCAAGTTCTTTTCAATGGGCCGGGCTGACATGGAGAAGCCGCAGCGGCCTGTTGATGTTAACTCTATTTGGCGATTCATCCCGCAGATGGTGGACCCGGCAGCGCTGTGAAGTTATTTAAAATTCTGTTAACGTGATGCCTCGGCGGGTTTACGTTTTGCGCTTCATGAGGAAGCCGAAAGCCCGCAAGGTCCGGTAGTGCCAGAATAGGTTTCGACATGCCCGCCGTCCAGTATCCCTTTATCGATATCGCAGTACATGAACGGGTGCGTGAAGGTTTCGGGCGTGGCGCGGCCATGGCGCTGTTCTCGCTGGACCTTAAAAATGCCCTTTGGGCCAATGGCCGGGGTGCGGCGCTGTTCGGCACGCCGATGGTCTATGATTTTCTGGAACAGGGCCCGAAGCCACAGGACGTGACCTTCCGGCAATTGGCGGCCACGGCGGCGCGGCTTTCCAAAGCGGGCGACAGCCTGCCGTTTACCATTCGCGTCACATCGGGTTTCCGCAGCCTTGCCGTCACCGCGCGCGCGGAAATCATCGAGGCCGAGCCCGGTCAGCCGGCCATCCTGTTTTCGGCCCTTACCGATCAGGCCGCACCCGACACGGCAGAATGCGCCCGGCGCATGATCGAAGGTTTTGACGATCCCGATATCCATATGGCGGTTCTGAACGGCGCGAACGAGATTATCGCCGCCTCGCCCGGCTTTTCGTCGCTCGGTATCACGCCGCACACGGCGCGGACACTGGTGAAAATGGCAGCCGGCCAGTCCGGCCGTCTCGTCAAGCGGCCGGTGCCAACCGGCAAGGGCTATCTGCCCGCCGCTACCGGCCAGATCGCGGCATCGCCCGAACTGAACCTCATGTTCGTGGTCGAAACCGCGCTGGGCACACTCGACCCCGTTAATGGTTTTGCGGAAGACAGGCCGCAGGAAACGCCCACCGCCGCCGAACCCGCCTTGCCGGTTGCGGAGGCCGCGCCTGCTGTCGCAACAGCCGCCTCCTTCGATTCCGTGCTCGATGCCGTCGCTGGCATCGAAGATGTGGAAGAGGTGCAGGAACTGCTGGCCGATCCCGAAGAGGAAGTGGCAGCACAGCAGGATGAGAACAGCCTTCTGACGTTGCCGGAAATCGGAGCGGAGACCCCGGCGGAGCTTTCCGCGCAGGAGGCCGACGCCGCCGCTGATATGGCGATGACTGACGACATCGCCGATCTTTTCGAACTTGATGAAGATGAATCAGAGGCTCCCTTAACCGAGCGGGCGATCGTCGACGCCCCTGCCGAAGAGGCCCGGGCCGAAGAAAGCGCAGTTGCGAACGATGAAATCCTCGAAACCGCAGCGGCAGAAGCTGCTCCTGCGGCGGATGAGGAGATAACGACGGAGACCGAGGAGACAGACAACGGCGCTGGCGCAGAAGCACAGCCTTTTGTCTTCAATGCTGGTGCACGCGCTTCCCGTTTCGTCTGGAAAATCGACGCCGAAGGACGTTTCAGCTCGATCTCGCATGAGTTTGCGGAAGCCGTGGGCGCCAAGGCTGCTGCCGTCGAAGGCATGGGCTTTGCCGATGTCGCGGCCCTGTTCAATCTCGATCCCGACGGCAAGATCCGCGAGCTTCTCGGCCGTCGCGACACCTGGTCGGGCAAGACGATCTATTGGCCGGTGGAAGGCACATCGCTGATGGTGCCGATCGATCTCGCCGCCCTGCCCACCTATACGCGCTCACGCGAATTCGACGGTTTCCGCGGTTTCGGTATCGTGCGGCTTGCCGATGCCACCGAAGACCCGCATGCCACGGGCCTTACCTTCCTCGATGGCGAAGAGGCCGATCCGGTAGAAGCACTACCGCAGCCGTCTATCGAGGATGAAAGCCACGAATTGCTGGCCTTTATCGATGAGGATGACGACGAAGGCGGCGATTCCGGTGAGGATGAGGCCCCGGCAACGGACCTCGATGCGGCAGACGGCGCATCGGATGCGGTCCCTGTCGAAGAACCGCACCTTGATTATACCCCGCCGGAATTCGAAGCGCCTGTCATAGCGCCGGCGCTGGAGCCAACCTATTCCGACAAGGTCGTCCATCTGGAGGAGCGCCGTTCCCGCTCCCGCGAGGGCCTGACCGCAGGCGAGCAGGCTGCCTTCCGCGAAATCGGCCGGGCTCTGGCGCCGGCGGATACTGCTTCGGAGGAAAACCCGGGCACAGATGCGGAGACCATTTCCGCCGAGCCGGCAGGGCAGGATATCCAGCAGGATATCGTTGCGGATGCGCCGGAAAGCGCACCCTTCGATACGAAAAATGACGAAAAGACGAACGAACCGGCGGAAGAAGACGATCTTTTTGCGGACTATGTTCGTGGCGAGCAGCCCGCGACCATTCGCGCAGCGGCGGATGAAAGCGGCTCTGACGAAAAGCAGGAGACTGCAATTGACGAGCAGCCGACTGCCGATATTGCCGCCTCCATGGTCAGCCCGTCCGTTCGCCCCGCAAATGCGTTGACGGCCGAGACGCTGGACCAGATGCCCGTTGCGCTTCTGGTGCATGCCGGCGACAGGCTGATCCACGCCAATCCGGATTTTCTGCGGTTGACGGGATATGGTTCTCTCGCCGAACTGCAAGATGTCGGCGGGCTGGAAGCGCTGCTGCAGCGGCAGGATCTGGAGGACATGCCGGACAATGAGGGCGGCATGGTCGTCGTCAGCGCCGAAAACGACATCATTCCGGTCAAGGCGCGGCTACAATCCATCCGCTGGGAAGAAACCAAGGCGCTGATGCTGTCGCTGGTGCCGCTTGAGGAAAAGCAGGCGCCGGTTGCGGCCGCCAACGAAAACATAGCGGCCGGCGACATCGAAAATGCGGAAGCAGGCAGCCTCTCCCTCCTGCAGGGCGAAGTGGAGGAACTGCACTCCATTCTGGAAACCGCCACCGATGGCGTGGTGCTTCTGGGAGACGAAGGCGAAATCCGCTCGCTCAACCGTTCCGCCAGCGCGCTGTTCAATTATGATAATGGCGAAATCGCCGGCAAACCTTTCGTCACCCTCTTTGCCCATGAGAGCCAGCGCGCCGTGCTGGACTATCTTTCCGGCCTTGCCAATAACGGTGTCGCGAGCGTGCTGAATGATGGCCGCGAAGTGATCGGCCGCGAGGCATCCGGCGGCTTCCTGCCGCTGTTCATGACCATCGGCCGGCTTAAATCCTCGCATGGCTATTGCGTTGTCATCCGTGATATCACCCAGTGGAAGCGCACGGAAGAGGAACTGCGCAACGCCAAGCGGGCGGCGGAAACCGCCAATGCCCACAAGACCGATTTCCTCGCGCGCGTCAGCCATGAAATCCGCACGCCGCTCAACGCCATCATCGGCTTTGCCGACATGATGGCGACTGAACGCTTCGGGCCTATCGGCCATTCGCGCTATGTGGAATATTCCAATGATATCGGCCGCTCCGGCCGGCATGTGCTCGATATCGTCAATGATCTCCTCGATATTTCGAAGATCGAGGCCGGGCAGATGGATGTGGATTTCATCGCCGTGCCGCTGAACGAGACGGTGGCCGAGGCGGTGTCGCTGGTGCAGCCGCAAGCCAATAACCAGCGTGTCATTATCCGCACGGCCCTTGCGCAATCTGTGCCGCAGATCGTCGCCGACCTGCGCTCGATCAAGCAGATCGTGCTGAACATCCTGTCGAACGCCATCCGTTTCACGCCATCAGGCGGCCAGATCGTCGTTTCCACAGCCTATGAAGCCAATGGCAGCGTGTCGCTGCGCATCCGCGATACCGGCATCGGCATGACGCGCGCGGAACTGGAGCAGGCCATGAAGCCGTTCCGGCAAGTGGCCTCTTCCGGCAAACGTGTGCGGGGCGACGGCACCGGGCTCGGCCTGCCGCTGACCAAGGCCATGGTGGACGCCAACCGTGCGAATTTCTCCATCACCTCGACGCCAAATGAAGGAACGCTGGTGGAAATCACCTTTCCGTCGCAGCGGGTTCTTGCCAACTGACGTCATGCGGGCGTAGCAATGCGAAAGCCGCCGGCTGAAGGATCAGTCGGCTAAGGCTTTTGCAAGACAGCAGGCTCGCATGCCCATGACGGCTCCCCTTCCCGCGACAAAACGCGTTTCGCTATTGCCGATTGCGGCCATCATCGTCGCAGCCATTGCCGCCATGCCCATTCTGGCGATCTTCTGGCTGGCGCTGACCGGCAGCACGGAGGGGTGGCAGCATCTTCTCGCCAATGTTCTGCCGCGCGCCGGCTTTCGCACCTTCATGCTGCTGGGGATGACGGCCGCGACGACGGCATTTTTCGGTATTGTCTGCGCCTGGCTCATCACCACATTCGAGTTTCCGCTGCGACGACTATTGTCGGCAGCACTTGTCCTGCCGCTCGCCATTCCGTCCTATCTGGCAGCCTATGCGTTCGGTGAGTTTCTCGACTTTACCGGCCCGGTGCAGAGCACCCTTCGCGACGTCTTCGGTTATCACAGCATCCGCGATTACTGGTTTCCGGATATACGCTCGCTCGGCGGTGCTGTCATCGTTCTGAGCTCGGTACTCTATCCCTATGTCTATCTCTCGGCGCGCGCCGCCTTTTCCATGCAGGGACGTTTTGCGGCTGATGCGGCCCGCACGCTTGGCGCAAGGCCTCTGAACGTGTTCTTCTCCGTGCAATTGCCGATGGCGCGGCCGGCGATTGCCATCGGCCTGTCGCTGGTATTGATGGAGACGCTGAACGATATCGGCGCGGTCGAATATCTCGGCGTCCAGACGCTGACCTTCACCATTTACGAGACCTGGCTTAACCGCGGCAATCTTGCCAATGCGACCCAGATCGCCGCCGTCATCCTCATCATCGTCGGTGCACTGATCGTCATCGAACGCAACGCCCGCGAAAAACAGCGCTTCGGCGCGCCGAAGGCGACAAGCATGGCGCAGCGCCACCGGCTGAAGGCGCTGACCGGCTGGCGGCGCTGGTGCGCCGGCCTGTTCTGCTTCGTACCCGTGGCGAGCGGATTCTTCATTCCGGTGATCGTGCTCGGCGGTTACGCAGCAAAGAGGCTCGACGCGCTGTTCTCCCCGAAGCTTCTGAAAGCGCTCGGACACAGTCTCGAAGTCTCGCTTTCCGCCGCCTTCGTGACGCTGATTGCCGCTTTTGTGTTTTCCTATGCCATCCGCACCGAGCGCTCGCGTACCTCCAAGGTCGCCGCCCGCTTCGGCTCAATGGGATATGGCGTGCCGGGAACCGTGCTCGCCATTGGCGTGCTCATTCCGCTGGCCAGCCTCGATAACGGCGTCGACGGGTTCATCCGTTCCCATTTCGGCTTTTCCAGCGGCCTGCTACTATCAGGCACCGCCTTCGCCATCATCTATGCCCATGCCGTGCGCTTCATGACCATGGCGGAAGGCACGCTCGATGCCGGTTTCCAGAAGCTCTCGCCGCATATCGACATGGCCTCGCGAACGCTTGGGCGCAACCGGGCACAGACGCTGTTCAAGGTGCTGTTGCCGAACATGCGGCCGGCCGCGCTGACTGCTTTTCTTCTGGTGCTGATCGAATCCATGAAGGAATTGCCGGCCACCATCCTGCTCCGGCCTTTCGGTTTCAACACGCTGGCAACGCTGGTCTATGAGGATGCATCCCGCTCAAAGGTGCAGGATGCTGCCGTACCGGCGATCATCATCATTATCGCCGGGCTTGTTCCTGTGCTGCTGGTCTCGAAATCGATGGATCATCCGGAAAATCGCTGAATGGCATCGGCCGTCGCGGCAAAAAGAAAGGCGGCCTTGCGACCGCCTGTATTAGTTGTGCTTTTTTTCAACGAGAGAAAGGGGGACAACCTCGCGATATGGAAATTATCAATCCCGGCCATCAGAAATTTGACAGCCCTGCGTTGGGTTTACTTTCCGCCAACTCCTATTAACAAGCGGTTAAAACCAAAATCGAGCAATTACCGACGAAAATTCCTATTCTGAGACCGTAAAGCGCCGAAACTAAATTAAAAGTTCCTGAATTAATCGCGATTTCAACAGTAACGCGAGAAAATCGAAGAGGTCCGTTTGATCAGTGTCGAGCGGCGGCGTGTTCATCCCGCATCCGCTGCAACTCCGTGCGTTTGGATGCGATGGAGGCAACGATAACGCCGATGGTCACAAGCCCGATGAGGATCGTGCAGATGGCGTTGATTTCCGGTGTCACGCCAAGGCGGACCTGCGAGTAGATCTTGATCGGCAGCGTCGTCGCACCGGGGCCGGTGGCGAAGCTGGCGATGACAAGATCATCGAGCGACAGGGTGAAGGCCAGCATCCAGCCGGCGATAACGGCGGGGAATATCAAAGGCAGGGTGATGCGGAAGAAGGTCTTGACCGGCGGGCAGCCGAGATCGAGCGCCGCCTCCTCCAGACTGCGATCGAAGGTCAAAAGGCGCGACTGCACGACGATCGCCACGTAACACATGGTGAAGGTGGTGTGCGCAATGACCACGGTCCAGAAACCGCGATCCACCCCGACCGCCACGAAGAGCAGCAGCAGCGACAGGCCGGTAATCACCTCCGGCATGACGAGCGGCGCATAGATCATGCCGGAAAACAGTACCCGACCGGGGAAGCGGGCAAAGCGGGTGAGCGACAGCGCCGCCAGAGTGCCGAGGATGGTGCCGATGGTGGCGCTGAGGATACCGACGCGCAGCGTCACCCAGGCAGCGTCCATCAGCCCCTGGTTCGACCACATGGAGCGATACCATTGCAGCGAAAACCCGCCCCAGACGGTGACCAGCTTGGAGGCGTTGAAGGAATAAACGATCAGGATGATGATCGGGATATAGAGAAAGGCAAAACCGAGGGTGAGGACGGTGATGTCGAATTTTCCGCGCTTCATGGCCTCACCCCACCTTCTTCTGCTGGTTCTGGAAGATGGCGATGGGCACCACCAGCAACAGCAAAAGCAGCACGGCGACGGCGGATGCCAAAGGCCAGTCGCGGTTGCCGAAGAATTCCGTCCACAGCGTCTTGCCGATCATCAGCGTCTGCGCGCCGCCCAGGAGATCGGGGATGACGAACTCGCCCGTTATCGGGATGAAGCAGATCATCGACCCGGCTACGACGCCCGGCAGGGAGAGCGGAAACGTGATCTTCCAGAAGGCCTTCCATGGCGGGCAACCAAGATCGGCAGCAGCTTCCAGGAGCGTATTGTCGAGCTTTTCCAGCGCCGAATAAAGCGGCAGCACCATGAAGGGCAGATAGGAATAAACAATGCCGATGAAGATCGCCGTCTCGGTGCGGAAGATGTTGACCTGCTGGTCGGGCCCCAGAAGGCCGATCGACTGGAACAGCACCGTCAACAGGCCTTCGGGCTTCAGAATGCCGATCCAGGCGTAAACGCGGATCAGGAACGAAGTCCAGAACGGCAGGATCACCAGCATCACCAGCGTCGGGCGAATGGATGACGGTGCGCGCGCCATCGCCAGCGCCATGGGATAACCGATCAGCAGCAGCAGGAAGGTGGAGATGAAGGCGATGCGCAGCGACGACAGATAGGCGTCGATGTAGAGCGGGTCTTCCGTCAGGAACAGGTAATTTTCGAAATCCAGCTGCGAAAAGAATTCGCCGAGCTTCGAAAACCCTTCGAAGACCGGCGTATAGGGCGGCATGGAGATCGCCGTATCCGACAGCGAGATCTTGAAGATGATTAAGAAGGGTGCTGCGAAAAACAGCAGCAGCCAGAAATAGGGAACCGCGACAACCAGCCAGCGCCAGGGGCTTTGCCGGTTTTCGGGAGTGGTGATCGCCATGAAAGCCTCCCTCAGCGCGTCAGGACAAGGCCGGAATCCGGCCTCCAGTTCAGCCACACCATGTCGCCGAAGGTGATCGGGCGATCCACGAGACGCGAGACGTTCGCCTGCGCTGCACGGATGACGCGGCCATCGGCAAGCTTGACGATGAAGACCGAGAAGTCGCCGAGATAACCGATATCCCAGACCTCGCCATAGGCGGAGTTGACGCTGCTGTCGGCGGGCTGGTCTAGCGAGATGCGAACCTTTTCCGGGCGGATGGCGTAAGCGACCTCACTGCCGGTCGCGGCAGCACATTCCTGCTCCACCGCCACTTTCAGCCCTTCGCAATCCAGCGTCACCAGGCCGGGCTTGCCGATATCCGAGGCATTGTCGACGACCTTCGCGTCGAAAATATTGATGTCGCCGATGAAGTCGGCCACGTAACGGCTGTTCGGTGCCTCGTAAATCTCGGCCGGTGTCGCCACCTGCACGACGTTGCCTTTGTCCATGACAGCGATCCGGTCCGAAACCGTCATCGCCTCTTCCTGGTCATGGGTGACGATGAGGAAGGTGAGGCCGAGATTGGTCTGGATATCCATCAGCTCGAACTGCGTTTCTTCGCGCAGCTTCTTGTCGAGCGCGCCGAGAGGCTCATCGAGAAGAAGCACCTTCGGCCGCTTGGCAAGCGAACGCGCGAGCGCCACACGCTGCCGCTGGCCGCCGGAAAGCTGGCTGGGCTTGCGCTTGGCGAATTCCGTGAGCTTGACGAGGCGCAGCATTTCCTCGACGCGGGCGGCGACGTCCGCCTTGGGCAGACCATCCTGCTCCAGACCGAAAGCGACGTTCTTTTCCACCGACATATGCGGGAAAAGCGCATAGGACTGGAACATCATGTTGGTGGGGCGCTTATAGGGCGGAACGCCGGAAATATCCTTTCCCTGCAGCAGGATGCGGCCCTCAGTCGGTTCCTCGAAACCGGCGAGCATGCGCATCAGCGTGGTCTTGCCGCAGCCGGAGGGACCAAGCAGCGAGAAGAACTCGCGCTCGTAAATATCGAGCGTCAGATTATTGACGGCGACGAAATCGCCAAAACGTTTGGTGACGTTTTCAAAGCGGATGAAGGGCACCGCATCGGGATTGTCCCAAGGGCTAAATTTGCGTTTGACCGGCCCTAGAGTTTTCGCCATTCACCCTACCCTCAAATCCCGTTGGTCTTTCGAACGATGCTTCGGGGCGGGCGACACCGGCAGGTCGCGGGACCTGCCGGCAAAGGATTTGAGAAACAGGCCCGCCGGCCGTTCCTCAACCAGCGGGCGGAGGTCTTAGCTGCCGGTCTTGATCTGCGTCCAGACGCGGTTCAGCACGCGCTGTTCCTTCGGTCCGTAGGGCGAGATGGTGAAGAGCTTCTTCATAGTCTCCGCATTGGGATAGACAGCCGGGTTCTTGGCAACGGACTCATCCATCAGCGCCTGCGAAGCGAGGTTGCCATTGGCATACTGAACGTAGTTGGACGCCTTGGCGATGACTTCCGGCCGCATCAGATAGTTGATGAAGGTGTGGGCTTCCTCGACATTCTTGGCATCCGCGGGGATGGCAAGGTTGTCGAACCACATATAGGTGCCTTCCTTCGGGATGATGTAGTTCACCTCGACGCCGTTCTTGGCTTCCTCGGCACGGCTCTTCGCCTGCAGGATATCGCCCGACCAGCCGATGGTGATGCAGCTGTCGCCATTCGCGAGTTCGTCGATATAGGCGGAGGAGTTGAAGGTCTTCACAAAAGGACGGATCTTCGAATAGACCTCGCCACCGGCTTCCAGGTCGGCCGTTTCCTTGCTGTCGGGATTCTTGCCGAGATAATTCATGGCGATGGCGAAGGTTTCGTCCGACGCATCGAGAATATTGATACCGCAGGATTTCAGCTTTTCGGCATTTTCCGGCTTGAAGAGAATATCCCAGCTATCGACGGGAACATCGCCAAGCGCAGCCTTCACCTTGGCGACGTTATAACCGATGCCGGTGGTGCCCCACATGTAGTTCACGGCATATTCGTTGCCGGGGTCGTATTTCGCCAGACGCTCGGAGACCTCGGGCCACAGGTTCTTCAGATTCGGCAACTTGGACTTGTCGAGTTTCTGGAACACGCCGGCATTGATCTGGCGGGCAAGGAAGGGGCCGGTCGGCACCACGACATCATAACCGGAGCTGCCGGCCAGAAGCTTGGTTTCCACAAGTTCGTTGCTGTCGAACACGTCATAGACGACCTTGATACCGGTTTCCTTGGTGAAATCGGTAAGGATCGATTCGTCGATATAATCCGACCAGTTATAGACGTGGACGACCTTCTCCTGGGCCATTGCCGAGCCTGCTGCAACGAGCGCGGTGGTGAGAGCCAAGGTCAGACGGAGAGAACGGTTTTTCATGATGTCTCCTGTTAACGCATCCTCACGGTGGAAGCGTGATCCCCTTTTTTTGGAGAGACTAGAAAGGAAAACAAAAGGGAGCAAGCGGGAAATGTGCAGCACAGCATTTTCAACCAAATGTGTTCCGGCCGCAAAAAAGCGGATGGAAACACCTACTGGAAGTCGAAAACACTAAGGCCGGTCACCATTTCATCCAGCCCCAGCGGCCGTGTCAGCGGCGCTTCGGCGCGCGACAGACAGCCCTGCCTTTCGCACAGCCGGCACGAGGGGCCGACGGCAACGGGCGACGCACCCGAGGCGGCTGGGCCATAGACCGTCTCTCCCGCCTGAGCGAGATCGCAACCGACAAGCACGGCCGTTCGCCGCACCCTCTCGCCGAAACCCGCCTGCGGGCCTTCCAGTGTGCGCGAAACCGTGAGGAAGGCATCACCGTCAGGCATCTCCACCGCCTCCACCAGCACCTGCCCCGGCTGGGCGAAGGCGGCATGGATATTAAGCCGCGGACAGAGGCCGCCGAACCGCGCCCTCGGAAAACCACCGGCCCCTGCGAGGCGGAACCGGTTGCCGGCATTGTCGATCTCCATCAGGAAAAACGGTATTGCCGCAGCCGTTGGCCGTTGCAGGCTGACGAGGCGATTGGCGGCCTGCTCGAACGACACGTTGAAGCGCGACCGCAAAACATCAAGATCGTATTTCGCGCGCTGGGCGGCAGCAAGGAATGCGCCATAAGGCATCATCAGGGCATGGGCGGCATAACGCGCCAGCTCGAAGCGGGCGATGCGCTTTGCCTCCTCCCCTTTCAAACCAAGCCCGTCAAGCTCCGCGCCTATCTCTTCGCGAAGGGCCAGAAGACAGGTCTCCATGGCCATTTCCCTCAGCTGATCCGGCTGCGACAGGCGCTCGGATAAAAACAGCCGCATCGAATGGCGGTCATAACGCCTCCTGAGGTTCGGCATGGCGTGTACAGGCAAGGTTCTGACCACGATACCGTGGTTTTTCTGCAGCCATGCCCTCAGCCCGGAGGCGAGATCATCGCCCGCCGCCAATTGTTTATGGAGCTCTTCCGCCGCCGCATCGATGGCGTGGAAATAGGCCGACCGGTTTTCAAAGACATGCCGCACCTCGTCGATCGGCAGGCGGGTGGAGGAGAGCGCCGTTTCGTGCCCTTCCCGCGCCAGAAGATCGGAAAGGTCGGAAAGGCGCTGCGCCTGTTCCCGGTAGGCCCGGTAAAGCTTGAGGACACCGCTTGCCGCATTGGGCGCCGCATCTGCGACCTCGATCAGCTCCTGCGGCGACGGCACCTCACCCACCAGCAGCGGATCGGCGAAGACTTCACGCAATTGTCCGGCGGAACCGGCGCTCTCGCCCTGCAGATCATCAAGATCGACCTTATAGACAGAGGCGAGCTTCAAAAGCAGCTGCACGGTCAGCGGTCGCTGGTTGCGCTCGATGAGATTGAGATAGGACGGCGAAATCGCCAGCGCCTCGGCCATGGCCGTCTGCGTCAGCCCCAGCCCATTGCGAATGCGGCGCACGCGCGGGCCTGCAAAAATCTTGTTTTCCGACACCGTCTTGCCTCTCCATCCCGACGACTCATACAAGCCTGTTACAAACTCTCGGGGTGAATAGCTTTTACAAAATTTACAATTTTACAGCTCCACCCTGTCATGCATCCTACAGGATAACCTCTTTCAAGTCACTGTTTTTATGTTTGTTCTGGCGCTCAAATCTCCAAAAATGTAAATGTAGTCACATCGAACGGCGCTTCACAAAGTTGAAGGCAGCGCGTTTCCGAAACGGCATTTGTCAAGGGAGAGAGAAGTATGACGGATTTTTACAAACTTGTTCCGGGTGCACCGCAGGGACGCTTCGACGGCATCGAGCGCACTTACACCGCCGCGGATGTGGAGCGGCTGCGCGGCTCCGTCGAAATCCGCCATTCGCTGGCCGAAATGGGCGCGAACCGGCTGTGGAAGCTGATCAACGAGGAAAATTTCGTCAATGCGCTCGGCGCGCTTTCCGGCAACCAGGCCATGCAGATGGTTCGCGCCGGGCTGAAGGCGATCTATCTCTCGGGCTGGCAGGTTGCGGCGGATGCCAATACGGCGTCGGCCATGTATCCGGACCAGTCGCTTTATCCCGCCAATGCGGCGCCGGAGCTTGCAAAGCGCATCAACCGCACCCTGCAGCGCGCCGACCAGATCGAGACGGCGGAGGGCAAGGGCCTTTCGGTCGATACCTGGTTCGCGCCGATCGTTGCCGATGCGGAGGCCGGTTTCGGCGGGCCGCTCAACGCTTTCGAAATCATGAAGGCCTTCATCGAGGCGGGTGCGGCGGGTGTTCACTATGAAGACCAGCTGGCATCGGAAAAGAAGTGCGGCCATCTCGGCGGCAAGGTCCTGATCCCGACGGCGGCGCATATCCGCAACCTCACGGCGGCGCGGCTTGCGGCTGACGTCATGGGTGTGCCAACGCTGGTCATCGCCCGCACGGATGCGGAGGCCGCCAAGCTTCTGACCTCCGATATCGATGAGCGCGACCGTCCCTTCGTGGATTACGATGCCGGCCGCACCGTCGAGGGCTTTTATCAGGTCAAGAACGGTCTTGAGCCCTGTATTGCCCGCGCGGTGGCCTATGCACCCTATTGCGACCTGATCTGGTGCGAGACATCAAAGCCGGATCTCGAGCAGGCGCGCAGGTTTGCGGAAGGCGTGCACAAGGTGCATCCCGGCAAGAAGCTCGCCTACAATTGCTCGCCGTCGTTCAACTGGAAAAAGAACCTCGACGACGCGACGATTGCCAAGTTCCAGCGGGAACTGGGCGCAATGGGCTACAAGTTCCAGTTCATTACGCTCGCCGGTTTCCACCAGCTGAATTTCGGCATGTTCGAACTGGCGCGCGGTTACAAGGACCGGCAGATGGCGGCTTATTCCGAGCTTCAGGAAGCGGAATTCGCAGCAGAGGCCAATGGTTACACCGCCACCAAACACCAGCGCGAAGTCGGCACCGGCTATTTCGACGCCGTGTCGCTCGCAATCTCCGGCGGCACGTCTTCGACGACAGCCATGAAGGAATCCACCGAGCACGACCAGTTCCGCCCTGCGGCCGAATAAACCTCAAAAAACGCCCTTCCCGGTGACGGGAAGGGCTTGCAAACCGGATCAAGAACCCCAACCAATAAAGAGAGGAGAAATGCCATGAATGCCCACAACCCCATCAAGACCCACGTCAAGGAACGCGCCGAGGAGCAGTCCTCCGCCATGACGCAGGATCAGCAGGCCGCCATCCGCATGCTGGCCAATGATCTGCACCGCCTCAACCAGGCCGTCATGAAAGCCGTCGAGGCCGGTGTTTCCGTCGAGCTGGTCCGCTCGGCCCGCCACCATGGCGGCGGCGGCAACTGGGGAGATCTTCTGATTCCCGTCATCGTCGCGCAAGGGCGTGACGCCGCCTGAAGCGACAGCCTTTCTTTTATGCCGGGCGGCTCTTGCGCCCGGCATAAAGATCGGAATGCCCCTTGATCAGACGGGTCATCCGATCCGCCACCGTCCTGATATCGCGGCGGTGGCGATCGTCATTGTTCATGACGATCCATTGATTGTGGCGAAGGGTTTCCATCTCGTCACCTTCCCGGGCAAGCCGCGCATCCGCATCGCCCACGAAGCATGGAAGCACGGCGACGCCTGCCCCGGCCAGCACAAGATCGAGAAGCGCCGTCGGCCGGTTCACCGTTACCGCGATATCATTGCGGCGGTTCTCATGCGGCCAGCGCAGATAGGTTGAAATGGCGTTTTCCTCCGCCACCGCCAGCCAGCGGTCGGCGACGGCAGTGGCGGCGTTGCGCAGCCTGTAGGGCGCATAAGCCACCTCTCCCGTCTTGATGGCGGCGAGGTTCTTTTCCTGCGGCTCGAAAGCGCGAATGCCGATGTCATTCTCGCGATGCGCCAGAGACGCCCTCTGTTCGGCAATGAAAAGATCGATGCGGAAATCGTCGCGGTCGGTGCAGATGGCGGAGAAGTTGCCGGTCAGCAGCCAGGCGTTCCAGGTGCCGACGGCGATGCGCACCACGGATGAGGCGGACGACGCCTTCTGCCATCCCTCGATATCCCTGGCTGCATTCTCCATTGCCATAAGCCGGTCGAACAGCGCACGGCCATCCGCCGTCAGGGCGTATCCCGTCTGGCTGCGCAGAAACAGAGCCTTGCCGATACGCTCCTCCAGTTCGATCATGCGCCGTCCGATGGTCGCGGGGCTCAAACCCGTTATCACCGCGGCCCCGGTCAGGCCGCCGCTGCGTGACACATCGAGGAAAAGCTGGTAGGAATCCCAGGTGACGTTTTTCATGGATGAAAAATGTAGCGCATTTTCTTGCGCAGATAAATCAAAAAACGGCGCGCATCATGGCCCCTCCGCATTAGAAGGAGAGCGACATGCATGCGATTTTTGCAGCACGGGCCATCATCGAAAACCAGCAACCGCGCACGCGGCGCGAAGCCATTCTGCAGGAAGAGAAATTTTATGCCGATATGGCCGAGGCATCTCGGCCGTGGCGGTTTTTCCGCACAGTCATCGGCTTGATGAAGACGACGAGCCGCCGATCAATAAAAGAGGGCGATCAGGGCTGCCATAGCACCGGCTGCGATAAGGCTCAGGCGAAAGGCCAGCTGCCGGCTCTCGCTTTGGGCGCGGGCGATGGCAATGGCGCGAGGGCGGCGATGTGCTGTTCTGTTCATGCGCGGGTTCCTGACGAAAAACTCAACCGACCCATGCCCTGTTAAGGCGTCCAGCATGACTTCATGTGCAGCGGGATCATAGGGCGATCCGGCTTTGCTGGCATCTGGTCAGGATGACCCCACGCCCGTTAACAAGGTCTTAACGGGTAAGGTCTCAGGCGAATTCGCCTGCCGCCTGACCAGAGGCCCAGGCCCACTGGAAATTATAACCGCCGAGCCATCCGGTCACATCAACACATTCGCCAATGAAATAAAGCCCGGCCACGGATTTCGCCGCCATGCTGCGGGAATCGAGGCCGGTCGTATCCACCCCGCCGAGTGTGACTTCCGCCGTGCGATAACCTTCGGAACCGGCGGGCTTGATCTGCCAGTCCTGCACCTCGCCCGCAAGCTTCGCCAGCACCTTGTCGGACATATCGGCCAGATGGCCGGTGAGGCCGGATTGTTCGACGACATGCTGGGCAAGACGCTTCGGCAGGATTTCCGACAAAGCGGTCTGGGGTGACTGCCGACCGTTCTTCTGTTTCGCCTGCTTCAGAAGCGCGGCTATATCGCGATGCGGCTCAAGCTTCAGGCTGACCACATCACCCTCGCGCCAGTAGGATGAGATTTGCAGGATCGAGGGCCCGCTCAAACCGCGATGGGTGAAGAGCAGCGCTTCCTCAAACGAGGTCTTGCCATGGGAAACCTCAGCCGGAACCGCGACGCCGGCAAGCGGGCTCAGCTTTTCCAGCAAAGCGGGATCGAGCGTCAGCGGCACGAGACCGGGGCGCGTCTCGATGAGCTTGAGGCCGAATTGCTCGGCGATCTGGTAGGCGAAACCGGTCGCGCCCATTTTCGGGATCGACTTACCGCCCGTCGCCACAACGACGCTTTCCGCCTCGATGACGCCGCCTGATGTCGTGACGCGAAACCGCCCACCGTCATGGGTGACGGCCGAGACTGACGTTTCGAGCCGCAGCTTCGCATTGACCGCCTGCATTTCGCCAAGCAGCATGCGGATGATATCCTTGGCGCTGTCGTCACAGAAAAGCTGGCCGAGCGTCTTTTCATGCCAGGCGATGCGGTGTTTTTCGACAAGGGCAATGAAATCGCGCGGCGTATAACGGGCGAGAGCGGATTTGGCGAAATGCGGATTGGCGGAGAGATAATTCTTCGGCCCGGCATGGATATTGGTGAAGTTGCAGCGGCCGCCGCCGGAGATGCGGATCTTTTCGCCCGGCGCCTTCGCATGGTCGAGAATGACGACGGAGCGGCCGCGCTGGCCGGCGCGGATGGCGCACATCATGCCGGCGGCGCCCGCCCCCAAAATCAGCACGTCACATTTCTCTGTCATCATTCCATCCGATCCGTTTCCTTTCCTCTTTTCGAAGTGCCGCCGCTTGTCAATGGCGCTTTCCCCCTCGCCAATTGCCAAACTACGGTTATGATGGCGCCAGTCGAAACACAGACCCGGTGATACATGCCCCCGAAGAAAACCATGCTCCGCCCGAAGAAACAGGCAACCATGGCAAAGACACCTCCCCTCGACCTCTCCTCCACCCGTGGCGTTTCCTCCTGGCGCGAAGCCGCGCAATGGCTGAGGGCGCGCGGTATCGAAGACATAGAATGCATCACCCCCGATCTTGCCGGCGTTGCGCGCGGCAAGATGATGCCGACGGCAAAGTTCACGGGCGACACCTCGCTTGCCCTGCCCTCCGCGCTCTACCGCCATACGATTTCAGGCGAATATCCTGATGAGACCGCGAATTTCCGTTACGAGCCGCGCGACAGCGACCTGAAGCTGGTGCCTGATCTTTCCACACTCTCCGTCGTGCCGTGGGAGAGCGACCCGACCGCGCAGGTGATCTGCGACGTCGTGGATGCGGAAGGCAATTTCGTTCCCTATACGCCGCGCAACGTGCTGAAGAACGTGCTGTCGCTTTATACGGAAAAGGGCTGGAAGCCGGTCGTCGCACCCGAAATCGAATTCTACCTCGTCGCCATGAATGACGACCCGGATTATCCGCTGCATCCGCCGAAGGGCCGGTCCGGCCGCTCCATTGTCGGCGGGCAGAGCTATTCCATCGCCGGCATCAACGAGTTCGACGAGCTGATCGACGATATCTATCACTTCTCGGAAAAGCAGGGCCTCGAGATCGATACGCTCATCCACGAGGAAGGCCCGGCGCAGCTGGAGATCAACCTGCGCCACGGCGACCCCATCGAGCTTGCCGATCAGGTTTTCCTGTTCAAGCGCACCATCCGCGAGGCGGCGCTGAAGCACGGCATCTACGCTACCTTCATGGCCAAGCCGATGCAGGGCCAGCCGGGTTCGGCCATGCATATTCACCAGTCGGTGGTGGAAATCGACAGCGGCCGCAATATTTTCTCGAACAAGGATGGCGGCCCTTCCAAGGAGTTCTTTTCCTTCGTCGGCGGCATGCAGCGTTACGTTCCGAACGCGCTTGTCATGCTCGCGCCATATGTGAATTCCTATCGCCGCCTGACGCCTGATATGGCCTGCCCGGTCAACAATGCCTGGGGTTACGACAACCGCACGACCGCCTTCCGCGTGCCGATTTCCGGCCCGCAGGCGCGGCGCGTCGAAAACCGCCTGCCGAGTTCGGACGCCAATCCCTACCTCGCGCTTGCCGCCTCGCTCGGCTGCGGCTGGCTCGGCATCGTCAACAATATCGAACCGACCGAACCGACCGCCGAGACGGCCAATGAAGGCTCCATCGACCTGCCGCGCGGGCTTCTGGAGGCCGTGGCGCTGCTGGAAGGCGAAGAACAGTTCGAGCGGGTGTTTGGCCATGAATTCGTGGGCCTTTATGCGGGCCTGAAACGCGGGGAGTTCGAGACCTTCATGCAGGTCATCAGCCCCTGGGAGCGCGAGTTCCTGCTTCTCAACGTGTGAGGAACCACGAGCATGACATGGCAAAGCCCGATTGCGCCGGGAATTTCCTGGTATCAGGCAACCGTCGGCGAGCGGCCGGACTATCCTGCCCTCGATGGATCGAAGCAAGTTGATGTCGCGATCATCGGCGGCGGTTATACCGGCCTTCAGGCCGCCTGTAACCTCGCCGAAAACGGCGTCTCCGTCGCCCTCATCGAGGCGCATCGTTTTGGTGATGGCGCTTCCGGCCGCAACGGCGGCCAGTTCGGCACCGGCCAGCGCTCCTTTCCGGACGAAATGGAGGCCGAGATCGGCTTCGAGCAATCGAAGCTGCTGTTCGACATTGCCGAGGACGCCAAGAATTACGTGCGCGATTTCGCAAGCAGCCGCGGCATCGACATGGAATATCTGCCGGGGCAGCTCTATGTGGCGCACAAGGCGGCTTACGAGGACGATTATCGCAGAAGCGCGGACGCGATGAACAATCGCTACGGCTATCCGCATATTTCCTATATGGAGCGTGGTGAAGCGCGCAAACGCGTCGGCTCCACCCATTATTTCGGCGGCACGCGCGACACCGGCACCGGCCACATTCACCCGCTGAAGCTGCTGGTCGGGCTGGCGAAGGCGGCGCAAGCGGCAGGTGCCGCCATTTATGAGATGACCCCCGCCAAGTCCATCCGGCAGGCGGGCGGCAAGACCATCATCGAGACGCCCTTCGGCACGATCACCGCGCCGCGGGTACTGATCGCCACCAATGCCTATATTGGCAATCTGGAACCGGTAACGGCCGCCCACATCATGCCGATCCGCTCCTTCATCGGCGCCACCGCACCGCTCGACGCCTATCCTGATATCATCCCCGGCAAGGAAGCGGTCGCCGATTCCCGCTTCGTGGTGCGTTATTTCCGCAAGACGGCTGACAACCGGCTGCTGTTCGGCGGGCGCGAGGCCTATACGGCCGATGCGCCACGCGATATTTCCAGCCATATCCGCCGGCAGATCGCCGAGATTTATCCCGAGCTGAAGGCTGTCGAAATCACCCATTCCTGGGGCGGCTCCGTCGGCATTACCCTGCCGCGCAAGGTCTTCGTGCGCGACGTCATGCCCGGCGTCACTTCCATCGGCGGTTATTCTGGCCATGGGGTGATGCTGTCGAATTATTGCGGCAAGCTCTATGCCGATCTGGTTCTCGGCAAAAAGGACATGCTGGCGCCCTTCGCACGGCTGAAGGTGCCGTCTTTCCCCGGCGGGGCATCGCTGCGTGCGCCGCTGCTTTTCCTGGCGCTCTCGTGGTACGCGCTGCGAGACAGGTTTTAGGGCAATGTTTATAGACTGTTACCGGCGGCGGGCGAGTTGGCGGAAGCAAAATTCATAATTTCACATAACTGAGTCTGGCATTTTTAAATCGATTAGATTATTGATGCCCCCAACCCTTGAAGATCGAGAGAATCGATATGAGCAGTCAGATCATTCCTGTTGAACCTTTTGATTGTGTCGTTTTCGGCGGCACGGGCGATCTTGCCGAGCGCAAGCTTCTGCCGGCCCTTTATCACCGGCAGGTCGAAGGCCAGTTCACGGAGCCGACCCGCATCATCGGTGCGTCGCGTTCGGTCATGACCCATGAGGAATATCGCAAATTCGCGCAGGACGCTCTGAAAGAGCACCTGAAGGCCGGCGAATATGACGACGCACAGGTTGCCGTGTTCCTGAACAGGCTTTTCTACGTGCCTGTTGATGCCAAGGGCAACAATGGCTGGGACGTGCTGAAGAAGCTGCTGGACGAAGGCAAGGAGCGCGTGCGCGCCTTCTATCTGGCTGTCGCGCCGGGCATTTTCGGCGATATCGCCGACAAGATCCGCGAACACAAGCTGATCACCCGCTCGACCCGCATCGTCGTTGAAAAGCCGATCGGCCGCGATCTGGCCTCTGCCCAGGAACTCAACGACACGATCGGTCACGTCTTCAAGGAAGAGCAGATCTTCCGTATCGACCACTATCTCGGCAAGGAGACGGTGCAGAACCTGATGGCGCTGCGTTTCGCCAACGCGCTTTATGAGCCGCTGTGGAATTCCGCCCATATCGACCACGTCCAGATCACCGTTGCCGAAGCGGTGGGCCTCGAAGGCCGCGCCGGTTATTACGACAAGGCCGGCGCGCTGCGCGACATGGTGCAGAACCACATTCTGCAATTGCTTTGCCTCGTCGCCATGGAACCGCCCGCTTCCATGAAATCGGAGGCGGTGCGCGACGAGAAGCTGAAGGTCCTGCGCTCGCTGAAGCCGATCGACACCAGCAACGTCGAAAAGCTGACTGTGCGCGGCCAGTACCGCGCTGGCGCTTCCGCAGGTGGCCCGGTCAAGGGCTATCTGGAAGAGCTCGAAGGCGGCGTTTCCAACACCGAAACCTTTGTCGCCATCAAAGCTGAAATCGCCAACTGGCGCTGGGCCGGCGTTCCCTTCTACATCCGCACCGGCAAGCGACTTGCGACCCGCGTTTCGGAAATCGTCGTCACCTTCAAGCAGATCCCGCATTCGATCTTCGACGATGCGGCCGGCAAGATCGAGGCCAACAAGCTGGTCATTCGCCTGCAGCCGGATGAAGGCGTCAAACAGTCGCTCCTCATCAAGGACCCCGGCCCGGGCGGCATGCGCCTGCGTCAGGTTTCGCTGGACATGAGCTTTGCCGAAGCCTTCAACGTACGCAGCCCCGATGCCTATGAGCGGCTGTTGATGGACACCATCCGCTCCAACCAGACGCTGTTCATGCGCCGCGACGAGGTCGAGGCCGCGTGGGACTGGATCGATCCCATTCTCAAGAGCTGGGAAGAGCTGGGACAGGGCGTGCAGGGTTATACCGCTGGCACCTGGGGCCCGAGCGGCTCGATCGCACTGATCGAGCGTGACGGTCGCACCTGGCACGATGCCGATTGAGGGCGCACCGATGAGCGAAACGATCCACGTCTTCGACACCGCCGCCGAACTGGCAACCGCGCTTGCGGCGGAGGTTGCCAAACGCCTTGATGCGGCAACGAAGGATCGCGGTACGGCGAGCATCGCCGTATCCGGCGGTTCGACGCCCAAGCTGTTCTTTCAGGCGCTTTCCAAACACGATCTCGACTGGCCGAATATCAGCGTGACGCTGGTGGACGAACGTTTCGTGCCACCGGAAAGCGACCGTTCGAACCACCGTCTCGTTGCGGAGAACCTGCTGCAGGACAAGGCGAAGTCGGCCTATTTCGTGCCGCTGTTCCAGCCGGCGGCCTCGCCCGAGGATGCGGCGACGCTTGCGACCGTCAAGACCGAGGCGATCTGCGATCCCTTCGATGTCGTCATTCTCGGCATGGGAACGGATGGCCATACGGCATCGTTCTTCCCCGGTGGAGACAATCTCTACGAAGCGCTCGACCTTGATGAACCGCGCGGCGTCCTGACCATGGCGGCGGAGAATGCGGGAGAGGAGCGGTTGACCTTCAACTTCTCCAGCCTGCACGATGCCGATTTCCTCGTGCTGCATATCGAAGGTGCGGCCAAGAAGGCGACGCTGGAGAAGGCGCAGTCTGGCGAGGATGAGGATGAAATGCCGATCCGCGCCGTGCTGAACCGGGCCGAGACGCCTGTGGATATATACTGGGCGCCATGAGCCAACGCGGTTGCCGCCTCTGCGGCCCCGCGACAAGCGCCCGAAGACATGAAGACTGAAACACGACAACCGGCCGCTCACCTCCCGGAACGCCGGTTGCCGACCAACGAACAGGATGAACGCCCATGTCCGCCGATTCCCGCATTCAGGCCATCACCGCCCGCATCGTCGAACGTTCCAAGCCCTACCGCGAGACCTATCTCGAGCGGCTGCGGCTGCAGGTTTCAAAAGGCGTTCACCGTTCCGTTCTGTCCTGCGGCAATCTCGCGCATGGATTTGCCGTCTGTTCCCCCGCCGACAAGGACATCCTTGCCGGCGACCGGGTTCCCAATCTCGGCATCATCACCGCCTATAACGACATGCTTTCGGCGCATCAGCCCTATGAGACCTTCCCGGCGATCATCCGCGATGCGGCAAAAGAAGCGGGCGGCATAGCACAGGTGGCGGGCGCGGTTCCCGCCATGTGCGACGGTGTAACCCAGGGCCAGCCCGGCATGGAGCTTTCGCTGTTTTCCCGCGACGCCATCGCCATGGCGGCCGGCATCGGCCTGTCGCATAACATGTTCGACGCCGCCGTCTATCTCGGCGTCTGCGACAAGATCGTGCCCGGCCTCGTCATTGCCGCACTCGCCTTCGGTGACCTGCCCGCCGTCTTCGTTCCTGCCGGCCCGATGACATCGGGCCTGCCGAATGACGAGAAGTCGCGCATCCGCCAGCTTTATGCGGAAGGCAAGGTCGGCCGCGCCGAGCTGCTGGAAGCGGAATCGAAATCCTATCACGGTCCCGGCACCTGCACCTTCTACGGCACCGCCAATTCCAACCAGATGCTGATGGAGATCATGGGCTTCCATATGCCCGGTTCCTCCTTCATCAATCCCGGCACGCCGCTGCGCGATGCGCTGACGCGTGAAGCTGCAAAGCGCGCACTGGCGATTACGGCGCAGGGCAATGAATTTACCCCGGCCGGCGAGATGATCGATGAAAGGTCTGTTGTCAACGGCGTCGTCGGCCTGCATGCGACGGGCGGTTCCACCAACCACACCATGCATCTGATCGCCATGGCGCGCGCCGCCGGCATCATCCTTACCTGGCAGGATATTTCCGATCTCTCGGACATCGTGCCGCTGCTCGCCCGCGTTTACCCCAACGGTCTTGCCGATGTGAACCATTTCCACGCCGCCGGCGGCATGGGTTTCCTCATCAAGCAGCTTCTGAAACAGGGCTTCGTGCATGACGATGTGCGCACCGTCTTCGGACAGGGGCTAGAGGCTTACACCGTGGATGCCATGCTTGATGAGAAGGGCGCAGTTGTCCGCCAGCCCTCCCCCGAGCAGAGCCATGATCCGAAGGTTCTCTCCAGCGTCGAAACACCGTTCCAGCCGACGGGCGGCCTGAAGATGCTGACCGGCAATCTCGGCAAATCGGTCATCAAGATTTCCGCCGTCAAACCGGAGCGCCACATCATCGAGGCACCGGCGATCGTCTTTAACGATCAGCAGGAGCTTCAGGACGCGTTCAAGGATGGCAAGCTCAACCGCGACTTCATTGCGGTCGTCCGCTTCCAGGGCCCGAAGGCCAACGGCATGCCGGAACTGCACCGCCTGACGCCGCCGCTTGGCGTGCTGCAGGATCGCGGCTTCAAGGTGGCGCTGGTGACCGATGGGCGCATGTCCGGCGCCTCCGGCAAGGTGCCGGCGGCCATCCACGTTACGCCTGAGGCTTCCGATTGCGGGCCGATCTCGCTCATCCGCGACGGCGACATCATCCGTCTCGACGCCATTTCCGGCTCGCTCGAGGTGCTGGTTTCCGCCGCCGAGCTGGCAAAACGCGAACCGGCGCGCGCCGACCTCTCCGGCAATGAATGGGGCATGGGCCGCGAACTTTTCGCCCCCTTCCGCCGCAATGCCGGCCCGGCCGATCAGGGCGCCAGCGTCCTCTTCCATTGATTTTGTGGAGGCGATGGCCTGATGCGGCCTTCGCCTTTCAACCCTACTTTGCGGTGTCACCCGGATGCCGCCAGAAACCGCTTTATTTCCCATATCTTAAACGTCAAACTTGTCATGCGACTGTGATGATCGCCCTATAGGGCCTTCTCCAGCCAGCCGTGGGACGACGGCGCAGTTTCGGATGATGGGGCCTGACATGACGATTTTCTCAAGCAAACGCCGCGATGTGCTGAAGCTTATGGCCGGCACCGCCATGCTGCCGCTGATGGTGGCGGCAACGTCTGTCATGGCGCAGGACGTGGCCCTGCGTGCAATCGTCATCTCCGACCTGCATTCGGCCTATGAGCGCATCGGCCAGCTTCTCGCGGCCATCGAAACGCGCATCGCCGCTGACAAGGCGCCCCACATCATCCTGCTGAATGGCGATCTTTTCGAACTGGGCAACGCGGTGGCTACACGTTCGGCCGGCGAGATCGAATGGACCTTCCTCACGGCGCTGGCCAAGCTCGCTCCCACGGTCATCAATATCGGCAATCATGAGCCCGATATCGACAATGACCTTGCCAATTTCGTCAGCCGCGCCCGTGCGCTCGGCATCACCGTGCTTTCCAACATCATCGACAAGCGCAGCGGCAAACCCTATGCGCCCGAAAGTGCCGAGGTGAGCGTTGGCCAGCGGAAGGTCATCCTCACGGGTCTCGCCACCAATGCGATCAACACCTACCCGAAGGCCACGCGCGAAATGCTCGACATTCCGCAGCCTGTCGAGTGGGCCAAGGCCAATCTTCCCGGTATCGTCAAACCGGACGCGATCAACATCGTTCTCAGCCATGCCGGCGTCGTCGCAGACCGCGATATCCTGCCGCTGCTGCCGGATGGCACCCTGCTTGTCGGCGGCCATGACCATCTGAACTTCGTGCATGAACAGGGTGCTACCCGCTATGTCCACACCGGCTCATGGTGCACCTCCATGACGGTGGCGACCTTTGCGGCTCCCGGCAAGGCTGCGGCCATCGAGACGATCGCCATCGATCGCGGCGCTCCCGCATCCCCTGCCCTCAAGGCCCTGATCGAGCAGACGCTTGAAAAACACCTGACTGCGGAAGAACGGGAAGTTGTCGGCAAATCGGCGAAGGCGATGACCGTCGACGAGGCGGGCCGCCATGTGGCGCAGCTTATCGCCGCAAAAACCGGCGCAGATGTCGGTTTCGTCGGCCACACCTCCTTCGGCGCGGGCCTACCTGAGGGCGATATTCGCCGTTATGATTTCAACGCCTCGCTGCGTTTCGACGGCAAGCTGATGGTGACGGAAGTGGATGGCGAGGCGCTTGAGCAAATCCTCAAACGATGCAACCAGGATGGCGACATTCCGCTCGCCGCACGTACCGGCGACTATCTCTACGCCATGCCGGAAAAGCCCGGGAAGAAAGAGCGCTACAAGCTGGTCTGCAACGACTGGTCCGCGACCAACCAGAAATCCTATTTCGGCCGCGGGGACCTGACCTTCACCGAGGTGCCTGATGTGAAGCTGAAGCAGACGGCTCTGGGCGGGCTTTCTTAAGGCCGCAGATCATCAGGTCTCAGAACGACCTGATATCGAGCTTCCGGTCCCTGTGTGCCGGATGTGTGCTGAACACGAAAATGCGGTCCAGTTCCTTCTGCGTCAGCATGCGCAGGAAACGGACATGGATCGTGTTGTTGGCGTTGACGCGCAACATCACGCAGCCGATCTTGGTGATGCGGGCGTCGGGAATATCGAGATAGAACTGGTTCGGCAGGTTATATTTCGTCAGCAGCGCCAGCACCGCTTCCGTCTGGGAGATGCGGATGACGTCGCAGCGGCGCGCCGCCATGTGCATCACGGCCTTTTCGGTATATTCGATGCGTGCTGCGTTCATGGTATCTTCCATGCGGAACCGGTTTTCGCGGTCATACATGAAGGATTCTTCCTTGCTCAGGTAATGGTTCCTGATGACACCCGTACCGCTCTGCACGCCCAGACTCCCATGCTCAGTCAATGGATCGAGACTAGGCCATAGTCTTTAACAATTCATATCAGCGCAGGCTTAAACAGACCGGAAGCGGGACATTTCCGTCATTTTTCCACAGCCGTAAAAAGCTCAGGAAAAACCCCGGAACGAGGACGTTCCGGGGTGTTTTTGGGGTCGACGGCAATCAGACGCGGTAGGTCTTGCCCTCGGCATTAAAGAGGTGAAGCTTTTCCTGCGGAGCGGCGAAACGCAGGGTTTGCCCCTTGGCGACCGAAACAATGCCCGGCGCCTTGACGATGATGGGCTCCTGCCCCTTGGGTGCTTCGAGATAAAGCAGGGTCACTTCACCGAGAGCCTCGACGATCGATACTTTCCCTTCGAAAAGATAATCATCGCCTGTGACGATGCTCAGATCTTCCGGCCGCACGCCAAAGCTGGCGGACTTGCCCCGCTCGGTGGCGGGGGTCGGAACATTGAGGGCGAGCGTCTTGCCACCCGCCAGTTCGATCGACGTCCGCTCCCCGGTCCCGACAATCTTCCCAGCGATGATGTTCATGGCGGGCGAGCCGATGAAGCGCGCCACGAAGAGGTTGGCGGGGTTTTCGTAAAGTTCGAGCGGCGGGCCGACCTGTTCCACACGACCCGCATTCAAAACGACGATACGGTCGGCCAGCGTCATCGCCTCCACCTGATCGTGGGTGACGTAGATCATCGTCGTGTCTGCCATCTGCTCATTGAGCTTGGCGATCTCGATGCGGGTTGCAACGCGAAGTGCGGCATCGAGGTTCGACAGGGGTTCGTCGAACAGGAACACCTTGGGATTGCGGCAAATGGCACGGCCGATGGCGACGCGCTGGCGCTGGCCGCCAGAAAGAGCCTTGGGCAAACGCTCCAGATATTGCGTCAGCTGCAGGATTTCGGCAGCGGCGCGGACGCGGCGGTCGATCTCCTGCTTGTTTTCCTTGGCGATCTTCATGCCGAAGGCCATGTTGTCGTAAACAGTCATATGCGGATAAAGCGCATAGGACTGGAACACCATGGCAATGCCGCGACGCGAGGGCGGGATTTCATTGACCAGCTGGCCGTCGATGAACATTTCGCCGCCGGTGATTTCCTCCAGACCCGCAATCATGCGCAGCAACGTCGATTTCCCGCAGCCGGACGGCCCGACGAAAACGATGAATTCGCCCTGTTCGATCTCCAGATCGATGCCGTGCAGGACTTTTACCTGCCCGTATGATTTGCGGATATCCTTGAGAACGAGACTTGTCATGGGTTGTTCCTCCCTGCTCTATCAGGCGTAACGGGCGAAGAAAGCGCCCCATGCCGGAAGTTCTACGCTTCTGCCGTCCACACCGCTTGCAAAGCCGTGGCCTTCGAGAACCTCCCAGTTCCCTTCCGGCAACGTCGCCTTTGCTGACGTCGCGGACAGATTGAAGAGGCACAGAACGGTTTCGTTGCCGAGCGTGCGGGTGTAGCTCAGCACATCGCCCTCCACTGGCTGGAATTCGATGCCGCCCTTGGCAAAAGCGGGATGCTTTTTGCGGAAAGAAAGGAAGCGGCGGTAGTGCTCCAGCACGGATGCCTCATTGCCCTGCTGGGCGCTGACGGCGCGCTGCTTGTGTTCGGCCGGAATGGGCAGCCAGGTCTTGTCCGAGGTCGAGAAGCCGGCCTGCGCATGGCCCGCATCCCATACCATCGGCGTGCGACAACCGTCGCGGCCCTTAAATTCCGGCCAGAACTGGATGCCGTAGGGGTCCTGCAAATCCTCAAAAGCAATATCGGCTTCAGTAAGGCCCAGCTCTTCACCCTCATAGATGCAGACGGAGCCGCGCTGCGTCATCAACAACGCCGAGAGCACCTTGGCGAAAGCATCCTTATCCTCGACATGCTCGCCCCAGCGGCTGACATGGCGAACGACATCGTGATTGGAGAAAGCCCAGCAGGCCCAGCCTTCCGGTGCAGCCCTGGCAAAATCCGCCTGCACATCGGCGACACGCTGTGGCGTGAGCGCATCCGGCGCCAGGAATTCGAAGGCGTAGCACATCTGCATCTTGTCGTCGCCGGAGGTGTATTCACCGACGATTTCGAGCCCGCGCTGGCTGTCGCCCACTTCGCCGACAGCGGCGATATCCGGAAACTCGTCCAGCACGGCACGGAAGCGTTTCAGGAAGGCGATATTTTCGGGGCGGTTCTTGTCGTAGAGGTGTTCCTGGAAGTTGTAGGGATTGACCGCAGGTGCCGTGGAGGCGTTGCGGCGCTCCGGTGCCAGCGCCGGGTTGTCGCGCAATTCCAGATCATGGAAATAGAAGTTGATCGTGTCGAGGCGGAAACCATCGACGCCGCGCTTCAGCCAGAAGCGGGTGGCATTCAGCAGTTCTTCCTGCACTTCCGGATTATGCAGGTTGAGGTCGGGCTGCGAGGTCAGGAAGTTGTGCATGTAATATTGCATGCGGGTCGGATCCCACTGCCAGCCGGAGCCGCCGAAGATCGACAGCCAGTTGTTGGGCGGCGTGCCATCCGGCTTGCTGTCCGACCAGACATACCAGTCCGATTTCGGATTGTTGCGGCTGGCGCGGCTTTCCACGAACCATGGATGCTGGTCCGAGGTATGCGACATGACGAGATCGATCATCACGCGGACGCCGAGACGGTGGGCTTCCGCGATCAGCCCGTCGAAATCGGCCAGTGTGCCGAACATCGGATCGACATCGACATAGTTCGAGACGTCGTAACCGAAGTCCTTCATCGGCGAGGTAAAGAAGGGCGAAATCCAGATGGCATCGGCACCGAGACCGGCAATATGCGCCAGCCGGTCGGTGATGCCCTTGAGATCGCCGATGCCATCGCCATTGGAATCCTGATAGGAGCGCGGATAAATCTGGTAGATCACAGCGCCGCGCCACCAATCCTTGTTGGGCGTCAAAGCGGAAGTCACCGGAGCGGTCATAGTCTCATCCTGTTTGGTATGGGCGTTCATGGAATTATCAGCCTCCCTTAACGGAGCCGGCGAGCAGGCCACGCACGAGATAACGTTGAAGGGCGAAGAAGACGCCAAGCGGCACAACGATGGTGACGAAGGCCGAGGCAGTAAGGATTTCCCAGTTGCCGCCGCGCGAACCGAGCAGCGCGTTCAAGGCACCGGTCAGCACCAGCTCGTCCTTCTGCGTACCGAGGAAAACCATGGCGACGAGAAGGTCGTTCCAGGTCCACAGGAATTGGAAGATGGCGAAGGAGGCGAGTGCGGGGAATGACAACGGCAGGATGATCTTGACGAAGATTTCGAAGTCGCTCGCGCCATCGACACGCGCACTTTCGATGATCTCCTTCGGCAGGCCGGAAATATAGTTGCGCAGCAGGTAGATGGCGAGCGGCAGACCGAAGGCGGTGTGCGCCAGCCAGATACCGGCATAGGTCTTGGACGGCACGCCGAAGATGTTGCCGATTTCGTTGTAGAGTTTCAGGAGCGGTATCAGCGACATCTGCAACGGCACGACGATCAGGCCCACCACCATCGCAATCAGAAAATTGCGGCCGGAAAAGCTCATCCATGACAGCGCATAGGCGGCAAAGGCAGCGATGAGAATGGGGATAACGGTCGCAGGCACGGCCACCGTCAACGAGTTGACGAAGGACTGGCCGATGCCTTCCGAGGTCAGGACCGTTCGATAATTATCGAGCGTGAAGACCGGCGGCGTTCCAACGGAAATATAGACACGCTTGCCACGGGAACCCTCGAAGCTCGAAGCCTTGCTGTATTCATAGGTGCCATCAGCATTGACGAGAAGCGTCTCGCCATCGCCGATATCGGCCGCCTCGCCAGCTTTGAAGGCTCTCGGCTCCTGCACGCGCACGCCGAAGGCGGAGACCTTTCCGCCGGCGCCGTTTTCGAAGACATTGCCTGATATGACATAGCGGCTGCCGTCCTGCTTCTGTACGGAAGCATCAGCGAGACGCACGGCCGCCGTCTGTTCGGAACTGGAGAAGGCCGTCCACCAGCCGGATACGGTGATCTGGTCCTTGTCGCGCAGCGAGCTGACGAGAATGCCGAGCGTGGGCAAAAGCCAGAGAAGCACGACGACGAGGACGCTGGCGTGGACGATGAGGCGCGGCAGGCCGACGCGGCGAAGGCGTTTTACGATATTCATCTCAGCGGCCCTCCATCTCGCGGTTGGCCTGGCGGATGTTCCAGACCATGATCGGGGTGACGGCCGCCATGATGATGAGTGCTATGACCGCACTTCGGCCACTGTCGCCGCCACCACGGAACATCCAGTCGAACATGAGATTGGCGAGAACCATGGTGTTCCACTGGCCGTTGGTCATGGTCAGCACGATGTCGAAAACCTTGAGCACGAGAATGGTGATCGTGGTCCAGACAACGGCGATGGTGCCCCAGATTTGCGGAACCATGATCTTCCAGAAAATCTGCCAGCCATTGGCGCCATCGATGACCGCCGCCTCAATGGTCTCCTCGGGAATGCCCCGCAGCGCCGCCGACAGGATGACCATGGCGAAACCAGTCTGAATCCAGATGAGGATGACCATCAGGAAGAAGTTGTTCCAGAACGGCATGGAAATCCACACCTCCGGGCTACCGCCAAAGAACTCGACGACCGCGTTCAAAAGGCCGATCTGCACCTGACCTTCGGCGCGATATTCATAGATGAACTTCCAGATGACGGAGGCACCGACGAAAGAGATCGCCATAGGCATGAAGACGATGGATTTGGCGATATTGCCCCACCAGATGCGGTCGGTCATGACGGCGATGACGAGGCCGAAGAAGGTGCAGGCGGCCGGCACGACGGCCAGCCAGAGAATATTGTTGAAGATCGACTGGCGGAAACCGGCGTCAAAAAACGCCCAGCGATAATTGGCGAGACCGACGAATTCGCTGCCTGTGCGGTCATAAAAGGACAGGATCAGCGTCGCGATAACGGGATAGACCAGATAAACGAGCAGAAGGATCAGCGCCGGGCCGATGAACAGCCACGGCCGGATGGCGGCGCGGCGGTTGAGGTTGCGGGATGCATGAATGACGTCTCCCGAGCGGACGGGAAAGATTGCCTGCAGCGCCTTGTCGGATAGCCAGTAATAGGCAGCGCAGGCGAAAACACCTGCTACCATGACGCCGATGGCAGACACGAGTTGTTGAGCCATGTTCCCTCCCTTGATCCTCTCCGCGCCGCGCTGATTTATACGGTCGTCGGGCCGTTCCGTTGGTAAGGCCCGGCAGCGAGCCGCCGGGCCTTTTTACCGCAGATTCTGATCGGAAAACCGCAGAACACTTTTCCGGAATCTGCTCGGCCGATTGTTACTTCAGGCCGTCCCAGGCCTTCTGGATATCGGAAGCGACCTGATCGGCGGACTTGCCGCCGACGAAATCGATCATGCCGGTCCAGAATGCACCGGCGCCGATCTTGCCGGGCATCAGGTCGGAACCGTCGAAACCGAAGCTTGTCGCGGTCGTCAGGATTTCGCCCTGGCGCTTCATCTGCTCGTTGGCATAAGTCTCGACATTCACGCCCTTATACGGCGTCAGGAAGCTGGACTGCGCCATCCACACTTCGTGGGCGATCGGGGTCTGCAGGAATTCGACGAACGCCTTGGCGGCCGGTGCTTCCTTGGTGATGGTGACGAGCGTGCCGGCGCCGAGAACCGGCTTGCCGAGTTCAGGCTTGGACGCGTAGGTCGGCATGTAGAAGAAATCCGCATCCGTCCCCACCTTGGTGCCCTCAGGGAAGAAGGACGGAATGAACGACGCCTGATGGTGCAGGTAGCACTTCGGCGGAATGTCGAAGAGGCCCTTGGGGCTGTCGCGGAAGTCGGTGGAGGCCACGGCCGCAACACCGCCGCTCACATATTTTTCGTTCTTGGCGAATTTGCCGAACTCGTTGATCGCCTCGACCACGGCCGGATCGGTGAATTTGACCTCGTTCGTCGTCCATTTCTGGTAGACATCGAGCGGCTGCGTGCGCAGCATCAGGTCTTCCACCCAGTCGGTTGCCGGCCAGCCGGTCGCGCCGCCAGAACCGAGACCGATACACCAGGGCGTGCCGCCATCGGCAACGATCTGGTCCGTGAGCTTGAGCAGGTCTTCCATGCTCTCGGGCACCTTATAGCCCGCTTCCTCGAAGTTCTCAGGCACATACCAGACGAGCGACTTAACATCCGCCTTGAAGGGGAAAGCGAAATAGGCCTTGTTGCCGTCCTTGCCCTTGTAGCTGCCGAGGTCGACCCAGGACTGGCCCGCACCGTAATTTTCCTTGACCCAGCTGGCGGTCACATCGCCGAGCGGCACGAGGAAGCCCTTGGCGGCGAGATCGGCCAGAAGGCCGGGCTGCGGCAAAATGGCGATATTGGGCGGCGAACCTGCCTGCGTATCGATGACGATCTGCTGCTCGTAGTTTTCCGACGAGGAATAACGGACATTCACGCCGGTCGCGTCAGCGAAATAGGCGAGCACCGACTGGAACAGGGCCTCGTCCTCACCACGCCACGGGCCGAAAATCGTCAGCGTCTGGCCTTTCAGGTCGGCATGGGCCGCCTTGAAGTCTTCGTAGCTTTTCCAGTTGAACTTGGCGTCCCCGCCGGGTGCAAATTTCAGGTCGGCGGCAAAGGCCGCACCGGACAGCAATGCCATGACAGCAGCCGTCGCCAAAAGAGTCTTCCGCATGTGATTTACCTCCCATCACATAAAAGGCTCAAAGCGTCCTCTCCAATCAAAGCGCTTTGGCTGCCTATTCATCTCATTGTCATTAAGACAGAGTCAAGAGGCTCTTTATTCGGAAACGTTGCAGCACCTTATGAATAGTCATATTTAATTAGGAGGGCGGCTATCCTTTTCGATTGAGAAATGCGGTGGAGGCTGGTAAAAATCTAAAGCGCTTTGGGAAGTGAGGAGCGGCCTTGCCGTATTCTCGGGCGCGCGCATGGAGGAAATGACAGACATGAACCTGAAACAGTTGTCGCAACTGCTGGGCATTTCGCAGACGACCATCAGCAGGGCGCTCAACGGCTATCCGGAAGTCAGCGCCGAAACGCGCCGCCGTGTCATGGAGGCTGCCGAAAAAACCGGATATCGCCCGAATGCGGCAGCGCAACGGCTGGCGACAGGCAAGGTTGGCTCCATCGGACTTGTGATGCCGATTGGCGAGCATCATCGTTCGGATGTGCATTTCGGCGAATTCCTGAGCGGCCTCGGTGAGGAAGCGTCGCGCAGCGGCTTTCATCTTGTCATCATGCCGACGGAGCCGGAAAAGGAGCGCGAAGCCCTGCGGGGTCTGGCGGCCAGCGGCAGCGTCGACGGCATCTATCTCGCCTATATGAAGAACAATGATCCACGCATCGCCATGATGCAGTCGCTCTCCCTGCCCTTCCTCGTGCATGGCCGCTCCATCGGCGTGGAGGAGGACTATCCCTATCTCGACGTGGACAATGAGGGCGCCTTCCGCGATGCGACCCAGCTTCTCCTCCAGCTTGGCCATACGCGCGTCGGGTTGCTGAACGGCCCGGCGGGTTATGATTTCACCTTCCGCCGCTGTCTCGGGGTGGAAAAGGCGATGGCGGCAAACGGTCTGGCATTGCATGCGGAAAATGTAAGGCACGGCAGCATGACCGACGAGGAAGGTTATCTCGGCATGGAGGCGCTGCTGTCACGCCCGGAAAAACCGACCGCCATCCTCTGCGCCAGTACCGCGCTTGCGCTCGGCGCGATCCGCTCGCTCAATCAGCGGGGCTTAAAACCCGGCAAGGATATTTCGCTGATCGCCCATGACGACGTGCTGCCGCTGCTGAAACCCGATAATTTTTCCGTGCCGCTCACCACCACCCGCTCGTCGCTGAGGGCTGCGGGGGTGCGTGTGGGCCAGCGCCTGATCAACCGGATCAAGCTCAACCAGACGGAACCTCATCAGGAACTCTGGAAGGCGGAACTGGTGGTCCGCGCGTCGACGGGGCCGGCTCCGAAAGCGTAGCTGGCCATTTTAAACCGCTTAGAACTTCGGCGCGGTCAAACCCTCTGCGCGATGGGCGGCGATGACGGTATTGGCCATCAGCATGGCGATCGTCATCGGGCCGACACCGCCGGGAACGGGCGTGATGGCCGCGGCAACGGCGCTTGCTTCATCATAGGCGACATCGCCCACCAGCTTCGACTTGCCTTCACCTTTTTCCGGTGCGGGGATGCGGTTGATGCCGACATCGATGACGGTCGCGCCTGATTTCACCCAGTCGCCCTTCACCATCGCCGCCCGGCCGACCGCCGCGACGAGAATATCGGCCGTCTTGCAGACGGTGGCGAGATCCTTGGTGCGCGAATGCGCCATCGTCACCGTAGCGTTGGCATTCAGCAGCAGCTGGCCCATGGGCTTGCCGAACAGGTTCGAGCGACCGATGACAACAGCGTTCAGGCCAGAGAGATCATCGCCGTGAATGCCGCGCACCAGAAGCATGGCGCCGGCGGGCGTGCAGGAGATGAGACCGGTAGCGAGATCGCCGGTCGCGAGCTTGCCGGCATTCAATACGCTCAGACCATCCACATCCTTTTCGGGCAGGATCGACTGGATGATTTCATCGGAATTGAAGTGTTTCGGCAGCGGCAGCTGCACCAGAATGCCGTGAATGGAGGCATCGGCGTTCAGTTCGCCGACCAGCTTCAGAAGGTCAGCTTGCGTGGTTTCCTCCGGCAGCGTGTGCTGGATGGAGTTGAAACCGCATTGCTTGGCCATCTTGCTTTTGGAGTTCACGTAAGCGTGGCTGGCCGGATCATTTCCGACGATGACAACCGCGAGACCGGGCTTTGTGCCCTTTTCCGCCTCAAGCGCTTCTGCCGATTTGCGGACCGCCTCCGTTACCGAAGCCGCCTTCGCCTTCCCGTCAATCACAACTGCCATGCGTCCTGCTCCTGCTGGGTTACGTAGGCTCCGTATGGTGCCCCCTTCGCAGGAATGCAAGCTAAAATGCGGCGTTTTCAGGCTGTTTTGCGGTAGTCTTCGCGGTGATCGGCGTAATCGGTAAGACGCTCTCTCAGGAACGCCAATTGACGTCGCAATTCCATCAGTTCCTCGGCTTCGGCCTGAGCATGATCGAAGCGCCCGGCAAGGGCTTCCGCCAGGAGCGGAGGAAGCCCGGAGGATACCGGATCAGCAGCCCTGACCGTGCGGCTGCCCATCAGGACCTGCCGCACACGCTCGTCCAGCGGCATATCGTCGTCGTCATTGAAGGCCTCGCCATAATAATCGGCAAAGCTGTCTTCCTCCGGCTCGATGTTACCCTCTGCGGCAAGATCCGGCAGATCTTCAAACACAGCCGGCTCGATCGGTTCGAATTCCGAAACCTGCAGAGACTGGACCGGCGGCTCGACGGAGGATGGAAGTTGCGCGCCGTCTTCGACGATCAATGCGCCCTCTTCTTCTTCGTCATGGCGACGGTAGCTCAGGAGATAGAGACTGCCCAACAGGCCAATTAATGCGCCGCCGCCCGTCAGCATGGCGGCCTGAGTCAGGTCGCGGGTCAATTCTCCCGGTGTTGCCTTCTTGGTCAAACGTGTTTCGACCGCAGGCGTGGCGGATGCGGACAGGTCACGGCGTTCGCTTGCCTCCAGATAGGCATTTCGCGCTGTTTCCAGTTCACCCTGTAATCTCGAGAATTCGCCGGGGGCGACACCGAGCTCGCTCAGGCGGTCTAGGTATTTCCTTTGCTCGCCATTGGCGGTCGCGACCTCCTGAACGATGCGCTTTTCATCCGCCCGCAGGCCTTCGAGCAACTGTCGCAATGCTGGGGCGGCAAGTGCCTGTGCCGCGTCCACGGCATTCTGGGCGGCGATGCTGCGGGGATGTTTCGGGCCATAATCGACCGAAACGGCAGCAAGCGCCATGCTGGCGCTCGCATGCTTCTGCCTGACATCCTCAAGCGCCGAAAAAGCCCCGCCGGCCGGCAGAGGCTTCACAAAGACATCATTAGGCTTCAGGGCCGAAGCCGCCGTCAAATCAGCCTGGATGGACTGTTGCTGCGGGGTAATTCCGGCAAGCCTGTCGTTTACATCGCGCAGCTGCTGCTCAAGTTGCTGCACCTCGGACATCACGGCATCACCGTGACGCATCTGGAAACCGTTCAGTGCGGCTTCCGCCTCATCAAGCCTTGTCCGCGCCCTCTCCGTCTCGCGCATGGCTGGTGTCATCGTGCCGGCCTTGCCATCCGCGATCACGCGCATCGAAAGATAGTCGGTCAGCCGCATGGCGGTTTCCGGCGTCGCGGCCTTGCCGGTCACGATCAGCGTATTTTCATCCGGTGTCAGTTCCAGCCGGATCGCCTGGCCCACCGCACCGTTCAACGCCTCACGCGCGGACAGCGGACGCGCATCCGCGCCGGTCAGAAGGTCGAAAAGCAGGCCAAGCTCACCCTGATTGCGAACGCCGACCATATCGGCGGACTTCAGTTTGAGATCGGCGGTTATACGGTCAAGCCCAGAGGGTGAAAGCAGGGTGCGGCGTGCCATCGCCAGAAAACGGGCCGCGTCGGGGGCATCGTAAGCGGTCTGGGAGACCTCGATCCGGGCCTGCGAAACATAACCGCGAAAGCCGGAATCGATGAGCAGAAGCGGAAGGGCTGCCCCGGCAACGGTGGCGGCGGCGATGCAGCCGGACGTCAGGAGCCGCAGCCAATGTTTGCGCCATTGCGATACGGGCGCGGCGACATCATCCTCGTCAGGGCGGATCGCCATCATGTCCGGATTGTCATCAACCATCTGAAGTCGTCTGCCGCCCTCGGTGCCGCCCGCCACGGGCGACTGTCAAAACCTTACGAGAGGTTAAAGGATCGTGGCAAACAAATGGTTAACGCGGCGCTTGCGGACGTTGTCTCAGCTCTTGCCGAGCGCGATGTGCCAGGGTTCAGCGCAGAGGCTGTAGAGCCAGCTCATGTGAAGCTTGCGGAAAATTTCCGGCATGCCGGCCACTTCCGATGACAGGACCTTGAACAGGGGCCCAACCGCGATGGTGACCCGCGCATTCTCGCGACTGACGGTGCGGTGCAGCCATGTCTCCTGGTTTTCCTTCAACATTCCCGCCAGCAGAACATCCACCTTAACGCCCGATGCATCGCGGTTCAGCATGACGAAATCGTGCCAGGGCGCGTGCGCCCGCAACTTGGCGAGAACCTCGCCGATCTGCGCCGCATCATCTCCCGCCACACCGATCCGCTTCGGCACCGCCATATAGGTCAGAAGCGCCATGGTGAAGGCGACGCCGTCGATGGCGGCAGGCAGAGGCTCGCCATTCTCGTTGCGCGCGGCGGCCCTCATTGCCTTGCCCTGCGGCAGAAGCAGGCAGCTTTCCAGAATCTGTCGGTAGGCATTGTCCTTGAGCGAAAGCTTGGCTTTTTCGAGAGTAAGAAAGGACAGCATCGTGTGCCCTTCACAGGCTGAAGCCCTGCCGCTGACCAATTCCAGCGCCCCATTCCAATCGAGATCACAGACGCGCAGTCCGTGGATATTCCGTTGCGATCCCGGCCGCGCGAAACCTGACGCGAAACTCATTGCCAACCCCCAATACCAAACCCATCGCCACCGATCCGAAGCATGGCCTGCGGGATGGTGGTTCATGGGTCTGTTTATACAGGTGCAGGTTGAATTTAGCTTGAAAGCAATCTCTCGAATGCTTGGGGATACGGCAAGAGACAATTAACCAGAAAGATGCTCCGCATCCTGCAGCAGGCCGAAGCCCCTCGCCCCTTGGCCATCAATGACTTGGCGCCGCAGCCGCTTCTTTTCCGACTTCGGCCTTCTCGCCCTCGACGAGCTTGACCGAGCGGGGCGTGCCGTTACCGTTCTGCTCGCGAATATCGGCCTTCGACAGATAATCGAGCTGTTCGATCAGCACATCCTCGACCACCTCGTCATCAAGCCTCTTGTTCAGCCCCTCGCGGATGCGCTGCTTGAAGGCTTCGGGATCGAAGGTGGAGATGTTGGCAATGTTGACCATGGAAGAACCCGCGAGCAGCGTGAACAATTCATCGGTCATCAGCTGCGTTGCCGGCAGCTCGATCTTCGCCATCTTGGTCTTGTCGACGCGGAGCGAAATCCGGCTGAGGAAATAGCCGTTCACCCCGCCGTCATTGATGACGGGGATCGTGATGCTTTCGCCCTTGACCAGTTGCAGACTGGCTTTTTTCGCCCCCGCCTCATCCGGCGCGGGCGCCGTCGCCAACTGGACGGAGAAATACACCGCGCCGAGCGTGACGGCGCAAACCCAGACGCCGGTGAGAAGAAGCTTCAACATCAGGAGGCAGCGCCGTACATGAACTGTTCCTGCGAATAGGTGCCGTCCGTATCGGCCTCCTGGATCGCGCTCTTCAAGAGGTCCGCAACGGCGCGAACCGCGTTCAGATGCGCCTCGACGCGGCTGGCATTGGTCGCAAGCTTGGACTTGATGCCCTTGACCTGTTCCATATAGCCAGCGGCGATTTCCTCGCGCGGCGTATCGCGGAACAGCATCGTCAGCTCATAAAGGCAACGGCTCTTATGGGCATTGGAGACCTTGAAGTCGAACTGTGGGTCCTTACCGATATTGTCGTTCTCATTGTCGATGATCATCTCAAGGCGGCCGAGAACGGATTGGATACGGTGGTCGTTCGACATAAGGTCCATGCTTGTCTCCTCGTTAAGGTTTTTCATTCTCAAGCCTCGTCTGTTTTCTCATTGGAAACACCGAGGACCTGCCGCTCGAACTCCGCCACCATCCGAATTGCAGCATTATGGTCTTTTTCATTCATCGATACGTCGGTAATGCCTTTGCTTTCGGCCTTCCGCAGCGCATCCTTGTAAGCTTGTTCCGCAATGCCGACGCCGCCATTTCTGGAGATCGTGTCGGCAAACTGTTCGGCCATCATGCTTTTCCAGATCTCGCCGGCATTACCCTTGCCGTAAACTTCCTCGCTGTCTTTCGGCAGCATGTTGGCCACGAAGGTCTGGAGTACCGAGGCTTCATATTTGCGATAGGTTTCCGGGATTTCGGTGCGGGCCGCGCGGATATTGGTGTCGCCGAGGCCAGCCTTCGAGGAAGCGCCATCCAGCATGTCGACCGCGGCGCCAAAACCCTTGCCGGCATCGGCAAGGCTGGTTGCGGCAAAAGCCGCCTTGTTCGCCTTGAGTTTTTCCTGGGCAACCTGAACTTCCTGGGGGTCCGCAGCGCGAACCACATCCATCACCAGATCACTTATCACCGATATCGCCACGTCCAGATCTCCCGAGCTGACGAATGGGCGGCACAGAAAGCCGGCACATCCGCTCAATCAAGAAACATCGCCGGAGGCGTCCTCAAAAACGCCCGCGATGCAACAATGGGACAGATTATGGATCGCCAACCTTGCTGGAGGCTGGTGTGTGGGAAACATTCGTAATTTCTAACAAATCATAGATTGCATTATCATCGGCCTCGCGATCTTCTAGATCGCGGGCGATATGCATCCTGTCCTCAAGCCTGTCGGCCTTGGTCTTTTCCTTCAGGACCTTGTTTTCCTGAAATTGCTGGACGCCTTCAAGCTGGCGGTCCTGGACAACGAGACGGCCGTAGCGGTCCGAATAATGCTTGGAGAATGTCTGATGCACCGGCTCCATGGAACTCATCGCCTCCAGCACGTTCTCCATGGATTGCGCCACTTCGGTGCGGGTGCGGGTGGTGTCGGCCAGCTCCACCTCGGCCATTTTCTCCATGTGCCGCTGAACCGTTACCAGACGTTTGAGTTTAGCCGAGCGCTTGTCCGAAGCCATGGCGTTTCTCCCGATCAAAAGCCGATGAAGACCGGGCCGAAACCATCCACGAATTGCCGGATGAGGGCCGCGACCGACAGGTAAAGCATGAAAATGCCGCCCGCGAGAATGAAGGGCGTCGATATGAAGAAGACCGGGATCTGCGGCGCAAGCTTGTTGATGAGGCCAACCGCGACGTTGAACATCAGGCCGTAAATCACGAAGGGGCTGGCGAGCCGCAGCATGATGGAGAAGGAGGCCCTGAGCGTATCAGTCAGCGTAATCAGCATCTTCTGGCCGCTGATGAGCGCGCCGACCGGTGTGGCGGTGTAGGAATCCACCAGCGCCTTGAGGACGATGTGGTGGAAATCGAATATGAACAGCACCAGCAGGCCGCCCAAGGTGATGAAGTTGGATATCTGGTTTTCCTGCACGTCTTCGATGACATCAGCACCGCCAGGCGCACTGAGGCCAATGGAAGCGCCGATGAGCGCGCCGGTAAACTGAAAACCCAGCGTGTAGAACCGCGCGATCAGGCCATACATCGAACCGATGACGACCTCGGTGAAGATGAGACCGACGACCGTGCCCTGGCTTGCGCCGGAGACTTTCGGATAGATCGTGTCCCATAGCACCGGCAGAAGCGCCATGGATACCGCGACGCACAGAAGCATGCGAATCTGCGGCGAGATGCGCGAACTGGAAAAGCCCGGCATGGTCATGAAACAGGCGCCGATACGGCAAATAGCAAGGAACAATGCGATAATTGTCCCTTGCGGGTCGGTTATCATGAAATGGCGCCCAGAATCTTGATCTCGAGACCCTTGGCAAGTTCCACATGCGAAAGAACCGGCAGGGTCGCAAAGAGTCGCTCGATAATCATGCGCACATAGGACCGCGTTTCCGGTGAGGTTACAAGGACAAAGGGCAGGCCGCGATCCATGAATTCACGGATAACTTTCGAGGCCTGCTCCGAAAACTCCTCGAGATGGCGGGGATCGATGTCGAATTCGACGATTTCGCCCTTCTGGTCACGCTTGAGCGCCTGATGGAAAACCATGTCCCACTTGTTGCCGAGACGCAGGACACGCAACACGCCATTGTCGGCAAGATCGCCGCAGAGCTGCTGCGACATGCGCACCCGCACGTGTTCGACGATCTGCTCGGTCTTGCGCACATGCGGCGCGAGTTCGGCGACGGCTTCGAGAATGAGATGCAGGTTGCGGATCGACACGCGCTCGGCGAGCAGCAGTTTCAGCACCGCCTGCAGGCCGGAATAGGACATGTGCGACGAGCAAATCTCGTCGGCCAGCTTCTTGTATTCGGGATCAAGCCTGTCGATGAGGATTTTGACGTCCTTATAGGACAGGAGCTGCGGCAGGTTGTTGCGGATGACTTCGCTCAGATGCGTCAGCACCACCGAGACGTTGTCGATCGGGTGGAAACCTTCGCGCTTCAGATCCTCGGTGAAGGTTTCGAGGATGGAGACGGCGGGCATGCCGAAAGCGGGTTCGCGGATTTCGTCGCCCGGAATGCTCGGCTTGCGCCCTGCACCCGTCACGACAAGAACATCGCCGACGCGCAGGCTGCTGGAGGCGATGGTCGTGCCGTGGACGCGGATCTGATAGGCCTTTTCCGGGATCATGATGTCGTCGGCGACCTTGATCTCGGGCACCACGAAACCGTATTGGCTCGCGAATTTCTTGCGCATCTTGCCGACGCGGAAAGCCAGCTCCTGATGCGCGCCGAGAAGACGGGTGGAAACCTGCTTGCCGAGCGCCAATTCGATCTCGGCCGTCTTCAGCACCTGCTTGACCGAATCCTTTTCCGCCTCGGTGGTCTGGAGAACCTTGTTCTCCTCTTCCTGACGCCGCAGCGCGCTTTCGGCTTCCGCCTGGCGTGGAATATACCAGCTGCCGAAGGCCATGATGCCGCCGAGGAAGATGAAGGGCAGGAAGGGAAGGCCCGGAATGACGGCGAGCAGTCCCATCAACATGGCCGAGACCATCAGCGCGCGCGGATAACCGCTCAGCTGATTGACGACCGCCTGATCCGTCGAGCCGGCGGTGCCGCCGCGTGATACCAGAAGGCCGGCGGCGAGCGATACGATCAGGGCCGGGATCTGCGAGACGATACCATCACCGACCGAAAGCTTGACGAAGACGTCGGCCGCTTCGCCGATCGGCATGCCGTGGCGGAAATAACCGATGATGATGCCGCCGAAAATATTGATCGCGGTGATGATGAGACCGGCGATCGCGTCGCCGCGCACGAATTTCGAGGCACCGTCCATCGAACCGAAGAAGGAGCTTTCCTCTTCCAGTTCGCGGCGGCGGCGCTGCGCTTCCTTTTCGTCGATGATGCCAGCGGACAGATCCGCATCGATCGACATCTGCTTGCCGGGGATGGCGTCGAGCGTGAAGCGGGCGCCGACTTCGGCGATACGCGTTGCGCCCTTGGTGATGACGATGAAGTTGACGGTGATCAGGATCAGAAAGACGATGAGACCGATGACGAAGTCGCCGGACATGACGAGGCTGGAGAAGCCCGCGATCACGCCTCCGGCCGCCGTCGGCCCCTCATTGCCGTGGGACAGGATGACACGCGTCGTCGCAATGTTCAGCGACAGGCGGATCATGGTCGCGATCAGCAGCACGGTAGGGAAAGACGAGAAATCCAGCGGCCGCTGAATCCAGAGCGCCACCATGAGGATGAGCACCGAAAGCGCAATCGAAAACGCCAGGCCAATATCCACCAGAATGACCGGAATGGGCAGGAAGAGAACGCAGAGGATCGCCACAATGCCCAATGCGAAACCGATGTCTCGCATGCTCGGACTTACCTTGGGCAAGGAGATGACTGGTGGTTGCGCCATAAAATCGTCCTGTCTCTTCATGAGAAGGGCGACGGAAAAGCCGCCGCACGGTTCCGCGGCACCGGTTCTCGAAAAGCGAACGCAATTCGGCCCGATGCTTCAGCCTATCCCTAGCCGCCGAAGCTTGCGCGAAGGTGGCATCCATAGCGGACGGGCGTCAGAAGCCAGATTGAATGCGGGAAAAGACGAGATTGGAAAAGAGCGATATCTGCGCGCCCACGAAGGGGGCGGCGACACCGAGGACAAGCATGATCGTGACGATCTTGGGAACGAAGGTCAGCGTCATTTCCTGAACCTGGGTCAGGGCCTGAATGAAGGCAATGACGACACCGACGATCATGGCGGCGAGAACCGCCGGACCGGCCGCGACGAGAACCGTCCAGACTGCCGCCTGCATGATATCAAGCGCATCGGCCTCGTTCATCGTCGCATCCTTATTCCGGAAAGGCGGCGTCATGCCGCCTCTTCAATATCAGGAACCAGCCGGCTTATTCGAATCGGTCCCACCATCAGCTGTACTCTTGATTGGACCATTCGAGAAGGTCACGCCGGCCTGCAGCAGTACCTTGTCACCAGCTTCGGTGATGGCGACAACGCCGTCCGAATAGACCTGCACTTCCTTGACCACGCCGGTGACCTTGTCGTCGGAGCTCATGACGGTCTTGCCGACGAGATCGGACGCGCGCGTCAGGGCTTCCGCCTGCAGCATGCTCTTCAGGTGGGTGTTGGTCTTGATGGTCTGCTCGACCTGCGAGAAGCTTGCCAGCTGCGACATCTGCTGACCCGCATCCATCGGGCTGGTCGGATCCTGGTTCTTCATCTGGGCGATGAGGAGTTTCAGGAAGCTGTCATAGTTCAGCGAGGCCGCGTTCTTGTCACTGCTGCTCGCCCCGGCATTCGCCCAGGGGTTTGCCGCTGCCGCATTGACTGCATCTACCGCCATGGTGCGATCTCCTTGCGAATCTGTTCGATCGTTGCCGGGGTCATTTCCTGATTGTTGAGGATTTTTTCCTCGATCGGATAAAGACCGCGAATAGCCTTGAGCGCTTCGAAAGCCTTGCCTGACGCAACCAGCCCGTCGATCCGCTTGAGTTCCGCCAGAACCTCGTCATGCTGGAAGCAATTCAGCAGCATGCTGACCGACTTGCGGAACATGTTGGTCGACTGATCGCGCCCTTCCGGGTTGATGAGGATCATCTGCGCGATGAAATAAAGCTGTCTGAGCGGCGTCGTCGCCTGGTCGGGCTGCAGAACGTGGTTTTCAAGCAGGAACGTGACATCGTTCAGGAATTCAAGCGCCACCTTGCGATCCACACGCAGAACCGCGCCGTTGATGAAAATCTTTTCGCCCGATTTCAGCGAAATTCGAAGTGTACTTTTCATTTCAGTCCATCCCTGATGATGGTTGTCACGTCAATTATGCCCTGGAAATTCGTCGACTGACGTTTCCGGATCAGTTCGCACTCTTTCAAAATCCAGATCGCGATGGAGATCAGATTGGCTCTGAGTTCCATGGCCAGCTGGTTGTCGGGTTGCTTGAGATCCTCAATGAAGCGGATCCAGACCCGTCGAGTGTAAAAAAGTGCTTCGATCGTGGGCCGCTGCGAGGAGGAGTCCCTTGCCTCCACCAGAAGGTCGATCGATTTGGTCAACGCCTGCCGCTCGCGATCTTTCGCGTTGGCGACACCATCCTCCATGATTTCGGCGTAGGAAAACTGGTACATTCATGTATCCTTTATCTGCCGCCACCTCTGTTCATCAGAGGTAGTTTACCAGACTCATTTTTTGCAGACGCGACGTGAGGCTGTATGCGATTTCAATCTGCTGCTGCAGCAGATCGAGACGGGTCTTCGCCTCGTAGGTATCGATCCCCTCAATATCCAGCAGATGCGTTTCGATGATCTTCTTCTGGGCCTCCAGCGAATCATTGGCTTTCGAGACACGGCTTTCGGAAAGACCGAGCTGGCTTTGCTGCTGGTTCAGACCGTTGATGGCGGTGCCGATATTGGTCACCGACTTCATCGCCACCATTTCGCGGATGCCGCTGTCCACCTTCGCGTCGAGGAAGGTCATGGACGTCATCGCGGTCAATGCGAAATAACGCATGCCCTGCGAATTGCTGTTGCTCGACGTTTCGACAACCTCGTTCTGGCTGATGCGGCTCGTCATGTTGGTGTCGCTCGCCTTCGAACCGAAGGTCGTCCAGAAATCATAGTTCTGGCCGGCCGTCAGGCTGCTATGCGGCGGGTTCGTGACCGTGGTCGTGCCGTTGAACACGCCTTCGATATGGGTCATGAACGCTTCGACCTGCGGTTTCGACAGGCTGGCGAAATCACCCACCGGCGGCGTCTGCGCCGCCATGAATGCGTTCAGCTCCGTCTCATAGGCTTCCTTCAGCGGAGATCCATCCGCGAAATAGTCATCGACAGGCTTCACATCCGTATTGATGCCGGAGAACAGATACTCGCCATTGACCGCTGTATTGGCGAAGCTGGTGAAGTTGTTGAACGCATTCGAGATGGTCTGGGCGACCGTCGACAGCGTCGGTGCTTCACTGCTGGTATTGGGGACCAGAACCTTCTGAATCTCCTGCGCGGCCTTCGCCATGCCGTCCAGCGCCGTCTGCGAGGATTTGAGGCGTTGCGTTGCAATCGAATTGACGCTGACCAGCGAGGTAATGCGGTCGATATCGCGATTGAGATCGAGGCTGCGGGCGGTATTGGCGCCCAGCGTCACGCCGAGATCGGCATGCTTGCCCGTCGTCAGCTCGGTATTGAGATTGGTCATCTCAAGCTGAGCCTTGAGGATGGTGCTGCGCATGCTGTTCTGCATCGCCAGCGATGAAATGAATGACGTTTTCATCGTTTACCTCACCATGTCCATCAAGGACTTGAGCATTTCATCAACGGTCGTCACCAGTTTGGTCGCGGCCTTGTAAGATTGCTCGATATCCATGAGCAGTGACAGTTCCTCGTCCAGGCTGACCGCCGTGCTGTTCGAATAGGAAGTGGCCGAGCGCTCATAAAGCGCGCTTTTCGCTTCGTTTGCCGAAGTCGCGCCGGAACGTTCCTGTTCGAGCCACCCCATCGAGTTGGTGCCGTATTTCAGGATGCTGGTATTCGTATCGATACGTGTCGACGCGGCAAAATTCATGGGCGCGTCAAAAGCAGTGACATAGCTGCGGATCAGGGCGGAGAAACCGGTTCCACCCGATGTTGCGGTATTGATCACGTAATCGGTACCGTTGATACCGCCGTCACGCAACAATTCCGGATTGCCACCTTTGGAAATAATTAACGCCGGGTTGACGGTAATGCTGGCCGCGAGCCCCGGAGAGACAGTTCCGTCCGGCGGAATTGTCGTCGCCAACGGCGAACCGTAGGTGAAGAGGCCAGGCATGTCTGGCAGACCGCTGGTCGGGTCCGCGGGCTTTTCCGCAAACATGGTGATGAGGCCGCGCGCGATTTCGTCGAGCTGGCTCTGCATCGTCGGCGCCAGATCATCACGCACCTGCATCAGGCCCTGAAGCGATCCTTCCGCCGTTGTGTTGCTGCCGCTGCCCGCCTTCAGCGCTACGCCATCGACATAAATGGCGTTGCCCGTGGTCGTCGCATCGTAGCCCGGCTGCGTCTTGAAGGTCACGCTGCGCGGCACGATCTCGAACAGCGTCGCACCGTCAGTCGTATAAAGCGCCACATCGTTGTTGGGGCGATTGACGACATTGATGCCGATGATGGAGGAAATGTCCTTCAGAAGCGCTTCGCGCTGATCGAGAGCGTCGCTCGGATCGCCGCCGATCGCCGTCTGCGCCTTGACCTCGTTATTGGCTTCCTCGAACTTCGCGAGCAGCCCGTTCAGCTTGTCGACCTGGAGGGAGATTTCCTTGTCGGCGCGCAGACGCATCGCCTGCAATTCGCTCGAAGCCTTGTTCAGGGAACTGGCGACATCCGTGGCCGAGGTGACGGCCGTCGCCGCCAGAGCGGCATCGCTCGGCTTGGCCGCGTAAGCGTCCAGGCTTTTCAGCAGTTCCTTCATATAGGTGGCCGGCGAACTCTCGTAATCGTTGCCGCCGAAAACGCTCTTCATTTCCTGAAGGCCATTGAGCACGGTGCTCTGGCCGGAAGCAAGAGAAGAGCTGGAGATTGTCTGCCTGAGAAGACTTTCATTCTGGGCACGACCGTTGGAGACGATACTCGCTCCAGCCATGGTCGTGCCGAGAATGGCGGTTCGCTTGACGTAGTTCGCATTGCCGACATTGGCAATGTTTTTCGAGGTAACGTCCGTCTGCTTACCTGTATTATTGAAAATCGACTGCGCAGTATTCATTGCTGACGTGAGCGACATTCATCTGTCCTCGTGAGAAGTATTATCTCTTCAGATTGATCAGGACGTCCATCAAATCCGATCCAGTCTGGAAGACTTTCGAATTCGCTGTATAGATACGCTGGGATTCAATCATGTCGGTGAGTTCGCTGGCGATATCGACGTTCGACCCTTCCAGCGCACCCTTCTGGATGTAACCGAAGCTACCCGTCTGCGCGAAGCCGATGGTGACAACACCCGACTCGTTGCTCGGCAGATAGACGTTACCGTTCTGCGGGCTGAGGTTGTCGACGCTCGGCACCGTGGCCAATGCCAGCTGGTAGATATTGCGGCGACCGCCATCCTGATAGACCGCCGTTACCAGGCCGTCCTTGCCAATTTCGACGTCCTTGATCTGGCTCGGACCGTTGCCATCGAGAACTGCAGTACCGGGCGTAAACTTGGTCGAGAACTGCGTCATTTCAGACAGGTCGATGTTGATCGCCTGCGCCACGCCGCTGACCTGGTCATTGATCGTAATCGATTTATCCGAGGTGGGGGTGAGCTTGTTGGTAGCAGGATCGAATGTCAGCTCGACTTTCTCCTGAACAAGGTCAGTTATTGGCGTTGCCGTGTAGGGGAATCCGCCATTCGTCGACTGGTCCTGGCGGTAAACCGCCACTTCCCACGTATTGTCGTCAGTCTTGGTGTAGTAGAAATCGTAAAGTACCTTCGCACCGCCGCTATCGAATGCCGTCAACGAGGTCTTGTTGCCGAACGTCGCAGTTGCGGAGTTGGTGCCCGGAAGCGATGCCGCGGCCACAGCCGTATCGCCACGGTTAAGATTGGCCGGGAAGCTGCCCTGCGTGGAGGGCGATGCCGTCAGGCCGAAATTATTGACATTGATGGCTTCAAGACCCGTGAAGCCATTGACGACGGCCGCCGGCGGGTTGGAACCATAGGGGTAACCCATCAGTTGGAAGCCGGCCGCGTTTTCCAGGTACCCTTCCGAATTCTTCTGGAACGAACCGGCGCGCGTCAGGTAAGGCGTGCCCGATCCATCCTGAACCACGAAGAAGCCGTTGCCCTGAATGGCAAGGTCGGTGCTCGAGGTGGTGTAGGAGAGGTTTCCCTGCTCCGAAATGCTGTAGCGAACATTGGACTGTACGCCGCCCGAGGCGTAGCTGCCCGATGAGGAGGGCAGAACGAGCGAGGAGAACGACGTGGATGCACGCTTGTAACCGGTGGTGCTTGCGTTGGCGATGTTGTCGCCCACGGTCCCCAGCTTGTTCGCCTGCGCATTCATGCCGGACACACCGGTTCGCATAGTGCCGAAAATACTCATTCAAAAACCCTCGTGGTCATCTTTCAGGGAGAAGGTAAAGCGTTTGGCTTGCGTGAAGCTGTCGGAAATACCGCGTTTGAAAAAGACCACGCGGGTCAATGAAAATCATTGCCAATCAATGCTGTAGCCGAGGAACCGCTTGGAATCGACCGGATCGTAGCCAAGCTTCTTGCGCAGCTTCTTGCGCAGCTTGCTGATATGGCTTTCGACAACGTTTTCTTCGACGTCGTCATCAAAGATGCCGTAGATGGCATTGAAAATCTGCGCCTTGGAAACGCGGCGTCCGCGATTGGCGATCAAATATTCGAGGATACGACGCTCGCGGCGCGGCAAGGGAAATACCTCGCCACCCACTTCGGGGTCGCGGCCGTCGGAGAAAACCCGAATCGGCCCCGCATCTGTGAAGTTCGAGATGACCTGCAGCCGGCGGCGGATAGCCGCCGCACGTGCAAGGATTTCACGGGGATGAACCGGCTTGCGCACGACGTCGTCGACGCCGCTGTCGAACAGCGCCAGCGTGGATTCCAGCGAGGGTTGGTCGCTGACCGCGATGACAGGCGCCGTCGTGCGATCCCTGATCGCCTTCGGCAAAGCAAAGCTCCGGTCGCCCTGGCCAATCAGGAAGGCTTCCACAGCCGCCAGATCGCTTTCCGCCGCCGTCGAGACCCACTCCCCGAATTCGACCGGATCGAACCCGGTCGAGGGAATGCCCTCACGCCCAAATAGAGATGTATAGCCGTCTTTAACGAGCTCGCGCTCATCAACCACTACGATCATTCGTCCGCCTCCGAATCAGTGTGGTGTTTTCCAATGAGGCATTGGTACGAATCGGGGGATTCAGCGACAACTGTAGGAAATCATCGATAGTTATTAATAATTGATTAACCATTTTGTGCCGATTTGATCTATATATAGTGGGTATTAACCATATATGGCACAAAATTTTTGTGTAGAAATTTCAAAATTCCGAAAAAACCGCTTGAAATGCCTTTTTTCGATCAATCTATCGCCACATTTCGAAATACGAGTCCTGCGGTGCCTAAAAGCAATTTCAGGTTGTCATCCGTCGCAGAAATTTTTCGCGTTGGGAGTCCATTTCCCGTAGCCCGTCGCCACCAGATTGGCGATGACGCGGCAGACATATTTCTTCTGCGCCGGGTCATTGTTGGGGCCGGCGTGATAACGGGCGACCGCCATGGTCCAGGTTTCATGCCTGTTGTGAAGGTTGCGAAGGAACATGGCGGCATATTCCACATTGCGACGCGGATCGAACATTTCCCGCGGGGATGAGAAGTTTTCGCCGTGGAAATAATGATTTATCTGCATGCAGCCGAGGTCGATCAGCTTGGCGCCGTTGCGCTTCGCCGCCTCGAAAGTCATCAGGGCTTCCTCGGTGGAGGTCGCAAATACCGGTTTTCCCTCGATATTCATGGCATTGGGGTCGAGCCTCCCCTTGCGGCCCGTCTCGGTCAGGCCCACCGAATAGAGAATTCCCTCCGGCACGCCATATTTGCGTGCCGCCGACTGGATCTCTCTTTCACAGACGCCTGATGTCGCCGAGGCCGACGCGTTTTCAGAGGTAGACGCCATTGTCAGCAGAAGAACGGGCAGAGCCAGGAGCGCCATCCATGCCTTCATTATGCACCCCCAAATTATCGCCATTGCCTTGCCGACTGCCCCGTGCTCCGGACTCGTCACGGTTGCGCCCGGCGGCGGCCTGCTGGCCCTGCTGCTGCGCCTGCTGATTTTGCTGATTGTTGCCCTGTGTGCCCGTTTGGTCACTCTTGTCGGAAGAAGCGATGCTGATGGTGATGTTATCGACCGTCAGACCCTGCGCCTTGAGACCCTCAAGGATGTTCTTGCTGTCGTCCTGAAGCTTTTTATAGGCTGCAACGCTCTCCACCGTCATGTGAACGGCAAGCTCGTCACCGGCAAGACGCAGCGACATCGTCACCGATCCGAGCTCGATCGGCGTCATGTGCAGCTTCAGCGTATGCACGACCTTGCCGGTGCTGCTCTGGGCCGCCGCATTGGAAAGCGACGAGCCGGGCTGCATGGCGCTCACCCATTCCGGATCATTGACGATCAGGCCGGTCAGGGCCGAAGCGTTGGTCGAAGGCGCCAGACCGATGAAACGCCGCGAATCGAGGACCGTGATGGTATCTGCCGCTTTGCCGGTGCTTTCCCGTGCATCGAACTCGACACGGCCCTCACGCTGCACCGTGCTCATATCGAGAGCCCGGGCCGCGCCCGAACGCGGAGACGAGAAACGGAATGCCGAGGCATCGCCTTCGTTTTCGGAAGCCGAACCCGCCTCGTTACCGGCAGGTGCAATGCCTGTCGGCGTGTCCTTGACCAGATGCTCGGCCTTGCCCCGGACAGGTTCAGCCCGGTCTGATTTCACCGTGTCGGTCTTGCCGGCAATCGCCTGTGCAATTTCCTCAAGCGGCGTCTTGGCTGTCGCCACATCGGCGGCGTTGGCCACAACCAGCTGCAGTTCCGCCAGCTTTGGATCGATCACATCGGCTACCGTCTCGGCGTCCTTGTCGGTGTCGTCCTTGAGCTTCTTGCCGGTTTTGCCGTTATCGGGTGTGCGGGCCGTTTTCACGGCGTTCTGAAACTCGGCCAAGGTCTCATGGGCACGACCTTCGCCGGCATGCTCGTTGACGATCGCATTCAGAAAGGTTGCGGGCCGCTTGACCGGGACATCCATCTTTTCCGCCTCGCTATCAGCCTGTGCCTGCTGTTCTTCAGCCGGGTTCTTGTCCTGCTGATGCCGCGAATGCAGCGCCTGCGGCGGCCGCTCGTCCCGGACCGTGGAAAGGGCATCGCCGAAACTGCCGCCCTTGGCGTCGTCCCTGACGCTGGCGCTGCCGGCGCGCGGATCGGATGGTGGCGCATTCATTATCGCGTTGATGGTTGCGTCGATCATGGTGCCCCCTCGCCTTTCTTCAACAGGCTGTCGATTTCATCGAGCTTGCTACGGCCGCTCGTCACGAGTTGCCGGACGTTATCGCCCTCATCGTCAGCCTTCTGGGTTTCGACCCGCCATATGCTCTTTGCATCAGCAGCGGTCGCCTCGTTTTCGGGCGCATTCCGCCCGGTATCCTTCGTGGCCGCAGTGTCTGCACCGACACCGGACTGCAGGGAAGGAGGACGAACCACCTGCTCTGCAATCGCCCTTGCCGCCTCCCGCAGGGCCCTGTCCCGATCCGAAAGCTGCGCTTCGGGGATTTGCCCGATTGTCTCGATCGCGCTCACCACATCTGGTGTGCCGATGTTGGAAAGGCTTTCATAGAGATTTGCCTGGACTTCAGGCTCACCCGGCAGCGACGGAGACAGCGCCTTCGCCTTCAACGCCGCCATACGCGCCAGCGAATCCTTGCCGCTGATCGCCGCGAGGCGAGAAAGGCGCAGATAGGCTTCCTTCTGCCTCTCGGTATCCATCATGGCGAAGGTTTCCTGTATCGCCTCCTCACCGATGGAATCGGCGCGTTTGACCACCAGCGAGACCAGAAGGTCGGCAAACTGGCTGGCATAGGGCGAATGCAGGAAGCGCCGCGCATAACGCTGCGCATAGTCGACGCCGCGCGCAGCATCGCCGTCTTCAACCGCGATAGCGAGCGAGCGGCGCAATGCCGCCTCCTCAACGATTGTGCCGGGCGCTTCGAGCCGGGCTATGTCGTAAAAGCCGAGTGCAGCCAGCGGATCGCGCGGTATCGTCACATTGCCGCCGATCAGCGCCAGATAGGCGCCAATCCGCTTGCCGCGATATTCAGGCACCATGGCCGCGATGCTCTGTGCGACCAGCGTTCCCTTGCCGGACAGGTATTTGCGCAGGATATCGGCAACGCGGCTATCGAAATTGCCATCCACATCACGCGCGACCAGCAATTCCAGCGTCGCCGGGTTGCCGCCGCTCATCGCATAGATGAGCGCCGCATCGACATTGCGCGGATCCTTGAAGATCGCCGAGGGCGCGCTCTTCAGCCGCTCATCGATCGTCTGCAGCAGAAACCGCTGCATTTCAGCGGCGGAATGGTCGCCCATGGCCACCGAATCCTGCACGAACTGCAGGGAGCGCAGCATGGCATAGGGCATCAGATTGTCCTGCGACTGCGAAAACGCCTTGCTCGGCTCGGAGCCGAGACCGCAAAGCGTCGCCGCAAGAAGAAGCCAGCGTTTCGAGGTTTTCGTCACACTCACCCCCGATCGGCCTCAAGCAGAATTTCGATGCGGCGGTTGGCGTCTGCCAGAGGGTCCGCCGGCACCTGCAATCTGCGGTCCGCGAAACCCGAGACCTGCTTTACCCGCTCTTCCGACAGGCCGCCGCGCACCAGCATGTAATAGGCGCTGTGCGCACGGTCCATGGAGAGCCGCCAGTTGTCATTGGCCTCGCCCTTGAACTGCCGTCCGTCGGTATGGCCGCGGATCACCACGCTGCCGCCCCGCTCCTGAAGCAGTTTGCCGATTTTTTCCATGGCCAGAACCATTTCACGCCGGGGAACAGCCGATCCGATATTGAACATCGGCGTTTCCGTCTGGTCGGAAATGGTGAGCAGCAACCCGCCTTCGGCCGGCGTCACCACCAGACCTTCGGAAAGCTTGCCGGTAATGCCTGAGATCTGCTTCTCGATTTCCTCGCGCAGGGTATCGGCCTTTTCCCACTCGGCATCGCTGGCCTTTTGCTGCTCCGGCTTGGGCTGAGAAAGCGCTGCCTGCTCTGCGGCATCCGGACGCTGCTGCGGCACCACGGCGGCGACTTCCATCGGCTTGCCGTCTTCCGCCTTTTCGGCCGGTGTCTCGGACGACTTAAGCGCGACCGCCTGAGCGTTTTCGGCCGCATCCTCCTGTTTGTTCTCGGCGAGCTGCTGCTGTTCAACCGGTTTCTGCGGCTGATCGGCGCGGGTGATTTTCACCTGCTGGGTCCAGAAATCGGGATCGAAGGGATCGCGATAGGCTTCGCCGCCGCTAGCGCCCGTCGCCGGGCCGGAATCGGCAGCGCCGCCCTCGCCCTTGGCGCTGACATTGGCCTGCTGCCCCACCTGCTGGGCAATTTCAGCCAGCACGGAATAGGGATTTTCGAAAAAGTCCGCTTCGGAGAAATTCGACTGCTCACCGGTCTGGGAGGTCAGGTCTTCGCCCGTCGCCGCGGCGGAACCCTTGGTGACCTTTTCAGCCTGGATGTTGGACTGGTCTTTCTTCTGGACGCCCTCTTCCTTATCGACAGGCTTTTCCAGCCCCTTGGACGAGGGTTTCTCATCGGACAGCTTGATGGGATTGAAATAGCTGGCGACCGAGGCCTTGGTTTCCTCGTTGGCGGCATTGACCAGCCACATGACGAGGAAGAACGCCATCATCGCCGTCATGAAGTCGGCATAGGCGATTTTCCACGCACCGCCATGGGCGCCATCGTGCCCGCCCTTGTGGCGCTTGACGATGATGATCTCGTTTTTGCCGTGGTGGTGGTTCTCGCCTTCACTCATTTCATCACCTTGCGAAGACTGGACGCCCAGGCGGACATGCGCGTCACGAACACGCTTTCACCCAACTCGACGGAAAGATCGATATCGGTGGTCTCGGTAAATTTCATCGTTTCTTCTTCAAAGCCCGGCTGCGTCTTCAGTCGCTCGAACAAATCTTTCGGGCCTTTCACGACAAGCGTGACCCCTTCGCCATCCGGCATGGCGGCGCGCACCACATCCGCCAGCGCCGTAACCGCCTTGAGCGACAGCTTTTCCGTCAGGAGGGGGGCAAGGATATTGGCTGTCTGTTCGCTGAGATTGGCCGCGATCGCGTCGATACCCTCGCGCAGACCACGGGACAGGGACGCCGCAATTTCTTCAAGATGGCCCGAACGCAGGGTCTCCAGCTCGGCCGCATGGGCGGCGATCAGTTCTTCCCGCTCCGCCTGCATCTTCTCGGTGATCTCGCGGGCGGCGTCTTCGCGGCCGCGGTCATAGGCCGCCTGTTTCTCGCTCTCCACGTCAACGGGGGCAAATTCGTCGAAAGCGGAAGCGCCATCGGCAAAACCGGACAGGAAATCGTTGTCGGCCAACGGGTCGCCGAAGGCCGGCGCCGCCGATTGCGGTTGCGCTTCACCGAAGTCCTTGAGAAACCGTGCAATGGACGCGCTCATGCCTGCCTCCGGCAAAACAGGAGAAAGGGGCCAGACATGTTTTGTTGCCCGCGCGAATCGCAAAAGCCTCGCCGCATTTCCAGACGGAAAACCGGGGTCCACTTTTCCTGGAAATGCTCTAAGCCGTTTGGCGGCACCACCGTCATCCTTGCTACCCTGCCCGTCTCTTCCACGTTTCCCGGCCGGATCACGCCATGCGATCCGCCCCATACTGACCCGACGTTAGGTGTTCAAACTTGTGCGAGGATGAAGGCGGGCATGATCGGCAAGCCTGCGCCCATCCATCCCCGCGCGCCCACGCCGGTCGAACCCGTTACTTGAAGAGCTGGAGGATATTTTCCGCGTTGGCATTGGCGATGGAGAGAGCCTGGATACCGAGCTGCTGCTGCGTCTGCAGCGCTTTGAGCCTGGTCGATTCCTCGTTCATGTCGGCATCGACAAGACGGCCGATGCCCTTGTCGATAACATCCATAAGGCTGGAAACGAAGTTATCCTGCATGCTGATGCGGCTCTGCAGCGAACCCAGGCTGGAAGCCGTGCTGGTCATCGCCTCAAGCTGCCCGTCGACGAAGGACATCATCATGTCGATGGCGTCGGCATCGGTATAGGTCGTGCCGCCACCGGCAAAACCGCCCATGGCTGCGGCGACAACATCGAGATTGCCGAGATTGAGGGTGGATACGGAAAACCCGAGGGAACGATCGGCGGAAGCCGTCCCGCCGCTGAGGTCGTAAAACCAGTCGTTGCTGCTGGTGTCGCGATAGGCGGGAGAAACAGTGGTGCCACCGCTCGACGGATCTGTCGCCGTCACCTTCACCCATACGTTTTCGGCAAGGCGGAGATAATTGGCGGTCCCGTCACTATAGATATTCGGATCCGTATTCGTATCCGCAGTCGCGGCATTCAGCGCGCCGATCTGCGCGTCACTGAGCTTCTCGACGACATGACCGGCGTTCGTCGCCTTACCCGCAGTCGTCGAGGTCTGAGTGACTTCATATTCCGTCTTGCTGACGAAAACGGCGTTCTTGTCGAGAATCCCGAGCTTTCCACCACTGAGGTCGAAAAGCACCGTACTGCCATCGAGCACATAATCAACGGTGGTAACGCCGACATTACCTGCGCCCGTGCGGGTGAAGGATGCAACGACCTTTTTCGTGATCGATTCTTCAACCGGCGGCGTGCCACCGTTGCTGATGCTGGCCTGCAGCCAGTTTTCGCCCGAGAAGGAGGCCGATTCGGAGATGCTCTTCAGCTGTTCCTGAAGCTGCTTGATTTCATCCTGGATCTTGCCGCGGTCGGCGCCAACGCCGTAGGCGGCGACGAGCTTGGCCTTGATCTGCTTGACGACCTCGATCGTGCTTTCAAGCGCGTCGTAGGCGGTGTCGACCTTGGCGGCTCCCAGACCCAAAGCGTCCTGCACGGCCGAAAGCGCGTTATTGTCGGAGCGCATCGTCGTTGCAATGGACCAGTAGGCCGCGTTATCCGCCGCAGTCTCGACACGGTAGCCGGAAGACACGCGCGCCTGTGTTGTCTCGAGGCTCTTGTCGATCATGCGCAGGGTTTGCAGCGCGGCCATCGCCGCCGCATTGGTCAAAATGCTGGTCATGGGGTCCACCCAACTCAAAATTTAAGAAAAAATCCGGCGCTGTGCCGACAACGAGCAGAAGCATCATGCGAATCGGCAATGGCCTGAAGCGACCACCGCGACCTGCTGTTCGTTAACAAATCGTTAATGTGATAGGTAACAAACAACAGGACTGATTTGCAAGGCGTTCCTGCCTTTCACAGCCGGGTTTCGCATAAACCGGCAGGCTTCAGGCAAGCTCTGGTTAAAACGCACCGGAACGAGGCCGTTGCGCCCGCGATTTCGGCGGGCGCAACGGACATGACGGCAATATTCAGGGATGATCCGGTTAAGCCGCTTCGCCCTGACGGGTTGGCACGAATCGGGCAGCCGTCAGGCTTTTCCGAAGAAACTCGGTGTTTTCGTCCGGGTTTTCGGAAGGGTTCTGAAACGAGACGTGATTGATCTCAACCGCCGCATGTTCGTTGGCGAGCGTCAATCGCGCATAGACCGTGGCGCCCTTTGGCTTGAGCTCGAGATCGAGGACGATCTCCGGCGCGCCTTCCCATTCGAGCTTGTATTCGCCGCCGGCGCCGAAATTGATCGTACCGGGATGATAATAAAGCTCAGCCGCCGACGAAACGAGGTCGGCGATACTGCTGTAGCACTCAAATCTGAGCAGCGAAATCAGGTCGGCCGGGTCTAACAATCGAAGTTCGGTGGCGATCGGGTTGATCGCCTCTGCGACGATCATTTCCCGCTGTTCGGAATAGGCGGATTTTTTCATTGGTTTTATTGAACCCGTATTTTCGATGACTTCATGGCGTAAACCCGATGAACGAGCTCAGCCACAGCCTTGTAAAAGACTGGTGGAATCACACTATCTACCGAGACTTGCGCAAACATGGAGCGTGCAAGCGGAGGGTCCTCAAAAACGGGGATATTGTTTTCTTCCGCAATCTCGCGGATTTTCAATGCGATAAGGTCCTGGCCCTTGGCCACGACAACAGGTGCGTCGCCTTCTTCGCGAACATAACGCAGCGCCACCGCAAAGTGTGTGGGGTTGGCGATGACAAGCGTTGCGCGCGGCACATTGTTGATCATCCGGCGGCGGGCACGGTCGCGGGCGATGGAACGCTGGCGGGATTTGACCACGGGGTCGCCCTGCGACTGCTTGTATTCTTCCTTCACCTCATGCTTCGTCATTTTCAACTGGCTGAACCAGTGATGGCGCGTCCACAGAACGTCGACGGCAGCAAGCAGCGCGGTGGAAAGCAGAATAACGACCATCATTTTTTTGACGATCTCGACCACCCGGACGAAAATGACCTGCGGATCGGAGAACATCAGATCGATGAGGCTGTAAAAATCGCCACGCAAAGCAAAGAACATGATGACCGAGACGATCATGATCTTGAATACGGATTTGCCGAATTCCACAAAACCCTGCTTGCTGTAGATGCGCGTGAAGCCCTTCGCCGGTGAGACGCGTGACCATTGCGGACGCACCCGCTCAAGCACCGGCGACGGCAGGTTCTGGAAAAACGACGAAGCAAGCCCGAAAACCATGAACATGATCATCGCCGGCATGAGCAGATAGGCGATCGACGTGCCGAGAAAATACAACAGCGACAGGGCATCCGGCCGGGTGCTGAGGTCCCACTGTTCGGGCTGGCCGAACAGGTCCTTCAATGTGACGCCAAGGCGACCGGCGCCATCGGGCAGGAAGAAGACCAGGTAACAATAAAAAGCAAGTGAGGAGGCAAAGATCGGGACTTCACGGGAAAAGGGAAGATTGCCCTTTTCCGCCGCATCGCGGAGTTTTTTCTCCGTCGGGGCTTCTGTTTTACTGTCCTTGTCCTGATCGTCTGCCAAGGCACGTTCCCGGGATCAAAAAAAAGGGCCCGCCGATCCCGGCAGGCCGTCATCCCGAAACTAGCGTCCGTGACCGGCCATCGCAATGGCCGGTTCCGCCGTAAGGGCGGGTTATCAACCGGCTTCCGCTTAAGCGGCGGCTGGTTGCTCCTCCGCAGAGGCTTCCTTCAGCTGGATCTGGCCGGAATTGGCCAGCCGGATCGCCTCCTGCGCCACCGCGCGGCGGGCAATCGCCACTTCGCGGGTGTTGATCGAGGCCTGCGGCACCGCGAGGTCCGATTCGATCATGCGGCGCTGGCGCGGGCTGATGCTGGAGAGCACACATTCCTTGATTTCCATCGTGGCGCCGCGCAGCGCCATCGTCATGACATCGGCCGAAACATCGTTGAGCAGCAGGACGCGGCTGCGCTGCGGCATGAACATGAGATCGTCGAAGAGGAAGATCTTCGGCTTGACCTTGTTTGCGGCTTCCTTGCTGAGCGTCTCGAGAGAGCTGAGCAGCGTATCGACCTGCGGCTTGTCCAGTTCGTTCATCAGATCCGCAACCTTCGTGGAACCGCCCGCATTGCGCTCGGCCTCGATTTCATTGATGAGATTGACCACACGCTTCTCGATGATCTGGGCAGCCGTCGGGCTGACTTCCTTCATGTTGACGGTACGGTTCATGATATCGGCGCGCTGCTCTTCCGGAATGGTGAGGAGAACCTTGGCGCCGAAGGAGGAAGGCAGCATGGAGAGAATATAAGCGATGGTCTGCGGATGTTCGCGCAGCAGGAACTTGCCGACGAATTCCGGCTCGGCTTCCTGCAGGCGGTCCCAGATCGATGCTTCATAGGCCTGGAAAGCCGCGCGGCGGCCGAGAAGGCTGTCCACCTCTTCAGGGGTCAGGCCCTCTTCGAGAATGCTCTCGATCGCCTTGGCATTGTCCATCAGACCCGTTCCTTCGGTGAACAGGTCCTCGAACTCGGCTACGATCTGTGCAAGCTCATCGGGAGGAATGACGCGCAGGGTCTGGGCCGAGGAAATGATCATCTGCAGTTCGTGCTGGGTGAAAAACTTCAGCAGCTTGCCGGCGACGCCCTTGCCCATGGCAAGAAGCACCGCGGCCGCCTTGTCGGCCTGAGACAACGGCTTGCCCGCAAGGGGGTTACCGAAATCCTCGAAGTCCATCATGGTCTTTCCTCTCCGTCCCCACAGGGATCAGGCTTTTCGCGTACTCAGTACTTCAATCAATTTTACGCCGAAGCGCGTATCGTCGTCTTCCAGAACCGTTATTTCACCGCGCGCAATACGGCGGCCATTCACCATGATCTCGACCGGCTCGCCGATCTTGCGATCAAGCGCGATGGTTGCGCCCTCTTCGAGGCTCATCAGCCCCGAAACGAGCATTCTGCTGGTGCCGAGAACGATCTGGACATCGATCGGGATGTCCATGATCATTTCCATGTTTTCGGACAAGCCGCTGCCGAGCGGCGCCTTCACGCCCGCAACCTGCGGGGCGGCGGCAAAATCGTCCATCGCAAAGTCGGCCGCTCCGCCACCAAAGGCGGAAAGGTCGGTTTCGGTCGAAACCTCGTCCGTGCTTCCGAAATCGCCGAAGTCGCCAAAATCGGAGAGCGAGCCTTCCGCATCCGTCTTGAGGACGCCACGCAGATCGCCGATAGCCTGGTCGAGGTCGCCGCCGTCTTCAAACGACGGCAACGCCGCATCATCGGTCACAGGTGTTTTCTTCGTAGCCATGCGCTGATTATTCCCTTTGAAACTTGCGTCAGCCTGCCCAGAACCCGAAAGGCCGGGCAGGATTTAACCCATCAAATGTCGTAAGATCTCGTCGTCCGTGCTGACATTGTTCTTCACCCGAACCATGTAGCGGTCGCCGGACTTGCCGAATTCGCAATTATAGAGCTTGGAACCGTTGGCGCTGACCTCGACGCCGATATCGTCCTGCTTCAGAGCCTGGAACGGAATGACATCACCGGCCACCAGCTTGGAAATTGTCCTGAGCGTCAGCGTTTCGAGCTTGATGCGCGCCTCGAGCGTGACCTGCGATCGCTTCACCTGCTCGGAAATCATCTCCATCCATTCCTCCTGCTTCTTCAGCGCCTGGGCCGAAGCCTTGGGAGCGACGATGGAGGTTCTGAGCAGGGGACGCTGCGGCACGATGAGGGTAAATTCCGACGAGACCTTGCCGATATCGATCTTCATGCGGAGGGTCACGCCGTAAAGACCGGCGATCATTTCCTCGAAGGCGCTCTTGCCGTTGGAATTGAAGGGCGGCTCGATGGCCGCCTCAAAACCGCCGGGCGCGTTGACACCGGAGCGCAGGACACCGGCGATGCGGCCAAGAACCATGGCCGCAAGGTCGAGCTCGATATGGGACAGGCTGCGCTCGTCCGGTTCGCCGATCATGTCCGGCGACGCGCCCAGCATGCGCTCCATGAGCGCGATGACGAAGCCGTTGCCGACAGTCATCATGAAATTGGGGCACCAGTTGCGCAGGGAACAATCGGCAACCGCGACATTGCTCCCAACATTGGCGATGAGATCGGTCATCAGGCCCGATTCGGAGCTGACATATTCCACATCGATCGCGATGCCGGTCTCGCTGTGGAAGATGTCCGGCAGGAATTCGCTGTAGAGATGGCCGATATCGGAACCGATCTTGGCGATCGTCTTGCGGTCAGACAGCCCTCCCGTCAATTTTGCGAGAAGGGCGGTGTCGATGGCGGGTGCTTGTTGCGCTGCAGCTTTTGCCATCGTCATGCCGCCTTGTTTTCGCCGCCGGGGTTCATCATCTCCTGTTCGACGGCGTCAATGGACGGCCGCTCGTAGTTGGAGATGGTCTTGCGGCCGTATTCGAGCGCGACCTGCGGCACCGAGCCGTTCATGTAAGCGATCAGCGTCTGCTTGACGATGATGTAGAGGCGGTGCTGCTTGGTGCGGACGATCTTGACCTGCGAAGCGAGCGGGTTGCAGATCGAATAGGACAGGATGATGCCGAGCATGGTGCCGACGAGTGCGGCGCCGATCAGGCCGCCGAGCACTTCAGGCGATTCGTTGATCTTGCCCATGGCCTTGATGACGCCGAGAACCGCCGCGACGATACCGATGGCGGGGAAGGAATCGCCCATGGTGGTGATCGCGTGATAGGGCTTCAGCTTGTCATGCAAGATGGTTTCGATTTCTTCATCCATCAGCGCCTCGATTTCGTGGCTGCGGGCATTGCCGATGATGATGAGACGGACATAGTCACAGATGAACGAGGTCAGTTCCTTGTTCTTCAGGACCGACGGCGCGCTCTGGAAGATCGAGGATTCCTCGGGATTGTCGATATGGGCCTCGATCTCGTTGCGCGATTTCGTGCGCAGATCGCGCATCAGCGAATAAAGCACGCCGAGCACGTCGAGATAGTTTCGCTCCTTCGGGACCGAATGCTTGAAGGCCTCGCCGAGCGCCTTGCCCGAATCCTTCACGACCTTCATGGGGTTTGCCATGATGAAGCCGCCGAGGCCGGCGCCGCCAATGATCATCAATTCGAACGGCTGAACCAGCACGTCCAGATGACCGCCCATCGCCATATAGCCGCCGATGATGCAGCCGAAGGTGATTATAAGTCCAATTACAATATTCATTGATCGACCACGCCCGAACAGTGTTCCATGCCGCCATGTCTAGAAAATGTGGCTTGCGTGAACCTGTCCGCAAAGCCTCCCCATGCTCCCGCCTCCAGCCAGTTTCGCACAAGCAAGCCACGGCAATATGCCGGCAAAGGCGGACGTGCGCCTTGAGATCGGGATCAAACGAGAGCGGCGGTTCAGTGACTTCCACCTATACCAGCTACAGACTGATCAGTCAGGATATCGGCAAATCGCTTGAGCGGGTGTCGAAGCAGCCCGACGTGGCGCGCGAGACCGAATATTACCGTGCAAAGATCGGCGATGTGAAATCCATCGACGACTTCATGGCCGATACGCGCCTTTATAATTACGCCCTGAAAGCCCACGGGCTCGAGGATATGGCCTATGCGAAGGCCTTCATCCGCAAGGTGCTGACGGAAGGCGCCTCGGACAAGAACGCCTTCGCCAACAAGCTTTCCGACAACCGGTATGCAGAGCTTGCAAAGTCCCTGGATTTCGCAGGCCTGGGTGCGGCAGCGACCTCCACCGAGGCAGCCAAATCAGGTGTCGTCAGTAAATACACGCGCCAGACGCTGGAACAGGAAGCGGGCGACGACAATAACGGCGTCCGGCTTGCCCTTTATTTCGAGCGCAAGGCGCCGACAATAAAATCCGGCCTCGATTTCCTCGCCAACGACGCGCTTGCGCAGGTATTCCGCACAACGTTCAACCTGCCCGACGCATTTGCGGCGGCCGATGTCGACAAGCAGGCCGCGCTCATCGAAAAAAGCATCGATATCAAGGATCTGCAGGATCCTGAAAAGGTCGGCAAGCTGCTCGAGCGTTTCACCATCATGTGGGAAATGCAAAATCCCTCTACGACCTATGACCCCTTGGCCGTTTTCGGCTCCTCCAGCGGCTACGGCATTTCCCCCGACCTGCTGATCTCCATCAACTCCCTGAAACTCGGAGGCAAATGATATGCAATCCGGACTATACGTCGCCCTGTCCTCGCAGATCGCGCTGGAGCGCCGTCTTACCACCATTTCCGACAATATGGCGAATGTGAACACGGTCGGCTTCCGCGGCTCCGAAGTGAAATTCGATGAGATGGTCGCCAAGAACCACAATGACATGAACGCCAGGGTGGCTTTCGTTTCCCAGGGCAACGACTATCTCTCCACTCGTCAGGGTGCATTCGAGCAGACCGGCAATTCCTTCGATTTCGCCATCAAGGGCGATGCCTGGTTCTCGCTGGATACGCCTGATGGTCAGATCCTGACCCGCGACGGCCGTTTCACCATGCGTCCGGACGGCGCGCTCATCTCCTCGAGCGGTTATCCCGTTCTCGATGCCGGCGGCGGCCCGATCCAGCTCAATCCGAATGGCGGTCCTATCACCGTCGGTCTCGACGGAGCTATCCGCCAGAACGAGAACATCGTCGCCACGCTCGGCATCTACCAGGCGGATTTTTCGCAAGGCTTCCTGCGTCATCCCAATAGCGGCGTGAAGCCGGTGGCGCAGCCGGTTCCGGTCGTCAACAATCATGAAGTCGGCGTCGTTCAGGGTTACCTCGAGCAGTCGAATGTCAACGGCATTTCCCAGATGACGCAGCTCATCCAGGTCAACCGCGCCTTTGAAAGCATCTCCTCGCTGATGCGGGACACCGAATCGACCTTCGGCGAGGGCATCAAGACGCTTGGCGGCGCGCGTTGAGGAACTGAGTGATGACAATGCCGGAATCCATGCTCTCGGCTGGGGCCATTTCACCGAAGCTCGCGCAGCTGGCGAGCCTTGCCGGGCATTATGCCGATCCGGAGTTCTCGGTGGCGCATGGCGGTCATGTCCGCACCATCGCCGCCGGGCACTATACGGTTTCCGGCCTGTCGCGGCATGTGCGGCTTGGGGAATTTGTCGCCCATCGCAGTGCGACCGGCATTCATCTCGGCGAAGTCGTGCGCGTGGAACCGGACATCTGCTATGTCTGCCCCATCGAACCCGGCGAGCCGATCGGCATTCACGACACCGTCATCCGCAAGGGCGCCTTCCGCGTCTCGCCCGACGACAGCTGGTGCGGACGCACCATCAATGCGCTCGGCGAGCCGATCGACGGCCAGGGGCCGCTTGCCGCCGGCATTGAGCAACGTTCGATTTCCAACAATGCGCCACCCTCGATGACGCGCAAAAGGGTGGAGACGCCCTTCAAGACGGGTGTCCGGGCAATCGATATCTTTTCGCCGCTTTGCCTCGGCCAGCGCCTCGGCATTTTCGCGGGTTCCGGCGTCGGTAAATCCACGCTGCTGTCCATGCTCGCCAAGGCAGACGCCTTCGACAAGGTGGTGATTGCGCTTGTCGGCGAACGTGGCCGCGAAGTGCGCGAATTCATCGAAGACACGATGGGCGAGAATATGAGCAAGTCCATCGCCGTCGTCGCGACGAGCGATGAAAGCCCGATGCTGCGCAAGATGGCGCCGCTTTCCGCCGTTACCATCGCCGAGCATTTCCGCGATCAGGGCGACAATGTCCTTCTCATCATCGACAGCGTGACGCGATTTGCCCATGCGATCCGCGAAGTGGCGGTCGCTTCGGGCGAGCCGCCGGTGGCGCGCGGCTATCCCGCCTCGGTCTTTACCGAACTGCCGCGACTGCTGGAACGGGCGGGACCGGGCGCGGAAGGCACCGGCACCATCACCGCCATCGTCTCCATTCTGGTGGATGGCGACAATCATAACGATCCGATTGCCGATTCGACCCGCGGTATTCTCGACGGCCATATCGTGCTGGACCGCAGCCTTGCGGAAGAAGGCCGTTATCCGCCGATCAATCCCCTCGCCTCGATCTCCCGTCTCGCCAAGAAGGCTTGGACGCCGGATCAGGAAAAGCTGGTGTCACGCCTCAAGGCGCTGGTGCACCGCTTCGAGGAAACGCGGGATCTTCGCCTTATCGGCGGTTATCGGCCCGGCACCGACCCCGATCTCGACATGGCGGTGAAGCAGGTCCCGATCATCTATGAAACGCTGAAACAGCTGCCGAGCGAACCGGCAGCGCAAGACGCCTATGCCGACCTGGCGACCGCGCTGCGCGGGGGAGCACAGAATGGCCAGCCCCAGGTAAACCCGAGAGTGAGAGGCTGACCCGTGAACAAGCGGAATGACAATAGCCATGATGAAGACGTGCTGCCCAAGCCTGTTTTCTTTACGCCTGACCGTATTCTCGCATGGACGGGCATCGGACTTGCCGCTGCAGCAGCCTTTTTCCCATGGTACGTGTTCTTCAACGAAGACAAATTCGGCATGAAAGTGGCGGGCGGCGACCGCACCCGCGATCTGCCCCATACCGGCCCGCGGGAAGTCTTCAGCGTTTCGCCGATGGCCATGACCAACCGCAACAAGGAAGACACCCCGCCGCCGGCGGAGCTGCCCGACATGCTGACGACGGCAACCGTCAACGCGGGCGGCAAGGAAAAACAGAACAATCTGGCAGCCGGGATCGAGGACCAGCCCTTCCCCGGCCAGACATCCTTCCGTCTGCTGCATGTTTCCAATGGCCGCGCCCTGATCGAGGACGGTTCGGGCATGTACATGGTGCGAGTCGGTTCGACCCTGCCGGACAATGCATTGCTGACAAAGATCGAGCAGCGCAACGGCGAGTGGCTGATAGAGACCTCCTCCGGCAAGACCTACCACCCCGAAAAATAACGGTTTTTCTCTCAACGGAAGGGCGCGCCGCATCTGCCGGCGCGCCTTTTTTGTTTTGTGCATGCCGCCTGCGCACGCCCCTTTCTCCGTCGTTATGCAGCGCCATCCCTCCCCGCAAGTCTGACGCAAGATTAGCCCCGTAGGTTCGGGCCATACGAGATGGAGAAGTCTATGCAACCGATTCAACTGTTCGAACTGGCATCCCGCCAAGCGGAATGGCTGAGCGTGCGGCAGGAAGTCGTGGCGACCAACATCGCCAACGCCAACACACCCAAGTTCCACGCCAAGGATGTCAACCCCTTCGAAGCGGTCATGCAGGCCACCAGCCAGCAGGTCGGTATGGCGAAGACTCATCCCGCCCATTTCGGGGCGAGCGAGCTCAGCGAAAATATCGCGGTGCGCGACAACCCGATCAATAACGAGATCGGCATGCAGGAGTCCGGCAATTCGGTCGCGCTTGCTGAAGAAATGACCAAGACCGGCGAGATCAAGCGGCAGTACGACCTGAACGCCAATCTCGTCAAATCCTTCCATCGCATGATGCTGATGACGGTAAAGAGGTAATCCATGGATCCCTTGAGTGCGGCGAGCAAAATCGCCGGCAGCGGTCTCGAAGTGCAGTCCACACGCCTGCGCATTGTTTCGGAAAACATTGCCAACGCCAGATCCACCGGCGACACCCCCGGCGCCGACCCCTATCGCCGCAAGACCGTCACCTTCGGCTCCGAGCTCGACCGTGTCAGCGGTGTGGAGCGCGTGACGGTGAAGAAGCTCGGCGTGGACCGTGGTGATTTCGTCAACGAATACGATCCCGGCAATCCGGCCGCCGATAGCAACGGCATGGTGAAGATGCCGAACGTCAATATCCTGATCGAAATGGCTGACATGCGCGAAGCCAACCGCAGCTACGACGCCAATCTTCAGGTCATCCGCCAGACACGCGACCTCGTCGCCTCCACAATCGACCTTCTGAAGGCATCGCAATGATCGACGGTATCAAGCAAGTCAGTTCCCTCTCGCTTACCCGCGGCGCAAGCGGCGTCTCCTCGCTGACGGAAAGCCTTTTCGGCGATCAGCAGCAGACGACGCCCGCGCAGCAGACGGGCGCAAGCTTCGCCAGCGTTCTCGGCAACGTCTCGATTGATGCGATGAACAATCTGAAGAAGGCGGAAGTCGCTTCCTTCGAAGGCATTCAGGGCAAGGCGAATACGCGTGAAGTGGTCGATGCCATGCTTTCGGCCGAACAGTCACTGCAAACCGCCATCGCGCTCCGAGACAAGATCGTGTCGGCCTATCTCGACATTACCAAGATGCAGATCTAGCCCAGCAGGAATATTGACATGAGAGCTCTTGCCATCGCTGCCACCGGTATGGACGCCCAGCAGACCAATCTGGAAGTCATTGCCAACAACATCGCCAACATCAACACCACCGGCTACAAGCGCGCGCGTGCGGAGTTCACCGATCTTCTCTACCAGACCGAGCGCATGCAGGGCGTGCCGAACCGCGCCAATCAGGCGATCGTGCCCGAAGGCGCCAATATCGGCCTCGGCGTACAGACCTCGGCGGTGCGTAACATCCACACCCAGGGTAACCTGATCGAGACCGGCAACAAGCTGGACGTTGCGATCATCGGTCAGGGCTGGTTCCAGATCGAAGCAGCTGACGGTTCGACGCTCTACAGCCGCGCCGGCGCCTTCAACAAGAATGCCGATGGCAATCTGGTGACGGTCGATGGCTACAACGTCATTCCCAACATCAATATCCCGACCGACGCGCAGGACATCACCGTTACCCGCACGGGTCAGGTGACGGCCCGTATCGGCAACGCCGCCGACTTCACCGAGCTTGGCCAGCTGACCATTGCCAACTTCGCCAACGAAGCTGGCCTGAAGCCGCTCGGCGACAACCTCTTTGCCCAGACGCCGGCATCCGGCGACGCTGTCATCGGCGTGCCTGACGATCCGAGCTACGGCTACATCAAGCAATCCTACCTCGAAGGCTCGAACGTCGATGCCGTCAAGGAAATCACCGACCTGATCACGGCGCAGCGCGCTTATGAGATGAATTCCAAGGTCATCACCACCGCTGACGAAATGGCTTCGATTGTCAGCAAGAACCTGAAGTAAGAACGGAAAGGCAGGCGAACATGAGGTTTGTCCGGAACAATAGCAGCTGCAGAACGGCGCTCGTCCGTATGTGCCTGGCGTCTGCCTTTTCACTGGGGGCTCTGGCTCCCGCGCTTGCTCAGGCGCCAATGGCGCTGGTTCCGACGCGCACCATCTATCCGGGCGAGACGATCACGCCTGAACAGGTGAAGCCGGTGGAAGTGACCAATCCCAATATTTCCTCGGGTTATGCGAGCGACATCAGCGAAGTGGAAGGCATGATCTCCAAGCAGACCCTGCTTCCCGGCCGCACGATCCCCGTTGCCGCCTTGCGCGAACCGTCGCTCGTCACGCGCGGCACCAGCGTCAAACTCGTCTTCACAATCGGCAACATGACGCTGATGGCTTCGGGAACGCCAATGACCGACGGCTCGCTCGGCGAAGTCGTGCGGGTACGCAACATCGATTCCGGCGTGATGGTCAGCGGCACGGTCATGAAGGACGGAACCATTCAGGTGATGGCGAAATGAGAGTGATTCGTATCCTGGCCGCGGCCATCCTGTTTTCGGCCCAGCCTTTCCTCTCCCTCCCCGCAGCCCATGCGGATACATCCCGCATCAAGGATATCGCATCGCTGCAGGCGGGGCGCGACAACCAGCTGATCGGTTATGGTCTCGTGGTCGGCCTGCAGGGCACGGGCGACAGCCTGCGCTCCTCGCCGTTTACCGAGCAATCCATGCGCGCAATGCTGCAGAACCTCGGCATCACCACACAGGGCGGTCAGTCCAACGCCAAGAACATCGCCGCTGTCATGGTGACGGCCAACCTCCCGCCCTTCGCCAGCCCCGGCAGCCGTGTCGACGTGACGGTCAGCTCGCTGGGCGATGCCACCTCACTTCGTGGCGGTACACTGATCATGACCTCGCTTTCCGGCGCGGACGGACAGATTTACGCGGTCGCCCAGGGAGCGCTGATCGTCAACGGCTTTTCCGCCCAGGGTGACGCTGCAACGCTGACGCAGGGCGTCACGACTTCGGCACGCGTGCCGAACGGCGCGATCATCGAGCGCGAGCTGCCGTCCAAATTCAAGGATTCGGTCAATCTGGTCCTTCAGCTGCGCAATCCCGATTTTTCGACCGCCGTGCGTGTCGCCGATGTCGTCAACGCCTTTGCCCGCGCCCGTTACGGCGATCCGATCGCCGAGCCGCGCGATTCGCAGGAAATCGCGGTGCAGAAGCCCCGCGTGGCTGATCTCACCCGGCTGATGGCGGAAATCGAAAACCTGACGGTGGAGACGGATACGCCGGCCAAGGTCGTGATCAACGAACGCACCGGCACGATCGTCATCGGTGCTGATGTGCGCATTTCCCGTGTCGCCGTCAGCTACGGAACGCTGACCGTGCAGGTGACGGAATCGCCGCAGGTCATCCAGCCCGCACCCTTCTCGCGCGGTCAGACGGCCGTGCAGCCGCAGACGGATATCATGGCAATGCAGGAAGGCAGCAAGGTCGCCATCGTCGAAGGTCCTGACCTTCGCACGCTGGTTGCCGGTCTCAACAGCATCGGGCTCAAGGCGGATGGCATCATCGCCATTCTGCAAGGCATCAAATCCGCCGGCGCCCTTCAGGCGGAGCTTGTGCTGCAATGATGGACAATCAGAAGAAAAACGCTTTCCCGAATGGCCTTGTCCGCTTCGCGGCTGTCGCCTCGCTGCTTTTCCTGCTTCCCGCTGCTGGCGCCGAGAGCCAGCAGAACGTGGTGTCGGAACTCAGCACGCAGGATGAAATCCAGAAATTCTGCACCAACATCGCCGATGCCGCCCGCGACCAGCGTTATCTCATGCAGAAGCAGGAGCTGGAAAAGCTGCAGTCCGACGTCAATGAGCGCATTGCCGTGCTGGAAGACCGCAAGGCGGAATATGAGGACTGGCTGGCGCGCCGCGAGCATTTCCTCAATCAGGCGAAAAGCAATCTCGTCGACATCTACAAGACGATGAAGGCCGATGCCGCCGCACCGCAGCTTGAGAAGATGCATGTGGAGATTGCGGCCGCCATCATCATGCAGCTGCCGCCGCGCCAATCGGGTCTCATTCTCAGTGAGATGGATGCGCAGAAAGCCGCCACTGTCGCCGGCATCATGTCGCAGGCAACCGATAAAAACACTTCGAAGGATCCTTCATGAGCACGCGTCGTCTTCCGGCCCTCCTCCTGCCGCTCGCTCTGCTTGCCGGCTGCCAGAACAACCAGACCCTGAAGGAAATCGGCAACGCCCCTGCGATGAGCCCGATCGGCAGCGGCCTGCAATTCAGCCAGACGCCGCAGATGGGCATGTATCCCAAGCAGCCGAAGCACATGGCCAGCGGCTATTCGCTGTGGAGCGACAGCCAGGGGGCGCTGTTCAAGGATCTGCGCGCGCTCAACATCGGCGACATCCTGACCGTCAACATCCAGATCAACGACAAGGCCGATTTCGACAACGAGACCGAGCGCAACCGTACAAATGCCAGCGGCCTGAACTGGAAGGCCAAGGCCGAAATCTTCGGCTGGACCCCGGAAGCGGACTCGAGCATCAAATACGGCTCCGACACCGACACCCAGGCGAAGGGCAAGACCAAGCGTTCGGAAAAGCTGACGCTGCTGGTGGCCGCCGTGGTGACCGGCATTCTGGAAAACGGCAATCTCATCATCAGCGGCTCGCAGGAAGTGCGCGTGAACCACGAAATCCGCATCCTCAACGTCGGCGGTATCGTCCGTCCGCAGGATGTCGATGCACAGAACATCATCTCCTACGAGCGCATCGCCGAAGCACGCATCTCCTATGGCGGTCGCGGACGTCTGACGGAAGTGCAGCAGCCCCCGGTCGGGCAGCAGGTCGTCGACCTGTTCTCGCCGCTCTGACGCCGGTACACGGGAACGGACTGACCCATGGAAAACGAACAGGTAGAGGGCAAGAAAAAATCCTCCCCTCTGGTCATGACCATCGCAGGCGTTGCGATCCTCACCCTGCTCGGTGCGGGGGGCGGCTGGCTCGTGGGTGGCATGATCGCGCCGAAGATCGCCGGTGCGGAGGCGCATGCGCCGGCTGCTGCCGGCGGACACGGTGAGAAAAAGGAAGAGGGTGTCGAGAAAATCTCGGCCGAGGCGAACGGCATCGTCCAGCTCGATCCCATCACCACCAACCTCGCTTATCCCTCGACGAACTGGGTGCGACTGGAAGTGGCGCTGATGTTCAAGGGGCCGGTCGAGGTGGGTCTGGCGGAAGATATCCACCAGGACATCATGGCCTATATCCGCACCGTTTCCCTTCAGCAGCTGGAAGGGCCGCGCGGCTTTCAATATCTTAAGGATGACATTCAGGAACGAGTTGACCTGCGCTCTCAAGGGCGCGTATCCAAGGTCATGTTCCGGACCTTTGTCATCGAATGATTCGATTTCTTGTAACCATCGCCGTCCTCCTTGCTTTGCCGGGCCTTGCCAATGCCCAGCAATTTCCGTCCGATCTGTTCAACACGCAGATAGACGGCTCTGTTGCGGCATGGATCATCCGCACCTTCGGTCTTCTGACGGTTCTCTCCGTCGCACCGGGCATCCTGATCATGGTCACGAGCTTTCCGCGCTTCGTGATCGCCTTCTCGATCCTGCGGTCCGGCATGGGGCTTGCCTCGACACCTTCCAACATGATCCTGCTGTCGATGGCGATGTTCATGACCTTCTATGTCATGTCGCCCACCTTCGACAAAGCCTGGACCGACGGCGTGCAGCCGCTGCTGCAGAACCAGATCAACGAGCAGCAGGCGGTAGAGCGCATCGCCGAACCCTTCCGCACCTTCATGAACGCCAATACGCGTGACAAGGATCTGAAACTGTTCGTCGACATTGCCCGCGAGCGCGGACAGGAAGTCATGACCAACAACGTCGTCGACTATCGAGTGCTCGTTCCGGCCTTCATGCTGTCGGAAATCCGGCGCGGTTTCGAGATCGGTTTCCTCATCATCCTGCCGTTTCTGGTCATCGATCTCATCGTCGCCACCATCACCATGGCCATGGGCATGATGATGCTGCCGCCCACCTCCATTTCCCTGCCGTTCAAGATCCTGTTCTTCGTGCTGATCGACGGCTGGAACCTGCTCGTCGGCAGTCTCGTCAGATCGTTCAACTGACGGGCATTCGTGCCGGATTGACACCCGTTAACCCTGTTTTTTAACCCCGCGCGCCCAAGGCCGCGGGGTTTGCGCGTTTTAACGCTTTGATTACCAGTTTTTCTGGCGACTTGGTAACTATCTTTCTAAATAGAAAAATTACCATTTAAATAAATCGAAAACTAACCATAAGTATCTTCCAATATTTCTTAGCGCTCAAATTAATAATTGTGCAATTTTTCGCTGCGAATTTCTTTTCACACGCAGCGGGTTTGGTTTCTGAAACTAAGTATTTCTGAACCGAGTGGCATGAAGCCGAAACGTTGCGACCGGTAATACCAAACCCGGTATGTCCCCACTCCAGTATCTCGTAAAAACAAGGGACACATTTATTATGGCAAGCATTCTCACCAACACCAACGCAATGGCCGCTCTCTCGACCCTGCGTTCCATCGCTTCCGACCTTTCGAGCACGCAGGACCGCATTTCTTCCGGCCTGAAGGTTGGCTCGGCTTCGGACAACGCTGCCTACTGGTCGATCGCGACCACCATGCGTTCCGACAACAAGGCTCTCGGCGCCGTCTCCGACGCGCTGGGCATGGGCGCCGCCAAGGTTGACACCGCGTCTGCCGGTATGGACGCCGCCATCAAGGTCGTCACCGACATCAAGGCAAAGGTCGTTGCCGCCAAGGAACAGGGCGTTGACAAGGCCAAGGTTCAGGAAGAAGTCACGCAGCTGCTCGACCAGCTGAAGTCGATCGGCACGAGCGCGTCTTTCAACGGTGAAAACTGGCTCGTTTCCAGCGCCAACGCCACCAAGACGGTTGTTTCCGGCTTCGTTCGTGACGCCAGCGGCAACGTCAGCGTCAAGACGACGGACTACGCTCTCGACGCCGCCTCCATGCTTTACACGGAAGCTACGCCCGGCACGATCGACGCAAACTCCGGTATCCTGAACGCTACCGGTGCGACGACGACTGTCGGCGCCAAGACCTACACCCAGATCTCCGTTCTCGACATGAACGTCACCACCGACGATCTCGACAACGCCCTCTACTCCGTTGAAACCGCTCTGACGAAGATGACCAGCGCCGGCGCCAAGCTCGGTTCGCTGTCTGCCCGTATCGACCTGCAGACCGACTTCGCCGACAAGCTGTCCGACACCATCGAAAAGGGCGTTGGCCGTCTCGTTGACGCCGACATGAACGAAGAGTCCACCAAGCTGAAGGCTCTCCAGACGCAGCAGCAGCTGGCAATCCAGGCTCTGTCGATCGCCAACAGCGACTCGCAGAACATCCTGTCGCTCTTCCGTTAAGAGCTGAGCTTCTCATAGCCCTTCGGGGCTGGGGGACAGATTTCTTCCCACAGGCAATCGGGGGCTGACCGAGCGCAGACTGGGATAGAAGGCATAAAGGTCCGAAAGGCTGAATCGGACTGAATGCATCAATGAGGCCGCATCCGGAAACGGGTGCGGCCTTATCTTTTTTTTAAACTTTTGGCGATACGCGCGCGTGCGCGCGAGGGTTGTATTTTTTAATTTTGACGACGCCGAATTTCTTTCTCCGCTTATCAATTCATTAACCAAACCCGCGTTACCTAATGCTCATCGAAACGGCGAGCTAACGTTAAAAATCAGCCAGTTAGCAGGCATGATGCTGTGCGCCGTTCCCGGTGAAACCGGAATGTCCCTTCTTTAATCAGCCATTCAAGGGGCACACTACTATGACGAGCATTATCACGAATGTCGCAGCAATGTCTGCGCTCCAGACCCTGCGCTCTATCGGCCAGAACATGGAATCCACTCAGGCACGCGTTTCCTCCGGCCTTCGCGTTGGCGAAGCTGCTGACAACGCTGCTTACTGGTCGATCGCAACCACGATGCGCTCCGACAACATGGCTCTCTCCTCCGTTTCCGACGCTCTCGGCCTCGGCGCCGCCAAGGTAGACACCGCTTCTGCCGGCATGGAATCGGCAATCGAAGTCGTCAAGGAAATCAAGGCAAAGCTGGTCACGGCAACTGAAGAAGGCGTCGACCGCACCAAGGTTCAGGAAGAAATCGGCCAGCTCCAGAAGCAGCTCGCGTCGATCGCACAGGGCGCTTCCTTCTACGGTGAAAACTGGCTCGTCGGCGTTTCGACGCTCGGTGCGACGACCCCCGGCACAGACCCGGACAAGTCGGTCGTTGCCGGCTTCGTTCGCTCCACCGGTGGCGCCGTTAACGTCACGACCACGAAATACGCTCTCGACAACACCGCAACCGGCAACACCCTGTTCGGCTCGGTCGACTCCGCTACGGGCGTTCCCGACACGACAGGCATTCTCGGCACGACCGGCACGTTCACGACCGTCGCTGCCCAGTCCGTCTACACGCTTGATATCACCCAGTATGCAGCCGCTGACCGCGCCACGAACATGGCCGAAGCCCTGACGCTGGTTGAAAACTCCCTGAAGGCCATGACCAGCGCTGCCGCAAAGCTCGGCTCGCTCTCCATGCGTATCGGCCTGCAGGAAGATTTCGCTTCCAAGCTGTCCGACTCCGTCGAAAAGGGTATCGGCCGCCTCGTGGACGCCGACATGAACGAAGAGTCCACCCGCCTCAAGGCCCTGCAGACCCAGCAGCAGCTCGGCGTTCAGGCTCTCTCGATCGCCAACAGCAACTCCGAAAGCATCCTGTCGCTCTTCCGTTAATCGGAAGCTTCAGCCGAAAAAATCAACCGCGCCGAAAGGCGCGGTTTTTTTGTTTAGTCGCCTGCGAAACTAAGAGATTTTTTGATTAAGAGTTCGTTAACCAAATCACGGCTAAATCAGCGCATCGAAACGACTCGTTAACCAAGACGAAAAAGAGGTTAACAGGCATCACGCCGCTCAGTCGTTTCCGGCGATCCCGGAATGTCCCTTCCCATTTAGCCAGCTCAGAGGGGCAATTATGACAAGTATTCTGACGAACACCGCCGCCATGTCGGCGCTTCAGACCTTGCGCGCAATCAGCGGCCAGCTCGAAGATACCCAATCCAGAGTGTCTTCGGGCCTGCGGGTCAAGACTGCATCCGACAACGCCGCTTATTGGTCGATCGCGACGACGATGCGCTCCGACAACATGGCCCTTTCCGCGGTTCAGGATGCGCTGGGCCTCGGCGCGGCGAAGATCGATGTCGCCTATTCCGCAATGGAAAGCTCGGTCGAAGTCATCAAGGAAATCAAATCGAAAATCGTTGCCGCCACCGAAGAAGGTGTGGACAAGACCAAGATCCAGGAAGAGATCGACCAGCTGAAAAAGCAGCTTGAATCGATCGCGCAGGGCGCATCCTTCAGCGGCGAGAACTGGCTGCTGGGCACCGGCGCCAAGACTGTCGTTTCCGGCTTTGTTCGCGACGGCGGCGGCACTGTCAGCGTGACGAAAACAGACTATACGCTTGTCGATACCACTGCCGGCACGACGACCGCCAATGTGCTTTTCGGCCTGACCGGCTCGCCCGCGACGCTCGACACCACGAGGGGCATCATCGGACAACCCGGAACAGCCTCCGGCATTTCCGTATGGGACATCGATCTCAAGCTGTTCGCTTCTGCAACGCCGCCGGCCTACACCATCGGTAATCTTCTCACCGATGTCGAAACCGCATTTCAATCCTTGAGCAGCGCTTCCGCCGCTCTCGGCTCGATCAAGATGCGCATCGGCCTTCAGGAAGACTTCGTGTCGAAGCTCACCGACTCCATCGACAGCGGCATCGGCCGCCTTGTGGATGCGGACATGAACGAAGAATCGACCCGCCTCAAGGCGCTGCAGACACAGCAGCAGCTGGGCATCCAGTCGCTCTCCATCGCCAATACCAGTTCCGAAAATATCCTGTCGCTATTCCGTCAGTAAGCGGCGCCCGATGGCTACGGGCGGTTTCGTCCCGCTCTGGCAGCAACAGAATATTCGGATATGGAAACCGCGCTTCGCAAGGGGCGCGGTTTTCCATTTGCCGGCAATTGCGCGGCGCGCGCATACATCACATGCCGCATGCGAGCGGTGCAGGCTGTTACGTAAGTATTTGAAATTGTGGGGAAAATGGTGCTGCTAGAGAGATTTGAACTCTCGGCCTCTCCCTTACCAAGGGAGTGCTCTACCCCTGAGCTATAGCAGCATCCGGCGCCGAAGCGTTTGCTTCAGCATCAAGCGTGGCGGCCTATTGCCATAGGTTTTTGACGAGCGCAAGTCGCAAAACGATATTCTTCATCAAGCGGGGCAAAAAAGCGTGCCCCCTGTTGAAAAATGCATTTTTCAGATATTGCTGAATCTATGAACGAACATCATGACAAACAGGCAAAGGCAGCGGTTTCCGCCGGCGCTTCCGCGGAAGCATCCGCCCCGGTGGCCGACGGCAAGCCGCAGGCGGGGCCTGGCGAAAAGGCGCGGCAGCGCGAGGCGGAGCGCAAGGCCCGGGCGGCCAAGAAGCTTCGTGAAAATCTTTTGAAGCGCAAACAGCAGGTTCGTGCGCGCCGTGCCGGCGAAGAGGACGATACTATTGGCCTGCCTGCCGCAAAAACGGACGAATCATCCTCTTAGAGAATTCATCAGCATAAAATTGAAACGCCGCGGAAATTCGTCTAAGGACGCGCCTTTCCGCAAGGCACTATAAGAAAGGCGGGCACAGGCCCGTAGGGACGCATGGATCGCATCAGAATTACGGGTGGCAACAAGCTAAACGGCATCATTCCCATCTCCGGCGCTAAAAACGCCGCCTTGCCGTTGATGATCGCATCGCTTCTGACCAGCGACACGCTGACGCTCGAAAACGTGCCGCATCTGGCCGACGTGGAGCAGCTCATCCGCATTCTCGGCAATCACGGCGTCGATATTTCCGTGAACGGCCGCCGCGAAAGCCAGGGCGAAGCCTATTCCCGCACCGTGCATTTCACCTGCCGCACCATTGTAGACACAACAGCGCCTTACGAACTGGTGTCCAAGATGCGCGCGAGCTTCTGGGTCATCGGCCCGCTTCTGGCGCGCGAGGGCCGCGCCCGCGTTTCGCTGCCCGGCGGCTGCGCCATCGGCACGCGCCCGGTCGACCTGTTCATCGAGGGCCTTGAAGCACTCGGTGCGACGATGGAGATCGATGGCGGTTACATCAACGCCACCGCCCCCAAGGGCGGCCTGATCGGCGCCGTTTACACCTTCCCGAAAGTTTCCGTCGGCGCGACGCATGTGATGCTGATGGCGGCAAGCCTTGCCCGCGGCACCACCGTTATCCACAACGCCGCCCGCGAGCCGGAAGTGGTCGATCTGGCCCAGTGCCTGACTGCCATGGGCGCGAAGATCGAAGGCGCAGGCACCTCCACCATCACCATTGAAGGCGTCACCTCGCTTTCCGGCGCGCGCCACCGGGTTCTGCCGGATCGTATCGAAACCGGCACCTACGCCATGGCGGTCGCCATGGCCGGTGGTGACGTGGTGCTGGAAGGCACACGCGCATCGCTGCTCGACAACGCGCTCGATACGCTACGGCTCGCAGGCGCTACCATCAGCGATACGGAGACAGGCCTGCGCGTCGTGCGCAACGGCAATGGCATCCAGCCGGTCGATATCGTCACCGAGCCCTTCCCCGGCTTCCCCACCGACCTGCAGGCGCAGTTCATGGCGCTGATGACCCGGTCGCAGGGCGTTTCCCACATCACCGAGACGATCTTCGAAAACCGCTTCATGCATGTGCAGGAACTGGCCCGTCTCGGCGCTAAGATTTCGCTCTCCGGCCAGATGGCCCGCATCGAAGGCGTCTCCCGCCTGAAGGGTGCACCTGTCATGGCGACCGATCTGCGCGCTTCCGTCTCGCTGGTCATTGCCGGCCTGGTGGCGGAAGGTGAGACCATGGTTTCGCGCGTCTATCACCTCGATCGCGGCTTCGAACGCCTCGAAGAAAAGCTCACCCGCTGCGGTGCGCTGGTCGAACGCGTCAGCGATTGATCCTTTCATCGCCGCTCATCCGTTTTCTACCCGTTGCAGAGTGGGCCCGGACTGCCTATTTCCATTGTAAGTCATGGAAATAGCGGTCCGCACCGCAGAAGAAGGAAGAAAACGATGAGCGGCCTGAAATTGCTGGCGCTGGATACTGAAGATCTCTCCGTCATTTCGACGCATATGCAGGACAGCGTCTTCAAGCTGAAGGACGTTGCCTTCGAGCCGAAACACGGGCAATTCACGCTTTCCGCCAACCGTTTCGTCTGGGAAAGCACTGAGAAAAAGAGCCTGCCGCCGGAGCGCTGCCGCAGCGTGGTTTTCCTGAAGCGGGTCTCCGCTGTCCGCTCGCACGGCATCAACCGCGACGACAAGGAACAGGTGCTGTCACTTCTCGCCATCCGCTTCGTCCAGAATGGCGAAGGGCCTGATGGCGCGGTGGAACTGACGCTGTCCGGCGGCGGCGCCATCGCACTCGATGTCGAATGCATCGAGGCGCAGCTGACCGATGTGAGCGGCGCCTGGGAAACCACTACCAAACCGCATCATCCCGACAGCGAATAAACGTTGCAAGCCTTCGCAACGGTTGCCTTTCCTTGCCGTTTCGATTTATGCCACATACCAGAGCCGCAATTTTTCTGTGGCAAGTTCGTACACCTCGCGGGATTTCCCGCGGGGACAATGAAAGGGTAATGGCGTGGCAATCTGGCTGGAGCGGGCATCGGCTGATTTCGAACAGAAATTCGCTGCCTTCCTGACAACCAAGAGAGAAGTTTCCGAAGACGTCAACGCGACCGTTCGCGACATCATCAACGATGTCCGCCATCGCGGCGATGCGGCCCTTGCCCATTATTCCCAGAAATTCGACGGTATCGATTTCTCGAAAGTCCCGATGCGGGTGATGGCGGATGAGATCGATGCGGCCTTTGCCGCCGTCGACAGAAGCGTGATCGAGGCGCTTGAACTTGCTGCCCGGCGTATCGAAAAACATCATGCCCGCCAGATGCCGAAGGACGATATCTACGAGGACGATATCGGCGTGGGCCTCGGCTCGCGCTGGACCGCCATCGAAGCTGTCGGCCTTTACGTGCCCGGCGGCACGGCCAGCTACCCAAGCTCGGTGCTGATGAACGCCGTGCCGGCCAAGGTTGCCGGTGTGGAACGTATCGTCATGGTCGTGCCGGCCAATGGCGGCGCGGTCAATCCGGCGGTGCTGGCTGCAGCGCGTATCGCAGGCGTCGAGGAAATCTATCGTATCGGCGGCGCGCAGGCTGTGGCAGCGCTTGCCTATGGCACGGAAACCATCGCGCCGGTCGCCAAGATCGTCGGCCCCGGCAATGCCTATGTGGCCGCCGCAAAGCGCCAGGTTTTCGGCACTGTCGGCATCGACATGATCGCCGGGCCTTCAGAAGTGCTTGTCATTGCCGACAAGGACAATGATCCGGACTGGCTGGCCGCCGATCTTCTGGCGCAGGCGGAACATGACCGCGGCGCGCAATCGATCCTGATCACCGACAATGCCGAACTCGGCAAGGCCGTTGAAGCGGCCGTCGAGCGGCAGCTGAAGCGCCTGTCGCGTTCCGAAACGGCGGCGGCAAGCTGGGCCGATTTCGGCGCGATCATTCTGGTCGAAAAGCTCGCCGACGCCATTCCGCTCGCCAACCGCATCGCCGCCGAGCATCTGGAACTTGCCGTCGATGATCCGGATGCCCTGATGGCCCACATCCGCAATGCGGGTGCGATCTTCGTCGGACGCCACACGCCGGAGGTGATCGGCGATTATGTCGGCGGCTCTAACCATGTTCTTCCGACGGCGCGCTCGGCGCGCTTCTCCTCCGGCCTTTCAGTGCTGGATTTCGTCAAGCGCACCTCGATCCTGCGGCTTGGGCCCGAGCAGCTGCGCCAGCTTGCGCCGGCAGCGATTACCCTTGCCCGTTCCGAAGGGCTGGACGCACATGCGCGTTCGGTCTCCATTCGCCTCAATCCGGAAAGTTAAGCGATGGCTTCAGGCGATTTCCGGCTCTGCGACGTGGTACTGGACGATAGCATCGGCCGGTCCACGCCCGACGTGGAGCATGAACGCGCCGTCGCCATTTTCGATCTGATCGAGGAAAACACCTTTGAGCCGCTTGGCCATGCCGGCGGGCCATACCGGCTGCACATCTCGCTCGTCGACGCCAAGCTGGTTTTCTCGATCAGAACGGAAGACGAGAAGGATGTCGCGATCCATATCCTGTCGCTGACGCCGTTCCGCCGCATCATCAAGGATTATTTCCTGATCTGCGAAAGCTATTACGAGGCTATCCGCTCCTCCACGCCGAGCCAGATCGAGGCAATCGACATGGGCAGGCGCGGTATTCACAATGACGGCTCGCAAACGCTGATGGATCGGCTTTCCGGCAAGATCAAGGTGGATTTTGATACCGCGCGCCGCCTCTTTACCCTTGTCTGCGTGCTTTATTGGCGGGGTTAGAGATGATCGATCCTGCCGCAGCGCCAAACGAGGGACGAGCGCCCAAATCGGTCCTCTTCATGTGCGGCATGAACTCCATCCGCTCCCCCATGGCGGAGGTCATCGCCAAACGGCTGGTGGCGCCCGGCATCTATATACAGTCGGCGGGCGTGCGCGCCGGCGAGCGCGATCCTTTCGTGGATGCCGTACTGGAAGAACAGGGATTTTCGCTCGGCAAGCACAAACCGCGCACTTTGGACGAGATCGAGGATGATTTTTTCGATCTGATCATTACATTGACACCCGAAGCCCATCACGCCGCACTGGAACTGACGCGCTCGAATTCGCTCGATGTGGTCTATTGGCCGACCATGGACCCGACGGTAATAACAGGCACGCGCGAGCAGATCCTCGACGCCTATCGCGAAGTGCGGGACCATCTGGCAAAGCTGATCTCGGAACGCCTGCCGAGGCGGCAGCAGCCGGTGGCGGATACGCTTTCAAAAGACTGAAAACCGCCTCAGCCTGTTAAAATCGATCGCGATTTTCAAGCCGATGCTTTAGAGGTTCACAAATGTGCCGGGATTGTGTAGTTTCCGCGCAATTTTCCCGGACAGGACACGTCCGGCACTATCAACAGGAAGAAAACCCTTACATGACAAAAGAAGAAGTCCTTGAATTCCCGGGCATCGTAACCGAATTGCTGCCGAACGCAACATTCCGCGTGAAGCTTGAGAACGACCACGAAATCATCGCCCACACCGCGGGCCGCATGCGCAAGAACCGTATCCGCGTTCTCGCCGGCGACAAGGTGCTGGTTGAAATGACGCCTTACGACCTCACCAAGGGCCGCATCACCTATCGCTTCAAGTAATCCACGTTCCGCAACGGACGCCCGGGCAGCGCAATGACCAATTCAAAACAAAAGCTCGTTCTGGCATCCGGCTCGCCGCGGCGTCTGGAACTGCTGCATCAGATCGGTATCGAACCGGCACGTCTGATGCCGATGGATATCGACGAGACCCCGGCCAAGCTTGAGCATCCGCGCACGCTCTGCCGTCGTCTGTCATTGCAGAAGGCGGAAGCCGCGCAGGCGGCGCTGAAGAACGAACAGGTGTGGAAAGACTCCTATGTTCTGGGGTCAGATACGGTGGTCGCCGTTGGTCGCCGCATCGTCGGCAAGGCCGAATATACGGAAGAGGCCTCGGCTGCGCTGCATCTTCTTTCGGGACGCAGCCACTGGGTCTATACCGGCATCTGCCTCGTCACCCCCGGCGGCAAGATCCGACAGAAGGTGGCGGAGACAAAGGTGCGTTTCAAGCGCCTCTCCACGCGCGAAATCGAGGCTTATATCGCCTCCGGCCAGTGGCGCGGCAAGGCGGGAGCCTATGGCATCCAGGGCATTGCCGGCGCATTCGTGCAAAAGCTGACCGGTTCTTATACCAATGTCGTCGGCCTGCCGCTTTATGAGACGATGTCGCTTCTTTCCGGAGAAGGATTTGAGGTGACTTCGGGCTGGCTCGAAGGATAGGCCATGGCAAAATCTCCCGAAGGCGCCGGAAACGTCACGCCGCTGCGCAAATCCCAGCCATGCCCTGAATGCGGGCGGCCCTCGACACGGGAAGACTATCCTTTCTGTTCGGATCGCTGCCGCTCGCTTGATCTCGCCCGCTGGCTGAACGGCTCCTACGCCATTCCGGTCGCAGACGATGAAAGCAGCGCCGTTGGACAGGACACGGCCAAGAACAACGGCGAATAAGACCTGCACCGCCGGAAACTTCGGCGGTGAGTTGCATAAGATTTTCAGAGCCTTCGCTCACACCATATATTCACCGGGCTGCCGATAGTCCGAAAAGCCATATCAAAACCGGCTGACGCCTTCCGCCAGCCCCTTAAGGTCTTGCGATGGACGCAGGCTTGCAGAAAAGAGTGAGCTCCGGCGCGCTGCTGTTTGCGGTGCTGGCCGTTTGTCTTGCCATCGGGGCGACGGTGCTGCTGGCCAATGACAGGAAGCATCTCAAAAGCCTGCTGATTTATCTCAATCTGGCATCCGCGACACGCTCCGCGGCCCCCCCGCCGAAGATGAAGCCCGTCAAGCGGCAGAAACTAGTCGCCCAAAAAGTCTCTCTGCCGCCCGATCTTCTGAAATTCGAGCAAGGGGGTGACAGGGCATCTTTCGCACGCGATTTCGTTCTTTCCGGCAAGGAGCTTTGCGACCGCTTTACTGCCGCAGGTTTTTCCAACCCGCATGGCTGGCACACAAGCCCAGTCAACATCCGCAATTTCGAGTGCATGGCCGATCTTGCGGTGGCGAACGCGGCAGGCCCGGCCGAGCGGGCCTCGCTCTTCCTCGAGATCAGGGGCGAAGCGTCCGGCGAGGTTCGCTCCATCAGGATGAAGGCCGTTGCGCCGAAGACGCCGGATGGGACTGCCGTTCTGACAAAGCTTGATGAAGCACTCGCCATGATCGTGGAACAAACCCGGTGGGCTGATCTGGCGGACATGCTTGAACCGGCAGGCCGGATGCAGCCCTATCAGGCACAACATTTCGGTATTTCGGTTTCCATAAAACCGGAACCGACGACACCCCATCGCCTGAACGTGATTTTGCTCACAAGCGAACAATCGCCGGGGTTGAAGCTGACACGCAGCTTCTTTGACAGGGATCGCTGGCTTCGACCAGCCGCTCCACTGGATCGGCCGATCCTTTATCCTTCCGTCAGGAAAGACCGCTTTCGGTAAAGCAAAGTCCGCTCAGCCTATTGCCGCGAGCTTGCGCCGCACCGGCGGAATCCTGTCGCTTTGCTGGGCCTGGCGTTTGGCCTCCCACTGGAGCGCAGTGCGAACGATGGCCACCAGATCGTTGAAGCGGGGCCGCCAGCCCAGCTCCGACTGGATGCGCGCCGAATCCGCCACCATGGCCGCAATATCGCCCGGGCGACGCGGACAATGGATGATCGGGAAATCGCACCCCGATTCCTTCTGCACAGCCTGCAGGACATCAAGAACCGAATAACCAACGCCATAACCGCAATTGAGCGTGCGTGTGCCGCCGCCGGCGCGCAGATGCGCCATGGCCAGCATATGCGCATCGATCAGGTCGCCGACATGAATATAATCGCGAACGCCGGTGCCATCCGCGGTCGGGTAATCCGTTCCGTAAACTTCCACCCGGTCGCGGCGACCGGTAGCAGCTTCGCAGGCGACCTTGATGAGGTTTGCCACACCCGTGGGAGATGGCCCGGCGCGCCCCTGCGGGTCGGCTCCGGCGACGTTGAAATACCGCAACGCCACGTAATTGAAATCATGCGCCTGCACGACATCGCGCAGCATGATTTCGGAGGCGAGCTTCGACAGGCCGTAGGGGTTTTCTGGGCTGAGGATCGCGGTTTCGGGAACCGGGCCATCAAAGGGCTGGTTTCCATAGACGGCGGCTGTCGACGAGAAGATGAAATTGCGAATACCGTGGCCGACTGCCGCCGCCACGAGGGCGCGGGTCGTGCCCGTGTTGTTTTCGTAATATTCGAGCGGCTGGCTGATCGATTCAGGAACGCTGACGGAGCCCGCGAAATGGAAGATGGTCTCGATCTGGTTTTCTTCGAAAATCTGGTCGAGCAAGGCGCGATCCGCCGCGTCGCCCAGATAAAAACGCGCCGCCGGCGCGACCGCCCAGCGCGACCCCGTCGAAAGCCGATCGACAACAACGACCTCTTCCCCGGCATCGAGCAAAGCCCACACCATGTGGCTTCCTATATAGCCGGCCCCACCCGTGACCAGAACAGCCATGACAATACTTCCCTGTTTGCTTTTCTTGACCCCATCAAAGCCAATAATTCTTCATCATTGATTACTTGCACAGCGAATACGCGACCGATCCCCAGCTCCATTAAAAAGGTGGCTTACGATTGGTTAGCGCAATGAGGTGCTTTTTATTTATTAGATGAAAATGTTCTCATAAATGGAACAAGGAGCGCATAGCACAGAAAATCCCCCACGTCGATGGTTGCGCCGTGGGGTTGCAGTTTTAGGTATTCGCTGTGATTTTGTTGCCGATTTCCCTACCGTAGCGCGATCCCGGCGCGGCAGGGGAAACCATTGTACGCAGAGGCGACGCTTACCTGCCGAGGATATAGGATGCCAGCCGGTCGGCCGCATCTTCTATCTGCTTTGGGTTGCGCAGGAAGCAGGCACGGAGAAACAGCTCCCCTCCCGGACCGAAGGCCGTGCCGGGCGCAAGCCCGACCCCGGTCTTGTCGACGATATCGAGCGCCGTGGCCCGGCTGTCCGTCACGCCGTCTATCTTGAGAAAGGCATAGAGAGCGCCATCGGGCTTCAGGGTTTCCACACGGTTCGTCGCGATGAGCGCATCGCAGAGAATGTCGCGGGAGGTCAGAGCACGTTCGTAATTCTCGCGCACGAAACCATCACCGTGATCGAGGGCGGCGACTGCGCCGCGCTGCATGAACTGCGCCACGCCTGAAGTGGAATATTGAATGAGGTTTTCGATGACCTGACCGATGGCCGGCGGGGCAACAAGCCAGCCGACACGCCAGCCGGTCATGGACCAGTTCTTCGAAAAGGAATTGGCGAAGACGATCTTGTCATCCGGCTCCATGACGTCGAGGAAGGACGGCGCACGGCTGCCGGAATAATGATAAAGCGCATAAATCTCGTCGGCAACGATCCACAGATCGTGTTTGCGGGCGAGCGCCAGAACATCACGAAGATTATTGAGCGTCGCCGTCCATCCGGTCGGGTTGGAGGGCGTATTGATGAAAAGCGCCTTCGTCTTGCCGGTGATCGCGCTTTCCAGCCTGTTGATATCGAGATCCCAGCGGCCGTCGCGGAAATCGATACCGACCGGAACCGCCTTCGCGCCTGCCACACCAATGGCGGCGACGATATTCGGCCATGTCGGCGACAGATAGACCATTTCGTCACCGGGCGAGGTCAGCGCCTGCACGGCGAGCACGATCGCCTGCATGCCGGAACCGGTAGCGTAAAAATGCTCCGGCGGCAGCGACGCCGCGAAATGGCGTTCGTAATAACGGCTCAGCGCCTGGCGCAATTCGGGAATGCCACGCTGCCAGGTATAGAAGGTCTCGCCGTTGTTCAGCCCATCGATGGCGGCCTGATTGATGAAGTCCGGGCTCGGCAGATCGCCTTCGCCGACCCAGAGCGGCAGGAGATTGTCCCGCCCCCGGGCATAATTCACGACTTCGACAATGCCGCTCTCGGGAGCCGCCAGAGAGCGCGCACTCAGACTGTTCAAAATGGACATTAAAGACACTCCGTTTGGTGCCTTCTTATCGCATCGAACCAGCCATGTGCATGATATTCCGTGAGGCGATCATGGATTTTCTTTATGGGTCATCCCCGGCAGGAGACCGCCGGCCGCGCGGGCCGGCAAATCAGGCCGGGGATAATGCCGGCAATCAACGCGTCTTCAGCAGATCGCGGATTTCGGTGAGGAGCTTGACGTCTTCCGGCGGCGGAGCTGCTTCCGCCTTTTCCTCAACCTTCTTGCGCTCAACCGAATCGCGCAGCTTGTTGACGCCCTTGACCATCAGGAAAATGATCCAGGCGAGGATAAGGAAGTTGATGAGAACCGTCAGAAAGCTGCCATAAGCGAAGACGGCGCCCTGATCGCGGGCGGCGGCGAGCGAGGTGGCATTGACGCTGGAGCTCAGCGGCAGGAAGTAGTTCGAAAAATCGAACCCGCCGAAGATCGCCCCCACGATCGGCATGATGAGATCGTTGACGACGGAGTCGACGATCTTGCTGAAAGCCGCACCGATAATAACACCCACGGCCAGATCCATGACATTGCCGCGGGCAATGAAGGTTTTAAATTCGTTAAGCATTCAGATTGTCCCTCTCTCCTGCTTCGCGAGCTGAAGCTATGTGACTGTCCCTACGCGCTCAACCATATAGGGTCCGGGCATCATTTGGAATCCGCGGATTGCATTTATTAGCTTTTTTGCACGCGCGCCTTGAACTTTATGATCAGACCGCGCTCATTCTCAACGGCCCGGAATTCGCCTATGCTGATATCAGGGAACTCTTGCACGGGGAGGATGCGTGCTTCCTGGGTGGATCATATTCGGTTCGGCCTTCGCTTATGTCCTGCTGCTGTTTGCGGTTGCAAGCTATGGGGACAGGAACAGCCGCAACAGAAACGCTCCGAAAAAGGGGCGTCCGTTCGTCTATGCGCTCAGCCTGGCAATCTATTGCACGTCCTGGACCTATTTCGGCGGTGTGGGGCTCGCGGCAGACAGGGGGCTGGAATTTCTCGGCATCTATACCGGGCCGATCCTCGCCTTCACCATCGGCATGCCGATCATTCGCCGCATCGTTGAACTGGCGAAAACGGAAAAACTGACTTCCGTCGCAGATTTCATCGCCGCCCGATACGGCAAGAATTCCACCGTGGCGATGATCGTCGCGATCATCGCGCTCGTCGGCGCCATTCCCTATATCGCGCTGCAGCTGAAAGCCGTTTCCAGCTCGGTGGCGACAATGGTCGATCCCGGCGATTACGGCATTGGCAGCGGCAATCTTTATTTCCTCGATCTGCCACTGGTCGTCACCATCGTCATGGCGGGGTTTGCCGTCATGTTCGGCACCCGCCACACCGATGCCACCGAACATCAGGACGGGCTTATTCTGGCGATTTCGATGGAATCGCTGGTCAAGCTCGTCGCCATGTGCACCGTCGGTTTTTACGTGCTCTTCGTCCTCTTCGACGGTCCCGCGCATCTGTGGCAGCTTGCCACGGATAATGAGCAGGCCATGCGGGCCATATCCTATCACACGCCCGTCAGCCGCTGGATCGTGATGACGCTGCTTTCCGGTTTCGCCATCATCCTGCTGCCGCGCCAGTTCCACGTCACGGTGGTTGAAAACCGCACGCCGGAAGAGCTGCGTATGGCCGGGTTCCTGCTGCCGCTCTACCTCATCGCGATCAACATCTTCGTGCTGCCGATCGCGCTTGCCGGCATTCTGACGCTCGGCGCCAATGGCGATGCCGATCTCTACGTGCTGCAATTGCCGCTCAATCATCAGATGCCGGTCGTGTCGCTGATCACCTTCATCGGCGGTTTTTCGGCGGCGACCGCGATGGTGATCGTCGCTTCGGTGGCGCTGTCGATCATGATTTCCAACGATATCGTCATGCCGATCTTCCTGCGGCAGAAGTTGTTGAACCGCTCACCGCACCGGGACGATTTCGCCAAGACGCTGCTCAACATCCGCCGAACGGCGATCTTTGCCGTGCTGCTGCTGGGTTATGGCTATTATCGCGCCGCCGACAGTGCTACGGGCCTCGCCTCCATCGGCCTTCTGGCATTCGCCGCCATTGCGCAGATGGCCCCTGCCCTTTTCGGCGGGCTGTTCTGGCGGCGCGCCAATGCCCGCGGTGCGATCGCGGGGCTGAGTTCGGGCTTCTTCGTTTGGGCCTACCTGCTGTTTCTGCCAAGCTTCGGCGGGCCTGACAATTCCGAGGTGGCAGCCAATATTCTCGGTTTCCTGTTTTCCGGCAGCACGGTATTCAATGGGCCGGAAGCCGACCCATTCGTGAACGCGGTCATTCTCAGCCTGCTCGTCAACAGCCTCGCCTTCGTGCTCGGCTCGCTTTCGCGCAATCCTAGGCCGGTGGAGCGCATCCAGTCCGGCATCTTCGTCAAGCGTCACTCGAAATCGCAATTCGCCACGCGCGGCTGGAAAACCCGCGTCAGCGTCGGTGATCTCAAAAGCGCGGTCGCCCGTTATCTCGGCGAGGAGCGCATGCTGCGATCACTTGCGACCTATGAAAAGACGGCGGGCAGGAAGCTCAATGACGACCAGCCGGCGGACATGGCGCTGATCCATTTCTCCGAGCAGCTGCTGGGCAGCGCCATCGGCTCCTCCTCCGCCCGCCTGGTGCTTTCGATCATTCTTCAGAAGGCGGAAGACACCAGCGCGGACACGGCATGGCTGCTCGATCAGGCGAGCGAGGCCCTGCAATATAACCAGGACATGCTGCAGACCGCGCTCGCCCAGATGGATCAGGGCATTGCCGTTTTCGACAGTTCGCAGCAGCTGACCATCTGGAACCGGCGTTTCCGCACCCTTCTCGATCTACCCGAGCAGTTCGGGCAGGTGGGCGTACCGCTCACGGATATCGTTTCGATGCTGCAGGAACGCGGCGATATGCCCGCCGGTGACACGAATGAACTGATCACCAGCTTCCTGACCATGGATCTGCCCTTCTCGCTGGTGCTGGCGGGCGGCGAGCGCATCATCGAAGTGCGCTCCAACACCATGCCGGACAAAGGCATCGTCGCCACCTTCACCGATATCACCCAGCGGGTGGCGAGCGATCAGGCGCTGAAACAGGCAAACGAAACGCTGGAGCAGCGCGTGGCGGAGCGAACCGTTGAGCTTACACGCGTCAACCGCGAACTGGCGGAGGCAAGAGCCTCCGCCGACGAGGCGAATATCGGCAAGACACGCTTTTTCGCCGCCGCCGGCCATGACATTCTCCAACCCCTGAACGCCGCCCGGCTCTACTCATCCTCCCTGGTCGAACGGCTTGGTGCTTCAGGCGAAAGCGATCTCGTCCACAATATCGATTCGGCGCTGGAATCGGTGGAGACCATTCTCGGTGCGGTTCTCGATATTTCCCGTCTCGACACCGGCTCTATGAAGGCGCGCATGACATCCGTGCCGCTGAATGAGTTGCTGAAACGCATCGAGACCGATTTCGCACCGATGGCGCAGGAGAAGAACCTGGACCTCGTGGTCATGCCAACCTCGCTGACCGTCCGCTCCGACCCCAACCTCCTGCGGCGTCTGATACAGAATCTCGTTTCCAACGCCATTAAATATACGCTGAAGGGCAAGGTGGTCGTCGGTGCGCGCCGCCGGGGCGGTGAAGTCGTCATTCAGGTGACTGATTCCGGTATCGGCATCCCCTCATCTAAATTTCGCACCGTTTTCAAGGAATTCGCCCGGCTGGACGAGGGTGCAAGAACGGCATCCGGCCTCGGGCTCGGCCTTTCCATCGTCGACCGGCTGTCGCGCATGCTGCACCATCCGGTGCAGCTGATCTCCACCCCCGGAAAAGGCACGACCTTCCGCATCCATCTGCCGCGCGAGGCGGATCGCCTCGTGCCGGCCAAAGCCGTTGGCGGGATAACCAGTCCCGCAGCCAGCGACCGCCTTCAGGGCGTCCGGGTCCTGTGCATCGACAACGAGCCGAAAATCCTCGAGGGCATGACACTGCTGCTGACGGGATGGGGTTGCGAGGTTTTGCCCGCAGGTTCCGTGGCGACGCTGGAGGAACCCTTCCTCAACTTGGCCGCAGCGCCCGACGTCATCGTCGCCGATTATCATCTGGACGATGGCGACGGCATCAGCGCCATCCGCCTCATCAGGACATTTTACGGCAAGACGATCCCTGCCCTGCTTGTAACGGCGGACCGCAGCCCGGAAGTGCGCAGCGATGCGGAAAAATACGGGATTTCCGTTCAGCACAAGCCGGTCAAACCGGCAGCGCTGCGGGCCTATATCAACCAGATATCCAGCACGGCCCGCGCAGCGGCAGAATAAAAAACTCCCGGATGTTGCGATCCGGGAGGTGTTTACGTCTGAATAAGCGTGTCAGGCCGCACGGTTCAATCGATCCCTGCCGGTCGCCGAGCCATGTTCCATCTGGAAACGCTGAACGAGATCGAGCAGCGCTTCCACCTCGCCGGACAATATGCTGCTGGCCGCACTCGACTGTTCGGCAAGGGCCGCGTTCTGCTGGGTCATCTGATCCATCTGGTTGACGGAACTGTTGACGTTATGAAGTGCCGAGGACTGGTCCTGCGTTGCCGTGGCGATGGTTTCGACATGCTGGCTGACGGTGACGATCTGCCGGCTGATGGCGGAAAGCACGGTGCCCGCCTCCTGCACCAGCTTCGATCCTGAACTGACTTCCTGCGTCGACTGGTTGATGAGCTGCTTGATTTCACGCGCCGCGTCGGCAGAGCGTTGTGCAAGCTCGCGCACTTCCTGCGCCACGACGGCAAAACCCTTGCCCGCTTCGCCCGCACGCGCCGCCTCAATGCCGGCATTCAGGGCAAGAAGATTGGTCTGGAAGGCAATGTCGTCGATGACCTCGATGATCTGCTCGATCTTGCGCGAGGCATCTTCGATGCGGCCCATGGCGTCGACGGCGTTGCTGACGACCGAACCGGAGCTGTCGGCGCTCTGCTTGGTGATGCGCACGGCCTCATTGGCTTCCCGCGCACGCTCGGCCGAGGATCTGACGGTGACGGTGATTTCGTCTACGGCGGCGGCGGTCTCTTCCAGCGAGGCGGCCTGATTTTCGGTGCGCTTCGACAGATCGACCGACGACTGCTCGATTTCGAAGCCGCTATGCTGGATGATGAGCGTGCGCTCGCGGATCTGCCCCAGCGCATCGCGCAGGTTGAGAAGGGATTCGTTGAAATCCGTGCGCAGACGGTCGAGACGGCCAGTGAAAGGCGTCTCGATCGTGCGGCTCAGATCGCCGCGCGAAAGCCTGCCAAGACCGGAGGCGATCTCGCCGACCGCAAATTCGATCTGGCTGTCGAGTTCCTGTTTCTCGGCGTCGTTGCGGTAACGCTCGGACTCCGCCGCAGAGCGTTCTTCGGCGCTTTTGCCCTCGATCGCCAGTTTCTCGACCGCATTTTCGCGGAAAATCACCAGCGCGCGGGCGATGTTGCCGAATTCATTGGTGTTGGTGGCGTAGGGGATCGGCGTATCGAGATTGCCGTCCGAAAGGGACTTCACCGCATCGGTCAACTTGCCAAGGGGTTGAAGCGTGCGCTTGATGACAAAGTAGGCGAGCAGTCCGACGCCAAGCATGGCGAGCGCGCCGCAGATGAGCATCATGTCGCGCAGGCTGTATATCTGCGCATCGTAGACGTCCATGGGAACACCCACGAACAGGATGCCGACGGTTGCGCCGGTCTTGTTCGTGACAGGCATGTAACCGGTCATGTAGCTGGTGCCGAACAGCGTGGCGGTGCCAAAATAGGCCTCACCCTTGGAGACTTTCGCAAAAGCGGGATGATCGGTAGCAAGCTTGGTGCCGGCTGCTCTCTCGCCCTTTTCGTTCTTCAGATTGGTGGTCATGCGAATGAATTCGCCGCCCTTGGCTTCAAACACGGTAGAAATACCGCCGTTACCGGCTGCGGTGCGGTCGACGAGATCATTGTCGCGCATCGTTCCGATGCTGGCGCGACCCACACTTTTGAGGTCCCCATCCACCATTTCGAGGGCGACGCCGCCGACCTTCAGTTCGTAAAGGATCGCCATGCTGCGCATTGCGCTGTGCGTATCGCGCAGCGCGGTGGTGATGATGTTGTCCTTCAAGCGAATATAGGTCGAAAAACCAACTGCCGCCACGCTGAGCGTGATCAGGCCGATCGTCAACGCGACGACCTTGCCAGCAACGGACTTAAAGAGCCGGTTGTGCATGAAACAGTTCCCCAAAGCCAAACTTATAAAAGTTCTAGTAGGCAACTGTTAAAAAAACGCGAAGTACCGATAGCGCCTTTTAGGGGGCGCGCAAAAGCCGGTCCGGCGCCTGCAGGGTTTCGGGGGACGGGAAACCCCGTCCGCCATCAATGGATATAACCGAGCCTGATAGCCTTGGCGATCGCCTGGATACGGTTGACGGAATCGAGCTTGATCGTCGCCGAACCGAGATAGGCGTTGACGGTGTGCACGGAAAGCCCGAGCTTGACCGCGATTTCTTCGCTGATACGGCCATCCCCCGCCAGTTGCAGGCAGGCGATTTCCCTCTCGCTCAAGGCTTCGGAGGGTGCCGCCTTGCGCTCGTCCAGCGCCAGCATGTCCACCATGATCTCGCAGCATTTGATGTGCTGCTCGATCACGACCTCATTGTCGAGAACGAGGTTGGTGCCGCAGAAGACGATATAACCGTTGCCGATAGTGCCAAGCCGCACCGGCAGGGCGAGCCCCGCATAGGGCAATGTGTCGTTCTCGATGCGGCGCAGAAGTGCGGGCACATCGGGAAGATCGGCAAAGCCGCCGGCATTCTTGTTGCGCCATATCACCGGCAGAAGCGATGTCTCGATATGATCGAGAAGAATATCGCCGACGGCGCGGATGAACTGCGTGCTCTGTTCTGCGGCATTCATGCCCCAGTTTTCCAGCTCGCAGGTCAACTTCTTCTTGTTCGGGAAACCGGAAGCGGCAGCTTTCGTCACCACGAAATTGCGCGCGCCGACCAGCTTCTGCATGGCGACAAGCTTCGGAAACAGATCCGACCGGCTCGTCACGACAGGGCTGCGGTAAAACATGCCCATTTGACCTGTACCCTCATTGTCTTTCGTCTGTACCATCCGTCCGACCATTATACGAGGTTGTTGCGCACGGCGTAGGCAATTGCCTCCGAGCGGGTTTTTGTCGCGGTTTTCCGCATCACGCTTGTGATGTAATTATTGATCGTATTGCGCGAAATGCCAAGGATCATCGCAATTTCATCGCTTGTCTTGCCTTCCGCGATCCAGAACAGGCACTCAAGCTCACGCTCCGTGAGATCGATATCGCGCACGGTCTTTGCTTCGCTGGCAATGCCGAAACTGACGCAATAACCCGTCAGCAGGGCGATTTCGCGCAGTCTTTCCGGCGAAGGCACCGCTTCTTCGGGAAACAGCAGCAGCAGCGAAAGCCGGATGCGGCCCACACAGAAAGACAGTGCCGAATATTGCCGGTCTATGCCGTAGGGAACCGAAACATCATCGGGAAGGAAAAGCAGCCGCGGCTGCAGAAGCGAAAGGCATTTCTCCATTTCGCTCGATCTGTTCTGGCTGTTGGCCAGTTCAAGGCCAAGCCTGCGGACCAGATCAAAAGGCCAGTCGGAGGTGACGATGAATTTCAGTCCGGTTTCTTCGAGAAGATCATCCCGCGCCAGCAGATAATGCGAGGCGCCAGCATAGGTTACGAGCAGATCCAGTGCGCCTGCAACGTTACCGGCAGCAGCCGTGGCTGCGACGTTTTTAGCAAGCTGATCGCGTGGCAAGGGCTTACCCATGCCCTCCATAGGCTTGGCAGACAGCCTGCGGATATCAACATCGACTTTCAATCGCCTACGCCCTCTTGCTCCCAGTGGGAGATTATACCTCGGGATGGAATCATTCCATTCGAGAAGCTTACCAAAATGGGACGGCAAGCCCCCCGGAGACCGAATCACTTCATTTTATGGAACGGACTGGGATTTGCCATTACCTGACACCAGCCTTTCCACGTATTTCACTGTTCGTCTATTGCTAAAAAAACATACTGAAAAGCTGTTCAATCCATAAACGGCATTCTCAGCCAATTCCCAGCAAACTGTATCGTTGCTGAATTTTTTGTAAACACTGTCCTAAAACGAGATTGCCACGATGCGCCCGCCAAGGATAGCAAAAAGCCCGAAAACAGAAAAAAGGCCGGGTAAAACCGGCCTTTTTGATATTATGCTGCTTTTTCCACCGCCCATTTGCGCAGGATCTTGGCGGCTCGTTCCTCGCTGATTTCCACCATGCGGGAGAGCCTGCGTTCGGGCCCTTCGCGAACCCGGCGGTTGAATGTGCCCTCGCCATCGCCGCCTGCCAGAAGATCGTCGGTGCTGTCGAAGCCGAAATCCGCCCCGAAACCTTCCATGAGACCACCTGCGCCGGCATCCATGCCGGGAGAGAAGTCCGGCAGTTCCAGACCGGCAGTCTCCTGGCTGAGCTGACCCGCTGCTGCACCGTTGGCGGTAACCGTGCGGACCAGAGGACGCACACCGAGCCAGATGACGAGGAAGGCGACGGCGACGAAGGCGAGCGAGTTGATGATGCCGGCCGAATTGCGGCTCAGCACTTCCATAATGCCCGGCCCGCTTACGGCTTCATCAAGCAGCTGCGTTTCGAGGAAGTCCATAGCGGTGAGCGTCACCATATCGCCGCGATCGGAAGAAATACCGGCCGCCGAGGTTACGATCTTCTGCATCTCGGCGAGATAGGCGTCGATCTTGGCCTGATCGGCGGGTTCGCCGACCATCTTGGCGATGCGACCCTTGTTGACGACCACGGCAACCGAAATCTTCTCGACGGTATAGCCGTTCTTGACCGTGGCGACCGTCTTGGAATTGATCTCGTAGTTGGTCTGCTCTTCCTTCTTGGCCGATTGGTCGGAAGACTGCGGGCCACTGCCGCCGCCCTGGGGCGCTGCCTGCGGTACGTTCTGCTCCACGGTCGCGGCCGTATCCGGCTGCGTTTCCTGGGATTTCTGGTCTTCCTTCACCGTGCGGATGGAGCGCTCGACGCGTGATTCCGGGTCGTAGACGGTTTCCTGAATCTGGCGGCTGTCGGTATTGAGCTGCGCCGTCACGCTGGAGCGGAAATTGTCCATGCCGAGGAAAGGCGCCAGCGCCTTGTCGATGTTGGTCGTGATTTCCTGCTGAACATTCTGCGCCAGTGTCAGCGAGCGGTTCATGGCGGCGTTGGTGACGTCGTCGCCGGAGGCCAGAAGCTGGCCGGTCGAATCGAGGAGAGTCACATCATCGACCTCAAGGCCGGGAACGGCCGAGGCGACGAGGTGACGGATGGAAGCCGATGCCTTGCGCCCTGCGGTGGCGCTGGCGCGGATCATGACCGATGCGGTGGGCTTCTGTTCGCCACGGCGGAAATTGCCGACGTCAGGCATAACGATATGGACGCGTGCAGCGGCAATGCCGTCAATCTGCTGGATGGAGCGGCTGATCTCGCCCTCAAGGGCGCGAACGCGCGTCACTTCCTGCATGAAGGAGGTCAGGCCGAGAGAACCGACATTGTCGAAAAGCTCATAACCGGCATTGGCGCTATCAGGCAGGCCGCGCTCGGCCAGAAGCAGCCGTGCCTTGCTGGTGAGCCCAACGGGAACCTGAAGGCTGGAACCATCGGTCCCTACCTGAAAGTCCAGACCCGATTCGGCGAGCGCAATGCTGATCTTGTTGAGGTCGCTTTTTTCAAGCCCCACATAAAGGGTCTCGTAAGCGGGACGGTTCACGTAAAGCGCTGCTGCAAGGATAATGGCCATGGACAAAACGCCCACGCCGCCCAGCATCAAAAGCCGTGTCTGCCCCAGCGCAGCAACATTCTTCAAGACCTGAGGGATTTGATTTAACAGATTCATTCTGTTCCGCACCGTCATTCATAGAGTCCGAGACCTTTTGGCCCCGTAATGACAATAGGGTGCGAAGCTTGCGCGAGCGTTGCCTTTCTCCGCATTCCGCGAAGAGGCAGGCAACGGCGGAAATGCCGCTAGAAGAGGTCGAAGTCGCCGGAGGCCTTGTCGAGCGGCTGGGAATGGCCATGGCGGAAGGCGGCGCCGAGCGCCTTCTGCATTTCCGCAAGCTTGACGAGGCTGAGCGCGGTAGAGACATCCACGATCCAGTCTCCGGGAATGGAGCCGGTGACGGTATCGATGAATTCGGCAAGGCCACGGGTCTTCTGGACGGCAAGGTCGATGCCCTGCAGGAGCTTGACGCCGTCGCTCGACAATTGACCGTTGGTCACTTCAAGCAATTGCGGTTCGATGCGCTCTATAAGGTAGGCGACATCGTGCAATTCCGATACCACGCGCATCAGAACATCCGGCAGGGCTTCTTCGAACGGAGTGGTGGCGGTGTGCTCTGCAAGCTGCATTGGAAACTCCGTGACTAGAAAAATTCGATGTCGTTGGCGACGGGCTTTGGGGCCGGCACCGGACGCGTTTCCAAGGCAACCGTCTTCTGGGTTTCCGCGCCGCTGAGCGGATGCTGACGTGCACGACCGGAGACCGGCCAGAATTCGATCTTGCGGCCGTGTTCCCCGCCCGTGGAGGAGCTTATGACCGGAATACCCTCATCCTTCAGAAACTGCATGGCGAAGATGGCATTCTGCTCGCCGACATTGGAAAAGCTGGCGATCGTCTTCGCGCCGCCGAAAACCTTGGCTTCCAGCCGGTCACGCCGCGCGCCCTGCTTCAGGAGGCCGTTGATCAGGAGCTCCATGAGATGCACGCCGTAACGCGTCGCATCTCCGCCGGTCACATTGCCCGTTCCCGGCAGCAGGAAGTGGTTCATGCCTCCGAGGCCGGCAACGGGATCTCTCAGACAGGCGGCCACGCACGAACCGAGTATCGTCGTCATGACCACGTCGGGATCGCTGATGACCTTGTACTCGCCCTGAATGATATGTACGCGCTTGGCCGCAGCTTCAATCATTTCAGCGATCCGAAAACCGCCTCGATGGCAGCGCGCATCTTGTCAATCGTGAAGGGCTTGGCCAGCACGTTGTTGGCACCGAGCTGGGCTGCCTTCTGCACCAGCGCGCGGTCGCCCTGCGCGGTGAGGATGATGAAGGCGGCCTTCTTGGTGGTCGGGTTGGCCCGCACGGCGTGCAGGAAACCGAGACCATCCATCTTCGGCATGTTGAAATCGGAGATGACGAGATGATGGGGCTGCTGCTCCATGATCTTCATTCCCTGCTCGCCGTCGCCGGCGGCGGTGATCTGCTTGAAGCCGAGCTGTGTCAGCGCATCGCTGAGGAGCAGCCGGCTGGTCACCTGATCGTCGACGATCAGAACTTTGATCTTTTCTGCGAGAGACATTAGTCAGCACCTTCTTTGCGGGCAGTGGTTAGTTTCAGGATTTCTTCACCGATGGAGGCCAACGGCAATTGCTGTTCCACCGCGCCAAGCTCATAAGCCACGCGGGGCATGCCATAGACGACACATGTTTTTTCGTTCTGGCCGACGGTGCGCGCACCGGCATGACGCATTTTCAAGAGCCCGGCCGCACCATCGCGGCCCATGCCCGTCAAGATGACGCCGACGGCGTTGCGGCCGGCAAGCTCGGCGACAGAATCGAAGAGCACATCGACCGAGGGGCGATGGCCGTTGACGGGATCGCGCTCGACAAGCCGGCAGCAGGGTGCAGACCGGTTGGCGATCTGCAGATGGCGTTCGCCGCCCGGTGCAAGATAGATCTTGCCGGTCTGCAGGCGCGCGCCATCAGTCGCCTCTTCCACGACGGGGGCGCAGATGCGGTTCAGCCGTTCGGCGAAGCTCTTGGTGAAGGTCGGCGGCATGTGCTGGGTGATGACGGTCGGCGGGCAGTTGACCGGGAATTTCTGCAGCACGGCGATCAGCGCTTCGACACCACCCGTGGAGGAGCCGATGGCGACGACCTTGCGACCCGCCCGATATTCGCTGACCGGGACCGGCTGCGGCGCGGCAGCGGCTTCCGGGCGCGCAGCGCGGTAAGCGGCATGCTGCGAGCGGGCAGCAGCCTTCACCTTGTCGGCGAGATCGCCGAACGGGCGTGCATCGCCCGGCGCCGGTTTGCCGACACAGTCGAAAGCGCCGATTTCAAGCGCGGCCAGCGAAGCGTCCGCGCCGCGGTGGGTGAGCGACGAGACCATGATGACCGGCATGGGGCGCAGGCGCATGATCTTTTCGAGAAATTCCAGCCCGTTCATTTCCGGCATCTCGATGTCGAGCGTCACGACATCGGGATTGAGCTGCTTGATGGCGGCGCGCGCCTCCATGGCGTTGCCGGCCTGACCGACCACCTCGACTTCGGGATCGGCCTTGAGAACGGCCGAAATCAGGCCGCGCATCGTCGGAGAATCATCGACGACGAGTACCCGTGCGAGTGCGCTCATGCCTTCCTCCCGGATGCGTGACCAATGTAGCGGTAGGTGGTGATGCCCGTATTGTCGAACAGGTTCTTTGCGTCACCGGACACACGTTCGGAATGGCCGATATAAAGATGACCACCCTCCGGCAGCAGCCCGGCGAAACGCGACCAGATGCGCATCTGCGTCGGCTCGTCGAAGTAGATGACGACGTTGCGGCAGAAGATCACGTCGAAATTGCCCTTGAAGGGCCACTGCGTCATCAGGTTCAACTCGTTGAACGTAATGAGGCGCTTGACCTTGTCGTCAATGCGGAACTTGCGGCGACCGCCGGCATCGACTTCCGCGAACCATTGCTTGCGCATGGCGGGAGACACGGTTTCGAGCGCGTTGTCGTCATAGACCCCGGCGCGGGCCTGCGCCAAAATCTTCGGGTCGATATCCGTCGCGAGGATTTTGAAATCGTAATCCGCCGCATTCGGAAACATGGCGAGCACGGTGAGCGCAATCGAATAGGGCTCCTGCCCGTCGGAACAGGCCGCCGACCAGATGCGGACGCGCCCGCCGGATTTCGCCCGGGCGATGAGGCCCGGCAGGACGTCATCACGCAGATGTTCGAAATGATGGTTTTCGCGGAAGAAGCGGGTGAAATTCGTCGTCAGGTGCGACAGCATTTCGCGCCGCGCCGGCGCGCCCTCCGGTGAGGATACCAGGGCGCAATATTCGCGGAAGCCTGACAGGCCGAGATTGCGGATATGCTTCGAGAGGCGGGAATAGACCAGCGACGCCTTGGTGTCGTTGAGATAGATGCCCGCATCGGCATAGATCATCGCCGCGATTTCCGACAGGTCGCGTCTCGTCAGCGGATATTCACCGCTGGCAAGGACGTCGTCGGGAGACTGGCGCTGGTCGCTGAAATTAAGTGCTGCCATGGATGATCCGCTTTCAACCTGTCGCCGCAAGCGACATTTCCTGCTTCAGTGGCTGTCCGCGCGAGGCGCTGACGATGGCATCGACATCCAGAATGAGAGCGACGCGCCCGTCACCGAGGATAGTGGCGGCGGCAATGCCCTGAACATGGGTATAGTTCGCCTCCAACGATTTGATGACGACCTGGCGCTGGCCCTGGATCGCATCGACCATCAGGGCACGCTGGCCACCGCCTTCCGATTCCACCAGAAGGGCGACACCTTCGACCGGATCGGCCTGGGTCGGACGGAAGTTCAGCACGCGACCGACATCCACCAGCGGGCAGAAGGAGTTGCGGATGGAGATCAGCCGCTGGTTGGCGCCGAAGGAGTGAATGTTCTTTGCTTCCGGCTGCAGGGTTTCCACGATCGCGGTCAGCGGCACCACCAGCGTCTGGCCGGCAACAGTCACCACCATGCCGTCGAGAACGGCAAGCGTCAGCGGCAGGCTCATGGTGAAAGTCGAACCGTGGCCCGGGCGCGAGGAGATGCTGATGCGACCGCCAAGCGCCTGAATGGAGCGCTTGACCACATCCATGCCGACGCCACGGCCGGAAATGTCGGAAATCTTGTCGGCCGTGGAGAAGCCCGGCGCAAAGATCAGATTGTCGATCTCCTCGTCGGTCAGGTTCGCATCGGCGGCGATCAGATCGTTGTCGATCGCCTTCTGGCGAACACGCTCGCGGTTGATGCCGGCGCCGTCGTCCTGCAGTTCGATCAGGATGCGACCCGAACGGTGCTTGGCCGAAAGCTTGATGGTGCCTTCCGGGTTCTTGCCCGCAGCCTCGCGCTTTTCCGGCGTTTCGATGCCGTGGTCGACGGCATTGCGGATCATGTGCGTCAGAGGTTCCGCCAGCTTGTCGATGACCGTCTTGTCGACTTCTGTGTTTTCACCTTCGGTGATGAGGCGGATCTGCTTGCCGATCATGTCGGCGACTTCGCGGACGATACGCGACATGCGCTGGAACACCGGCTTTACCGGCTGCGCGCGGATCGCCATGACGCTGTCCTGGATTTCGCGCGTCAGCTGCTGCAGCTCGTCGAGGCCCATATTGACGGCCGACGTGCCACTTGCGTCGTTTTCGATGACACTCTGCGACAGCATCGCCTGATTGATGACGAGCTCGCCGACAAGGTTGATCAGGCGGTCGACGCGATCGAGATCGACACGGATGGTCTGGCCGGCGCTGGCATTGGCCGCTGCGTTGGCGTTCGCCTGCGCTGCGGCAGGCGCGGCCGCAGCCTCGCGCTTTTCGATGGCGGCATTGACGCTGTGGGCGATCTGCGTCGTCGCGACGGCCGTTTCGACGGCTGCTGCAGCATAAGACGCTTCCGCCGTGGCGATTTCAACGATGGGCTGCTCTTCCGATCCGCTATCGAGAGCCGAAAGGTCGAACGGCACCGGGATCATCGGAAGCTCTTCCTCGCCGCCTGCGACGGCCGAAACATCAGGCACGATTTCCAGATCGCAATCCCATTCGGCAAATTCGAAGACGCTGCGGATACCCTCTTCGCCCTTGTCGGTCGCGATCGAAACCGTCCAGGAGAGATAGGATGCTTCAGGATCGAGCTTGTCGAGCGAAGGCAGCTCCGACATGTCGCAATTGATGCTCATCTCGCCGATGCGCGAGAGATCGCGCAGCAGAAGTGCCGCCTCGTTGCCCTTCGAATAAAGCGACGCATGCGGCTTGAAGGTGATCTGGAAGGACGGCACTTCCATCAGCGGCGTGGTTTCGTCGGCAAAGTCCGTAAAGGAGAACGGGATCGGCTCAAAGCCGCTCTCATCCGTCGGCTTGGCCTTCACGGGTTCCGGTGCCTTTACGGCGACGGGAGCCGGCGCGGATGCCGGAACGGCTTCGCCGTTTGCCAGCGCTTCCAGTTCCTTCACGAGGCCACGGGTGCGGCTTTCATCGACGCTGCCGCCGTCTCTTGCCGCATTGGTCAGGTCCGCCAGCACGTCGGCGGAGCGCAGCATGACTTTCAGAACATCCTGGGTCGGCTCCAGCTTGTTGGAGCGGACGCAGTCGAGGGTCGTTTCAAAAACGTGGGCGAAAGCCACGAGATCATCGAGACCGAAGGCACCAGCCCCGCCCTTGATGGAATGAACGGCACGGAAAACGGCGTTGACGGTTTCCGGATCACGGTCGCCGTCATTCAATTTAAGAAGCCCCGATTCCAGTTCGGCGAGCTGCTCCTCGCATTCCTGGAAAAAGATTTCCTTGATTTCGTTCATATCCATCGTGAAATGTCCCGTATCAGGCGGTTACGCGTTCAATGGCATCGATGAGTTTTGCAGGGTCGAACGGCTTGACGATCCAGCCGGTCGCACCGGCCTGACGGGCGCGGTTCTTCTTTTCTGCATCGCTTTCGGTCGTCAGAACGAGGATCGGGATCGCCCGGTACTTTTCGTTGCGACGCACACCCTCGATGAAGCCGAAACCATCGAGACGGGGCATGTTGATATCAGTCACGATGACATCGGGGTTGCTCTGCTCGAGCACTTCGAGGCCCTCGATGCCGTCTTCGGCCTGAATGGTTTCGAAACCGGCATTGTTAAGCGTGACCAGGAGCATGTTCCTGATCGTCCGGGAATCATCCACGGTAAGAACTTTTTTCTTCACTTTTGCATCTCCTTGGGGAGCAAATGGTCAATATCGACGCCTATCAGTTTCATGGTCTTGTCGAATGCATCGGACACCCTGGCAAAACCGAAGGGCTTGCCATCCTCCTCCCAGGACTTCGCGCCGGCCATGAGGACCTGGGCGCAAAGTGCACCGATACGCTCCACCTCGGACGCGTCGACCGACAACGGCGCTCCTCTCAGCGTCATCAGCTTGCCGTGCAGGGCCGATGCTTCGTTGAGATCCAGCACCGGTGACAGTTTCAGCGTCGCCTCAGCTGCTTTTCTGGCTGCCATTACATGACTCCTTGGCGTCTGAATTGTTGGTAATCCTGGCCGTAATCCGTGCGGTTATCCGCACGGGCCATAAATGAAGTGTCCTGCCGGTCCGCACCGGACGCCGCCTTCGCCTGCCCCTGACGGGCAATGCGGAATTCGCGGATGGTGCGGCCGAGTTCCAGAATGACGGTTTGAAGCGCGTCGGCCTCGGAGGCGCTCGCACTGATATCGACGGCATTCCGGTCCGCCTGCCGTTGCTGCCCGCCAATATCGGCGGCAACCGATTGCAGTTCGCCGGCCTGCTCGGCCGTATGCCGGGAGACTTCCGCGATCATGTCGTTGATGCCTGAAACCTGCCGGACGACGCCGCCGATTGCGTCTTGCGTGCGGTTGACCATGCGCACGCCGCCCTCAACCTGCGTCTTCGTGGTGCCGACCAGGCTCTTGATCTCTCTTGCCGCATCTGCAGACCGCTGGGCGAGCGCCCGGACTTCCTGCGCAACGACGGCGAAACCACGGCCGCTATCACCCGCGCGCGCCGCCTCGATGCCGGCATTGAGGGCCAGAAGATTTGTCTGAAAAGCAATCTCGTCAATCGTGCCGATGATCCTGCCGATCTGCTCGGCAGATTGTTCGATGTCCGACATGGCGTTGATCGCCTCGCCGATCGCCCGGCCGCTTTCGACAGCCGCATCGCGGGCGCTGGAAACCGCCTTTTCCGTCGCCGCTATGCGGGCGCCGTTTTCGGCAACGTTACCGATCATCGCCTGGATCGCACGGGAGGTCTCGGCAAGGGCTTCGGCCTGCTGGCGGGAACGCTCCGCGATGGAGCGGCCCATATCCGCAAACCGCGCGCCGAGCGCCTCAGCCTCGCCGATGTTGTTTTGCGCCGCGATCAGCGATGCGCCGATCGTTTCCAGAGCCGTATTGAAAGAAGCCGCAACGTCGCGATAGGCTTCAGGTACATCGCCGCCGATGCGGGCCTGCAAATCACCTGCAGCAAAGGCCGTCAATGCGGTGCCCAGCAACGTCGCCGCTTCCGAGCGGTCACTGTCACGCTGCTCGGCCAGCTCCCGGCCATGGCGCAGGCGCAATTCGTTAAAACGCAGCGAGACGGCGATTTCGGTGTCGACCATCACCAGACGGACGACGTTCTTCACGGCTTCCGCCAGTTCACGGGTTTTCTTGCGGTTGCCGGGCAGGATGGAGCGCGGCGCATGTTCGGCCACCAGTCCGCCGACAAGATGTTCTAGAACCACCGCGTGGCTGGCGATCTGCCAGCGCGGATCAAGCCCCATGCGGCTGGAATTATCAGAGAGAACCTTCACCCGCTCGGCATAAAGCGCATCGAAACGCGCATCCGTCAAAACGCTCCAGTGCGAGGATTGCAGATCGTGCAGTCGGTCGAGCTGATTTTCGCTTTCGAAGGACGGGGAACAGTCCGGCATGGACTGGAAACGGGTCATCACGTCCCGCAGGCCGGCCTTGACGTAAGGCTCCAGCATGCTGCGATAGCTGCGCAGGAAATCGGATTGCGTCTCATCGAGGCCGGCAAAACGCAACCGTCCCGCCAGGCTTCCGCCTGCCGACCTGCGCGCTTGATCTGATGGCAAGTCCTGCCCCAACCGACGTCCCCAATAACATGACGGCCGGTAAAACCCGGCCAAATTGGCCAAGGTTCAGAACGCCAGCACCCTAAAGGGGATTTTTGAACGAACATACCCATCGCGGACGATGCGGCATCGACGCTTGCCAGACCTTCTTGAACCAAGAAACGAAAATACCGGATCGGCACCGGTACGGCAGTGCGGCGTCATGCCTGGAAGGGGAGAGAACCCCATTCCGCCGTGGAAATACCATCAATCTTTATGGTTAATTCCTTGCTTGAAAGTTAAGAAACACAGGCGTCGGCGTCAAACGGTAAAATTTGTAAAAGCTTTTAGCCAATGCCGCCCTCACTTTGCCGCAAACGGGCAAAAACGAAAAGGAATCGGACGCTGCGGGCGGTTTTTCCCGCCTGCGCGCTGGACAAGCATGTCCGGCTTCCCCTAAAACAAATCAACAGGATATTCGCTCAACGGTGATGCTTTAAAGAGACCTTTACGATCAAGGAGATGCCAACTTGCCATGGATGGAGAAAGGCCGCAGTTCAAGGCGCCATCCGCAAGTGCTGATCGGTCTCGTGGTCGCGAGCCTGCTCGTCATGATCGGCTTTCAGGCGCCCTCCGGCGTCAAGCCCCTTTCCAAAACCAGCCGCCTCGAGCGATTGCAGAGCGTCGATCCGGGCCGTTCCATCTCTCTTCGCGAAAAAGCTTGCGATAGCGGCAACGATGTCGGCTGCAGGACCGGCGATGCCGGTTCGGGCCTTCGCTACAGCGAGTTCGCTTCATTCGCCCCGAACCTCAGGGATCACGCCGAAGCCTCGCTCGCTGCTGTTGCCATCGTGCCACAAACTTCCCGAGACTTTGCCAGCGTGGTTCCACGCGCGCCTCCGCATATTATGTATTAGTCATTCCGGCTGTCATCATCATCGGGTTCATTGCGAACCTTGAGGGATCGGAGGCGTCGGAAACCCGCCGTAGGCTCCCATTCCAGAGAGAAAACCGCCGCCGCATATGACACTTGCAACCATTCTCCCATTTATTGTCGCATTGCCCTTCGTTGGCGCGCTCCTGACGGCTTTCATGCCGCGCGAGGGTGTAGCCGCAGCCCCCGCCTCCGTCGCGGGCGCAGTCGCCCTTTTCGGGCTGGTCAGCAGTATCTTTCTTTATACGAGCGTCAGTGGCGGCGCGGTTCTTAAATATGATGTGGAATGGCTGCCCCAGCTCGGCCTGAACTTTACCCTGCGGCTGGACGGGTTCGCCTGGATTTTCTCAATGCTGATTACCGGCATCGGCCTGCTGGTGGTGCTGTACGCCCGTTACTACATGTCGGCTGAAGATCCGATCCCGCGTTTTTTCGCCTTCTTCCTCGCCTTCATGGGCTCAATGCTCGGCGTGGTCCTCTCTGGCAACGTCATCCTGCTGTCGATCTTCTGGGAAATGACGAGCATCTTCTCGTTCCTGCTGATCGGCTACTGGCATCAGAACGCCGGCGCGCGCGACGGTGCGCGCATGGCGCTGACAGTGACCGGTATCGGCGGCTTCAGCCTTCTGGCCGGGCTGCTGATCCTCGGCCACATGGCGGGAAGCTATGACCTCGACAAGATCATCGAGGCCGGCGCCGCCATTCGCGCCCATTCCCTCTATTTACCGGCGCTTATTCTCATTCTCGGCGGCGCGCTGACCAAGAGCGCGCAGTTTCCGTTCCATTTCTGGCTGCCCAACGCCATGGCGGCGCCCACACCCGTTTCCGCCTACCTGCACTCCGCCACGATGGTGAAAGCAGGGGTATTTCTGCTCGCACGGTTCTGGCCGGTACTGGCAGGCACGCCGGAATGGTTCTGGCTGGTGGGTGCGGCAGGTATCATCACGCTGCTGCTCGGCGCTTATTTCGCCATGTTCCAGCAGGATCTGAAGGGGCTGCTGGCCTATTCCACCATCAGCCACCTCGGCCTTATCACCACGCTGCTCAGCCTCGGCAGCCCGCTTGCGGCGGTTGCGGCCATCTTCCACATGGTCAACCACGCCACCTTCAAGGCCTCGCTTTTCATGGCGGCGGGCATCATCGACCATGAGACCGGCACCCGCGACATGCGGCGCTTAAGCGGGCTCTATACCTATATGCCCGCGACTGCGACGCTCGCCATGGCGGCGAGTGCGGCCATGGCCGGCGTACCCCTGTTCAACGGCTTCCTTTCCAAGGAAATGTTCTTTGCCGAGGCCGTCGAAACCCATGCCGACTCGCTGCTGGACCGGGCCCTGCCCTATGTCGCGACGCTGTCGGGCGCATTCGCCGTCGCCTATTCGCTGCGTTTTATCCATACGGTCTTCTTCGGCCCCAAACCCGTTGACCTGCCCAACCCCAATCCGCACGAGCCGCCGCGCTGGATGCGTTTCCCGATCGAGTTCCTGGTTTTTGCGTGCCTGATCGTCGGCATCGTTCCGAGCCTGTCCATCGGCCCGTTCCTGCATTCGGCCGTGCTTTCCGTTCTCGGTCCGCAGACGCCAGTCTACAGCCTGTCGATCTGGCACGGTTTCAACCTGCCGCTCATCATGAGTATCGCAGCGCTGATCGGTGGCGTTACCATCTATGTCCTGCTTGGCGGTTATTTCTCGCGCTGCGACGACGGCCCGCCAGTCTTCCGGCATTTGCGGGGACAGCGCATCTTCGAGCGCATTCTCGTCACCGTGTCCTGGAAATGGGCGCGGTGGCTGGAAAGCACGCTCGGCACGCGGCGTCTGCAGCCGCAGCTGAGGCTTCTGATCCTTGTCGCGCTTCTTGCAGGTTTCTCGCCGCTCTTCCTCTCGGAATTCTCCCTATCGCTACCGCGCGTGACGACCTTCGATCCGATCTTCGCCATCCTCTGGCTGATCGGCATGATCGCCGCGATGGGGGCTGCCTGGCAGGCGAAATATCACCGCCTCGCCGCCCTCGTGATGCTTGGCGTCTCGGGACTCGTCACCTGCCTTACCTTCGTCTGGCTTTCCGCGCCGGATCTCGCCATCACCCAGCTACTGGTGGAAATCGTCACCACGGTTCTCATCCTGCTTGGCCTCAGATGGCTGCCGAAACGCTTCGAGAAGGTCGACAGCAGCAATGAATTCCCGGCGCAGCTCCGCCGCGCCCGTGACTTCCTGCTGGCGGCCGCAAGCGGTATCGGCATGTCCGTCATCGCCTATGCCGTGATGACCCTGCCAGTACCGAACGCGATTGCGACCTATTTCCTGGAGCGCGCCTATACCGAAGGCGGCGGCACCAATGTCGTCAACGTCATCCTTGTCGACTTCCGCGGCTTCGATACATTCGGCGAAATCGCTGTTCTGGCGATCGTGGCGCTTACCGTCTTTGCGCTGCTTCGCCGTTTCCGCCCGGCGCATGAAAGCATCGGGGTGCCGGAACAGCAGCAGATGCAGAACGCCTTCGATGCGGAAAGACCCGACCGCAGCAATGGGGACACGGTTCGCGACTATCTCTACGTGCCATCAATCGTGATGCAGTGGATGTTCCCTGTCATCATCACCTTCTCGATCTTCCTGTTCATGCGCGGCCACGATATGCCGGGCGGCGGCTTTGCGGCCGGCATCACCATGGCGATTGGCTTCCTGCTGCAATATCTCGCTGGCGGCGCGCGCTGGGCGGAAGACCGCATCCGCATCCTGCCGTTGCGCTGGATGGGCTTCGGCCTTCTGATGGCGGCGGCGACGGGTATCGGCTCGTGGTATTTCGGCTACCCGTTCCTGACCTCCTATTTCCAATATACGGAGATCCCCTATATCGGCAAAATGCCGACAGCTTCGGCCTTGCTGTTCGACCTCGGCGTCTTCTCGCTGGTCGTCGGCTCCACCGTTCTTATCCTGATAGCACTGGCACACCAATCGTTGCGTAACTACCGCGTTCGCACGCCTGAAGCCGCAAAAGCGGAGGACGTGTAATGGAACTCATTCTTGCAATCGGCATCGGCATCATGACCGGCTCCGGCGTCTGGCTAGTGCTGCGCCCACGAACCTACCAGGTCATCGTCGGGCTCTCGCTGCTGTCCTATGCCGTCAATCTCTTCATCTTCGGCGTCGGCGGCATCAAGACCAATGCGCCGCCGGTGCTGGTGAACGGCGTTGACAGCTCAACGCTGGCCGACCCCGTGCCGCAGGCGCTGGTGCTGACGGCAATCGTCATCGGCTTTGCCACCACCGCATTGTTCCTCGTCGTGCTGCTTGCCGCCCGCGGCCTCACCGGCACCGACCATGTGGACGGGAGGGAGTCGAAATGATGTCGTTCCCCTTCCACATCGTCATCGCCCCCATTCTGGTGCCGCTGATCACCGCAGCCCTGCTGCTGTTCTTCGACGAGCGCCAGCGCGTGGCGAAAGCCGCCATCAGCCTCACCTCCACCGTGCTGTTGCTGGTGGTCGCCATCCTGCTGTTCCGCGAGGTGAACTCGACCGTCAATACCGAGATCGCCGCGGTGGTTTCGAGCGGCGTCTACCTGCTCGGCAACTGGCCGGCCCCCTTCGGCATCGTGCTCGTCGCCGACCGTCTTTCAGGCCTGATGGTGCTGTTGACGGCGCTGCTTGCCATTCCGTCTTTGATCTATTCCATGGCCAAGTGGCACAAGTCCGGCGCGCATTTCCATTCGCTGTTCCAGATGATGCTGATGGGCGTCAATGGCGCGTTCCTGACAGGCGACCTCTTCAATCTCTTCGTCTTCTTCGAAGTGATGCTGGCGGCCTCTTATGGGTTGTTGCTGCACGGTTCCGGCCAGCAGCGCGTCAAGGCGGGGCTGCATTACATCGCCATCAACCTCGTTGCAGCGCTGTTCTTCCTGATCGGCGTCAGCCTCATCTATGGCGTTACCGGCACGCTGAACATGGGTGACCTCGCCCATCGTATCGAAGGCCTCAACCCCGACCAGCGTATGCTGCTGGAAACCGGAGCGGCGGTTCTGGGCGTCGCGTTCCTGGTCAAGGCCGGCATGTGGCCGCTGAATTTCTGGCTGCCTTCCGCCTATGGCGCGGCGTCGGCCCCGGTTGGCGGGCTGTTTGCGATCATGAGCAAGGTGGGCATTTATGTCATCGCCCGCCTGTCCTTCCTGCTTTTCGGGCAGACGGCAGGCGAATCCGCCGGTTTCGGCCATGATGCCCTGCTTGTCGGCGGCATCGCCACCATCATCTTCGGGGCCATCGGCGTTCTGGCGTCACAGGCGCTCGGGCGGCTCGCCGGCTTTTCGGTTCTGGTATCGTCCGGAACGCTTCTTGCCGCCATGGGCACCGGTAATCCGACAGTTGCGGCCGGGGCGCTCTATTACATGGTCAGTTCCACGCTCACCATCAGCGCCTTCTTCATGCTGATCGAGCTGGTGGAACGCGGGCAGGATGCGGGCGCGAACGTTCTTGCCGTGACCATGGAGGCCTATGGCGAGGGCGAAGACGAGGATGAGGAGGAAGAAGTCGGCGTGACCATGCCCGCCACCATGGCAGTGCTCGGCGCCTGTTTTGCCGCCTGCGGCATTCTTCTCGCCGGCCTGCCGCCGCTTTCTGGCTTCATCGCCAAATTCTCGATGCTGACCGCCATTCTCAACCCTTCCGGGCTTGGCGCCAATGACAGCGTTTCCACGCTTTCCTGGTGGCTTGTCTTCCTGATCGTCTTTGCCGGTTTCGCCTCGCTGATCTCGATGACGCGCGCCGGCATCCGCACCTTCTGGGCCTCCATCGAAGGAACCGTGCCGCGCGTGCTCGTCATCGAAATCGCGCCGATCATGCTGCTGCTCGGCCTGACGCTTGCCATGACCGTGCAGGCAGGACCGGTGATGCGTTACATGCAGGAGACCGCGCGTATTCTCGATCTGCCGGCAAGCTATATTCAGGGCGTCATTTCCGCCCCGAGAGCGGGAACGAACCCGGAGGCGGAACCATGATGAGCCGTATCCTGCCTTATCCGCTGCTGACGATCTCGCTGATCTTCTTCTGGATGACGATCAACAGCTTTTCGCCGGGGCACCTGCTGCTTGGCACCTGTGTCGCGCTTATCGCCTCCTGGGCGATGGCGTCGCTGAGGCCAGCCAAGCCGCGCATCCGCAACTGGCACAGGCTGGTGCAGCTGATCTTCATCGTGCTTTATGATATCGTCAGGTCCAATCTCTCGGTCGTGAGGATCATCCTGTTCGAGCGCGAAAAGAACCGCAAATCCGGCTTCCTCGCGGTGCCGCTCGATATTCGCGACCCCATGGCGCTGGCCGTTCTCGCGACGATCCTGACCTCGACGCCGGGAAGCGCATGGCTCGAATATAATTCCAGTCAGGGCACGCTTCTGATTCACGTTCTCGATGATGTGGATGAGGCTGCCTGGATAAGCCTCATCAAGAACCGTTATGAAAAACTGCTGATGGAGATATTCGAATGAGTTCGATTATCCTTTTCTGGTCCTTTTCGCTGGCACAGTTCATGCTCGCCATAGCAATGACGATATCAGTCTATCGCATCGCCATCGGCCCGCGTGCGCAGGACCGCGTGCTGGGCGTGGATACGCTTTATGTCAACGCCATGCTGCTTCTCCTGACCTTCGGCCTGCGCACCGGCAACGACATCTATTTCGAGGCATCGCTGCTGATCGCCATTCTGGGCTTCGTCTCCACCGTCGCCCTTTCCAAATTCCTGATGCGCGGCGAGGTGATCGAATGAACGAGGTACACGAATTTCCGCTCTGGGCCGCCATTGCCGTGGCCTTCTTCGTGCTGCTCGGCGCCTCGCTGACGCTGATCGGCACCATCGGCTTTGCCAGGCTCAACAGCTTCTATGAGCGCCTGCACGCGCCAACCCTCGGCACCAGCTGGGGCACCGGCGGCATCGTCATGGCATCGATCATCTATTTCTCCGTGTCCGGCGACCGCTTCGCCTTCCACGAAATCTTCATCGGCATTTTCATGACGGTGACGACCCCGGTTTCCCTGATGCTGCTCGGCCGGGCGGCACTTTATCGGGACCGGGCGGAGCAGAGTACGGACAATCGGGAGCATTTGTAATTCGCCCAGATCAAGACCGTTTCGGAGCGATGACCTTGCGAAAAGTGAGGGAAAATCTTCTGCTTCGGTCTGTCCTAACTCCATTCACGATATCCGATTTGCGAGCCGGAATTTCATAGGTCCAGCCGTAGCGACCGGAATCTCTCAGCAAGACGCCGGAGCGAGGTTGAAGCAAAACACCGCACGCGGCTGGTCCGCGCACATCGCGGAAAACCATCTCACATGCGGATAGAAGGCTTATCGACACGATTGTATCGTCAAAACAGGGAACACAGTCGATGTGTGCGCTGATGCCCTGGCCCGGAAGATACTCGTTCGCAATCACCTGGTCCGGCAAATTTCGGCAATATCCTTCCGTAACCAATCGCTCAGCGAAGATACCGAGCCACTGTGGCAATGGCCCGAGATAGGCATCTGGGGTAACAGTGCGCGCTTTATAGTCGTAGCGATAACCGAAATGCTGCACACGGCGCTTCAACTCAGTGCTCCAAGCACCGTTATCCAATATGGCTGCGAGGGTGGCTTCCTCTCGGGGGAGACGAAGGCGTCGAAATACATGACGCCTGGCGGCAAAGGGGATGCACCGACATGATTCATTTGCGTGCGCCCTCCATCGACTTGAAATAAACAAGCTCGGCAGATGGCTACATCGGAGCTATCAAAAGCATATGATAGGGAGAGCGAATGACCGGAAGACCCCGCTTTATGAATGGGAAGCCACCACATAACCAATTCACTAGATAATTGATTTGAGAGAAATGGTGCCCGGAGGCGGATTTGAACCACCGACACGCGGATTTTCAATCCGCTGCTCTACCAACTGAGCTATCCGGGCACTTCAGGTCCTTGAAGAACCTCCGCTTTTGGCGGGCGGGGCCGTTTGGTGCCCCGAAAGTGAGCGGGGTTATAACATCTTGTTCGGACATGGCAAGCGCCATAGCGAAGTTTTTTGACAGTTTTTTCACGGCGGCTGTGGATGGCTGGAATGCGTGTCCGGCAGAGGCCGGATCCTGGCTGGAAATCCACTCTCCGCCATCAGCCGGGCCTGATCGGCGTTCGACGGGCGGACGCGTTCGGAAAGGGTCGCAAGGTTACGAGAGGGCACAGCGTGGGGCGGCTATGCCCCTTCACTGCGCCGCGCGGCAAGGCCAAGCGCGAAAGGCACCACGGCCACCAGCGCCGCCATGACGGGCGAAGACGCGAAGATGCGGCTGGCAAGCGAGGTGACGGCGACGGAGCGCACCACCGTCATCAGTCGGGAATTCTCGCGGTCGCGCTCATGGTGGGGCTGTGCGGGTCTGTGACGGGAATGTTGGGCCGCCTCCAGCCGTTTGACATCGCGGCGGATCTTGTCGACCTGTTTGCGAAGCTCGTCCAGTTCGGCGCGTAGCGCCGGGTCGATGATATTGGCGGCACGCGTTCTCCTCGCTGCGGGTTTTGCCACCTTTGCTTCGGCGGCCACAGCCTCGGCCTCTTCGTCCAGTTCGGCCAGTTCGTCGTCAAGGTCGGATGGCTTGTCGAAACCGTGGGATCGCAGTGGTGCTTTCATCGCTGTCTCCTGAGGCGTGCTGAATTGCGGCGGCGGGCGTCTTTCGCCCGGTCACGCCCTTTCAACGCCTCAGCCGGGCAAAGGATGCACGGAAAGCGGCATAATAAAACAGGCCCCGAAGGGCCTGTTCAGTAATCTCTCCGGAAACCTTACGCCGCCTTGGCGGCGCTGGCGTAAGGATCGAAACGACCGTAGAAGGTTTCGCCCTTGGCGGCCATCTCCTTCAGGAGCGGCGTCGGCTTGAAGCGTGGGCCATAGGCCTCGCTGAGCTTTTCGGCCAGCGCCACGAAGGTCTTCACGCCCATACCGTCGATGTAAGACAGCGCACCGCCGGTGTAAGGCGCAAAGCCGAAACCGAGGATGGAGCCGACATCGGCCTCACGCGGATCGGTGACGATGCCTTCTTCCACCGTGCGGGCGGCTTCCAGAGCCACCGTGACGAGGAAGCGCTGTTTCAGCACTTCCATATCCACATCCTCCGGCTTCTGTTGCGGATAAAGATTTTTCAGGCCGGGCCAGAGGGACTTCTTGGCGGGCTTTGGCGGGTAGTCGTAAAAGCCCTTGGCGTTCTTGCGGCCAAAACGGCCCTCGCCTTCCACCAGTTTCTTCACCAGCTCCATATGGCGCGGATCGACGGCCTTTTCGCCGAGATCGGCGACGGTGGCTTTGAGGATCTTGTAGGAAAGATCGATCGCCACCTCGTCATTCAGCGCCAGCGGGCCGACCGGCATACCGGCGAATTTCGCGGCATTTTCAATCATGGCGGCGGGTACGCCTTCGATCAGCATGTCGTAGCTTTCGGCCATGTAGCGCAGCACGCAGCGATTGACGAAGAAGCCGCGCGTATCGTTGACGACGATCGGCGTCTTCCTGATCTTCGCCACGTAATCGAGCGCGACGGCCAGCGCCTTGTCACCGGTTTCCTTGCCGAGGATCACTTCCGTCAGCATCATCTTCTCGACCGGCGAGAAGAAGTGAATGCCGATGAAATCGGTCGGGCGCTTCGAGTTCTTCGCAAGCCCGGTGATCGGCAAAGTGGAGGTGTTGGAGGCGAAGATCGCGCCTTGGGGCAACACGGCTTCCACGGCCTCGATGACGGCCTTCTTCACGTCGCGGTCTTCGAAGACAGCCTCGATGACGAGATCGGCATCGGCGAGCGCCTTGTAATCCGCCGTCGGAGTAACGAGGTCGAGCAGGGCCTTGCCCTCATCCTGCGTCAGCCTGCCCTTGCCGATGGCCGCCTTGACGCTTTCCTCGCAATGGCCCTTGCCCTTGTCCGCCGCTTCCTGATCGCGATCGACCAGCGTGACGGGGATGCCGGCTGCGGCGGTAACATAAGCGACAGCTGCGCCCATGAAGCCCGCGCCGACGACGCCCACCTTCTTGAACTCCGTCTTCGGCTGGCCGGCCGGGCGGCGCGCGCCCTTGCCCAGTTCCTGCATGGAAATGAACAGCGAGCGGATCATGCCGAAGGCTTCCTTCGAGCGAAGGATTTCGGTGAAATAACGCTGCTCCACCTTAAGCGCCGTATCGAAGGGCAATTGCAGGCCTTCATAGACACATTTGAGGATGGCAAGCGCGGCCGGATAGTTGCCGGCGCTTTCACGACGCAGGATGGCGGGAGCGGCAGGCCACAGCTGGGCTGCGGCAGGCGTCCAGATGCCGCCGCCAGGGGCCTTGAAGCCCTTTTCATCCCAGGGTGCGACCGGCTTCAGGCCGTCCTTGATCATCTGCTTTGCGGTGGCGACCAGCTGATCCGGCTCGACCACCTGATGCACCAGCCCCATGGCCTTGGCGCGCGCGCCGGTCAGCGACTGGCCCGTCGTCATCATCTGCAGTGCCGATTGCGCATCCGTCAGGCGCGGCACGCGCTGGGTGCCGCCGGCACCGGGGAAGATGCCGACCTTGACTTCCGGCAGGGCGATCTTGAGGCTCTTGGCGCTGGAGGCCACGCGGCCGTGGCAGGCGAGCGAGAGTTCGAAAGCGCCGCCCATGCAGGTGCCGTTGATGGCTGAAACCCAGGGCTTGCCATTGGTCTCGATCTTGCGGAACAGGCCCGTCATGCGGCCGACGAGTTCGAACAGCTTTGCCGCCGCCTGATCCGGGTTCTTCGCCTTCTCGTCATTATAGAAGGAGAACATCGACTTGATCATCGAAAGATCGGCGCCGCCGGAAAAGGTGCTCTTGCCTGACGTGAAAACCACGCCCTTGACGGCGCTGTCGGCGACGGTGGCGTCAACAATGGCGTTCAGCTCGTCCATCACTTCAGAGGTGAAGACGTTCATGGATTTTTCCGGCATGTCCCAGGTAACGAGGGCAATGCCGTCTGCGTCCGTCTCGATGGTGAAATTGGTATAAGTGCTCATTTGGGATTCCTCTTCCCTCAAATTTCCCTGCGGTTACGACAGTCCGATTGCGAGGCCGACACAACCGGCCACAAGAACGAGAAACACGATCAAACCCCAACGCTCTGCCCGGAGCCGCCGGACGTGGACGGGAGAAACAGGACGGATGGACGCCCTATGATCCTGTGCCATGTCCTTTTCCAGATTCTGCCGAGCCAGCTGCTGTTCGATCTCGTTCTTGGGTCGCTCGTAAACCTCGCGCCTCATAACCAGCCTCTCAAACGCGCTCGATAACCGTCGCCGTGCCCATGCCCGCGCCGATGCAGAGCGTGACGAGCGCGGTGTTCAGATCGCGCCGCTCCAGCTCATCCAGCACAGTGCCGAGGATCATCGCACCTGTTGCACCCAGCGGATGGCCCATGGCGATTGCGCCGCCATTGACGTTCATCCGCTCGTGGTCGATATCGAAAGCCTGCATGTAACGCAGCACGACGGCAGCGAAGGCTTCGTTGAGCTCGAAAAGATCGATATCGGCAAGCTTCATGCCGGTCTTTTTCAGGAGCTTTTCGGTTACATCCACCGGGCCGGTCAGCATCAGCGCCGGATCGGAGCCGATATTGGCGAAAGCCTTGATGCGGGCGCGCGGCTTTACGCCCATCGCCTCGCCGCCAGCCCTGGAGCCAACCAGCACAGCCGCCGCGCCATCGACGATACCAGATGAATTGCCGGCGTGATGGACGTAGTTGATCCGCTCCACTTCCGGATGCGCCATGATACCGACGGCTTCGAAGCCGCCCATTTCACCCGGCATCTGGAAGGAGGGGTTGAGGGAAGCCAGCGCCTGCATGTCCGTGCCGGGGCGCATATGCTCGTCGCGGTCGAGGATCGTCAGACCGTTTGAGTCCTTCACCGGAATGACTGATTTGTTGAAATAGCCCTTTTCCCAGGCATGCGCCGCACGCCTCTGGCTCTCGACGGCATAGGCATCGACATCGTCACGAGAGAAACCATACTTTGTGGCGATGAGATCGGCCGAAACGCCCTGCGGCATGAAGAAGGCCGGGAAATTGACCGAAGGGTCCATGTACCAGGCACCGCCCGACATGCCCATGCCGACGCGCGACATGCTTTCCACGCCGCCGGCGATGACGATATCGTCCGATCCCGCCTTGACCTTGCCGGCCGCGAAGTTGATGGCATCAAGACCCGAGGCGCAGAAGCGCGAGATTTGCATGCCCGGCGCCCTGTTGGAATAACCGGCCTCGAAGGCGGCGGCTTTCGGGATCACCGCGCCGGCATCCATGACAGGATCGACGCAGCCCATGATGATGTCGTCGACAGCAGAGGTGTCGAGCCCATTGCGGTCGCGGATGGCTTCCAGTGTCTTGGCAGCAAGGCGAACGGAGGGCACCTCATGCAGGCTGCCATCCTTCTTGCCGCGTCCGCGCGGGGTGCGGACATGGTCGTAGATATAAACGTCGGTCATAAACTCTCTCCCTGCGGCGTGTTTACCGCCAACCTTCTCAGAATGCTTCCGCAGCCAGTTCCATCATGGTGTCCGCGCCGGTTTCGATGCGGGCCTTGCGCAGCGCCGTTTCCGGCATGATGCGCTCCATATAAAACTTCGCCGTGACAAGCTTGGTCTTGAGGTAATCCTCGTCCGAAGCGCTGCCGGCCGCAAGCGCTTCGCTCGCGGCTTTCGCCATGCGCGCCTGCATGTAACCCAGCACCACGATGCCGAAGAGGTGCATGTAGTCGGTCGAACCGGCACCGGCATTGTCGGGCTTGGCCATGGCGTTCTGCATGAACCACATGGTTGCGGCCTGCAGGTCGTTCAAACCCTTCTTCAGACCCTTGGTGTAAAGGGCAAGCTTTTCGTCGGCGCGGTTTTCCTCGCAGAAATCGCCGATTTCCTTGAAGAGCGCCATCACGGCACGGCCGCCATTCATGCCGAGCTTGCGGCCCACCAGATCGAGCGCCTGAATGCCGTTGGCGCCCTCATAGATCATGGTGATACGGGCATCGCGGACATATTGACTCATGCCATGTTCCTCGATGTAGCCGTGACCACCGAAGACCTGCTGCGCCATGACAGCATGGTCAAAGCCCTTGTCGGTCAGCACACCCTTGAGGATCGGCGTAACGAGGCCAAGCAGATCGTCTGCCGCCTGCCGCTGCTTTTCGTCAGCGGCGCGGTGGGCGATATCGGATTGCAGCGCGGTCCACAGAAGGAAAGCGCGGCCGGCCTCGTTGTAAGCCTTGATGGTCATCAGCGTGCGGCGGATATCGGGATGCACGATGATCGGATCGGCCTTCTTGTCCGGGAACTTGGCGCCGGAAAGCGAGCGGCCCTGAATACGTTCACGGGCATATTCGACCGCGTTCTGATAGGCGATTTCACCAACGGAGAGACCCTGCAAGCCGACGCCGAGGCGGGCCTCGTTCATCATCACGAACATGGCCGAAAGGCCCTTGTTCTCCGCGCCCAGCAGATAACCCGTCGCGTCATCATAGTTCATGACGCAGGTGGCGTTGCCGTGGATGCCCATCTTGTGTTCGATTGCGCCGCAAGTGACGCCGTTACGCTCGCCAAGCGTGCCGTCTTCCTTCACGAGGAATTTCGGCACGATGAAGAGCGAAATGCCCTTGGTGCCTTCCGGCGCACCTTCGATGCGGGCAATCACCAGATGGACGATATTGTCAGTCATGGAATGTTCGCCGGCGGAGATGAAGATCTTCTGGCCGGAAATCTTATAGCTGCCGTCGCCCTGCGGAACCGCCTTGGTGCGCAGCAGGCCGAGATCGGTGCCGCAATGGGGTTCTGTGAGGTTCATGGTGCCGGACCAGGAGCCTTCGACCATCTTCGGCAGATAGGTTTCCTTCTGCTCCTGCGTGCCATGCACGAGAACGGCGGCAATCGCACCCTGCGTGAGGCCCGGATACATCATCAGCGACAGGTTGGCCGACGACATATATTCGCCGATAGCTGCATGCAGCGTATAGGGCAGGCCCTGCCCGCCGAACTCCGGCGGAACGGCAAGGCCGATCCAGCCGCCTTCACAATAGGCGTCATAAGCGTCCTTGAAACCATCGGGCACGGAGACCGAACCGTCATCGGCGCGCTTGCAGCCTTGGCTGTCGCCGGAAAGGTTGAGCGGGAAAAGCCGCTCCTCGGCAAGCTTTGCGGCCTCGCCGGTGATCGCCTCGATCATGTCGGGGGTTGCATCCTCAAAGCCGGGCAGGTTGTTATACCGCTCCAGGCCGAGAACGTCGTTCAGGATAAAAAGCGTGTCTTTAACTGGGGCCTTGTAAACAGGCATTACCGATGTTCCTCCGCATCGTGGGCGCCGGCGATAATCCGGCCGATATGGGATGACAATATTTGACGTGCGCGTAAACGTCAAACAAATTTCGGCGGAATATCGCCTCCCCTTTTCCGCGGAATGGATGGCCGGCGCTGCTCATGGCTCTCACGCGCCACAAAAGTTAAAAAATTCCAACCATAGTTAACCACTTCTTTACCACGTTTCGTGAATTCTCCCGAAAGAGGTAACTGCTTCGTACTCCGGCGCATTTTCCTCAACGGGGGCAAATACCGGCTCTGGAATTGCTGCATGTTGCGGCGACGGCGTGTTCAGGCAGGCAACGTCGCGACAGATAACCGGGCACGGCGGGCGGAAGCGAAGCGAGCGAAAAGATGAACGGATTGCGATCGAAAAACCAACAGCCAAGCGACAGATCGTCTCTTGATGCTCTCAATCGCACCATTGAAGGCCTTGAAGCCCGTATCGAAGGGTTGATGAGCCAGAAGTTCCCGCGCGACCCTCGGGGTGCGAACGCTCAGGTCGAGCCCAAAACCGAAGCTTATGCCGCGCCCCGCGAGCCACGCGCCAGCGTTACCCCGCCGCAGCTCGACCCCGTGAACGAAATCCGCCAGCGCCAGCGCCTCCTCGAAGCAAGCTTCCAGCGCCCGCAGGAACCCGCCGCCCGCCCGGAACGGACGATTACCAGACCGCTTGCGCCGGAATACCGTCCGAGGGACACGCAGCAGACCGCCGCCGCTCCCGCCCCGCGTGCACGTTCCATCCCGTCCTATCAGGAACCGCAGCGCAACGACGCGGCACTGCAGGAGATTGCGCAGGCGCTCGTCAATCTGCGGCATGAGCTGAAGCACGATATTGCCGAAGGCGTTGCGCGCGAAGCGCAGGGCCTGCGCGCCGAAATCCGCAATATTCGCGCAGTCGCGGAAGACCAGCAGTTCATTGGCGACCTGCGCGACGACATCGCACGGCTGGCCGGCAGCATAGACCAGCTCGGCAATCTGGCATCGCCTGACGCCTACGGGCTGCGCAACGAATTCGAAGACCTGCGCCTGACGATCGACCAGCTTGCGCGCGAAGACAGCGTGCACCGGATCGAAAGCCGCTGGAACAATGTGGAAGACACGCTGCGCGGTTTCGACGCCGGCGCGCTGCAGGATGAGATCGTTTCGCTCGCCTATCGTCTTGATGACATCAAGACTCAGCTTGGCGGCATGAGCAACAATCCGGCCGTGCGCGTGCTCGAAGACAAGCTGATCGCGATTGCCAGCGCCGTGGAGCAGCTCGGCAAGCATATGAAGCCGAACGAGGCCGCCTTTAGCGAGCAGTTTTCCGGTCTCGACCAGCGGCTGGATGAAATCAGCCGCGCCATTGCCGCCACCGGCGCGCGCGCCAATGCGCAGGCAACGGACAATGCGCTGGCGCAGCGGCTGGAAACCCGGCTGAACGGTCTTTCCGAACAGCTCGGCGACATCAACCGCCTTGCCGCCGCAAAGCCGGAACCGACGCTCGATCTCACCGCGCGTCTTGAAGCGCTGGCCGGCAAGATCGATGAGCTCAGCACCGCCCGCGACGCCGCCCAGCTGCACGAGCGGCTGGACCAGCTCTCCCTGCTGCTGGAGCGTTCGCAACGTCCCTCGCAGCAGGCGGAGCTGACATCTTTCCTCAGCGACATTTCCCGTAAGATCGATGCGCTGGATCACGGCGTCGTCAATGACGGTCTGGCCGAACGGCTCGACACGCTGTCGCGCCGGATCGAGGACCTCGATTATCGTTACAGCCAGCCGCAGGCCGCATCCGGGCTCAGCGAAAGCGCCTTTTCGCGTCTGGAAGAGCGGCTCGGCAATATTGCCGCCCGCCTGGACGAGACCGCCCACGCCGCGCCCGCCGACAGCCATGCGCTGGCCAGCCTCGAAAACCAGATCGCCCATCTCTCCACGCTGATCAGCCAGCCGGTGCAGATGCAGGCGACAGGCATGTCGCCGGAACTCGACGCCCGTATGGCGGCGATCGAAGACTACATGGCGTCGAACGATGAATATATCATCGAAGCGGCGCGGCAGGCTGCCGAAGCCGTTCTGGATGCCTATACCCGCAACAATCTCTCGGCCGGCGCAAACATCGCCGACATGACGATGCTGACCGATCTTGCGACCGACCTGCGCAGTCTCGAAGCGCTGAGCCGCAATACCGAAGAGCGCACGCACCGTACCTTCGAAGCGCTGCACGAAACGCTGGTGCAGATTGCCGGCCGGCTCGACAGCCTCGACAACGCCCCCGCTTATCGTAACGAAGCTCCCCGCAACGTCGCGCAGCAGATGGTCGCCCCCGCCCGCGAAGAAGCGCCCATGCCGGCCGCCATCTTCCCGGAGGAAGGCTATATTGCCGAAGAACAGGCCATTCTCGACGACGCCCGCGAAAACGACGCGGCAACGATCGTACCACCTGCTGCCGCAAAGCCCGCAAAAGCGGAAAAGAAAAGCCTGCTTGCAGGCCTGACGAAGCGTTTCAAGACTGGCACGGCGAAGACCGCCAAAACAGCTGAAGAGCCCATATCCGCCTCCTCCACCCGCACCCAGGTCGAGCCCGCTCCCTCGCTCGATCCGATCGATGTGCTGCCCGCAGGTCAGGAGAACGAACTTCTGGAGCCGGGTTCGGGTGCGCCCGATATCAAGAAAATCCTGGAACGCGTGCGCGCCAGCCAGGTGGCCGCCAGCGGCAAGGCTGCGGATGCGGAAGGACGGACGGATTTCATCGCCGCCGCCCGCCGCGCAGCGCAGGCCGCCGCCATGGAAACATCGCCGGAAAAGCTTGAAACCGGCAAGAAGAGCCGCAAGGCCGACACCTCGGCACTTTCCCGCTATCGCCGCCCGCTGCTGCTTGGCATCGGCGCCATTCTTCTTGCCATGATGGCCATGCCGCTCGTCAAAACGCTGATCGGCGGCGCGGAAGCCCCGGCGCCGGTCATCGAGCAGAAGATGGACAATGGCCCGGTTTCAGCACTTCCCGACACCGGCGAAAAGGCCGTCACCATTCCGTCCGATCTCGCCATCGATCCGGAACAGTCGGCATCGGCCGACAGCATCGAAAATACCGCCCCGGCGCAAAACACCATCGATAACCGCACCATAGGCGGTGCGCCGCTGCCGGACGAGCCGCCGGTTGCCGATGTTCCCGTTGTGGATCCCGCAAATTCCGGCGCCGTCGCGCAGAACGAAGCTCCGAAACCGGCCGAAACCGCTGCCCCGGTTGCTCCTGCCCAGGACGCCATCGCGGTTCCCGCTGGCATCGAGCCCGCATCGCTTGCCGAAGCCGCCGCCAAGGGCGATACGCAGGCGCTGTTCGAGATCGCAGCGCGCTACACCGACGGCCGCGGCGTTGCCGCCGACCGTGCGGAAGCGGCAAAGTGGTACAAGCTGGCTGCTGATCGCGGTCTTGCGCCCGCGCAATATCGTCTTGCCAATCTTTACGAGAAGGCGAACGGCGTCGAACGTAACCTTGCCGAAGCCAAGCGCTACTACACGCTGGCGGCCGAACAGGGCAATGCCGGCGCGATGCACAATCTCGCGGTCCTGCAGGCCTCCGACGCGGCCGGTCAGCCGGATTTCGCCGCCGCCGCACAATGGTTCATCAAGGCCTCTGACCTCGGTGTGCGCGACAGCCAGTTCAACCTCGCCATTCTCTACGCCCGCGGCAGCGGCGTGAAGCAGGATATCGAAGAATCCTACAAGTGGTTCGCCATCGCCGCCAGAGACGGTGACGCGGACGCCGCCCAGAAGCGCGACGAAGTGGCAGGGGCCCTGAACCCGCAGCAGCTTCAGAGTGCGAAGGCCAAGGTGGACGCCTGGAAGGTCAAGCCGCTTTCGGAAGACGCCAACAGCGTCAACCCGCCCGAGGAATGGGCCGGCAAGGAGGGTGTGAAGACCGCCTCCGTGGACATGGAAAAGGCGATCCGCAACATTCAGGCGATCCTGAACAAGAACGGTTTTGACGCCGGCCAGCCCGACGGCAAGCTTGGCAAGAACACCGTAACCGCCATCAGGGACTTCCAGAAGTCCGTGGGTCAGACACCCGACGGGCGCATCACCAACGAACTGGTGACCGCGCTTCTCGCCCGCAACAAGTAAGCGTTCTGGAACTGGCGAAGCGGCCCCCCTTGGCCGCTTCCGGGCGACCCCGCGCAGGAATGTGGCGGCCTGCCCACGTACAACCGCTATCTTTCCAAATTATCAACGTATTTACCGTTGAATGTTGACAGGTCAGGCCCTCGCGGGCATGACGGATGAAGGTCGGGCATGCCCGGTCTTTTCAGACAGAAAGTGTAAATCGCGGCGCGGCCCCCTCACCCGGACAAGCCCTGCCGCCCGGAACCATTTGCCCGAGGTCCGAGCCGTGACTGTCTATCTGCCGATCGCAGAACTGTCGGTGAATATTTTCATCATTCTCGGCATGGGCGCGGCCGTCGGTTTTCTTTCCGGCATGTTCGGCGTGGGCGGCGGATTTCTGATCACGCCGCTTCTGATTTTCTACAATATTCCCCCCGTGGTGGCTGTGGCGACCGGCGCAAACCAGGTGGTCGCTTCCTCCGTGTCAGGCTCGATCACGCATTTCCGGCGCGGAACGCTGGACGTGAAGCTCGGCGGCGTGCTGCTTGTGGGCGGTCTTGTGGGTGCGACGGTCGGCGTGTGGATATTCTCCTTCCTGCGCAGTATCGGCCAGCTCGATCTCATCGTTTCGCTGCTCTACGTCATCCTGCTCGGTACCGTTGGCGTGCTGATGCTGAAGGAAAGCATTTCGGCGCTTCGCCGCGCCGCCCGCAATGAAGCCGTGACGCTGCGCCGGCCGGGCCACCACAACTGGGTTCACCGCCTGCCGCTGAAAATGCGGTTCAAGAAATCGAAGATCTATCTCAGCGTCATTCCCATCGTCACGCTGGGTTTCGGCATTGGCATCCTCACCTCGATCATGGGTGTCGGCGGCGGCTTCATCATGGTGCCGGCGATGATCTATCTGTTGCGCATTCCGACCAGCGTGGTCGTCGGCACCTCACTGTTCCAGATCATTTTCGTCACCGCCTATACGACCGTGGTTCAGGCCGCGACCAACTATTCCGTCGACGTGGTGCTGGCCTTCATCCTGATGGTGGCGGGGGTCATCGGTGCGCAATATGGTGTGCGCGTCGGGCAGAAACTGCGTGGCGAACAGTTGCGCGCGCTTCTGGCGCTGCTGGTGCTTGCGGTCGCCCTTCGCCTTGCCGTAGCGCTGGTGGTGCGGCCGGAAGACCTGTTTTCGGTGGCCGTCGGGGGGTTAGGTTATTGACCCGCCATTTGCTGCTTGCCGCCCTTGCCCTGCTCTCATGTCTTGCCCTCGGGCAAACTGCTTCGGCGCAGACGCCGCCACTTGCCCTGCCGCCCGGTCCGCAGCAGCGGTCTCTGCTGGAAAATATCGAAATCGGCGCATCGACGACGGAAATTCCCATCGCGTCGGATTTTCGCGGGGCGGATTTCACGCTTTTCGGCGCGCTCAACAATACCGATCAGCTGCTGCTCGCCATCGGGCAATATGATATCGTCGTGACGCTGGAAGGGCCGAGCGACTATATGACCGTGCGCAAGAAGGAGCGTGTGGCGGGCATCTGGATCAATACCAGCGCCATCACCTTCACGCCGCTGCCGGAATCCTATTCCATGGCCAGCACGCGCAATATCAGCGACATCGCTTCGCCCGGCACGCTCAGGGCCATGGGGCTGGGTGTCGACCATCTGTCGCTGAAAAGCGCGGTGTTTTCCGGCGTGCCCGACAATGTCTTCGATTTTCAGGAGGCCTACCGTCGGCTCAAGCTTTCAAGCGGCATCTATCGTAACGACACGACCGGTGTGAGGCTGGAACGCACCGGCCTGTTCTGGGCGACACTTCGCCTGCCCGCCAACGTGCCGAACGGCGTGCACACCGCCCGCGCCTATCTCTTCAAGAGCGGCAAATTCATCGCCCAGCGCGAATTGAAACTGCGCGTCGTCAAGACCGGCATGGAGCAGGCGATCACCGATGCGGCGCATCAGACGCCGCTTGCCTATGGCGCGCTCTGCGTTCTGCTCGCCGTCGTGACCGGCTGGGGCGCCAGCATCATCTTCCGCAAGGACTGACCCGCTCTTCCTCCTGCAAATCGGGCGCAGGCGACCCTCTGCGTCAAAGATAGCATTCGCTTCCGTCATCGGTTTGCGGTAAAATTCAAGGCGTTACAACCACGCACACAGCTCTTGGCGGCCAGTGTGGCTGTGACCGGGATGAAAAGGAGAAATGTCATGTTCAAGCACATTCTCATTCCCACCGATGGCTCGCCGCTGGCGCAGATCGCAATCGACCAAGGGTTCGCTCTCGCCAAGGAGGCAGGCGCAAAGGTGACCGTGGTGACGGTATCGGAACCCTTTCATGTGATTGCCAGCGATGTCGAGGACATTGCCGCCATTGCCGAAGAGGAATTTCACCGTTGTGAGGAGGCGGAGCATCTGCTGCGCGATACGCAGGCACAGGCCACGTCCATGGGATTGGATTGTGAAGCGCTGCTGGCGCGGGCGGGAAGGCCCGACGAGGCGATCATCGAAGCCGCCAACAGGAGCGGCTGCGATCTCATCGCCATGGCCTCGCACCGGCGCAGGAGCTTCTTGGAAATGCTGCTCGGCAGCGTCACGGCCAAGGTGCTGAAGAATTCGAAGATACCGGTACTGGTCTACCGGCAATAGAGCATTTCCAGTAAAAGTGCGTAGCGGTTTTACTGGAAATGCGTAAAAACAAAGAGATAACGGCGACGATGCGCTCAGCCGATGAGATTTGAAAATCGCACCGAATAGATGCGATCCCTCCCCATCAGATGCGCGACAAGAGCGGCATGATCGAACAGGCCGCGCATCGCCTTGTGCCGCAAATCCAGCCCGCCGCTCATCACCCCGAATGCCGGCATCAAAAGCCGTGAACCATCGGTGGCGAAACAGGGGCGTCGCACCGTTTTCTCGCGACGGCGCACGGTTGCAGAAGGATGCAGGTGCCCCGCAATTTCGCCCGCGGCATCTCCCAGCTTCGGCTCGTGGCGGAAGACGAGATTGCCATAAAACATCTCGTCCACCGAAGAGCCCGGCAGATCGACCGTACCGTCGGGGTCGTGGTTGCCGTTGATCCATATCCACTCGCGGCCGCGGGCCATCTCGCGGATGAGTTCGCGCAGCGGCAGCGGCAGATGCTCGGAACCGACGCGATCGTGGAAATTATCGCCGAGACTGACGACGATCTTCGGATCATAGCGGCTGACGAGGGAGGACAGGATTTTAAGCGTGGCGATGGTGTCATAGGGTGGCAGCATGCGGCCACGCCGGGCGAAGGCCGCGCCCTTTTCCAGATGCAGATCAGAGACGACGAGCAATGACAGGTCCGGCAGGTAGAGGCCGCCCAACGGGTCGCACCAGGCGGCGACGCCGTTGATGGCGGTTTCGCTGCCAAGGCATTCGAAGCCATTGGAAAACCTGTCGCTCAATGTCAGCCGGCTCAGCACTTTTATCGTTGTTCCTTCATTGCGTATGTCAGGACATGGCCTCGGCGATAAGCTCGTCGGCGGCCTCGGCCAGCACATCGTCCATCGCCTCGCCCGCCACCGTCTCACGGCCGATTTCCAACATGACCGGAACGGCGAGCGGCGAGACATGTTCCAGCGCGCGGTGGGTGGTGTGACCCTTGATTCGCTTCAGCATATCGCCAAGACGGCCAATGTCCAAAAGTCCAGCCGCGGCATCGCGCCGCGTCGCTTCCAGCAGGATATGATCCGGCTCATGGCTGCGAAGAACGTCATAAATAAGATCGGCAGACACCGTGACCTGACGGCCGGTCTTTTCCTTGCCGGGATGACGGCGTTCGATCAGCCCGGAAATGACGGCGCAGTTGCGGAAGGTGCGCTTCAGCATGAAGGATTCGTCCAGCCATGCTTCCAGATCGTCGCCGAGCATGTCCTCGTCCAGCAGGTCGGCCAGTGACAGGCGGCGGGATTTCAGCCGCATGCCGATATCCTCCATCGCCCAGATGGCCAGCGAATAATCGGTGGCGACGAAGCCCATGGGTTTTGCGCCCGCACGCTCCAGCCGGCGCGTCAAAAGCATGCCGAGCGTCTGGTGCGCCAAGCGTCCCTCGAAGGGATACATGACCATGAAGAAGCGCTTGCGGAAGGGGAAGGTCTCCACCAGCAGCTCGTCGCGCCTGGGAATAATCGACTTCTCCTTCTGGATCGCCAGCCAGTCACGCACCTGATCCGGCAGCGCCTGCCAGCGGGCGGGATCGGAGAGCATGGAGCGCACCTGATCCGCGAGGTAGGTGGAAAGCGGAAACTTGCCGCCGGCATAGGAGGGTATCTTCGGGTCCATGGAAAAGGCCTGCGAGACCAGACATTCATTCTCGCGGATACCTTCAAAACGCAGCACCTTGCCGGCAAAAAGGAACGTATCGCCCTGCACCAGCTGCTCGAGGAAATATTCCTCGACCTTGCCGAGCGACATGCCGCCGCGCCCGACCGTGCCCTTGGGATTGCGCTTGACCATGCGGACATTCAGTTCCGCCGCCTCGACGATGGTGCCGAGGTTCAGCCTATATTGCTGTGCGACGGCGGGATTGGAGACCCGCCAGCGACCGTCCTTCATCTGGCGGATGCGGGCGTAACGCTCATAGGTGCGCAGCGCGTAGCCGCCGGTGGCGGTGAAATCCACCACCCGGTCGAAGGTGGCGCGCGGCAGATCGGCATAGGGCGAGGCGCTGGTCACTTCGCGGTAAAGATCGTCCGCATCGAAGGGTTCGGCGCAGGCCATGCCGAGAACATGCTGGGCGAGAACATCGAGCGCGCCTTCGGCAATCGGCGGCGTATCCTGCGCGCCGATATAATTGGCATCCAGTGCAGCGCGACACTCCATCACCTCGAAACGGTTGGCCGGAACGAGAATTGCCTTTGATGGCTCGTCCATGCGGTGATTGGCGCGGCCGATGCGCTGGGCCAGGCGGCTTGCGCCCTTCGGCGCACCGACATGCACGACAAGGTCGACGTCGCCCCAGTCTATGCCGAGATCGAGCGTGGAGGTGGCGACGACGGCGCGCAGCCGGTTTTCGGCCATGGCGGCCTCCACCCTGCGACGCTGAGCAGCATCCAGCGAACCGTGATGCAGGGCAATCGGCAGATTGTCGTCATTGATGGTCCAGAGTTCCTGGAAGATCAGCTCCGCCTGCGAGCGGGTATTGACGAAGATCAGCGTCGTCTGGTGGTCCTTCAGCGCAGAGTACAAATCCTTCATGGCGTAACGCGCCGAATGGCCGGACCATGGGATGCGCTCTTCCGTGTTCAGGATGGAAATATCCGGTTTTGCGCCGCCCTCGACGGTGATGAGGCCAGCGGGTGGCTCGCCCTGCCCCTGCGGTGCAAGATAACCACGCAAATCCATCGGCTCCGCCACCGTGGCGGAAAGGCCGATAAAGCGCACATCGGGTGCGTGCCGGCGCACACGGGCAAGCGCCAGCGACAGCAGGTGGCCACGTTTGGAGGTGACGAGTGAATGTAATTCATCGAGCACCACATATTTCAGGTCACGGAAAAAGCGCTCGGCCTCCTTGTTGGCGAGCAACAGCGAGACCTGTTCCGGCGTCGTCAGCAGAATATCCGGCGGTTTGACCTTCTGGCGCTGGCGTTTGCCCTGCGGCGTATCGCCTGTACGGGTTTCGATGGAAATCGGCAGGCCCATTTCGGAAACGGGCCTGGTGAGGTTGCGCTCGATATCGACCGCAAGCGCCTTGAGCGGCGAGATATAGAGCGTGTGCACGCCGACAAAGCCCGAGCCCGGCGGCACCTTGCCGCGTTCCGCGAGATCGGTGAGCGAGGCCATGAAGCCGCCCAGCGTCTTGCCGGCGCCCGTGGGCGCAATCAGCAGCATGTTCTCGCCGCCCAGCGCCCGCGCCATCAGCTCCAATTGATGCGCGCGCGGAGACCACCCCTTTTGCGCAAACCATTTCTGGAATGGAAGGGGCAAGGAACCGACATGCGTGCCGGAGATGGGAGACTCAGCGTGTTTCACGCTTTCAAGGTAGTGAGAAACCTTGAAAAAAGAAGAGCGGAACAGGACCGCTTGACAGGAATGCATAATCATGGATAAATTATATCCACGATACTTAAGCGAACCACAAAAGAGCAAAACGGATGAAACTCGGCGACGGCGTTGAACAGGCCATTCACAGTGTAGGCATGCTGGCGGGACTTTCCGAAGGCGGCGTGCTTTCAGCGGCGGCGCTTGCGGAATTTCACGGCGTTTCCACGAGCTATCTCTTGAAACACCTGCAATCGCTGTCGAGCGCCGGAATAGTCGCCACCGTGCCGGGGCCGAAGGGCGGCTATCGTCTTGCCCGGACGACCGACAGGATTACGCTGCTCGATATCGTTCTTGCCGTGGAGGGGCCGCAGCCTGCCTTTCGCTGTGCGGAAATTCGCCAGCGGGGCCCCAACCCCTTGCCGGGACGTTATTTCACCAAGCCCTGCGGCATCAATGCCGCGATGCTGAAAGCGGAGAAGGCCTATCGGGCGGAACTCGCCAAAACCAGCATGGCCGATATTCTGGGCGACCTTGCCGCCAATGACGACGGTGGCATTGCCGCACGCGGCTGTGCCTTTCTGGCGCTGAACGAGCGCAAGACGGCGGCGCGCTAAGACCCAAAAGAACCAATCACCCGAAATACCGGAAGCGTCACCGCTTTCCGGAACGATGACGCATACCCTTAAACAGACCCAACCAATGGAGAGAGACCCATGAAAACCCGTTTGAACTATGCCAAAGCATCCCCCGAAGCCTTCAAGGCCGTTATGGCTCTGGAAAATTACGTTCAGAGCAGCGGGCTTGAGCGCCGCTTCGTTCACCTCATCAAGCTGCGTGCCTCGATCATCAACGGCTGCGCTTTCTGTGTGGACATGCATGTGAAGGAAAGCCGTCATGACGGCCTTTCCGAACAATGGATCAACCTGATGAGCGTATGGCGCGAATCCCCCGTCTATACCGAACAGGAACGGGCGTTGCTCGGCTGGGTGGACGCGGTGACGAAGATTGCTGAAACCGGCGCTCCGGATGACGCCTTCGAGACGCTGAAGGCGCATTTCCCCGATGAGGACATCGTGAAGATCACCGTCGCCATCGGCGCGATCAACACCTGGAACCGCATCGCCGTCGGTTTCCGCTCGCAGCATCCGGTCGATGCGGCTGCGAAGGCGGCCTGACCTCTTAAACCCGGAACGGGCGGCCGCTACATGGCGATGTAGCGGTCGTTCCTGTGATTGATGGCAAGCGTGAGGTTCATGACCAACGCGCCAAGGATGGAGCAGAGGATGACGAAAGGTGTGGCCACGAAGAACGAGCAGGCCAGCACCATGCCGTCAAAGGCGAGCTGCACGAGGCCCGCGCGCCAGCCGAAACGATCCTGCAGATAAAGCGCCAAGATGCCGAAACCGCCGAGGCTGGTGCGATGGCGAAACAGCGCCAGCATGCCGGCCGCAACCGTCAGCCCGCCAAAAAGCGCTGCGGCAACCGGATTGATACTCTGAAAGGCGAAAAAGCCGGGCATATATTCGGAAAGCAGCGCCGTCATCGCGATAGCGCAGAAGGTCTTGACCGTGAAGGCGAGGCCGAGGCGACGGAAGGCGAGATAATAGAACGGTAGATTGGCAAGGAAAAACACCACGCCGAAGCTGAAGCCGGTGGAATAATGCGCCAGGAAGGCAAGCCCCACCACGCCGCCCGTCAAAAGGCCCGCGGACGAAAACAGCGTGACGCCCAGCGAAACCAGCATGCTGCCCGCCAGAACGCCCTGCGCGTCTTCCAGCAGCGAATGACGATCCGGCGCGGAGGCCCAAAGGTTCAGGCGCCTGCGCGCAGTCGTATCGTCCATGCCTTTTCCCCTGATTTTCAGGCCCTTGCCGAGCTATTGCACTCAAGCAGGACGGATTTCAAGCATGCTTATTCAGCGCACGACGATATATCTGTCCGAGCGGTGATTGATGGCCAGAAACATGTTGAGGACAAAAGCGCCGACAATCGAATAGGCGACCGTGGCCGGATCGATGACGAGGAAGGCGCAGAGCATCACGAAGGCGTCGAAGGCCAGCTGGATCAGACCGGCGCGGATGCCGAAACGGTCCTGAATATAGATGGCGAGAATGCCGATACCGCCTAGGCTGGCACGGTGACGATAGAGCGCCAGCAATCCGTAGCCCAGAAGCAGACCGCCGAGCAGCGCCGCCCAGAGCGGATTGATACTGTCAATCACCATCCAGCGCGCCTCCACTTCCGTTAGCACCGAAACAAGGCCGATAGCGATGAAGGTCTTGAAGGAAAAGGCAAGACCGAGACGGCGGAAGGACAGATAATAGAACGGCAGATTAACGACGAAGAACAAAAGGCCGAAGCTGATGCCGAAGGCATAATGAAGGAGGAAGGCGACGCCAGCGGTGCCGCCGGTCAGAAGGCCGACCTTGTTGAGGAGATAAAAGCCGAGCGCCGAGACGATGGCGCCGGTGACGATGCCCTGCACGTCTTCCACCGGCGCATGTCTGGCCGGATCGGAACTCCACATGCCGTAAACGCTTCTCGTTATGCTCACGCTTTTTTCCTCTTGTTCAGGTATATTTTGCACTGCAAAAAACAGCCGATCAAGATGGATAAGTAAGCAAGACTGACCTATCGTGAAAAAGGCAAGAAACGGAATGTTCAGGCTTTCGCGCGGGCAAGAAAAAGAATGCCGGAAAGGGGTTTTCCGGCATCCTTGCGAATGGTGGTTTTACGGATGTCGAGGAGGGAAAAGCCCGTCCGCTCAAGAAGGTCGGTCACATAGCTTTTGGAATGGGCGTAACGAAGGGATTCCCGCAGGATAAAACCGTCCTCATCCCCCGCATCCTCCACCGAGAAGGCAAAAAAGCCTGAAGGCCTGAGCAGGGCGGAAACGAGCGGCATGACGGTTTCGAGGCTGCCGAGATACATCATCACATCGGCGGCGGCGACGAGATCGGCGCGGTATTGCGCCAGGGTGGATATGAAAAGTCCCGAGGCCTCCGCTTCCAGCGAAAGATCAGCCTGACCCAGATAATCGTAAAGCCCCTTTTCCTCCGCCTTGGCCAGCATGTTCTGGGAAATATCGAAACCCTCAAGCCGTTTTGCGAGGGTGCGGATTTCGACACCGAGGAGACCCGTGCCGCAGCCGATATCGACAATGGTATCGAAGACGCCGCCATCCGCCGCCTTGCCTATCAGTTCCGCCAGCTTTTGCGGCACGCTGTAGTCAAGCTTCTCCACAAGCGAGGTTTCGAAACGGTCGGCATAATCGTCGAACAGCCCTTCCACATAACGGCTCGGCGGCTGCTCGGGTGTTTCCGCGGCGCCGAGAACCGCGAGCTTCAGTTCGGCTGCAAACAGCCCTTCCGTATCCAGTTCAGCGACTTTCTCGTAAGCCGCCACGGCTTTTGCCGTCTCCCCCGCCTTTTCATGATATTCCCCGAAGCGAAACCAACCCGCCGTCCACCGTGGCGCAAGTTCAAGCGCCTGTTCCATGAGTTCGGCGGCGGCGGGATAGTCACCGCCCTCCGCCAACATGCGGGCATAGTCCGCCCGGCGGTCGGCAATGACGTCACCGGAAGAAAACTGGTTTGGGGCCATCAATTATTTCCTGAGAAGATGCTGGCTGTCATTTATCAAGCCATAAAAAAACTCAAGTCCTATTTCATGGCCCCTGCGTGGAATTGACGGATATGGCGCGATATAATGCGCGAAAACTTGCATCGAAGCGGTGCGCCCCATATGTCAGGATAAAACAGGAGACTTGCTGATGGCCGGTGAGGTCAACAAAATGCTGGGTGATACGGTGGCCCGCACCGTGGTGAAACTACTCGTCGTTTCATTGCTCGTCGGCTTTCTGATGGCGATCTTCGGATTGACTCCGTGGAACATCATCTATGGCGCGCGCGATTTCGTGGTCGACCTGTGGCGCAGCGGTTTCCATGCGCTCGGCGCAATCGGCGACTATCTGATCCTTGGCGCGACGATCGTCATTCCCGTTTTTATCATCCTGCGCCTCCTGAGCTATCGCCGCTGACATGACCGATTCCACGTTTCAAACGCTTTCACGGCGCGGCTTCGTGCTGCTTTCCGCTGGTTCCGTTCTTTCCGCCTGCGTTTCCATGCCCACCAACAAGGGCATGCCATCGGGCACCCGCGACGAAACGGCGGCGGCACTTCCCATGGTCAATGACCTGCGCCGCACGAAGGGGCTTTCCCCGCTTTCCATCAATGGTCCAGCAAGCGGTGCTGCCGCCTATCAGGCCGGCCGCATGGTCAAGGCGCAGAAGATGGCGCATCTGATCGGCCTGACCGACAGTTTCCTTATCCGCATGAAGGACGGCAATGTCCCGCTTCCGGCGGCGGAAAACGTGGCTGCAGGGCAAGACAGTGTCGAGCGGGTGGTGAAGGCCTGGATCGGCTCCAAACACCATCTCGAAAATATGCTCGGGCCCTATAATGGTCTCGGCGTCGCGGTGGCCTATGACGCCGCCAGCCGCAACCGACCCTATTGGGCCATGGTGCTCTGCGCCTGAGAATGGGCGGAGACTAGGGTACCCCCGCGCCCTCATGCCTGCGCTCGTCACAGGAATCCAGTCGAAGCGCGTCTGCGCGGCGGAGAGACTTCTTTCAGCCCAAGGACTTGGGCTGGCTGGATTCCTGTGACAAGCACAGGGATGAGGGTAGAGAAACCCCACCCAGGTCGTACTCAACCGAGCTTACGGTCGGCCCAGCGATCCACCGCGCTGTCGCGCAGTTCACGGATCGACTCCACGCCCTCGCGGGCGACCAGCTTCGACAGTCCCTTGACGATGGCCGATGGCAGGCCGGGACCTTCATAGACCATGCAGGAATAAAGCTGCACGAGATCGGCCCCTGCCCTCACCTTTTCCAGCGCCGTTTCCGCGGAGGAAATACCGCCAACGCCGATAATCGGCAGATTGGCGCCGACGCGACGGCGCATCTTGGCGAGAACCGTGGTGGAAAGCTCGAATAGCGGCTTGCCGGACAGGCCGCCGGCCTCGCCCTTATGCGGACCGGGGCGCAGGCCTTCGCGGGAAAGCGTGGTGTTGGAGACAATCAGTCCGTCGAGATCATGGGCCAGCGCCTCTTCGGCAACATCATCCAGCCCCTCTTCAGTCAGATCGGGCGCGATCTTGAGGAAGACCGGGATGCGTTTGCCGAAACGTTCGGCTTCCGCCTTGCGGCGTTCCAGCACCGCCGTGAGAAGGGCGGCAAGGCTTTCGCGCGCCTGCAGGTCGCGCAGACCGGGCGTATTGGGCGAGGAAATATTGACGGTGAAATAGGACGCAACCGAATAAAAGGCCTCGATGCCCTGCACATAATCGGCGATGCGAGCTTCGCTATCCTTGTTGGCGCCGATATTGACGCCGACAATGCCGCGCAGACGCGCCTGCTTCAGACGCTCCAGCGCAGCGGCATGACCTTCATTGTTGAAGCCGAGGCGGTTGATGACACCTTCATCTTCGACCAGGCGGAAGATGCGCGGTTTGGGATTGCCGGATTGCGCCTTCGGCGTGACGGTGCCGATTTCGGTGAAGCCGAAACCGAGCCGGAGAAGCGGCCCCGGCACTTCCGCATTCTTGTCGTAACCCGCCGCCATGCCGAGCGGATTGGGGAACACGAGACCCGCCACGGTCTGCTGCAGACGCGGATCGTGCGGCACCATGCAGGTGGGCAGAAAGCCGCTTTTCAACGCCGCGATGGACAGGCCATGCGCCTTTTCCGGATCGACGAGAAACAAGCCCTTGCGGCCCACAGAGGAAAATAATCCGCTCATCACAAAATCTCCGGAAACTGGTGCTGGCCGTCGTGGCCGAGTGAAAGCGGCGTTTCCCAAAGCACGGCGGTCAAGGGAAGAGACGCGTAGAGATGCGGGAAAAGATCGCCGCCTCTGGAGGGTTCATAGACCAGCTTGTCGCCAAGGGCCACGCCATCGACTGCAATCAGAAACAGATCGACCTGGCCGGAAAAATGCCGTGCGGCGGTCTCGGCCACCTGTTTTGCCGTTGAAAAATGAATGAAACCATCGGTCAGATCGATGGCTGCGCCTTCGAAGACGCCCTTCGCCCTGGCCGCACTCCACAACGTCTCCGGCACGATTTTATAGATGATCGCGGGCGTTTCCTGCATGGGGCTCTCCAAGGCTTTCCAGCACTTTCCTGTCCGGGCGGTTTGCCGCAAAGCATGGCAATTGTCCACAGTTTCCACGGCATTTTTATTACGGAAGCCCTGAAAGACCGCCTGTCCACAAGCTTTTCCTTGTAATGCGGGAGCGATTGGCGCAACCTTTGGCAAAGGAGCCGGAAGCGTTCGACCGCCGGCAAATGGGAGTGCGCCAGTACCCAAAAAAGAACCGCATAACGCCCTTGGGAGGGGGCCAGAATGTCGGAACTTGTCATTATCATAGCAGATGACCACCCGCTTTTTCGCGGCGCCCTGAAACAGGCCGTATCCGGCCTCGACGGGCAGCAGACCATCGTTGAAGCCGGAGATTTCGAGGCTGCCCGAAGTGCGGCCGCAGCGCGCAACGACGCCGATCTCATGCTGCTCGACCTCGCCATGCCGGGGGTCAGCGGATTTTCAGGCCTGATGGCGCTGAGAGCGGAATTTTCCAGCCTGCCGATCGTCATCGTTTCGGCAACGGACGATGCGACCACCGTTCGCCGATCCATCGAACTCGGCGCTTCCGGTTTCATTTCCAAGTCCTCTGGTATCGATGATATCAGAGACGGCATCCGCGCGGTTCTGGAAGGTGATGTCTGGATACCGTCAGGTCATCAGGGCGATAAGGAACAGGATCCTGACGTGGCCGATCTCATCGGCCGGCTCAGAACACTGACGCCGCAGCAAAGCCGGGTTCTGGGCATGCTGGCCGAAGGGTTGCTGAACAAGCAGATCGCCTATGAGCTCAATGTTTCCGAAGCTACCATCAAGGCGCATGTCTCCGCGATCCTGCTGAAGCTCAAGGTCGACAGCCGCACGCAGGCGGTGATCCAGCTGGCCAAGATAAATACGTCGGCCATGGTGGCGTAGAGCAAGGATTTTATTCCTTTCCTTGCTTTACTCCTGACCGGATATGGTCTAGATTCCGGTCAATATACGACAGGAGCTTTCCGCTATCGGCTCCACTTGCGGGCTTTCTATCATGCTTTCACACGAGACGATCTGGAGCGCCATCGATACGCTTGCTAAACGCCATCAGCTGACGCCTTCGGCATTGGCGAAGCGCGCCGGTCTCGATCCCACCTCGTTCAACAAATCGAAACGTTTCGGGCCGGATGGCCGCAAACGCTGGCCTTCGACGGAATCCGTCTCCAAGGTGCTGGAAGCGACGGGGGCAAGCGTCGACCAGTTTTTCGGTTATGCTTTCGGCAGGGCGCAGACGATGCAGCCTTCGGGCGCGGACAACGCCATTCCCCTGCTCGGTTTCGCCCAGGCAGGCTCCGGCGGCTTTTTCGATGATGGCGGTTTTCCGGCCGGTCAGGGCTGGGATGTGGTAGAATTCCCCTCCTCTCCCGAGCGCAAACAGGGCGTCTATGCGCTGGAAGTACAGGGCGAGAGCATGATGCCGCTTTACCGTGACGGCGACATCCTCATCGTGGAGCCGGGCGCACAGGTGCGGCGCGGTGACCGCGTGGTGCTGAAAAGCCGCGACGGCGAAGTGATGGCCAAGGTGCTGGCGCGGCAAAGCCCCAAGAACATCGAGCTTCTTTCGCTCAACCCGGAACATCCCAACCGCAGCTTCGACATGGCCGATGTGGAGTGGATTGCCCGCATCATCTGGGCCAGCCAGTAGCCCGCAATTGCGGACACGGGCCTGCCGTTTCAGCCGTTGCAGCTCGGGAAACGCGCCGAGAATTTCCTCTACAGGCCGAGCGCCGTTGCCGCGGCATCGACCGTCATGATCTTCGCACCACCGGATACCGCCCTGCGGACGAGGCTCTGAAATCTGTCTTCAGGACAACCGTAAAAGCTTGGTGTGCGCGAAACATCATGGGTGAAGATGATGAGCCAGCCGCCTTTTTGCAAAACATCTTCCAGCCAGTGGTCGGCGGCGTCGAGGTAGTTCTGATCCGCACGCAACTCGACTGCGGCAAGATTATACGGGTCGACGCTGCCCCTGTTGATGCCAGGCATGATGCCGCGCGCAGTCCTGAACCGGCGCCGCAGTAGCGGCTGCATGACCGGTGAGGCCATGCCGAAGGGAACGGAGAAATTACGCCCGTGGCGGCCTCCATCGAATGATCCGAGCACGGTGTCATTACGATCGAGATCCGCCTCGAACCCCCGTCGTGAAAAGCTCGAAAGTTTGCGATGGGAAAAAGTGTGGCAGGCAAGTTCATGGCCGGCCGCTGCCAGTTCCGAACAGCCTTTTGTGGAAATCATCTGCTGCTGTTCATCGTATTTGTCGATGAACACGCCGGCGATATAAAACGTCCCGCAGACGCCCTCGTTTTCCAGAATGCGCGCACCCGCCGTCCAGGCGCTTGCCGGCACATCGTCGAATGTGAAGGACACGATCGGTTCGGATGTTTCGATCCGTGCCGCCGGCCCCGGAAAATAGCGCACCAGCCGGTTATTGATCCGGTCTGCAAAAGTCCCGATTTTTTGCGTCATACAAAGCCCCCCGGCCTGTCTGCAAATTACTGCCCCTGTTCAAGTATGTCGTAAGCCTGATGCCTCAAACAATAGATTGCGATCAGCAGAGAAGACCAGATAGGCCCGGTTCCGGTAAAGAAATTACTCTCAAGACACGAAGAAAGCAGCGCATACACCCAAATTCGTGCAAAAAGTCGGGTCAGGCCCGGATCAGTACCCTTGTCCACTGCGGTGCGGAAATCGTTCGCGGGGATGATGACCAGCCAGATGACGGTGAGAATGAAGGCCGGCAAGCCGCCATTCAGCAGGCTTTCGATATAGCCATTATGGGCATGGAAGGCTGTAACGGCCCAGGTGCCGGCTATATCGGCCTGCGACAGGAGCCGGTCGCTCGCCCAGAATGCCTGGAACCCCTGCCCGAAGATCGGCGATTGCGCGAAAGTGTCGAAGGACAGCCGCCATATGTCCGTGCGGCCGGTGAAGGTGGAATCGATGCCCAGGCTTTCGACAAAATTCTGTATGCTCGGGAAATAAGTGGAGCCAACCGCGGATATGTTGATGAAGGCGAGAAGACCGCCGATCATCAGCAGAGTGCGGTGGGCATGCCTTTCCATGACCCAGATCAGCGCCACGGTGACGGGCAAAAGCATGGCCGCGGTTTTTCCATTGGTCTTCCACAGGAAGAAACCGGCCAGCAGCGTGATGGCGATGCCGCCCAGCGTCGACCAGGCATTGCGCAGGTAAAGCCCGATCATGAAAAGAATGATCATGGCCGGAGCGGCGGCGTTCTTGTGGTTGAAAATGCCGCGCCAGTCTCCCGCGAGCGCTTTTTCATCGAGATCATAGGGCTGATGGATCGAGCGCGAGCTGAGGAAGATCACCCCCAGATAACACAGCGCCAGGAGAATGATGGCGAAGATGGCCATCATCCGGTCGAACTGCCGCCGGTCGCGCGGCATGACGACGAGAACGCTGGTGATGAAGCACAGGAGCGCCGTGAAGACCAGACGTTGCAGCGACGTGCTTGGCTGGGTTCCGACCACCGAACATATCGCCAGCCAGAAGAATAGCAGCAGAATGGGCAGTCGCGGTCGCAGCAGTAGACCCGTCAGCCGGTGGCGCAGCGCAAAAACGCCGAGGATCAATGCGATCACGAGGCCGGTTAGTTGGTTTGCGGCGGCGTGCGGCACCGGCGGCGCTGCCAGATTTTCGAAAGGGGCGACGGAAATCCAGATATAGAGCATGGTGGCGACGAAAAAAATCGCGTCGCGCCGGCCGCCGGCGAGTGATATGGCGCTGCCCTGTGCAGAGAGGGGCTGCGTGTCAGCCAAACGCGGCATGGTCGCCTGCACCTGATATGGATGATCGGATCATTGGCCTGCCTTGTGACGAACAACGAAACCCTTCTGAAACAGGGCCATGTCCAAATAACCATAAACAGTCATTATCATCATTATTATGCAATTGCTTTAACCCTCTCTTACCTCAAGAGGGATATGACAGGATAAACTGCCATTCATTCGGGTCGCGGACCTTCACATTATTGGCCGGTTGCGGCTTTTTCAGTTCGCCAGATTTTAAAAACAGCGCAGTCATTTTTGAATTCGCCCGGCAATGCCGGAAAACATGGAGAATGAGGTGTCGTTCAATACGCCGCGGCTCGGCCATCTAGTCAGACTGGGATTGACCTACATGGCGTCAGGCGGAGCGCTCCTCATGTCCAGCGCCGCCCAGCTTTTGACCTTCGCGTTGCTTGCCCGCCATCTCGGTGTCGAACAATTCGCGCTTTACGCCTCCATCACGGCCGTCACCAATCTCGGTGTCCAGATTTGCGGTATCGGTTCGCAGGAATCACTGATCCGCCGCGTCGCGCAGGATCGCAGCATGTTTCCCGTCATGCTCGGCCACAGCTATCTCCTGAGCGCCGCGACAGGCGTGGTGCTGACAATCATCGGCATGGTGACGATCCCGGTATTTTTCCCGACCTCGGAAACCCTGCTGCACACGCTGATCACCACCTTCCTGATCCTGTTCACCAACCTCGTCCTCCTGAAAGTCATCTCGCTTTCCACGCAGAGCTTCATCGCCCATTCCAACTTCGCCTCCGCCAACAAGCTGGAAGTGATGTTTGCCGTCGCCCGCACCATTGCCGCGGTAGTAGCCTGCCTCATCTTCAAGGTGGAAACCGTGGAGGCCTGGGCGCTGTGGAACCTCGCAGCCCACACGATTGCGGCCATGATTTCGGTGAAGGCGATCGCGAGACTCGGCCGCCCGGTGTTCCGCATCGTGCGCGAGGAAATCCGCATCGGCATCCTGTTCTCCACCCAGTTCCTGTTCAAGGCCGTGCGCGGCAATGCCGATATTCTCGTTCTCGGCGCCATTGCCAGCGCCGAGGTGCTGGGCAGTTATTCCATCGCCCGGCGCATTCTCGACAGTTCCTATCTCTCCGTCGAGGCCCTCAACCGGCTGATCTATCCGGGTTCGGCCTCCGCCGCCCTGCAGGGCATCACCAAGACCATAGAACGCGCTTATAATGTGCTGAAGGCTGCACTTTTCATCGCGACCGGCAGTGCGCTCGTCATTTTCATCATCGCACCCTTCCTGCCGCTTTTGTTCGGCGATGAATATGTCTCGCTGCCCGTCATCACCCGCGTGCTTTGCTGGGCGGTTCTGCCCATGGCCGTTGCCGCCACCGCGCTTGAGGCGCTGGGCGCATCCGGACGGCAGGATATTCGCGCGAAGATCTGGAACAGCGGCAATCTCATCGGCTCCGTCGTCGTCGCCTTCTTCACCTGGTCCTTCAGCATTTCGGGAACGATCGGCAGCTATTTCATGGTGGAAACCGCCATCGCCGCCGCCGTGTGGATCGCGCTGCTGCGCCTGCGCCGAAACGAAGAGGTTTTCGCGCCGGCCAAATAAGAGCGGGCGTCAGAACCGATCTGGTGGCCGGCTCTCTCTAATAGAGCCCGTAAGGGAAATAACGCCGGTATATTTCTTCCAGCCGGCCGTTGCGGGAAAGGGCCGCCAGCGCCTGATCGAAAGCCGGAACAAGCACGTTGTCGGGATCGACGGTCATGATGGACAGGCCTTCGCCGAGAAACCTGTCGGACATATAGGGACCACCGAAGAGCGCGCAGCAGCCTTCGGACGCGCTTCCCGAAACCCAGAAAGGCAGGCGCAGACCGTCGGCGAGGATGGCGTCCACCTTGCCTTTCTTCAACGCGTCATACATGGGTTCATAGCCCTCGAAACCCTCGGCCGCGGCCTTTGGAAAGAAAGCTTTCAGCATCTGTTCGTGCCGAGAACCGGCAACCACACCCACCTTCTTTCCAGAAAGCGCATCAGCGCCGGAGCCGGTGAATTTCGCCGCCTTGTTCACCGCAAGACGGGCAGGCATCAACAGATAGGGCCGCGAGAAAGTGAAACTCTTGCGCAGATCGGCAGTGGTGGCGAGGCCGGAAATGACCGCTTCGCCCTCCCCCATTTCAAGCGCCGCCTCCAGCTCGTCAAACGGCAGCGCCTGCACCTGGCATTTGCTTTCGACCTTCAACTGGGCGCAGATTTCACGCACCAGATCGACATGGAAACCTGCAAGCCGGCCTTCCTGATCGGTAAAATTGAACGGCGGAAAATCGACCGACATCAGAAATCTGATGCGGGGAACTGAAGAAAGGTCGCCGCCCGGAAATCGCTCCTGCGCATCGAACAACACCGGCATCCGGTTTCCGTCCGACAATCCCTCCGCACGAACTTCACCAATAAAACCAGTCAATTTTAAAGCGAGAGCTAAAGTAAAACCGATACCTATATTCCGCGTTACATTCGTCATTCTCATCTATACTATCCGTGACAGAAAGTGGGGCGGCACCATGACGGCGGCGGCGATGCATGGATTATTTTAGGCAATATACACGAGATTCGTTTTGTACGACGCCGGCGACACGAAAAATTGCATTTTCCCGTACCAGCGATGATCCGCTTTGGGCCGCTTCCGAACAGGACCAGGCCGAACAAGCCCGCTTTCTCTCTTCGCTGGGATTTGGCAAGACCTATATCGAGGCATTCGAACAGCGGGCGCTGGAAAATGGCTCGACTGTAGAAGACGAATTGCTGGCAAGCAGTCTCGTAACGGCGGATGCCTATTTCAGCGCTTTCGCCAGATTGCTGCGGTTGCCATTTCTTCCGGAAATAAGCCCGGGCCGGGTGGTGGACCTGAACCGACTGGACACTCAACTTGCCGAACCAAGGTTGCTGCGGCTGACACCGCTGCACGGCACGCCGACGCTGCTGATCGTGCCGGAACTGGCGCGGATGGCGTCTCTGAAAAACATGCTGGATCAGCGCCCGCGTCTTCTCGACGAATTTGCCGTAACCACACCGCAAGCCATGCGCAACGCAATCTGGAAAGCGGGCGAGGCCCGCCGCCTGGCGGAAACCCAGCAGCGGCTTTTCAATACGGCGCCACACCATTCCGCCAGGATCACGCTGCACGGCCAGCAGGGTTTCTGCAGTGGCGTTCTCGTTACCCTGCTCATTCTGTCGCTGCTGTTTTATACGGAAGCGGCATTTGCCTATCTGCATATCACCCTGACGCTTCTTTACCTCTTTACCCTGCTTTTCAGGCTGTTCGCCCTCGTCCATGCACCCACGGAAAACGGTGCCGTCTCGCTTTCTCGGCAGGAAAACGAACTGCCTGTCTATACCGTTCTGGTGGCGCTTTACCGGGAAGAGGCCGTCGTCGGGCAGCTCATCGGCGCATTGGAACGTCTGGACTGGCCCAGATCCCGACTGGACATCAAGCTTGTCTGCGAGGCTGACGACGACGCAACGATCGAGGCGATCCGGCGGATAAACCCCGGCCCGCATATAGAGGTTGTCAGGGTGCCGCCTTCCCTGCCGCGCACCAAACCCAAAGCCCTCACCTATGCGCTTTCCGGCGCGCGCGGCGCATTCGTTGTGGTCTATGATGCCGAGGACCGGCCCCATCCGCAGCAATTGCGTGAAGCCTATACCACCTTCCGCAATGAGCCAGACGAGGTGGCCTGCCTGCAGGCGCCGCTTATCATCAGCAATGCCTCTTCCTCCTGGCTCAGCGCCTGTTTCGCCTTGGAATATTCCGGTCTCTTCCGCTGCATGTTACCTGTGCTATCCGCACACGGCTTGCCGCTGCCGCTTGGCGGCACCTCCAATCACTTCCGGACCGCCGTGCTGCGGCGGGCCGGTGCCTGGGATCCCTATAATGTAACCGAGGACGCCGACCTCGGACTCAGGCTGCATCGGCTCGGTTATCGTTGCGGCGTCATCCGACGACAGACGCTGGAGGACGCGCCGACCTCGCTGCCCGTGTGGCTGAACCAGCGAACACGCTGGTACAAGGGTTGGCTGCAAAGCTGGCTGGTGATGACCCGTGCGCCTTTTGCGACCGCGCGCGACATGGGATGGTTTGCCTATATGGTTTTTCAGCTGCTGATCGGCGGCATGCTTCTGTCGTCGCTTGCCCATCCCCTGCTCTTCGTTTCCCTGGCATTCATGACTATCGCCATCCGGGAAAACGGTGCTGATCTGCTACTCACCTGGCAAGGTCTGCTGTTTTTTATCGATGTGCTGAATATCGCCGGGAGCTACACGATCTTCGTGCTGATGGGCCGAAGCAGAATGATCGCCTATGAAAGACGACATGTCGGAAGGCGATGGCTGGCGATGCCCGCATATTGGCTGATGTTATCAGTCGCGGCCTGGCGGGCCGTGGTGGAGCTCAAAACCAAACCCTTCACATGGAACAAGACACCACACGCGCCGGTCGTCAAAAAAACCGACTGACCCGGCATTTTCGAAAACAGTCAAAATAGATTTGGTGCTTCTTTCGGTCAACCGCGGCGACGCTTCATGGTTTCAGCGACATGCTGTTATCCGCAAATCCGCTTCAGGCCTTGCATTACCGGTGTCATCAATAATAGAAGCCAATGCCTTGCCGAACGAAGCTCCTCCTTCGGCAAGGTCCGTCATTTCATCCTGAAGGCGACCGAACCGCTCTACTTGGCAACGAGCTTGTTCTTGATCAGGCCGACGATGATCTGCACGATCAGACCACCGACACCGCCGCCAACGAGCTGACCGGCAAGAGCGCCGATATCCACGCCGCCAGCTGCTGCACCTCCGGCCGCGCCAAGCAGCGATCCGAGCACGGTTCCGCCGCCGAGGCCGCCAATGGCGCCGGCAATCAGGTTGCCGAGCGAACCAAGATCGGAGTCCTTCACTATCTTTCCACCGGCCGTGCCGCCTACCGCACCGCCAACGATTTGGGCCAATATCGAAGCAAGATCCATGTCATCCTCCTCAGTCGTTTCCTCGACCATTCGAGGAAACAAAGCCTCTTATTCATGTCTGCGCAGGTTGAACCGAACCGGTGTGGCCGGCCTTCTCTTCCTCGCCGAAAATTTTCCAGATCACGGCCCCGATGGCGCCGCCAAGGATCGGAGCGAGCCAGAACAGCCAGAGCTGCTGCAGCGCCCATCCGCCGACGAACAGCGCCTGTCCTGTCGAGCGGGCCGGATTGACGGATGTGTTGGTGACCGGAATGGAAATCAGATGAATAAGGGTAAGGGCAAGACCGATGGCGATCGGCGCGAAGCCGGCCGGAACCCTGCCATGCGTCGAGCCCAGAATGACGATAAGAAAAAATGCCGTCAGAATGACTTCGATCAGCAGCGCCGATACGAGAGAATATCCGCCCGGCGAATGTTCGCCATAACCATTGGCGGCAAAACCGCCAATGTCAGCCCCTGCCTTGCCGGTGAGGATGACATAAAGCGCCGCAGCCGCGACGATCGCCCCCAGAACCTGCGCCACGATATAAGGCACGAGGCTTGCCGCCGGGAATTTACCGGCAACCGTGAGGCCAACTGAAACAGCCGGATTGAAGTGACCGCCTGAAATGCCGCCAACCGCGTAGGCCATGGTCAGAACCGTCAGACCAAAAGCGAAAGCGACACCAAGGAAGCCGATGCCGAGTTCGGGAAAGGCGGCGGCAAAAACCGCGCTGCCGCATCCTCCGAATACGAGCCAAAAGGTTCCCAGAAATTCCGAAAGAAGTTTGCGACTCATAACACTTTCCCTATGTTACGACTGCATCAACTATTACGTGCAATTTAATCGTAGTCAAGCTAAATTGTGTACTACTCCCAAAAGCCGGCTCCACGACGATCCGGCCAAGACCGTATCCCACCATTTCAGGCTGTTCCGCGGAAAATAGTGGCTTCAGCCCACCTCTTCCGGCAGCCCCGGAAGAGAGCCCGGCTCTATCTCATTCGTGAGCCAGACACCATTTTTGGCCTGAAAGAAACGATGGCCTCCCTGATGCAGCGCCAGGGCGGAGATCGTCAGAATAACAGGTTTTCCGTGCCTTTCTCCAACTCTTCTCGCTGTTTCTTTATCAGCGGAGAGATGGACATATTGCCGGTTCTGCGGGAGCAATCCCTTTTCCCTGATGCTGCCGAGAAAACGGGTGGCTGTGCCGTGATAGAGCAAAACGGGTGGCTTTACAGGCTCGAGACCGAGATCCACCACCACCGAATGGCCCTGATTGGCCCGGATGAATTGCCCATCGGCAGAAATGGCGAACCGCTTCTTGTCGCTGGTATCGACAATCTCAAGCAGCAACTCATGCGTAAGGGGAATATCGGCTCTTGCTATCAACTCGTCGATATTGGCCCACCCTTCCGCGTCGAGTTCGATACTGATCGCATCCGGTTTGTGACGAAGGACATAGCTTAGAAATTTACTGATCTCGCTGAGGGACTGCGCCATCGGGATGCTGCTTTCTCTTATGACCTTTAATATTCCGGCACATGGATCGCGGCATCGCTGGAGCGGGTGAAGGGAATCGAACCCTCGTATTCAGCTTGGGAAGCTGCTGCTCTACCATTGAGCTACACCCGCGCGCGCATAAGACATCGGATAGTTCGCAGCGGGTGTCAAGCACCCGCCGGGTTCGTTATTCCGCGCGAAAATGCTTGGAGAGCTTCAGTCCCTGCGCCTGATAGTTGGAGCCGAGGCCGCTGCCATAGAGGCCTTCCGGTTTTTCCAGCATATGCTCGTAAACAAGCCGGCCAACGATCTGCCCGTGTTCCAGAATGAAGGGCACTTCGTGGCTGCGCACTTCGAGCACGGCGCGGCTGCCCGTGCCGCCGGCCTCGGCATGGCCGAAGCCCGGATCGAAGAAGCCGGCGTAATGCACACGGAACTCGCCCACCAACGGGTCGAAGGGCGTCATTTCAGCCGCGTAAAGCGGCGGAACGTGGACAGCTTCGCGTGAGACGAGAATATAGAATTCATCCGGGTCGAGGATCAATTCGGCGCGGCCGCGTGCGTAGAGCGGTTCCCAGAAATCGAGAACGTCGTGCTGGGCCTTCTTGTCGACATCCACCACCGCCGTGTGATGTTTGCCGCGATAACCGATCAGCCCGTTTTCACCGAAACCCTTGAGGTCGATCGAAAGCGCGATGCCGCCGCCGGTCACGTTGGGCGTGTCGCTTGCGACCAGCATTTCCGTCTCGTGCAGCTTCAGCAGTTCACTTTCGTTGAGCAGCGAATGGCCAATGCGGAAGCGGATCTGCGACAGGCGTGAGCCCCGGCGCACCACGATGGGGAATGTGCGCGGGCTGATTTCCAGATAAAGCGGGCCGGCATAACCGGCCGGTATCTTGTCGAATTCCTGCGCATTATCGGTCATCACGCGGGTGAAGATATCGAGACGGCCGGTCGAGCTTTTCGGATTGGCCGAGGCAGACATGTCCGCCGGCAACGCAAGGCTTTCCATCAAGGGAACGATATAAACGCAACCGGTTTCCAGCACCGCGCCCTGGGTGAGGTCGATCTCGTGCAGACTGAGACGATTGAGCTTGTCGAGGACGTGGGTTCCGGGGCCGGGCATGAAACTGGCGCGCACGCGATAGGCCTTCGAGCCGAGCCTGAGATCAAGGCTGGCGGGCTGCACCTGATCAGCATCGAGATCGGCCTCGCTCTTCAGCTTGCCGCCTGCAAACAGCGCCTTGATCGCGCCATCCGCCAAAATGCCCGTGGTTCTCGTCATGGTCATCATTCCTTTTTACGGCGACAAAACCAAAAGGAAAGCATTGACGCAAGCCGGTAACGGCAGTATGGCAAGCTTATCCCGTGGTGATTTGGCCGGTCGGCTTGCAGCCACGTTAAACAAGTGGCTAAAAAGACCGGGTGCTAGGAACCGGTCTGCTTTTGCGGCCGGTTTTTTTGTTTTGAAGGTGATCACATGAGCAATAAATGGCGCCCGGCAACCCAGCTCGTTCACGGCGGTACGCTACGCTCCCCTTACGGTGAAACGTCGGAAGCGATCTATCTGACCCAGGGTTTCGTATACGAAAACTCCGAAGCAGCCGAAGCGCGCTTCAAGGGTGAAACGGACGGGTTCATCTACGCCCGTTATGCGAGCCCTACCAACGACATGTTCGAAAAGCGCATGTGCCTGCTGGAAGGCGCTGAAGACGCCCGCGCACTTGCGTCGGGCATGGCCGCCGTCACCGCCGCCATCATGTGCCAGCTGCGCGCCGGCGACCATATCGTTGCTGCCCGCGCCCTTTTCGGCTCCTGCCGCTGGGTGGTCGAAACGCTCGCGCCGAAATACGGCATCGAATGCACGCTGATCGACGGTCGCGATCTCGGCAATTGGGAAAAGGCGATCCAGCCCAACACCAAACTGTTCTTCCTCGAAAGCCCGACCAATCCGACGCTCGAAGTGGTGGATATTGCCGGCGTGGCAAAGCTCGCCAACCAGATCGGCGCCAAGGTGGTGGTCGACAACGTCTTTGCGACGCCGCTTTTCCAGAAGCCGCTCGAACTCGGCGCCCATATCGTTGTTTATTCGGCCACCAAACATATTGACGGTCAGGGCCGCTGCCTCGGTGGCGTGATCCTTTCCGACAAGAAGTGGATCGAAGAAGAGCTGCAGGATTATTTCCGCCATACCGGCCCGGCCATGTCGCCGTTCAATGCCTGGACGCTACTGAAAGGCATCGAGACCCTGCCGCTGCGTGTGAAACAGCAGACGGCCAATGCCGGCAAAATCGCCGATTTTCTCGCCGATAACGGCAAGGTCGCCAAGGTCATCTATCCCGGCCGCGCCGACCATCCGCAGGCCGACATCATCGCACGGCAGATGTCCGGCGGTTCGACGCTGGTGGCCTTCGAACTGAAGGGTGGCAAGGAAGCGGCCTTCAAGCTGCAGAACGCGTTGGAAATCGTGAAGATTTCCAACAATCTCGGCGACGCCAAGAGCCTTATCACCCATCCCGGCACGACGACGCACAAGAACCTCTCCGACGAGGCGCGTGCTGAACTCGGTATTTCCGGCGGCACCCTGCGCCTTTCCTGCGGCATCGAGGATACCGACGATCTGCTGGAAGATCTGGCGAAGGGTCTGGCGGCCGTTTCGGCCTGAAAATTCAATCAGCAAATCGCCATGGCCTGACCGCGTGTCGGGCCATGGTTCGCCGGTGCGGTCCGAAAAGACCCTATCAGGCAACCAATATTTACCTTTCCCGTTATCCCTAACGGTGGAAAGCAGCGCAACAGGAGATGCCCCCTGCCCGTCAAGTCATTCATTTTCTTGACGATAGCCAGAACCTATAGTGTAGGATGTGGCGGCAGGCATAATATCGAGGTGTGGCGCGTATGTATCGTGCTCTGACAAGGGATATCGAGGTAACGGTCGACCCGTATTATCTCGAGGAACAATCCGACCCGGATGACGATCGTTACGTCTGGGGCTACAAAGTCGTGATCGCGAACAACTCCGATATTCCGGTTACCCTCGTCAATCGCTATTGGCACATCACCGATCAGAACGGACAGGTCGATGAGGTCTATGGGCCTGGCGTCGTGGGTGAGAAGCCACATCTTAAACCCGGCGACAGCTACGAATATTCCTCCGGTTGCCCGCTGGACACACCTTCGGGCCTGATGTTCGGCCACTATGAAATGGAAACGGAAAATGGCGAGGTGTTCAACGTCACCATACCCGCCTTTTCGCTGGATTCACCGGGCCTGATGCGGGTTCTGAACTAACCACTCGCCCGGCAATGAAAAAGCCGCACCCTTTGTGGGGCACGGCTCTCTATTCAGGCATTTTCAAATTCGCTGACATCGTAGCGATAGGTGGTGGAGCAGAACTCGCAGGTCACGGCAATGGCGCCGTCTTCCTCGCTCGCCTTGATCTCTTCGGCGGTGAAGCCTGACAGCACACCCTTGATCTTGTCCCGCGAGCAGCTGCAACGGTCGAAAACCGCCTGCGCATCATAGATGCGCACGCCGCTCTCATGGAAAAGCCTGAAGAGCAGGCGTTCCACCGGCACCTGCGGATCGGTCAGCTCGTCGGTATCCACCGTGTTCAACAGCGTGACGGCTTCCATCCAGGCATCATCCTCCTGCACCTCGTGACCGCTTTCATCGCCGTCGCCGCCATGCAGGTCGCGCATGCGCAGCCGCTCGGGCGCCTGCGGCAGGAACTGCGCGATAACGCCGCCCGCACGCCAGCCATGACGCGGCTTGCCTTCGCCATCACGGTCGAAGAACTCGGCAACGCCCAGCCGCACGCGGGTGGGCAGCTGTTCCGACTGACGGAAATAAACCCCGGCAATGTCTTCCAGCGATGAGCCATCGAGCGGCACGATGCCCTGATAAGGCTGCATGCCCACGCCCTGATCGATCGTGAAGGCCAGAATGCCGGTGCCGAGCAATTGCTCCGGCGAGGTTGCGCCTTCCGCGATCGCCGCCGCCAGCCGCTCCTCGTCGAAACGGGCGTAAGCGCGCATGCTTTCAGGCGCGGTAAAATCCGCGACCAGCAGGTCAACCGGGCCGTCGCCCTTGGTCTGGAGGGTCAGCTTGCCGGAAAACTTGAGCGACGTGCCGATCAGCGCCGTCAGAACAGTCGCTTCCGCCAGCAGGCGGGCGACCGCGGCAGGATAATCGTGCCGCTCGAGAATGGCATTCAGCAGCGGCCCAACCTGTACGGCGCGGCCGCGCACATCCAGACCTTCGACCTGAAAGGGCACAACCTTGTCGTCGCCAGCAAAATCGAGATCGTCCAGTTCAACCGTTACATCTGCCATGTCATACTCCTTGGCGCAGCCGTGGCGCCGCTACCGTCCAAAAGTCCGGCTTTTAAAATGTGCTTTTTCCGCTTGTCGCACAGAGACCCGGGAAGAGAAACCGCTTCCGGGGAAAAACGTGCAAATCGTGATGATGGCCCGCCAGCAGAACCGACGAGCCTCTTCGAAGTCCCACAGATGGTAATCTATGCGGGCAAGTTCAAGCACCCGGCGTGACGCGTGTCAGGCCGGGGGAATTGCTCAGATGGCGCCCATGCACCAGGCAATGATGGACTTCTGCGCGTGGAGGCGGTTTTCCGCCTCGTCGAAGACCACCGATTGCGGACCGTCGATCACGGCATCCGTCACTTCTTCACCGCGATGGGCCGGCAGGCAATGCATGAACAGCGCGTCTTTTTCCGCCTTGGCCATCAGGGCTTCGTTGACTTGATAGGGCTGGAAGATGTTGTGGCCGCGCGCCTTGTGTTCCTGGTTCATGGAAACCCAGGTATCGGTGACGACGCAATCGGCCCCGGCCACGGCCTTGTCGGCATCGTGGCACAACATGATCTCGCCGCCATTGTTGCGGGCCCAGTTCAGGAACTTGTCATGGGGTTCGGAACCCATCGGCACCGCCATTGTCATGCGGTAACCGAAGCGGGCCGAGCCTTCCACGAAGGAATGCAGGACGTTGTTGCCGTCACCCGTCCAGGCAATGGTCTTGCCTTTGACCGGGCCGCGATGTTCCTCGAAGGTCATGATGTCAGCCATGATCTGGCAGGGATGCGTGTCGTCAGTCAGGGCGTTTATAACTGGCACGGTTGCGTGCTCGGCAAGCTCCAGCAGGCGCGAATGATCCGTCGTGCGGATCATGATGGCGTCGACATAACGCGACAGCACCTTGGCCGTATCGCCGATCGTTTCGGCACGACCGAGCTGCATTTCAGTACCGGAGAGGAAAAGCGTCTCGCCACCAAGCTGGCGCATGCCGACATCAAAGGAGACGCGGGTGCGGGTGGAGGGCTTTTCGAAGATCATTGCCAGCATCTTGCCGGCAAGCGGCTTTTCCGCCGTTCCGGCCTTGGTTGCGGCCTTGCGCGCGCGGGCATCGTCGAGAATTGCCCGCAGGTCCTGCGAGCTGACGGCCGACAGGTCAAGAAAATGTTTAGGTGAAGCCATTTCAAACGTCCCATGCTCGCGAGCCTCCGGGAAGAGGCCCGCCCTTTATTGTTTCCTCAGGCGATTTTTGCCTGTTTCGCTGTCAGGGAAGCGGCGGCCGCTTCCACGCGTGCCAGCCCCTCACGGGCTTCTTCCGCCGTGGTAACGAGCGGCGGCAGGAGACGGATGACGTTGTCGCCCGCGGGCACGCCGAGCAGATGCTCGCCGCGCATGGCCTGCAGCAGTTCGCCCGACGGGACCTTCGCCTTGATGCCGAGAAGCAGGCCTTCGCCGCGAATTTCCTCGATGACATCAGGATAACGATCCTTCAGCGAAGCAAGGCCCTGGCGGAAGACCAGCGCGACATCACGGACCTTCTCCAGAAAGCCCTCGGAGAGGACGACATCGAGCACGGCATTGCCCACAGCCATGGCCAGCGGGTTGCCGCCATAGGTGGTGCCGTGCACGCCCGCCGTCATGCCGGAAGCGGCATCCGCCGTCGCAAGGCATGCGCCGAGCGGGAAACCGCCGCCGATACCCTTGGCCACCGCCATGATATCGGGCGCGACACCCGTCTGCTCATAGGCAAACAGCTTGCCCGTGCGGCCGACGCCGGTCTGGACCTCATCGAAAATCAGCAGCATGCCATGCTCATCGCAGAGCGACCGCAGCAGCTGCAGGAATTCCTTGCTGGGCGCACGGATGCCGCCCTCGCCCTGAATGGGCTCGATCAGAAGTGCAGCCGTCTCGGCCGTGATGGCGGCTTTCAGCGCATCAACGTCACCGAAGGGCACCTGGTCGAAACCTTCGACCTTGGGACCGAAACCTTCGAGATATTTCTGCTGGCCGCCGGCGGCGATCGTCGCCAGCGTACGCCCATGAAAGGCGCCTTCGAAGGTGATGATCCGGAACTTTTCCGGATGCCCCTTGGAATAATGATAACGGCGCGCGGTCTTGATCGCGCATTCCAGCGCTTCCGCACCGGAATTGGTGAAGAAGACCTTGTCTGCGAAGGTCGCTTCCGTCAGGCGCTTGGCGAGCTTTTCCTGGCCCGGCACTTCATAAAGGTTCGAGACGTGCCAGACCTTCTCGGCCTGGGTCTTGATCGCTTCCACGAGGTGCGGATGGGCGTGGCCCAGCGAATTGACCGCTACGCCGGCCGCAAAATCCAGATATCGTTCGCCGCTCTCCGTGAACAGCCAGACGCCCTCGCCTCGCTCGAAGCGCAGGGGGGCTCTTGCAAACGTATCGAACAATGGCGCGGCGGCTTCGGCCATGGCTGTATCACTCCTTGCGCGGATGCGCTGTCAGACGGTTGTCAATAGGCTCTGAGGGTTATCCCTCGCCTGAAAATCAAAAATGCCGCCTCGCGGCGGCAGGGGCACTATTGTCACTTCGCCTGCCGATGTCAACAAAAGTCCGTATTTCCCGGGCTTCTCAAGCCCTAGTAGGTGGCGGCCTGCGAGGCCCAAGGTGTTGCCTTTCAGACTCAACTCGCCAGCAAGTTGGGGAAAACCGGAAAATCGATTCGAGATGATTCCCGTGACTCTTGCCACGGAGTCTGCGTGGCACTAGGTTAATCGCTAATTACTAGACTGCATTGCGGCGGAACTAGTCACCAAAAATCCGGCAGAAACCACGCTCGCGGCACGCCCGCGAGACGGAGAAGGATTCTGCCGACATTATACGCGACGAGCGGAGAAGCGGCATGAACTGGACAGACGAACGAGTCGAGAAACTCAAGAAATTATGGTCCGAGGGCCTTAGCGCCAGCCAGATTGCAGCGCAGCTCGGCGGCGTCAGCCGTAATGCCGTGATCGGCAAGGTCCATCGCCTCAATCTGCCGGGACGCGTCAAGGCTGGCGGCCCGGTCACTTCGGCGCGCTCTGCGCCCAAGCGCACCGCTGCACCTGCCCCACGCGCGACGACCTTTGCAGGCCGCGTCAATGCGGCGCCGGCGCGGATCCTCACCCGTTCCAACGCGGCAACCGCGCTGAATGAGGAGATCGACATCGAGACCGCACAGGTTCTTGATTACGTTCCTTCCAAAAACGTGGTCTCGCCGATTTCCCGTCGCCTGACGCTGACGGAACTGACGGAGCGCACCTGCAAGTGGCCGGTCGGCGATCCGCTGAAGGATGATTTCCATTTCTGCGGTTGTGAAGCGCTGGAATCTTCGCCCTATTGCAAGTTCCATGCGAAACTCGCCTATCAGCCGGTAAGCGAGCGCCGCAAGGCTTGAGTGTTGCGGCACGCATTCGACACTCAAAAACTACGGGCCTTCGGGCCCGTTTTTTTATGACAAAGTTCAGGCGGTTCCGGGGTCAACTCACCAGCGAAGCGCCGAACCCTATCCCCCATCGCTGTCGAACCCGACCCACAATCCCGATTGAGCGGGCGGGATTTCAGCCAATTGTCCGTCATCCCATCAAGAAGGATGAAGCCGTCGTGTTTGGGGACGTCCAAAAACCGAAAGGCCCGACACCATTCCGGTTTCGGGCCTTTCGGTTTTTGGCGGGATGTTGCCCCGAGTGTAACTCGTCGGTCGAGTCTTGCTCAGGCTTCCATCGAATATCCGGCGCCGCGCACGGTACGGATGACATCCTGCATATGCGAAAAATTGAGCGCTTTGCGCAGGCGTCCGACATGCACGTCGACGGTGCGCTCATCCACATAGATATCGTGACCCCACACGCCATCCAGCAATTGCGAGCGGGAGAAAACCCGGCCTGGAGAGGTCATCAGGAATTCCAGCAGGCGGAACTCCGTCGGGCCGAGGCGCACTTCGCGGCTCTTGCGGTGAACGCGATGGGTCTCGCGATCCAGCTCGATATCACCGCATTTCAGCACCGAGGAGAGAACCTCGGGACGGGCCCGGCGCAGCATGGCCTTGACCCGGGCCATGAGTTCTGGCGTCGAAAACGGCTTGACGACATAGTCGTCGGCGCCGGTGGCAAGGCCGCGAACCCGTTCGCTTTCTTCGCCGCGCGCCGTCAGCATGATGATGGGCAGGCGTTCTGTTTCCGGCCGCATTCTGAGCCGACGGCACAGTTCTATACCGGAAACGCCGGGAAGCATCCAATCCAGGATAAGAAGGTCCGGAATACGTTCCTGCAGCCTGATTTCTGCTTCGTCTCCACGGGGTATCGTGTCGACGTCATATCCCTCAGCCTCGAGATTGTAACGAAGGAGGACGCTCAGCGCTTCCTCGTCTTCCACAACTGCAATCTTGGGCACCATATGCTAACTCCGCAAGCCGCTGCTCGTCTGTTACTCGGTCACCGAACCGAGCGTGTTGGAACTGTCGTCCTTCGGACGCTCACCTTCCGGCTGGCTGCCGGTGGTCATGTAATAGATCGTCTCGGCGATATTGGTGGCGTGGTCGCCGATACGCTCGATGTTCTTGGCGCAGAACAGAAGATGCGTGCAGGTGGTGATGTTGCGCGGATCTTCCATCATGTAGGTCAGAAGCTCACGGAAGAGCGACGTATACATGGCGTCGATTTCCTCATCGCGCTCGCGGATGGCATTGGCCTTCTCGGCGGAACGCGTGGAATAGACGTCGAGGACTTCCTTGAGCTGCACCAGCGCAAGCTCCGACAGGTGCTCTATGCCGCGGGCGAGCTTGCGCGGTACACCGGTTCCGGCAACCGCGATCACACGCTTGGCAGTGTTCTTGCCAAGGTCGCCAACGCGTTCAAGGTCGCCGGCAATACGCAGCGTGCCGATGATCTCGCGAAGGTCGGCCGCCATCGGCTGGCGTCTGGCGATGGTGACGATGGCCTTGTCGCCGATCTCGCGCTCGGAATGATCGAGGATCGCGTCATCGGAAATGACCTTCTGAGCGAGCGCGGCGTCGGAATTGACGAGCGCACGCACGGCATCGGCGCACATCTGTTCCGCGAGACCGCCCATTTCGGCGATGCGGCGCGTCAGGAATTTCAGTTCGTCGTCATAGGCCGACAGGATATGCGAATGGGTCGTTGTCTGTGTCATGGTCTAGTCCTCCGGCTTGGCCTGCATGCGCGTACCCGGAAGCGGGCACGGCAGAGGCACCAGTCTTGTTCGGTTTCGATAAAGCGCCGGCCGGGATCAGCCGAAGCGGCCCATGATGTAGTCCTGCGTGCGCTGGTCGTCCGGATTGGTGAACATCTTGTCGGTTTCGTTTTCTTCGACAAGATGACCAAGGTGGAACATGGCAGTGCGCTGGGAAACACGCGCCGCCTGCTGCATGGAGTGCGTGACGATGACGATCGTGTAATTGGTACGCAGCTCGTGGATCAATTCCTCGACCTTTGCGGTCGCGATCGGGTCCAGCGCCGAGCAGGGCTCGTCCATCAGGATCACTTCCGGGCTGACGGCAACCGCGCGCGCGATGCACAGGCGCTGCTGCTGACCGCCGGAAAGGCCGGTGCCGGACTCCAGCAGGCGATCCTTCACTTCGTTCCAGAGACCCGCCTTCTGCAGGCTGTGCTCGACGATCTGGTCCATATCCGCCTTGTTGCGGGCAAGGCCGTGGATACGCGGGCCATAGGCGATGTTCTCGTAGATCGACTTCGGGAAGGGGTTCGGCTTCTGGAACACCATGCCGACGCGGGCGCGCAATTCCACGACGTCGATCGCCTGATCGTAGATATCGTCGGTATCGAGCGTGATCTTGCCGGTGACCCGGCAACCGTCGATCGTGTCGTTCATACGGTTCAGGGTGCGCAGGAAGGTGGATTTACCGCAGCCGGACGGGCCGATAAGCGCGGTCACCGTATTTTCCCGAACGTTGAGGTTCACGTCGTAAAGCGCGCGCTTTTCGCCGTAATAAACCGAAACGTCCTTGCCGATCATCTTGTATGAGACTTCATTCATTTTCTTGTCCAGCGCCTTTTCAACTGCTGCTTCCGACAACATGTTCATTGCTCAATCTCCCTCTACCAGCGCCGCTCGAAGCGGCGACGCAACAGGATTGCGCCAACATTCATGACGATGAGGAACAAAAGCAGGATGATGATAGCGCCGGATGTCCTTTCGACAAAGGCGCGCTCGGCTTCGTTCGCCCACATGTAAATCTGCACCGGCAGGGCCGTGGACGGATCCATAGGCGTTGTCGGGTAATTCGCAACGAATGCCACCATGCCGATCAGGAGCAGCGGCGCCGTTTCGCCCAGCGCGTGGGCGAGACCGATGATGGTGCCGGTCAGAATGCCGGGCATGGCGAGCGGCAGCACATGGTGGAAGATCGTCTGCATCTTGGAAGCGCCGAGGCCGAGGGCTGCGGCGCGGATAGACGGCGGCACGGCTTTCAGGGCAGCGCGGGTCGCGATGATGATCGTCGGCAGGGTCATCAGCGTCAGGACAAGACCGCCGACCAGCGAAGCCGAGCGCGGAAAGCCCATGAAGTTGATGAAGACGGAGAGGCCGAGCAGACCGTAAACGATCGAAGGAACAGCCGCGAGATTGTTGATATTCACCTCGATAAGATCCGTCAGACGGTTCTTCGGGGCGAATTCCTCGAGATAGATCGACGCCGCGACGCCGATCGGCAATGACAGCACCAGCACGATCAGCATCATGTAGAAGGAACCGATCAGCGCCACGCCGACACCCGCCGCTTCCGGACGGCTCGAAGCGCCGTTGACGAAAATGCCGGTGTTGAAATGTTTGCCGAGCTGGCCGCTTTCGGCGAGCTGGTTCATCCAGCCGAGCTGCTGGTTCGAGATACGGCGATTGGCTTCATCGGCGGTCATATCGACCTGGCCCTTGAAGGCGCTGTCGACGTCGCCCGAGGCCAGGAGCGTGACCGTGCGCGTGGTGCCGATGACGGCGGGATCGGCGACGACGATGTCGCGAAGCTGCGTGCGCACGCTGTCGGAGATCAAGAGGTTGACGGCACGAAGACCGGCGCGGTCCGTCGGCGCAACACCAAGGACCTTGGCGACCGCGTCACGGGCAACAACGGGATAATTGGCCGTCATCAGCTTTGCCGGATTGGTGGCGCGCTCATTTTTCGGATCGATGATCTGTTCGGAAAACTCGACCGGAACGGTGATCATCGTCTGCTGGAAGGCGGTGTAACCCTTGGAAACCACCGAGAAAAGCAGCAGGAAGAGAAAGATGAGGCCGAAGGAAATCGCTGCCATGCCGTAAGCACGGAAGCGGCGTTCGGCGGCATAACGGCGCTTGATGCCGATATCACGGCGCGTGGCCCTGTTCGCGGCGTTCGCGCCGGCTGCGGGAGAGACGATGTCGGTCATTCATATTGCTCCCGGTATTTGCGCACGATGTAAAGCGCGTAGATATTCAGGCAAAGCGTGATGGCGAAAAGCGTGATGCCGAGCGCAAAGGCGACCAGCGTCTGCGGCGAGGTGAATTCAAGGTCGCCGGTCAGCTGGCTGACGATCTTGACCGTCACGGTGGTCATGGGCTCGAATGGATTGAGCTGCAGGCGGGCCGCAACGCCGGCCGCGAGAACCACGATCATGGTTTCGCCGATGGCGCGCGATGCCGTCATCAGCACAGCGCCGACGATGCCGGGAAGAGCGGCGGGAACGATGACCCTCTTGATGGTTTCGGACCGCGTGGCGCCGAGACCGAGGGAACCGTCACGCAGCGAGCGTGGCACGGCGGTGATGATATCGTCCGACAGCGACGAGACATAGGGGATCAGCATGATGCCCATGACGAAGCCGGCGGTGATGACGCTCTGCGCCTGGATGAAGTTGGCGTAATTACCCGTCGCGAGACCATTGATCTGCGTGGAAATGTCTCTGAGGAAAGGACCAACCGTCGTCAGCGCGAAGAAGCCGTAGACGATGGTGGGGATGCCGGCGAGCACTTCGAGCAGCGGCTTTGCCACGGAGCGCAGACGCGGCGAGGCATATTCGGACATGTATATCGCCGAAAACAGACCCACGGGAACCGCGACCAGCATGGCGACGAAGCCGATGTAAAGCGTACCTGCGAGCAGCGGGATCAGGCCGAACTGGCCGGAGGAGTCGGTCGCACCGGCTGCCGCAAAACGCGGATCCCATACCGTTCCGAAGAAGAACTGGTGCGCCGGGACCATGGTGAAGAACTGGATCGCCTCCGTCAGCATCGACAGGACGATACCGATGGTCGTGAGGATAGCGATGGACGAGGCGACGAGCAGGGCCGCAAGAATGACCTTCTCGACCTGGTTGCGCGCCCGGAAGCGCGGCGCGATCGCACGCAGCGCATAGGCGCCCCCGCCGAGCGCGGCTAGCAGCACGACGGCAATCATCGCGATGCGGCTGGTGGAGGTCATGCCGTTGAGCGTCTGGGCGGCATCAACCATGAAGCGCTCGGGATCACCGGCGATCGCCACACCCTTCGATGCCAGAAGAGGCCGGACCGCAGCCGTATCGGCCTCAACCTGAGCGGTTTCTTCCGGCGTCAGCCGCTGAAGACCGCGGGCGATGGAGGTCACCATACCATAGGTCAGGCTCTGCTGCGCTTCGGATAGCGCCCGCACGTCCTCGGGGAAATTACCGCGCACCGCCGATGTGACGAACAGGGGGCTGATAACGAGCCAGGCACAGAGAATGAACGCCGCGGGCAAAACAGCCCAGACGACCGCGTAAGAGCCGTGATAACCGGCACGGGAATGCATGCTGGAGGGGCGACCACCAGACAGGGCAACGGCGCGGCGGCTGCCGAGCAGATAGCTGCCGATGCCGATGAGCGCCAGTATCAGCAAAAGGATCGATGTGTTCATTAGAGTTCCCTCGGCGTGCCTCAAGAGCACGGTGCGATATCGGGCAAATCAAAAAGTCATCAAAACGAGACCGCTGGACCATCCCATGATGCCTGCCGCCTGACTGTATCATCGTCTGGCAAGCGTCAAGGTTGATACATCCTATCCATCTGTAATCCATCGACAATCATGTGGATGGCGATGAGTAGGAACTGTCAACCGCGGATAACGGCCTCAGCGAAGTGGAATGAGGGGCACGGCAGAGCCGCACCCCTCTTTCTATTACATCGTGGAACCGGCCGAGAACTTCGAGCGGATTTCTTCGCGCTCTGCGTCCGGGGCGGCAACCAGGCCGTAGTTGGCGAGCGGGGAATCCGGGCCGATCATCTCGTCGGAAACGAAGAACTCGACATATTCCTTAAGGCCCGGGATAACGCCCAGGTGAGCCTTCTTCACGTAGAAGAACAGCGGGCGGGAAACCGGGTACTTGCCGCTGGCAACGGTTTCGGTGGACGGAACGACGCCCGAAACGGTCGCGACCTTCAGACGGTCAGCGTTGTTTTCATAGAAAGCCAGGCCGAAAACGCCAAGGCCGGTCTTGTTGGCATCGATACGAGCGAGCGTTTCGGTGTAGTCGCCGTCGATGTCGACAGCTGCGCCGTCCTTACGGACTGCAACGCACTTTGCAGCAGCCTGCTTGGCGTCGGTGATGAGCGTCTTGATGACGTCGGTCGCCTTGGCTTCCTTGCAGCCGTCAGCCATGATCTTCTCTTCGAAGACTTCGCGCGTGCCGTGCTTGGAACCCGGGATGTAAGCGGCGATCGCTACGTCAGGCAGTTCCTTGTTGATTTCCGACCACTTCTTGTAGGGGTTGGCAACGAGCTTGCCGTCCTTGACGACTTCAGCAGCGAGCGCGAGGTAAAGATCCTTCGGCTCGAGCTTGATGTCCTTGTTGGAAGAGTCCATCGCAAAGACGATACCGTCGTAACCGATCTTCACTTCCTGAACGTCGGTGACGCCAGCAGCCTTACAGGCAGCCAGTTCGTCGCTCTTGATCTTGCGCGAAGCGTTTGCAATGTCGATGGTGCCTTCGCCCACGCCCGAGCAGAATGCCTTCAGACCACCGCCCGTGCCGCCGGACTCAACAACCGGAGCCTTGAAGTTCGGGAAGGTTTCGGCAAAAGTCTCGGCAACGATCTTGGCGTAGGGCAGAACCGTGGAGGAACCGGCAACCTGGATCTGGTCGCGAGCAGCGGCGGCGCCAGCGAAGGCGACAGAAGCCACCAGAGCTGCTGCGGAAAATTTAACGATGTTCATTTGTCTCTCCCGTCGTGGGCTTTGTTGTGGACGCAGCCGATAGCGACACTCGCTCTTAGCTTGCGCTCGGCGACCTTTTCTTAACCACCGTAGCCACATCCTTTTATGTCACTTTGACGAAAGATTTGTGACAGTCTAAATTACTGATTTAATTTATAAATATTCACGACGTTAAAAGCAGATGCATATTTTATGTCAGAATCTCACGGTGAAGTCCGTGCCGCTGCCCAATTCCGATTTAATGATGAGGCGGGCGCGGTGGCGGGTGAGGATGTGCTTGACGATGGCAAGCCCGAGGCCCGTGCCCTTTTTCGAGCGGCTGTCGGCGACGCTGACACGATAAAAACGCTCCGTCAGGCGCGGCACATGTTCGGCGGGAATGCCCGGCCCCTTGTCGATGACACTCACCTCCACCGGCTTGCCGGGTTCGGCGCGCAGCCAGACATCCACGACCTTGCCTTCCTGGCCGTATTTGCAAGCATTTTCAACTAGGTTCTGGAACACCTGCACCAGCTCGTCGCGATCCCCCTGCACTTCCGCCGGCCGGTCCGGCAGGTGCAGCGTGATGGTTACATCAAGCTCGTCGGCAAGGGGCAGCAGCGTATCGCGCACATGGCCGATGACGGGAACGAGATTGACTTTCTGGTCGGGCGCGATGTTTGCGCGCAGTTCCAGCCGCGAAAGGGACATGAGATCGTCCACCAGCCTGCTCATGCGGGTTGCCTGATCCAGCATGATGGCAAGGAAACGCTCTTGTGCCTTCGGGTCGTTGCGCGCCGGCCCCTGCATGGTTTCGATGAAACCGCGGAGCGAGGCGAGCGGGGTGCGCAATTCATGGCTCGCATTGGCGACGAAGTCGCTACGCATGCGGTCGATGCGACGAAGCTCCGAAACGTCGCGGAACGACAGGATGTAGAACGGCGGACTGGCCCCCTCTCCCACATCCGCACGGGCGATGCGGACGATAAAGACCCGTTCGGAAGGAAAGCGCTCCGAATGTTCGACCTGGTTGGGTTGGCCGGTGGTGATGGTTTCGCGAATGACATCCAGCAGGCCGGGAGAGCGCAGCCGGGCGGAAATATGTGCACCGGCAAGCAGCTGGCCGAAGGCGCGTTCGGCCGCACCGTTCTGAAAGAGCACGCTGGCATTCTTGTCGAGAATGAAAACGGGGGTATCCAGAACCGCGAGGCCCGCCCTTACGCCCGAAATGACGTTTTCGCCGGGCACTTCCGGCTCATCCGTCTCCGCCGCCGCAACTCCGTCCTTTGCGGAGGCGGCCGCCGGGCCCTCCGCAACGGCCAGAATGGCAATGACGGCGCAAAGCCAAAGGGCGGCGGGCATATAGGGTGTATGGAGTTCCGCAACGGCCACGATTGCGAGCATGCTGACGATGAGGACAGGCAACCAGTTCCGGCCGAGCTTCCTTCCCAAAAGCCTTAATCCACCATCGCCTTTCATGACTGCCATTTCAGCCTGCTCTTTCCATTCTCATCTGACAGCGCATCGAAATCTCATAGGCCAGCTTCATGACAGAGATTCATCATCGCGCATTTTCCACAACGTATATGCGCAAAATCGACGCGGCAATCGCTCCCGCCGCCGCATCCCGGTCAACCGGTCCTGTTTCACTTGAATTCTGGCAATGGATGTGAACTCATTGGCGGCGAGTTGCCTTTACACAACAACATCTGGAGGAACCCATGGGCGAAGAAACGAAGAAGCGGACGGTCGAGATCACCATTGGCGGCAAACTGCGCAGCTTCGACATCGACAATCCGGTTCTTCCTGAATGGGTTGAGGAAAAGAAACTTTCCGCCGGCAATTTTCCCTACGACAAGAAGATGAAGCGGGAGGACTACGACACCGCTCTCGAGGCGCTGCAGGTGGAACTGGTCAAGGTTCAGTTCTGGCTGCAGGCGACCGGCAAAAGGGTCATGGCGGTTTTCGAAGGCCGCGACGCCGCGGGTAAGGGCGGTGCGATCTTCGCGGCCCGGGCCTATCTCAACCCCCGCTATGCCCGCGTGGTTGCGTTGACCAAACCCACGGAAACCGAGCGCGGCCAATGGTATTTCCAGCGCTACATCTCGCATTTTCCGACCGCCGGCGAATTCGTTCTCTTCGACCGCTCATGGTATAACCGCGCCGGGGTCGAGCCGGTCATGGGTTTCTGCACGCCGGAAGAACACAAGCTCTTCCTCAAGGAAACGCCGCGTCTGGAAAAGATGTTGGCCCATGAAGACATCAATCTTTTCAAATTCTGGCTCGACATCGGTCGCGAAACGCAGATCGAGCGCTTCCATGATCGCCGCCACAGCCCGCTGAAGTGCTGGAAGCTTTCGGATATGGACATAGCCGCGCTGACGAAATGGGACGACTATACGCAAAAGCGCGACGAGATGCTGGAAAAGACCCACACCGATGCCGCCCCCTGGACCGTGGTGCGCGCCAACGACAAGCGCCGCACGCGGGTGAACCTCATCCGTCACATTCTTCTTACGCTCGACTATGAGGGTAAAGACGAGAAGGCGATCGGCGAAATCGACGACAAGATATTGGGATCAGGACCGGATTTTCTCAAATGAGACCGGAAGACGATGACAGGCGCCGCCACTCGAGGCGCCTGTCGTTTTTCCGTTACTGGCCCGGCAGAATGCGCACGGAATAAAGATTAACCGGGCGGCCGCTGCCGTCGATATCGCTGTTGATGAAGATCTTCCCCGGCGCATTGGGGGCGAGAGATCGTTCGAATGTCGTGTTCAGCAGCATGTCCGCGCGCTCGGCCGTGGCGGTGAAGCGGTGGCGGGAGCAATCGCCCAATGTGGCGAAATCGCAGGCAACGGAAACCTGGGTCTGCCGGTCGCTGGAGGATTGCAGCGTGATCGAAATGGTCGAGGACTTGCCCGCCATATCCCGCATCACCTCCACCGGAACCTCGACGCTGACGGCGCCATCCTGCGCCACACTTCTCGAGGTTATCTTTATAGCCTTGCCGGCGGGTGTGGCGATGTTTTCGACATTGGCGCGCTGGCCGGCCGAAACGCCCGAACTGCCACGCTCCGCATTGAAGACCTCAACCCAGTCATCGGAAAAACCCCGGCCGGCGGAAAGGCTCGGCGCAGGCTCCGTCCCGTTGAAATCCTCCGCCTGCACCTGCGCCGGCGGATTGGGTACGCTGGTATCACGTTGCTCCGGCGAGAGCAGGAGACCGGAGGAATAAACCCACCAGGCGCCGAAACCGATAAAAGCCAGAAGCGTCACATAGATAAAAAGCCGGGCAAAAAGCCCCCGGCGCTTGCGGCGGCCAACCGCGCCCTCCGGACGGAAAGCAAGCGAGGAGTCGCTGGCGCGGGAGCCTCTCTTCGGCGGCTTTCCATTGCGCTGCCCCGCATTCAGCGGCGCCGGAGCAACGGCAGCACCCGGCTGCACATCGCGCGTTTCACCGCGCAGTTCCGGCTCAACACCCAAATCGCCGTGGTGAGGCGTCTGCGAAACGGGATCGACCGCGTGATCATCCTGCGCCGGACTTTCCGGTGCTGGTGGGCGCAATTGCTGCTCCACCCTGTCCAGAAGACTGTTGCGCTCTTCATTCTCGATCTGGTGGATCAGGCCTTCAAGCCGCTGCCGCTGCTGGGCGACGACCTGTGGATCGTCTATGCCCTGCTTGCGCAGCCCTGCTTCCAGTGCCTGACGGGACGATTGGTAAATCCGTGCACGAACTTCGGCGTTCGATCTGTCCGATTTTTCCAGAGCATTTCTGATTGCCGTTTCCAGTCCGCTCACGACCGATCCTTGTTCTATTACGCTTTGCAAAAAATATGCGGCGCTGCGCCATTGGTTCACGATTCGGTAACGGCTATACCGCCCCTCCGCAAGCTTCGTTTATGATAAAGACCGGATTGCTTTCAGGAAAATCGATCCATTGTGGCGCTACGAACGCAGATTCGAGATGCAAATGCCACGCTGTTTTCGCTTTCAATCCGCTCCTGAACGCGATATTGAGTTACGTGCGCGTAAACGTAATTCGTGGGAGGAGACATGCTACCGTCCGTGCTGAAAGACAATCTGCGTCTTCCGGTCATAGCATCACCGCTATTCATTATTTCACATCCGCAACTGACGCTGGCGCAATGCAAGGCCGGCGTCATCGGCGCTTTCCCGGCGCTCAACGCGCGACCCGAAAGCCAGCTCGACGAGTGGCTGGCGATGATCACCGAGGAACTCGACGCGCACAACCGTGCCAATCCCGAGCGCCCGGCCGCACCCTTCGCGGTCAACCAGATCGTGCACATGTCCAATCGCCGGCTGGAGCATGATCTCGGCCTTTGCGTGAAATACAAGGTGCCGGTGGTGATTTCCTCGCTTGGCGCGGTGCCCGAGGTCAATGCAGCCGTGCATTCCTATGGCGGCATCGTGCTGCATGACGTCATCAACGACCGTCATGCCCGCTCCGCCATCCGCAAGGGTGCGGATGGGCTGATTGCGGTCGCGGCGGGTGCCGGCGGACATGCGGGCACACTTTCGCCCTTCGCCCTCGTTCAGGAAATCCGCGAGTGGTTCGACGGCCCGCTGCTGTTGGCCGGCGCCATCGCCAATGGCGGCTCCATTCTCGCCGCGCAGGCCATGGGTGCTGACATGGCCTATATCGGCACCCCCTTCATCGCCACTCAGGAAGCGCGCGCTTCCGAAGGTTACAAGCAGGCGATTGTGGAAGCCCAGGCCAAGGATATCGTTTATTCGAACTATTTCACGGGCGTGCACGGAAACTACCTGAAAAGCTCGATCGTCGCCTCCGGCATGGACCCCGACAATCTGCCCGAAGCCGACCCCTCGAAGATGGACTTTGAAACTGCCACCGGTGGCGCAAAGGCCTGGAAGGACATCTGGGGCGCTGGGCAAGGCATCGGCGCCGTGAAAACGGTGGAACCCGTGGCAGCACTCGTCGATCGTCTGGCAAATGAATATGAAACGGCCAAAAACCGCATCTGCGGGAAAGGCTGACGCCACCGCCAAACAACGGACAGGCAAAGCTTTTTGCGGAAATTTCAAAACCGGTACATTCAAGGCTTGAAATCCGTCAGCATTGCCTGTATCAGCCCGCCATGAAGCTGATCCGCAACAAACGGGTCACAATCGGGCCGCTTTAGCTCAGTTGGTAGAGCACGTCATTCGTAATGACGGGGTCACGTGTTCGAGTCACGTAAGCGGCACCATTTTTCGCATTCAAGATTGCCCAGCCGATTATATAAATAGACGCGCTGTCGGAAATCGCCCCATGGCGGGCCGCGCAGACCGGCGCGATAAGAACGCCGCCGTTAACGAACAATCACACCATATTGACCGTAAGACGGTGGGCGCGGGCGGTGACGATAGTCACCGCGCCAATCCCTGCGATCCCGCCACTCTCTGTGTTGTCGCCAGTTCCGGCGGTCGTAATCCCGGTAATATCTGTCTCGATCATAAGATCGATAATAGACGCCGGACGAGTAATACCCGCCTGTGCGGTAACCGCCATCGTCAACGCATCCGCTCAGGATGCCAACCGATAGGAAGCAGATTGCTGCGGTTAGAATTTTCATGATCTCATCTCCCAATGACGGACTTCAACGTCTGTCTGTGTCCTCGGTTCCGTGAGTCAAGAGTGATGCGGCACGCATGAACGAGGGCTGAATGGTGCTGAGCCCGCTCGCCTAATGCATCACGCGGGAGTGGATCCCTCAGAATTGGCGGCTTCCGGTTGCCAGATGAAGGAAAGTATTCGTCATCAATAGGACGTTGAAACCAACCGGGCTCCACTTACGTTGATTGCCTAGTCTTGGTTAACTTGAAAGCACCCACTGTGGACGTCATCCGTATCCTGATCGCCATCATCCTCCCGCCCGTCGGCGTCTTTCTTCAGGTCGGGCTCGGCCTGCATTTCTGGATCAACATTCTCCTGACACTCTGCGGCTATGTTCCCGGCATCATTCACGCCATCTGGGTAATCCTGCGCAGGTGACATAGCCTTTTATCGACGATGGGGTGTTCGCAACACTTTAGTACGTGATTAAATTCTCATTGGCTGCTGGAACCTCGTCTTCTTCCTCACGTTATGGTGATGACACCAGCCAAGGAGAAAATCATGAACCAGATCATCTACATCGTCGGCCTCGTCGTCATCGTTCTGGCGATCCTGTCGTTTTTCGGCTTCCGCTGATCCCCGTTGTCAATTCGATCGCTTGCGCATATCCTAAGCAGCAGTGACACACGACTGCGTTCATGGGTTGCTTCGCTGTCGGGTGTATTTCGGGATCGCGTTGCTCTGGGAGGTGCACGATGAAGAACGAGAGATGGACAGAACCTGTAGAGGTCAATCTTGAGGCGAATGGCAAGAGTGTCATCGCCGGCCCCTTCGAAGCACTGACATTGTTGACCGAAGGCTGGCCCAAAATCGGGGGGTTGAGCTTCGTAAGAGCGAGAAGCGCCTGCCGCGCCGCTCTTGACGGGCGCAAATCGCCCGAAGAGGCACGCAAGTGCTTTACCGATGCGGTTTCCGAGATGCAGAACAACACGCATTGACGCGCCAAACGAAAAACGGCTCCTGAAAAGGAGCCGTTCCTTTATGTGCGACACTTCCGGAGATAGAACAGCCGGAAGCGCCTTTTAGCAGATTTTACATCCAATACGGAGCGACGCCGTAATAGTCATAGACCTTGCGGTCCTTGGCGTTCAGCAGGTCGTTATCATCCAGATTGGCGAAGTGCGGCGCGTTTTCGATCTCTTCCTTGGTAAGATCGATACGGTAGCCGTCGAGTTCTTCGTCATAATGCAGCTTTTCCCAGGGCAGTGGGTAATAGTCGTCGCCGATTCCGAGAAAGCCACCGAAGCTCAATACCGCATAGGCGACGCGGCCGCCGCGTTTTTCCAGAATGATGCGCTGGATCGAGCCGATATGCTTGCCATCAGCACCATAAACGCGGGCGCCTTCCACCTTGTCGCTGGCGATCAGGCTCGGCGTATCCTTGACATAGGGGTCCTGTCCGGCGCGGGGTTCCTGATGCATCATGTGCCTTTCCTCCTTGTTTTTCCTCTTTGAGGTCACGTCTGGTAAACCCCGCGACAGGCAATTCGTTCCCCTGCGCTCCAGTCGCCTCGGCGGGAATTTTTTTGGAGGAAAATGGAACGAAATCCGTGCCTACTGACGGATCTTCTGCCAGACGGAGGGGGAAACACCGACCATCTTGCGAAAGACGCGGGAGAAATGCGCCTGGTCCGAAAAACCGGCGGCGATGGCGACATCGGTCAACGCCATGTCGGTCCGCATCATCAATTCCTTGACGCGATCAATGCGCGCCTGCATCTGCCACTGGTGCGGGGGCACGCCGGTAGAGGCCTTGAAGGCATGGCTGAAATGGGATTGCGAGAGGTTGGTGAGTTCCGCCAGCTCCTCCAGCCGGATCGACCGCAGGCAATGTTCGCGGATATAGTCCGTCGCCGCCCTTAATTGCCAGGCGGCGAGCTTGCTGCGTTTCTTGACCGGTTCCCGCTTCACTTTCAGGAAATCCATGAGCAGCGCCAGCACGAGGCTTTCGCCATAGAGGTCGTGCAGCGGATCGGGATTATCGCATTCGGCAGCAATCAGTCGCGCCAGCGCCAGTAGGCGCTCATCCTCGAACATCAGATGCGGATCGAGCAGCCCGTGCGGATCGAAGCCCTGCACCAGCCGGGCACCCAGCAATCCCGCATCGAAATGCAGATCGAGGTGGCGCACGAAGGAGACATTGCTCAGTTCCGCATGAACATCCAGATCGGCGGGAACGAAGGAAATCCGGTTCGCCTTTGACGACCCGTAATTATCGCGGCGGCAGCGGTTCATCATGAAGCGGCCGTCATCCGTCCCATCCATATCGAGCAGGAAAACGAAACGCGGGTCCTTGCCGACATAACGGCCACCCGCCTTCGGGGCGCAGCGCACGTCCCAGAGATCGGCGACGATGCCGTTCCACATCCTCGAGCGCGGGCCGCCAATGACGGCAAAACCCTCGATCTCATTTTCCATCCGCACGCGGAAAGCCATGGCCTCTCGATCCCGCAGGGCGCCATGGCGCCACTATAACATGATAAATCTATTCATGTTTATAGTGGCAAACCAATTTTCCCGCAACTACGGCCTTTGGCCGCCCATCACCACTTCTTGGAAAGCTTGAAAGTGATGGTGCGGCTATCGCCCCAGCCGCAGACGGAGACCCCGGCGCAGCTCTTCACATATTCCTTGTCGAAGACGTTGGCGACGTTGATCGATGCGGTCCAGTCGTTCTTCTCATAACGGATCGCGGCGTCGAAGACGGCGGCATCCGGCACGCGCAGCGTATTGGCCGCATCCGCCCAGGATTTGCCCTGATACCGCACGCCGCCGCCAAGGCTTAGGCCTTCCAGCGCATCATTGGTAAAGGCGTAATCCAGCCACAGCGAGGCGGTGTGGGCGGGCACGATCCATGGTGATTTGCCGATCAGGTTGGGATTGGCATCCTTGGTGATATCCAGATCGGTATAGGAATAGGACGCGATGGTCTTCCAGTTCTCACTGAGATTGGCCTTGGCCTCCAGCTCGAAGCCGGTGGATTCCACCTGCCCGAACTGGCCGCTCGTGGTCACGCCGCCCGCCGTATAGGACACGATGGCATTGTCCTTGACCAGCTTGAAGACGGAGGCGGTGATGCTGCCGTCAAAGAAGGTCGGCTCATATTTGATACCCGCCTCGAACTGGTGTCCCTCCTCCGGTACGGCGGGGGTGCCGTCGGCAAGCGTATCGATGAGGGGATTGAAGAAGGTGGCAGCCGAGACATAGGGCGTCAGGCCATTGTCGAATTCATAGGCGAGACCGGCGCGGCCGCTTAACGCATCGTCATTGGAGCGGCGGGACAGGCCGGCAGGCAGCCTGTTGTTCAGTTCCGTATCGACATAATCGTAACGGCCGTTCAGCGTGACCAGCCAGCCATCGCCGAAACGCAGCTGATCCTGGGCGTAGATGCCGATCTGCTGCTGGGTCACGATATTGTCGGCATAAACGAAATTCGTTCCCTGCGTCGAGCCATAGACCGGGTTGAGCGCGCCGATCGAATTCGATCCGCAGCAGGCCTGCACCTGATCCAGCCGGTAATATTTATAGTCGAGGCCAAAGAGCAGCGAATGGTTGACCGCGCCGGTATCGAACTCGCCTTCAACACGGTTATCCACGCCGAAGCTGTCGACCTTCGACACGCCGTCATAACCGAAGCGGGTCAGCATATAATCGTCGGTGGTGGCATCGAGGATCGGCTGGCCATTGGCGTCCGTATTGGCCCAGCCGCCCGCATAGGGTCCGGTCTCGTGCTTGTAGAGGTGGCCGTAACGGGCGTTCTGGCTGATTTTCCAGCCATTGTCGAATTCATGGCTGACTTCGTAACCCACCATCGACTGGTAGACACGGCCATTATCGATATCCGGCTCACCATAAAAGGCCTTGCGATCGAGCTTGCCGAAGGGCGCGTCCACGACCGTGCCGACATAGGGCAGGAAGCCGTTGCCGATATGGACCTGATCGAGCGCCGAGAAATAGCCGTAGAGCGTAGCGCTTGTCTGCGCATCCGGCTCGAAGGTGATCTGCGGCATGATGAAGCCGCGCAAATCCTCGGAATAGTCAGTGTAATTGTCGCCGCCGGAGACCTTGCCGGTGACGCGGTATTTCCACACGCCCTCACCATCGACCTTGTCGCCGAGATCGAAGCCGAAGAAGGCATTGCCGAAATTATTGATGCCGATTTCCGTTTCGCGCACCGGCTCATCCTGCGTGCGCTTGCGGACCATCTGCACGATGCCGCCGGGATTGGCGCCGCCGTAAAGCACCGAGGCGGGGCCTTTCAGGACTTCCACGCGCTCCAGACCGTAGGCATCCATCTGGAAACCGCCGAAACCGTAGCTGAACAGGTTCAGACCATCCAGAAACACGCCGGTCTGGGTGGCCTGAAAACCGCGAATATAAATCCAGTCCGTGTCCGGGTCCGTGCCGAAGGGTTCCGCTGTCACACCGGGGGTGTAACGCAGCACTTCATCGATTTTTGTCACCGCGCCGCGGGCGTTCATTTCCTGGCGGCCGACGACCGATACGGATTGCGGAATATCCTTGGTTTCCGTCTCGGTTTTCGAACCGGTCGCGCTTTTCTTTGCGACATAACCCCGGGCCGGACCTGTCGCGTTTTCCGCCCCCTGCCCTTCAACGGTAATCTGCTGCAGAACGGTTGTGTCCTGCGCGTGGCCCATAGCTGGCGCCAGCAAAACAATGGCGGCCGTGCCCAAAGCCAGACGGCTCAAAAACATCCCATGCAAATTTTTCAAGATATGCCCCGAAACAGATCGCAGCCGATGTCCTTATCCGACAGGCCGCAGCACCTCAATTAAGATGAGTGTTTACATCATGATTAAGTGGGGATGCTTGTCGTTTTCGGGGCGGATTTGAATCTTATTGGCTTCTCGCACAGTTTTTCGGACCCGTCATTTGTGAGGCAAGGCGTGGATGTCAGCCCTTGCGCCGGCCGATCCTCGCAAGCAGCACCACGGGCAGCATGCCGATGACGACAATCGCCAGGGCTGCGATAGACGCCTCCTCATAAGTGCCGCGCGCCGCTTCACCATAAAGATGGGTGGCGAAGGTCTCAAAATTGAGCGGCCGCAGGAGAAGCGTGGCGGGAAGTTCCTTGACGCAATCGACAAAGATCAGCAGCGCCGCCGCCGCAAGCGACGCCTTGGAAAGTGGCAGATGAATCTGGCGGAATGTCTGCGTCGCGGATCGCCCGAGCGTACGCGCGGCATGATCGAAGGATTGCGGGATGCGGCTGAGGCCGGCATCGACGCCGCCCGCGGCAATGGTGAGGAAACGCGCCGAATAGGCATAGATGAGGGCCGCGCCGCTGCCGATGAAGATCAGGCCGGTGGAGATGCCGAACCAGCCACGCATAGTCTGGTCGACAACCCGGTCGAAACCGCCGAGTGCAATCAGTACCCCGATGGCGATGACCGTGCCGGGGGCAGCATAACCCACTGTCGAAAGACGATAGGACCAGAGCGCGAGACGTCCCGGTGCAAGGCGCATGGCGTAAGCAACGGCAAGGCCCAGGATAAGCGTGATCACCGTCGCCAGCCCGGCAAAGAGGATGGTGTTCAGAGCCTCATCGGCGAAACGGGCCGACAGGCCGCTGAAGCGGAAGCGCTTCCAAGCCTCAATGACGAGATAGCTCGCGGGTGCTACGAAGCCGATCAGGACCGGCAGACTGCCGAGCACGAAGGCGCCCCAGCCTTTCAGGCCGGTGAGCCGCAGCGGTTCCAGTTCCCTGCTTTTCTGTGCAGAAACCGCGTAACGTTGCTTGCGCCGCGCCCAGCGCTCGAGCGCCACAAGGGCGACAACGATGAACAGCATGGAGAGCGCAATCTGCGCCGCACCCGGAAGGTCGGATTTCGTGACCCATGTGGTGTAGACGGAAACGGTGAGGGTGCGGACGCCGAGGAATTCCGATGCGCCGATATCATTCAGCGCTTCCATCAAGGCAAGGCTGATGCCGACCGCGATCGCCGGGCGCGCCAGCGGCACCGCGACCTTGAAAAAAGCCGCGCGTCTTGAAACGCCGAGCGTGCGAGCCGCTTCCAGCAGGTTGCCCGCTTGCGTCAGGAACATGGCGCGCACGGGAATATAGACATAGGGAAACAGCACGAAGCCGAGGAGAACGATGCAGCCCGTCATCGACCTTATGTCCGGCAGGCGGAATTCTCGTGGGCTTGAATAACCGAGCAGCCAGCGGATCGCACCCTGCACCGGCCCGATGGGATGCAGGATATCGAGATAGGCATAGGCAACGATATAGGTGGGCATGGCCAGCGGCAGCAGCAGTGCCCATTCCAATAATCTGCGGCCGGGAAAATCATAGGCGGTGACCAGCCAGGCGGCATAGGTTCCAATGACACCGGCCAGTAGCCCGACACCAGCGAGAAGGATCGCCGTATCCGGAAGCGCCGTCCAGAGCACGGTCGAGCCGAGATGCGCCCAAAGGCCTTCAGACCCCTGCAAAGCCTGTGAGACAAGCGCCAGAACCGGCACCATGGCGCCACAGACCGCCAGCACGGAGAGGCACAGCCACCAGAAGGAGGATGAAAACCTGGCTCGGGCACGAGGTGTCAATGGCTGGATGGCGTCTGGATTCATGTGCTTTTGGAAAATACGCGGAAAGGCGCCCGCAGATGCGAACGCCTTCCACCATGTTATCGCTGATTGGCCTTTACTTGTCGAAACCGACCTTGTCGACTAGCTCGCTTGCCTGCTTGCGATGCGAGACGATTTCCGTCAGCGGCTTGTTATCGATCTTCAGCGTGCCGAAGGAAGCGATGATCTCGTTGAGAGCAGCACCCTGCTTGACCGGATATTCGTAGTTGGCTTCAGCATAGATCTTCTGGGCTTCGTCCGAAACGAGATATTCCAGCAGCTTGACGGCTTCCGCCTTGTTCGGAGCATTCTTGGCCACAGCCGCGCCGCTGATATTGACCTGCGTGCCGCCGTTCTTGAAGGTCGGCAGAACCACCTTGATGGCGTCGCCCCACTTCACCTGCTCCTCGCCGCCCTTGCCCGAGCGCATCAGGCCGACATAATAGGAGTTGGCGATGCCGATGTCGCAAATGCCACCGAGGATGTCCTTGGCAACGTCGCGGTCGCCGCCGCCTGCCTTGCGGGCCAGGTTTTCCTTGACGCCGGCAAGCCACTTCTCGGTGTCCGCAGCGCCGTAATGGGCGATGTAATCGGCAAACAGCGCCGTGTTATAGGGATGCTGACCGGCGCGAATGCAAACCTTGCCCTTCCACTTTGCATCCGCCAGATCTTCATAGTTGAAGGAGGCGAGATCGACATCCTTCGCCGCGTAGAGAACGCGAGCGCGCATGGAAAGCGCGAACCAATGGCCCTTGGCGTCGCGAAGTTCAGCCGGGATGACCTTCGTGAGAGTCTCGGATTCAACTGCCTGGGTGACGCCCTTTTCAGCGAGATCAACGAGGTTGCCCGCATCCACCGTCATCAGAACGTCGGCCGGCGAGCTTGCGCCTTCGCTCAGAACGCGCTCTGCAAGACCGTCCTTCAGAAATACGGTGTTGACCTTGACGCCGCTCGAAGCGGTGAAGGATTCCAGCAGGGGCTGGATCAGGCCCGGTTCGCGGGTGGTGTAGATGTTGAGTTCAGCAGCGCTGGCCGTTCCGGCCGCAAAGGCAACCGTGCTGGCAAGCAGGGCAAATCTCGTAAATTTCGTCATGTTTTGTCTCCCTCTCCGATAGCGGCAATATAGGGGGAGCAGACATCATACATGACGGCCCAAATCAAGTTTTATTTCTTGGTTTTTTGAGCCGCTGCGATCACCAAGAGTTGAAAATAGACAGGGAATAAAAGCGCCAGTCCATTCATTCAACTTCAGGTAAAGATGAGAACCCCTTTGGGGTCTATACCGAAGCGCACCGCCGTGGTCCGGGCGGGTGTGCGCTGCATCGTCCTGACCCGCAGGTCGGAAGGCAGTCCGGGCACGGCTATGCCAAGCTGCTCGATCTCGCCGAGAAAAACGCGGCTCGATATTTCGCCGGCAATCCCCTCTTTCGCGGCGCCGTCCTCGATGATCGAAATCGCATTGGGGCGAACATAAGCGACGGCGGCGAGACCATCGGGCAGATCGGAGGCGTCACCCAACAGGCCGAGCGGCGTTTCAACACGCCCCTCTCTCACCCGGCCCTCGATCTTGTTGAAGGCACAGAAAAAATCGGCGGCATAGCGGGTTTTGGGATTGTCATGGATTTCGTAACCCGTGCCGCTCTGCACGATACGTCCGCGCTGCATCAGAACCACACGGTCACCTGCGGAAAGCGCCTCCTCCGGATCATGGGTGACCATGATCGCCGTCGTGCCCAGTTGCCGCAGGAGGCCGAGCGTTTCCTCACGCACGCTGTCGCGCAACCCCCTGTCCAGATTGGAAAAGGGCTCGTCCATCAGGAGCAGGCCGGGCTGCGGTGCAAGCGCACGGGCAAGCGCCACGCGCTGTTGCTCACCGCCCGAAAGCGTATGCGGATAACGTTTTGCCAGCTCCTGCAGGTGAACATGTTCGATCATCTCGGCAGCGCGGCGGCGAGCCTCCACCTTCGGCAAAGTGCGAAGACCGAACATGACATTCTGCTCGACGGTGAGATGCGGAAACAGCGCGTAATCCTGAAAGACAAAACCGATATTGCGCTTTTCCGGCTCCACGAAAACAGCGGGGCCGGCAACGACAGCGCCGTTCAGGGAAACGCTGCCATGATCCGGCGTCTCCACGCCCGCCACAATGCGCAGCAGGGTCGATTTTCCACAGCCGGAGCGCCCCACCAGACAAATGATTTCGCCACGTTCGACGGAAAGATCGATATCGGACAGCACGTCCGTATCGCCGAATCTTTTCCCGACCGATTTCAGTTCAAGCGCTGCCCTGCCTGCCATTTCCAATCCTGCCCTGCTTTGCGAATTATGTTGATCGCTCAAATCAGGATTAAAGTCAAAAAAGCCGGGAAAAATGCATTTCCCTTCACGAGTCGGCGAGATGTGCGGCAGCAATATTGACGTTTACGTTAGAGTTAAATAGGTTTTGCCGACGAGATGGACGCCAAGGGATTACGCGTCTATCATTCGTTACCGGGGAGCGAGAGGAGCGGTCGATCCGGTGACGCCACATGAGGTTTCCTCAACCCGGCCGATTGGGCCGGTTGAATGCGGGAGCCTCGTGAACATCAGGCAGCCGAAAGCGCCGTTAACGTATTTCAATGAATACGCGGCGCAACAAAGACTCTGGGAGGAGAAGCATGAGTGAACTGTCCCTGGGACACCCGGAAAATGTCGGCGCACAGAAGCGCTGGCTGGCATCCTATCCGCCGGGCGTACCTTCCGAAATCCCCGCATCCGCCCATGCCTCCCTTGTCGAACTTCTCGAAAAGAGCTGTGCGCAATTTGCCGACCGCAAGGCCTTTTCCAGCATGGGAAAGTCCCTGACCTATCGGGAACTGGACGCTGAAACCCGCGCGGTCGCCGCCTGGCTGCAATCCAGAGGACTGGAAAAAGGCGACCGGGTTGCCGTGATGATGCCGAATATCCTGCAAAATCCCGTCGCCGTATACGGGATCCTGCGAGCTGGCATGGTCGTGGTCAATGTCAATCCGCTCTACACACCGCGCGAACTGGAACATCAGCTTAAGGATTCCGGCGCAAAGGCGATCTTTGTGCTGGAAAACTTCGCCCATGTGGCGCAGCAGGCGGTGCCAAAAACCGCTGTCCGGCATGTGGTCGTCGCGGCGATGGGCGATCTGCTTGGTCTCAAGGGGCATATCGTCAATCTGGTGGTTCGCAAGGTCAAGAAACTGGTGCCCGCCTACACCATCCCCGGCTCCATCGGCTTCAAGGCGATGCTGAAGGAAGGTCAGGGATTTTCGTTGAAGCCGGTCAGCCTCACGGCGCAGGACATCGCCTTCCTGCAATATACCGGTGGCACAACCGGCGTATCCAAGGGTGCGGTTCTCACCCATGCCAATCTTCTGGCCAACAAGGTCCAGATCAGCCTATGGCTGGACGCGGCCTTCAATGGCAAAAAAGATCGCCCGGAGGTTCTCAACTTCATCTGCGCGCTGCCGCTGTGCCACATCTTCGCATTGACGGTGAATTCGCTGATGGGCATTGCGCTCGGCGGCCATAACCTGCTGATCGCCAATCCGCGCGATATTCCCGGCTTCGTGAAGGAGCTGGCGCATTATCAGCCGCATGTTTTCCCCGGCATTAACACGCTTTTCAACGCGCTGATGAACAACGAGGATTTCCGCAAGCTCGATCTGTCCTCCCTCATTCTGGTTCTCGGCGGCGGCATGGCGGTGCAAAGGCCCGTTGCGGAGCGCTGGCTTTCGATCGTCGGCTGCCCGATTGCCGAAGGTTACGGCCTCTCCGAGACATCACCCGTTGCAACGGTCAATCGTCTCGATTCCACGGAATTCAGCGGCACCATCGGCCTGCCGATTTCCTCGACCGAAATCGATATTCGCGACGAGGACGGCAACAGCCTGCCAACAGGGGAAGTCGGCGAAATCTGCATCCGTGGTCCGCAGGTCATGGCCGGTTACTGGCAGCGGCCGGATGAAACGGCAAAGGCCATGACCGCGGACGGCTTCTTCCGATCCGGCGACATGGGTTTCATGGACGAGCGCGGTTACACCAAGATCGTCGATCGCAAGAAGGACATGATCCTCGTTTCCGGCTTCAACGTCTATCCGAACGAGGTGGAAGAAGTGGCGGCCAGCCATCCGGGCGTGCTGGAATGCGCGGCAATCGGTGTTCCGGATGAACATTCCGGCGAAACCGTCAAACTTTTCGTGGTCAAGAAGGATCAGTCCCTGACGGAAGCGGAGCTCAAGGCCTTCTGCGCCAAGAACCTGACGAACTACAAACGGCCGAAAATCATCGAGTTCCGCACCGAGCTGCCGAAATCGAATGTCGGCAAAATCTTGCGGCGCGAATTGCGCAATCTGAACTGATTGTTTCAGCCAATGGGGAGAGCCGGGCGACCGGCTCTTTCTTTCATCCCGGCCCTTTTCTTTTATCAAAGTCGCCTTGATTTGGCCGCCTGAAAAAGAATAGTTTCCTCATCCTTCCACGGAAGCCGAGGAGCACAAGATGCAGGCCACCATCGAAAAACTGAAAGCAACGGCGAGCAGCACAGCCGCAACCGATCTTCGCGCCGCCTTTGCGGCCGACGACAAGAGATTCAGCCGTTTCAGCGCCAAATTCGATGACCTGCTGATGGATTATTCCAAATGCGCCGTGAATGAGGAGATCGTCACGCTTCTCGAACAGCTCGCACGCGAAGGCGGCGTCGAGGCAAAGCGCGAGGAGATGTTCTCCGGCAAAGCCATCAACTTCACCGAAGACCGCGCCGTGCTGCATACCGCGCTGCGCAATCGCTCCGACACGCCGGTTCTCGTTGACGGCAAGGACGTGATGCCTGATGTGAACGCCGTTCTGGCGGCCATGGGCAAGTTTGCCGATGCGATCCGTTCCGGTTCGCTGAAGGGCGCGACTGGCAAGAAAATTACCGACGTCATCAATATCGGCATCGGCGGCTCCGATCTCGGCCCCGTGATGGTGACGCTGGCGCTCGCACCTTTCCATGATGGCCCACGCGCGCATTTCGTTTCCAACATCGATGGCGCGCATATTGCCGACACGCTGAAGCTCGTTGATCCCGAGACTTCGCTCTTCATCGTCGCCTCCAAGACCTTCACCACCATCGAAACGATGACGAATGCCGCCACGGCGCGCCGGTTCATCGCCGAGAAGCTGGGTGAAGAGGCCGTAAAGCACCATTTCGCTGCCGTTTCGACCGCGCTGGACAAGGTCGCCGCCTTCGGCATCGAAAGCGACCGCGTTTTCGGTTTCTGGGACTGGGTTGGCGGACGTTATTCGATCTGGTCGGCCATCGGCCTGCCACTGATGATCGCCATCGGACCGGACAATTTCGGCAAGTTTCTGGATGGCGCGCACGCCATGGACAGGCATTTCCGCGAGGCGCCGATCCGCGAAAACCTGCCGATGCTGCTCGGCCTCATCGGTTTTTATAACCGCAACGTGCTGAATTATCCGACCCGGGCGATCCTGCCCTATGACCAGCGGCTCTCGCGTTTCCCCGCCTACCTGCAGCAGCTCGACATGGAATCGAACGGCAAGGGCGTAACCATCGACGGCACGCCGGTCGAAGGCCAGTCCGGCCCGGTTGTCTGGGGCGAACCCGGCACCAACGGCCAGCACGCCTTCTATCAGCTCATCCATCAGGGCACGAGCGTCATTCCGGCGGAATTCATGATCGCCGCCAACGGTTTTGAGCCAGAACTGCGCCATCAGCACCAGCTTCTCATCGCCAATTGCCTGGCGCAATCGGAAGCGCTGATGAAGGGCCGCACGCTGGCCGAAGCGAAAGCCCAGCTCACCTCCAAGGGCATGGAAGACAAGCTCGCCGATTTCATCGCGCCGCACCGCGTCTTCACCGGCAACCGTCCGTCCATCACCTTCGTCTACGACAAGCTGACGCCGTTTGCGCTTGGCCGCCTGATCGCGCTTTACGAACACCGCGTCTTCGTGGAAGGCGTGCTGTTCCGCATCAACTCCTTCGACCAGTGGGGCGTGGAGCTTGGCAAGGAACTGGCGACCGGCCTGCTTCCCGTCGTTGAAGGCAAGGAAAGCGCTGCCGGCCATGACAGCTCGACACAGGGACTGGTGAAGGCGCTGGCGGGACTGGCGGGATAAACCCCACACGCCGCAATTTACGAAAGCCGGAAGCAGACTTCCGGCTTTTTTCAATACAGCGTTGGTCGAATATCGTTTTGGAGGCGCATATGCCGTTGCCGCCGGGCAAGGACTTTCTGGAGTTTCACGACCTGCCCGCGGATGCGGTCTTCTCGATCATCGACCGCGCGGGCGCTCTGGCCGAGGACTGGTCAAAGGCCGCGACGCCACAGACCCTGAAGGGAAAGCGCATCGGGCTGATCGTTGATGACACCGGCTGGCGCAATACCGCGGCATTCGATCTCGGCATTCAGGCGATGGGCGGCATTTGCGTTACCGTTCCGATCAGCTTTAACGGCCGCGAAGACATTGCCGATTTGGCGGGCTATCTCGACAACTGGTTCGACCTGCTGATCGTCCGCACGAAGGAACTCTCGACCCTCGGGGCGCTTGCAGCCGAAATGCGCGCGCCTGTCATCAACGCGCGGACGAAGTCCAATCATCCATGCGAAACGCTTGGCGATTTGGCCTATGTCAAAAGCGTAAGAGGCCGGATAGACGACCTCAAAATCGTCGGTGTGACATCGGACGCCAATATTTTGCGCTCATGGGTCGAAGCCTCGATTTCCTTGCCCATTCAGGTCACACAGGTTTACCACGATCAATGGCACGTCACCGATGCCGCGCTCATCAATCCGAACTTCCGGGTGAGCACTGATATGGCAGAGTTGCTGGATGCGGATGTGGTCATTACCGATTCCTGGCCAGCCGGCCCTGATCATCATCTGGCCGATTACCGCATCTCCGCATCCCTTCTCGACAGGATGCGGCCCGATGCGATCTTTTTGCCCTGCCCGCCGGTCGCGCGTGGTCAGGAGGTGACGGCGGACGCCATGGTGCACCCGGGCTGCCAGAGCCGGGCAGCGAAGGCATTTCTCCTACATGCCCAGAATGCCCTGATGGAATTCCTGCTCGCCTGAGACGCGGGCCAGACCTCAAATATAAAGCGCCGCCATCTTGCGCCATGCCCCTGCCCGGTGGGCGCGACCCTCCCAGACATGCATCTGATGCCCCACCTGCTTGTCCAACAGAACCCGGCTCAGATGATGATTGTTGTCCAGAAACGGGTCGGCATCGCCGATGGTGAAGACCATGTCGATACGCCGCAGGTGATCAAGCCGCCATGGGCAGGCGAGGCCCGGCAGGAAATGGCTCGGCATGTGGAAATAGACGTCGTCATCGTAATAACCGTCGAACAGATCACCGAAGGATTCCACCTTCATCGTCAGATCATAACGACCGGAAAAGGCGACGAGCTTGCGAAACAGATGCGGGTGGCGAAAGACGAGGCTGGCGGCCTGAAATGCACCGAGACTGCAGCCCTGCACGATCGTGTCACTATTCGGGTTTTTCTCGGCCATCAGCGGCAGCACTTCGTTCAGAATATACTCTTCGAAAGCGGCATGCCGGCGAATGCGATCGGCGGGATGATGCCCGGCCGCATAGAAGGTCTCTCTGGCCAGCCCCTCTATGCAATAAAGCTGAAGGTGGCCCGCCTCTAGCTTGTCGGCCAGACTACCGACAAGGCCCAGTTCCTCATATTCGAAGAAACGCCCGTCGCGGGTGGGAAACATCAGCACTTTGGCGCCAGAATGTCCGAATATTAACAGCTCCATGTCGCGATGGAGCCTTTGACTATACCAGCGGAGATATTCGCGTTTCATAGCACCTTGAAAAACCGTCTGACCTTGTCCTTATGGACCGCATCTTGCGATGCGCTGTCAGGGTAATCGAAATGTCCGGCGTCGAGGATGAAGATTTCATTAAATTTTGATTGTGGCAGCGCATTGGCCACCGCGAACTGGCAAGGCGGCGCCACTGCCGGATCGAAAAGCGCAGGCGCGACCAGCATCGGCACTTTTATGCGGGCGGCGGCGCAGGCGGCATCGAACAGGCGCAGCGTTTCAAGCACATTGGCATGGGTCTTCTGGTACGTCTGAACCGCATCCGCGCTGCCGACGGTGGGCAGCGTCAGCCAGAACGGCCGGTGTCCGAATGTCGGGACCACCAGATGGCCGCGATCAATACGCTCGTCGAAAGGGATGGCCAGGGCGCCAATGCCGCCGCCGAAACTGATGCCGCTATAACCCACCTGCCCGTCCAGCCAGGGATAAAGGCTTATGAGCGTGGAAACGGCAACCCACAGATCATCGACGCAGCCGCCAATGATGTAATCGTCTTTCCTGTCGATATTATAGAGAACATGGAGGGCCGGGTCGGACGAGATCGGCGGGCAGGCGCTCAGCGAAAGCCCGCGAAAACAGGGAAACAGCACGGCTGTTTCTTCCACCGGCACGTCGAAATCAGGAGCCTCGCGACCGCCATAACCATGGCCCACAACGAGGCCGCGACGCACCTGCCCCTCGCGCGGCAGCAGCATCCACCCGCCGATACGAAAACCGCCGGTGGAGGTGTAGGTCATATCGAGGACATGCCAGCGGGGGTCGCTGAGCCTGCTCTTGCGCAGTACCGGTCGAGGATCCGTGGCGAGCGCGCGGCGATGGCGCTTTTTCCAGAAATCATCGAAGCCCGGCGGCGCCTCGGGCGGGGTGATGGCCAGCAACTGTTCACGCTGCATGCCATAGGTCGGGTCGAAATCAAAAGGATGGGACTTGGGAACGCTCATGCGATGCTTGTTTCGTGAAAAAACAGCGGACACAAGCTTCATAATATCGAAATAACGGTTTTTTACGGCTTTAGCGGCGGGAAGAGTGTTGAACCACCTGTTCAAAATGGTTCAACCGCGCCCATCACAAACCGATCTCATGCGCAAAGGGTGGATTCGCGCCGGCCCGCGAGACCGTGACCGCCGCAGCCTTCGCACCCAGCGCCAAAGCCTTCCTGATCTGCTCTTCCGTCAGCGAGGCAACCTGCGCCTTGGTCAGAAGGCCCTGCATTTTCAGCGAAGCGAGAATGCCGGCATCGAATGTATCGCCCGCACCGACCGTATCGACTACCTCTACCCGTTCGGACGCCACTTCCACCTTGAAATTGGCCGAATAACCAACGGCACCCTTGGCGCCCCGGGTGACCACGACGAGTTTTGCGCCATGATGCAGCCAGTGGCGTGCAAGCGTCTCCTCGTCGCCTTCCACTCCGAACCATTCAAGGTCTTCGTCGGAGAATTTTACGATGTCAGACTTCGCCGCCATACGGAGGATGCGAGCCATATGCGCCTGCTTGTCCTTGATGAAACCAGGGCGGATATTCGGATCGAGCGAAATGACGCGGCTTTGGTGCTCGCGCACCAGCAGCGCCTCATAGGTGCTGCCGCAGGGTTCCGGAATGAGGCTGATGGCGCCGAAATGCAGCGCCTCGCAATCCGCACCAAGTGCCGGAAGATCGGCCTCGGTAATCATCCTGCCGGCAGTGTTCTCGTCATAAAAAGCGTAGGTGGCATGGCCATCGACGAGCTTGACGAAAGCGATCGTGGTCGGCCGCGAAAGCATTGCGCAATAGCTGAAATCCACATTGCTCGCCCGCAGGGTTGTCCGCAGGATATCGCCCATCATGTCGTCGGAAAGACCCGTGAAGAACGCGGACGGGACGCCGAGACGCCCCAGCGCAATCGCCGTGTTGAAGACCGCTCCGCCTGCATAGGGGGCAAAACCAGCCTCACCCAGCGTCGTCTGCCGGGGCAGCATGTCGATCAGGGCTTCACCACAACACAGGATCATTACGGTCCTCCTCAAACAGCAAATCAAATGGACTTAAATCGATTTAGACGAAGATCGATCGGAAGGCCAGCCGCAAAACCGGGCTGGCCGCATCCGAAATCACGATTGCGGCAATTCGCTGACACCGCCGCGCTTTGCCGACCACGGCAGGGGGTTATCGAGGAAGGCCTCGACCTCGGACAGGGTCTCTTCGTCAAACAGTTTTTCAGCGCGGGCGACCGCCAGAACGTCGCGCCAGGTCGTCAGGTAATGCAGCTTGACATTGCCGTTGGCGAAGCGCGCTTCGGCCTCTTCGAAGATGCCGTAATAGAAGAGCGCAATGCCGTGATCGACGATACCGCCCGCCGCACGGATGGCGTCGATGAAGGTGAACATCGAGCCGCCGGCCGTCGTCAGATCCTCGATGACGAGAACGCGTGCGCCTTCAGGCATATGGCCTTCGATCTGGGCGTTGCGGCCGTGGCCTTTCGGCTTCTTGCGGCAATAGATCATCGGCAGGCCAAGGCGCTCGGCAAGGAAGGCGGCAAAGGGAATGCCGGCCGTTTCACCGCCCGCCACACAGTCGAACTTCTCGAAACCGGCCTCGCGCATGACAGCCGCCGCCGCAAAATCCATTGCCGCCGAGCGGATGCGCGGGAAGGAGATGAGCTTGCGCATATCGATGTAAACCGGGCTCTTCATGCCTGAAGCGAAGGTGTAGGGGCTTTCGGAATTGAAATGGACCGCCTTGATTTCCCACAACATCTTCGCAACCAGTTCCGCAACAACGGTGCGGTCAGTGAATGTGAAATGGTTCATAGGCGTTCTCCTTTTTCGGCCTTGGTTTATCGCTCCGAAAACCCGGATCGGTTTTCGGAAAGCACAGCGTCTCGATTCAGCATTGCAGGCATCCGCAGGCGGCACCGAAGGGCGAATGCCTGGGGACCATAACAAAACCGCCGGCAGTGCCGGCGGTCATCAAAAAAATCAGCTTACATCCCAATGAAGCGGGAACATCGGGTCGAATACGGTCACCGGCCCGGCGCCCGTCTCGATCTTGGCGGGAAACGACACCGGCTTCTCGCGTTTGACCAGCGTGATCGTCTCCTCGTTCGGTGCAAGACCATACCAGGCCGGGCCGTTGAGCGAAGCGAAGGCTTCCAGTTTATCGAGGGCGTTTTCATCCTCGAAGACATGGGCAAGGCAGCTCATGGTGTTGATGGAGGTGTAAATGCCGGCGCAGCCGCAGGCGCATTCTTTCAGCGGGTCCACATGCGGGGCGGAATCCGTGCCGAGGAAGAAGCGGGCGTCGCCCGAAGTCGCAGCAGCCCGCAGCGCCAGCCGGTGCTCCTCGCGCTTGGCAACGGGCAGGCAATAATAATGCGGCTTGATACCGCCGACCAGAATGGCATTGCGGTTGATAATGAGGTGGTGCGTGGTGATCGAGCCGGCCAGATTGGCCTTGGACGACTTGATATAATCCACGCCGTCGCGGGTGGTGATGTGCTCCATGGTCACCTTCAACTCTGGCAGACGCTGGCGCAGGGGTTCCAGAACCGTATCGATGAAGGCTTTCTCGCGGTCGAAAATATCGACTTCCGGTGTCGTTACCTCGCCATGCACGCAGAGCGGCAGGCCGATCTTCGCCATGCGCTCCAGAACCGGCATGGCCTTGTTGAAATCGCGCACACCCCCGTGGGAGTTGGTGGTCGCGCCAGCCGGATAGAGCTTTACGGCGGTGATGAGGCCGCTTTTTTTGCCCTCTTCCACGTCGTCGGCCTGAGTGTCCTCGGTGAGATAGAGGGTCATCAGCGGCTCGAAACGATCGCCCGCCGGAATGGCCCTGACAATGCGTTCGCGATAGGCGCGGGCATCGGCGGTGGTGACGACCGGCGGCACCAGGTTCGGCATGATGATGGCACGGGCGAAATGGCGGCTCGTATCCCCGATCACCCCTTCCAGCATTGCCCCGTCACGCAGGTGCAGGTGCCAGTCATCAGGGCGGCGCAGGGTGAGCGACTTCATCGGGATACCTCGGAGCATGACGGAATTGGCGCCCGCTTAGCATCTTTTGCCGCGGGAAAACAGCCGCCAAAGTCCATCGGGCGGCTGTAAATGTCATTTTTTTGAGGCGTGGCTCAGATGTTACCCGCCTCCGGACCCCAGACATCGGTCATCGCGAAACCATCAGCCAGGGGGTCAAAGGGATCGAGACCAACCTGATGCAGACCGAAGGTGAAGCCGCGCCCGGCGATGGTTGGAATGACGGCAGGACGGCCCGCCACCTCGGTGACGGCGGAAAGGCCGACATCGAATTCCGAACCGATGATCGAGCGGGATTTATATTCATCTCCCACCTTCACCTTGCCGCGCGCATAAAGCGTGGCAAGATTGGCGGAGTTGCCGGTTCCGCAGGGCGAACGATCCGCCCGGCCCGGCCACATGGTGGTGCAGGTGCGGATGGAACCATCTCCATCCACATCCCGGAACATCACATAGGCGACGCCTGAGATGGCCGGGATTTCAGGATGGACGACGGTCATTTCGCGGTTGACCAAATCTTTCAGGATCATGCCCGCCGAGACCAGCTTCGCGGCATTGGCCTTTTCGATCGTGAGACCGATCTGGCGGACATCGACCAGCGCATAAAAAATGCCGCCATAGGAGATATCCATCGTCACCTTGCCCCATTCGGGCGTGTCGATGCTGACATCCAGCTCGTGCACGAAGGACGGCACCATGGTCAGCTTGACCTTTTCGCAGCGTCCGTCGCGGCAGGTGGCCGTGGCCTTTACCAGACCGGCCGCCGTTTCCAGAATGATGACGGTTTCCGGTTCCTGCATTTCCACCATGCCGCTTTCCAGAAGCGCCGTCGTTGCGCAGATGGAATTCGAGCCCGAGCTGGCATGCGCCTGATCCGGCTGGAGAATGACGAAAGCCGCATGCGCATCCGGATGTTTCGGCGGCAGGAGAAGATTGACCGAGCCCATGGGCGTGCCGCGCGGTTCCAGCGTCAGAAAGCGGCGCAGAGCCTCACCCTGCGGATCGGTATTCATCCAGTGAAGCTGTTCAGCCACAGTATTGCCGGGAATTTTCGGCGCACCGCCGGTGACGACACGGCCGATTTCGCCTTCGCAATGGACATCGAGAAGCTGGAGAGTGCGTTTCCAACGCATGGGGTCTTACTCCGGAAGTTGAGCTGTTAACCGGACCATACAGATAAAAATACAAGCTGTATACAAAACTACGGGAGCGTGATGACAAAAACGCTTAGCGTTTCCGCCCCCTCTCTCGCATCGTAGTTTAGCGGTTACGGCATTCCGCCCGGTTTCGGTTGGCAGCAGCATCGCAGTTCACCCTTGACGATTGAAGCGCCTGATCGTCCACCACGGAGCCGGCCGTATCACCCACCGATCCGACCGTGTTTTCCATGGAGCGACCCAGTCGTTCCACCTGCCTGCCATAATTTTCCCGTGTGCGCGGATCGAAGACTGCAATCGGTGCGCTGACCACCACGCTGGCCGCCGTCCCAACGGTTTGCGCAGCACCAATGCTGACAGCGCCAAGAGCTTCACCGAGACCGACGTCGGAATCCGTTACCGTCTGCCCGGCGATAAGGCGGTCGCCAATCAGACGCACGACCTCGGGGCTCTCGGCAAATTTACCATGGTTCAGTCGGTCGCCGGATTGCAGCTTGGTCAAATCCAGAACGGTGATACCGGCTTTTTCAAGCTCGCTGCGATAGGGCTCGACGGATGGGTCGATCTGGCCGAGACGGTCGACATTGCCGGAAATGCGGCGCGACAGGCTGAGCGCGCGGTCATCCTGCGAAACGAAAAGCGTGAATTTGGGCGGGGTTTTGCCGAGGCTTGCGAATTGCCGGCTGAACACGTCCACATCCAGATCCGGCGCTGCGAGGATGACATTGCCGATCTTCGGATCGACACGGCCATTGCGGATGGCCATCTGGCGCAGCGCCTCCACCGCAAGCCAGGTGCCCATGGAATGGGCCATGACCGTGACCTCGCCGATGGACCTGTCCTTGGCGAGGCGGGTCAGCATCTCCTCCAGCGCATCGCGCGAATAGTTGGTGCTTTCCTTGTCGTAGTTATAGTCAAAGATGCTCGCTCGCGACGGCCAGGTGAAGACGACGGGCACGACGTCAGTGCCGGAATCATGGACGATCTGCGCGAAGCGATAAACGGATTCCTCGTACCGGTTGTTGAAACCGTGAACGAAGACCAGCACGCGCCGGTCCTTCTGGATGTGTCTGCCGATCCAGCTTCTGGTCTCGGCTTCGGAGCGAATGGGCTCCACCGCCACCGTGGTGAAATCCTTCAGCGGATTGGGCGGCAGCTTCTTCGGCCATTGCACCTGCCCGACCTTGCGGTTGGCGTTGGGCGGAATGGAAACCGTCACCGCATCCACCTTCAGACCCGTTCCACGCTCGCCGCCAAAAAGCACGGCGGCGTTTTCCGATGGCGCGCGGGTGGTGGCGACGAGAAGATTGACCGGCGTGGTTCCCGCCACGGTCTGCCCCGTCGGCGTCATGACCCCGATCGGACGCCCCCCGCAACCGGCGAGCAGGGCGACAATGGCGATTACGGCCACGAAGCGAATGGGCATCACATCACTCTCCTACAACCCAGAGGCAGCCGGAAAGCAGCCGGGGGAGAGGATTTTCTACCGGAGGCGGAACCGCCGCGCCAGCAACCTGACCACTAGAGCGGACAATTTCCGCCCCGGTGTGTCCAAACGGACCCAATTGTATGGCGGTTGAGCCGGCAGCGAGGGCACCTTTAAAAAACGCAGGCCTATTTCTGCGGCAGCATCGTGCCCCTTTCGCGCAGCGCCTCATGCCAGGATAGCGCCTCTTCAATGAGATGCGGCGTGTGCCCTCCCCGCGCCACCGCGCGCTGATAATAATCCGTCAGCGCATCACGATATTGGGGGTGCACACAGTTCGCGATGATAACCGCCGCGCGCTCGCGAGGTGCGAGACCGCGCAGATCGGCAAGCCCGGTCTCGGTCACGAGAATATCGACATCATGTTCGGTATGATCGACATGGCTGACCATGGGCACTACGCTGGAAATGGCTCCGCCCTTGGCGATCGATTTGGTGACGAAGATGGACATATAGGCGTTGCGGGCGAAATCCCCCGAGCCGCCGATGCCGTTCATCATGTGCGTTCCGCCGACATGGGTGGAATTGACGTTTCCGTAAATATCGAATTCCAGCGCCGTGTTGATGCCGATAATGCCAAGGCGGCGGATGACTTCCGGGTGATTGCTGACCTCCTGCGGGCGCAGGATCAATCTGCTCTTGTAATCGGCCAATCGCGGCATGACCTGCTCGTTCATGGCGGAAGACAGGGTGATCGATGAACCCGAGGCAAAGGTCAGCTTGCCCGCATCAAACAGTTCGAAAGTCGAATCCTGCAAGACCTCCGAATACATTTTGAGGTCGTGAAACGGCGTATCGATGAAACCATGCATGACAGCATTGGCAATGGTGCCGATGCCGGCCTGAAGCGGCTGGAGTTCATGGGTCATACGGCCGTGACGCACCTCGTTCAACAGGAACTCGGTGAGATGGCCGGCAATGGCCTTGGTCCCATCGTCAGGCGGCAGCACGGTTGAAAAACTGTCGCTCTTGTCGCTCAGAACGATGGCGGCGATCTTTTCCGGCGGCACCGGAATGAACGGCAGGCCAACACGGCTATCCGTTGCCACCACCGGAATGGGCATGCGGGTCGGGCGCCTGGCGGGAATGAAGATGTCATGCAGCCCCTCCAGCACCTCGGGCTGCGACAGGTTGATCTCGACGATGACCTTGTCGGCCAGAATGGCGAAGCTCGCGGAATTGCCGACGGAGGTGGTAGGAATGATGCCGCCTTCCGCCGTGATCGCCACGGCCTCGACAATGGCGATATCGACCCCGTGAATCTGGCCGCCGCGCAATTGCTCGACCGTTTCGGAAAGATGCTGATCAATGAACATCACCTTGCCGTCATTGATCGCCCTGCGCAAAGCCGGATCGGACTGGAACGGCATGCGGCGCGCCAGCATTCCCGCCTCGACCATGGTCTTGTCAAGATCGTTGCCCAGCGACGCACCGGTCATCAGGGTGATTTTCATGGGATGTGTCTTGGCGCGCTCGGCCAGCGCCAGCGGCACGGCCTTCGCTTCCCCGGCCCGCGTAAAGCCGCTCATGCCTACCGTCATGCCATCCTGAATGAGACTGGCGGCATCTTCGGCGCTGACGATCCTGTTCAAGAGGGACGCGTTGCGGATACGCTTTTCAAGCATGCACTTCTCCATGATCTGTCATCACGATGGCACGGCATCTGGCTGGCCACCTCACGGCGACTATGGCGCGCAGTTTCATCGATGAAACTGACATAGATCAAGGGTGCGAACGGAACCATGGCTCTCGCGTATCAAATCCGTTCAACAAACCTCAAGTGACGCATCGGCGCGACAGGCCGCGGGGTCTTCTCACCACCGCAGCCTTGTAATCGGCAAAATACCTCTCCCCCCACTACCGGCAACAGGCGACGAGGCGGAGGTCATCTCTCTGCAACACGGAAATCGTCCGGTGTCAGGGACCTTCGCAGACAGGCGCCTGACCGAGCACGACCTGCCCCACTTCCGCATCATAGGCACGCAGGCCAAATGCGCCGAGGCTTATGACCCGGTAACAAGGATTGCCGCCCGTCCACAGCGGATCGACGACATCGATATCGGTGATGAAACGGTGCGCGCAGGCCTGACCGGAGCTGTAAGCTATGCCTTCGGCCGTCGTACCCGCCATCGGCACATGGATGTGGCCAAAAATGATGTGACGTATACCGGCTGGATGGGCGGAGAGGCGGCGCATGACAGCACCGTCATCATGCATGCCGATATGTTCGAAATGGCGGATGCCGCAATCCATCGGCGGATGGTGAATGAAAACCGTCACCGGCAGATCGCCTGCGCCTTCCAGCGCACTCTCCAGCCATACCAGACGATCCGCGCCATACATGCCGCCTATGACATCGGCTTCGTGGCTGTCGAGAAACAGCAAACGGCCAAAATCCGTATCGATGAAGGACTGGATATAACCGTTATCGTCGCGCGGCTGCTCGGGAAAGGCGGCCACGAATTCCGGTCGGCGGTCATGATTTCCGAGCATCAGCCTCACCGGCATGGAGACCGGCCTGAGGATGTCGCGCAGCAGCTCATAGGCTTCAGGCTCGCCGTAATTGCAAAGATCACCCGTCATGACAAGAAGATCGGCGTCGGCGTGTTTTTCGACAATATCGGCCACCGCCGCACGCAGCTGCTTTTCCGGGTCGACGCCGTTTACAGCAATGCCGGGCGGTACGAGATGGGTGTCGGTAATCTGGATGATCTTCATAACGGGTCTTTCTGCACAAAATGGCTGCGGGAACGGATTTCCCCGCAGCCTTTTCAGTCGTTCTGCTTATTTCAGCAGGGCGTTGGTCTGCTCGACGATCTGCTTGAGACCGGCTTCCGGCGTCACCTCACCGCGCATGACCGTGCCGATGATGTCGCGCTGCGTGCGCCAGATGCGGACGGAATCGCCACCCGGATAACCGGCCCAGGGCAGAGAACGGTCAGCCTGAAGCGAAGCAGTCTTCACATTCGGGTTCTCGACATAATAAGGAGCGAGGAAGTCCGGGCCGGTGGCCAGCTTGTTGGTCGGCAGGTAACCGGTGATGCGAACGATGGTGTTCTGCGCTTCCGGACCGGTGATCCACTTCAGGTACTTCCAGGCAGCGTCCTGCTTGGCCTTTTCCTGGGTCAGGATAACAGCCGAGTTGCCGCCGGTCGGAACGCCGCCCTTTTCCTTGTTGTCGAGCGGGAAGGTCGCCGTCTTCAGTTTGAAGCGGTCGCCGACCAGACCCTGGATCGTCTGAACGTGGGCGGGCGTCGAGAAGATGAAGCCGGTAAGGCCTGCACCGAACTGCTGGCGGGACTGATCCCAGTCGAGCAGGTTCTGGCCGCCTTCGGTGACGAACTGGCGGGTCATCTTCAGGGCGTTGAGGCCGATCTCGTTGTCGAAGCCAACGGTCTTGGCCTTCTCGTCAACGAGCTTGCCGCCCTGTTCGACGATGAGCGCCTGCCACAACCAGTCATCCGGCCAGCCGTTGATGTCGTAGCTCATGCCGGCGAACTTGGGGTCGAGAGCCTTGATCTTCTTTGCAAGAGCAATGAGCTCGGCAAAGGTCGTCGGCATCTTGTCCGGATCACCGCCAGCCTTGGTGACGAGGTCGGAGTTGATGTAGATGATCGGCGAGGAGGCGTTGACCGGCAGACCGTACTGCTTGCCGTCGATCTGGCCGAGTGCCGCCATCTTCGGGCTGTAGTTCTTGTCGAGGAAAGCCTGACCGCCTTCAGCCTGAATGAACGGGCCGAGATCGGTGATCTGGTTGCGCGGTGCAAGCGTGTGAACGAGTTCCGCCGTCAGGTTGTAACCCGAGAAATAAACGTCAGGCAGATTGCCAGTGACGGCAGAGCGCAGAACCTGCTGCTGGCCTTCGTTGTAACCGGCAGCCGGAGCGAGGAAGTTGATCTTCACATCAGGGTTCTTCTTCATGAATTCGTCGGCCAGCGGCTGATGAAACTTGGTGAAGCCCGGCAGGTTGTAGAGAACGTTGAGCGTGATTTCATTGGCCAGAACCGGCTGAGCGAGGCCCGCAAAAGCCATGCCGAGAGCCAGACCGCCCATCACAGCGCGTCGGTTGAGTTTCATGTCAGTCTCCAGAGAGGTTGGGAGGAGGAAGTCTGAACGGCGTCACTTGACGCCGGTCATGGTAATACCGGCGATGAAGTGCCGTCGTGCGAGGAGGAAGCACAGCACCATCGGCGCGGTAATCAGTGTGGCGCCCGCCATCAGCGCACCATAATTCGCGCCGGATTCGACATCGGCGAAAAGCATCATGCCAAGCGGCGGCGGGGCGAGATTGGTGTCGGAGACCACGATCATCGGCCAATACAGGTCGTTCCAGTGGGCAACGAGCGAGAAGATCGAGAAGGCGGCGAGCGAAGGCAGCGACCCGCGAAGGACCAGTCCCCAGCAAATCTCCATTTCCGAGAACCCGTCCATGCGGGCAGCCTCTATGATTTCATTCGGATAGCTGCGGAAGGACTGGTTGAACAGGAAGATGGCGAAGACCGAAAGGAAGAACGGCATCATCATCGCGAAATAGGTATTCAGAAGTTCCGTCTTGGCCAGACCGACGAAAAGCGGCAATGCAAGCGCCTGAATGGGAACGCAGAGCGCCGCAATAACGAGGCCCAGCAGCAGCTTGCGGCCCGGGAACCGGAGCTTTGCCAGCGCATAGGCAGCCGGAACCGATGTCAGCACCTGCACGACGAGAATGCCGACGCAGACAATGACGCCGTTCAGCATGAAACGCGCCATCGGCACCTGACCCGCCGCCCGGGCGTAGTTATCGACAGCGTCGAATTTTTGCGGGATCGGCCAGAGCGAGACATCGAAGATTTCCGCCGGCGAGCGGATCGAGGTCAACACCATCCAGTAGAACGGCAGGAGCATCACGAAAGCGCCCAGCGCAAGCACGAGATGCGGGAAATATTTGCGCAATGCGGCCATCAGTAGTGCACCTTCCGGTCCATGTGCAGCGTCTGGCCGATAGACAGGACCAGCACGATCGCGAGGAAGATAATCGTCAGCGCGGCGGCATAACCGGTGTTGGAATATTCGAAACCTTCGAGATAAAGATCGAACAGCAGGGTTTCCGATCCGAAGCGGCCCTTGGTCAACACAGCCACCGTCTCGAACACCTTGAAGGCCGAAATGGAGGTGGTGACCACCACGAACATGGTCGTCGGCCCAAGCATCGGCCAAGTCACGGTCAGGAACCGGTCGACCGGGTTCTTGGCGCCATCCAGCCGCGCCGCCTCGTGCAGATCCTTCGAAATGGCCGTGAGGCCGGCAAGGAACAGCACCATGTTGAACCCGAGGATCTGCCAGACGCCCATCAGCGCCATGGTGGGAATGAGGAGTACGGGATTGGAGAGGAAGGCGACCGGTTCGAGACCAAGCCATTTGATCGCCGCATTCACCGGACCAAGCGAGGGATGCAGCAGGAACTGCCACACGGTCGCCATGGCGACGAGTGTTGCGGTGACGGGGAGAAAATAAGCCACTTCCCAGAAAGCGCGGCTGCGCTTGCGGTTATATACGAGCAAAGCCACGCCGAGCGCCAGAAAGACGCCGAAAGGAATGACGATGAGCGCATAGATGGCGGTGTTGGCTAGGGCGCGCAGAAAAACCGGATCCTGAAACGCCTTGACGAAGTTTCCAAGACCGACAAAGCGGGTGGAGAGCGAACCCAGCTGGTAATCGGTGACGGAAAAACCGGCCAGAACGAGCATCGGAACAATATAGATCGCCAGAAGCAGCAGGCTTGCGGGGGCTGCGAACATCAGGCCGCGCCAGATCATCCGCCGGTCCGCCTTCGACAGCCGCGGGCGAGCCTTCGCCCGTGCAGCCGAGGAGAAATCAACCGCCGTCATGCCGGCACCCGTTCGCGCACCGTCACCTTGCGACGCAGGCCATCGGCCGCGAAGAGATGCGCGCGTTCCGGTGCAAAGCCGAGATTCATGACGCCATTCGCATCGGCACCCAGCGCCTCGCCCGCGACTTGACGCAGGGTGATGGCGACGGTCTCGTCGCTCAGCAGGCGGCAGCTCACGAAACGATCGGCGCCGTGGGTTTCACTGCGCACCACGCGCACGGCAAAACCTTCTTCGCCCGGGCGCAGGTCTTCGGCACGAAGGCCGAGCGTCGCCGGGCCGGCATCACGGCCGGCACCTTCAATAGCAAGATCGCGTCCAAAAGCCGTGATCTTGCCCTGCGCATCGATTTCGACCGGCAGCAGGTTGATCGATGGCGTGCCGATAAAACGCGCGACCGTCAGCGTCGCGGGCTTGCGGTAAAGCTCGTCCGGCGTGCCCAGCTGCTCGATGCGGCCTTCCGACATCAGGGCGATACGGTCGGACATGGTCATGGCTTCGATCTGGTCATGGGTGACGTAGATGAAGGTTGCCCCAAGCCGGCGGTGCAGGCCCGCCAGTTCCTCACGCATATGGGCGCGAAGTTTCGCATCGAGGTTGGAAAGCGGTTCGTCCATCAGGAAGGCTGCAGGCGAACGCACCAGCGCCCGGGCGAGCGCCACACGCTGACGCTGGCCGCCGGAAAGCTGCGCCGGCTTGCGATCCAGCAGATGCGCGATCTGCAGCGTCTCGGCCGCCTGTTCAACGGCGGCATCGATCTGCTTCAATGTTTCAGCAGGCGCTGCAAAACGTCCGATCAGTGGCAGGCGAGCAGCGAAAGGCAGGCGCCGCATCCTGAGCGGCGTCGCGATGTTCTGGCGCACGCTCATATGCGGATAAAGGGCGTAAGACTGGAAAACCATGGCCAGATTGCGATCGCTCGGATCAACCTCTGTCACATCCTGCTCGCCGATCGAAACCGAACCGCGATCCGGCGTTTCCAGGCCCGCAATGATACGCAGCAGCGTGGACTTGCCGCAGCCCGACATACCAACGAGGGACAAAAACTCGCCTGGACGGATTGAGAGATCGATCTCTTTCAGAACATCATCAGCCCCGAAGCCTTTGCCGATGCCCGAAAGTTCAAGTGATTGTGGCGTCATTCTGCGCTCCTTTTCTGGAGCGCATATGCTTTTATTGTATGACAATATGACGAAGGTTCGGGGAAAGTTCGATGACACTCGAAAGCCCGGATATGTCGGGTGATCGGAAAACCCTTTGGTATAGGCCTCCACCCAAAACCACTAATATTTAGGGGGATATTCAAAATATTCCCAGCGCTTATCTGTAGACTGAGAAACCGTCTTGGAAGCGTCGATTTATACGGCGGCGAGAATCACATGCGCCTGAATTTTGGCGGCAACCTCGCCCCCGTGAATCTCTCCAGTGGAAAAAGCTGAAGATTCACGATTGGTCGAAAGATGCCGAGGGAAACTTTGAACCGCTGGGCTTTTTGCCCGCTAAAAGCAAGGACAAGTCGATAGAACAATACTGAGCTACAAATCTCTGCATCGCTACTATACATCTTTTTACCACGCGGTGTCGTGATCATCGCTGTGGGTAGAGTCCCTCATAAAAGGAGCGCTGACTGTCGTTGAAAGCGGCTTGCAATGGCTCACCCAGCTCCGCCGCCCTCTGGAAAGAGTTGTAGAATTTTTCCGTATCGGAAAACTCGCCTTTGAAGTGTCGGCGCAACGCTTCTGCGCAGAACCATGTCAGGCTGACCTGATCGCTCAAAATCCTCGAGATATGGCCAGCTTCAAGCAGTCGCAGTTCATCTTTAGGACGCAATGCCCGATCAGCCATCAGCTCCATAGCCGCGCTATCTGCGTGAGCGAGATGGCTGCAGATACCATAGATATGAAGAACGCTCTTCATGCCAACGAGCGGCTTGCCGTCCAATGTCCGGCCGTCGAGCGCTTCAATGATCTCGGAGAAGGACCATTTCTGTTCCAACCGCTTTCGCTCGGCCTTGTTTCCTTTGGCGTTGAGATCGAAAAGACGCTCGTCCCTTAAGGCTTCAAATATGGAATTCGGGACATCGTCTTCCTCTTTCAGGTGAACCGAAAACTCAGCTTTTCTCGCTCTTCGTCTATCGTTTATCGAGCCTAGCTTGTTCCAGAATTCGTCTATCAATTCCGCCTTATCTTCGTCCTCGGCAAAACATATAAATAATATCTTTGCAGCGGTCTCGTAGAATGATCGCAATATGATCTCGGCATCCCAGGAATACCCCCAGCTTACGAGAAAGCTAACCCCTTGGTTTCTGGCAGATAGGTACCAAAACAGCTGTTTTAATGTCGGGGTAACGTCGGGTGTGGTCTCTCCGTATCTTTCGAAGAGCCCTGCAATTTCGTCTCTGATAACAGCGTGGGCCTGTAAGCTGGCATCCTGTAACAGCCCCAACGGCGATTCGTTGGACATTTCTGAAATCCCTGAAAGCAAAAATAACCAATTCGGCTAAAGGCGACTGCAGACAGTAAATCGTTCGATTGCAGAAAGCTATAAGTCGACAACCCCGACCTGCCGAAATCCATGCGCTATGCCCAATATAAGGCTGCACCAAAACATATTATTTTCATTAAGAGAAATGGCGCACCCGAAGAGATTCGAACTCCTGACCCCCAGATTCGTAGTCTGGGACTTCGCAGGCTGACGCCTCTTTATTCGCCATCGCTCATGTCGTCAATCGAGCAAAGCTCTATTCCTACTCGTCTATCGCTCAAGCCTAAAGGCTTTCTCCTGCTCTTTCGAATCTCAGCATAAAACCGGGTGTAATGATTATTAATTTGGTATGAAGCGATAATATTAAGAATTGATAGAGATTATCCCTACCGATTGCATCACAACAAAAAATCACCAAAAACAGCGACACGCGAACAGAATTTTATTTAATCTATTGATATTACTCTTAATATTATTTCCATCAACCCCACACCTAGAGAGCAGGAGATTACGTCCGACACGACTCAAATCCATATTTTTATTTAAATATTTCATCATAACTTTATATATATACTTTCATTTACTTCAAATATAAATTATACTCCCCACTCCCGCGCGGACGATCAGGGCAGAAAGAGACGCGTTGACGAACGGGGTACAGAGACGCTATTTCGTCATTACAAATCCCGATGTCATTCCATCGTCATTACAAAAATCGCTCCAAAAACGAGAACGCACAAATGCAGGCGAAGCTATCACTCTCCTCCCTCCCATCGGTCTTGAAGCGGGTCCAAGAAGGAAAACCGACCTATGTATGGGATACTGAACTGGCAGGGTTTGGACTGTACGTCTCAGCCAAGGGCGATGTCTCATATCTCGTTCAGCGCTGGTTAGGAGGCAGAGAAGGGGGAGCCAAGCGATACGTCATCGGCAAGCAGAGAGACGGCATGGATATCCAAGATGCAAAGCGTATCGCCACGACGACAATCGCAGACCTTTTGAACGGCAGAGAACCCGAACCACTCAAGGCAAAGAATGCTGTAAGGTCTGTCATTCAACGACAAAGGCAGGACAAGGACGCCATCCTCACGAGAGATGCACTGACTCAGTACCTTGCTCGTCATCCCTCCACCGGCAGATACAGGAAAGAAATGGAGGCGACATTAGACAGGGGCTTGAAGCCCTTCCTATCATCCCGCCTGAAATCGATATCTAAGACCGACCTATCAGGGGTAATCGAAGGGTACAGTGAGAAACCTGCCGCCAAGAGGACACTATTCGCCGCCCTCCGTCCGTTCTTCAATGACTGCGTAGCCAGAGAGATAATTCCTGCCTCACCCCTTTCTACGATCAAGACCCCAAGACCGGTCGATTCCAGAGACAGAACCCTTACGAGAAGTGAAATCAGGGTATTTTGGATGGCTACCTATCATCCCTCTATCCCTCCTGTCTGGGGTTCATTTTACCGTCTCCTGCTACTGACAGGTCAAAGACGTGAAGAGGTCGCTGGGATGAGGTTCGAGGAAATCGATTTCGAGGGAATGACTTGGACGATACCGAAAGAGAGGGCGAAGAATAAGAAGGCCCATATCGTGCACATCACCCCATTGATGCTTGAGGAAATAAACTCCTGTCCTAGAGCCAACATCAGGACCGGCTATGTATTTCCCGCCGCGAGGATCAGAAAGAAATTGGTCGTCGCAGACGAAGCACGAGAGGCACACATATCAGGCTATAGCAAAATGAAGACACGACTAGACGCCGTAATGAATCTCGTCGGTAGCAAGATTGACGAGGCGGTAGACACCCATGGAAAAATCAAGCCTTTCCGACTCCATGACCTGAGAAGAACCGTAGCCTCTGGAATGGCAGAAGACGGACACTCCCCTGATGTGATCGATAGGCTCCTCAATCATGTCTCCGGGTCTCAGTCTGGTGTGAAGGGCGTTTATCAGCGGTATCAATTCCTCAAGGAACGAGAAGAGGCCACGAAGGGCTGGTCAGAAAGGGTTTCGAGCATGACGAAAGACCTTGCTGAGAAAAATAATCCTGATTTTTGGGAAATCCTGCCAGTCTTACAGCTCAATTAAACAATAGTTTAGATTTTTATTCACAAATGTATTGACTTTTATGTTAAAGTATGGTATAATGACTTGTAGGGTAGTGAGTTGATAAGACGCTTTCACCCTACTACCTTTCTATTCACATTTCGCTTGACTTTTAGTGAAGAATGTGGTAAAGGTATATTGTAGGGTATAGATTAAATTCTCACCTACCACAGCCGTCGATGGCAACTATCCAATCGGACATGCTTTATTTGACTCATAGCGAGTCATGCAGCGGCTTTCTATAGCTTTGGCTATCTCTCTATCAAAATCACCCTAATCGCTCTGAGCGGCTCTCTCTGGCCGTTTCTGGCATACTATCTCGCGAGCGGCTTTGCCGTGACCTCGTCCACTGACAGGACATTTCGAAAGGAACCAATGAAAGAATACTACCCTGAAACTGACGACGAAAAGAACGTCATTCGTACCGACTCCTTAAGACGTACAGTCCGCTACGTTTGCGGTGCAGTCGCAGAAATCGATCAGGCGGGACCCCGGAGCTGGTCGATCAAATTCAAGAACCACAAGCCGAAGAGCCGTATAATCACCGGAACCTTCCTGACTATGGATCAGGCAGAAGAGGCCCTTCATAGGTACGAACGAGAAGCGGGCCTAGAGGTGAAAGAATACTCAAGGAGACACCTCTCCCATGAGGAGTACTCCGTCCACAACCTTGAAGAATACGTTTCATATAAAGAAAAAATACAGCCCTACATTATCAATGCAAAAGCCAAAGCACTTGGCTGAATTCACTCATAATCAATTTCATAAATCAATTTTTATTTTTAATTTAATCTAGGATTTTTATAATGGCTATTACACTCCACCCTGACTGCTCCTTCTCCAAGTCCTTTGATGAACTCAACCCCGCTGAAAAGAAGTGGGCAGAACACGAGATTCAGAAGGTCGCATCGCAGCTTACTGGCAGCAAATGGTCCAACGACCATCTAGAATATTTGAAGTTCATCCTGTCCAAAGAACTCGAAGGCCGACCGGCTCCCACTCGCGTCAAACCACATGGCTTGGAGCGCAAGAAGACCCCGGAGCAGACCCTTTCCGACATCTTCAAGCAGATCAAGTGAGGGCGTATGAAAGCACGTCCTATCCGCTTGTCCTTCGATGACGGTAAGTCCCTCGTTCATGTGCCGTTGTCACGCAAGGGGGAACGAGAGGCAGTCATTGAGCAAGACGATTATCAACGGCTCATCTCTGCTGGCGTCAGTCCAAACTGGCATACTGTAGGGGGTTCTGTTACCGCGCGAACGCCGAAAGGTCAGCGACTACTGGGCAGAATCATCCTCGGGGCAGAAGAGGGCCAGACTGTCCGTTACCAAGACGGAAACCCGCTAAATCTCCGAAGGGATAACCTGTACCTTCGCTACGGCGGTTTCTCGATTAATTCGGACACTGCCTGACATTAAGATTTACCGGCTCGATAAACCACATTGAGCCATACGGGAGGGATGCAGCATGGTCTCCGCTGTGTCCCTTCTGGCGTTCATTTTAAATCCATTCAGGGCGTCGCCCAATCCATTTACATGCAACGGCATGAGCTAGGTTATTGATGCATAACACGACAGAGGCATTTCTTGAATTCCTTGATCCGACCGCCAAGGGCTTCACATTTCAGTACTACCCGGACTTAAAGAACCTGAATTCCAATGCAGGGATTCGCCACGGCAGGCTTACAGACGTAGAAAGCTTCCTATCATCCAAGAACCGTGGTCACTCCGCAATCGGTGTCTGCATTAATGAGACGGACGCCAAGGGTAGAACCGACGAGAACGTAACAAAGATTCGTGCCGTCTGGCATGATGACGACCATGGTTACATCGCCAATGGCGGAGAGTTTCCACTTGAACCCTCCCTGACGGTGGAAACCTCACCCGAACGCTTTCACCATTATTGGATTGCTGATCCTGATTCATCCGGTCTTTCGTTCGATGAGTTTGATGCGATTATGGGGATTATGGTCGATGAGTACAATTCTGACCCTGCGGCGAAATCCCGATGCCAGGCCCTCCGGCTGGTAGGTTCGAAGAATTGGAAATCATATCCCGATTCATTCACCGTCAGGATCGTAGGCGGGTCAGGCAAACGGTACTCCGGTAAGGATGTCCTTGATGCCTTTGGCTTGGCTGATGCAATCGAGACCGTTGAAGACGAAGAATCTGTTGCCAAAGAAGAAATAGAATCTCATCAGCACGGGCCGGATATTGAACGCTTGAAGTCGGCCTTGGAGTACTTGTCGTCTGACGAGTATGCAGATTGGTTCAAATACGGCGCTGCTATTTTTGACGAATTTGAAGGCTCGAAGGAAGGATTTGAAATCTGGGATGAGTGGTCAAAGCGGACCGAAAGCGAAAACTATTCCTCTCCAGACAATCGACGGCACTGGGTTCGGGAATTTCCAAAACGGACCGGAAGAGCTTCGAGGGTCAGCATCGCAACAATCTTTCACGACGCGATTGCAAACGGCTGGAAGGACAGTCCGGCTTTGCCTTTCTTTGAGATGCCAGAAGGTCAAGATGTCAGCCCGTTTAAAGGGACGAAATTCGATGATGACGAGTTTGCAGATTCGGTAATTGACGCTGTCGGTGAGAAGTTCTCAGGGTGGGACCACCGCCCTACGAGCGACGATTGGGAAGGTCTTTCCGATATCACCAAGGCTTATCATCGGATGGCAGGGAATGCACTCGGGCCGGCTTACTTCCTATCATCATTGCCACCGGGGATGGGAAAAACGACCGTAATCACCGAAAGCACTCGGGCCTTATTGTCGTGGCCAGACTATCAGACGGCAAGTGTAATCTACTTCATGTCCCGAATTGAGGAGATCAATACACTCGTAGCTCATATGGGCCTGTCGGACGACGATTTCGGGGTCTTCGTATCGGACTCTCGCAAGTCAGACGTGAAGTCTATCGGCAATCCAAACATCGGGAATGCCCGCGTTCTCTTCACGACACAGCAGATGCTGGAACGGCGCTCAATCGGGAAAAGCTTCGGGGAGATTGAGGAGTTCTTCTACAAAGGAAATCCCCGGAACATCCGCATCTGGGATGAGACCATTGCACCGACGAAAAGCATCACCCTGACGAATTTCGGGATCGGTCGATTGCTTGAGGGCCTACGGGCATCGGGGCATTGGAAAATGGCGTCAGAGCTTTTCGACTGGGCATACCAGCTAAAGGGGAGCAAATCGGGCGACATCGTAGAAGTCCCTGATGTGTCTGTGTCCATAGCGTCAATCGCTGACTTCCGAGACATGTTTGCCGACACAAAGGACAAGGACAGAGCAGAGGCGCTTTTCACAATGGCGGGACGTTCTGTCCGGGTACGAAAGGATAATCTCGATGGTACGACAGCGCTAGAATATCAGGACATCCTTCCCGAAGACCTAGGGCCGATGTTGATCCTTGATGCGAGTGGCGGGCTACGGAAGACCTATTCGTTCTGGGAGGGTCATAGAGGTGGCCTGCATCGTCTCAAGTCTCCTGCAAAGCGCTATGGCAATCTGACGATACACCACATGGACAGAGGGTCAGGGAAAACGCTCTACAAAAAGGACGCGAGCAAGGTCAGAGAGATCGCCGAAGCCGTCACAATGACGATCAACGCTGACTTGCCATCTGACGATCCTGTCCTGATTATTCACCCACTTAAGGAAAACAAAAACAGCCCTGACGTCCAACGGCTAATAATGGAACGATTGAATCCGAACAGAAAGGGAGAGGTGCATTTTCTAAACTGGGGCAGACATACAGCGACAAACGAGTTTGCCCATGTGAAACATGTATTCCTGATTAGCATCCTGCAATATAACGAGGCTCAATATGAGGCTATTGGAAGGGGTGCCAAGAAGTCGAGCTTTGATGAACCTTTTCTTGATGCCGATTATGAAAGCGTCCGGTTCGGGGAGATAGCTCATAACATCCTACAGGCCGCATGTCGGGGCACGGTCAGACGGTCTTTCGAGGGTGACTGCCCTCCGGGTTGTAACCTCTACGTTATCTTTCCGACGAACAAGAAAGGCTTCTCCAGAGAGGGATTGTCCCGGATATTTCCGGGTGCGACGATAAAGGACTGGGCATCGTCTAAGAACGAGGAAGCGAAGCTGACCGGCAATGCTCTTAAAGTTTATGATGCCGTGATGCAGACGGCTACAGGGGCAGAAAGCATAGCAGTATCGGAGGTCATGGACGTATCCGGTATCCGAGATAAAACGAACTTCTCCAAGATCGTGCAACGCCCTGACATACAGGAAGCATTGAGGATGAAGGGTATCGAATATCAGAAGGGTATCGGACGGTCTGTCCCGATGTTTAGGAATAAACGGTATCTGCCATTCATAGCCCAGACAGCTAAACAAAAATTACCCTTCTAATCTTAGCTAGTCAGGCGGGGGGCGTAGAGTTAGTACAAAGGAAAAATGAGTAAAGGAATTTAGCTAGTCAAACGTCCATATAGAAGAAACCCCTTATGGAGACATTACTAGCCAAAAGTTCTGATTATGGGAAACCAAGTGTAGACCTACGGATGCCATAGTTACCATTACTTTTCTCTTGAGCTAGCTTGACGCCCCGCCCCGTCGTTCACGATCTGGCCATGACAGACATCGCGGCAGCCCCGATTGCGGATACGAAGCTAATCATTATCCCCCAGTTTTGATCGATGTAGCCTTCTCTCAAACAGAAGGTCAGAATGAAATATACGACCGCAACCAGACCCCATCCGTAGCTGGCCCGTGCGTTTGCTTTTCGCCGATGGAGAGATTCGAGCTTGTGTCCCTCTGCACGTTCTCTTTCTAAGTCCTGATACTCATGCAATCGCGCCCTAAGATATTCTGTATCGTCCATCACCGGCATCGGTCAGTCCTCTTTGTCTGCATCAATGACTTTGTATGTCGCACCAGAAGTATCCTTTTGCGTGATCTCATCGATCAGGTACTTTGCAAACATCGCCCCTCCCCCCAGAACCATCCATAGTGGAACCCCTACAGCTCCTCCGAGAGCCGCAATTCCTGCGTTGGCACCACCAAATACGGTAATCCCTACAGCGGCCGCACCCATTCCTACTCGCTGTGCAGCAGAGCGGTTATCCCAACCATATTTCTTTGATTGCTTGGCTATTATCTTTAGGGCCGGTAACACGACCTTGCTTTTCGCCGTCAAGGTTAGGGCCTTCTTCGCCTTCATAGGAGCCGAGATTGATTCCCCTCTTATCTCTAAGAGCTTTGCTGCCCATTCCCTTATCTCATCCCCTTCGGATTGACTGACCTGCTTTGCAATCGTCACGGCCAACTGACGTTGTTTATCATTCTCAGTCACTTCAGTTCCTTCTCTGCCGTCGTCAGGAAGACAAGTGTGGAGGCCGTCATATGGAGCATGTAAGCCGTGAGGTAGTCGGGAACTTCTTGGGGAACCGCACCTTGCCCATGACCGCTCAATTTGTTCCGTCCAGTCGGAATGCTACTTTCGAGAAGGCTTCTCAGCGAGGTCATCTGTTGCTGCCAGAATGGGGGAATAAGACCGTTGGACAGGCATACGTCAATCAATGCCTTTGCCGTGTCAGTCGTCTTGTACGTCCACCCCCTCTTGTCGCAGACGGCCTTCATGGTTGATTCAAATGCCTTTAGGCACTCGTTCAAGGCTTCTTTGTTGTTACCGTGCCTGTAGTGCTCGTAGGCTGACAAAAATTCCTCGTGGGGGCCTGCATAGTCCTTTGTGTTCAGGAGCCGGATGGCTGGTTTCACAGCCTCTGTATGGATGAGTTCAGAGTCTACCCGAATGATTTCCCCGTCTATGAATTGGTAGCCGACTCCGCTCTCTTTAAATCGGGTATTCAAATCCTGAATCACTTCGTCCGCGTTTTCGTTGTAAGCCCCATAGTAACAATAATCGATCGTACGCGTGAGCTTATCAATTACCCGCATAGACAATTCTACAACATCAAGGCAGCGATCAATGTCTGTTTCATTTGCAAGAAAATGTAATAACTCGAAATCAGGAGCGTACTCTTGATATCCAGTGGCAACCAGACTGTGCACACCGTATTCGGCCCGAAGGGTATCAACAATAAACTTGAATGTGCTGCGAACTCTGCCCGCACTAAGGCTATCAGAAGGATTCAAACCTTGCTTTATAAGATAACCAATTTGGACACGTAGGGAATTGGACAACTGGTCATACGTGTAGACGTCAGGCACTTCGCCCCTAATTCGCTTCTGACGCTTCGAATAAAGATCAAATACTGCCATATCATCCACCGACATAGAATCGCAGAGGATATATTAGCTCACTGAAATCCAAGCGTAAGACGGCATCTCTACCATTCCCCCGAAAATCGGGAATTTTTCTGAGAAAATCTTTAGGTACAATACACTACTGCACTAGGCACCCCATTTCCCCCTCCTACCGGGTGCCCTAGGGGCAAGACCAAGAGCCGAAGAAATCTATCGTCCATAGGGAACCGGAGGTTCTTAACGGACCCTTGGTCCTTGAGGGCTTCGCCCGAAAGCTTAGCTCGACCATTGGGGCGGCTTAGAGGATTTGGCAGTGCTAAAGGGATTGTCATTACAGGGTCATTACATTTCCTGCCCACCATAACGAACAGAAACAGCCCCAAGAGACTAACGTATTGTTATAGAAAGGAGAAATGGCGCACCCGAAGAGATTCGAACTCCTGACCCCCAGATTCGTAGTCTGGTGCTCTATCCAGCTGAGCTACGGGTGCGTGCCGTTCCGGTCGTTTCCGGTGGCGTGGCGATCCTCTAAAACGTCCTCATTCCGAATGCAAGCGATTTCGTTTGGAAATTGTCATTTTTCCGCAGCAATTCCTGTATCCTGTTGATTATATTGAAAATTCCATGCGCCTCATTTTCCACGGGCCTGAGACCATGTCCATTCCGGCGGAGATAATGATTTCACGGGCCTGCTGCGGTGCGGGTTTTTCAGGCGGTTCTGGCGGCCTGCACGGAGGCGGCGCGGTCGGCGATTTCAATGCGGAACTGCGTGCCGGGACCGGGCTTTTCGACGAGCGCGATGGTGCCGCCATGGGCGAGCACGAGTTCGCGGGCAATGACCAGCCCGAGGCCCGTGCCGCCGGAGCGGGCCGAACCCCGGAAAGCGGAAAACAGGTTCTCCTTGGCCTTGCGCGGCATTCCCGGCCCATTGTCGTCGATGACGATGCTGACGACGCTGCCGGCTCTCTGGGCCAGGATGGAAAGGTGCCTCGGCGCGGCATTTGTGGCATCGGACTGCAGAGCCTGGACGGCATTGCGACAGAGATTATGGATGACCCGGAAAAGCTGTTCGGAATCCGCATCGATCGTGAGATCCGGGGGGACGCTGTCGTGAAACTCGATACCGCTGTCGGGATCGAGCGCCAGAATGTCGCGTACGTCCCGCACCAGAAGGCTCAACTGCACCATCTTGCGTTTCGGCGCGCCTTCGGTCGCCTGGCCATAGGCTAGAACCTCGCCCGTATAGGCCACGGCGCGGTCGATGGTGCGTAGCAGTTTCGGCGCGAAGCTCCTGACCATCGGGTCCTTGGCATCCACAAGCCGGTCGGACATCAGCTGCGCGGAGGAGAGGATGTTGCGCATGTCATGGTTGATCTTCGACACCGCAAGGCCGAGATCCACAAGGTTCTTCTGCTGGCGCAGGGTTTTCTGCAGTTCGGTCTGCATATCCGCAAGATGGCGGCCCGCAACCGACAGTTCGTCCGTCCCCTCCTCGGGCACGAAAATCCGCTCGGGATTGCCTGGATCCTCGGAGAAATTCTGCATGCCGAGCGTCAGCCGGCGTATCGGCCGGATCATGATGCGGTTGATGGAGATGAATATCAGGCCGGCCGTGATCAGCGACAGGACGATGGAAATCAGGAAAACGTTGCGGGCATAGGCAAGCATCGCCGCCCGCAGCTTGTTTTCGCCCAGCACCAGTTCGATGATGGTATCGCTGTCGCCCACCACATCGAAGACGCGGATGACGCGGTTGCCGCCGAACAGCAGGGTGGAGAAGGCATCCCGCACCGCCGCCACCTGCGAAACATCGGAAAGATCATATTGCTCGTCGACACCGGGCGGTGTTTCCGCCACTGCGAGCAGGCGCGAGGTGCCGTCCTTTCGCAGCGCGATAAGCTTTGCCCCGGTTGCCATCAGCGTGTCGTTCTGCACGCTTCGCGGCAGTTCGGCCTGCAGGCCATCAATCACCGCGCCGGCGGCGGCGGCCGTATTCAGACGGTCCTGCAGCCAGGAAAGACGCATATTGGCGACGGAAGGCACGAAGATCAGCACTTCGGCGATCATCACGAAAATGACCGTGAGCAGCAGCAGCCGTCCGGAAAGACCGGCGGTCAATCCCGGCATGCAGTGCACCGGATCGTCTTGCGTGCGGTCCAAGCTGTCTACGCCTTTAGAAAACACCGGGCCATGATCCTGTATGCGCGCCGCTGCTTGCGTGGAACGGCTCGGTTTATATGCAGCGACGATAATAGGACCTAATGGATATTTTTCCAATGCGCTGCAAAACAAACGTTTTCATTGCCGGAAAACAAACGCCGCCCGAAAAGGGCGGCGTTCGCAACGTAAGCCTGTTTGAAGCGGAACTGCAGGTCGCCTAGAATTCCTGCCAGTCGCCATGCGCCGGTGCTGCAGCGGGCTGGGCATTGAGCGCACGACTGACGCTGTTCATCAATTTGCGGGCCGGGGACGCCACCGCAGCCGTCCTGCCGGAGACCGCAACCGGTCCGGCGGATGCCGTTACCGGTCTTGCGGGCTGCTCGAAACGGTGGCTGCGCTGCGCATTTTCGGCACCGACATTGAAACGGGTCACCAGCGTCACGAGATGATCCGCCTCGCTGCTCAGCTTGTGGGTTGCGGCCGAGGTCTCCTCCACCATGGCAGCATTGCGCTGCGTCACCTGATCCATCTGGTTGATGGCGGTATTCACCTCGTGCAGACCGGTGGACTGCTCCCTGGCCGCCGTGGCGATCGAATGGATGTGCTCATTGATCGCCAGAACGCGGGTCTCGATCTCGCTCAGTGCGCTGCCGGTTTTCTGCACCAGCGACACGCCGCGTCCGACCTCCTGGCCGGATTTGGTGATCAGCGCCTTGATGTCCTTCGCAGCCGTTGCGGAACGCTGCGCCAGTTCCCGCACTTCCTGCGCGACGACGGCGAAACCCTTGCCGGCCTCGCCGGCACGTGCCGCTTCCACGCCTGCGTTCAGCGCGAGAAGGTTGGTCTGGAAGGCGATCTCGTCAATGACGTTGATGATCTGGCTGATTTCACGCGAGGCATGCTCGATGCGATCCATGGCGGAGACGGCATCGCGCACGACACTGGCGGATTCTTCCGTCTTCTGCTTGGTTTCGGCAACCATGGCGCTGGCTTCCTGCGCACGGTCGGTGGAATTGCGGACGACGGCGGTGATTTCGTCCAGTGCGGCGGAGGTTTCCTCCAGCGCCGCAGCCTGCTGTTCCGTCCGCTTCGACAGGTCGTCGGCCGCCGAGCGCAGTTCGCTTGCGTTGCCGCTGATGCCTTCCGTGCTGCCGCGCACCTCCCTCATTGTCTCGCGCAGCTTGGTCAGCGTCTGGTTGACGTTCTCCTGGAGTTCGCCGAACACGCCGCGGAACTCGCCGTCCATCCTCTCCGTCAGATCACCCCGCGCCAGACCTTCAATGACGCGGCTGGTCTCGGATACGCCGTTATGGACCCCCGTGAGGAGAGAATTGATCGTCGCGGCGAAACGATTGAGGTTTTCGTCGCCATAATCCTTGTTGATGCGGCGGCTGAAATCGCCCTGGGCCGCAGCGTCGACGACGACGGCCATGCCGGCCTGCAGGTCGTCGCTCTTGGCGCGCATGGCGGTCTCCTGCGCATTCATGCGGCGCACCTCGCGGCCGTTGTTCTTGAAGACCTCGACGGCGGCAGCCATTTCGCCGATCTCGTCGTTGCGGCCGAGATAGGGGACTTCCGCGTCCAGATTTCCATCGGCCACCGCATTCATCACCTGCGAAACCCGGCGGATGGGCGCGCTGAGCTGCCGCGTTCCGATGTAGAGACCGAAGGCGGCTCCCGCGCCGACACCTGCAACCGTCACCGCGACGATCGCCCAGAATATGGCGGTGCTGAAAGAATCCATTCCTGCCTTTACGACTTCCAGTTCGGCAATGTCGTTTTTCACGACACCATCGATCTCCGCCTGATAGGCCTTGCGGTTGGCGCGGTTCGCCTCATTGTTGCCCTGCTGGGCGGCTGCCTGCGGCCCGCTCTCCTTCGCCAGCCGGACAGTCTCCAGACGGAAGGTCCGGAACTCCTTGGACCGGCCGACAAGCTTGTCGAAACTCGCCCGCTGTTCCGCCGGCACGAGCGGAGCCCAGCTGGCAATCAGCTTTTCCATGGCATCGAGGTTTTTGACCATGCCGTCGGCAAAGGGGGTGGCTGCGGCCACATCGGCTGCCGCATAGACACCACGCGCCTCCATGACGACCGCCGTCACCAGACGGTTAAGCGCCTCGCCCTTGTAGGCCCTTTCGGCAGCTTCCTCGAAATGATGCGACCGGACCCGGAATTCGTTGATCGCATAGATGGACAGCCCGCCGATGGTGCAGGCAACAAGGCTCATAAGCCCGACAAGTAGATTGATACGACCGCGAATTCTCAATTTCGTTCCCCCAACAAAAACCAGCCGCGCAATGAAAATGGGAAGCTGGCATAACTTTTCGCGTCACAAGATTTATCAATGCGGCGTTAAGAAAGAATTTCGGATTTTATCGATTGCGCGTCGGAATCAGCCTCTATCGGCAGTCGGCGAAGGAGATTGCGGTGCGTTTTCCGCAAAAGGTGAACCGCGAAAACCCCTTCGGCAATTGACTTTGCTCGGCCTATGCCCTTATAAGCCGCGCACGCTCGGCCATTGAAAGCTCGCCCAGGCGGGGTTAGCCGTGCAAAAAACGAAACGCTCTTGCAAATAATTGCAAATTCAAGAAGGGCCGCACACCGCGGTATTAAATAAATGTCGAAGCGTACTTACCAACCGTCCAAGCTTGTTCGCAAGCGTCGTCATGGTTTCCGTGCCCGCATGGCTACCGCCGGCGGTCGCAAGGTTCTCGCAGCCCGCCGTGCGCGCGGCCGCGCACGTCTGTCGGCTTAATTGCCGAGCCTGTGGCCCGATGAAAGTCGTGGGCACATGAGCAAGACTGAAAAACACCCCGGCCGGCTTAAAAACCGGTCGGAGTTTCTTGCCGTTCAGGCGGGGGAAAAACGGCGGGGAAGCACCTTTCTTCTGGAAGTGCTTGACCGGAAAGCCCCGGAAACCGAGCCTCGCGTCGGTTTTACCGTAACAAAAAGACAAGGCAACGCGGTCGAGCGAAATCGCATGCGCCGCCGTCTCAGGGAAGCCGTCAGGCTTTCTGCCGGGGTCGCAATGAAGCCCGGTCATGACTATGTGATTGTCGCCCGCAGGGATGTGCTCGATACAGCCTTCCCGAAACTTCAGTCTCTCCTTGCCGAGCGCATTGAAGGAACGGCGAAACCGAAACGGTCCCAGGAGACCCGCTCCAGGAAAGAATGATGGAAAAGAACCGCAATTACTTCATCGCGATAGCCCTTTCGGTTGTCATCGTCCTCGCCTGGCAATTCCTTTACATGAATCCGCGTATCGAGCAGCAGCGCCGCGCCGAAGAGGCCCGCCAGGCGCAGCAGCAGCAGACGACGCAGCAACAGCAGCCGGCACCGGGTGCCGCGCCTGGTGCAGCCGTCGAAGGCACACCGCCCGCCTCTTCGCCGCAAACCGCCGCAACGGCGACCCGTGAAGAGTCGATTGCAAGAACCCAGCGTGTGGCCATCGACACCAACGCCATCGCCGGTTCGATCAATCTCGCCGGCGCCCGTTTCGATGACATCCGGCTCAAGGATTACCATGAGACCGTCGATGACTCGAGCCCGATCATCACGCTGTTCTCGCCCTCCGACACCAAGGACGGCTACTTCACCGAACTCGGTTTTGTTGCTGCACAGGAAGTCGGCGGCGTTCCCGGTCCGACCACCGTCTGGACGCTGGCAAGCGGCGAGAAGCTGACGGAAACCACCCCGGTCACCCTCACCTACACCAATTCCAAGGGCGTGATTTTCTCCCGCACGATTTCGATCGACGAGCATTACATGATCTCGGTCGCCGACAAGGTCGAGAACCCGGGACAGGCTGCGGTCTCCTTCGCCACCTATGGCCGCGTGACGCGCAACAACAAGCCGGCGATCCCGCCCGTCTTCGTCATCCATGAAGGCTTTCTCGGCGTTTCGGGCAAAGACGGCAGCCTGACGGAAGAAAAATACAAGGATGTTGAAGAAGCACCGGTAACTATTGCCAAGGCAACCGGCGGCTGGCTCGGCATTACCGACAAATATTGGGCTGCTGCCATCGTTCCGCCGCAGACAACACCGTTCGAAACCCGCTTTTCGCATATCACCGGCAATCAGCCGAGCTATCAGGCGGATTTCAAGAGCGACACGATGACGGTCGAACCCGGCCAGTCCATCGAGCTGAAGAGCCTTGTCTTCGCCGGCGCCAAGGAAGTGCCGCTGGTCGACCGCTATGAAAAAGAATATTCCATCCCGAAGTTCGACCTTCTGATCGACTGGGGCTGGTTCTACTTCATCACCAAGCCGATGTTCAAAATGATGGATTTCTTCTTCCGTTATTTTGGCAATTTCGGCGTGGCCATCCTGCTCACCACCATCGTCGTCAAGGCGCTCTTCTTCCCGCTCGCCAGCAAGCAATATGCTTCCATGGCGAACATGAAGCGCGTGCAGCCGAAGATGGAGGAGCTGAAGGCCAAGCATGGCGATGACCGCATGGCCATGCAGCAGGCGATGATGCAGCTCTACAAGGAAGAGAAGATCAATCCGGTTGCCGGCTGCTGGCCGATGCTTCTGCAGATTCCGGTCTTCTTCGCGCTCTACAAGGTCATCTACGTCACCATCGAAATGCGGCATGCACCGTTCTTCGGCTGGATTCACGACCTTTCCGCGCCCGATCCGACATCGCTCTTCAACCTGTTCGGCCTTCTGCCTTACGACGTGCCGCATTTCCTGATGATCGGCGTCTGGCCGCTGGTCATGGGCATCACCATGTTCCTGCAGATGCGCATGAACCCGACGCCGCCCGATCCGACGCAGGCAATGATCTTCAACTGGATGCCGCTGATCTTCACCTTCATGCTGGCCTCCTTCCCGGCCGGTCTGGTCATCTACTGGGCATGGAACAATACGCTCTCCATCACCCAGCAGGCCGTCATCATGAAGCGTCAGGGCGCCAAGATCGAGCTGTTCGATAATATCAAGGGGCTGTTCAAGCGAAAGCCGGTGCAATCGAAATGAGTGAAACAGGCACGGCAACCGAAAAGCCCCTGTTCGGGCGACCCTGGATTTTCATTCGCGGCGTTCCCGCAATGAAATTCCTGCCGCCCGAAGGCCCGCCGGAGATTGCCTTCGCCGGTCGTTCGAATGTCGGCAAGTCCTCGCTCATCAATGCGCTGGTGGGCCACAAGGGGCTTGCCCGCACGTCCAACACACCCGGACGCACGCAGGAACTCAACTATTTCGTTCCGGATGGTTATTCCGGCGAAGCGGGCGACCTGCCGCCGATGGCGCTGGTCGATATGCCCGGTTACGGCTACGCGCAGGCCCCCAAGGATCACGTCGACGCCTGGACGAAGCTCGTCTTCGATTATCTGCGCGGCCGTGCGACACTGAAGCGCGTTTACGTGCTGATCGATTCCCGCCATGGCGTGAAAAAGAATGACGAGGAGGTTCTGACCCTGCTCGACAAGGCAGCCGTGTCCTACCAGATCGTGCTGACGAAGACGGACAAGATCAAGGATGTCGGCGTTCCGCGGCTGATCGGCGAAACGCTGGAAAAAATCCGCAAGCGCCCTGCCGCCTATCCGGAAGTTCTCGCCACGTCCTCGGAAAAATCGTTCGGGCTGGATAGCCTGCGGGCCGAGATCGTCAGAACGATCTCCCTTTGAGAGGCGCGCCCCTCAGGCGATAGTGAAAAGCAGAACGGCGGTCCACAGCATCGCCGTCAATGCCAGAAGACGCCAGAAGCGCACCGAATGCCAGACCTCCGAAAGCATGGCTGCAAACATGCTGCCACCGCGCAGCGGCTGGCTCCTGAATGGCAGGCCGGAGCGGCTTGGATCCCGTTCCAGCAGCGCGGCGACGGTCGCATTTTCGCGGTATTCGGTTTCCGCCAGATTGTCCCGCCAGCGCCTGACCATGGCCGCGAACTGGCGGTCGCGTTTGATGCGTTTGGCAAGCTCCGCCATGCTTTCCGGCGGCAAGGCACCCAGCACATATTCGCCCGCAAGGACTTCGTCCCGCAAACCGCTTTGCTTGTCTCGATCGGGTGCCGTCATGTGGTCTCTCGCTCCTCAGTCGTTCAGGTCAGCATCGCTTGCGCGGCGCGCGACATCTCCTGTCGCCCTGAATTCACCCCTCCCCTTTCCCCTGCAAGGCTGGTCCCATTGGGCCTTTATGTCAATCGCATTACAGGGCCGGGAGCGCCAAAAAAAAGAAATTTGACTGCTGCCGACACAATAAGGCCGGGAGGTTATTTCATCCGTCAAAGACTTGCTTTAGAGCGGTGACAGGCTCTCAACAGCCGCAACCACAGACCGAGGTTTTTAGATGACGTCTTCCGAAAGCGAAACTCAGGCGCGGCTGCTCGCACAGGCTCTGCCTTTTATGCAGAAATACGAGAACAAGACCATCGTGGTGAAATATGGCGGTCACGCCATGGGGGATTCCACACTCGGCAAGGCTTTCGCGGAAGACATCGCGCTGTTGAAGCAATCAGGCATAAACCCGATCGTCGTGCATGGCGGCGGCCCGCAGATCGGCGCGATGCTGACCAAGATGGGCATCGAATCGAAATTCGAGGGCGGCCTGCGCGTCACCGACGCCAAGACCGTCGAGATCGTCGAAATGGTTCTGGCCGGCTCGATCAACAAGGAAATCGTCGCCCTCATCAACCAGACAGGCGAATGGGCCATCGGCCTGTGTGGCAAGGACGGCAACATGGTCTTCGCCGAAAAGGCGAAAAAGACCGTCATCGATCCTGACAGCAATATCGAACGCGTGCTCGATCTCGGCTTCGTCGGCGAAGTCACCGAAGTCGACCGCACCCTGCTCGACCTGCTTGCCAAATCGGAAATGATCCCGGTCATCGCCCCGGTCGCGCCTGGCCGCGATGGCGCCACCTACAATATCAACGCCGATACCTTCGCCGGCGCGATTGCGGGCGCGCTTCACGCCTCGCGTCTGCTGTTTCTCACCGACGTTCCCGGCGTTCTCGACAAGAACAAGGAACTCATCAAGGAACTCACCGTCTCGCAGGCGCGTGCGCTCATCAAGGACGGCACGATTTCCGGTGGCATGATCCCGAAGGTCGAGACCTGCATCGACGCCATCAAGGCCGGTGTTCAGGGCGTGGTGATCCTCAACGGCAAGACGCCCCATTCCGTCCTTCTGGAAATCTTCACGGAAGGCGCCGGCACGCTCATCGTGCCCTGATGTGCTTCGGGTGGCGGACGGCAAGCTTGTCCGCCACGTCTGGCTTTCAGCCGAATACCAGAAGCGACAGCACACCCACCACAATCAGCAGGCAACCGGAGAGTTCGAGCCGGTTGATCTTCTCCTTGAAGAAGAGCACGGTCGAGGCGAAGGCGAAGAGCATCTCCACCTGCGCCAGCGCCTTCACCACGGCGGCCTGCTGCAGGGTCATCGCCGTGAACCAGCCGAATGAGGCCGTGGCGCCCACGAAACCGACAGCAAGCGACGGTTTCCAAACCTTGGCGATACGCCGCAATTCTTCCCGCTCGCGCCAGATGATCCACAGGAACATCGACACCGTCTGCATGACGATCACGACGACGAGTGTGAAGCCCGCCTGCATCATCGCGTCCGGAACGGGAAGGCTCGGCGCAAGCGCGAGCGACGCCGATCGGTAGGCAACCGACGACAGGCCGAAGAAAGCGCCTGAGGCGAGGCCGATGCCCGCCGTCCGGCTGAAGATCGACGTCAGGAAGGAAGCGGGCGTCACTTCCGTGCGTGCCACCGAAATCAGCATGACACCGGCGACCGATATGGCAATGGCCGCCAATGTGCCGCCATTGACGCTTTCACCGATGAAGATAAGCGCGAACAGTGCCGCCTGCGCCGGTTCTGTGCGGGAATAGGCCGTTCCCACTGCAAAGTTGCGGAAGGAGAACAGGTGCACCAGCAGGAACGTGGCGGCAATCTGCGCCATGGCCCCGACCGTCGCCCACAAAGCGAAGGACATGTTGGGCACCGGCAGCGGGCGACCGAGCCCGAAATGCAGAAAAGCGAGATAGGCGAGAGCGAAGGGCATGCCGAACACGAAGCGCACAAAGGTCGCGCCCGTGGTGCCCATCATGCCCTTGAGGTGCTTTTGCAGGGTCGAGCGCAGGTTCTGCAAGAACGCGCTTGCGAAAGTAATGCCTATCCAGAGTTCCATGGCTTTGGCGGTATCATGCGCCGGAGGCCGCAGCCAAGCCCGATTTTCTAACCAATCGTCGTCTTTTCGATTTTCTTCGGCATTCGAAACGGGCATAAAGCAGCCCATGGACACAAAGCCGAAAAACCTGCCCGAAGCCGCCGATTTCGACCATGTGAGCGAATGGGTCTTCGATCTCGACAACACGCTCTATCCGCATCACATCAATCTGTTTTCGCAGATCGATCGAAACATGACGGCCTATGTGGCGGAGCTTCTGAAGCTTGACCCCGAGGAAGCCCGCGCGCTGCAGAAACGGTATTATCACGACCACGGCACCACGCTGCAGGGCCTGATGATCCATTACGGCATCAGCCCGGACGAGTTTCTGGAACGCGCCCATGCCATCGACTATTCGGCACTGAAACCGCATCCGGAACTTGGCGAGGCAATCAAGGCTTTGCCCGGTCGCAAGTTCATCCTCACCAATGGCAGCGTGAAACACGCGCAGGCCGCCGCCGGCGCGCTCGGTGTTCTCGATCACTTCGAGGATATTTTCGATATCGTCGCCGCAGGCTATCTGCCTAAACCAGCTAGCGCGACCTATGAGAAATTCGCCGCACTTGCGAAACTCGACACGAAAAAAGCCGCCATGTTCGAGGATCTGCCGCGCAATCTTGCCGCCCCCAAGGCGCTGGGCATGAAGACCGTGTTGCTCGTGCCTTCAAATCTTGAGGGCGTCATCATGGAACGCTGGGAAATTCCGGCCGTGACGGATGAGCATATCGACTACATCACCGACGACCTGACCGGGTTCCTGACGAAAACCATCACCCGCTGAGCAGCGAACATTACCGAAGCTTCATCCACCTTACGGATGTTTAAGTGGTGAGGCTTGCTGGACGTCACTATCTTTTCTTCAGGGACACCAAAGAAAGGTAATGACGATGACCACACGCAAAATCGCCCTCTCTGCTCTTGGCGCAGCCCTTGTGCTCAGCACGGCCGCAACGGCCAGTTTCGCCGCGCCCGGCAAGGGCCACAAGGATCGCATGCCGATCCGTCCGGAAGCGGCTTTCGTTCACCTGCTGAAGGTGGCCGACGCCAACAAGGACGGCAAGATTTCGAAGGAGGAATTCGCCGCCCGTCAGGACGCGCTCTTCACAGAGATCGACAAGGACAAGGACGGCTCGATTACGCCGAAGGAAATCCGCGAATACCGCCAGGCGAAGATGGAAGCCTTCCGCGCCGCCCATCCGCGTCCGGAGCGGGAGGAAGCCAAGGCGGATGAAGGCAAGGGTCCCGAGGGCAAGCGCGCCGAGCGCGAACATGGCGGCCGTCAGGGCTGGGGCAAACATGGCGGCAAGGGTGGAGCCTACGCACTGTTCCGCATGGCCGATACCGACGAGAACGGTCAGGTCAGCAAGGCCGAATTCACCGCCGCCGGCGAAAAGATGTTCGAACGGCTGGACAGGAACAAGGACGGCGTCATCTCCATCGACGACATGCCGGACCGCCCGTTCCTTTGATCCACTAAGCATAAAGCCCGCTCAAAAGCGGGCTTTTTTATTCAATGCAGGCTGACGGTCTTGAGATCGTCTTCGGCAGCCTTGAAAAACGTGCTTGAACGGTTGTCCGTGAGGAGGATCGGCGTACCATCCGCACCGAACAGTGCCCAAAGATCCAATTGCGGATCGAGATCAGGCGCTTCCGGGAAACAGCGGCTGACGTCTTCCGCCCGGATCTTGCGGATATATCCCACTTCTCCTTCGCCGATATGGGCGAGCTGGGATTGGGTGAGACGCGCATGCGCTTCTTTCAAAAGCATATTTCAGCCTCCTTCTTCACGCCGAGCGATTCGTGTCGGATTCTGGCGTTCACGTTCTACTCTGAGACGGAAATATTAATTTTCTTCACCACGTTTGAAATTTCCGGCCGGACCAGATCGATGGAAAGAAGGCCGTTGCGCAGGCGCGCTTCCCTGACCTGCATGCCATCGGCAAGCACGAATACCCGCTGGAACTGGCGCGCTGCGATGCCGCGATAGAGAAAATCGCGCTTCTCCTGTTCCTGCTGTCGTCCCCGAATGACGAGCTGGTTATCGGCCGTCGTCACATCCAGATCGTCCTGCGAAAAACCTGCGACTGCGATGGTGATGCGCAGGCGTTCGGGCATATCTTCGCTGCCGGGCAGGCGCTCTATGTTGTAGGGAGGATAGCCGTCATTGGCCTTCGCCATGCGCTCCAGCGTTTTTTCCATGGCATCAAAACCCAGCAGAAGCGGGTGGGTGAATGGCGTCATGCGGCTCATGTCTCTTCTGTCCTTGCAACCAAGCGACGTTTCGCGGTCCCGCTTCCGGCAACCTTGCCGGTCAATCGCACCGGCCCCAGCAATATGGGAAGCCGAACCACGATGCGCAAGACGAAACGCGGGGCAAAGGCAAGCCGCAGGAATGAGACTTGACAAGTGAGCACCCGCCGCTCGAAAAAAGCGCTCATCTCAACGGCGGGCAAGACATGGCAGAACGCAGAAAAATCATCATCGACACCGATCCCGGCCAGGACGACGCAGCGGCAATCATGCTCGCTTTCGCAAGCCCGGAGGAAATCGACATTCTCGGATTGTGCGCCGTCGCCGGCAACGTTCCGCTGAAGCTGACGAGCCGCAACATCCGCATCATCTGCGAATTGTGCGGGCGCACCGATATTCCAGTCTATGAGGGCGCCGAGAAGCCGCTGGTGCGCAAGCCCATCACCGCCGAACATGTTCACGGCAGCACCGGCCTCGATGGCCCGGTTCTCGACGAACCGTCCATGGAGGCGCAAAAGCAGCACGCGGTCGATTTCATCATCGAAACACTGATGCGGGAACCCGCCGGCACCGTAACGCTCTGCACGCTCGGCGCGCTGACCAATGTGGCGCTGGCGCTCCTGAAGGCGCCTGAGATCGCCGACCGCGTCAAGGAACTGGTGATGATGGGCGGCGGCTTCTTCGAGGGCGGCAACATCACACCGGCGGCGGAATTCAACATCTATGTCGACCCGCAGGCCGCCGACATCGTCTTCCGATCCGGCATGCCTGTTGTCATGATGCCGCTCGACGTCACCCATCAGTTGCTGACGACCAAGGCCCGGGTCAGCCGCATTCGCGAGATCGGCACACGGCCGGCCATCGCCATGGCGGAAATGCTGGAATTCTTCGAACGCTTCGACATCGAGAAATACGGTTCGGATGGCGGCCCGCTGCACGATCCGACCGTCATTGCCTATCTCGTCAAACCCGAACTGTTTCAGGGTCGCGAGTGCAACGTCGAAATCGAGGTCCATTCAGAACTGACCATGGGCATGACCGTGGTGGACTGGTGGAATGTTACCGAACGGCCCGCCAATGCCCGCGTGATGCGCAATGTGGATGCCGACGGCTTCTTCGAGTTGCTGACGGAACGTTTCGCCCGTCTCTGACGGAAGCGGACAAAAAAAGGCCGCTGGCGATACCAGCGGCCCTTTTCATTTGAGGCGGAAATGGCGCGTCAGAACTCCGTCCAGTCATCCTGCGCCAGTGCGTTTGCGCCGCTGGTTCTCGGACGGGCGCGTTGCGCGGCCGGACGGCCCGATGCCTGCGCCGGAGCGGCGGGTGCACGCATCGCCGCGGCAGTGGCGCGCAATTGCTGGCTGGAATGGCCGCCGGAAACGGAGAAACCGGCAACGAGCGATTTCAGCGTTTCGGCCTCGCTGTTCAGCGTTACACTCGCCGCGGTAGTTTCTTCCACCATCGCCGCATTCTGCTGGGTAACCTGATCCATCTGGGTAACGGCGGAATTGATCTCCTTCAGACCCACTGCCTGTTCGCTGGCGGAGGCGGAGATCTGCCGTATCAGCTGGTTGATCTGCAGAACCTGATCGGCGATCTTTTTCATCGTCTCACCGGCCTTGCCGACCAGCTGGACGCCCTCGCCAACCTGGGTGGCCGAAGTGTTGATGAGACCCTTGATCTCCTTGGCGGCGGTGGCGGACCGTTGTGCCAGTTCGCGCACTTCCTGTGCGACGACGGCAAAGCCCTTGCCGGCATCACCCGCGCGGGCGGCTTCGACGCCCGCGTTCAGCGCCAGAAGGTTGGTCTGGAAGGCAATCTCGTCGATAACACCGATGATACGGGAAATTTCGGCCGAGGATTGCGCGATGCCTTCCATGGAATTCACGGCCTGCTGCACAACCTCGCCTGACTTGCCGGCGTCATCGCAGGCATGGCTGACGGCGCCGGCCGCCTGTGCAGCATTTTCCGCGCTGGAATTGACCTGTGCGGTCAGCTGATTGAGGGCGGCAGCGGTTTCTTCGAGGCTTGCGGCCTGCTGTTCCGTGCGGTGCGAAAGATCGCTGGCGGCGCGGGTGATCTCACCCGTACCGTTGCCGATGCTGACGACGGTTGCATTGACGGTGGAAACCGTTTCCTCGAGGCTCGCAAGCGCCGAGTTGAAATCCTCGCGCAGCTTCGCATATTCGCCCGGGAATTCGTCCTCGATGCGGTAGGTGAGATTGCCCTGCGAGAGCGCATTGAGGCCAGCACCCAGCACGCCGACAATGTGCTGTTGCATGCGGCTGTTCTCATTGCGCTCGAATTCGGATCGCTGGCGCTCCGTCTCCGCGTGACCGCGCTGGGCGTCGGCTTCAGCCTCCATCTCGCGAATGCCAGCAAGCTTCGCGCGGAAACCTTCAAGCGCGGTAGCGACGGCGCCCGTCTCGTCCCGGCGCTCCTGTCCGGAAACCGGCACATCGTAGCGCCCGTCGCTCAGCGTCCTGACATCGGAAACCAGCGAAGCAAGCGGATTACGGACGAAATAACGCACGGCGAAATAAAGCGCGGTGATGACGGCGGCGAGAATGACGATCGCGCCGATGATCATCATGTAGGTCTGCTCCTGAACCGGCGCGTTCAGGGCCTGATGCGGAATATCCACCAGCACCACCCAGGTCGCGTTGAGGCCGGGAACGGCGAAGGGATAGACGAGACGGTTATAGGGCGCGTCCGTATCAAGACCGAGATTTTCGATGAGGCCCTGCTTGCCTGACGTGATTGCCGCCTGAACGGTGCTTGCTCCGTCTCCGTCATAGGCCTTCATGTTCTGTTCGGGCGTCGGCGGCACCAGCCACTGGCCGCCCTGCGAAACGAGCGTCACGCGGCCGGTCTCGAAAGGATGCAGGGCCTGCAGCTTCTGCGACAGCGAGGCCAGCGAGATATCGACACCAGCCACACCGATCATCTTGCCGTCAGACATGACGGGATAGGCAAGCGACGTCATCGTCGTCGGCACTTCCGTGCCTTCGGCGAGATAGGGCTGCGTGATCGCGCCTTTACCGGATTTGGCGGCAAGCGCATACCATTCCGCCGCATAATCATTCTTGAACGTCGAGAACTGGATTTCGCCCTTCTGGGTTTTCGACCAGTAAGGAGCGAAGGCGCCGGTGGCATTGGTGCCGAGATCGAGCCTGTTGGCGATCTCCGTCGTCTGGCCGTCAAAAAGGCCGAGCTGCTCACAGAACCAGCTGCCAAAGGCAAAGGCGTTCTGCTCGACATTGGCCTTCAGGATGTTGACGATGCCGGGGCGATCCATTGATTTCGCCTGATGCGCACGGCCGATGACACCGGCCATGGAGCGTGCGGCGCTGCCGAGTTCACCCACATCAGCGGCGATGACGTTGGCGATGGCGCGCGCTTCGGTATTGGCCTGATCCATGGTCAGCGCGTGCACGCGCTCACTCGTCTGGGAAATGAGGAAGGAATTCGATGCAACGAGAACCGTGGTGATAGCGCAGCCGGTTACGAGGATCAGCTTGGTCGCAAGCGACTTCACTTGGAAATTGAACATTTTGGCCTCGATCAAATCGCCCGCCTGAAAAGGCTGACTTCAACGGATGATAAATCTCCGTCATGGAGGCCCGTCCCCTTGGGACAGTGCGCTGCAGCGCGACGGGGCAAAATTAGAAGAAGATTGCTAATTAAGCCCTAAAATTACTTCGTCGCGCCAAGCATAATCAGTGTTCGTAGTGGGCCGAGATGATTCTCCATGCATCGTCAGCCGTTTCAGCAAAATGCAGAAGATTCATATCTTCAGGTGCAATAGTGCCGAAGTCCGCCAGGAACTCGAAATTGATCACCGATCGCCAGAATTTCTCACCGAACAGGATGAGAGGAATTGGCTCCATGCGCTTCGTCTGGATCAGGGTCAACGCTTCAAACAATTCGTCCAGCGTGCCGAAGCCGCCGGGGAAGATCACCACGGCCTTCGCCCGCATCAGAAAATGCATCTTGCGAATGGCGAAATAGTGGAAGTTGAAGCTCAGCTCCGGTGTCACATAGGGGTTCGGCGCCTGCTCGTGCGGCAGGACGATATTGAGGCCGATGGACGGGCCACCCGCATCGGCCGCACCACGATTGCCCGCTTCCATGACGCCCGGACCGCCGCCGGTGACCACGACATATTCGAGGTGATCCGATTTTGCGGCATAGGCGGTGCAAAGACGGGCAAACTTGCGCGCCTCATCGTAATAGACGGAGGATTGTTCCAGATTGCGCTTTTGCGTCTCGTTGCGCGCCGCCCAGGCTTCGCCGCCGGGTTCGGGAATGCGCGCGCCGCCGAACATGACGACGGTGGATTTTATGCCGCGCTCGGTGAGCGCCATTTCCGTCTTCAGAAGCTCAAGCTGCAACCTGACGGGGCGCAATTCCTCGCGGCAGAGAAAATCCATGTCCACATAGGCGAGGCGATAGGACGGGGAGTCCGACTGCGGTGTTTTTTGAACGACCTCGGCCTGCTGCTTGTCCACAGCACTGCGCTTCAACGGGTCCCATACCCCGTCCTTGCGCCGCAACTTGCCGTTTTTCAGTCGTGTCATTTCCATGCCTTTCGTCTGACGCGCCAAATCACCCAAATCACATTGACGCCTTTCCAACACTCCCTTAGATCAAATGACCAAAGCCTTCCAGCGGCGCGGTACCATCCGTGACCATGAACACCACGCGACTTTAAGGAATTTTCCATGAGCCTTACGGATCTCACCTCCCTCGAAACCATCATCGAAACGGCGTTCGACAACCGCGATAGCGTGAACGTATCGACGAAGGGCGAGGTTCGCGACGCCGTGGACACATCTCTTCAACTTCTCGATAGCGGCAAGGCACGCGTTGCTGAGAAGCAGGCGGATGGAAACTGGAAGGTGAACCAGTGGCTGAAAAAGGCCGTGCTCCTCTCCTTCCGTCTGAACGACATGGAGATCGTGACCGGCGGACCGGGCGAATCCACCTGGTGGGACAAGGTGCCGTCGAAGTTCGAAAACTGGGGTGAAAACCAGTTCCGCGCCGCCGGTTTCCGCGCCGTGCCGAACGCCGTCGTCCGCCGCTCCGCCTATGTGGCCAAGAACGTGGTGCTGATGCCCTCCTTCGTCAATCTCGGCGCCTATGTCGATGAAGGCACGATGGTCGACACCTGGGCGACTGTCGGCTCCTGCGCACAGATCGGCAAGAATGTGCACCTCTCCGGCGGCGTTGGCATTGGCGGCGTTCTGGAACCGCTGCAGGCGGGCCCGACGATCATCGAGGACAATTGCTTTATCGGCGCCCGTTCGGAAGTCGTGGAAGGCTGCATCGTGCGCGAAGGCGCGGTTCTCGGCATGGGCGTCTTCATCGGTAAGTCCACCAAGATCGTCGATCGCGCCACCGGCGAGATCACCTATGGCGAAGTGCCGCCCTATTCCGTCGTCGTTGCCGGCACCATGCCGGGCAAACCTTTCCCGAACGGCGAGCCGGGCCCGAGCCTCTATTGCGCCGTGATCGTCAAGCGCGTCGATGAAAAGACCCGCTCCAAGACCGGCATCAACGAGCTTCTGCGCGACTGATATAAAGCGACTGCCATGACCACGACCGATCCCGTTGCCAATCTCGCCGCCCTCATCCGTTGCCCTTCGGTGACGCCTGCCGAAGGCGGCGCGCTTTCTTTGCTCGACACCCTGCTTTCGCCGCTCGGCTTCAAGGTAGACAAGATAGTGGCGAGCGAGGCGGGAACGCCTGACGTGGAAAACCTCTATGCCCGGCTCGGCACCGAGGGTCCGCATCTGATGTTTGCGGGCCATACGGATGTCGTTCCCGTGGGCGACGAGGCAGCGTGGAGCCATCCGCCTTTTGCCGCAGAGATTGCCGGTGGCGAAATGTTCGGTCGCGGTGCAGTGGACATGAAAGGCGGCATCGCCTGTTTCGTCGCCGCCATCGCCCGCCATATCGAAAAACATGGCAAGCCGCAGGGTTCCGTTTCCTTCCTGATCACCGGCGACGAGGAAGGTCCGTCGATCAACGGCACCTCCAAACTGCTGGAATGGGCCGCCGCCAAGGGCGAGACGTGGGACGCCTGCGTGGTGGGCGAGCCGACCAATCCCGACCAGCTTGGCGACATGATCAAGATCGGTCGCCGGGGTTCGCTTTCCGGCCGCATCACCGTCCATGGCGTTCAGGGCCATGCTGCTTATCCGCATCTCGCCGACAACCCCATTCGCGGTCTGCTGCAGCTGACCCATGCGCTGATGCATCCGCCCTTCGATCACGGCACGGATGATTTCCAGCCTTCCAATCTGGAAGTGACGACCGTCGACACCGGCAACGCCGCCACCAATGTGATCCCGGCGCGGGCGACAGCGGCCTTCAACATCCGTTTCAACGACACCTGGACAGCAGAAAGCCTGCGCACGGAGATCATCCGCCGCCTCGACGCCGCTGCGGCCGAAGGTGAGCTTCGCCCCGACCGCGCACCGGTGAAATATGAGATCGTCTGGGCCGACCGCCCGTCGCATGTCTTCCTGACGCGGAACAATGCGCTTATCTCGTCGCTCTCAGGCGCGGTTGAAGCCGTTACCGGCAGGGAACCGAAGCTTTCGACCACCGGCGGCACATCCGATGCACGCTTCATCAAGGATTATTGCCCTGTCGTGGAATTCGGCCTCGTCGGGCAGACCATGCATATGGTCGATGAACGCGTGGCCGTTGCCGATCTCGAGACGCTGACGCGCATTTACGAGACCTTTATCGAACGCTGGTTCGCCCATGCCGACGGCAAGTGAAGTAAGGCTCTATCTGACCGGCCTGTGGCTTCTGCTGCTGGGTGACCACAATGGTGCGCGTTATCTTGATCTCTCCGAGCGCGGCATGTGGCGATCCTTCTATTCCGCCCTCTGGTGCCTGCCCGCCATGCTGGTTTCCTGGCTGTGGCTGCGCGCTGCCTTCCTCGCCAGCTATCCGCCCGGCACCGGAACGGGGTTCATCTTCTTCTTCCGTCTGGCGATGGTTGAGGCCATCTGCTGGATCGTGCCGCTGCTTTTGATCGGCATGCTACTATACGCCTTCGGCGCTCGGGAAAAATTCGCGCCGCTCGTCACCACCATGAACTGGCTGTCGCTGCCATTTTCCTATGCCTATGCGGTTCTGATCCTGATCGCGTTCTTCCTGCCGCCGCTGCAAGGACTGATCGCCGTTCTCTGGCTGGCACTGCTTCTATCGCTGGTCTTCGCCTTCTCGCGGATCGTGCGGTTTTTCATCCGCGATCAGTCGCTGCTCGTCTCGGCCATCGTCATGACGCTGCTGGTGCCGGGCATGCTTCTATCGGAAGCGCTGCAGCGTTTTCTCGGTGTCTATCCCGCCTGAGAACTGGCACAGCTTAAACGTCAGTCCGCATCCTCGGTCACGTCGACTTCGGGGGGCCGGCGCGGCGGAATGACGTCGGGATAATCGACCTGCATGAAATAAAGACCGTCCGGCGGTGCGACAGGGCCGCATGCCTTGCGGTCCCGTGCCTCCAGTGCGGCACGCACGTCCTCCGGCGTCATCGTGCCCTCGCCCGCCAGTTTCAGCGTGCCGGCGAAAGAGCGGATCTGGTTATGAAGGAAGCTCTGCGCCGTCGCGCGTATCTCGATGAGATCGCCATTGCGCGTTACATCCAGCCGGTCGAGCGTGCGCACGGGGCTGTTCGCCTGGCAATGGACCGAGCGGAAGGTGGTGAAATCATGCCGGCCGACAAGCATCTGGGCGGCTTCATGCATGCGCTCATGGTCGAGGTCCTTCGACACCCACCATGCCCGCTTGTGCTCCAGCGCCAGCCGGGCCTTGCGGCAAATGATGCGGTAGAGATAGTGCCGACGAAGGGCGGAAAAACGGGCGTCGAAATCCTCGGTCACGGAAGCGGCGTCGAGAACGGCCACGGCTTCGCCCGCCATGGCGAGATGCGCATTGAGCGCGTTGCGAAGCTTGTAGGGCTCCCAGTCGCGCAAAAGATCGACATGGACAACCTGCCCAACGGCATGCACACCGGAATCGGTGCGGCCGGCGCCGCGAATGGAGACGCTCTCTCCCGTCAGCGAGCGAACCGCAGCCTCCAGCGCACCCTGAACCGAGGGGCCGTTATCCTGTCTCTGCCAGCCATAATAGGGCGTGCCGTCATATTCGACGGTCATGCGGAAACGCGGCATCAGCCGAGCCTCGTTGTGGCCGGAACGGGGGTGCCGCGCACGAAATCAGCCGCCGACATCGGTTTGCCGCCGGCCTTCTGCAGGCGGGTGAGCCGCACGGCCCCGCTGCCGCAGGCAATGGTCAGAGCATCGTCGAGCGCTGCGCCCGCTTCTCCCATGCCGCTTGCCAGTTCGGAGGCGAGAACCTTCACGCGCTCCGTCTTGCCGCCGATGTCCATTTCCAGCCATGCGCCGGGAAACGGCGAAAGGCCGCGAATGTGATTATGCACATCCTGCGAGGGCCGAGAAAAATCGACGCGAGTCTCGCCCTTGTCGATCTTCGCGGCATAGAGAACACCCTCTTCCGCCTGTGTGACGAGCGGCAGGTCATCTGCTTCCAGCTTTTCCATCGCCTGCCGCATCAACCGCGCGCCTGTTAGCATCAGACTGTCATGCAGCTCCCCGGCCGTCATGTTATCGCCGATCGCGACTTTCGCGGTCAGCGCGACGGGACCGGTATCGAGCCCCTTTTCCATTTTCATGACCATCATGCCGGTTTCGGGGTCGCCGGCCATGATCGCCCGCTGGATGGGAGCAGCACCGCGCCAGCGCGGCAGTAGCGAGGCATGACCATTGTAACAGCCGAGACGCGTACCGGAGAGGATCGCTTCGGGCAGCAGCAGCCCGTAAGCCACGACAACCGCCACATCAGCATTGAATTCCCGGAACTGCTGACGATCTTCCTCAGCCTTGAAATTCACGGGCGTAAACACCGGGAGCCCCAGCAGTCCGGCAGCCTGATGCACCGGTGACCTCTGCAGATCGAGACCTCGGCGGCCACCGGGACGCGGCGGCTGGGTGTAGACAGCGACAACCTCGTGGCCCGCCTCCACCAATGCACGCAATGTGGGAACGGAAAAATCCGGTGTGCCCATAAATATGATGCGAAGAGCCATTATCGCCCCCTGCCCTGTCGTCCATTCCGGTCCAGAGAGGACGGATCAGATCTTTGCGCGGGCCGCTTTCGTGAATTTCTTGATGACCATGTCGCGCTTCAGCCGCGAAATATGGTCGATGAACAGAACACCATTGAGGTGATCGATCTCGTGCTGCAGGCAGGTAGCGAGCAGACCATCCGCCTCGACCGTCTGCTGCTTGCCGTCACGGCCGACATATTGCACCGTGAGCGAGGCGGGACGCTCGACCTCGGCGTAGTAGTCGGGAATGGAGAGGCAGCCTTCCTCATAGGTCGAGACATCGTCCGACACCTTGAGGATTTCCGGGTTGATGAAGACGATCGGGGTCTTTTCCTCGCCTTCACGCGCAACGTCGATCACCAGCATGCGGCGCGCCACGCCGATCTGGATAGCGGCAAGACCGATACCCGGCGCATCGTACATGGTTTCGAGCATGTCGTCGGCAAGACGCAGAACCTCTGCATCCACCTTTTCGATGGGCTTCGATTGCTGGCGCAGCACGGGATCGGGCAAAATGATAAGCGGTTTGATGGTCATGGCTTCCCATAACGTATCTCTTGCGCGGAGGAAATAAAAAACACGAGGTTCAAATCGCCTCGGGCATCCACCCCGCCCGACTCATTTCCGCCACAGGAATGTTCTTGTTTTGATCTTCCGAATCACTGGAAATCTGCTAGATTTAATCATGAGTATAGATTTCTCCGTTCTCCTTGATCCCGCGCTGCGGGCCGGCTCCGTTGATATCAGCTTCGGCGCGCTGCTCGCGGCTCTGGTTTTCGGTCTGGTCATAACCTGGCTGGTCACGACAAACCGCGTGAAAAAAGCGGGAGCCGACGGTGAAATCTCGGACCTTCTGAAAACGCAGTCCGAACTGCACGGCCGGATCGCCGCCATGGCGGAAACGCTCGGCACCCGCCAGACCGAGATGAGCCAGACGCTCAACCAGCGCCTCGACGGCATGTCACAGCGCATTGGCGAAACACTGACGGAACAGACCCGTTCAACCCATGAAAATCTGAGCCGACTGCAGGAGCGCCTCGCGGTGATCGACGCCGCGCAGGGCAATATTCAGGATCTGGCCAAGGACGTGGTCGGACTGCAGGCCATCCTTTCCAACAAGCAGACGCGCGGCGCCTTTGGACAGGCACGCATGGAAATTCTGATCGCCGATGCCCTTCCCGCCGGCGCTTTCCAGCTTCAGCCGACGCTTTCGAACGGTTACCGGCCGGACTGCACCATCAAGATGCCGAACAATGCGCCGCCGCTCGTCATCGACGCGAAGTTTCCGCTGGAGGCATGGAACGCCATCAAGGCGGATGAGACACCGGAAACCAAACGTGCCGCCGTTCAGCAGTTCCGACGTGATATGGAAGTGCATATTCGCGATGTGGCCGAGAAATACCTCATCCGTGGCGAAACACAGGATACCGCCTTCATCTTCGTGCCGTCCGAATCGATCTTCGCCGATATCCACCAGCATTTCGAATATCTGGTGCAGCGCGCTCACCGCGCCCGTGTCGTCATCGTTTCGCCATCGCTTCTGATGCTGTCGGTGCAGGTCATCCAGTCCGTGCTGAAGGATCAGCGCATGCGGGAGCAGGCGCATCTCATCCAGGGTGAAGTTGCCCTTCTGATGGACGATGTGCGGCGGCTGGACGACCGGACGCGCAAGCTGCAGGCCCATTTCGGGCTGGCGCAGAAGGACGTCGACATGATGCTCATCTCCTCGGACAAGGTGCTGGCACGCGGCCAGAAGATCGAAGGACTTGATTTCTCGCCAACGGAAAAAGACGCCCCGCATGGTGAAATCGAGCAGGCGCGCCGCTTTGCCGAAAACAGGGCCGGTGCGGCCAAATTGCGGGTAGTTGACGACGAGTGATCGTCTCGGGCAAAGTCGCCGCCTTGCTCAAATTTCATATGGACCCAGCGCCCCATGATTACTGTTTTCGGCTCCATCAACATGGACCTCGTCGCGACCGCCAAACGCCTGCCCAAGCCCGGTGAAACCGTAACGGGAGAGACATTCTCCACGGCCGCCGGCGGCAAGGGAGCCAATCAGGCGCTGGCCGCACGGCGTGCAGGCGCCGCAGTCAAGATGGCAGGGGCTGCGGGCGATGATACTTTTGCCGCACCGGCGCTGACATTACTGCGTGATGCTGGCACCGACCTGTCTCTGGTCAAGACTGCGCCCGGCCCGACGGGAACGGCGGTGATCCTGATCGGTGAAGGCGGAGAGAACATGATTTCGGTCATTCCCGCCGCCAATGGCGAGGTCTCCGCCTCCGATGCCGCAAAGACCGTATCCGACATGGCCGCTGGCGATATTCTGATGCTGCAGTTCGAGATACCGGCCGCAGCCATCGAAGCGGCGCTGACGGCCGCCAAGGCAAAGCGCATCACCACCGTCATCAACACAGCGCCGCTGACCGCAGACGGTCCGCGTCTTGCTGGCCTTGCCGATATCGTCATCGCCAATGAAACCGAGTTCGAGCTGCTGATCGGCAAGAATGGCCTCTCCAGCGTCGAGCGGGAAAACGAACTCAAGACCCTTCACGACAGGACCGGCCAGACATTGATCGTGACGCTTGGGGCGGACGGCGTGATCGCCATGCGCAACGGCAAGGTCTACAGGGCTTCCGGCCTCAAGATCGAGCCGGTCGATACGGTTGGTGCGGGCGATACCTTCTGCGGTTATCTCGCCGCCAGCCTCGATCAGGGGATGGATTTCGAAAGGGCGCTGAAGCGTGCCGCCGTTGCAGGCTCGCTCGCCTGCACGCGTGCCGGTGCCCAGCCTTCCATTCCGCTGGCAGCGGAAGTGGATGCGGCCCTCTGAGGGCTCAATCGCTCAACGACAGATGAAGGTGAGATAGGCCGAGCTGCGGCCTTCTCTTTTCGCCTTGTTTTCGTAGCGCGTGCCCGGCCAGTTGGCATAGGGCGTACGCCAGTCGTCAGCGCTCGTCGCCGTCCATTCAAAACCGCCATGCCGGGCGCAATGCTGCAGCGTCCAGTTGACGTATGTATCGATATCCGACGCAAAGCAGAATTTGCCGCCGGGTTTCAACACGCGATGGAAACGGGCGAGATTGACGTCCGAGACAAAGCGGCGCTTCCAGTGCTTCTTCTTTGGCCACGGATCGGGATAAAGCAGATCGATGTGATCGATCGACCCCTCTGGCAGCCAGTCGAGCAGCTGCGTCGCGTCATCGTCATAGAGCCGGATATTCATCAGCTCGCGTTCGCGCACGGTGGCGAGCAGTTTGGCCATGGAGTTAACGAAGGGCTCGACCCCGATGAAACCCGTCTCAGGGTTTTCAACCGCGCGGTGCGCGAGATGCTCGCCGCCGCCGAAACCGATCTCCAGACGGATCGATCGCACATCCGCCGGAAAAAGAGCGGCGAGATTTTGCGGCGGAGCGCTTTCCAGATCGATTTTCAGCAAAGGCAGCAGGTTCTCGATCGTATCGACTTGCTGATTGCGCAGGGGCTTGCCCTTGCGTCTGCCAAAAAACGCTTCCTTTGCGCGCGAACGCCGTTCTTCCGTCATCTCATACTCTCAAGAACAAATAGATTTAACCCGCACAGCGCCACATGAGGCATTGTGCGGGTTACAAAAGTTGGTGACGGTATCTCTCAATCGCCGTCAAATAACAAGTGTTAGGCGCTCAAAGCTTCCTTAAGCGGCTTCACCAGATCGAGCTTCTCCCAGGAGAAGGAGCCGTCACGGCCGGCCTTGCGGCCGAAATGGCCGTATGAGGACGTCTTGGCGTAGATCGGCTTGTTGAGATCGAGATGACGGCGGATACCCGACGGCGAAAGGTCCATGACCTTACGGATCGCGTTCTCGACCTGATCTTCGCTGACCTTGCCGGTGCCATGCAGATCGACATAGATCGACAGGGGCTGGGCGATGCCGATCGCGTAGGAAATCTGGATCGTGCAGCGCTCGGCAAGGCCGGCAGCCACGACGTTCTTGGCAAGATAGCGGGCGGCATAGGCGGCGGAACGGTCAACCTTGGTCGTGTCCTTGCCGGAGAATGCACCACCACCATGGGGGGCAGCGCCGCCATAGGTGTCGACGATGATCTTGCGGCCGGTGAGGCCCGCATCACCATCGGGACCGCCGATGACGAACTTACCGGTCGGGTTGATATACCACTGGCAATCGTCGGCGATCTTCAGGTCGCCCAGAGCTTCGCGGATATAGGGCTCGACAACGGCGCGAACCTTCTTCGAATCCCAGCTTGCATCGAGATGCTGTGTGGACAGAACGATGGATACGGCTTCCGAAGCCTTGCCGTCGACGTAACGAACCGTCACCTGGCTCTTGGCGTCGGGGCCAAGTTTCGCCGCTTCACCTTCGCCGCTCTTGCGGGCGGTGGCGAGCAGCTGGAGGATACGGTGAGAATAATAGATCGGCGCCGGCATCAGATCCGGCGTTTCCTTGCAGGCGTAACCGAACATGATGCCCTGGTCGCCGGCGCCCTCGTCGCCCTGCTTGTCGGAAGCATTGTCCACGCCCTGCGCGATATCTGCCGACTGCGGGTGCAGGAGAACGTCGATCTTGGCGGTCTTCCAGTGGAAACCATCCTGCTCGTAGCCGATGTCACGGATCGCCTTGCGGGCGGCGGACTTGAACTTCGAAGGGTTGATGACCGGATGGCCGGCGGCGTCTTTGACGACCTTGCCGTCCTTGTCCTTCTTCAGAAGTGTATCGGGAACGCGAACTTCACCGGCGATAACAACGCGGTTGGTCGTCGCAAGCGTTTCACATGCGATGCGCACGGTCCACGGGTCAACACCCGTCTTGGACGCTTCACGATAAATAAGATCCACGATTTCATCAGAAATACGATCACAAACCTTGTCCGGATGACCCTCGGCCACGGACTCGCTGGTGAACAGGTAATTGGCACGCATGCGGGATTCCCCTCAAAGAACGGTCTTGGAGTTTGTTAGTCATTTCAGCCGCGAAAAACAAGGACACAACCACATAAATATATCTTTATGTGAGAATTCCTTTCCAATCCGGCACAAAAAAACGGTCCTTGCGGACCGTTGAGTGCCCGGCATCCCGTGCCGGAAATTTTCTGCGCTGTGCGGACCAGGCTCTACTCGGCATCGCCCTCGGCGGCGAGCGCCTTGACGAGATCAACGAGGCGACGGCGAACCTTGGGGTCGGCGATCTTCACGAATGCGCGGTTCAGCTGCAAACCTTCAGCCGAGGACAGAAAGTCGACCACGTAATTGGAGCTCGACGCTTCCGCCATGCCGGTCGTACCGCCGACCTGATCGCCGGGCGCATCTTCGAAAAAAAAGGAAACCGGTACATTGAGGATCCCGGAAATATTCTGCAGGCGGCTGGCGCCGACGCGGTTGGTGCCTTTTTCATATTTCTGGATTTGCTGAAAGGTAATTCCAAGACTTTCACCCAGCTTCTCCTGACTCATTCCGAGCATGGTTCTGCGAAGGCGAATTCGGCTTCCGACATGAATGTCGATGGGGTTAGGCTTTTTCTTATTCTCGGTCATCATGCGGTCCTGACACTCGGAAAGGGTTGATATCTCGCTTCAGTACTATTCGAAGAAATGAGCCGGTATTTCGACAACGGCTAAACTTGTTTTACGACTGACGTATTCACTATGCAATTGTGGGGGTTCGCGGTCAATTCTGGCGCCGCGCAAAACTCCACGCAGGCAATACCGCGACGATTATCAAGATGGAAAAAATCAACCAGAAATACGTCCGATGTGTGTCGTAGGTAAATGCGTCGTTTGACCCACCACTCAAAGTGGCGTCAACAATTCCGACCCGACCGTAGTCCAGCCCTGCAATAATGCGGCCATAGGGATCGATGACGGCAGAAATTCCGGTATTGGCGCCGCGAATCACCGGCACGCCCGTCTCAACGGCCCGTACTCTCGCCTGCAGAAAATGCTGATAGGGGCCGGGCGTATCACCGAACCAGCCATCATTCGTCACGTTCAGGATGGCGGCCGAGCCGGCCAGCCCGGGCGTCATCTCGCCCGGGAAAATGATCTCGTAACAGATCAATGGATAGAAGGTCTTGCCCGAAGGCAGCGTGAGCGGCGTACGCGAAGAGGCCGCGGAAAAACCTCCCGGCAGGGCAATGACATTGTCGATACCGAATTCCCGCAGGATGCCTTCAAAGGGGACATATTCGCCGAAGGGGGTCAGATGCACCTTGTCGGTCGCACCGATGATCTCGCCCTGGCTGTCGATCGCATAGACCGAATTATAATAACGCGGCGGTCGGCCGGCCCCCTGATCTTCCATTCTGACAGCGCCGGTGAACAGCACCTGTCCATCCTCCAGCGTTCTGGCGATTTCCGCCAGAGCATCCGGGTTTTGCGTCAGGATGAACGGGACGGAGGTTTCCGGCCAGACGATGATATCAGGGCGTTTTTTCCCTGCGCCCGGCGACAGGGCCGTCAGCCGCAGATGATCGCTGAAAATCTCGGCACGGTCGTCGTTCAACATCTTGCGGGACTGATCGATGGAAGGCTGAACGATCCTCACCGTCAGGGCGTCCGCCGGGATCTCCGCCGGCGTCTGCAAGCGATAAAAGCCATAACCGAAGTGGGCGGCCAGCAGCAGGCCCGCCAGCGCCAGCCCCGGTCCCATGCCTTTTTTCGTACCGATCAGCGCCGGTGCAGCGAAGATGAAAACCGCCAGCGTCGTGATACTGAAAAGACCGAGCAGATGCGCTGACTGCATCATGATCGGGATGGGCATGATGCCGTAACCGATGGCGTTCCAGGGAAAGCCGGTCGCCAGAAAACTGCGCAGCCATTCCGAAAGGCCGAAGGCCGCGGCAAGCGCCGCGATGCGGCCAAGGCCATCCGACCAGAGGAGATTGGCGGCGGCAACCGCAAAACCGTAAAACAGCGCCAGAAACGCCGGCAGACCGAGGATGGCAAGTGGCAGTGCCCAGGCGAATTCATCAGCCTCCAGCAGAAGCGCATTGCCCAGCCACCACAGGCCGGCCACGAAATAACCAAGCCCGAAACACCAGCCTATGCCGAAAGCCGGCAGAATACGGCTGAAGAGGCCGCCGCCGGGCTTTCCCGTGCAGCCGTCCACGAGCCAGACGAGCAGGGTAAAAGACAGAAATAGCGCCGCGAAAAAGCCGAATGGAGGCAAGGCAAGCGCCCCGACCGCACCTGCAGCAATCGCCATCACTGCGCGGCTCATGCCGCCGGCCAGCATTACCCTGCCTGCAAGACGCTCCATGCCATCTCCGTTTATGCGCGTGTGGAAAAGCCCGCAGCCACGGAATTTCCCCTCAGACTCGACGTAAAGGAAAAAAGATTCGCAGTCCACAGGAGGGATGGCAGCCAGAGCGCCGTGCGGCCTTTTGGCCGCTCCGACCTGTCAAATTGCTGCGTGGCGGAGGTGACGGGGCATCCCGTCACCTTTCCTAATCGGCGTTCTGCTGGTGCGTGATGAGGCGAACATCCGGCGCGGGCAGCGCAATGACCCCGTTGGCTTCGCCCGGAGCGCGGTCATCCTCACCTTCGGAGCCATGATCCCGGGCGATACGAACGCCCTTGATGCGCCGGCTATCCGCATCGAGAATCTGGAACTCGAAACCGGGCACTGCCCGAACCACCTCGCCCTTGGCCGGAATGCGGCCGAGTGCAAAGAAGATGAGGCCGCCAAGCGTGTCGATTTCTTCGAGATGTTCGCGCACGTCGAATTCCGGCCCGATCACCTCGGCAAGTTCGGTGAGTTCCGCACGAGCATCGGCAACAAGCACATCGGCGGAAAGGCGCGAGAACATCGCCTCGTCCTTGTCGTGCTCGTCATCGATATCGCCTACGACCATCTCAACGATATCCTCGTGGCTGACGAGGCCGTCCGTGCCGCCATATTCGTCGATAACAAGTGCAAGCTGTGTTCTCTGCGCCTGCATCGTCTTCAAGAGATCGGAAGCGAGCATCGAGGGCGGTGCGAATAGAATTTTGCGCACCAGCCCGGCATCGGCGACCGTCTGCTCAAGATCCACCCGAGCCAGATCGAAATTCGGCCGCGGTGAGCGCGGCGCCTTCACCTCGCCATAAGCGACGCTTCGCGATCCGGCGCGGCGCTTGTTGCGGGCCTGCTTGGCGACATAGGCCAGCAGATCGCGAATGTGGATCATACCCTTCGGGTTATCCAACGTCTCATCGTAGACCGGCATGCGGGAGCGCCCGGTTTCCTCGAAGAGGATCAGCGCGTCGCCGATCGTCATGTTCTGGTCGAGACCATCGATATCGACCCGCGGGATCATAATATCTTCGACCCTGATCTCACGGAAACGGAGGATATTGTTCAGCATCGCCCGTTCTTCAGGCGAAAAGGCCGCACCGATTTCGGTGTCGTCCATCAGTGCATCGGTCAGATCCTCGCGCAGGCGTTCACCCTGGGATGGTTTCAGCAACCGTGCGATGCGTGACCAGATGGTCGATTTCGGCTTGGCATTGTAGTCGTGACGTAAGTGACTACTGCCCTCCTCCGAAGAGGACTGCTCGCCGTTTTCTCTGCCCTCATTGGCAGGTCGTGCAGAATGTTCGTTCATGGCTCCAGACAATATTTAAAGCGGTTCCTGACCCGCGTAGGGATCAGATAGGCCAAGCACCGCCAAAATGCGAGTCTCAAGCGACTCCATTTCTTCCGCTTCTTCCTCGTCCATGTGGTCATAACCGAACAAATGGAGGAACCCGTGGACGAGAAGATGGGTCAGATGATCCTCGAAACTCTTCTCAAGTTCAAGAGCCTCGCGTTCAACCGTCTCGCGCGCGATAACGATATCGCCCAGCATCGGGCCCGGCATTCCGCCCGGTTCCAGCGGAAAAGCGGGGAAAGACAAGACATTGGTCGCCTTATCCTTGTCGCGCCACTCGGCGTTGATTTCCCGGATATTTTCATCGTCGGTGAAGACCAGCGAAAGTTCCACGGGCGTTTTCGGGAAGGGTTGCTCCTCTTCCCTCTTCAAAAACTCAACCGCCGCATCCAGCACTTTGGTTGCAAAGGCAAGCAGGTCCTCTTCCGAGGACCAGCCTTCGGCCTCGACGCTGATTTGAATATCCAGAGCTGTCATTGTCTTTGCGTCAGTCGCCCTTCACGAGGCTTTCGTCCGGCACGGCCGTGTGGGATTCGTAAGCCCGGACGATGCGCGCCACCATCGGATGACGCACGACGTCGACATCCTTGAAGCGGACGACGGACACGCCTTCGACATCGGTGAGGATTTGCAGGGCCTCGACAAGACCGGATTTTACGCCGCGCGGCAAATCCACCTGGCTCGGGTCACCAGTCACGATCATGCGGCCGTTTTCGCCAAGACGGGTCAAGAACATCTTCATCTGCATCGTCGTGGTGTTTTGGGCTTCGTCCAGAATGACGGCGGCGTTGGCGAGCGTGCGTCCGCGCATGAAGGCCAGCGGCGCGATTTCAATGACACCCGCCTGAATGGCGCGCTCCACCTTGTCACCCGGCATCATGTCATAAAGCGCGTCATAAAGCGGGCGCAGATACGGATCGACCTTTTCCTTCATGTCGCCGGGCAGGAAGCCCAGACGCTCGCCTGCCTCGACGGCGGGGCGTGAGAGGATGATGCGGTCGACCGCGCCACGCTCCAGAAGCTGGGCCGCATGCGCCACTGCCAGATAGGTCTTGCCGGTGCCGGCGGGACCGACGCCGAAAACCAGCTCGGACTGTTCCAGCGCCCGCATATAGACATCCTGCGTCGGGGTGCGGGCAGCAATTGTCTTCTTGCGGGTGGAAATCTGCGCCATGGAAATCTTCGCCTTGCGCTCCATGGTCGGCAAGGTCAGCTGGTCGTCCGCGGCCATGGCCATGCGGATCGCGCCTTCCACGTCGGAAACCTCGGCGGTGCCGCCCTTGAGCAGGCGCTCGTAAAGGAAATCCAGCGCCCGGCGGGCCTGGTTGGTAGCAACCATATCGCCGGTGATGGCAACGGAATTGCCGCGCGGGCGGGCGTCGATATTGAGGCGCTGCTCCAGGAGCTTCAGGTTCTGATCGAACTGACCGAATAGCTCTCCCGCTATCCTGTTATTCTCGAACGTGAGGACGAAGTGATTGGCGTCGGTCGCGGCTTGGCGTGGCTGGCGCGATGAATTTGATACCAATTCGTGTGCGTTCAAGCGGTCAGGCTCCTGTCCCAATCAGTGTCGGCTCCCCACTCTAACTCCCTGCCACCTCGGCAAACAAGCTGTTTGGACCCGTTGCGGTGATTCGTACATTAACAATGTCACCGATTTTCAACGTCTTTGCATCAAGATTCACGGATTGCAGCCAAGGAGAGCGACCTATCAACTGCTCATGCATGCGGCCGGGCTTTTCCAGCAGCACATCCATGGTTTTTCCGACCAGCGATTCCGCAAATTCCTTCTGCTGCCGCAGCAACAGCGCCTGCAATCTCTCCAGCCGCTCAGCCTTCACGTCTTCCGCAACCTGATCCGTGAGATCGGCACCCGGCGTGCCGGGACGGGTGGAATATTTGAACGAAAAGGCCTGCGCGTATTTTACCGTCTCGACCATCGCCATCGTATCTTCGAAATCGCGATCCGTCTCACCGGGGAAACCGACAATAAAGTCCCCCGACATGGCAATATCAGGGCGGGCGGCGCGGATTTTTTCGATAAGCTGGATATATTCCTCACCCGTATGGCGGCGGTTCATCGCTTTCAGAATGCGGTCTGAACCGGACTGCACCGGCAGGTGCAGATAGGGCATGAGGATACGCAGATCGCGATGCGCGCCGATCAGGCGGTCATCCATGTCGCGCGGATGGCTGGTGGTATAGCGAAGCCGCGCAAGCCCGGGAATTTCCGCCAGCCGATACAGCAATTCGGCAAGGCCCCATTTCTCGCCCTTCGGGCCTTCGCCCTGCCAGGCATTCACGTTCTGGCCGAGCAGTGTGATTTCGCGCACGCCGGCATCGACGAGCTTCATCGCTTCATCGACGATCTGGCGCACGGGGCGCGAGACTTCCGAACCGCGCGTATAGGGCACGACACAGAAGGTGCAGAACTTGTCGCAGCCTTCCTGCACCGTCAGAAACGCCGTGACACCGCGCGTGCGCAGCGTCGCCTTTTCGGCGACCGGAAGATGCTCGAACTTGTCTTCGACGGCGTATTCGGTTTCGATGACGCGCTCGCCGCCGCGTACGCGCTTCAGCGCATCCGGCAGGCGATGATAGGTCTGCGGGCCGATGACGACATCGACGGCAGGCGCACGGCGCAGGATTTCCTCGCCTTCCGCCTGTGCCACGCAACCGGCAACGCCGATCATGAATTCGCGGCCCTGCTCTTCGCGGGATTTTTTCATGTCACGCAGGCGGCCGAGCGCCGAATAGACCTTTTCAGCCGCCTTTTCGCGGATATGACAGGTGTTCAGTAGAACCAGATCCGCCTCGCCCATATCCTCCGTCTGAACGTAACCATCCTTCGCAAGCGCATCGCTCATGCGGACGGAATCGTAGACATTCATCTGACAGCCATAGGTCTTGATGAAAACCTTACGGTTGTTCGAGCCCTCGGGGGCGATCATGGGTGTGGCGTCAAGGCCAAGCGTTTCCTGGGTCATGGCGGCTATCTAGTGTTTTTCCCGGCCAGATTAAACAGAAAAATGCCGGAAAAGCTACGATCTCACGAATTCCGCCAGCCGCCGCGCAGGCTGAAGGCCAGCATGGAGCGGATAGCGGCGGCAACATCGGTCGCCAGTCGCTTGCGGTTGTCAGTGCTGTGGAACGGTACGCTGTCACCGAACGTCACGTCGACATCGATGGCGCCGGCCCTGATGATACCGAGCAGATGCGGCACGAGCGTGATGCTGCCCGGCCAGGCGGCAATGACGCGGTGGTAACGCCCCATGGCCATGCCCTGCACCCGCGTATAGGCGATGGCGACCGGCTGCACATAAACGAGCTTGCCCGGAACCTGTTCAGCCGCAGTGGAAGCCGCACCGAACAGCGAGGATTTGACGGCGAGCATGCGGTTGCCATCCGAGGTGGTGCCTTCGGGGAACAGGACGACAATCTCGCCATCGGCCATGCGGCTGGCGATCTCGCTCACCTGCGCGCCGGTGCTGCGCTTCTGCTCGCGCTGCACGAAGATGCTTTTCTGCAGACGGGCTAGCCAGCCGAAGACCGGCCAGTCGCGCACCTCCGTCTTGGCGATGAACACCACGTCGGCAATGCTGCCCAAAACGAGGATGTCCTTCCACGAGGCGTGATTGACCGCCAGCATCAGCGGTTTTGCCCGCTCCACATCCCCATGGACATGCACGCGAATGCCGAGAACATGGCAGGCGATGCGGTGCCAGAGGCGCGGAATGCGGCGGCGAAGCCGCCAGTCGAAGGCAAGGCCCAGCAATTGCAGCGGCAGCAAGACGAGCGTGACGATCAGGAGAACGATCGCAATATAGGCTGTCCGCAGCCACATCATGATGGGAACGCCCGCTTGCTCACCGGCGTCTCAGTGTTCGCCGGGCTTCAATGGCACGCCGTAAAGTTCCAGCCGGTGATCCACGAGCTTGAAGCCGTGTTCGCGGGCGATCTTTTCCTGCAGGGCCTCGATCTCGGCCGAATGAAATTCGATGACCACGCCGTTCTTCAGGTCGATCAGATGATCGTGATGCTCTTCGGGCACGGTCTCATAACGCGAGCGGCCATCGCGAAAATCGTGACGCTCGATGATGCCGGCATCCTCGAACAGCTTCACCGTTCTATAAACGGTGGAAATCGAGATGCGCGGATCCACGGCGGAGGAACGGCGGTAAAGCTCCTCGACATCGGGGTGGTCCGCAGATTCCTGAAGGACACGGGCGATGACGCGGCGTTGGTCGGTCATCCGCATGCCGCGCTCGGCACAAAGCTCCTCCAGCGTTTTCGAAAGGTCTGTCACGTCTTCTGGCCTTTTGAGAATTCCGGTTTGCGGCTTTCGCCGAAAAAATGCCTGTCGCAGGGAACTAGCGAAGATCGCGACGCATGACAAGCGCCGTCGACTTCGTTCCATCCTTGGCGGTGTAATAGGCCTTGCGTTCCGCGACGGTTTTGAAGCCGAGCTTCCTGTAGAGCCCGAGAGCGGAAACATTCTTATTGTCCACCTCGAGAAACATGGTTTCAGCGCCACGCATCATCGCCTCGCGGATCGCCGACTGCATCAGGCGCCAGCCGAGACCCGCGCGTGCGAACTTGTCGGCCACCGCAACGGTGAGGATTTCCGCCTCGCCCGCCACTTCCCGCGCCAGCACGAAACCGCCAAGCGGCTTGCTGAAAAATGCGTTGGTCTGGCGTGCGACGGCGCCGAAAACCGACCCTTGCGTCAATAGTCCGGAGAACTCCCCGTCGTTCCACGGGCGCGGGAAGCGCAAGGCATGCAAATCCGACACCGCGGCGCAATCCTCATGCTGCATCGGCACGATCTCGAAATAGGGTTTCCAGGTCAGATAATCGTCAAACATCACAAAAATCAGGCATCACAAAAATCGGGCATCACGGGAATCAACGGCATGCATCAAGGCTTGCCCTATCAGGCAACGCCCTGACGTGCCAGCGCAAAACCAGTCTGTGGCCGGGCGTCCGGCCCGCGCAGATAAAGCGGCGCGGGTTTCGGCTGGCCCGCCGGCTTGCGCGCGGCCGCACGCGCCACCGAGGCGATCGGGAAATGATCCGGCCCGGAACCGATCTCCGCACCCGCGAAAAGGGGTGCAGCGGAACCGATGACGGCGCCATCGAAACTGTCGATGACCATCCTGGCGTCTTCAAGCGACAGGAGGCCGGCATCGCGAAGCGGCGATCCGTCAGCCGAAAATGTCTGGAGATAGGTTTCGCCGCGCTTGGCATCCAGCCCGACAGCCACGGGCCGGTCGGGGTTTTCCAGCAGGTGATGCAGGGCAAGCGTCTCAAGCGTGGTCACGCCCATTGCTTCAATGCCGAGCGACAGGGCAAAACCACGCGCAGCAGCAACACCGACACGGATACCGGTGAAAGACCCCGGCCCGATCGTCACGGCAATGCGTTCGACATTCTGGAGCGACAGTTGCGCCTGCTCCAGAGCCCCATCGATCACGGCCATCAGCCTTTCGGCATGGCCCTTGCCGATCGTTTCGCAGACCTCTCCGAGCACCCTGTCTGAGGTGCTGTCATAGATGCAGGCGGAACAATCCACACCTGAGGTGTCGAGTGCGAGAACAATCATGACCTGGCTTTACAGCATTATACCGCTTCGACTTCGCGCACTTCCGGCACGAAATGGCGAAGTAGGTTCTGAACGCCATGCTTCAGCGTGGCGGTGGAGGACGGGCAGCCCGAGCAGGCGCCCTTCATGTTCAGGAACACCGTCCCGTCGCGGAAACCACGGAAGGTGATGTCGCCGCCATCCTGCGCCACGGCGGGGCGAACGCGGGTATCCAGCAGTTCCTTGATGGTCGCGACGATGGTTTCGTCACCCTCTTCGAAGAACTCGCCTTCTTCATCCGATACTTCGGCCGCAATAGCCGTACCCATGATCGGGCGGCCAGACATGAAGTGCTCCATGATCGCGCCCAGAATGGCCGGCTTCAGGTGCTGCCATTCCGCGCCGTCCTTGGTGACGGTGATGAAATCGAAACCGAAATAAACGCCGGTAACCCCCGGAATGGTGAAGAGACGCTCCGCCAGCGGCGAAGCCTGCGCCTGCGAAGGATTGAGAAACTCCACCGTCCCGCTTTCCAGCACCACCTTGCCCGGCAGGAACTTCAGCGTGGTGGGGTTCGGCGTGGCTTCCGTCTGAATGAACATCGTCTTCTCCTTCGAGGTCGCCGTTCACGCCCCGTAATTTAGAATTCTTCCAAAAAATACGCCCGGCGAAGCTTCACTTCAAGCCCTGACATGATAATTACATTCAAGAAATCGTCAGCCCCTAAATCTTGCCTGAGCCCCGGGGTCAGCAGAGTGCGTCGATTTCCTCGTCCGATAACGTATCCGGCAGCACGGTGACGGGGATCGGGAAGGCTGCCCCTCGCCCGGCAATGGAGGAAACGAGCGGTCCCGGCCCTTCTTTAGTCGATCCCGCCGCCAGAACGAGAATCGCGATATCGCGGTCTTCCTCGATCAGCCCGTGGATCTGCTCGGTGGCGCTGCCTTCGCGAATGACAGCTTCGGGCTCGATGCCGATGGTCTCACGAACCTTCTGGGCGATCTTGGCGAGTGTGGCTTCCGCCTCCTCCCGCGCTTCCGCCCGCATGATCTGCTCGACACCAAGCCATTGCTGGAAGTCGCCTTCGGGGATCATGTAGAGCAGCACAAGCCCGCCATTGGAATTCTTGGCGCGACGACCGGCATAGTGCACGGCCCTTTCGCATTCCGGTGTGTCATCGATAACAGCGAGAAACTTGCGACGATGCCCTTCCAGACGCGACAGCCGTTTTGAAACCATTCTGCACTCCCTAGGTCCGCCGTGATCCGAGAAACCGCCCGACGGTTCGGGCGGAGATTATATCAAATCACGGCAGGCGCAAACCGCCCACCGCATCCGCGCGGCAGCGACCTGTCAGCGCAGGAAGCCGATGATATCGCGCACCTCGTTCATCGTCTTTTCGGCGATGGCACGCGCCCGCTCGCCGCCTTGGCTGAGGATGGCGTCGATATGGGTCGGGTCATCGAGAAGACGGCGCATCTCATTATTGACCGGCGCCAGGACATTGACGGCAAGCTCGACGAGGGCCGGCTTGAAGGCCGAGAACTGCTGTCCGCCGAATTCGGCAAGAACATCGGCCTTGGTCCTGTCGGACAGGGCGGCATAGATGCCGACGAGGTTTTCGGCTTCGGCACGGCCTTTCAGGCCTTCCACTTCGCTCGGCAGCGCGTCCGGATCGGTCTTTGCCTTCCTGATCTTCTTCGAAATCGCATCGACATCATCCATGAGGTTAATGCGCGACAGATCGGAGGGATCGGACTTCGACATCTTCTTGGTGCCGTCCTTCAACGACATCACACGCGGTGCCGGACCGCCGATCAGCGGTTCCACCATCGGGAAATAGGCGTGCACCGGCTCATCGCCGACCGTGATATCGAGCCCAAGCCCCGCCTTGCGGATATGATCGCTGAAATCGATGTTGAATTTCTGGGCGATGTCGCGTGCGAGTTCCAGATGCTGCTTCTGGTCGTCGCCGACCGGAACATGGGTGGCGCGATAGACGAGAATGTCGGCGGCCATCAGGCTCGGATAGGCGAGCAGACCGAGCGAGACCTGCTCGGCATTCTTGCCGGACTTGTCCTTGAACTGCGTCATACGCTCCATCCAGCCGATGCGCGCCACGCAGTTGAACACCCATGCCAGTTCCGCATGTTGCGGCACGGCCGACTGGTTGAAGACGATGTGCTTCACGGGGTCGATACCGGCTGCGATGAAGGCGGCCGCAATCGAGCGGGTCTGCGCCTTCAGGTCGGCGTGAACGAGCTGGGCGGTGATGGCATGCATGTCGACGACGCAATAGATGCAGTCGTTATCTTCCTGCAGCGCCACGAATTTGCGGATCGCGCCGAGATAGTTGCCGAGATGCAGATTGCCGGTCGGCTGGACGCCCGAGAAAACCAGCGGCTTGAATGCGTTCATTGTCGTCCTCGAAAAGGCTTGTGGAGGGCCCCGCCCCATGGTTGGAATTGCACGCGCGCTTATGCACCCGCAGCCCCCCGCAATCAAGCGGTTTCAGGGCTTGTCAGCCGCGCGGTTCCAGAAGATCCCAACGATTTCCGTAAGGGTCAACAAAGACCGCAACGGAGCCGTAAACCTCATGGCGCGGCTCCTCCAGAAAGCCCACACCGCGGGCAAGCATGGTCTCGTAATCGCGCTGGAAATTGTCGGTATGCAGGAAAAACCCGACACGCCCGCCCGTCTGGTTGCCAATGGCAAGCCTTTGCTGCTCGCCATCCGCCTCGGCAAGCAGCAGGGCGCCGCCCTCGGTCCCTTGCGGCTTCACCACCAGCCACCGTTTGCCGTCGCCAAGCGGCTGATCGGAAAGGCATTCGAACCCGAGAACGTCGCAATAAAACACCTTCGCCCGGTCGTAGTCATCCACGACAAGCGTGACGAGCGCGATGCGGCGGTTTTCAGCAAAGGACATCAGCCCGCCTCCGTCTCGACGTTCTTTTTGCCGCGCTTGCGAATGGCTCTCTTCACCATGCCGATATCGGCCCCACCCGAAACGAAAGCCAGCACGAAATAAACCAGCATGGCCGCGAAGACGAGAGCCATGATGGTGCCAGCCCGGATGAAAATGGACGAGGCGGAAGACAGCTCGAATGTCAGCCAGGTCAGCGCATAGTGCACGAAACCGGCCATCAGGGCCGCGGCCAGCAGCAAACGCGGAATGCGGGTCAGCAGTGGAATATCCACATGCCAGTGACCGCGCCACAACAACATGCCGAACAGCAGAGCGGCATTGAGCCAGCCGGCAGTGATTTCGGCAATGGCGATGCCGGGACCGCCAAGGCGCGGGAAGAGCGTCAGCGCCAGCGAGACATTCACGACAACGGAAATCGCCGCGAAGATCATCGGCGTGCGGGTATCCTCACGAGCGAAGAAACCGGGAATAAAGGCCTTGATCAGAACGAAAGCTGGCAGGCCCAGACCGTAAATGCCGAGGATTTGCGCAACGGTGATGGTGGCCGAGGGCGAGAAATTGCCGCGCTCGTAAAGAAAACGCACGATGGGCTCCGCCATGACGAGAAGGGCCGCGGCGGCGGGCAATGTCAGAAACAGCACGAATTCCACCGAGCGGTTCTGCAGGCTTCCCGCTTCGACCATATGGCCGCCGCGCAAAGCCCGTGCCAGTTCAGGCAAGAGCACGGTGGCCACCGCGATGCCGACGACGCCGAGCGGCAGCTGGTAAATCCGGTCCGCATAGGCAAGCGAGGAGATCACCCCTTCACCAGCAGAAGCGATATTGGTGTTGATCAGCAGATTGATCTGGGTAATGCCGCCGGTGATCGCGGCGGGCAGGGCAAGAACCAGAAGCCGCTGCACATTTTTGGTCATCCGCGGCCTGCGGAAGCCTATGCGCATGCCGGCATTGCGCACGGCGATCCAGACGATGGCAAGTTGCACCACCCCTGCCACCATAACACCCCAGGACAGGGCGTAACCCACCTGCAGAGGATCGTAATTCTTCCACCACGCCAGAGCGAGAACGCCGATGAGGATGATGTTGAGGAACACAGGCGCGATCGCGGCCGCAAAATAGCGGTGCAGCGAGTTCAGCATGCCGCCCATCATCGCCGCCAGAGACATGCAGGCGAGATAGGGGAACATGATGGTCGCGAGCCGGACGGTGTTGTCGAATTTTACCGGATCTTCCAGGAAGCCCGGTGCAATCACGGTGCGCACGATGAACGGCATCGACAGTTCCATCAGGATCGTCAGCGCCAGGAGCACGGTGAAGAGAACACCGAAGACCTCCTCGGAAAAGCGCCTTGCGCCCTCCATGCCATTCGCCTCGATTTCCTTGGCGAAAAGCGGCACGAAGGCCGAATTGAACGCGCCTTCGGCAAAAAGTCGCCGGAAGGTGTTCGGAAAACGAAAGGCGGCGTTGAAGGCATCGGCCACGGGGCCTGTGCCGACGGCGGCGGCCATCAGGGTTTCGCGGAGGAAACCGAAGATGCGGCTGCCGAGCGTGGCGGTGCCGACGGTGGCGAACTTGCCGATCAGACTCATGGGCGCTTCAAGCCTTTGCCGTGCGCGCGGCAGGCAGGGCCGCCACGTCTGGATGGGCGATGATGCCGTTCGGCATGCGGTCACGCAATTCGTCTTCCTGTTCGCTCATCACGGCCTTCAGGCGCTGCGCAATGCTGGCCTGGCGGTTGTCGTTCGTCACCTTCTGGCCGAAGAGATCGGTCACATAAAAGGTGTCGATGACCTTTTCGCCGAAGGTGGTGATGCGGGCGGAGTGAATATCGAGCGACAGATCGGCAATGACAGCCGTCATATCAGCCAGAAGTCCCGGCCGGTCGAGGCACTCGACCTCGATGACGGTGAACTTGTTCGACAGCCCGTTGGAAATGATGACCGAGGGCGGAATGGTGAAAGCGCTTTTCTTCCTGCGGCTCTTGGTCCGCGTGGCGATCATTTCCGGAAGACGCTGCTTGCCGGAGAGAACCTCCTCGATGAGCTTGCCGACATTGTTGCCGCGCCGGGTCTCATCCTCGTCGATCGGAAATTCGCGATTGATCAGGATCGTATCCAGCGCCCGCCCGTCGGAGGTGGTGAAAATCTGCGCATCCGCGATATTGGCGCCAGCCGCCGCACAGGCACCGGTGATGATCGAAAGCAGGCGCGGATGGTCCGGCGCCAGTACGGTGATTTCCGTGATGGCATGGAAGGAATGGGTGCGCACCATGGTCGACAGCGCCTTTTCCTGCTTGTCGGCCTCGCGGATGAAGCGGGTGTGTCGCACCTGGTCTTCCAGCGCCACCGTCAGCAGATAGGGCTCGTAATGCAGCTTGGTGTATTTGCGCCGCGCCTTCTGGCCCCAGTCATCGAGAGCATCGTAAAGCGCCTGCCGGGCAATCTGCGCCCGTTCCTTGCGGGAGACTTCCGAGAAGCCGCCTGACAGAAGCAGCTCGGTCTCATAATAGAGCGAGCGCAGCAGCTGCCCCTTCCAGCCGTTCCAGACCCCTGGACCAACAGCGCGAATATCGCAGACCGTCAGGATGAGCAGCATCTTCAGCCGCTCCATGGATTGCACCTTGTCGGCGAAATCGGTGATGGTCTTGCGGTCATGCAGGTCGCGCGTCTGGGCGACCATGGACATCAGAAGATGCTGCTCGATCAGCCAGACGACCATTTCGGTCTGCTTGCCGGTCAGCCGGAAGCGCTGGCAAAGCTTGCGGGCCACGCGCGCGCCAGCAATCGAGTGATCCTCCTGCCGGCCCTTGGCGACATCGTGCAGCAGCACGGCCACATAAAGCGCCTCGCGTTCCTCCACGCTCGGCATCAGCTGGTTGGCGAGCGGGTGGGCGTCGACAGCCGTTCCCTTGTCCACTTCCGACAACACGCCGACGGAGCGGATCAGATGCTCGTCCACCGTATAGTGATGATACATGTTGAACTGCATCATCGCGACGATCTTGCCGAATTCGGGGATGAACTTGCCGAGCACGCCGGCCTCGTTCATGCGCCGCAGCGTCAGCGCCGGATCGCGTCGCGAGGTAAGGATCGACAGGAAAAGCCGGTTCGCCTCCTCGCTTTCGCGAAGCTCATCATTGATGAGCGACAGCGAGCGGGTGACGACGCGCAACGCATCCGGGTGCAGTTCGAGATTATTGATATCGGCGATGTGGAAGAGCCGGATCAGATTGACCGGGTCGTTCTTGAAGACATCAGGCTTGGCGAGCGCAATGCGCCCCCGGTCCTCGACAAATTCCACCGAGCCGGGAATCTTGCGCACACGATGGGCGAAGCGGCTGAGAACGCCGGAAAGGCCCGGCACGTCTTTCGCCTGGCGATCCTCAAGTGCTGCGCAGACAATGCGGGTCAGGTCGCCCACATCTTTCGCCACGAGGAAATAGTGCTTCATGAAACGCTCGACGGCGGAAAGGCCCGGGCGCGGCTGGTAACCCAGCGCATCGGCGATTTCGCGCTGAATGTCGAAAGAAAGGCGCTCTTCCGCCTTGCCGGTGATGAAGTGCATCTGGCAACGGACGGCCCAGAGAAAATCATCGGCCTTTTCGAACAGCCGGAGTTCCGGCCGTGACAGGACGCCAAGCTTGACCAGATCGGCCGTATCGCGGACGTGGTAATAATATTTGGCGATCCAGAACAGCGTGTGCAGGTCGCGCAACCCACCCTTGCCTTCCTTGACGTTCGGTTCCACCAGATAACGCGTATCGCCCGCCTTGCGGTGGCGCTGGTCACGCTCGGCGAGCTTGGCGGCGATGAATTCCGGGCCGGTGCCGGTGACGACTTCCGACTCGAAACGCTTTTCGAGATCATCGGTCAGGGATTTCTTGCCGCAAATCGCCCGCACTTCCAGAATGGCGGTGCGGATGGTCATGTCGGATTTGGAGAGGCGGATGCATTCATCCACCGTGCGGGTGGCGTGGCCAACCTTGAAGCCGAGATCCCAGAGGAGATAGAGCACGAACTCCACCGCCTTGTGCATGTCAGGCGTGTTCTTGGCCGGCAGCAGGAACAGGAGATCGATATCCGATCCCGGCGCCAGCGTGCCGCGGCCATAACCGCCGACTGCCGCGACCGCGATCTGTGGCGCATCCTTGGGATAGACATATTGGCAGGCGAGATCATAGAGGATTTCGATCAGCCGGTCCTGAAGCCAGGAGATGCGCCGGGCGCAATCAATGCCGCTGCCATCGGCTTTTAGCAGTTCTCTAGCCTTTCCCCGGCCTTCCATGCTGGCCTTGCGGAAAATCGGCAGCAAGTCGGACCTGATATCGGCGGTGCGTTTGCCGTCTTCCTTAAAGATGATGTCGCATTCGCGCTTCAGCGCCGATACATCGAGAATGTCGGAAAAATCCAGGTCCTTGATGGCCATCTATGCCGGTATCCATGTCCTGTGGGATAATCCCACCGCTTGCGATGGGAGTGTCCTATAGCGAGTTTTAAAGGCGATGGACAGGCAATCTATCCCTTACGCCTTGCCAAGTTCTTTCTTCAACGCATAGAGCGCGTCCAATGCCTCTCGCGGCGTCATTTCGTCGGGGTTGAAGCCCTTCAGAGCCTCCTCCACCTTCGATGGCCCGACCTTGCGACCCTCCTCGCGGCGAACCGCGATCTGGAACAGCGGCAGATCATCGATCAGCTGGCTGGCCGGGTTCTTGCGGTCGGCATCTTCGAGCTTCGTCAGCACCTCACGGGCGCGCTCCACCACCGATGCAGGCAGGCCCGCAAGCCGCGCCACCTGAATACCGTAGGAGCGATCCGCAGCACCCGGCCCGACTTCGTGCAGGAAGATGACGTCACCTTCCCACTCCTTCACCCGCATCGTGGCATTGGAAAGGCGGCCGAGCTTTTCCGACAGCACCGTCAGCTCGTGGAAATGGGTGGCGAAGAGGCCACGGCAACGATTGACCTCGTGCAGATGTTCCACCGCCGCCCAGGCGATCGAAAGTCCGTCGAAGGTCGCCGTGCCACGGCCGATCTCGTCCAGAATGACCAGCGAGCGATCCGTTGCCTGATTGAGAATGGCAGCCGTTTCCACCATTTCCACCATGAAGGTCGAGCGGCCGCGTGCCAGATCATCTGACGCGCCAACGCGGGAAAACAGCCGGTCGACAACACCGATATGGGCGGCCTCCGCCGGAACGAAGGAGCCGATCTGCGCGAGGATGGCGATCAGCGCATTCTGGCGCAGGAAGGTCGATTTACCGCCCATGTTCGGGCCGGTGAGCAGCCAGATCGCACCATTCTTGCCGCCGTTCACGGCCGACAGATCGCAATTGTTGGCGATGAACGGTCCAGCCGACTGCCGCCGTAATGCCTGCTCCACCACCGGATGACGCCCGCCCTTGATCGCGAAGGTCATGGAGGCATCAACGATCGGACGGCAATAGGCCTGTTCGGTTGCGAGATAAGCAAGGCTTGAGGCGACGTCGATAGTCGCGAGCGCGAAAGCACCGGCCTTGATCGCTTCCGCCTGCTGCACCACAGCCTCGACCATACGCCCGAAGGCTTCCAGCTCCATGGTCAGAGCCTGCGCCGCGGCATTGGCGATGCGGCTTTCGAGATCGGCAAGCTCGGTGGTGGTGAAGCGCATGGCACCCGCCATGGTCTGGCGGTGGATAAAACGCGCCTTGGCCTCATCCGTCGCCATCATCACATCTGCGTTGCCGGCCGTGACCTCGATGAAGTAGCCAAGCACATTGTTGTGCTTGATCTTGAGCGACTTGATGCCGGTCTCATCGGCATATTTCAGCTGCAGCCCGGCAATCACACGGCGCGACTGGTCGCGCAGCGCCCGCACCTCATCCAGTTCGGGATTGGCACCATCGCGCAGGAAACCGCCGTCCCGCTTCAAAAGCGGCAGGTCGTCGGCCAGCATCGAGCCAAGCATGGCTTCCAGCCCACTCGGCAGCGCTTTCAAATCCGCGAGCGCCGTCGCCAGCTCATCCGGCAACAATCCCTGATCGAGAATCGCGGCTATCCTTTCGGCCGAAGCCAGCCCCTGCCTGATGGCGCCGAGATCGCGCGGGCCGCCGCGCTCCAGCGCAAGGCGCGAAAGCGCACGCGGCATATCCGCAACCTGTTTCAGCGCATCGCGCAGGCCATCGCTGAGCGACACGTCATCAATGAGATAGGCCACCGCATCGAGGCGGGCATTGATCTTCTCCGGATCAGTCAAAGGCGACATCAGCCGCTCGGCCAGAAGCCGTGCGCCGCCGCCCGTGACAGTACGGTTAAGCGCATGCAGCAGCGATCCGTCCCTTTCTCCTGACAGCGTCTTCACCAGTTCCAGATTGGCGCGGGTGGCGGGGTCGATGAAAAGGGTGGAGGCCGCACTTTCACGCTCCGGCGCGCCAAGCGGCGGACGTTCGGCGATCTGGGTTTTTTCGACATAAGCGACGGCCGCAGCGGCAGCGGCCATTTCCACCCGCGAAAACGTGCCGAAACCATCGAGCGTCGAGACGTTGAAATAACGGGCGATGCGCCCTTCCGCAGTAGCGCTGTCGAAAAGAATCGCCGGCTGCGGCACGGCCACACGACCGAGCACATCAAACACCGGTCGCAATTCCTCGTCATGGAACAGGCTGTCGGCGACAATCAACTCCCGCGGATCAATGCGCCAGATATCGGCGAGAAGCCGGGTCAGCGTGGTTTCCGCCAGACGGAAGACGCCGGTGGAAATATCGATCCAGGCGAGTGCAAACTGCGCCTCGGCGCTGCCGCGAATACGGGCGAGCGCCATCAGATAGTTGGATTCCGTCGGCGACAGCAGTTTTTCTTCGGTCAGCGTGCCGGGGGTGACAAGCCGCACGACATCACGTTTGACCACGGATTTCGATCCGCGCTTCTTCGCCTCGGCCGGGTCTTCCACCTGTTCGCAGACGGCGACGCGATAGCCGCGCAGGATGAGCTTCTGCAGGTAGTCATCCGCCGCATGGACGGGAACGCCGCACATGGGAATATCGTGCCCCATGTGCTGGCCGCGTTTCGTCAGCGTGATGCCGAGCGAACGGGAGGCTTCGACCGCATCGTCAAAGAACAATTCGTAAAAATCGCCCATGCGGTAGAACAGCAGCGAACCGGGATTGTTCGCCTTGATCTCGATATATTGCTCCATCATCGGAGTGGCCGTCGCGCGGCTCTCTTCCGAGATCAGGGAAGCGGTTGTCAGAACGTCCGTCAATGGCCTGCCGATGTCATATCGTGTTGCGGAAAAGGAGCGCCGACACTAGCGGCAATGCCCGCCCCTGCACAACACGCACCGAACAGCTGCCCACAGGAACATCCCGAAAGGTTCCGATCAAAAACCGGTCAGCCGTTGATGCGCTCGGTCTCACCGCCATAATAGCTGATGTAGCGGCCGGCGATGGACGATACGGGCAGGACCACGAGAACGTCCGTCGTGTTGAAGGCATGGTCAACAACCGCGCCGGAGCCGAACATGGCGCCAAGACGCATATAGCCCTTGATCAGCGGCGGCATGGCGTTCAGCGCTTTGCGGGCGTTGAGCGCCTCGGCCGGCACGAGGTCCATCTCATGATAAAGCTCGGGAAGGGCGGAAGCTGCCCACTCGCCCTTGGCCACGCAATTATGATGCAGGAAGGACAAGGCAAGCGCATGGGCCTCCGGCTGCACGCCGGGGAAGGAGGCGCAACCGATCATGGCATCCATGCGGTGTTTCACGGCATAGGCCCAGTTGCCCTGCCAAAGAAGCTCGACGGTACGCTTGGTGCGATATTCCGGCAGCACACAGGAGCGGCCAAGCTCCATGAAGCGCTTGCCCGGATGGCGCGCAACGAGCCCGGCAATGTCGAACTCGCTTGCGGAATAGAAGCCGTTATTGGCGAGCGCCGTTTCCTGTCGCAGCAAACGATAGGTGCCGACGATCTGGTCTTCGCTGTCGCCTTCGATCGCCTTGTCGAGCACCAGCAGATGATCGCAGACGCTGTCCCAGGCATCGATGTCGCGCTTGCGGCGCATCGCATCTGCGGGAAGGCGCGCCTTCATTTCCTCGACGAAAACCCGGTAACGCACGGATTGCGCGGCATCGATTTCGCGTTCATTTCTGGCGAGCCGTGTTTCCAGCGTGCCTATACGACCGAAAAGACCCTCATTGTCCTGAGCTGTCTCGGGACGAGGACTAATGACAACATTGCTTTCACAAATGTCGTGATTGAGGATTTCGGCAACCATGGGGAATCGCTCCGCCACCAAAGAATTTTCCTGTCATAAATCACTAATTGACGACAGAATAGTGACAAAATGTCACCAGCGCGAGTCTGTCAAGTTATGATGGCAACAGGCGTTTCGCCTCGAGCAGCCGACGGATTTCCTCTACCAGCCGTCGCGGGTCGGCAGGCTTGGTCAAAACTGCGCCGGCACCGGCCTTCAGCAGGATTTCGGCGGTTGCGTCACTCGTATCTCCGCTGAGCACGATGACGGGAATATTCCTTTCCCCCTTCAGCGTATGGAGAAGGTTGGGAAGCACGTCCAGCCCCTCGCCGCCCGGCATGTTGAGATCGGAGACGATGAGGTCAGGCAAACGGGATGCGCCTGGCTCCAACGATTGCCGCAACGCCTCAAAGTTCTCGACAACACGGACGATAAAACCGGTTTTCTCCAGAACGGCGCGGACGATGCGCTGATTGACGGCATCGTCTTCGGCCACGAGTATCTCGATACCGCTCGCACCCTCCGCCACCCGCGACGAAAATCCCACATCCGGATGGTTGTCGTTGATCGCGTCCCGTCGCTCTATGCCGCGCAGACGGCCGCACAGGACGTCGATCAGCGATTTTTCGCGCAGCGGCCGGATCAACCAGGCATCGAAGGAAACATGCATGGTCGACGGCCGTTCTTCCGGGCTGACCAGCAGCGTGCGGCGAACATTCTGTTGCGGCCAATCCTTGAGCGCGTCCCTGAACAGCGCCGAAATGCGTCGGTCGACAATGATATCGGTGAGATCATCCGCCCGGGTGGCAGACTCCTTCCGCAGCTTTTCAAGATCTTCAGACTGGTGGATGAGAGTACATTGACCGCCGAAGGCTTCGATAGCCTCCATCGTCACCGCCGCCGCCACGCCCTTTGGCGCGATGAGCAGGACATTTGTATGCCGCAGGCAATGACGCCGTCCGGGATCCGCCATTTCGGCGGGTGCGCCGCCCGGCCGGAACGTCAGTTTGAAAGTGCTGCCCTTGCCCTTTCGGCTGGAAACCGTGAGGCTGCCGCCGAATTCCCGCACGATACGGGCGGAAATCGCAAGGCCGAGACCTGTGCCTGCGCTTCGCTGCGACAGCGGGCCTGCCTGTTCGAATTCACCGAAAATACGGGCCTGCTCGGCCTGGCTCATGCCCGGACCGGTATCTTTGACAGTGATGTGCAATTCGCTGTCGACCATGCGCGCCCGGATGACGACGCCGCCTTCCCGCGTGAATTTGACGGCATTGCCGAGGAGATTGAAGAGGACCTGACGCAGCCTTGCCGGATCGAAATCGAGATGATCAGGCACGTCAGGCGTAACGAAGGAGGTGATTTCTATGCCTTTTTCATGGGCCCGATGGGCCAGCATCTCAACGATGCTCTCGATCATCCGCCGCAGGTTTTCCGCGCGCGGATTGAGCCTGAAGCGACCCGCTTCCATCGTCGAATAATCCAGCAGATCCTCGACAAGCTGCACCAGCGACTGGCCGGACTGCTTCATGCCATCGAGATAATTGCGCTGCTCCTCATTGAGCTTCGTCTGCGACAGAAGATGGTTCATGCCGAGCATGCCGGAAAGCGGCAGGCGGATTTCGTGGCTTACGGTGGCAAGCAGCCTTGCTTTTTCGGCATCGGCCTTTTCGGCCCGCAACCGGGCATCTTCCCGCTCACCGAGCGCAAGCCGCTCTTCGGTCACATCTCTGGCGATACTGCTGATGAGAAGCCGGCTGCTTGCCAGATCGCGGGTCACGACATCATGCCAGGAAAAGATGCGCTGACCGAACGGGGTCGCGATCTCGACATCATAGGCGTGGACCTTGTCACCCGGGCGGAAAGCGATGCCGATTTCCTCGCAGCTCAGCCCTTCGGGGGCCGCACAGCCGGTCATTTCACGAAAGACCCGGTTCGCCTCAACGATGCGCCGGTTCATGTCGCGGATCACGACGATATCGCCCATGAATTCCTGCATTTCGGCAATCAGCGAGCGGTTTTGCGTTTGCCGCATCCGGAGATCGGAATCTGCAACCAGTGCGCCGGGATGCCGGGAGGATTCGCCGAAGAGCGCGTAGAGGAGGACACCGACAAGCACTGCGCCAAAGAAGGTTGCCAGCGCGACGGTAACCGCATAGGGCACCGCAAGCGCGATCAGGGCTGCGGAAAAAGCCCCAACTGATAGTGAAACGGCGACATAAAGCGCAATCGATCTGGCATCGGTCGCATGTTCTTCATCCCCATGGTGCGTTGTCGTATCGACACGATCCGCCGGCTGCGCCGCCGTGGCGGCCAGGCCATCTGAAACTTTCTGTCGAAGTCTTGCCAGTTCGCTCATAGGCAACCGCTACCACGGCAGCGGTTTTGATATGTTTGGCTGAAACCTTAAAATTTTACTTTTTAGCCGCCCGGGCGTGCAAAAACTCGTCGAGAATGACGCAGGCTGCGCCGATGGTTATGAAACTGTCGGCCAGATTGAAAACCGCGAAGGACCATGTCTGCGTGTAAAACAGGATATAGTCGATGACGTGACCGTAGAAAAAGCGGTCGAGAAGATTGCCGGCAGCACCTGCGATGATGAAGGCGAAACCAAGATGGGCAAAGGTGCGGTCCGCCGCCGTCTTGCGCCACAGCCACAGAACGAAGACCACGATGACGAGCCGCATGCTGACGATGAACCAGCCGTGCATATCCTCCAGCATCGAAAAGGCCACGCCGAGATTGTAGGTGCGGTAAAGCGCCAGGAATGGAGCAACCGGAACCATCTCCTGCAGCGGCAGATAGGCTTCGACCAGCTGCTTGACGATCTGGTCCAGCACCAGTGCGGCAACGATCAGCGCAAAGGCCGGACCGAATTTCGAGAACAATGCCGCTTTGGCCATTACGTCACCGGTGCGAGTTCGAGGAGATGCCGCCGTGCTTCAAACAGCATGACGGCGGTTGCGATGGCGAGATTGAGGCTGTCGGCGCGGCCCTGTTGGGGAATGCGCGCCAGCTGGTCGGCCTTCCCGGCGAGTTCCGGCGGCAGGCCGGATTGTTCGTTACCCATTAAGATCACGACCGGCTTGCCGGCATAATCGATCTTTCGATAATCAACCGAACCCGCCAGATGGGTGGCGACGACGCTGACCTGCGCCGATTTTTTCCAGGACAGGAATTCTTCGACCGAAGCGCGGGCAACGGGCGTGGCGAAGACCGAACCCATGGTGGCGCGCACCGTTTCCAGCGAAAACGGATCCGTGCAATCACCCACGAGAATGACGCCTGAAGCGCCCGCCGCATCCGCCGTGCGGATAATGGTGCCGAGATTGCCGGGATCACGCACCCGGTCGAGCGCGATATAGGTTTCGCCCTTTTCCGGGCGGATATCCTTCAGCGGCTTCCATTTCTGTTCGAAAATGCCGACAACCATCTGCGGATTATCGCGGCGGGTGATAGAGGCGATGACCTTTTCGCTGACTTCGAGCACCAGCCCGCCCGTGGCGACCGTCTTCACCGCCGCCTGCTCCACCAGCGGCTTGCCCTTGGCGGCCTTGGCATAAACCAGCGTCTTGATCGTCCAGCCGAGTTCGAGCGCGTCGATGACCAGCTTCAGGCCTTCAGCCATGAAGGTGCCGGTCTCTTCCCTGCCCTTTTTCTGGGTGAGCGCCTTGATATCCTTGATGATGGGATTGGCAAGGCTGGTCACTTCCTTGACCTGTCCAACCCGGCGCGCGGTGTTTTCACGCATATCCTTCATCATTTCGGCTCCCAGCGGCTGAACAGCGATGTGGAAAGCACGCGGCCCGGCGTCTTGCCGTCGAGCCCGGCTTCACGAATGACAAGCTCGCCTGACGCGACGACGCCACCGGCGCCGCGCATGGTTTCGCGCATCAGTTCATGCATCGAATAGAAGCTCGCCCGGATCGAATAGGCCGTCAGCACAAGGCCGAGCGCCTTGGGCGAGAGGATTTCGCGGCAGATATCCAGCATCAGCGGCAGATGGTCGAACAATTGCCAGACTTCACCATGGGTGCCGCGGCCGAATTTCGGCGGGTCGGTGAGGATGATATCGTAGCTGTTGCCGCGGCGCTCCTCACGCTGGATGAACTTCATGGCGTCTTCGCAAATCCAGCGGATCGGTGCCTGTTCGAGCCCGGCAAGCGCCTGGTTCTCCTTCGCCCAGCCAATCGCTTTCTTGGAGGCGTCGACATGGGTGACTTCAGCACCCGCAGCCGCCGCGACCAGCGAGGCGACACCGGTATAACCGAAGAGGTTCAGCACTTTCAGCGGACGGTCGGCCGTTTCGATGGCATGTTTCAGCCATTCCCAATGCACGATCTGTTCGGGAAAGACGCCAACATGCCGGAAGGCCGTGAAGCGGCCGAGAAATTCGACCCCGAGCAAGGACAGCGGCCATGTCTCCCCGAGCGCTTCCTTCGGAAAGCGCCAGCGGCCCATGCCGTCCTCATCGGTATCGCCGGTAAAGACGGCATCGGCATTCTGCCATACGCGGTCGGGGATCGAAGGCTTCCAGAGAGCCTGCGCTTCGGGACGGACGATGCGGTAATCGCCATATTGTTCAAGCTTCAGGCCGTTGCCGCTATCGATCAGATGAAAATCACCCGCGCCGCTCGATTCCAGAATGACCGGAACCTGTTCCGCGGGAAGCGCCCCGGTGCGCTGCATAAGTGCGCGCGCAGGGACCTGTTCGACGGCGGTCGCTACGACGGGTTTTTCCTTCGGCGCGGCCTTCTGCACGCTGCGCACGGCATCCGGCTCGCGCTTTTTCGGCGCGGCATCCGCGCGACGCGCCGGCTTTGCGGCATGAACCTGTTTTTTCTCGTTCCCGGCTCGCACACGATTGCCCGGCCGGCTGTCTTTTTTCTTCAATGGAAATCTTTCCGCTTTTGCCCGCGTCTTATTGCGCCAGCAAATAGCATTCCACGCGCCGCTCGCCTAGAGCCGGAACGAATGTCGGCGCCATCACTTTGCCGGGAGTTGTCCCGCATGTGGAAGCTGTCCGGCGGCGGCCGCCTTCTGGCGGTTCGCCTCATCATGCCAGCGCACAGCCTCCTTGGCTTCGATACGGGCACGCTTGCGATGTTTGCCCTGCGCAAACCAGGTGGCCGCCGATCCCAGCAGCACGCCGAAAATCACCGCCAGGAACAGGAAGACGAAAAACGGCGCGGTGAAGGAAAGAACGCCGTCTTCCGGCCGGAACGGATTAAGCGCCAGCGTCACGGACTGGCGGTTGGCCACGCACAGAATGACGAGGATGACCGCCAGCGGAAGCAGGATGATGAGATTGATGATTTTTTTCGACATCCGACAATACTCCATCGCAGCGGGCGTTCCACCGGCTCCTTTTCAGTCGCCAGGCGGCAGGGACGATCAATCGTCCTCTTCGTCGCCCATACCGGGGTTCAGGCGCTCACGCAGTTCCTTGCCCGTCTTGAAGAAAGGCACCCATTTTTCCTCGACGAAAACCGACTCACCCGTGCGCGGGTTCCGGCCGGAACGCGAAGGACGGTTTTTGACCGAAAATGCGCCGAAACCACGAAGCTCGACACGATTTCCTGCCGCCAGGGCGTCGGTGATTTCATCCAGCACCGCATTGACGATGTTTTCCACGTCACGGTGATAAAGGTGCGGGTTACGCGCAGCAACGATCTGCACCAGTTCAGACTTGATCACGGTTGCCCCCTGAAAGAATTGGATTTTTAACGCGGCTCAACCTGCCAAACGGAAACAAGACCGTCAAGAAACAACTTGTCCGCACCGAGCTGGCCGGGGCCTGCGAAGGGAATTAAATCGTCATATCCCAGAAACTTCGCTATTTGCGCAACACTGAAAAGCGAAAAAGGCGAACGGGACGACGGCGCGCGCCATTCGACGATCGGCAAATCCTTGGCAACACCGCGTGTTTCGAAATAGCTGCGAACTTCCTTTTCGCCGCCCAGCGTATCAACCAGCTTGTTGGCGAGCGCCTGCCTGCCAGTGAAAATCGATCCATCTGCCAGTTTCAGCACGTCTTCGCGCGGCAGCTTGCGGCGATCGGCCACAAGGTCGACAAACCAGCCATAGCTGTCCATCACCATGGCGCGGATCATCGACTTTGCCTCTTCCGGCGCCTCGTGGAACGGCGAAGGCTCCGCCTTCATCGGCGACGACTTGATTTCCTGCAACGAAACGCCGAGCTTTTCCATCAGCTGGCCAAGCTGCGGATACTGGAAGATGACGCCGATCGAACCGGTGATCGAGGTTTCGCCAGCAACGATGACATCACCCGCGGACGCGATCATGTAACCTGCGGAAGCGGCGAGCGTGCGCACATCCGAGACAACCGGCTTCTTTTCCGCCACGCCTCGAATGGCCTTGAAGATGCGCTCACCGCCATAGGTGGTGCCGCCTGGCGAGGAAATCGACACGATCAACCCTTTGACATTGTCGCTCTTGGCGATCTTGTCGAGCCGCTCGAGAAGTTCGGTATTATCGGTGATCAGGCCGGAGACCTCCACGCGGGCAATATGGGGCTTCGCACTTTGCTGCGGTCCATCCCATAAAAACCGGTAGAGACCGAAAGCGCCGGCGACGAGCAGAAGAACGGCCGCAATCCGCCAGAAAGTCAGCTTGCGGCGCAACCGCCTGCGATCCGCTATCGCCATATTGTCCATAGAAACCTCTGTCATCCGCTTTTACGCTTTAGGCCATATGGTTCTTCTAACGCGAAGCCGCAAGGAAACAATAAGGAAACCAGAATTACGATAAAATTCGCATTTCCCTTGCACCTCTCCAGACAAAAACCATATTGGCAGGACAAAGCACTCATGCCAAAGACATTTAGATAGAGACACAAGCTTCGATTGTGCGCCAGAATGGCGCCGGGGAAGCATTCCGGACCCACTCTTATGCTCGAAAGACTCCGCGAACCCGCGCCAGCATTCTCGCTGCCCAATGACCAGAACGGTGCCTATGACACCGCGCTGAGGCATTCTGCGCGCGTGAAACGGCTGAAAATCATTCTGCCGCTCGGCGCAGCCATCGTTTCGCTCGCCTTCATCGCCGTCTCGGTTATCCGAACCTGGGCGCCCGATGAGGTCTCGCTTGAGAGCGCGCGAATTGAAGACGGCAAGATCGTGATGGAAAAACCTGCCGTTGCGGGCCGCAACGAGAAGGGGATCGATTATTCCATGAACGCCGACCGTGCGTTGCAGGACATCGCCAACCCCAACCTGATGACGCTTGAGAAGGTTCTGGCCGCAGTGCCGGTGAATGACGGTATCGCCCAGGTGATCGCCCATGAAGGCATTTTTGACCGGGCCACCAACAAGCTGAAGATGACCGCCCCTTTTGACATCAATCTCAGCAATGGCATACAAGCGAAGTTCCAGTCTGCGGATGTCGATCTGAAGGCCGGGAAAATGAGCAGCCAGGAGCCGGTTTCGATCAAAACAAACGACGGCTCGATTGTTGCGCAATCGATTGACATCGCCGATAATGGCAAGACAATTACATTTTCGGGGCAGGTACGGGCACGTATCGCTGCATCCAATATCAAGAATGAAGGCAAGTGAGAGCCCGGTCCAGATGATGCAAATTTCCCGTCCCGTTTCCCTTGGCAAATCCGCCGGCCTCGCAGCTGCAGGTCTTGTTTTTTCGTGTCTTGCAACTGTGGCTTTCGCCCAGAACACCACCAGCAACATGCAGGGCGTCAAGCTCTCCGGCGACCAGCCGATCGCAATTGAAAGCGATCAGCTCGAGATTCGCGATCAGGAGCGCAAGGCCTATTTCACCGGCAATGTGAAGGTGGTGCAGGGAACGACCACCCTTCAGGCCGGCAAGATGACGGTGAACTACAAGGGCGAGGGTTCATCGCTCACCAGCGGCGACGCCAATATCGAAAAAATCTTCGTCGACAATAATGTCTATCTGACGTCCGAGACCCAGAAGGCGACGGCCGATCACGGCGAATTCGACATGGCGGCGCAGACCTTCATCCTCACGGGCAAGCAGGTCGTGCTGTCCGAGGGCACGAATGTCTTCACCGGCTGCAAGCTGACCGTCCTCATGAATACGGGACAGGCCAAGCTCGAAAGCTGCGGCGGCCCTGTTCGGATCATGCTTGATCCGAAATCCCAGAAAAAACAGTAGTCTTTCCTCGTGAAGATACCCTCGATCTCAAAGATATTCGGCGGCGGACGCAGCCGATCCGCGGACGCGGTCCCACCGGCGGACAAGACCCCCTATCAGGGCACGCTGATCGCGCATGGCCTGACGAAGACCTATAATACGCGTCGTGTCGTCAACGGGGTTTCGCTGGTCGTGCGCCGTGGCGAGGCCGTGGGACTGCTCGGCCCGAACGGCGCCGGAAAGACCACCTGTTTTTACATGATCACGGGCCTGGTACCCGTCGATACCGGCAAGATCGCCATCAACGGCAATGATGTCACCACCATGCCGATGTATCGTCGCGCCCGTCTCGGCGTCGGTTATCTGCCGCAGGAAGCATCGATTTTCCGCGGCCTCACGGTTGAGGAAAACATCCGCGCCGTGCTGGAAGTGCATGAGCCGGACGCAGCCAAGCGCAACCACAAGCTTGATGAGCTGCTGGAAGAATTTCACATCGCGCAGTTGCGCAAATCCCCTGCCGTGGCGCTTTCGGGCGGCGAGCGGCGGCGTCTGGAAATCGCGCGCGCTCTTGCGACCGATCCGACTTTCATGCTGCTCGACGAACCTTTCGCGGGCGTTGATCCGATTTCTGTCAGCGATATCCAGAATCTGGTGAGACACCTGACAGCGCGCGGCATCGGCGTTCTCGTGACCGACCACAACGTCCGTGAAACGCTCGGTCTCATCGACCGCGCCTACATCATCCATGCCGGCGAGGTTCTGACGCATGGGCGTCCAGACGATATCGTCAACAATCCGGATGTACGCCGTCTCTATCTCGGCAACAATTTTAGCCTTTGAACGCCTGGGCGCGAAAGATTCTTCATCGCGCCCCGCCCTGACGCTTGACCAAACAAGATAAAAAAGCAATTTTTGGGCCAAGTTCCATCGCCTCCGCAAAATTTATGAAAACTGTGGCCATGGAGAAGCTGTAAGGGGAGTTTCGCGTCCGCCATGGCATTATCTGCCAGCCTTTTGCTGCGTCAAAACCAGTCTCTTGTAATGACACCGCAACTGATGCAGTCCATCCAGCTGCTTCAGATGACGCATTTCGAGCTGACGCAGTTCATCGCGCAGGAGGTGGAGCGCAATCCATTGCTGGAAATTGCGGCAAACGATGGCGATTTGAGCAGCGATGCCCCGGTAGAGGCGGAGAGTTTCGGCGACGCGGACAGCGAAGGCTCGGAGAGATCCGCCACGGTGACATCAGACAGTGACGATTGGTATGGCGATCGCGCCGCAAATCTCGGCGAGCAACTGGATACCAGCTTCGAAAACGTCTTTCCCGACGATGCTGAGCCCCGAAAAGCCGATGCGCCTGAACTGGCCGGCCAATGGAAATCCATGCCCGGTCAGGAGTCCGGGGAAAGTTATGACCTCGATGATTTCGTCGCGGCCAGACAGAGCCTCGGCGACCATCTCAATCAGCAATTGCCGCTCGCCATATCAGCCGCCGAGGACCGGATGATCGCCGATGCGCTGATCGGCCAGCTCGATGAAACCGGCTATATTGCGGCTGATGCCGTCGATGATGTCGCCGAACGGCTGGGAGCGGCGCCGTCGGCAGTCGAGCACGTCCTGAAGACGCTTCAGGGCTTCGACCCACCGGGTGTATTTTCCCGTTCCCTGAGCGAATGTCTGGCGATCCAGCTGGCCCAGAAGGATCGGCTAGACCCGGCCATGCGGGCTTTCGTCGATAATCTGGAACTTCTGGCGAAACGCGACTTCGCCTCCTTGAAAAAAATCTGCGGCGTCGATGAGGAAGACCTGCTCGATATGCTGGCGGAAATCCGCACGCTCAACCCCCGCCCCGGCGCAGGTTACGACTCGATGGTTTCGGAGACCATCGTTCCCGACATTATCGTTCGCCCCTCCTCCACCGGCGGCTGGCTGGTGGAAATCAACCCCGAGACCCTGCCGCGCGTGCTCATCAACCAGAGTTACTTCGCCGAGGTATCGAAACATAAGGCGCGCGCGGGCGAGGATCAGGATTTTCTGGCCGAATGCATGCAGACGGCCCATTGGCTGACCCGCAGCCTAGACCAGCGCGCCCGGACAATCATGAAGGTGGCGACGGAAATCGTGCGCCAGCAGGATGCCTTCCTCGTCAATGGTGTCGACCAGCTACGCCCGCTGAACCTCAAGACGGTGGCCGACGCCATCAAGATGCACGAATCCACCGTCAGCCGGGTGACGTCCAAAAAATACATGCTGACGCCACGCGGTCTGTTTGAGCTCAAATATTTCTTCAGCGTCTCGATCAGCGCCGTGGAAGGCGGAGACAGCCATTCGGCGGAAGCGGTGCGTCACCGCATCAAGGCCATGATCGCGCACGAGGCCGCCGAGGCAGTCCTTTCCGACGACGACATCGTCGACAATCTGAAAAAGAGCGGCATCGATATCGCCCGCCGCACGGTCGCCAAATATCGCGAGGCGATGAACATCCCCTCCTCCGTGCAGAGGCGCCGGGAAAAGAAGGCGCAGGCCAAGCTTTCCGCCTTCTGAGCAACGAGCCCATTCACGTTTGGGGCGGTTTTTTGCCGCACCATTGACTCTTGCCACGCCAGGGGCTAGAAGCCCGCCGCACACGTAAGCAAGGTCATTTGTAACGGATTCATCTCCACCGTCCATGGGCGTAAAATTCAAATGGAGGCTTTTTAAGGTCTTCGAAACGCTTGGATGCGCGCGCGGCTTGACGTAAGCTGGTACTCGCAAATCACTACAAAAAGGAAAATTTCCATGAGTGTGCGTGTATCTGGTAAACATATGGAGATCGGTGAATCTTTCCGTCAGCGGATCGAGGACAATATAGGTCTGGCAGTTACCAAATACTTCGATGGGGGGTATTCAGGCCAAGTGACCGTGGAGAAGTCCGGATCGCGTTTTGCCGCCGACTGCAAGCTGCATCTCGATACGGGCGTTGTATTGCATGCGGCGGGTCAGGCAAATGATCCGCAAGCCAGCTTCGACGCCGCCGCCGAGCGGATCGAGAAGCGCCTGCGTCGCTACAAGCGCAAGCTGAAGGACCACCACAGTGGTTTGAATGGCGTGTCGCAGGAAATCGCCTATACGGTGATGGATGCTGTTCCCGATGAGGACCACGAGGTTCCTGAAGATTACGCACCCACCATTGTGGCGGAGAGTTCGAAACAGATTAAGACCATGTCAGTCGCCAGCGCCGTGATGGCGCTCGACATGACCGACGAACCGGTTCTGCTCTTCCGCAGCCCCGGCAAAGAATATCTCAACATCGTTTATCGGCGTCATGACGGCAATATTGGCTGGATCGACGCGGAAACGATCAAGAGCTGAACAGTCTGACAAGACGTGGGAGGCAGAGCGCGAAAATGCATCTGCCTCCTGCATCGTCTCGATGGCATGAAGGAAAAAGAGAATGGCGTTGGCAGATTTGCTGCAACAAGATGCGATTATTCCCGCCCTCAAGGTGAATTCCAAAAAGCAATTGCTTCAGGAGCTGGCTGCAAAGGCAGCCAGAATTACCGGAGTCTCGGAACGGGAAGTTTTCGACGTCATCCTCCAGCGCGAGAAGCTCGGCTCCACCGGTGTGGGCCACGGCATTGCCATTCCGCATGGCAAGCTCAACAGTATTCACCAGATCACCGGCGTTTTCGCACGCCTTGAAACGCCGGTCGATTTCGAAGCGCTGGACGACCAGCCGGTCGATCTGGTCTTCCTGCTGCTTGCGCCCGAGGGCGCCGGCGCGGATCATCTGAAGGCTTTGTCCAGAATTGCACGCGCCCTGCGCGACCCTGAACTGGTGGCCAAGCTGCGTGCGACCGATTCCGACACAGCAATCTACGCCTTCCTCAATCAGGAACAGGCGACGGCGGCTTGATCGCAACCCGCCCCCTCAGTTTAACGGCAATAAAAAACGCGCCCTGAAGGCGCGTTTTTTATGACGTAAAGACAGATGCCTTACGCGTCTTTTTCATTGAGAGACGAGGTGCCCGGCTCGGCAGAGGCGGCTGTCTCCACCTTCGGGCCACCCTTGGCGACACCGACCATGGCGGGGCGCAGCACGCGATCGCCGATGGTGAAACCAGCCTGGACCACCTGCAGCACCGTATTGTTCGGAACCGCCGTATTCGGAATTTCGAACATGGCCTGATGGAAATTCGGGTCGAACTTCTGGCCCTCGGCATCGATCTTCTTCACGCCGTGGCGTTCCAGCGTCGACAGCATCGAACGTTCCGTCATCTCGACGCCTTCGATGAGGCCGTTGAGACCGGCTTCACCATTGGTCTTGAGCTCATCGGGAATGGCTTCGAGCGCACGGCGAAGATTATCGGAAACGGCGAGCATATCGCGTGCAAAACCTGCCAGGGAATAGGCCTTGGCATCCTTGACATCGCGTTCGGTGCGACGGCGAAGATTGTCCATCTCGGCCGCAAGTCGCAGGAATTTATCGCGCAGATCGGCGTTCTCAGCCTTGAGCAGCTCGACCGGATCGGGTTCTGCCGTTTCGGCCTGTTCTTCACCTGCCTGGGCAAGATCGACAAAATCTTCCGCGACGTCCGCGTCAGGTCCGGGCTTTTTTGTATCGTCGGTCATGACGTTCTCCAGATTTGAATATTGTTGGTTGCGCCCGATATCGAGCTTTGACGGGCAAAAATCAAGGCTTGCGGCGAAAAGCTTGCCGCATTCTCTGACCTTTGCGGGCTTGTCCTATCTTTGCTTGCGGGAAAGGCGCGCCATGATCTGCGCAGTATAATCCACCATTGGCACGATACGGGCATAATTCAGCCTGGTGGGGCCGATAACGCCGACCGCGCCCACGACGCGATTGTCCTCATCGCGATAGGGCGCGACGATCAGAGAAGAACCGGAGAGCGAAAACAGCTTGTTTTCAGAGCCGATGAAAATCCTGACCCCGGAGCCGCTTTCCGCGAGGTTGAGGATTTCGATGAGGTTTTCCTTGCGCTCCAGATCATCGAACAGCAGGCGCACCCGATCGATATCTTCTTCACCGGCGAGACCCTCCAGCAGGTTGGAGCGTCCGCGAACGATGAGGCGGCCAAGCTTGCCCTCCTCATTGTCACCCGCCCAGACGGCCAGACCGCGCTCGATGAGATCCTGCGCCAGCGTGCCGAGTTCCGATTGCAGTTCCGCCTGCTGCTTCTGGAACTGTGTCCGCAATTCCTGCAGCGTCTGGCCGGACAGATGGGCATTGATGAAATTCGCCGCCTCGATCAATTGCGATGACGAAATGCCGGCAGGCAATTCAATGATGCGGTTTTCGACCTGATTGTGATCGCCGACCAGCACGGCGAGCGCCTTGGTGGGCTCCAGCCTTATGAATTCCACATGTTTGAGGATGACATCATTCTTGGCGGTCAGCACCAGGCCGGCGCCGCGCGACATGCCTGACAGCATGCGGCTTGCCTCGGTCAACAACCCTTCCAACGACTGCTCGTGGCCGGCGACCGGCCCGATCTGACGGTCGATATTCGCCCTTTCTTCCGCGGGCAGATCACCCACCTGCATGAAGGCGTCGACGAAAAAGCGCAGCCCCGTCTGGGTGGGCAGGCGCCCGGCGCTGATATGCGGCGAATAGATGAGGCCGAGTTCCTCAAGATCGCTCATGACGTTGCGGACGGAGGCGGGCGAAAGCGACATCGGCAACAGCCGCGACAGGCTGCGGGATCCGAGCGGCTCACCCGTATCGAGATAGCCTTCAACGATGCGCCGGAAAATTTCCCGAGACCGTTCATCCAGCAATGATGCCTGATCTTTTGATAGCGGTGCGGAAAAACCCATTTCGTCCGTTCTTTGTCGTTCAAACCAGCTCGCATCAATATAATGCGTTGCAACGCCGCGGCAAAATGGAAATTGGCTTTGCAAAAGCCCGGAGCGCGCCTTAGAAGGCAGGGACCAACATGGAGAGTGGATCATATGCGGCCTTCAGGCAGAAAAACCGACCAGATGCGCAAGGTTTCCTTCGAGCGCAATTTCTCGAAACATGCCGAAGGTTCCTGTCTGGTGAAATTCGGCGACACGCATGTGCTCGTCACCGCAAGCCTGGAAGAAAAGACGCCGCCATGGCTGCGCAACAGCGGCAAGGGCTGGGTCACCGCCGAATACGGCATGCTGCCGCGCTCCACCCATGAGCGCATGAAGCGCGAAGCCGCTTCCGGCAAGCAGGGCGGCCGCACCCAGGAAATCCAGCGTCTCATCGGCCGCTCGCTGCGCGCCGTTGTTGATCTGCAGGCACTCGGCGAACGACAGATCAGCATTGACTGCGATGTCATCCAGGCCGATGGCGGCACCCGCACGGCCTCCATCACCGGCGCATGGATTGCGCTCCACGATTGCCTGAAGTGGATGGAAACCCGCAACATGATCAAGGTCGAGAAGGTTCTGAAGGACCATATCGCGGCGATCTCCTGCGGTATCTTCGCCAACCAGCCGGTGATCGATCTCGACTATCTCGAGGATTCCTCCGCCGAGACCGATGCAAATTTCGTCATCACCGGTTCCGGCGGCATCGTCGAGGTTCAGGGAACGGCGGAAGGCGCGCCCTTCTCCGAGGAAGAATTCCTGACGTTGCTCGGTCTTGCCAAGGCCGGATGCAGCGAACTGGTCGCCCTTCAGAAACAGGCCATCGCCTGAGCCGACAGGAAAACGTGATGCGCAAGCTCGATACCAGAACGATCGTCGTCGCCAGCCACAATAAGGGCAAGATCGCCGAAATCGCCGATCTGATCGGGCCTTTCGGTTTCTCCGCCAAATCGGCGGCGGAGCTGAATTTCTCGGAGCCGGACGAGACGGGCACCACCTTCGAGGAAAATGCCGCCATCAAGGCGCTTGCCTCCGCAAAGGCATCCGGTCTTCCGGCTTTGTCCGACGATTCCGGTCTGGTCATCGACGCGCTTGACGGTGCGCCTGGCGTCTATACCGCCAATTGGGCGGAGACGGCCGACGGCACCCGCGACTTCGCCATGGCGATGCAGAAGGTCGAGGATGCCCTTGCCGAGCGTGGCGCATCGAAGCTGGAAGATCGCACCGGCCGCTTTGTCAGTGTGCTGTGCCTTGCCTGGCCGGACGGGCATGTCGAATATTTCCGTGGCGAGGTGGAAGGCGCTGTCGTTTGGCCACCGCGCGGAACGAGCGGCTTCGGTTATGATCCCATCTTTAAGCCCGAAGGTTATGACACTACATTCGGCGAGATGAGCTCGGATGAAAAACACGGCTGGAAACACGGCGATGCCTTTGCGCTGTCGCACCGTGCCCGCGCCTTCAAGAAATTCGTAGAAACCTGCCTGGAGGCATGAACCCGATGGTCGGGGAGCATCAACTTTCTGCCCCCGGCGCATCGCTTCTGCCGGATACGGGCGATCCCGGTTTCGGGATCTATCTGCATTGGCCTTTCTGCGCGGCCAAATGTCCCTATTGCGATTTCAACAGCCATGTCCGCCACCGCCCGGTGGATCAGGAACGGTTTACGGCTGCCTTTCTCCGTGAAATGGAACATATGCGGACGCTGAGCGGCCCGCGCGTTGTGACCAGCATCTTCATGGGTGGTGGCACGCCATCACTGATGGACCCGCAGACGGTCGGCGCACTTCTCAATGGCGTCGCGCGCTTCTGGCATGTGCCCGATGGTATCGAGATCACCATGGAGGCCAATCCCTCCAGCGTCGAGGCGGAACGTTTTCGCGGTTATCGCGCGGCGGGCGTCAATCGTGTCTCACTCGGCGTGCAGGCGCTCAACGACCGGGACCTGAAGTTCCTCGGCCGCCTGCATGATGTTGCCGATGCCTTGAAAGCCATTCGGCTGGCGCGGGAGATTTTTCCGCGTATGTCCTTCGATCTCATCTATGCCCGCCCGAACCAGACGGTGGCCGAATGGGACGCGGAGCTGAAGGAGGCTGTCTCCTACGCGGTCGACCATCTGTCGCTCTACCAGTTGACAATCGAGGAAGGCACGCCCTTTTACGGCCTGCACAAGGCCGGCAAGCTCATCGTGCCCGATGGCGAACATTCGGCCGTGCTTTATGAGGCAACCCAGGAAATCACCGAGCGTTACGGCATGCCGGCCTATGAGGTTTCCAACCATGCCCGGCCCGGCGCCGAAAGCCGCCACAACCTCACCTATTGGCGTTATGGTGACTACGCCGGCATTGGCCCCGGCGCGCATGGACGCCTGACGAGAGGCGCTTCCAAGCTCGCCACCGCCACCGAACGCCACCCGGAAAACTGGCTCGAAACCGTTGAGCGGGAAGGCCACGGCATGGTCGATCAGGAACTGCTCGGCGTCGACGAACAGGCCGACGAATTGCTGCTGATGGGCCTTCGCCTGCGCGAGGGCATCGATCTCGCCCGCTGGAGCGACCTTTCCGGCCGCGATCTCGACCCGGAGAAGGAGGAATTCCTTCTGCAGCATGGTTTCGTGGAAAGGCTCGGCAATTCCCGCCTGCGCTGCACCCCTTCAGGCATGCTTATTCTGGATGCCGTGGTGGCCGACCTCGCCTGCTGATCCACAGCATCGACACGCCTCGAAACACCAATAAAAAAGCGGCCCGAAAGCCGCTTGAGGGTGATGACGAAGTCTGAAAACTTGCCTTCATCATGCTCTGGCCAATCCCGAGCATCTGCAACCTATTGATTTTACCATACGTGATTGGATCCTCGGGACAGTCCCGAGGACGACATCGAATACGAGAGCGGCTTGCCAACGGACTGAAGCGGCCCGAAGGCCGCTTCTTTTTATGCGTTGTTTTCGTTGATCAGGCGCTTCAGCAGCTCAACCTCATGGCCAAGCTTGGTGTCACCGGAAATCAGTTCCTCGATCTTGCGCACGGCATGCAGAACCGTGGTGTGATCGCGACCGCCGAAACGGCGACCGATCTCGGGGAAAGAACGCGGCGTCAGCATCTTGGCCAGATACATGGCGATCTGGCGCGGCTTGACGATGACGCGGGTGCGACGGTTGGACACCAGTTCCTGCCGCGACACATTATAGTGCTTGGCGACGATGCGCTGAATATCCTCGATGCGCACGCGCTTGGCCTCACCCGTCCCGACGAGATGTGACAGCAGTTCATCGACACGGTCAACCGAGAGGTTCGGCTCAAAAGAGCGACGGAACATCAGCTGGTTAAAGGCGCCTTCCAGTTCACGTCCGCTCGCCGTCACGCTTTTGGCAACGTGGGTCAGGATTTCGTCCGAAATCTCGAAAGACGGATCGTCCTGACGCGCCGAGCCGAGGCGGCGGTTGAGCATTTCGTAGCGCATGTCGTAATCGGGACCTTCGATCTCGATCGCCATGCCGCCCTGAAGACGGGAACGGACACGCGGATCGAGCGATTCCAGCTCCCATGGCGCACGGTCAGCAGCGACCACGACCTGCTTGGCGCTGTCGAGCAGCATGTTCAGCAGGTGGCAGAATTCATGCTGGATCATCTTGCCCTGCAGGAACTGCATGTCGTCGATGACGAGCAGGTCGATATTGCGTAGCGTGTCCTTCAGCGTCAGGGCATCGTTGTCGCGGATTGCGGTCGCAAAACGCCACATGAAATATTCAGCTGTCAGATAGACCACGCGCGGATTGCGCGGGCTGTCGATGGCGGCATTGGCGATTGCCTGCAGAAGATGCGTCTTGCCGAGACCAACACCCGCATGGATGAACAGCGGGTTGAAGCGCACGGCGCCGGCACCGGCTTCGGCGATCGTCTTTGCCGCCGCAAGCGCGACGCGGTTAGATGAGCCTTCAACAAAGGTATCGAAAGTGAAACGTGTGTCGAGCGGCGAGCCGAACAACGGCCCGGAACCGCCCTGACGCAGGGTCGCCTGCGAAGTCGCGGGCTGCGCGGCAGGCGTGGCGGGCTGCGACGGTATAAAGGACTTGTTCCGCGGAGCCGCACCAACCTCCGCAACGGGCTGCACCCTCTCCTCGGTCTGAGCCGGACGGATCGGGCGGCTGGCCGAGCGGACCAGAATCTCCACCTTCAGCACATCCGGATCCTCGCTCTGGACGAGGTTGGTGATCAGGTCCATGTAACGGTTGTTGATCCAGGACTTCAGAAAGGTCGTCGGAACGGTAAAACGGACGACGCTTTTCGAAACGGTATGGAGTTTGAGCCGTGCGAACCAGCTTGCATAGACCTCCGGACCAACCTGTGCCTTGAGCCGCGCGCTAAAACGTTCAAACAGCGCATCGTGCGTCATAGCCGATTTGTCCCCTGCCGCATCTGAGCAAGCTGCATCACGCGTCTTTGGTGCGCGGTCCCCATCAGCCACCGCACCCATCGCCAAATTCAATTGCATATTGCCGCCTTTCAAATTGCCAATCATAGCCTGACGATCAAAGATCGACCGTCAGGGATCCCCCTCGTTTATTTCTGCCCCCAAGCGTTCCCCTCGAAAGAACGCCAAAGGCGACTACTTGTTTGCGAGCCGGTTATCCCATTTCCCTCCCCCTCATGGAGAGGCCTGCGACACGCTAAAAACGCTCCTTTCGCTACAACCTTAAGGCGCATTCTTGAGGACAAAAAACCCCCGCCCGTTCCGGAGACCGAAACGGCACAAAAAGCTCCATGACCTGAAAAAACGGACCTCGAAAGACCCGTCAGCAAGAAGGTGAATATCGTCGATACGATCATCGAGATAATCTGTGGACTGAGATCCGCACCCCTTGTTGAAATGCATTTAGGCAGGATCGTGGGGAGAGATCAATGGCGTTTTTTCTGCAAAAACTCAGATCGGCCATTGACTCGCAAAGGCCGTTTTGCATCACCGACAGGGTGCGAAGCAGAATCGCTTATGAATCAATGAGATTCAATTTTGGCAATTTTTAAGAGCGGATTTTGGCAAAAAAATAAAAATCTTCTTGACTCAAAACTAGCCGCGACTTCCGTAGAGAAAGCCCCTGAGTTTTCCAGAGACCTCCAGCAAGTTATTGTTTTTACTGCAAATTTCCTGTCGTCCATCTGACATGCGTTTGTCACGTTACGGCAGCAATGGTTAACGGGCAGTTAGAATCACAAAAAGCCCGGTCAAAAGACCAGGCTTTTTGAATAATTATTTGTGATTAGCCGGATTAGGCGGAAAGAGCCTTAACGCGCTGTGCGAGACGCGACACCTTGCGGGATGCGGTGTTGCCGTGCAGAACGCCCCGGGTGGCGGCGCGCTGGATCTCGGGCTGAGCTGCCTTCAGAGCTTCGGTGGCGACTGCCAGATCACCGGAAGCGATGGCTTCCTCGACCTTGCGGATGAAGCCGCGAACGCGCGAACGGCGAGCCTTGTTGACTGCGGTACGGCGAGCGATCTTGCGGGTCGCCTTTTTCGCCGAAGTTGTATTGGCCATGTATGCCTCTCTTCGAATTCAAACCAAATTCCGCAACCATAGGATCGGGTCGTTAGAAGACCTCACGTAACCCAAGAATGCGGGAGTAATTTCGGACAAGCCGGATGGCTTTCCTTAACCGTGGGCGGGCATATACCGCTAAAGCTTACGCCCGTCAACGCGCAAAACGCTTAAAAGCGCCGATATTCCGAATCCTTAGCGATTCCGGAAAGCGGGTTTGCGCTTTTCCACGAAGGCGGCCATGCCCTCCTTCTGGTCCGCCGTGGCAAAGAGCGACTGGAAGGAGCGTCTTTCAAATCTCAGACCTTCTGAAAGCGGCACCTCGAAGGAACGATTGACGCTTTCCTTGGCCATGAGCACGGAGGCACGCGACAGGGAAGCTATGCGGGTAGCCGCCTCCACCGCCTCGTCCATCAGATTTGCAGCCGGCACAACACGCGACACGAGACCGGCGCGCTCGGCTTCTGCTGCATCCATCATGCGGCCGGTCAGAACCAGGTCCATGGCCTTTGCCTTGCCGACTGCCCGTGTCAGCCGCTGCGAGCCGCCCATGCCCGGAATGACGCCGAGGGTGATTTCCGGCTGGCCGAACTTCGCCGTATCAGAAGCGATGATGAAATCGCACATCATCGCCAGTTCGCAGCCGCCGCCGAGCGCAAAACCGGAAACGGCGGCGATAACAGGCTTGCGGGTGGCAGCAACCTCGTCCCAGCCGCCGAGAAAATCGCCGACATAGGCATCGACGAAATCCAGCCCCTGCATTTCCTTGATGTCGGCGCCAGCAGCAAATGCCTTTTCCGAACCGGTAATAATGATCGCACCGATGGAATCATCGGCGGAAAACGAAGACAGAATGTGCCGCAGCTCTTTCAGAAGCACCGAATTGAGAGCGTTGAGCGCCTTGGGGCGGTTGAGGGTGATGACACCCACCTCATCGCGTTTCTCGACCAGTATCGTTTCATAGTCCACGGCAGTCTCCCCTTCTCCGTTACTCCGACAGCGTTACTTCTGGCAGGCGGCGCAATAAAAGGTCGAACGACCGGCCTGCACCACCCTTTCAACCGTACCCCCGCAGCCGGGTGTCCGGCAAGGCTGGCCTTCCTGATCATAGACCGAAAAGGAATGCTGGAAATAACCGAGCGTTCCGTCCGTCTGTATATGGTCTCGTAATGAGGACCCGCCGGCGGCGATGGCGTCGGCGATGACATCGCGGATTTTCTCCGTCAGATCGGCGAGTTGTGCTTTGGGCTTGCCACCTTTCGTTACCAGCGTTCCCGCGGCCCGCAGGGGCGAAAGATGCGCGCGCCACAGCGCCTCACAGACATAGATATTGCCGAGGCCCGCGATGACCTTCTGGTCCAGCAGCGTGCTTTTCAGGGGCTGGCTTTTGCCCTCAAACCGGCTCGCCAGATAATCCGCGCTCAGCGCATTACCTGTCGGCTCCGGGCCAAGCTCGGCAAAGGCCGGGTAAAGATCGAGCTTGTTGCGCTCCACCAGATGCATGAAGCCAAAGCGGCGCGGATCATTATAGATGACGCAGACGCACTCTTCTCCTTTATCGAGATGAAAGACGACATGGTCGTGCTTGCCGTCCTTCGAGCGGGCGTGATGAAACGCGCCGGGCGTCTTGTCAGCCTCATCCGTTTCCGCCTCGATACGAAACGAACCGGACATGCCGAGATGGGAAACGATCGTCAGCCCGTCTTCCAACTCGATGAGAAGATATTTCGCCCTTCGTCCGAGCGATATGATCGTCTTGCCCTCGATCAGCCCCGCGAAATCCTCCGGGAAAGGAAAGCGCAGATCCGGGCGGCCGAGATGCAGCCTGCGGACCCTTGCCCCTTCCATAGCAGGTGCAAGGCCACGTCTGACGGTTTCGACTTCTGGCAATTCTGGCATCTGGCTTATCCGACAGTTTATCGTTAGGACCATGTGGTCTATACAGTGCACGCGAAATGTCGCGCCCAGGCGATGCGGCAACAGATAGCGTTGCCATGGCGTTTCCGCTATGGTCCGCCACGCAATAAATATGGAGACAGACGATGACCGACGCCCGTACCACTGCCCAAGGCGGCATGGAAACGTCCTATGGCTTCCACAAGGTGGACGAAGGCAAAAAGCAGGGGCTGGTCAACGAGGTCTTCCATAAGGTGGCCAAGCGCTACGACATCATGAATGACGTAATGTCGGCTGGCCTGCACCGGCTGTGGAAGGACGCGATGGTCTCTTCGCTTTCGCCGCGCAAGGACCCGTCCTACAAGATTCTGGACGTTGCGGGCGGCACCGGCGATATCGCCTTCCGTATCATCGAAGCCTCCAACCGTCTGGCGCATGCCACCGTTCTCGATATCAACGGCTCGATGCTGGCCGTCGGCGAGGAGCGCGCGGCAAAAAAGAAGCTTTCCGACAATCTGACCTTCGTGGAGGCCAATGCCGAGGAGCTGCCCTTCGAGGCGAATAGTTTCGACGCCTATACGATCGCGTTTGGCATTCGCAATGTGCCGCGCATCGATGTCGCGCTGAAAGAGGCACACCGTGTCTTGAAGCGTGGCGGGCGGCTGCTGGTGCTGGAATTTTCCGAAGTCGATATGCCGCTGCTCGACCGTGTTTATGACGCCTGGTCGTTCAACGCCATTCCGCAATTCGGCAAGATGATCACGGGTGATGCCGAGCCCTATCAATATCTGGTCGAATCGATCCGCAAATTCCCCAATCAGGAGGATTTCGCGACGATGATCCGCACCGCCGGCTTCTCCCGCGTGACCTACACCAATTACACCGGCGGCATCGCCGCCCTGCATTCCGGCTGGAAGCTTTAAGACCATGGCCGGTAAAAGCAGGAGACAAGCATAAGCATGAGTACTTTGGGCGCATATTTCCGCCTCGCAAGGGTTGGTTGGGTTCTCGTGCGCGAAGGCGTCGTGCTGGCCCTGCCGTCCGACGACCTGCCTGCTCCCGCCCAATTATTGAAAGCGCTGCTGAAGCCATTCGCCCGCAGCAAGGCGAAACGGGCGCAGCGCAGCGACCGGCTGGCGGTGGCTGTGGAGCGGCTCGGGCCCTCCTATGTGAAGATGGGTCAGTTTCTCGCCACCCGGCCGGATGTGGTGGGCGCCGACTTCGCCGACGATCTCGCAAGCCTTCAGGACCGCATGGCCTTTTTCCCGGCGGCTGCGGCGAAGGCCAATATCGAAGGCTCGCTCGGACGGTCGGTGTCTGAACTCTACAGGGAATTCGGCGATCCGATCGCCGCGGCTTCCATTGCCCAGGTGCACCCGGCAATGGTGGATACACCAAAAGGGCCGCGCAAGATGGCCGTCAAGGTCATCCGTCCCGGCGTGCGCCAGCGTTTCCAGAACGATCTGGAGGCGATGTATCTGATTGCCGACCTGCAGCAGCGTTTCGTCCGCTCCGCCCGCCGCCTGCGCCCCGTCGAGGTGACGCGCACGCTGGAGCAGACCACCAAGATCGAGATGGATCTGCGGTTAGAGGCCGCCGCCCTTTCCGAACTTGCCGAAAATACCAAGGACGATCCGGGTTTCCGTGTTCCGGAGGTGGATTGGGAGCGCACCGGTCGCGATGTCGTCACCATGGAATGGATTGACGGTGTCAAGATGTCGGATATCGAGGGCCTGAAGGCCGCCGGCCACGACCTGAACAAGCTCGCCGATACGCTGATCCAGTCCTTCCTGCGGCATACGCTGCGCGATGGCTTCTTCCACGCCGACATGCATCCCGGCAATCTCTTCGTGGATGCGGAGGGCGAGATCGTTGCCGTCGATATGGGCATTGCCGGACGCCTTGGCAAAAAGGAACGCCGCTTCCTTGCCGAAATCCTCTACGGCTTCATTACCCGCGACTATATGCGGGTGGCTGAGGTGCATTTCGAGGCCGGTTATGTGCCGGGCCACCACGACAAAGCCAGTTTCGCGCAGGCGATCCGCGCCATTGGAGAACCGATCCACGGCCAGCCGGCCGAGACGATCTCCATGGGCAAGCTTTTGACCCTGCTGTTCGAAGTGACCGAGCTTTTCGACATGGAGACGCGGCCGGAACTCGTCATGCTGCAAAAGACCATGGTGGTGGTGGAAGGCGTGTCGCGCATGCTCAATCCGCGCTTCAACATGTGGAAGGCGGCAGACCCGGTCGTTGGCGGCTGGATCAGGGACAATCTCGGACCGAAACGTGTCGTTACCGATCTGAAGGATGGCGTGAAAGCCGCCCTCAAGCTTGCCGAGGCAGCACCGGAGATTGCCGCCAAGACGGAAAAGCTGCATTCCGAATTGATGTATATGAGCGAGAACGGCCTGCGTTTTGATGCGCAGACGGCGGAAGCCATTGGCAAGGCGGAAGCGCGCCACACCAAATGGGGACGGATCGCTCTCTGGGTCATTGCGCTGACGCTTCTCTATATTGCGATCAGGGTGAGCTGAGCATTTCGGCACCGCTATGTGCCATGTTTGTGTAATGCATTGGAGCGATAAGGGTCTGATCTCTAGCCAAGACAGGTGATTGGTGCGGATAAGGGTTGCTCGGAAGCCTGCGCGGAAGTGCGCCGATGGTAGAGACGGATACGCCGGACAGGATTTGATTTTGATGGCAAAAGCGCAAGTACTAAAAGCAGCCCTTTCCTATACCTCCTGGCCACTGGTGTTCGTCGGCGGCCTCGTCGGGTCCTATTTCGCTTTTGCGAGCAGTCATCCGATCGCAGCCTTTCTCGCCGTTTATGCGGGCGCGGTTCTCAGCCTGTTTCTCCTCGAGCGCTATATTCCCTATGAAGTCGAATGGCTTGAGGGGGATGGTGAGACCATCAACAGCATCGGTCACACGCTTCTGACGAAGGGGCTCGTACAACTCGCTGCCGCCGCCGCGGCAATCTTCCCGATGGTAGCCGCGAATGTTCTGCAGCCGCTGGCGGCGATGCGGTTCGACCTGTGGCCTTCCCATTTGCCAATGATCGTCCAGGTCGCGCTTGCGGTGACGATTGCCGAATTCGGTCTCTACTGGGCCCACCGCATTGCGCATGAAACGGTATTCTTCTGGCGGTTCCATGCCCTGCATCACAGCGTCGTGCGGCTCTGGGTCGTCAATACAGGTCGGTTTCATGTGGCCGACTCCCTGTTCAAGATCGCGCTCAGCCAGATTCCGCTTTATTTCATGGGTGCGCCGCTTCAGGTTTTCTGGTGGCTGGGCGCCGTGACCGCCTTCATCGGTATTTTGACCCATTGCAATGTCGACATGAAAACGGGGCTGCTCGATTATATCTTCAGCACGCCGCGCCTGCACCGCTGGCACCATTCGAAGCAGCTTCCGGAAGGCAACACCAATTACGGCGAAAACCTCGTCATCTTCGATCTCATTTTCGGATCCTACCACAACCCCGACCGGCCCTCTTCCACCGATATCGGCATCAAGGGTGAGATCGCAAAGGGGTTTGTGCCGCAGCTCCTGCAGCCCTTCACCAAAGAAGGCGTCCGCCAGATCATTGGTAAGGACAAGAAGGTCAACTGACGGTAAATTATAAACGGGGCGCGGTATCGATCACGATGCCGAGTTCGCCCCGCAGCTTTTTTGTCAGGCCGGCGGCGACAAGCTCGTAGGAACGGCGCAAATAGTGCTCCAATTCCTCCTGTTCGAGCGGTGAATGATCGGCAATCGACACCCATTTGCGTTTCGCAAAATAGGGCGCCTGAGCGATGCCCTCGAGTGAGGTCAATATTTCGAAGCTCTCTTCCGAGCATTTCACCACCAGCCGCCAGTCCTCCCGTTCGCCAAGCACGGCAAAGACCTTGTCGCCCACCTTGGCGACATGTGAATCCCATTGATCGACGAACCGGACGCCCGGCCATTCGCCAAGCACCCTGTCGAATGTCTTGCGATCGAACAGGCTCATGCGAGTTTCTCCGCGATCAGTGCCGCCAGACGTTTTGCGACTTCGGTCTTGTCGAGATCCGGCCAGGCCTCGACACCGTCAGCTGAAATGATCTTCACGCTGTTGCGATCCCCGCCCATGATGCCGGTTTGCGCCGAGACATCGTTAGCGACGATATAATCCGCTCCCTTGCGTTCCAGCTTCGCCCGGCCGTTCTTCTCGATATCCTGCGTTTCGGCGGCAAAACCCACCACCAGCGTCGGACGCTTTTCATGATGGCCGACGGTTTTGAGAATATCGGGATTTTCCGTCAGCTGCAGCGCCAGCGGCGCATCGCCCGGCTGCTTCTTGATCTTCTGTTCCGATGAGCCCGTCACCCGCCAGTCGGCGACGGCGGCGACCATGACGGCGATATCCGCCGGCAGCCTCGAGATGACCGCATCGCGCATCTCCTCGGCGCGCTCGACATGCACCGTTTCAACACCTGCCGGATCCGCAATCGTGACGGGGCCGGAAACCAGCGTGACCTTTGCTCCCAGCTCCGCCAGAGCCGCCGCAATGGCGTGACCCTGCTTGCCAGAGGAACGGTTGGCGATATAGCGCACGGGATCGATCGGCTCGTGCGTGGGGCCGGAGGTGACGATCGCCGTTTTGCCATTCAGGGGCTTTGGCCCCTCATCCAGCAATGCGGCGACGGCTTCGACGATCTGCAATGGTTCGGCCATACGGCCAAAACCAGCCTCGCCCTTCTCTGCCATTTCACCGACCATGGGTCCGATGAAAAACACCCCGTCTTTTTTCAGCGTTTCGACATTTCGTACCGTCGGTTTGGCAGACCACATTTTCGGGTTCATCGCCGGAGCCACCAGCACCTTGCGATCCGTCGCAAGAAGAATCGTGGAGGCAAGATCATCTGCCAGACCGTGCGCCATCTTCGCCATCAGATCGGCTGTGGCGGGAGCCACCAGCACGAGGTCGCAGTCGCGCGCCAGCCTGATATGGCCCACATCCTGTTCATCCTGTCGGGAAAAGAGCTCTGTGAAGACATGGGTGGCGGACAGTGCGCCGACGGCAAGCGGGGTGACGAATTCCTGCGCGCCCTTCGTCATCACTGGCGTCACCTTCGCGCCGCGCTCTTTCAGGCGGCGGATGAGATCAAGGCTCTTATAGGCCGCGATGCCGCCGGAGATGATGAGGAGAATATGTTTGCCTGAAAGCGTCATGATGCCGGACCAGTTTCCCGTTTCAGGGGAAACTAAGCCCTTGGCATTCAAAGTGCAATCCGGCTGATATCACGCCGCCTTGGCGACGTGATATTCCTTGATCGCGACCATCTTGATCGCCGGAAAACGCTCGGATTCGTAACGTAGCGAGAAGGCGTCCTGCGCCAGAAACACCGGATCGCCGTCCAGATCGCGGGCGATATCGCCGCGTTTGACGTTGAGGAACTTGTCCATTTCCGCCGGCTGATCGGAAGAAATCCAGCGGCAGACCGAAAAACGCGACATTTCGAAGGAGACCGGCAGGCCGTATTCGCCCATCAGGCGCTCCTTCAACACATCGAGCTGCAGCGCGCCGACGACGCCGACGATGGCGGGAGAGCCGTCTTCCGGCGAAAAGAGCTGCACAACGCCCTCTTCCGCCATCTGCTGCAGGGCTTCTTTCAGCTTCTTCGCCTTCATGGCGTCCTCAAGACGTACGCGCCGCAGGATTTCCGGCGAGAAGTTCGGAACGCCCTGGAAAACAAGATTTTCACCTTCGGTCAGCGTATCGCCGATGCGCAGCGTGCCGTGGTTCGGGATGCCCACCACGTCACCCGCAAAGGCGGTATCGGCCAGCTGGCGCTGCGAGGCGAAGAAGAATTGCGGCGCGGTCAGCCCCATCTGCTTGCCGGTGCGAGCAAGCCGCGCCTTCATGCCACGCTCCAGCTTGCCGGAGCAGATGCGGGCGAAAGCGATACGGTCGCGGTGGTTCGGATCCATATTGGCCTGAATCTTGAAGACAAAGGCCGTCATTTTCTCTTCAGCCGCATGTACGGTGCGGGTATCCGCCACCTGATCGCGCGGCGGCGGCGCGAAATCGCCAAGCGCATTGATGAGGTCACGCACACCGAAATTGCGCAGCGCCGAACCGAAGAACACCGGCGTCATGTGGCCTTCGAGAAACGCCTGACGGTCGAAAGGACGGCAGGCTTCCAGCGCAAGCTCCGTTTCCTCGACAAAAAGCTGCCGTTCATTTTCCGGCAGGCGATCGGCAACCGCCTGCGGACCGTTAACCGGCAGTCCGTCAACCTGGGTATCGTTGCCGCGGAAGGTATTTTCGGCGAGATTATAGGCGCCGCAGAAGGTTTTGGCGCGACCGACCGGCCAGGTGATGGGCGCGGTATCGAGCGCGAGCTTCTCCTCGACCTCATCCAGAATCTCGAAGGGGTCGCGGCTTTCGCGGTCCATCTTGTTGATGAAGGTGATGATCGGGATATCGCGCATACGGCAGACTTCGAAGAGCTTCAGCGTGCGCGGCTCGATACCCTTGGCGGCGTCGATGACCATGATTGCCGCATCCACCGCCGTCAGCGTGCGGTAGGTATCATCGGCAAAGTCCTCGTGGCCGGGCGTATCGAGAATATTGAAGACCCGGTCGTTATATTCGAAGGTCATGACCGAGGTGACGACCGAAATGCCGCGCTCGCGCTCGATCTTCATCCAGTCCGAACGGGTCTGGATGCGGTCCTTCTTTGCCTTCACTTCACCGGCAAGCTGGATCGCTCCGCCGAACAGCAGCAGTTTTTCGGTAAGCGTGGTCTTACCCGCGTCCGGGTGCGCGATAATAGCAAAGGTGCGGCGGCGGGAGACCGCCTCGGCAAGTGTTTCGGCCATCTGACAAATCCTGTGGAATTGCGGGCTATCTAGCGTTTCAGGCCCGCATTTGCAATTGACCTTGCCGCGATCTCGGCAAACTAATGCCGCATGACCGTTCAAAATGACAATAGCCCCCTTCTCCGTCTCGTCCGTCTCGCCAATGGCGCAGACCTCGAATTGCCGTCCTACGAAACCCGTGGCGCCGCCGGCATGGACCTGCGCGCTGCCGTGCCCGCCGGTGAAACGCTGACCCTGCAACCGGGTGAACGCGCGCTGGTCCCGACCGGTTTCATCTTCGAGGTCCCGCAGGGCTACGAGGCGCAAATCCGCCCCCGCTCCGGCCTCGCCATCAAGAACGGCATCACCTGCCTCAACTCTCCCGGCACGGTGGACAGCGATTATCGTGGCGAAGTGAAGGTCATTCTCGCCAATCTGGGGCAGGACGTTTTTGTCATCGAACGCGGTATGCGCATCGCGCAGATGGTGATTGCGCCGGTAACCCAGGTTATCGTGAGCGAGGTGACGGAAACCTCCCAGACGGCGCGAGGCGCCGGCGGTTTCGGCTCCACCGGCGTTTAGCCACACCGCTTGGCCGGCAAGCTGTGCGGCCCGCTTTATCAGACCCCCGTCCTGCCGTTCCGACAGGACGGGGGGATGTGACCAATTGTCTTTGCCCGGCGATTTCGCTATGGATCTGGCGGATTTTCCGGGAAACACGATCATGACGCTGACGACCCTTTTCGCCTATGCAACAGCCCTCTTCATCGCCGCCGCCATTCCCGGCCCCGGCATGACGGCGATCGTGGCGCGGGCACTGGGTTCAGGCTTTCGGGAAACCTTCTTCATGGGCCTCGGGCTGGTGCTGGGCGACATGATTTACCTGACCGGCGTGATACTGGGCCTCGCCTTCGTTGCGCAAACCTTTCAGGAAGCCTTCATGGTGCTGAAATTCGCGGGCGCTGCCTATCTCCTCTATATCGCCTGGAAGCTTTGGACCGCCGGCCTGCTGCCACAGGAACTCAAGGCCAAGAAAAGCACCAGCATGCCGATGTCCTTTCTCTCCGGCCTGCTGATCACGCTTGGCAATCCGAAAACCATGCTGTTTTATGTGGCGCTGGTGCCGACGCTGATCGATATCCGCATGATCGGCCCTTCGGAATATGCGACACTTCTCGCCATCACCTTCGTCGTGCTGATGGCGGTTCTCCTGCCTTATATCCTGCTTGCGGCCAAGGCGCGTAACCTCCTGAAAAGGCCGAGCGCCTTGACGATCCTCAACCGCACGGCGGCGGGCATTCTGGCGGGAACGGCGACCATGATCGCGATCCGCAGCACGTAAAACAAATTCGTGCATTTATGCGATTTATCGTGAAATTATTCCTGTAATTCAGGAATATTAGGACGAACGTTCGCTAGCTTGAGAAAGCTATTGCTCCTATTCTGCCGCTCAAATCTTGCGGTCTTTACACAGGAGAATATCATGCCCGAAGCCAGAAAGCCCGGACGCGGACGCGTCTATTCCTCTATTACGGAAACAATCGGCGATACGCCGATCGTGCGGCTCGACAAGCTGGCGAAGGAGAAGGGCGTGAAGGCCAACCTTCTCGCCAAGCTCGAATTTTTCAATCCCATCGCTTCCGTGAAGGACCGCATCGGCGTCGCCATGATCGAAGCTCTGGAAGCGCAGGGCAAGATCACCCCCGGCAAGACCACGCTGGTGGAGCCGACCTCGGGCAACACGGGTATTGCCCTCGCCTTTGCCGCTGCCGCGAAGGGCTACAAGCTGATCCTGACCATGCCTGAAACCATGTCGGTTGAACGCCGGAAAATGCTGGCCCTGCTCGGCGCCGAACTGGTGTTGACCGAAGGTCCGAAGGGCATGAAGGGCGCCATCGCCAAGGCGCAGGAACTGGCCGAGACGCTGCCTGACGCGATCATTCCGCAGCAGTTCGAAAACCCTGCCAATCCGGATATTCACCGCAAGACGACGGCGGAAGAAATCTGGAACGACACCGAAGGCACGGTCGATATTCTCGTCTCGGGCATTGGCACCGGCGGCACCATCACCGGCACGGGCCAAGTGCTGAAATCGCGCAAGCCCGAAGTGAAGGTGATTGCCGTCGAGCCCGCCGACAGCCCGGTTCTTTCCGGCGGCAACCCCGGCCCCCACAAGATTCAGGGCATCGGCGCCGGTTTTGCGCCCGCCATCCTCGACACCGGTATTTATGACGAGATCGTCACCGTCACCAATGATGAGGCTTTCGAAATCGCACGTCTGGCGGCAAGGCTGGAAGGCGTGCCTGTCGGCATCTCCTCGGGTGCGGCGCTGGCGGCAGCCATCAAGGTTGGTGCGCGTGAGGAAAATGCCGGCAAGAACATCGTCGTCATCATTCCTTCCTTTGCGGAACGCTACCTTTCGACGGCGCTTTTCGAAGGCCTTGGGCTTTAAGCCAGGCTTTCAAGCGCAGTGCGATCCCGCATCCGATTAGCGAATATCCCGATGTGCCGCTGGCCCCGCTGGCGGCACAATGGTTTCTGAGGCAAAGCACCAAGGGCGACCTCCTACGCCGCCGCCGTAAGCCTTTCCCCTGCGATACGATAGGACACAGCTTCCGCCACATGGATGCGGCCAACCGTCTGCTTGCCATCCAGATCGGCCAGGGTGCGGGCAACCTTGAGAATGCGATGATAACCGCGCGCGGAAAACTTCAGCCGCTCGGCGGCATCGCGCAGCAATTGCAGCCCGGACGCATCCGGCTCGGCATATTTTTCTATCAGGGTCGTCGTGCAGCGAGCGTTCGTGCGAATGGCGGCAAATCCCGCCGCGTAGCGTTCCTGCTGCGCAAGGCGTGCCCGGGCGACCCGGGCGGCCACCACCGCACTCGGCTCGGCCACCACAGGACGAATGAGATCGGCGGCAGAGACAGCGGGAACGTCGATGCGGATATCGATACGGTCTAGCAACGGTCCGGAAATGCGAGCCTGATAATCGGTTACACAGCGCTGGCCTCGGGCGCAGTTGAAACCCGGCTCTCCCGCCATGCCGCACCTGCAGGGGTTCATGGCCGCAACGAGTTGGATTTCTGCCGGATAGCTGACGCGGTGATTGGCTCGCGCAATGATGCATTCGCCCGTTTCCAGCGGCTGGCGAAGCGCATCCAGCACCTGCGGCGAAAATTCCGGGAACTCATCCAGAAAAAGAACGCCGTGATGGGCAAGCGAAGCTTCGCCCGGTTTGGCGCGCAGCCCTCCGCCGATCAGCGCCGCCATAGTGGCGGAATGGTGCGGCGTGCGGAAAGGCCTGCGGTCCGACAGCTTGCCACCCGACAATTGGCCGGCGATGGAATGGACCATGGACACTTCCAGCAACTCCGCCACTTCCAGCGGGGGCAGGATGGAAGGCAAGCGGGCTGCGAGCATGGATTTACCCGAGCCGGGTGGGCCGACCATCAGCAGATTATGGCCGCCAGCGGCGGCCACCTCCAGCGCGCGCCGGGCACTCTCCTGTCCCTTGATGTCAGCTAAATCAGGCAGATTAACCGGATTGGCGCGGATGGCGGGCGTCGGGCGCGCGAGAAGCTGTGTGCCGCGAAAATGATTGGCGAGTGCAATGAGACTGCGCGGGGCGAGAATATCGATACTGGCTCCGGCCCAGGCCGCTTCCGGCCCGCTTTCAGCCGGGCAGATCAGCCCCTTGCCGAGTGCATTGGCGCCGATAGCCGCCGGCAGGGCGCCCGAAACCGTACCGATGGTGCCATCAAGATTGAGTTCGCCGAGAACCACATAACGTCCCAGCATGTCTGCCGGTATCGCCCCCAAGGCAGCCATGAGGCCAAGCGCAATGGGAAGATCAAAATGCGATCCTTCCTTGGGCAAATCCGCAGGCGCGAGATTGACGGTGACTTTTTTCGCCGGCAGCGCCAAACCCGAGGCATGCAGGGCGGCCTGCACCCTCTCGCGGCTTTCGGCCACCGCCTTGTCTGGCAGGCCGACAATCTGGATGCCGACCTTTCCGGGTGCGACCATGACCTGCACCTCGACGGGCACACCCTCTATGCCCTGAAATGCAACCGTATTGACCCTTGCCACCATGGCCTGCCCCGCAAACCGGCCGCATCACCAGAGCTTCATGCCCTGTTGCGGCCACCCGCAAGCAACGTGCCACAGGGCAAAGAATAAAACAAGAACATCCAGCGAACAATTTCCCGCTGACGATGTATTTTAGTTGCATCTAGTTGCGCTCATGGAACAAAGCTGGATCGGCAGCAGGTCGCGTCAGAAATCCTGAGCTTCGCGCTTTTTCTCGATCGCGTCCCACAAAAGGCTTGCGACATCGGCACCGCCGAATTTGCGCACTTCACGAATGCCGGTCGGCGAGGTGACATTGATTTCTGTCATATAGTCGCCAATCACGTCGATGCCGACGAAGAGGAAACCGCGCTCGCGCAAGGCCGGACCGATGCGGCGGCAGATTTCCTTCTCGCGCGCCGTCAGTTCCGTCGGTTCCGGCCGTCCGCCGGCATGCATGTTGGAACGGGCATCGTTTTCCGCCGGTACGCGGTTGATTGCGCCCACAGGTTCGCCATCCACCAGGAGGATGCGCTTGTCGCCCTTTCGGACGTCAGGCAGATATTGCTGGGCGATGTAAGGCTCGCGGAACATCTGGCCAAACATCTCCAGCAGCGAGGAGAAATTGCGGTCGTCGCGCGCGGAATGGAAGACGCCTGCGCCGCCATTGCCATAAAGCGGCTTCAGAATGATATCGCCCATTTCATTGCGGAAGCGGGCGATTTCCTCCACGTCCTTGGTGATCAACGTCTTCGGCATCAGATCGGCGAATTCGGTGACGAAAATCTTTTCCGGCGAGTTACGGACCCAGGCGGGATCGTTGACCACCAGCGTTTTCGGATGAATGCGTTCCAGCAGATGGGTCGAGGTGATGTAAGCCATGTCGAAGGGCGGATCCTGACGCAGATGGATGACATCCATGGTCGAGAGATCGACACGCTCCGGCTCCGACAGGGAGAAATGGTCGCCCTTGATGTCGCGCAGTTCCATCTGCTCCACCGTGGCGTAAATCTTGCCATCGCGCATGGAAAGGCGCTCGGGCGTATAATGGAACAGCCGGTAGCCGCGTGCCTGCGCCTCGAGGCTCATGGCGAAGGTGGAGTCACCGGCGATATTGATGCCGGAGACATGATCCATCTGGATCGCGACGTTCTTGATCTTCGCCATGCGCATGTTCCTCTTGCAGCATGCGGACGCTTTCCCGGCCCGCCGTGCCCATTGCCTCGCCTTTTCAAGCTTCCCTGCAGTACCGGGAGGGACCCGGAAACGCTTCAGAAAACCCTGAAGATGTAGGGCAGCGATCATTCAAAGGCAACTGCTGCAAGCGGTGGTTCGTGTGAGTTTTATTGAACCTTCACAATTCCGTTGGCGGCGCCGCACCGGCCCCGCCCATCGGAAGGTTTTATGGGTTCAGGCCGCCAGCTTATAGGAACGGCCGGCAAACAGCTTGTTCTTGACGCGATAGGCGAGAGCCAGCGCCTTGGGGAACGGGCGGCGCATGAAAGCGACCTTGCGGACATAATCATCCACCCGCCAGGTGGCCCATGTTCCCGCAGGGAAATAGGCGACATCGCCGACCCGCAGGATGCTGATGGAACCGTCTTCCGCGGTTACATGCACTTCGCCTTCCAGAATATAGACGGTTTCATCCCAGCCGAAGAACCAGCGGAATTCCCCCGCCGTGCAATCCCACATGGCGGTGCTGGAAGCACGGTCGCCGCTTCTGGAGTGATCCGCCGCGCGCGCCTGGGGGTTACCGGAAATGATCCAGTCCGGATTGATGGGGGCCGGCTGAAGCCGCAGATCGGTGCAGGATGCGCTGACGACAGCCTCATCTTTTGACCGACGCAAATAGGCCGGCAATATCGGCATTGTGCGGACCGCCATGGTTGCCGCGGCAGCGAACATCATTTTGAAGGACATATTAGAAAACCCCCGTGAAATATTGGAGGTCTTCTATCATCGGGATCGTAACGAAGCGGTTTTGACAATCGGCGCAATTTTATTCATCGCGCCGATTTCTGTGATGCGCTCAGGCCGTCGCCATCTGCGCGGGCTGCGCCGCCAGCTGCTCCGCTTTGCCGGCAATGCGCTTGCCGGTTTCGCTGGAGAAGAAATGCAGTTTTTCCGGCGCGATCGTCACGGAGAGCGCGGACGGAACCTCGACATCCGGCGGGAACGCAACTGTCAGGCTCTGGTCGCCGATCATGCCGTGGATGAGACGCTGCGAACCCAGTTCCTCGATATAATCGACCCGAAGCGGGAAGCCCTGTTCACCTGCCGCAGCGAGGCGGAAATCTTCCGCCCGCATGCCCACCGTTATCGGGCCGGAGGTGGGTGCAAAACCGTCGAGCGCAAAGAGCGCCGGACCGACGGCAAGGCTATCGCCATGCAACTCGGCGTTCAGCAGGTTCATGGCGGGAGAGCCGATGAAGCTGGCGACAAAGGTGGAGGCGGGCGTGTGGTAGACATCAAGCGGCGCGCCGATCTGTTCGATACGGCCGCCATTCAGCACAACAAGACGATCGGCCAGCGTCATGGCCTCCAGCTGATCGTGGGTGACGTAAATAGAGGTGGTGCCGAGACGCTTTTGCAGGCGCTTGATCTCGCCGCGCATGGAAACGCGCAGCTTGGCATCGAGGTTGGACAGGGGCTCGTCGAACAGGAAAGCCGCCGGTTTGCGCACGATGGCGCGACCCATGGCGACACGCTGCCGCTGGCCACCGGAAAGGGCGCGCGGCTTGCGCTCCAGATAGGGTTCAAGCTGCAGCATACGCGCGGCTTCGGCCACGCGCGCATCGATTTCCGCCTTCGGCGTCTTGCGGTTCTTCAACCCGTATTCCAGGTTCTCGCGCACCGACATATGCGGGTAAAGCGCGTAGTTCTGGAACACCATGGCAATATCCCGATCGGCGGGATCGGTCTGGTTGACCACCCGGTCGCCGATCTTCACCGTGCCTTCGGAGATGTCCTCGAGCCCGGCGACCATGCGCAGCAGCGTGGACTTGCCGCAGCCGGAGGGGCCGACGAGCACGATGAACTCGCCGTCCCTGATGTCGATATCGACGTGATGCACGGCGCGCACGCCGCCATGATAGTCTTTGCAGACCTGACTGATTTCTATCGCGGCCATTTCGGTTTCCTTATTTGTCGCTTTCGGTGAGGCCCTTGATGAACCAGCGCTGGAAGATCACGACGATCATCACAGGCGGCAGCATGGCCAGAACGGCAAGCGCGAAAGCTTCGTTGTAATCGGGAATTTGCGAACCGACCCAGACCTGCAGGATCGACTTGATGCCACGCATCAGGGTGAAGAATTTTTCGTCATTCGTCATCAGCATCGGCCAGAGATACTGGTTCCAACCGTAGACGAACATGATGATGAAGATCGCCGCCATCATGGTACGGGAAAGCGGGATGATCACATCGATAAAGAACTTGACCGGACCCGCACCGTCTATGCGGGCGGCTTCCAGCAATTCCTCCGGAATGGATTTGAAGAACTGCCGGAAATAGAAGGTTCCGGTCGCAGACGCCAGAAGCGGCACGATGAGGCCGGTGTAGGAATTCAGTAGACCGAGTTTGCTCATGACCTCATAGGAGGGCATGATGCGCACTTCCAGCGGAAGGAGCAGCGTGGTGAAAATGATCCAGAAGGCGAGCGTTGCAAAACGGAAGCGGAAATAGACAATCGCATAGGCGGCCGTCATCGACAGGACGATCTTGCCGACAGCAAAACCGATGCCGAGGATCAGCGAATTCAGCACCATGTTGAGGCCCGTCACCTGTCCGGTGAAACCACCCTTCTGGGTCAGGACCTTTTCGTAGGTCTCGATGAAATTGTCGCCGGGAACGATCGCCAGACCGCTGCGGTGGATTTCCGCCGCCGTGTGTGTGGACGTCATGAAGGCAACGATAACAGGCAGGATCAGAAACAGCGCGCCAATGATCAGCACCAGATGATCGAGGGGTTTTGTCTTGTACATTGGTTTTCCCTCAATTGTAGTGGATGCGCTTTTCGATGAAGCGGAACTGGATGATGGTGAGAACAAAGACGACCAGCATCAGGATGACGGACTGGGCCGAAGAGCCGCCGATATCATTGCCGCGGAAACCGTCCAGAAACACCTTGTAGACCAGCGTAATCGGGTTGTTGGCGGCCTTGTCCTTCACCATCACGTCGATGACGCCGAATGTGTCGAAGAGCGCGTAGGTGATGTTGATGATCAGCAGGAAGAAGGCCGTGGGCGCCAGAAGCGGCATGATCACCGTCCAGAACCGGCGAAAGCCCGAGCGGCAATCGATGGAGGCGGCTTCCCGCACGGAGACCGGAACGCCCTGGAGACCCGAAAGGAAGAAGATGAAGTTGTAGGGAATCTGCTTCCAGACCGCGACGACGATCATGGCGAAGGCCGTATCGAAATAATTGAGGCCGACCTTCATGTCCCAGCCGAGAAACGCCGCCATCTTCACGAAGGGGCCGATATGCTGATCGAAGAACATCATGCCGATGAGACCCGCGACAGGCGGCGCGATGGCGTAGACGGAAATCAGCACCGTCTTGTATGTCGAACTGCCGCGAATGACCGCATCAGCCTTGACCGCAAGCAGAAGGCCGAGCGCCAACGAAAAGAAGGTTACCAACACGGTGAAAACAACCGTGAATTTGGCGATGCCGAGATATTCCGGGCTGAATATCGCATCCGAATAATTGGCGAAGCCCACGAAGGACGCGCCGAATCCGAAAGGGTCTTCGATAAAAAAGGAAGATTGCACGGCCTGAACGGACGGCCAATAGAAGAAGATGAAGATCACCGCAAGCTGCGGCGCCAGAAACAGATATGGCACGAAGGACGAGGAGAACTGCACGCGCTTCATGCCGGCTTCAGCAGCCTTCGGCGGTTTTCCGGGCTTTGCGGACCGGCCGGAAAATCGGCTCGGTTGTGAGGATGTATAGGCCACGTTTTCGCTTCCTTATCCAAGAGCGAGCCTCCCTTCCGGCGGAAAGGAGGCTCGACAACTATCGTTGGTTTAAAACGGGCCGATTAGCCGGCCGTCTTGGCGAAACGGGCGAGAATGTCGTTGCCTTCCTTCTCGATGATCTCGAAAGCAGCCTTCGGCGTGACTTCGCCGGAGAAGATGCGGTTATATTCGCGTTCCATGACGGCGCGGATCTGCGGATAGAAACCGAAGCGGTAGCCCTTCGACCATTCGCCGCCCGGCAGCGACAGCTGCTGGATACCGACTTCCGCAACCGGCTTTTCCTTGTAGTAGCCTTCAGCCTTGGCCTTTTCGTAAGCGGCCTTGGTGATGGCGACGTAACCGGTTGCCTTGTGGTAGAAGACCTGGATTTCCGGCGAGGTCAGGAACTGGAAGAAGTCAGCCACGCACTTATTTTCGGCTTCAGACTTGCCCGACATTGCAAAGAGAGCTGCACCGCCGATGAAGGAGTTGGTGCCTGCGCCCTTGATGGAGCCCCAGTAGGGAAGGAAGGTTGCCGAGAACGGCATGGTCGCCGTCTTCTGCAGGCCGCCGAAGGAGCCCGAAGAACCGATCCAGAAAGCGACTTTGCCTTCTTCGAACGGCTTCTGGTTGTCGTTCCAGCCGGCACCATAATAGGCGAACAGGCCCTTGTCCTTCCAGTCCTTCAGCTTGTCGAACATCATGACGAGGTTCGGGTCGGTGACCTTGAGCTTGGTGTCAGTGACGCTGTCGTAACCATTGTTGTTGGTGGCGAACTGGATGTTGTTACGGGAGAAGAAGTTCTCCGTGAACTGCCAGGTCAGCTGCGACTGAACGAGCGGAATGTAACCGGCTTCCTTCAGCTTCGGCGCAACCTTCTCGAACTCTTCCCAGGTCTTCGGGGCTTCGACGCCGGCCTTCTTCAGGGCTTCGTCGTTGACATACATGATGGGAGCGGAGGAGTTGAACGGCATGCCGACAAACTTGCCGTCAGCGGCAGCGTAGAAATAACGCACGCCATTGATGAAGGCGTCGCGGTCGAACTTGTAGCCGGCCTTATTGATGAGGTCTTCGGCAGGAATGACAGCGCCCTTGGCGTTGATGATGGTGGCAGCGCCAGCGTCAAAAACCTGGAGGATGTTCGGCTGTTCGCCCGAACGGAAAGCAGCGATGCCGCTGGCCAGCGCTTCTTCATAGGAGCCCTTGGAAACCGGCGTCAGAGCGCATTCCTTCTGGGCTTCGTTGAACTTCTGCGAAACTTCGTTGATGACTTCGCCGTTACGGCCGCCCATGCCATGCCACCAGCTGATGTTGGTAGCAGCCATGGAAGACGTCGCCGAAATGCTGACGGCCACTGCGGCCATGGAAATCTTCTTCAACATTACTAAATCCTCTCCACCATTTATTGGGGTGAGGATGCGAATAGAGGCGTTCGATGACGCCTCTTTGACAGTTCCATGTCAGATTTATTACAGCAGCTGGCGAAACTCTCAGTCGGCTATACGCTTTATGGGCCGAGCCGGATTTCCCACCACCGTCACGCCCGGCGGCACATTGCGCGTCACCACCGAACCGGCGCCGACAATCGCGCCGTCACAAATGGTGATGCCCGCCAGAAGGATCGCTCCGCCGCCGATCCAGACATCTCGCCCGATCGTCACAGGCTTCGCGATTTCAATGCCTTGCGCCCGCGGCACCGGGTCCAGATGGTGTTCCGCACAATAAATCTGCACAGCAGGCCCGAGCATCGCGCCATCGGCTATCGCGACCTTCGCGGAATCGAGAATGGTGCAGCCGGCATTGAGATAAACATTTTTGCCCAGCGTAATGTTGAAACCGTAAGCGCAATGAAACGGCGCTTCAAGAAATGCGCCTTCCCCGACAGAATTAAAGAGGGTGCGCAGCAGCGGTGCAATCGCCCCGCGCTCATCCGGCGGCATCGTATTGTGCTGGTGGACGGCCTTTCGTGCCCGCCAGCGCAATATATCCAGCTCCGTATCCATGCAGCTGTACCATTCGCCCGCGGCCATTTTTTCCCGTTCGGTGGACATTGTTTCCCTCCCCTCAAAAGGCGTCGATGAAATGCTGCGGCAGGCGATGCGGCAGGACCGCGACAATATCGAAACGCAGTGAAAACCGCGCGGCATCCTTGCGGCGGGCGAGCCAGAGATCGGCGGCCGCCCGGATGCGCTGCTGCGAATGGAAGCCGACAGCATCAACCGCACCGGCTCCTGAGGACCGCGCCTTGACCTCGATGATGGCAACGAGGTCCTTCTTGCGGGCGATGAGGTCTATTTCCCCCAGCCGGGTGCGATAACGAATGGCGAGGATGCGATATCCCTTCAGCAGCAGATAAAGTGCCGCCCAATATTCCGCAGCATGGCCGCGTCGTTCGGCTTTGCGCCTTTCATTGCTTCGCCCGTCAGCGGCCATCCGTTTCCTTCATATCCAGCAGCCTTTGATAAAGCTCCTTGCGCGGCAGGCCCGTCAGCTTCGCCGCTTCACCCGCGGCCTTGGCGGCCGACATGGTGGCGACGAGATCCTTCAGAAGCTTCTCGACATCCTCGATATCGGGTATCTCATCATAGGAGGGCGGCTCCACCAGAAGCACGATCTCGCCCTTCACCACCCGGTCGCCATCATAATAATCCGCAAGCTCGCCGAGCGTGCCACGCCGGAATTCCTCGAAAGTCTTGGTCAGTTCACGGCAGACCACGGCGCGGCGGTCGCGGCCGAGCACCTCCGACGCGACTTTGACGGAAGCACCGATACGATGCGGCGATTCAAAGAAGATCAGGGTTGCGGGGATTTTCGCCAGCGCGGCAAAACGGTCGCGCTTGCCGCGATCTTTCACAGGCAGAAAGCCTGCAAACAGGAAGGCGTCACTCGGCATGCCCGAGCCGACGAGGGCGGCAAGCGGCGCAGAAGCGCCCGGCACCGGCACGACGCGATGCCCGGCTTCAAGCGCCAGTTGACCGAGGCGATAACCGGGATCGGAAACCAGCGGCGTTCCGGCATCCGATACCAGCGCCACGGATTTTCCGGCCTCGAGAGCTGCGATGAGCTTCGGTCCCGCTTCGTTGGCATTGTGCTCGTGATAGGAGAGCGGGCGGGTGCGGATACCGTAACGTTCGAGCAGGATGCGGGTGACGCGGGTATCCTCGCAGGCGAGAACATCGGCCGAGGCCAGCGTTTCCAGCGCACGAATGGTGATATCACCGAGATTGCCGATGGGCGTGGCCACGAGATAAAGGGCGGGCTCCAGCGGTCGTGCCGCAATGGTGGCCGTGCCGATCCTGAAGCTCTTCTTGTCTCTGTTGTCGCTGTTCGATATTTCTTCCGTCACACGGCTTCCAATCATTCTGGCCGATCATTCCCGGCCGGTCGCTCCGGTTTTCCCTCTTTATGGGCAATAGAAAACCGGCGAACAAGCTCCATGGATGGTTCAAGCCTGTGGATCATGCTGTATAGCAGCAAAATGAGCGGCGGCAGACGCACTCGGCTCTTGCATTTTCTGCAATAACTCTGCCATTTTGCCCGTCCACATTGTCCGGCTTTGCGGCCGGTGAAGACTCTTCTTGCCGATCCGGCGGTGGCCGGTTCGCAACGGTTGAAAGCGGTAGCGTCCATGCGTATTACTCTTGAGCGGTCGAACCTTCTGAAATCGCTGAACCACGTCCACCGGGTTGTCGAGCGTCGCAACACGATCCCGATCCTGTCCAACGTCCTCCTGCGCGCATCCGGCGCCAATCTGGACATGAAGGCGACCGACCTCGATCTGGAAATCACCGAAGCGACCCCGGCCATGGTGGAGCAGGCGGGCGCCACCACCGTGCCGGCGCACCTGCTTTATGAAATCGTGCGCAAGCTGCCTGACGGTTCCGAGGTGCTTCTGGCGACCAACCCGGACGGCTCCTCGATGACCGTTGCCTCCGGCCGCTCGAAGTTCTCGCTGCAATGCCTTCCGGAGACGGATTTCCCCGACCTGACCGCCGGCACCTTCAGCCACACCTTCAAACTGAAGGCGACCGACCTGAAGATGCTGATCGACCGGACGCAGTTTGCGATTTCGACCGAAGAGACGCGTTATTACCTGAACGGCATTTTCTTCCACACCATTGAAAGCAATGGCGACCTGAAGCTGCGCGCTGTCGCCACCGACGGTCACCGTCTGGCGCGCGCCGATGTGGATGCGCCCTCCGGTTCCGAAGGCATGCCTGGCATCATCATTCCGCGCAAGACCGTCGGCGAGCTGCAGAAGCTGATGGACAACCCGGAGCTGGAAGTCACCGTCGAAGTCTCGGATGCGAAAATCCGCCTGACCATCGGTTCGGTCGTTCTGACCTCGAAGCTGATCGACGGCACCTTCCCCGATTACCAGCGCGTGATCCCGACCGGCAATGACAAGGAAATGCGCGTCGATTGCCAGACTTTCGCGCAGGCTGTCGACCGCGTCTCGACCATTTCTTCCGAGCGCGGCCGCGCCGTCAAGCTCGCGCTCACCAACGGCCAGCTGACGCTGACCGTCAACAACCCGGATTCGGGCAGTGCGACGGAAGAAGTGGCCGTCGGTTATGACAACGATTCGATGGAAATCGGCTTCAATGCCAAATATCTCCTAGACATCACCTCGCAGCTTTCCGGTGAAGACGCGATTTTCCTGCTGGCCGACGCCGGCTCGCCGACGCTGGTTCGCGACACCGCTGGCGATGATGCGCTTTATGTTCTGATGCCGATGCGCGTTTGAAAACGCGCATTTCTCATCAGTTTCATCAAAAACGCCGGGGAACTGCTTCACCGGCGTTTTTTGATTCGGTGGAAGAAGGTTTCACGTCGGAAGCGAATTTTTCCAGTTACGACATTTTGCCTTGTTTTTGCGCCAAATGGGATCAACAGTACGCAACAGTTTTTTGATAATGACCAAAAGCATCTGAGGGAACTATGGCACTTAACCTGAAGCAACGGCTTGAGCAGAAATTTGAGGAAGAAATCCGCTTTTTCAAGGGCATGGTCAGCCAGCCGAAAAAAGTCGGGGCTATTGTGCCGACGTCGTCCATCACGGCGAGAAAAATGGCGAGTGTCATCAATCCCCATTCCGGCCTGCCGGTTCTCGAACTCGGCCCTGGCACCGGCGTCATCACCAAGGCCATTCTGGCACGCGGCATCAAGCCGGAGAACCTGACCGCCATCGAATATTCGACCGATTTCTACAATCAGCTGCTCAGGGGCTATCCGGGCGTCAATTTCATCAATGGCGACGCCTTCGATCTCGATGCGACGCTTGGCGAGCACAAGGGCCAGATGTTCGACAGCGTCGTCTCCGCCGTGCCGATGCTGAATTTCCCCATGGCCGCCCGTATCAAGCTTCTCGACGAATTGCTGAAGCGCGTGCCCCACGGCCGTCCCGTCGTGCAGATATCCTACGGTCCGATCTCCCCGATCGTCGCGCAGCCGCACCTCTACCATATTCGCCATTTCGATTTTATCGTGCGCAATATTCCGCCGGCGCAATTGTGGACCTATACGCGGGCCTGATTGCCCGACAGGATAGGCAAGGCCGTCATTTCCCGGTCGCGACGAATGGTTAGGGTGTTGATTTGCCCTTTCCATCGCCTTTGAGGACCGATTGCCATGCATGCGCTCTACATCACCCATCCCCAGGTCAAGATCGATGCGGATGTTCCCGTTCCCGAATGGGGGCTTTCGGAGAGAGGGGCCGAGCGGGCACGGGAGGCGAGCCGCCTGCCCTGGGCGCGGTCATTATGCCGCATTGTTTCCAGCGCCGAAACCAAGGCGATCGAAACCGCCCGCATCCTCGCCGAAACCTCCGGAGCGGAGATAGAGATCGTCGAGGCGATGCATGAAAATGACCGGTCTGCCACCGGCTTCCTGCCACCGCCGGAATTCGAGAAGGCGGCGGACTGGTTCTTCGCCAACCCCGAAGAAAGTTTTCACGGCTGGGAGCGCGCAATCGATGCGCAGGCGCGGATTGTCGGGGCCGTCAAAGCCGTTTTCGAGCGACACGATCCGCGGCAGCCGATCGCCTTTGTTGGTCATGGTGGCGTGGGTACGCTCCTGAAATGCCATATCGAAGGCCGTGACATCAGCCGCAGTAAGGACCAGCCGCCCGGCGGCGGCAATCTCTTCCACTTTTCCATCGCCGAATTTTCACTTGCAGCCGCGTCCCCCACATGCGACTGGACGGCGATGGAAACATGGCAGGGATAAGACAATGACCGCGCGCGAAAAACTCATCGTCGGGCTGGATGTTCCGACTGTGCAGCAGGCCGAAGACATCGTCTCGAAAATCGGCGACGAGGTTCTGTTCTACAAGATCGGTTACCAGCTGGTATTCGCCGGCGGTCTCGAATTCGCGCGTGACCTTGTCCAGAGCGGCAAGAAGGTCTTTCTCGACATGAAGTTGCTCGACATCGACAACACGGTCGCTTCCGGTGTCGAAAACATCGCCCGCATGGGCATGTCGATGCTGACCCTGCATGCCTACCCCAAAGCCATGCGCGCCGCAGTGAAGGCTGCTGAAGGTTCCGGCCTCTGCCTGCTGGGCGTCACCGTGCTGACCTCGATGGATGACGTTGATCTGGCCGAAGCCGGTTACGCCTCGGACGCCCGTTCGCTGGTGCTGCGCCGGGCGGAACAGGCGCGCGAGGCGGGCATGGGCGGCATCGTCTGTTCGGCAGAGGAATCGACTGCCGTGCGCGAAATTCTCGGTCCGGATCTTGCCGTCGTTACCCCCGGCATTCGCCCTGCCGGCGCAGATCTTGGTGATCAGAAGCGGGTGATGACACCCTACGACGCCATCAAGGCCGGCTCGAGCCATCTGGTCGTCGCCCGCCCGATCGTTCGGGCGGAAGATCCGAAGGCGGCGGCCCGCGCCATTCTTGATGACATGCTGCGCGCCAGCTTTCCGGCCAATCAGTAACGACAGGAGCAGATGAAATGGCAAAGGGATATTGGATCGCCCGCGTCGATGTACGCGACAGTGAGCGCTACAAGGACTATGTCACGACGGCAAAGCCCGCCTTCGAGCGGTTCGGTGCCAATTTCCTGGCCCGTGGCGGTGCCTTGACCGAGCTGGAAGGCAAGGCCCGTGCCCGCAATGTCGTCATAGAGTTCCCGTCAGTTCAGCACGCCATCGATTGCTACAACTCCCCCGAATATCAGGCAGCCGCCAAAATCCGCCAGGAAATCGCGGAGGCGGAGATGGTGATCGTCGAAGGAATTTGACGGGCGTCAACCGCATTTCCAAAACCGGCCCCTGCCCTGCGACAACATCTCTTCACGCGCGCGCGGCTTTGGGCTAAGAGACTGAAAAACGCTTTATCGACAGCTTCTGAGGAGCCTCCCATGACCTTGGCCAACCTTCCACCCCTCGTCACCGTTTTTGGCGGTTCGGGTTTTGTCGGGCGGCATGTCGTGCGGATACTTGCGAAGCGCGGTTATCGCATCCGTGTCGCCGTACGTCGCCCCGATCTTGCCGGCTTCCTGCAGCCGCTCGGCAATGTTGGTCAGATTTCCTTTGCTCAGGCGAACCTGCGTTATCGCGATTCCATCGTCAAAGCCGTGGAAGATGCTGATCACGTGGTCAATTGCGTCGGCATCCTGACCGAAAGCGGTCGCAACACCTTTGACGCCGTTCAGGAATTCGGTGCGAAAGCCATTGCCGAGGCGGCCCGCGATGCTGGCGCCACGCTGACGCATATTTCCGCCATCGGTGCGGAAGCGGGTTCGCCGACCGGTTACGGCCGCACCAAGGGCCGCGCCGAAGCTGCCATCCATTCCATCCTGCCCGGCGCCGTGATCCTGCGCCCGTCGATCATTTTCGGACCGGAAGATGATTTCTTCAACAAATTCGCCAAGATGGCCCGCAGCATGCCCTTCCTGCCGCTGATCGGCGGCGGAAAAACCAGATTCCAGCCGGTCTATGTCGAGGACGTCGCCGAAGCCGTCGCCCGTGGCGTCGATGGCAAGCTGAAGCCCGGCGCCATTTACGAACTCGGCGGCCAGGACGTGATGACGTTCCGCGACTGTCTTGAGGCGGTTCTTGCCGCAACGTACCGCCAGCGTCCTTTTGTCGACCTGCCTTTCGGTGTCGCCTCAACGATCGCCAAGCTCACTTCGCTGGTGCCGCTGATTAAGCCGCCGCTGACGGTCGATCAGGTGACCATGCTGAAAAAGGACAATGTCGTTTCCGCCGAGGCGGAAAAGAACGGCCTGACGCTGGAGGGTATCGGCATCACCCCCGTTCGCGTCGCCTCCATCCTGCCGTCCTACATGGTGCAATATCGCACCCACGGCCAGTTCTCAAACGCAGGTAAAGCGGCCTGAAGCTCAGGCCAGCGCCAGCGATTTCAACGAAAGCGGGAGCCATTCCCGCTTTTTGTTTTTGCCCAATTCAATTGCAACCAAACCGCTATTCGTGCATTTTCTCCTCAACTGCAGGGGAGGTGTAGAATGAACTAAGGCAGATTTCTAAAGCCGGGTAAAAGTTAACGGCCGTCCGGCCGCCACAGGCAAGCGTGGCACAAGCGCAACTGTGGAAAAGACTTCGCATTAACCCGGTATTCAACAAGCTGCTTTATTGATATTCGCCACATTCCAAACATATCCCGAACCCTCACTTCACACACGGCGGCACGATCCGCGCGAACGAACGTCTGAAAGGCAATAATAAAATGGGCAGATCTATCGCACTCTTTTTTGCGTGTGCGGCTTTGGTGGTTCTGGCGGGTTCTTTCATGGCGCCGGGAACGGTTGCAGCGGGCAAGAGCGGTTGCGCTCCCGCCTACGGCGTCGACCCCTGCGCAACGGCTTCGATCAGCACCAACTGATCGGCCTTTAAAAGTTTCAAAGAAAAAGCGCCGCCGGTTCTCCGGGGCGCTTTTTCTGTTTTTGTTCGTTCATTACGGACGAGGGTTATTCCCGTCCTCGGCTCAGCCGAAAACCAGAAGCGCGATCAGCCCCAGCGAACCGATGGCGATGCGCCACCAGGCAAAGGGCGCAAAGCCCCGACGCGACACAAAATCCAGCAGAGAGCGAACAACAAAGAGGCCCGAGACAAAAGCGGCGATGAAACCGACGGCAATCAGCGCGCCGTCATCAAAACTCAGCGCATCGCGGTTCTTGTAAAGGTCGAGCGTGAAAGCGCCGAGCATGGTCGGCATCGCCAGAAAGAACGAAAATTCGGCGGCGGAGCGCTTATCCGTGCCCATCAGCAGCGAGCCGACGATTGTGGCGCCGGAGCGCGACGTGCCGGGAATCATCGCAAGGCACTGGAAGAGGCCGATCTTGAAGGCAAGCGACGGCGGATAATCCATGATGTCGGTATATTTCGGTTTCAGCGGCATGCGGTCGACTGCAAGCAAAATGACGCCGCCGATGATCAGCACCACGCAGATGAGCATCGGCGTTTCAAACAGCACGGTCTTGATGAAATCATGCGCCAACGCGCCGATTATCGCCGCCGGCAAAAAGGCGAGAGCGACGGCCAGCACGAAACGACGCGCCTTGGCGCTGGCTGGCAGGGCCAAGGCTATAGACATAAGCTTTTGAAAATAAACGAGAAGAATCGCAAGGATCGCGCCGAGCTGAATGAGGACGGCAAAGGTGTTGCCGGGTGATTTGAAGCCGAGGAAATGCCCGGCCAGCAGCACATGTGCCGTTGAGGAAACGGGAATGAACTCCGTCAGACCCTCGATAATGCCCAGCAGAAGCGCGCTGATGATCGATTGGTCACCCATGAGGTATCCTTCTTTTCAGGGGGAAGTGGCAATGGAAGGCAATTGCGTTAAACTTGTTTTAAAGTAGCCAAGCTCTTATAGCGTCTTGATGAAGCGAAACTGAAAAAGTTTTCCGGCAAATGCCGATCATGACAACCAATCGTAAAAATTGAGTACCGATGCCAACTCTCTATCACTCTCCGATGTCGACCGCATCCCGGTTCGTTCGTCTGATCCTTGCGGAATACGGGTTCCAGACCGATCTCGTGGAGGAGCAGCCGTGGGAAAGACGGCGGGAGTTTCTGGCGCTCAATCCGGCCGGCACCCTGCCGGTCTATCTCGATGACAATATGCGCTCGCTGAGCGGGCCTTATGTGCTTGCCGAATTTCTCGACGAAACGCATGGCGTTCTGAAGCGCGACCGCCGGCTTCTGGCGGAAGACCCGTTTCAGCGCGCGGAAATCCGCCGCCTGACGGAGTGGTTTCTGCAGAAGATGGAAAATGACGTGACCCGGCCGCTGGTGCGGGAACGGGTCTATAAATTGCAGATGACGGCGGCCCAGGGCGGCGGACCGCCGGATTCCAAGCTGCTGCGCACCGCCCGCAACAATATCCGCCAGCATATCAAATATCTGGAATGGCTGGCCGGTTCGCGCACATGGCTCGCCGGCGATCGGTTGAGCTATGCCGACCTTGCCGCAGCCGCCGGCGTTTCGGTGCTGGACTATCTCGGCGAGATCAACTGGCTCGAAGCGCCGATTGCCAAAGAATGGTATCAGCGGCTGAAATCGCGCCCGTCCTTCCGGCCGTTCCTGAGCGAGCGCATTCCGCGCCTTGCCCCCTCCTCCCACTACGCCGATCTGGATTTCTAAGTTCCAGTCCTGCTGGTTGTTTGCTGTGGCCTGCGGCTCAGCCTATATATGCCGCAGAATAGCCCGCAGGAGAAACGACCATCGACGTCGCGAGCGAAAAGCAGCGGATACGCGCGCACAAACTGACGGACTTCGTTCGTCAGGAAGCGCTTTCGCTCGGCTTCGATCTCTGTCGCATCACCGCCCCAGACAGCATTCCGCTCGCGCCGGAACGGCTGAGACAGTTTCTCGACAACGGCTATCACGGCACGATGGCGTGGATGGAGGAAACGGAAGCACGGCGTGCCGAACCGAAAACGCTGTGGGGCGACGTGCGCTCCATCGTCATGTTCGGACTGAACTACGGCCCGGAAGAAGATCCGCGCGACCTGCTTTCCAAACCGGACAAGGCCGCCATTTCGGTCTATGCCCGCAACCGCGATTATCACGACATCATCAAGGGGCGGTTGAAGGAGATCGCAACCCGTTTTGCCGCGCGCGCCGGCGAAGATGTGAAGGTCTTTGTCGATACCGCGCCTGTGATGGAAAAGCCGCTCGCCGCCGCAGCCGGTCTCGGCTGGCAGGGCAAGCACACAAACCTAGTAAGCCGCACCCATGGCTCATGGCTGTTTCTCGGCAGCATGTTCACCACGGCCGAACTCTGTCTCGATGAGGCCGAAAAGGATCATTGCGGTTCCTGCCGCGCCTGTCTCGATGCCTGTCCGACGGCTGCCTTCCCCGCGCCCTATCAATTGGACGCTCGCCGCTGCATCTCCTATCTCACCATCGAGCACAAGGGGCCGATCCCGCACGAGTTCCGCCCGATGATCGGCAACCGCATCTATGGCTGCGACGATTGCCTTGCCGCCTGTCCGTGGAACAAATTCGCGGCCAGCGCCTCCGAGATGAAACTGCAGGCGCGCGAGGATCTGAAGGAACCTTCCATCGCCTTCCTGCTCACGCTCGATGACGCTGCGTTTCGCAGTTTCTTCAGCGGCTCACCGGTCAAGCGCATCGGCCGCAATCGCTTCATCCGCAATGTGCTGATCGCGGCGGGAAACTCCGCAGACCGGCAATTCGTGGAACAATGCAAGGCGCTTGCGGAAACTGACCCTTCGCCCGAGGTGCGCGGCATGGCCGCATGGGCTTTGTCACGGCTTATGGACAGGGACGAATTCCGTACATACTCTGCCGGTCGCGCCCCGGAGCCTGATCCGGAGGCGGAAATGGAATGGCAACTGGCAGAGGCGTGAACCATGCATGTGATGATTTTTGGCGCGGGATATTCGGGCAAGGCCATTGCAAACGCGCTGAAACCCGAGGCCGCAAGCCTTTCCGGCACCACACGCAGCAAAGACAAGTTCGCAAGCCTCGCCACAGCGGGCATGACGCCGTTCCTCTTTGACGGGGTCCATCTCAATGACGAGCTCATCGCCGCCATGGGCAATGTGACGCATCTCGTACAATCCGTCGCGCCGGGCAGGGATGGCGATCCGTTGCTTGCGCTTCTGGGCGGCGATCTGAAAAAGTTCCTGCCCAATCTGACATGGGTCGCTTATCTTTCCACGGTCGGTGTTTATGGCGACCATCACGGCGCCTGGGTGGACGAGACGACACCCTGCCGCCCTGTTTCCGCGCGCTCCGTGGAACGGGTAGCCGCTGAGGCTGCCTGGACTGAAGCAGCCCAAAAGGCGAATGTGCCGCTTTCCATCCTGCGCCTGTCCGGAATTTATGGCCCGGGACGTAATGCCTTCATGAATTTCGAGAAGGGAACTGCGCGGCGGCTTGTGAAGAAGGACCAGGTGTTCAATCGCATCCGCGTCGAGGATATCGGTGCCGCACTTGCCTTTCTGGCACAAAAAAACGAACGCGGTATCTTCAACGTGACAGATGATGAACCCTGCCCGCCGCAGGATGTGGTGAGCTTCGCAGCGACGCTGATGGGCGTGGAACCGCCGCCCGAGCAGGCTTTTGAAACCGCCGATCTGACGCCGATGGCGCGCTCTTTCTATGGCGAGAACAAGCGCGTTTCGAACGCCAGAATACGCGATCTTGGCTTCGATTTCCGCTTTCCGGAGTACAGACTCTCCCTGAAACAATTGTGGGAAAACGGCCTCTGGCGAGGCTGAGAATGGTCCCATCGAAAGCGATGAAAAATCCTTCCAATCCGGCTTTTGCGGATGGTTTTCGTCTTATTTCAGCTAATTAGGACTTTATTAACCATCCAAAAATCACTAAAATCGTAGTCATTAGAAAAATATTTCACTCACATTTCGTGAAGTGGATTCACGAAGCCGTGACTTGCAACAACATTTCCATTGAGCGTTGATTCTGCATTATTTTTTCCGAATTGTGACAGGGATGGCCAGGCGACGCCTTTCCGGCTAACGATCACGAATATTACAGACTGTAACAGTTCGTGATTTGAGATCAGCTTTTTTTCGCCATTTTTCCCTCGCCCTACAATCTCGCATCAAAAGGCGTTCAGGCCAGTTCATGGCCGTTTAGCAAGGGCACAATCAATCGGCGCGGGGCCGATTTTCAGGGAAGCACAGTTTGTTGAATATCCGTCGTATAACTTTCACCGCTGCAACTATCGCCGCCTGTTCCATCATTGCGCCTCTTCAGGCGAATGCGGCAAATGGTTGTGGAGGCGCATCGTGGTATGCGTTGACCTCCAAGACTGCTTCTGGCGAGCGCATGAACGCCGCCAACCTGACCGCCGCCCACCGCTCGCTGCGGTTCGGCACCAAGGTCAAGGTGACCAATGCCCGCAATGGCAAGGCCGTTGTGGTGCGCATCAACGACCGCGGGCCGTTCATCAAGGGTCGCGTTCTCGATCTTTCCAAGGCGGCCGCCAAGAACATCGGCATGATCAACTCCGGCACCGCCAAGGTTTGCTACGAGATCGTCAAGGCCGATTGAGCCTTGCCCTCGCCGCCATTCGCGTCTACCAACCGGGCTTATCAGAAGAACGAGGTAGACAATGCGTTTAGGCGGGCGTTTGGCCGGAGCAATCGAAGTATTGGCGGATATTGAGGGACGCAGGCGTCCCGTCGCCGATGCTCTGAAAGATTGGGGCCTTGCCCATCGTTTCGCCGGTTCCGGCGACAGGGCGGCAATCGGCAACATCGTCTATGACGCGCTGCGCATGAAACTGTCGCACGCCTGGCTGATGGATGACGATAGCGCCACCTCTCTCGGTTATGCGGTTCTGCTGCGCCAATGGGGCAAGAGCTTTTCGGACCTTTCGGCGGAATTCGACGGCGACAAATTCGCCCCCGCCGCACCGGATGAACAAAGGCAGCAGGCCTTTCTCTCCCGTTCTCTCGGTGACGCACCGGCCCATATTCAGGGCGATATTCCAGAATGGGTGCAATCTTCCCTCGAAACGGCCTTCGGAGAGCGCTGGCTCGCCGAGGCGCAGGCGCTGAACGAGCGGCCCACGCTTGATCTGCGCGCCAACACCTTGAAAGCGACACGCGACAAGGTGCTGAAGGCGCTGGAAGAAAGCGGTGCGGAAGCCACACATATCGCCCGCCAGGGCGTGCGCATCCCCGCTGGCGAAGGCCCTTCCCGCCTGCCGAATGTGACGGCCGAACTGTCCTTCCAGAAGGGCTGGTTCGAAGTGCAGGACGAAGGATCGCAGATCGTCGCCGATCTTGCCGGCGCCCATGAGGGCGAACAGATCCTCGATTATTGCGCGGGCGGCGGCGGCAAGACGCTGGCCATGGCTGCCAGCATGAACAATAAGGGCCAGGTCCACGCCTTTGACGCCGACCGCAAGCGCCTTGCGCCCATCATCGAGCGGCTGAAGCGGGCCGGCACGCGCAATGTGCAGGTCCATGACCGCGCATCAGGCCTTACGCCGTTTCAGGGAAAATTTGACCGCGTTCTGGTGGACGCACCCTGCACTGGCACCGGAACCTGGCGCCGACGCCCCGATACCAAATGGCGGCTGACGGCGCGCAATCTGGAAGAGCGCGTGCAGCAGCAGGGCGAGGCGCTTTCGCAGGCCAAGGGTTTCGTTCGCCCGGGCGGAGAGCTGCTTTATGTCACCTGTTCGGTTCTGCCCGAAGAAAACGAGCAGCAGGTCAAGCGCTTCTGCGCGGACAACCCGGAATTTTCCATCGGCTCTGCACTGGAACGCTGGCAGACAACTTTCGGCGGCAATGCGAATAAACCGCATTCTTCCGACGGCAGGACAGTGACGCTGACGCCTGCAACCACAGATACGGATGGCTTCTTCTTCTGCTTGATGAAACGCAAAGCATAGTACCCTCTTTGCAAGCACTGATTTTACTTGAAAAACAGCCCTCGATCTTGTTTCAAAGCATTCTAAACTAGAATGTTTGACACAAGTTTGTGATTGGGTCAGAACTCGCTTGCCGCGGCGCGAAGTCATTTCGCGCCTGCCGAAGGAGAGGGATCATGATCCGCAAAACCATTCTCAGCGCTTCTTTTGCGCTTCTTGCCGCATCTGCGGCTTTTACCGCGCTCCCCGCACAGGCCGCCACTGACGCGGCCGCCGTCGTCAAGCATTATGCTGATGTCGCGCATGCGAAATACGAGGATTCGCTGACCACGGCGAAGGCGCTGGACAAGGCCATCGATGCGCTGATCGCAACGCCGAGCGAAGAAACCCTGAAAGCCGCGCGGGAGGCATGGATCAAGGCCCGTGTTCCCTATCAGCAGTCGGAAGTCTATCGTTTCGGCAACCCGATCGTCGATGATTGGGAAGGCAAGGTGAATGCCTGGCCGCTGGATGAAGGTCTGATCGATTACGTCGACGGTTCCTATGGCACCGAAAGCGACGAGAACGAACTCTACGTTGCCAACATCATCGCCAATCCGAAGATCAAGATCAGCGGTGAAGAGGTCGACGCCTCCAAGATCACCCCCGAGCTGATCGAAAGCCTGCACGAGGCGGGCGACGTCGAAGCCAATGTGACGACCGGTTACCACGCCATCGAGTTCCTGCTCTGGGGTCAGGACCTGAACGGCACCGGACCGGGCGCGGGCAACCGCCCCTATACCGATTATGACAAGGCGAAATGCACGAACGGTAATTGCGACCGCCGGGCCGATTACCTGAAATCCGCCTCGACCCTGCTGATCAAGGATCTTCAGGAGATGGTGGATGCCTGGGCGCCGGAAGGCGAAGCCACGAAGACAGTGGAAGCCGATCCCAAAGCGGGCCTGACCGCCATTCTCACCGGCATGGGCTCACTCTCCTATGGTGAGCTGGCCGGCGAACGCATGAAGCTCGGCCTTTTGCTGCATGATCCGGAAGAGGAGCATGATTGCTTCTCCGACAACACCTATAATTCGCATCTTTACGACGCGATCGGCATCGCGTCGGCCTATACCGGCGACTATACCCGCGTGAACGGGACGAAGATGACGGGCGCCTCGCTGTCTGAACTGGTCGGCGCCAAGGACAAGGCACTGAACGACGAGATGCTGGCGAAGCTGAACAAGACACTCGACGCCATGCACGCGATGGAAAAGCGCGCCCAGACCGTTGAGGCCTATGACCAGATGATCGGCGAAGGCAACAAGGAAGGCAACGCCGTGGTTCAGACGGCCATCGATGGCCTTCTCGACCAGACGAAGACTGTCGAACGCGTCATAGCGGCGCTCGATCTCGGCAAGATCGAGCTTGAAGGCTCCGAGAGCCTCGACAATCCGAACGCCGTCTTCAAATAAGCGGCAAAGCGGGCCGCAGATTGCTGCGGCCCGCTGCTCCCCATCGCCCCTGTTGTCATGCAATTTTTGCTGCCGCTGACCCCTAAGCCGTTCTTCTTAACCGGGGCAGCCTGCCTTGTGGCGTCGATGGCGCTTGCCGAACCGCTGCGTAGCGATCTGACGGAGACAGATCGAGGCCGCGTGCTGGCCGTGACCACCCCAACGACGGATTTTACCAGGCCGGAACCTTTCGAGGCCATGTCCGGCGGAGCAACGACCAGCACCGGCAAACCCGACAGCGGCGCGTTTTCGCATCCTTCCGCCACAATGCCTCTGGCGCGGAAACAGGATTTCAAGCTTGGCAACGCGCTGTTCCAGAAGCTCTGGGTCTCTTCTCCCTCCTCCACACAGGCCTCAGACGGTCTGGGGCCGCTTTTTAATGCCCGTTCCTGCCAGACCTGCCATGTGAAGGACGGCAGGGGTCGACCGCCCCTTGCCGGAGAAGACGCCGTCTCCCTCTTCCTGCGGCTGGCGCGACCGGCCCGCAATGAAGCCGAACGACAGGCCATTGCCAGCCACCAGGTCTTTAATTTTCCCGACGAGACCTATGGCCGGCAGCTTCAGAACCTGGCCATTCCCGGCCTCGCCGCCGAAGGCAAACCGCTCATCACCTATACGGAAAAGCCGGTTCAGCTACCGGGAGGCGAGGTGGTGATGTTGCGCAAGCCCGACTATGCCGTGGCTAATCTGCAATATGGCCCGCTTGGCGCCGACACGACGCTTTCAGCGCGCATTGCCATGCCCACCCTCGGGCTTGGCCTGATCGAGGCCATTGCCGAGGCCGATATTCTGGCCAACGCCGACCCAGACGACAACAATGGCGACGGCATTGCCGGGCGTCCGGCATGGGTCAAGGATCATCGCACTGGCGAGATAAAACTCGGACGGTTTGGCTGGAAAGCGCAGAATGCGAGCGTGCGCGACCAGAGCGCCAGCGCCTTCTCCCATGATATCGGCATTTCCACGCCGGATGCGCCGAACGCCTATGGTGATTGCACTGAAGCCCAGAATGACTGTCTGGCCATGCCGACCGGCGTGCAGCCCAGGCTCGGGCCGGTAGAAACGCCCAACCCGGTTCTCGATCTCGTGACCTTCTACACCGAAAACCTCGCCGTACCGCGCCGCCGCAATGTCGATGATCGGGTGGTTCTGCAGGGGAAGCAGCTTTTCTATGCCTCAGGCTGTACCGCCTGCCATACCCCGAAATTCGTCACCCGACGCGATGCCGCCGACCCCATGCATTCTTTCCAGCTGATCTGGCCCTATTCCGATTTTCTGCTGCATGACATGGGCGAAGAGCTTGCCGACGGCCAGCAGGTGGGTGAAGCAAGCGGGCGGCAGTGGCGTACCCAACCGCTCTGGGGCATCGGCCTGACACAAAAGGTCAATGGCAACGGTTTTTACCTGCACGACGGCCGGGCGCGCAGCCTGTCGGAAGCGATATTGTGGCACGGCGGCGAAGCGCAGAAAGCGCGCGATGCCTTTGCCGCCTTGCAAAAATCCGACCGGCAGGCTTTGCTGGCCTTTCTGGAGTCCCTTTGATGAACAATGCCATGCGAAAAATCTCCGGCCTCTTTTCCGTGCTGCTGCTTCTGGCCAATCAGCCGGCAAAGGCACAGGACGTGGAACTGATGCCGCCACCGCCGCTTGACCCCATGCAGGTGCGGGGTGTCATGGAAAAGGCTGTGAACGGTTTCATCCGTCCCGGCTATGACCACTTCCGGCAATCGGCGGAGACGCTGGAAGGCCGTATGAAAGCGTTTTGCGCCGCTCCGTCCCAAACGACGGAGACGGCAGCGCGGGCGGCTTTTGCCGATACTGTCTCGAGCTGGTCGACCATCGAGATCGTGCGTGTCGGCCCTGTCATCGAGAAGAACCGTTTCGAACGTGTGCTTTATTACCCCGACAAGAAGAGTCTGGGCCTGAAACAGGTGCAGCGTTATCTCGCCGAAAAAGATGAAAGCGTCACCAGTGCCGAAGGCCTGAGCGGCAAGAGCGTTGCGGCGCAGGGGCTCGGCGCTCTCGAATTCGTACTTTACGGAACCGGAGCGGAAGAGCTGCTCGACAGGAAGGGTGATTTCCGCTGCCGTTATGGCGCCGCCATCGCCGGCAATATCGCCAATGTGGCGGCGGAACTTTCCGACAGCTGGAATACGCCTGATGGCGCGCAGAAGAACTGGACTGAGCCCGGTACGGACAACCCCGTCTTTCGTGACGAGCGCGAGGCGCTTGTTGCCCTGCTCGGCATTCTCGTCCACGGCTCCGAGGCTATCCGCGACCAGCGGATCGAAACCTTCTACAAGGGGCCGGACAAGGCAAGATTTCCCCGCACCGCCATTTACTGGCGCTCCGGCCTGACCTGGAAGAGTATTTCAGCCAACATCAAGGCGGTTCAGACCCTGCTGCACACGGCCGATATGGTCGAACTCGTGCCGCCTGACCAACGCTCCATCGTCAACTCCATCGATTTCATCGCCAAATCGATGATCCGCGTTGCCGGAACCATCGATACGGATGTGCAAAAGGCGCTGGATCAGGACGATCAGCGCGCCAAGGTGGATTATCTGCTGCTCAACGGCAAAGACCTGATCTATCGCCTGAACGATCAATATGGCGGCGCGATCGGCCTCAGCTCCGGCTTTTCCTTCGCCGACGGAGACTGAGCCGATGATCTCAGGCAAAAAGCCGATGCTGATGGACCGGCGAAGCTTCATCAAGGCGGCGGGCATTCCCTTCCTCGCCACACTTGCCCCCGGCTCGCTGCATGCGCTGGAACGCGCCGATGCCGTCTTCGCTTCAGCCTTTCGCGCCCGTGACGGCTCCTACGGCATCGCGACCATCAGCGAGCGCGGCGAGATCATCGACCGCGTCGCGCTTCCCGCCCGCGCCCACGGAATGGCGACGAGCCACGCGACCGGCATGACAGTGGCCTTTGCGCGCCGACCCGGCACCTTCTTCATGGCCTTCGACCCCGCGCGGCGTCACGAGCCGATCGTGATGCACACGCCGGAGAACCGCCACTTCTATGGCCACGGGCAATTCTCACCCGATGGCGCAATCCTTTATGCCAGCGAAAACGACTTCGACGGCAATCGTGGCGTCATCGGGCTCTATGACGCCCGCAACGGCTTTGCCCGCATCGGCGAATATGACGCGCATGGCATCGGCACGCATGACATGACAGTGAGCGATGACGGGCGGCTGATGGTGATCGCCAATGGCGGCATCGAGACCCATCCGGATTTCGGCCGAACCAAGCTCAATATCGACAATATGCAGCCCTCTCTTGTGCTTCTCGATACGGCGACCGGCCAGTTGATTCAGAAACACGCAATGCCGGATCGTCTGCGGCAGCTTTCCACCCGCCATGTGGATCTCGGCGATGACGGGCGCATCTGGTTTGCCTGCCAATATGAGGGACCGCGCAACGACCTTCCGCCGCTTGTCGGGCATTTCTCGAAGGGTGAGGATGTGTCCCTCGTGGATTTGCCCCAGGAAACGACGATGCGCCTTGCCAATTACGTCGGGGCCATCGCCGTCAACCGGCGCGATGGGCTGGTGGGCCTGACATCGCCCAACGGCAACGCCGCCGTGACGCTGGATGCAAAAACCGGGCGCGTTTTATCCGAGACGACGGTGCGGGAAGCCGCGGGCGTCGCCCCTGCCGCGAACGGCATTGCTGTTTCTTCCTATGACGGATTTTTCGAGACCGTGCGCAGCGACGTGGCATGGGACCAGCATATCGTGCGTCTCTCCAGCTAAAATACTGAAAAGGCACGGGAACAAAAGCATGGTCGGCGCATTGGATGCGTCATGAAAAACCTTACCGTGTATATTGTTTTCGTAGTTGCAGTTGTTGCCGTTGGAGCGCTGATCGGCGTCAACAATGTGCCGGGCGAATGGTATCAATCGCTGCAGAAACCATTCTTCAATCCACCCAACTGGATTTTCGGGCCGGTCTGGACGGCGCTTTACGTGCTGATCGGCATTGCCGGCGCCCGCACATGGATCAGGAAGCCGATGGGGACGCGTATGCGCCTCTGGTTCACGCAGATGATACTGAATTTCCTGTGGTCGCCGATCTTTTTCGGCATGCAGAGCCCGGCAGGCGCACTCGTCATCATCATCCCCATGCTGATCTGCATCATCGCCTTCATGGCGCTGACCTACCGCCGTGACCGCATATCGATGTGGCTTTTTACGCCCTATGCGCTGTGGGTCGCCTTTGCCACGGTGCTCAACGCAAGCATCAGCATGCTGAACTAATTCGGCTGCAAGCCCTTGCCTTGCCCGCCGCCACGCGCCATGTCAGTCTGCGACAGGGCAGAAGGCAGGCAGGTAAGCCATGGAGATCACGGATCCCGGCGATTTTCGTCAGCGGATAGAAAGCAGCTTTGCGCGCCAGGGCGTGGTGCAGGCGATCGACGCCGAGATCACCCGTATCGAACACCGGCTGGTGGAAATCGAACTGCCTTTTCATGAAAAGCTGACGCAGCAGCACGGCATATTACATGCGGGCGTCATCGCCGCCGGTCTGGATACGGCCTGTACCTATGCGGCCTATACGATCATCGAGCCTGACGCCTCGCTGCTGACCATCGAGTTCAAGGTCAACCTCATGTCGCCCGGACGCGGCGAACGGTTCCTGTTTCGTGGCGAAATCATCAAGCCCGGAAACAACCTGATCGTCGCCGATGGCCGCGCTTATGCGCTTTCGGACGGGCCGGCAAAGCTGATCGCCTCCATGACCGGCACCATGATGGTGGTAAAGGGTCGCGAGGATATTACCGGATGAACTACCGGCTTTTGCATGTTGCGGATAAATCCGTCCTCTTCGTCATGGCGGCTTCCGCCGAATACGGCCCCCATCTACAGGCCCGCATTGCGCCGCTGATGACCGGCGTCGGCCCGGTCGAGGCTGCGATTTCGGTAACGGCCGTTCTTGCCGGTCTCGATGCGGCAGACCATTTGCCCGACCTCGTCGTTTCTCTCGGCTCTGCCGGTTCACGCACTCTGGACCAAACGGGCGTCTATCAGGCGATTTCGGTTTCGTATCGCGATATGGACGCCTCCGCCTTCGGTTTCGAAAAGGGTCGCACGCCCTTTCTTGACCTGCCGGCCGATGTGCCATTGCCTTTCCTCATACCCGGCATTGCCGAGGCACGTCTTTCCACCGGCGCCAACGTGGTTTCCGGTGCGGCCTATGGGGCGATCAACGCCGACATGGTGGAAATGGAAACCTACGCCGTGCTCCGTGCCTGCCAGCGCTTCGGCGTACCGCTCGCCGGTCTGCGTGGTATTTCCGATGGCAAGGCGGATGTGAACCATGTGGATGACTGGACGGAATATCTACACATCATCGACGAAAAGCTGGCGGAGGCCGTCGACGGGCTTTGCCGCGCCATTGAAGACGGTACGATCGCCCTTTGAAACCTTGCGATTTTCGCAAATTTCCGCTGTTTGACACCCGCTTCCGGGTTGCCTAAAGCTGCCATTTTCTTTAAAGGCTCGCCATGACCCAGATAGCCCATCCCGACAGCATTCTCATCATCGATTTCGGCAGCCAGGTGACGCAGCTGATTGCGCGCCGCATCCGCGAAGCCGGGGTCTATTGCGAAATCCATCCGTTTCAGAATGCCGCAGAGGCGTTTGAGAAGCTTCAGCCCAAGGGCGTGATCTTCTCCGGCGGCCCCGCATCCGTGACGGCGGAAGGAAGCCCGCGCGCGCCGCAGGCGGTGTTTGACAGCAAGGTTCCGATCCTCGGCATCTGCTACGGCCAGCAGACGCTCTGCACGCAGCTCGGCGGCGTTGTCGAGGGCGGCCATGCGGCGGAATTCGGCCGGGCCGATATCGACATCAAGAAGGCAAGCCCACTTTTTGAAGGCTTCTGGGAACAGGGCAAGAGCTATCCCGTCTGGATGAGCCATGGCGACCGTGTAACGAAGCTGCCGGAAGGTTTCGAGGTCATCGCGACCTCCGAGAACGCGCCTTTCGCCATCGCCGCGGACGAGACCCGTCACTACTACTCCACCATGTTCCACCCGGAAGTGGTGCATACCCCTGACGGCGGCAAGCTGCTCTCCAACTTCGTGCACAAGATCGTCGGGCTTAAATCCGACTGGACGATGGCGGCTTATCGCGCCGAGATGATCCGCAAGATCCGCGAGCAGGTCGGCACCGGTCGCGTGCTCTGCGCACTCTCTGGCGGCGTCGATTCCTCGGTTGCGGCTATCCTCATCCATGAGGCGATCGGCGACCAGCTCACCTGCGTTTACGTCGACCATGGCCTGATGCGGCTTGGTGAAAGCGAGCAGGTGGTCGGCATGTTCCGCGACCATTACAATATTCCGCTTGTTCATGTTGACGCCGCCGATCTGTTCCTCGGCGAACTCTCGGGCGTTTCCGATCCGGAAGCGAAGCGCAAGACCATCGGCCGCCTGTTTATCGAAGTCTTCGAGGCCGAAGCGGCCAAGATCGCCGCCGACGGCAAGGGTGCTCCGAATTTCCTCGCACAGGGCACGCTTTACCCTGACGTCATCGAGAGCGTCTCCTTTTCCGGCGGCCCCTCTGTCACCATCAAGAGCCACCACAATGTCGGCGGCCTTCCCGAGCGCATGAACATGCAGCTCGTGGAGCCGCTGCGTGAACTTTTCAAGGACGAAGTACGTGCGCTTGGCCGTGAACTCGGCCTGCCGGACAGCTTCATCGGCCGCCACCCCTTCCCAGGTCCTGGTCTGGCGATCCGTTGCCCCGGCGCGATTACCCGCGAGAAGCTCGATATTCTGCGTAAGGCCGATGCGATCTATCTCGATGAAATCCGCAAGGCTGGTCTTTACGACACCATCTGGCAGGCTTTTGCCGTGCTGCTGCCGGTGCAGACCGTCGGCGTCATGGGCGATTACCGCACCTATGACTTCGTCTGCGCGCTGCGCGCCGTGACCTCGGTAGACGGCATGACGGCGGATTTCTATCCCTACGACATGAATTTCCTCGGCCGCGCGGCAACCCGCATCATCAACGAAGTGCGGGGCATCAATCGCGTTGTCTATGACGTGACGAGCAAACCGCCCGGCACGATCGAGTGGGAATAGGACTATAATCGACACAGTGGCGTTGCTACCGCAACGCCGCCATGTCGAAGGCAGTTTAAACGATGACGCCGCGACTAGTTCGCGGCGTTTCTGTTTTGTCGTGTGAGATAGATCATCTGGGCGGCCAGGCCGACCACGAGGATCGCCAGCAACCCTGCCTGAACACCGAGAGGCAGCGGTGATTTCAGGTCCGTAACCAGAGGGTGACCGTCCGGAACACGACGCAGGATTTCGCTGGCCGTCGGGACCATCAAAAGAAACGCAGTGATGCTGAGACAGATGGTTTCAATATATCTGGCCAGGCGCGTTGAACCAAGAACGCGTTCGATGCCGTAACCTGCAAGCAGGAAAAAGATGGTCAGGACGCCAACGCCATAGCTGATCGGCTGATGCGCGACGAGGAAGACCGTCGCAGCTCCAATCAGCATGGAAACAAGATAGAGGGTGCCCGGCGCTGATCGCGGAACGATTCGACCGTAGCGGGCAAACATGTAAATGGCGGCGGGAATGGCCGGCAGGCTTCCAAGTGTATGGATCCAGCCAAGCGGAGAAATTCCGAACATGAGAGATTGCCTTTCTTGTCCAAAAGGACGGGGTGGTCCAGGAAGCAGACTGTCATCGACAAATCTGCCAGCTTAATGCTGTCTGTTGTTTCGGTGGCGTGCCGCCCGGGCCACGCCTTCACGTTCCCCGCGAGGCTCCGATTTTAAGCGGTCATGCGCTCAAGCAGGGGGCGGGTTATTGCACCAAAAGTCGTCGCATCACCGTGAGCACGGGCGGAAAGCATCGCGCCGTGCACGGTGGCCATGAAGATTTCAGCATTGGCTCTGGCAGTTCCGCTCAGCGCGATGCGCCCTTGGGCAACGCCGCGTTCCAGAACTGTGGTGAGCCAGTCCGAGAGACTTCGAAAATGCGCGCGCACTTCAAGAGCGACTGCTTCAGGCAGAACCGGAATTTCACTGGCGAGCAAAGCGCAGACGCAGAAGGGATGAGTGGCCTCGGCGATACAGCCCTCCCAATAGCCGATATAGGCGCGAAGCTGTTCGAGCGGGTCGGAAACGTTTCGTTCCAGTTCGGCGATCCCGGCTTCCGCCTCCTGCCTGTATTGCGCAACCAGTTTTTGGACCAGATCGGTCTTGCTGGGAAAATGGTGGTGAATGCTCGCATTGCGAATACCGACCACAGCGGAAATATCGGCATAGCTGAAACTGTTGTAGCCGCCCTTTATGATCAGGGAGCGTGCGCAACGAAGAATTTCATCCGCTTTGGTTTGTGGATTTTTCATAGTAATTACCTACCAACTAGTAGGTAGAATGTCAACCCGAAGCCGTTTGCCTTATGGCTGCTGACGGAATCCCGCCGGAAACCAGATGTGCGCGGGGCCGATATTACTGGACGTACCGACTGCCGAAAGCGACTAAAAGATGAACCACCAAACAGTGATCGCCCATTCCGGTCCGCAAGCAGCTGTCGCGCGGTCGGCTAGACCCGAGACCGCTTATGCGTTTGACTTTCTGCGCTTTTTTGCCAGTATTCGACCGTCTTTCGCAGAGTACCGCCGGCCCCACACCGCTTTAAGGCGTGTAATCAGTCCACCAGGACAGGCTGCCGTTCGTCCTATCGAGGACAATAGAAGGAAGCCCATCGATGACATCCGATGCCGATCCGAAGCCTATGTCACGCGCCGCCGCGATCCTGTACGCCATCAGTTTGCCGCTGGGCCTGATGGCCTTGGTTTTTCTGCCTGCGGGCAGGATCAACTGGTGCCCGGGCTGGATTTTCGTCGTGGTCGTCGTCGTTTCTTTTGGCCTTTCCGCGCTGGTATTGGCGCGTGTGAACCCGGTCATTTTCCGCGCGCGCAGCCGGTTCCAGCCGGGCAACAAGAAATGGGACCTGATTCTGGTCTCCGTGATCCTTTTGGCTTTTTTTGCTGAAATCCCGGTTGCGGCATTCGATGCCGGCCGGATGGAGTGGTCTGCCGTGCCGTTGTGGGTCGTGCTGCTCGGCTACATCCTGCTTGTCGGCGGTATTGCGGTTACGGCCTGGGCCCAGGCCGTCAATCCGTTCTTCGAGCCCGGGGTCCGCATCCAAAGCGAGCGCGGGCAGCGGGTGGTCACGTCGGGCCCATACCGTATCGTGCGCCACCCCGGTTACACGGCCGCAATCGGCATGTTCACTGGCATACCGCTCGCATTGAGTTCCTGGATAGCCCTGCTCCCCGCGGCTTTGGCCATCGTGCTGCTAATCATCCGTACCGGCTTGGAAGACCGCCTGCTGCAGGCCGAATTGCCCGGTTATTCTGAATATGCCCGTCAAAGGCGCTATCGGCTGTTTCCCGGTATCTGGTAAACGTCACAAAGCTTTTGTTCTCTTTTTGTTCTTTCAATTTTAACCGGTGATGGTAATATCGCGGCCCTGGCAAAGGCCATGGAGCATCGTCATGAGTTTCGAGTTGGCAGAGGAAGGAAGCTCAAAGCAGCTTTGCTTCGAAGGGTGGGAGTCGGAGAAAATACGGCGTTTCAATCCGCGATTAAGCAGCAAGCTCCTGATCATGGTGAAACCGCCGGCAGCCTTGGCGGAACGAATTTTTGCCGATGCGTCGTGCCATGCTGCGGGGCGGACGAAGCGTGAGGCCTATCCGCCGGAGCTTCTGCATATAACCCTGCTCTGTGTCGGATGTTTTGAGACCGTGCCTCACGGGCTGGTACATCGGCTGAAGGCGACGCTCGGGGAAATCAAGGCGCGGCCCGTTCCGATCACATTCTATGGATCGTCGCTCTTCGGCAATCGCAACAGTCTGGTGCTACGCAGTGGCAGCGAGATGCAGGAGCTTAAGGCTCTGGCGAAGATGGTGCAGCGCTCCCTTAGGCGAGCAAACCTGCCCTATGTCGCCGCATCGTCTTTTACACCGCATCTCACCATGATCTACGGCTGCGGGAAAATCGAGCTGATGCAGGTTGAGACACCCTATAGCTGGCTGGCGGGGAACTTCGAACTTGTGTTCAGTCACAATGGCGAAACGCGGCATGAATTGCTCGAGCGCTTCGCACTTTCGCCGAAAGCAGACCGTTATGAGCGGCCTGAAAGCCAGTTACATTTGCCGGGGAAAGTGATCGGACCTTCGAAACGGCCGATGCAAAGGGTGGCGATGCGGTAAGATGCACCCGAAGTGGCATAGCACTTCCCACGCCGATAGTCGTTTCCGCATCCGCTGTTGAAAGCTATACGGAACCTTGTTTTGCGAAGCCGGGGCGCTTTTCGCGCCATCCGCGTATCCACCGCGCCCGTCGAAAACCGATCCGGTTGTCGATCCTGAGCGCAAGCGAGGCGGTATCGCCTCGCAACGGATAATGGCCAGCTTAGAGCTGTACCTTGTCGAAAGCCTTACCGTCGATACCGAGAGCTTCGAGATCGGCACGGGCGGGCTTGCGATGTGCGCGAACAGCGGCCGAAACCGAGAGCGCTGCACCGAGAACGGCGAAAGTTTCACCGAAGAAGTTACGCGATGTCTTTGCAACCTGACGCATTTTTCTCTCCATCTTTGATGCCCAGATAATGGGCATTTCGGCCCCGTTCTACAACTCATGATGTAGCAGGGAAGCCATGCAGCTTTGCTCGCGCTCGTTCGGATATCAGCCATTGCGATTTTGCATGACTTAGCATCAAGACGGGGCAAATGCGCAGGGGCAATTCAGCGGGCGGGTTGAATAAGGCGGATATTTTGTTATGCCGGAGAGCTTGAAGACAAAGAGGCTGGCAGCATGACGATCACCATTTACGGCATCAAGAACTGCGACACGATGAAGAAGGCCAGAAGCTGGCTGGAGACCCATGGCGTCGACTATTCTTTCCATGACTACAAGGCGTCGGGCATCGACCGCGCCCATCTGGAAACATGGTGCGATGCCGCGGGCTGGGAAACGGTTCTCAACCGCGCCGGTACGACCTTCAAAAAACTCGACGACGGCCAGAAGACCGATCTGAACCGTGAGAAGGCTATCGCGCTGATGCTGGAGCAGCCCTCCATGATCAAGCGTCCGGTGCTGGAGGCGAAGGGCAAGATAACTGTCGGTTTCAAGCCTGAAACCTACCAGACCCTTTTTGCGTGACTGCAACCTGTCATGTCCAAAACAACACGCGCCACCCAGATGCTGACCAAGGCAGGCGTTGCCTTCACCACTGTCACCTATGATTACGATCCGAATGCAGACCGCATCGGTCTGCAGGCGGCCGAGGCGATCGGTGAGCCACCGCATCTGGTGCTGAAAACGCTGATGGCGGAACTGGATGGCAAGCCGGTCTGCGTCGTCGTCCCTTCGGATCGTGAGGTCAGCATGAAAAAGCTGGCCGCCGCCTTCGGAGGTAAATCCGCCAGCATGATGAAGCCTGCCGATGCGGAGCGCGCCACCGGTTACCATGTCGGCGGCATCAGCCCTTTCGGGCAGAAAAAACAGGTGCCGACGGCCATCGAGGCCGGGGCGATGACGCATGATTATGTCTACATGAATGGCGGGCAGCGTGGCTTGCAAGTGAGGCTTTCGCCCCGCGATGCCCAAATGGCGCTGGAGGCCATTGCCGCACCGCTGGTCGCCGATTGAAGCGCCGGAGGGCATGCCTGAAAGCATTTGGCTTTCGGGAGGAATGGGCTATGGTCGGCGCCTCCGATTGAAATAGACGAAGGCAGATCATGACAGTTTCTCCCATCGATCCCGTCAAACTCGAAAAACTGGCCGAAGTCGCCATCAAGGTCGGCCTGCAATTGCAGAAGGACCAGGATCTGGTGATTACAGCGCCGCTGGCAGCCCTGCCGCTGGTGCGATTTTTGACCAAACACGCCTATCTGGCGGATGGCGGACTGGTCACCACCTTTTATTCCGATGAAGAAACCACGCTTGCGCGCTATCGCCATGCCAGTGACACCAATTTCGACCGGGCTTCCGGCTGGCTTTATGAGGGCATGGCAAAGGCTTATGCCAATGGCGCAGCGCGGCTGGCGATTGCCGGCGACAACCCCATGCTGCTGGCCGAACAGGACCCGGCCAAGGTTGCCCGCGCCAACAAGGCCAACTCCACGGCATACAAGCCGGCGCTGGAGAAGATTTCCAATTTCGACATCAACTGGAACATCATCTCCTATCCCAACCCGTCTTGGGCAAAGCAGGTCTTTCCTGATGTGACGGAAGACGAAGCGGTCCGCAGGCTTGCCGACGCCATCTTCGCCGCCTCGCGGGTGGATCTGGCCGATCCGGTCGCGGCGTGGGCGCAGCATAATGCCAATCTCGCCAAGCGCTCGGCATGGCTGAACGGCGAACGTTTCGCTTCGCTGCATTTCACCGGCCCCGGCACGGATGTGAAGATAGGCCTCGCGGACGGCCACGAATGGCATGGCGGCGCCTCCACCGCCAAGAATGGTGTGGCCTGCAACCCGAATATCCCGACTGAAGAAGTATTCACCACACCACATGCGCTGCGCGTGGATGGTTACGTCTCCAGCACCAAGCCGCTCTCGCATCAGGGAACGCTGATCGACGATATCCAGGTGAAGTTCGAGGCGGGCCGTATCGTCGAAGCCAAGGCTTCCAAGGGCGAAGCTGTATTGAACAAGGTGCTCGACACCGATGAGGGCGCGCGGCGTCTGGGCGAAGTGGCGCTGGTGCCGCATTCCTCACCGATTTCGGCAAGCGGCATCCTGTTCTACAACACGCTGTTCGATGAAAATGCCTCGTGCCACATCGCGCTCGGCCAGTGCTATTCAAAATGCTTCCTTGACGGCGCCTCGCTGTCGCAGGAGCAGATCACGGCGCAGGGCGGCAATTCCAGCCTGATCCACATCGACTGGATGATCGGCTCCGACAAGGTGGACATTGATGGCGTGAAGCCGGATGGCTCCACGGTTCCGGTGATGCGCAAGGGCGAATGGGCCTGACGGGACCTATCTCGGCAACTGACTGCGCTGACTGAGCCAGATGCTGAAAAGCACCGCGACGAAACCTGCGATCTGTGCTGGCGTGAGGCTTTGGCCAAGCGCCAGCCAGCCGAGCAGGGTTGCAACGACCGGGCTTAGAAAACCGAGCGATGCGGCGGCGGAAGGTTCGATACGGGTCAGCCCGCGGAACCACAGAAAATAGGTCAAGGCGGCGCCGATAATACCCAGATAGGTCATGCCGAGAATATTGGCCGCTGTCGGTGTCGGCAGGGCCGGTTCCAGGAAATAGGCGACCGGCAGCAGCAGGATACCCCCGGCCGTCAGTTGCCAGGCGGTAAATGTGAGGTTCGACACCGGTGGCCGCCATTTGCGGGTCAGCACCGTTCCGAAAGCCATGGATACGGCACCGGCAAGACCTGCTGCCACCCCGATACCATCCAGCGCAGCACCCGGCGCCAGAACCAGAAGAGCGACACCGACAATACCCAGAAAACCGGCCGCGATGGCCAGCGGCCGAAGGGGTGCTGCGAGAAACAGCCGGGAGAGGCCAATCACGATCAGGGGCTGGACTGCGCCCACCGTTGCCGCCACGCCGCCCGGCAGCCGATAGGCTGAAACAAAAAGCATCGCCCAGAAGAACGAGAAATTCAGCGCCCCGAGAATGAAGCTGCGCGCCCACCAGATGCCCTGTGGCAGCTTTCTCACGAAAAGCAGCAGGAGCAGGCCGGCCGGCAATGCGCGCAGCATGGCGACATGCAGGGGATATCCCTGCGGTAAAAATTCCGTCGTGACGAAATAGGTGGTTCCCCAGATGGCCGGGGCAAGGGCGGTCACCAGCACATCGGCGGCATAGGTCGTATTTTTCTTCATTTCAAGAATCTCTATATCAAGATAAGTGCAATCTAGCTGATTTTATCTTGACGTCAAGATACCAGTTGTTATGCCTTGGGAATGAGCAAAGAACCGTTTGACCGCGTCGATCACATTCTGGCGCAATGGCACAGGGAGCGGCCCGATCTCGACGTCGGCCCCATGGGACTCCTCGGGCGCTTGAACCGTCTCACCACCCATCTCGGTCGAGAGGTGGAGGCGGTGCTGCTGAAGCATGGGCTTTCCTCCTCCGCTTTCGATGTTCTGGCGACATTGCGGCGCTCCGGTTCGCCCTACCAGCTCTCCCCCGGCGATCTGCTTGCCATGGCGATGGTAAGCTCCGGCACCATGACCAACCGCATCGACCAGCTTGAAAAAGCGGGGCTGGTGGAGCGCATACACAACCCGAATGACCGGCGCAGCGTCCTGATATCGTTGACGGAGCGGGGGTTTGCCATTGTCGAGGAAGCGGCCGGCGCTCACGTCGAAAACCAGCACCGTCTGGTTGCCGGCCTCAGCGAAGAAGAGCGTGCGACGCTGAACCAACTGCTGAAACGGTTTTTGCGAGATTTCGAAGAATAGGCTTTCCGGGCCGGGCAAACACGCAATGGCCGCGTGATGGCGCTTGTTTCGCCCCAGAAAATCCTGTAAGCAATTTTCCATAAACCTGTACTACAGGTTGGAGGAAAAATGTATAACGCCATTTCCCACGAAACCGGTCTCGTCAGCAGCACGATCGGCGCGATCACCCGCCACATCAGGGAAAACGAACTTGCCCCCGGCGCGAAACTCCCCAGCGAGCTTTCGCTCTCACAGCAGCTCGGCGTCTCCCGTACCGTCGTTCGCGAGGCCTTCAGGTCTCTGTCCGCCATGCGGCTGATCGATGTCAGCGCCGGCAAGCGCGCCACGGTGGCGACACTGGATCATGGTGCAATGTCATTGATGTTTGAACATGGCATTCACACCGAACAGATCAACATCCAGCAGATCTACGATGTGCGCCGTACGATCGAAGTTAGAACCGTAACTTTGGCAGCGCTGCGGCGAACGGATGCGGAAGCGCTCACCATTCTCGACCATGCCAACAATATGGAGCGGGATTTCGGCGACAACGACAAGGTCATGGAACACGATCTTGCCTTCCACCTCGCCGTTGCCAGAGCGTCAAAAAACCCGGTTTTCGAACTTATTCTCGGTGCCTTCCAGAATGTGACGCGCCAGACATGGCCGATCGGCTGGAAAAGCCGCACATCCGATGCGCAGCGCCATGCCGCAGGTGAACTTCACATCGCCATCGGACAGGCCATTGCCGCAGGAGACCCGCAAACGGCCTCAACGCTGATGGCGCGGCATTTCGATGAAAGCGTGCACGCGCTTCTGGCGGCCGGCATCGCCTGATTTTTTCAACACAGTTCCAGACGGAACACGACTTGCCTCTGGAGGAGACACTTCATGAAAATTACGAAACTTGAGACCGTCCGCGTGGCGGAACGGGCAAACCTGCTCTGGGTTCTGGTCCATACGGATGAAGGCATTACCGGGCTTGGCGAAACCTTTTATGGTGCCGAGACGGTGGAAACCTATGTGCACGAATATATCGCACCCCGCGTGATCGGCCGCGATCCGCTGCAGATCGATCTTCTGGCGCAGGACCTCGTCGGTTATCTCGGTTTTCGCTCTTCGGGAGCGGAGGTACGGGGCAATTCCGCTTTCGATATCGCGCTGTGGGATATTTTCGGCAAGGCCACCAACCAGCCGATCGCCCAGCTTCTCGGTGGTTTCAGCCGCAAGGAAATCCGCACCTACAACACTTGTGCGGGCACCGAATATATCAAGAAGGCCACCGGCCAGCAGACGGCCAATTATGGCCTGTCCGGCGGCAAGGATTATGACGATCTGAACGGCTTCCTGCACCGGGCTGACGAGCTGGCCCACTCGTTGCTCGAAGACGGCATCACGGCCATGAAGATCTGGCCCTTCGATGCGGCGGCGGAAAAGACGCGTGGCCAATATATTTCGATGCCGGACCTGAAAAGCGCGCTCGAGCCTTTCGAAAAAATCCGCAAGGCGGTGGGCGACAAGATGGATATCATGGTGGAGTTTCACTCCATGTGGCAGCTTCTGCCCGCGATGCAGATCGCCAAGGCGCTCACCCCCTACCAGACCTTCTGGCATGAAGACCCGATCAAGATGGACAGCCTTTCCAGCCTGACCCGTTATGCCGCCGTTTCGCCAGCACCTATTTCCGCATCCGAGACGCTCGGTTCCCGCTGGGCCTTCCGCGATCTCCTGGAAACCGGTGCGGCCGGTGTGGTGATGCTTGACATCAGCTGGTGCGGCGGGCTTTCCGAGGCGCGCAAGATCGCTTCGATGGCGGAAGCCTGGCATCTGCCGGTCGCGCCGCATGATTGCACCGGCCCGGTGGTGCTCTGCGCCTCAACGCATCTGTCGCTTAATGCGCCGAATGCGCTGGTGCAGGAAAGCGTGCGCGCCTTCTACAAGACCTGGTATCGCGATCTCGTCACCGCATTGCCGGAAGTGAAAAACGGCATGATCACCGTGCCGCCAGGTCCCGGCCTTGGCATGGAGCTGCATCCCGATATCGAAAAGACCTTCACCGTCAGCCGCCGCTTTTCGGATGCGGCGTCGATCTGATCAGAACAGATTGCCTTGATCCGTCGGGCCAGAAGAAGCCGGTTTTGCCGGCTTCTTTTTTGGCGCGGCTGACGTATCCGAGGGCGGCGTCCCCTCTCCGGTTGTGATGGCAGAAACGCGGCCATCGGCAAATTCCATCGATACCGCAGCACCAGACGCGATGGCGGCAGCACGGGTCAGCGGCCGGTTCTCCTCATCGCGGATGACGGCATAACCGCGCTTCAGCACGTTCTTATACGACAGCGATTGCAGAATGCGGTCATGGGAGGCAAGGCCCGCGCGGTTCTGCGTCATGCGGTGCAGCACGGCTGTATCGGCGCGGCGTGCAGCAGTGACAATGCGTTCCTTCTGCCGCTCCAGCTGGCCGAGTAGCCGGGCGGGAAGCGAACGCAGCGAAGAATCAAAGGCATCGACACGGCCTTTTCCCTGCAGCAGGCGGCGCTCAACCAGGGTCTCGGCCCGATGCATGCGCTCGGTAATCCGCTGCCTGTGCTGTTTGAGACCGTTCAGCAGGGTTTCCGGCCTGAGACCCGAGGCTGAACGTTCGAAGGCGCGGCGTTTGTTCAGCGTGGTCAATTCCAGTCCCCGCCCGAGACCGCTCGCGGCCTCATCAAACCGGCGGCGCGGCAAAGCGAGAAGCTGATCGAGCGAGGGCAGCGCCCGCACCAGCGCCCGCACGCCCTGACGGCGATTGTCCATCTGCCGCGATACCGAGCCGGAAAGGCGCGCGGCAAGGCCGGAAAGCTGCGCTTCCAGCTCGGCCCGCACCGGCACAGCCATTTCGGCGGCCCCCGTCGGCGTCGGCGCGCGAACATCGGCGGCATAATCGATCAAGGTCGTATCGGTCTCATGCCCCACGGCGGAAATCAGCGGGATTTTGCTCTCGGCAGCGGCACGCACGACGATTTCGTCGTTGAAACTCCAGAGGTCTTCCAGACTGCCGCCGCCACGGGCGACGATCAGTACATCCGGCCGTGCAATTTCACTACCGGGTTGAAGCGCATTGAAGCCGCGAATGGCGTTCGCCACTTCCTCGCCCGAACCTTCGCCCTGCACCTTGACCGGCCAGACGACGACATGCACGGGAAAGCGATCCGAGATGCGGTGAAGAATATCGCGGATGACTGCGCCCGTCGGCGAGGTCACGACCCCAATGACGCGCGGCATGAACGGCAGGCGACGCTTGCGTTCCGCATCAAACAACCCTTCCGCCGCCAGACGTCGACGGCGATCTTCGAGCAACGCCATCAGCGCGCCGGCACCTGCCGGTTCGAGGCTTTCTATGACGATCTGGTATTTCGAGGAGCCGGGAAAGGTAGTGACCTTGCCGGTGGCAATGACTTCCATGCCCTCTTCCGGGCGGAACTTCAGTCGCGAAAACGTGCCCTTCCAGATCACCGCATCGATGCGGGCACGATCGTCCTTCAGCGAGAAATAGGCATGACCCGAAGAATGCGGACCGCGATAGCCGGAAATCTCGCCGCGCACCCGCACCTGCTCGAAAGCCGTCTCCACCGTGCGCTTGATGGAACCCGACAGTTCGGACACCGAGAACTCGGCAAGATTGCTCAATGCTGCGTGGGAGAAGATATCGCTCATGCCCGTTTGTAACCAAAACCCGTCGATTCGGAAATGCCGGCACCGGCCCGGCCCATTTTAACGGCGATGAAACCATATCCTCAACTAACGAGTTAGGAAAATGGGGATTGGAGGAGAAAACAAGGGTTCGTTAGGGAAGACGGCGTTACGTCTGTCCCAGGCCCGGCAACCAAAGAGGAGGCGGCATCATGATTTTTCTTACCGCCACAGTGCTCGGCGTAACCGCAGTTGCGTTGCGTTCGGTTTTCAGCATCGTTTTCATCTGCATGATGATTATCGGTGCCTATGGCGTGGCGATGGCACTTTCTTCCACGGCCGTGCCCCTGATGTCGCTGCTTCTGGCGCTTGCCGGTTACAATTTCGGTGTCGTGGGTGTCGTTATCAGCCTTCTGGTGCTGCAGCGCCCACGTTCCACCCAGCCAACCCTCTAAAAGTCCACGGCCTTGAGGCTTCCGCACTTTGCGCTGACCGAGATTTGCGGACTGGCCACTGACCTCACCGTTACCTGTGTGCTTATTTTCTATCTCGGCGTCGATCCGCTTGCCGCCCGTTTGCCGGGCGCGGCAGCGGGGCTTGCAACAAGCTGGCGGATGAACCGTTCGAATGGTGAGGCATCAGCCGCACTGAACAGCTTTCTGACAAATGCCGTCACGCTTACCTCGCGTATCGTCAGCGTCGGGCTGTTTGCCCTGCTGCAATGGCGCAACCCGCTGGTGCAGCCGCTCGTCCCGCTTGCCTTTTCAGCACTCGCAGCACTGTTGCTGGCGCTTTACGGCTATTGGCGGCTTCAAAGGCAACGGCAAGAGCCGGATTAAACCGTTTCCCACCCGTCCTTTTCCGCCGCCCGGTAAATGGCGTCGATGAAAAGCTGGTTCTTCCTCGAGTTTTCCAGCGTAACGACTTCGCCCTCACCCTTCGCAGCACGGGCAAAGGCCTCCGCCTCCAGCTTATATTGGCGGCTATCCTGAAACCGGAAGATTTGCGACTGGTTATGGGCCTGATTGGTCAGCTCGATCTCTTCCGCACCCCAGCGATTGGCGTTGAAGGGAGATTTGACCTCGATATAACCGTCAGTGCCATGGAAAACCATCAGCTGGCGGGCGGCAAGCTGTGTGGCCAGATAAAAACTCAGTTCGAAACCGCCGAAATCGGCCCTGACGCTGGAATAGATATCGGTGCCAAATTCCTTGTCGCGCTCGACGGTGGCCTGCACGCGCCTCGGCTCCACACCGGTGACGAAGCGGGTCACGATGGTGGGGTAGACGCCGATATCGGGCAAGGCCCCGCCACCCAGTTCGGGAATATTGCGCATATTGCCGGGATCGCGGTTGAAATAGCTGAAAGCGCCCTGCACTTGCTTCAGTGTTCCGATCGCGCCCGAGGCCAGCAACTCCTTCACCTTTGCCCAGACCGGCGCATAAGTAACCATGAAGGCTTCCGAGACGATGACGCGGTTGCGGTCACGCGCGGCGATGAGGGTGTCGATCTCCTCTGCCTTCAGTGCAATCGGCTTTTCGCACAGAACGTGTTTGCCGGCATCGGCGGCCTTGATGGTCCACTCCACGTGCTGCGATGTCGGAAGCGGAATGTAAACCGCGTCGATGACATCGGAAGCCAGCATTTCCTCATAGGAACCGAAGGCGTGGGGCACGGAAAAACGATCCGCCACCGCGCGCGCCCTGGTGAGATCCCGGCTGGCTATGGCGCTGACCACGCAGTTCTGCGCATCCTGTATCGCCGGAATGACGTGATCCTGAGCGATTTTCGCCGTTGAGATTATTCCGAAGCGCAGCATACCGTTCTCCTGCTCTGCCATTCAACGGAAACTTACCATCGTCACACGTCATGGCAAGCCGCAGGTGCATGACAGAATACGATATGGCTGAATTTGTCCTCTCTTTGTCAGAATGCCCGCTTTTCTTCGAGCTGGATAAGAAGAATTATGCTATGCATGAACCCAATGGAGATACATGAAATGTCCTCTTCTCATACAGCACTGCTGGTCATCGACGTTCAGGAATCCTTTCGGCATGCCCCCTATTTCGAGGAAAGCGGTTTGGCCGCCTATCTGGAGAAACAGCAGGCGCTGATCGATGGCGCCAAAGCCGCGGGCATTCCAGTCGTTCAAATCTTCCATGTCGATGGCGACAAGGCCTTCTCAAAGGACAGTGGCTATATCCGGGCGCTGGAGGGTGTGCGGATCACGCCTGATGTCACCTTTCACAAGAACCGCCATTCGGCTTTTGCCGGCACCGGCCTCGAAATCTGGCTGACACAGAAGGGCATCAACCGGCTGATCGTCTCCGGCATCCGCACCGAACAATGCTGCGAAACCACCACGCGGCACGCTTCTGATCTTGGTTACAGTGTCGATTACGTCACCGAAGCGACCCTTACTTTCCCGATGACACATGCTTCCGGCACCGTCTTCAGCCCGGACGATATCCGCAAACGGACCGAACTGGTGCTGGCTGGCCGCTTCGCACGCATCCTAACCGTCAACGACGTGCTTGCCACCGTCAAAGAGGCCGCATGATGGATAGAGGCGGCACGCGCATCATTCCCTTTTATACGCTTGTGCCGCCTCACGCGCTGTTGCTGGACATTGCCGGTCCGCTCGAAGTGATCCGTTATGCCAACACGGAACAGCGGGACATCCATTTCGACTGCCGATACATTGCTGCGAGTGGCGAACAACAATCCTCCATCGGCCTTGGGCTTTCCGGACTGGAGAGTTTGCCCTCGACCCTGCCGGAAAGTGCTTTCCTGCTGATCTCGGGCAGCACGTCACGCTTCGACAATGATCCGCAGACACAGCGAGAGCGGCAGGCGCTGGCGGCATGGCTGCGCCGCGCGGTGCGTGCCGATACGACAGTCATTTCCATCTGCTCCGGCGCGCTGCTGGCGGGCGAAGCGGGACTTTTCGACGGGCGAAACTGCACGACTCATGCCGATTGCGTTGAAGGGCTGCGCCGCATCGCGCCGCTGTCGCAGGTGGCCGAAAACCGCCTTTTCGTCGAGGATGGCAACCGCTTCTCGAGTGCCGGTATTTCCACCGGCATCGACCTGATGCTGCATGTGGTTTCCCGGCTGACATCCCCGGCCGTTGCGGCCCGCATTGCCAAAACCATGGTGGTCTATCTCAGGCGCAGCGGCAGCGATCCGCAAATCTCCCCCTGGATGACCGGCCGCAACCACATCCACCCCGCCATTCACCGGGTTCAGGACCGTGTGATGGCCGAGCCGGCGCAGGACTGGTCGCTGGAGCGGCTGGCCGATATTGCCGCGCTCAGCGAAAGGCATCTGTCGCGCCTGTTTCGCGAGCATACCGGCATCAGCGTCATCGACTATGTCAACCTGATGCGGGTCAATCTCGCCCGCGACATTCTCGCAAACAGCCGCCTGGATATGGAAGCCATCGCGGAAAGGGCGGGTTTTGCCTCCGCCCGGCATTTGCGGCGTGTCTGGCAACAGCACAATCGCCATCCGCCCAGCCATTATCGCGGTTTTCAGGCCTGATTTTCGCAGACCCTGCCGCTGCCTGATGAATGCCATCAAAGGAATTGAATGGTTATGCCGGCAGGCAGTTGCTACCTTGCCATAAAGACAGCAACAGGAGCATTTTCCGTGGAAAAACGAAGTCTCGGCCGCACCGGCCTCTCCATCGCCCCGATCGTCTTCGGCGGCAACGTGTTTGGCTGGACAGCGGATGAGAAGACTTCCTTTGCCCTGCTCGACGCCTTTTTCGATGCCGGGTTCAATGCCATCGACACGGCGGATGTCTATTCCGCCTGGGTGGATGGCCATGTGGGCGGAGAGTCCGAGGCCATCATCGGCAAATGGCTGAAGCAGTCCAGCGTCAGGCGTGAGGATGCGGTGATCGTCACCAAGGTCGGTTTTGACAATCGCGGCCAGAAGACCGGTCTCAGCGCCAGGTGGATCGCCGAAGCCGTCGAGGCTTCCCTGAAGCGGCTGCAGACCGACTATATCGACCTTTACCTCGCCCACAAGCCGGATGCGGATGTGCCGCTGGAGGAAACACTCGCCGCCTTCGCAAAGCTGAAGGAACAGGGGAAAATCCGCGCCATCGGCTGCTCAAATTATTCCGCAAGCCAGCTTCAGGACGCGCTGGACACGGCTGCAAAGAACAAGCTGCCGCGCTACGACGTGCTGCAGCCGGAATATAATCTCTACAACCGCACGGATTTTGAAGGTCCGCTTGCCGATCTCTGCGTCAGGCAAGAGATCGGGGTGATCAACTATTACAGCCTTGCGGCCGGTTTCCTCACCGGCAAATATCGCGCCAAAGCCGACACCGAAGGCGTTGCCCGCAGCTACCGGGTAGGCGACTACGTCAACACACGCGGCCTTGCCATTCTGGGGGCCATGGATGCGGTTGCCGTGGAAACCGGTGCCAAGCTCGCCGATATCGCACTGGCCTGGCTGCTGCGGAAGAGTGCCGTGACGGCTCCAATTGCCAGCGCCACCAGCCTGTCGCAGCTCGAGAGCTTCAAACGCGCCGTCGATCTGAAGCTGACAGACGAGATGATGGTTCTTCTCGATAAAGCGGGTGCGTGACATGGACCTTACAATTCGTGACGCACAGCCGAGTGACCGGGCGGAATGGCTGCGCCTGTGGAACGATTATCTCGCCTTCTACGATGTCCACCTTGCCGACGACGTGACCGAGCATACTTGGGCGCGTATTCTCGACCCAGCGTCGCGTGTTTCCATGCGTGTGGCCTTGCTCGGCGACAAGATGGCCGGTTTCGCCATCCATCACTTCCATGATTCCACCTGGGTCAAAACACCCGATTGCTATCTGGAAGACCTGTTCGTCGACGGCGCGATCCGCGGCAAGGGAACAGGTCGGGCGCTGATGGATGATCTCATCGCCATCTGCGCCGAAAAAGGCTGGGCACGGCTTTACTGGAACACGGACGAGCACAATCACCGGGCCCAGAATCTCTATAACAGCTACGTGAAAAGCGATGGCCATATCCGCTATCGCATCAAGTTCTGATCACCCCTGAAGCGGAAGAAATCTACGAAAGCCCTCAGCGCCGGGCGCATCTGCCGGCGCGAGGGATAATAGATATAAAAACCGTCAAAGGGCGCGCACCAATCCTCCAGCACGCGGATTAACCTGCCCTCTTTGATATCGTCCTCTACGCGCTGTTCGAAAACGAATGCAAGGCCTGCCCCATCTATTGCCGCCCGGCGAATGAGGCTCTGGTCCGACAGGATCAGCGGTCCCTGTACATCCACCACCAGCGGCTTGCCATTCTTCTCCAGTTCCCAGCGATAGATAAGGCCGCTCGCGAAACGCCGGCGGATGCAGCGGTGACGGATGAGATCCCTCGGATCGGATGGCGGCGGGTTTTCTGCGAAATAGGAGGGCGCGCCAACAATCGCGCCGCGCCATGCACCACTCGCTTTCACCGCAATCATATCCGCATCGAGGTGCTCTCCGAGCCGCAGACCGGCATCGAAGCCTTTCGCGACGATATCTTCGAAGCGATCATCCGTTGAGATTTCGAGTGATATGTCGGGATAGAGCCGCAAGAACTCACCCAGCCGGGGCACGATAAGGTCCTCGGCCGCAAGCCGAGGCAGGGTGATACGCAGAGGACCCGCCGGCCTTCCGCCGTGCTCGGCAAGTGTCTGGATGACCGTATCGATATCGGCAAGAGCCGGTCCCAACGTTTCGAGCAGCAGTTTACCCTCCTCCGTCGGAGAAACGCTGCGGGTGGTGCGGTGAAGCAGCCGCAGGCCAAGGCTTTCCTCCAGCGCAGAGACCGCATGGCTGACGGCGGAAGGCGCGATGGCCAATTCGGCCGCGGCCTTGCGGAAGCTGCGGCCTTCGGCAACGGCGGCGAGAACGGCCAGCTGGGAGAGTTGCACACGGTTCATTGTTCTAAATGATAGAACAACCCAAGCGGATTTGCAGCGGTTATTTTTACCACCGATGGGCAGTATGTTTTGCCCGTACCCACTCCCAAAGGTATATTAAACCGTCTTGGACACACATGCTCCGCCGCAAACCGCGGGATAGCTTTCAAGGCGTGCTCTGACAAAGGACAGGCAGATGAAACACAGAATCCTCGGAAAAGACCTCTCCGTTTCCGCACTCGGGCTTGGCTGCATGGGCATGAGCCATGCTTATGGACCTTCGGATGAAAGCGGTTCTATCGCGACGTTGCATCGCGCCGTCGAGCTTGGCGTCACATTGTTCGATACGGCGGAAGTTTATGGGCCGTTCAAAAACGAAATCCTCCTTGGCAAGGCTTTGAAGCCCTATCGCGATCAGGTGGTCATCGCCACCAAATTCGGCTTCCGCATCGACGGCAGCAAACCTTCGGCGGAAATGATCCAGGGTGTTGACGGTTCGCCGGCAAATGTTCGTGCCGTCGCCGAAGCCTCACTGAAAAGGCTGGGTGTCGATGTCATCGACCTCTATTACCAACACCGCGTCGATCCGGACGTGGCAATTGAAGAGACGGTCGGCGCAATGGCCGATCTGGTGCGGGAAGGCAAGGTGAAGGCGCTCGGCCTTTCGGAGGCGAGTGCGGCGACCCTTCGCAAGGCGCATGCCGTTCACCCGATTGCAGCCATTCAGAGCGAATATTCGCTGTGGACCCGCGATCCCGAAGAAAATGGCGTGCTGGAAACCTGCCGTGAACTCGGCATCGGCTTCGTACCCTTCAGCCCGCTCGGACGCGGCGCTTTGACAGGTGCGCTGAAGTCGCTCGACGGGCTTGCCTCCGACGATTTCCGCCGCAGCCTGCCGCGCTTCCAAAGCGAAAACTTCGATGCCAATCTGGCCCTCATCCAGCTGCTGGAAGATATGGCGGCCGCGAAAGGCGTTACCGCAGGGCAACTGGCGCTCGCCTGGGTCATGGCGCAGGGCGATTTCATCGTGCCGATCCCCGGCACCACGAAAATTGCCAATCTGGAGAAAAACGTGGCGGCAGCGGATGTCGCGCTGACAGCCGACGAAGTTGCCAGCCTCGGCGCATTGCTCTCTCCGACAAAGGTTGCGGGGGAACGTTATCCGGAACGAATGACGCGATTGGCCAATCGCTAAAAACAAAAAGCCGCGGCAACCGCCGCGGCTTTTATCATTTCGTCAGCTGCTTTCAGGCGCGCAGAACGCCGCCCGTCGATTTTTCGACATTGCCGACGATCTTGGCCGTCAGCGCCTCAAAATCCTCATCGGTCAGCGTCTTGTCGACCGGCTGGATCTGGACTTCGATGGCCACCGACTTGCGGTCTTCGCCGAGCGATGCGCCTTCGAAAATATCGAAGACATTAACGCCGGTGATCAGCTTGCGGTCAGCGCTCGTTGCGGCCTTGATGATCGCTCCCGCCTCGACAGACTTGTCGACCACGAAGGCGAAGTCGCGCTTGACCGCCTGGAACGGCGAAAGCTCGAGCGCAGGCTTGGTGCGGGTCGCCTTCTTCTTCGGCTCCTGCATGGCGTCGAGATAGACTTCAAAACCGCAATAGGCGCCGGAAACATCCAGCTCGGACAGTGTCTTCGGGTGGAATTCGCCGAAATAACCGAGCACGACCTTCGGACCCATCTTGATGGTACCGGAGCGGCCGGGATGATACCAGCCGGGGCCGCCGGCCTCGATCTGGACATTGGCCATGGGCAGGCCGCAGGCTTCGAGCACCGCCAGCGCATCGGCCTTGGCGTCGTAGACATCCACGGGCTTGCCGCCGCCCTTCACAGCATTGGACCACATGCGGCCGCTGCCTGCGAGCGAGGCCGTGCCACGGCGAACACCGCCAGCCACGCGACGCTGGGTTTCCGGCGTATCACCCTCATAGGTGCCGGAGACCTCGAAGATCGCGACGTCACCATAGCCCTTGTCGGCATTGCGCTGTGCTGCGGTCAGAAGGCCCGGCAGCAGCGAAGGACGCATGTCCGACATATCGGCCGCGATGGGGTTGGCCAATTTCAGGGCGGGGGAACCGCCGCCGAAAAGCTTCGCCTGCGCTTCCGGAATGAAGGACCAGGTGACGGCTTCCAGCATGCCACGGCTTGCCAAGGCACGGCGCGCAGTGCGGGTGCGGGTCTGCAGCGTCGTCAGGATGCGGCCGTTGACCGCGCCGAAGCTTTCCAGCGGTTCCGGCTTGATATTGTCGACGCCATGGATGCGCATGACTTCTTCGACCAGATCGGCCTTGCCATCAACATCCGGGCGCCAGGACGGCACGGTGACGGATACGCGTTCGCCCGTTCCCTCGACACCAAAACCGAGGCCTTTGAGAATGGTGAGGCTCTCTTCCACCGAGACTTCAAGACCCGTCAGGCGCTTCACTTCCGCCAGCGGAAAATCCACGACCTTGGCCTGATGGCCCTTGTAACCGACAACCTTGACTTCGCCGGCAACGCCGCCGCACAGTTCCAGAACCAGTTCGGTGGTGCGTTCCAGACCCGGGACCATATATTCCGGATCGACGCCTCGCTCGAAACGATAACGCGCATCGGTGATGATGCCGAGCGAACGGCCGGTCTTGGCAATATTGATCGGATCCCAGAGAGCGGATTCGATCAGCACATCGACGGTGTTTTCGTCGCAGCCGGAATGCTCACCGCCCATAATGCCGCCGATCGACTCGAGGCCCTTTTCGTCGGCGATGACGACATTGTTCGTGCCGAGCTTGTATTCGCGCTGGTCGAGCGCGAGGATCGTCTCACCCTCTTTCGCACGGCGAACCGTGAGATCGCCCTTGACCTTGGCGGCGTCGAAGACGTGCATCGGCCGGCCCTGATCGAAGGTCATGTAGTTGGTGATATCAACGAGAGCATTGATAGGACGCAGGCCGATCGCCATCAGGCGCTGCTGCATCCATTTCGGGCTGGGGCCATTCTTCACGCCGCGCACGATGCGCAGCGAAAAGCCGGGGCAAAGCGCCGCATCATCCAGTTCCAGCTTCACATCGACGGGGGTTGCGCCTTCAACCTTGAAGGACGGCGCAGGCTTCGTCTTCAGCTTACCCAGACCGGAGGCGGCGAGATCGCGGGCGATGCCGTAGATCGAAGTGCAGTCCGGACGGTTGGGCGTGAGGTTGATCTCGATGATCGGATCATCGAGGCCAGCATAGGATGCGAAGGAAGTGCCGACAGGCGCATCTTCAGGCAGATCGATGATGCCGTCGTGATCGTCGGAAATGTTGAGCTCCTTTTCGGAGCACATCATGCCGTGGCTTTCGACGCCGCGAATCTTGCCGACGGCCAACGTCACATCGATGCCCGGAACATACATGCCGGGACGAGCGAGCGCACCAACGAGGCCGGCGCGTGCATTCGGCGCGCCGCAGACGATCTGCACCGGCTTGCCGTCACCAGCATCCACCATCAGCACCTTGAGGCGGTCGGCCTCGGGATGTTTTTCAGCGGAAACGACCTTGGCGATGACGAAAGGCTTGTAGGCCGCCTTGTCATCGACGTCCTCGACCTCGAGGCCAATCGCCGTCAGCCGCTCGCAAATCTCGTCCAGCGTCGCATCCGTTTCGAGATGCTCTTTCAGCCAGGAAAGAGTGAATTTCATGTCTTTGCTCCTTGGCTAACCGGATTAAACGCTCAAACCGCCGAACAGCGTCGGCATGTCGAGCGGGCGGAAGCCGTAATGGTTCATCCAGCGGACATCGGCGTTGAAGAAATCGCGCAGATCAGGCATGCCGTATTTCAGCATGGCGATGCGGTCGAGGCCCATGCCCCAGGCAAAGCCCTGATATTCATCCGGGTCCAGCCCACCGGCGCGCAGCACGTTCGGGTGCACCATGCCGCAGCCGAGGATTTCCATCCAGTCCTTGCCTTCGCCGAACTTGACGATGGGGCCGGAACGGTCGCACTGAATATCCACCTCGAAGCTCGGCTCCGTGAAGGGGAAGAACGACGGGCGAAAGCGCATGACGACACTGTCGACCTCGAAGAAGGTCTTGCAGAATTCTTCGAGAATCCAGCGCAGATTGCCGACATGCGCCTTCTTGTCGATGACAAGGCCTTCGACCTGATGGAACATCGGCGAATGGGTCGCGTCGGAGTCCTGACGATAGGTCTTCCCGGGAATGACGATGCGGATCGGCGGCTTCTGACTTTCCATGGTGCGGATCTGCACTGGCGAAGTATGGGTGCGCAGCACCTTGCGCTCGCCCTTTTCATCCGGCTGGAAGAAGAAGGTGTCGTGCATTTCGCGGGCCGGATGGCCTTCGGGGAAATTCAGTGCCGTGAAGTTGTAATAGTCGGTCTCGATGTCCGGACCTTCGGCGATCGAGAACCCCATATCCGCGAAGATGGCAGTAATTTCATCGACGATCTGGCTGATGGGATGAATGCGCCCGCGCTCGGCCGGAGACTGACGAACCGGCAGGCTGACATCCACCGTTTCCGCTTTCAGTCGGGCGGTAATGGCGGCGTCCTTCAGCGCGTTCTTGCGCTCGCCGATGAGGTCGGTGATTTCGGTCTTGAGCTGGTTGATGGCCGCGCCCCGGGTCTGGCGCTCTTCCGGCGTCATGCTGCCAAGCGTCTTCAGAAGCTCCGAAACCGAGCCTTTCTTGCCAAGTGCGGAAACACGCACGGCCTCGATGGCCGGCTCATCGGCAGCCGTGGCAATCTCCGACATCAATTGCGATTTCAAGGTATCAAGTTCAGTCATCTTTTCCTGCCTTGCCGGTATTTTTAACAGCGGCTTCGGGGTTCACAGCATTCATCAAATAGTCGGTCGCCATGATAAAGCGTCGCAGATCACTACCCATCCGCACGCGCCCGATCAACCGGGCAACCGGTAAAAAACGCCCCAGAATGCCGGTCAGACGGCACAATTCTTCCAGCGCCCGGGGCGGGGCGTTTTCGCGCCAGCGGGCAAAGGCGGCATCACAGGTTTTCGGCGCATCGCAGGCGCGGGTCGCGACCTGCAGAAACAGCAGCCAGATATCGCGGGCCTGCGCCGTCTCAAGCGGCATGACGTCCTGCGGGCGTTCCTCGAAATCCATGAAACCGACACGGCCGTCTGCGAGAAAAAAGTCACGCACATGCGGACGTCCATGGCAAAGACCTGCTGCATGCAGTTCGCCGAGCGCCTCGGCGGATTTTACCAGCAGGGCGTCATGCTCCACCGGCATCGCGGTCTTTATCGCGTCCATGCGTTCCATGATGGTGGGACCGACATCCCCCAGGACAACGGCCGTCAGCGAAGAATAGATGATGGGCGGAACAGGAAAACCACGGGCCTTGAAAGCCTGCAGCGTTTCGAGTTCACGGCGCATCAGGCCGGCGCCATCGAGCGGAGGCGACGGGCGCATAAAAGTGTAGGGGAGCAGCTTTGCGAGAAAGGTCTGCAGCTTTATCCACCAAGACGGCGTTTCCGTGCCCTGGCGCTTGATCCAGACGGTCGTCGAAGAAAGTTCGAGTTTCTGCACACGGCGCTCGCTTTTAAGCAAAGCCCGCATCAAGGCTGCGATATCGCTATCTTCCAGATGGACGTGGAAACCCTTCGCCTTTTCCGCGTCGCTTGCGGCAACCAGCATTTTCTGCCCCCAATGGAGCCTGCCGGCCAAAAGCCGGATGCCCCACCCTTTTGGCAACCTCGGCGTAAAAGCGTTACGCACTTCTGCCGAAACTGCCGTGAATTCCAAAAAACGAAAACCCGCGCCGGAGGACCGGCGCGGGTTTCAAATGAACAACAGATTGTCCGCGCCGTAATTACTTTACAGCGGTTTCAAACTCGTTGGCCGTACCAGCGTCCTTGAGGTACTCAAGCGCCTTCTTCGCTGCTTCGACGAGCGCGCCGAATGCTGCCGGCTCATGGATAGCCATGTCGGACAGAACCTTGCGGTCGACTTCGATGCCAGCCTTGTTCAGGCCGTCGATGAAGCGGCCGTAGGTCAGGCCGAATTCGCGAACAGCAGCGTTGATACGCTGGATCCACAGAGCGCGGAAGTTGCGCTTGTTGACCTTACGGTCGCGGTAAGCGTACTGCTTGGAACGATCCACGGCAGCCTTTGCTGCGCGGATGGTGTTCTTGCGGCGGCCGTAGAAGCCCTTGGCTGCCTTGAGTGTCTTGGTGTGCTTGGCGCGGGAAGTTACGCCACGTTTTACGCGTGCCATGTCATGATCTCCTTAAAGTGTCCAAAAGTGCGGAAAAGTCTCAGAGACCGTTCGGCAGGTAGTTCTTGACGACCTTCTTGCCGTCAGCTTCGGCGAGAACCATGGTTCCACGCGCGTCGCGAATGAACTTGTTGGTACGCTTGATCATGCCGTGGCGCTTACCGGCGGCGGCTGCAACAACCTTGCCGGTAGCAGTGATCTTGAACCGCTTCTTTGCAGCGGACTTCGTCTTCATCTTGGGCATTTTGCTACTCCGTTTTTTGTATCGAAACAGGCAGACGAGGCCTATTTCAAGCTATTCAGGAACGGCCTCGGCATGCCCTGCCGGACCGTTCGGACGCGCGCTTATAACCGCAGTCGGCTAAAAGCGCAACGGGGAATGATAATTTCCCCTTGGCGTTGGGATACGCGCCAGGTCTGTGAACGCGTAAAAAGATTATTTCGGGGCGAGAACCATCATCATCTGACGGCCTTCCAGCTTCGGCTCGGCTTCCACCTTGGCAATCGCCTGAGTGTCTTCCTTCACCTGAAGGAGAAGCTTCATGCCGAGTTCCTGGTGGGCCATTTCGCGGCCACGGAACTTCAGCGTCACCTTCACCTTATCGCCATCGTCAAAGAAGCGGCCCATCGCCTTCATCTTCACGTCATAATCATGCGTGTCGATGTTGGGGCGCATCTTGATTTCTTTAACTTCGACGATCTTCTGTTTCTTGCGCGCTTCGGCGGCCTTCTTCTGGGTCGAATACTTCAGCTTGCCGAGATCGAGGATCTTGCATACCGGCGGTTCAGCGTTCGGCGAAATCTCGACGAGATCGAGACCGGCCTCTTCCGCCATTTTCAAAGCCTGATCCGTCGGCATGCTACCGAGGTTCTGGCCCTCTTCATCAATAAGCTGAACTCTGGGAACCCGAATTTCCCGGTTGGAGCGCGGGCCCTCCTTGACGGGGGCATCGGCTTTGAAAGGTCTGCGAATGGTCGTATTCTCCTGATCTGTTTCTGGATCACGTCAGCAAAAAACAGCTTGTTTGGTACAAGCGGCGGAAATGTCGTTATTGCCGTGGCGAAGTCAATAGCATATCTGCCCGAAAAGATCACCTGTTGCCACGGTTTTTGCAAATACGCCGCCGATATTGCACGAAAATCAGGAGAATTGCATATACATGACCGAACAAGCTGCTGAATTCCTGCATATAGGAGCGGGTGACGACGCCCGCAACATCGCTTTCCTCCATCGCTCCCCAACATCCCAGCCGAACGCACCAACGCTCGTCTGGCTCGGCGGCTATCGCTCCGACATGACGGGAACCAAGGCGGTTGAGCTCGATCGTTTTGCAGCGGAAAACGGCCTTGCCTGCCTGCGGCTCGATTATTCCGGGCACGGGGCTTCCGGCGGTGATTTCAACAAAGGCACGATCTCGAGATGGCTCGAAGAGGCACTTGCGGTGGTGCGTGCAAAGGCGCCGTCGCGTGTCGTTCTCGTCGGCTCGTCGATGGGCGGGTGGATTGCGTTGCGTATGGTCGAGGAGCTGCGCAAGGCGGGTGGAGCGCCCTCCGTCGCCGGTCTGGTTCTCATTGCGCCTGCGCCGGATTTCACGCAGGAACTGATAGAGCCCAGCCTGTCGGATGCGGAAAGGACCTCTCTCGCAGAACGGGGTTACTTCGAGGAACATTCGGAGTATAGCCCCGAGCCCAACATCTTCACCCGCGCGCTGATGGAAGACGGAAAGCAGAACCGGGTGCTCACCGGCATCATCACGACCGGCTGTCCGGTTCATGTTCTGCAGGGCATGCGCGACCCCGATGTTCCCTATCAGCATGCGCTGAAGCTCATCGAACATCTTCCCGCCGACGATGTGGTGCTGACGCTGATCCGTGACGGAGACCACCGGCTTTCCCGGCCACAGGATATCGAGCGGATGCTCGCGGCGGTCAAAGCCCTTGCAATATAGGCATTTGCGCAACGCTCTTAACCATATTCAACGAGTCTTGCGCATCGCCGATTGCTAGAGATTGACTCAAACCCCCTATCCCTCTTAACTTTTCGTTAAGAATTAAGGGACGGGTTTCATGATGAACGCACCGCTGGCGCGTGCTCTGCTGTTTGCAGTTGCTGCCGGGCTAATGACTGCTGCCTCCGCCATGGCGGAAATCAATGGAAGCCCTTCCATGGTGACGGGCGGGATCACGTCCCAGCCGATCGGACATTACGAGTTCTGTCAGAAATACGCCGACGAATGCAATATTCGCAGCAAGGCGACACCGCCCCCGCGCGTCACAGATTATGGCTGGGATGTCATTCGCGAGGTCAATACGTCCGTCAACACCACGATCGTGGCGATGACCGACCAGGAAATCTACGGCAAGGACGAAGTCTGGGAATATCCGACGACCGCCGGTGACTGCGAAGATTTTGTGCTGCTGAAGCGCAAGAAACTGGTCGAGCGCGGTTTTTCCGTTGCCGATCTGCTGATCACCGTCGTGCGTAAACCGGATGGTGAAGGCCATGCGGTGCTGACGCTTCGCACCACTGATGGCGACTATATTCTCGACAACCTCACCGACGATGTGAAGCTCTGGACCGATACTAACTATACCTATCTGAAGCGGCAGGCGTCCTTCAATACGGGCCGTTGGGTCTCCATCGAAGATGGTCGCGACGTTCTGGTTGGCGCATTGCGCTGACGCTTGGCCCACGTTTGACAGATTGAGAGCCCGCCATCGCGGGCTCTTTCTTTTTCATCCGTTGCCGATGATAATGCCGGCCGCCAGCACCAATGAGCCGCCGAGGACCACCTGAAACACCGCGCGCAGGAACGGCGTTTCCATGAAGCGGTTTTGAATGAAGGCGATGGCCCAGAGTTCCACGAAAACGACGACGGCCGCAATCGCCGTTGCTGTCCAGAAATGCGGGATGAGATAGGGCAAGGCATGTCCGAGACCGCCGATGGCCGTCATGATGCCCGATGCCAGACCCCGCTTCACCGGAGAACCGCGACCCGAAAGCTTGCCGTCATCATGGGCCGCCTCGGTGAAGCCCATGGAGATACCAGCGCCGACGGAGGCTGAAAGGCCGATCAGGAAAGTCTGCCAGGTATCCTGCGTGGCGAAGGCGGCCGCAAAGATCGGTGCGAGCGTCGAGACGGAGCCATCCATCAGACCGGCGAGACCGGGCTGCACATAGGTCAGAAGAAACTGCCGCTTTGCGGTTTCCTCCTCTTCCGTCCGACCATTTTCATCAAGATGTTTTTCTTCCAGCATCTGCGCAATGTCTTCGTGGCCCCGTTCCGCCTCGGCCAGATCGCCGAGCAACTTGCGCGTAGAGGCATCGCTGGTGCGCTTGACGGCCTCATCGTAAAAACGGATCGCCTGCGCTTCCATCAATTCGGCCTGCGCACGGATTTTCTCGAGCGACAGGTTCTTCACGAGCCAGTCCGGGGTGCGCTCGTAAAAACCGCGTACATGTTCTCGGCGGATCAGCGGGATCGTCTCTCCGAAACGGCGACGATGCATGTCGATCAGGACATTTCGATGCTGCTGCTCGACCTCCGCCATATCGTCGAAGACTTTGGCCGATTGCGGATATTGCGCGCGCAGGTGATCGGCATAGGAACGATAGATGCGGGAATCGTCTTCTTCGGACGAAATGGCGAGTGCGAGGATTTCCTGTTCGCCGAGAGAGGAAAAGGGGCGTTTGGACAGGGAAAAAAGACTGCGAAACATGGCTGAAACCTTTTTAGAATAATTCTAAATACATCCGCCCTGCGCCGAGATCAAGTCATCTTAGAATAATTCTAATAAGGCAAAGGGTCGCATTGCAGGCCGCCTCGCAGCGGGGTAAATTCGCGGAAAAGGAAGCACCATGCAGGAAGACGTTGCGGCGAGAGCCGCCCACAGCGCGGAAATTCAGGACAGGGCGGAAAAGGCCATGGCGGAAATCGGCGTGGATGCCGGTTTCATCGACCTGCTGGTGGAAACATTCTACGGCCGCGTTCTTGAACACTCCACGCTTGGCCCGGTTTTTGATGCGCGACTCGCCGGGCGCTGGCCGGAGCATATGGCCAGGATGAAACAGTTCTGGACGGCCGTCGCCTTCAAGAATGGCGGTTATGGCGGCAAGCCCGTGCAGGCCCATCTCGGGGTAAAAGGCATGTCGGCGGAGCTTTTTCCGCAGTGGCTCACGCTGTTTTCCGCCACGCTTGATGATATTGCGCCGAGCAAAGAGGCACATGACTGGTTCATGGAAACGGCGCAACGCATCGCCAGAAGCCTGACGCTTTCGCTGTTTTACAATCCCGCAATGGATGACCCGGCCTTAAAGCGCAGCATGCCTTAGCCGCAGCCGCGCCGAACAGCGAAAGACCGGTACAAGCAACAATTGCCAAGCCGTGCGTAAGATCACGCAAGTTTCAAACATTCCCTCTTGATGGCCGCAGGGATAAATGTTTAGTAGCCGACGGGAGGCGTACCGTGCGGTTCGCCTGTAATATGCAGACATATCAGGGCTTATCGACATGGATCGCAGATCATTTATCCGCAAGGCGGGCGCCGTTGGCGCCGGTGTTACCGCAACGGCGCTGGCCGCTCCGGCCATTGCACAGGAAAACCCCAAGATCACCTGGCGCATGACGTCGTCCTTCACCAAGGGCCTCGACATTCTTTTCGGCGCGGGCCAGATCGTCGCAGATCATGTCAAGGAAGCCTCCGGCGGCAACTTCGTCATTCAGCATTTCGCCGGCGGTGAAATCGTGCCGGCGCTGCAGGCAGCGGATGCGGTGACGGCCGGAACCGTCGAAATGGCGCATACCTGCTCCTATTATTACGTCGGCAAGGACCCGACCTTTGCACTCGGAACGTCGGTTCCCTTCGGCCTTAACGCACGCCAGACGAATGCCTGGTTCAACCAGGCCGGTGGCAACGAGCTGCTCAATGAATTCCTTGCCCAGCACAATATCTACTCGATCCTGCTCGGCAATACCGGCGCCCAGATGGGCGGCTGGTTCCGTAAGGAAATCAACACCATCGACGACCTCAAAGGCCTGAAGATGCGTATCGCCGGCCTCACCGGCCAGGTCATGCAGAAGGTTGGCGTGACACCGCAGCAGATCGCCGGCGGCGATGTCTATGCCGCGCTGGAAAAGGGCACGATCGACGCCACCGAATTTGTCGGCCCCTATGACGACCAGAAGCTTGGTTTCTACAAGGTCGCAAAATATTACTACTACCCCGCATGGTGGGAAGGCGGCCCGGCCGTTCATGCCTTCGTGAATCTGCAGAAGTTCAATGAGCTGCCCGAGAATTACAAGCGCATCCTGAAAGACGCCTGCGCCGCCGGCAGCGCCAGCATGCTGGAACGCTACGATGCGCGCAATCCGAAGGCGCTGAAGGAACTCGTGGCGCAGGGCGCTATCCTGCGCCCCTTCAGCCAGGAAATCCTCGACGTCTGCCACAAGGCCGCGCAGGACACCTATGCGGAGATTTCGGCCAAGAACGAGAGCTTCAAGAAGATCTACGAAAGCCAGCAGGCCTTCAAGAAGGACGCTTATCTCTGGGCGCAGATCGCGGAATATACTTATGACACCTACATGATGATCCAGCAGCGCAACGGCACGCTCTGATCCCCATCATTTCCCGACGATCTTCAAACGGTCATCCGGCATCTGCCGGGTGGCCGTTTTGTTTGGTGAGACCAGTTTCCACACTTCACGCTCCCGCCAGTCGACAGGGCTCATGCCGGTGACGCGGCGAAATTCGCGGTTGAAGTTGGACTTGGTCTGAAAGCCCGAGGACAACATGATCGCGGTTACCGATTGCTCCGTTTCCTCAAGCAGCCGGCAGGCTTCGCGGATGCGCAACTGGTTGACATATTGCGAGACATTGACGCCGAGCGAGCGATTGATCGCGCCTGATATCTGCCGGCTCGGCAGCCCGAGGCGTCTTGCAAGCCGCGACAGGTTGAGGTTCTCATCACGGTAAAGCGCCTGCGCCGCCATCAGCCGATCGACCCTTGCAATGATGTCCCGGTCCTGCTCGGATGGCTCCGGCGGCGGCGGCAATTCCGCGACCGGATCCATGGCCGTTTGTGGTGCTTTGCTTTCACCGGCCAACGCAGCCATGAGGCCAATCAACAACAGTCCGAAAAGATTGGCATTGCTGACGAGCGCTGCAACATTTTGCCCGTGCGCCCATTCGAAATCGAAAAACACCAGAAGATCGAACAGGGCGGAAACGCACAGGGCTAATGCGGCGATAATCAGCGCCCGGTGCGCGGAGGCGACGCTGGCGAATTGCGCCTCATCCAGCCCATCCGGCCCTTTTCTGCCAAGAAGAAGCAGGGCGACGGCGTGGCCGACGAAGATGACGATCAGTGCAAGATCGATCGCCATCGGCAAGGTGACTTCCATGATGACGATGAGCAAAGGCGACAGGACGAGATTGGCGAGCATCGCTCTCCTGCTTTCCGCCCCCACTCCCATCAGTCCGCGAAAGGCAATGTAGACAAGCGGCGGCAGGCAGGCTGCGAGGATCGGCAGAACATAACGCGTTTCGATGACGCCATACCCCCAGCGCAGGCCGACAAGGACGGATTGCACGGCACAAAGCACGATCAGCGCCAGAAAGGCCCGGTTGGTCCGCACATCGTCTCCACCTCGAAGGAAAACAATGAACATGACGACCAGCAGAAGCGCCACGACGAAAGGCAGCGGAATGAACAGCACGAATGATATCCCCGGAACACAACGACTTATATTGCGAGTTCATGGACCAGATCGCGTTTCGGGACGACCTTTAACGTGATCAAGGACGCGAAAAATATGTGGCGGCGCAGATTGAACCCCGTTCTTCCCAACCGCACGAGGTTTTCATGCGCCCTATTAGCACCATCACGACCATACTGTTTTCCGCTCTCGTCACCCAGCCTGTTTTTGCAGGCGAGGTGGTTGGCGCCAGCGAAACCACCATCCATTCGCCGGCACGCGGCAAGGACCTTGCCGTCACTGTCTGGTATCCATCCGACGGAAAGGGCACACAGACGCTTTCCGGCGAGGACCGGATTTTTCAAGGCACGCCCGTGTTCAAGGATGGCGCGGTGAACCCGGGTCGCCTGCCGCTTGTACTTCTGTCCCACGGCTCGGGTTCAAGAGTGTCCGGTATGGCATGGATCGCCGCAAAGCTTGCGAGCGAAGGTTTCATTGTCGCCGGAACCAACCATCCCGGCACCACCAGCGGCGATTCCACGCCCGCCGATACGCCGAAAATCTGGGAGCGAACGGACGATCTCTCCACGATCGTTACGGCCCTGGCGGCAGAGGGCAAATGGTCGAATGCGATCGACACGAAGAGGATCGGCGTTCTCGGCTTTTCGCTGGGCGGCAGCGCGGCGATGGAGATTGCGAGTGCGCGCGCCGATCTCGATGCCTATGCGCGCTATTGCGAAGACCATGCCACGATGATGGATTGCCAATGGTTTGCTGGCGGCCGGGGTTATCTCGATAATGAGCCGGTCAACGTGCCGAAGCTTGATCTCAGAACCCTCGACAAGGCCCGTTTCGAGCAGCAGAACCGTGATCCCCGCATCCGTTCCGCCGTACTGATCGATCCGGGCCTGGCGCTGGCCTTCAAACCGGACAGTCTGAAAGAGATCGATATTCCGCTGACCTTCATCAATCTCGGCAGCAAGGGCAAAATTCCCGCGGCTGTGCTTGCGGATAAACTCGCGGACGAAGTACCCGGCGCGACCTACCAGCAGGTGGATGACGCCAATCATTTCAGCTTCCTGCCGCTGTGCAAGCCGGATGCCGATGCGTTCCTCAAATCCATCGGCGAGCGCGACCCGATCTGCGAGCCGGCCGGACCACGGGACCGCGCCGATATTCACGCACAATTGGAGACGATGATTGTTACCGCCTTCAACCGTACGCTGAAGCCGGGCCAGTGAAACGGAAGTCTGAAAAGACTAGCCGATCCGCTTGTAGAACAGGGTGGTGCCGCAAAAGCGTCCATCCGGGAACAGGGCGTAATCGGGAATGACGCCGACCCGCTCCCAGCCAAGACGAGGATAAATCGCCTCGGCATCGCTACCCGTGGCCGTATCCAGAACCAGAAGGGTACGGCCACGTTTTACCGCCTCCTCCTCCACCTTTTGCATGAGCATACGGGCAAGTCCGAGGCCGCGTGCGGATGGGTGCACGAGAAGCTTCATCAGATCACCGCGATGCGGCTGATTGGGCTTCGAGGCAAGACCGACCTGCACGGTGCCCACCACCTTGCCATCCACCTCCGCCGCCACATGAATGGTCGCACCCTCGCCTGTCGTTTCCGCCACGGATCGCCAGAAGGGTTCAGCATCCTGTGGGGAAAAGGGCAACATGAAGCCGACGGATGCACCGCCATTCACGCAGGCGGCGAGGACTTCGCAGAGTTCAGGCAGGGCATCGATCGTCTCTTCCCGGTTCAACACGCGGATAGTGGCCATAAGAACTCCTGTAGGGAAATCAGCGCTGTCTTTGATCCAGCACGACGGCGTAACGGGCAGGTTTTTCGGAAGGATTGTGGAAGACGTGCCCTTCTCCCACCGGCATGAAAAGGCAATCGCCGGGCTCCAGCCGGTGAACGTCTCCGCCGCTTGTCATTTCCAGCACACCTTCGAAAAGCCAGACATATTGCGTCATCCCCCGGCTTGCCGCATGCGGCGGGAAACCGACGCGCGCACCGGCCGGAAATTCGACTTCGACGATATCGACATCGGAACCCACACGCGGCGGGGAAATGGCGCGGCGGACATAGCCTGTCTCGGGGTCTTTCCAGACCTGCTGGTCACGCTTTCTCACCAGCGGGGAAACAGCCTCTTCGTTTTCGGCGAAAAAGCCGGAGAGCGACAGACCAAGGGCTGCGCAGATGCGGGCAAGCAGCGACGCGGTTGGGCTCGCCTCCCCGCGCTCGATACGGGAAATCATGGCGCGGCTGACGCCGGATTCAGACGCAAGCCTGTCCAGCGTCAGGCCGTTTTCAGCCCGCAATGTTTTGATCCGCTCACCGATCGAGCGCTCAAGAATATGATCTTCGTTTTCCATCATACGAGAATTGCATTCTCATATGATGGAGTCAATATCCATGATAATGGAAACAAGGATTATCTCTTGCCCGCCGATTGCGGGCGAGAAATCACGCCTTAAGCGCCGACCTGGGCAATCCAGTCGTTCAGATTATAGTAGTTCGTTACTCGGCTAACTTTTCCATCCTTCAGGTCGAAGAAGGCGCCGGCCGGCAGTACATATTTCTGGCTACTCGCCTCGGGCAATCCCTCATCGGTCTTGAGATATTCACCATTAACGATGAATTCGGCGGAAACACGCTTGCCGTCATCGCTCGCCATGATGACCATATCGGTGAGGTTTTCCTTATAGCAGCGGTTCATGTGGTCCATGAAGGAGGCGAAGGCGGCCTTGCCGGTCTGGCGCTCGCCCTGATTGATGTCATGCACCACCTCGTCATGAAGGAGCGCCAGAAAGGCATCCATGTCCTGACGGTTGAAGGCTTCGTAATAGGCGCGGATGGTCTCGGCAGCGGTCATCGTCTTCTCCGTTCAATGCTTGCGCGGGTTTTCCATGACGGTATAACCAGTGCAACCGAAAGTGAAATGCCCATGACCGTCGAAATCAAGTCTCTTTCCGGCATTGACGCCACACCCTATTTCGATGATCTCGCGCGCCTGCGGATCGAGGTGTTTCGCGCTTTTCCCTATCTCTACGACGGTTCGCTGGATTATGAACGCAAATATCTCGCGACCTATGCCGATACGGACGGCGCGGTCTTCGTGCTGGCGCTCGATGACGCCAGAGTGGTCGGCATGTCCACCGGCATGCCGATGGCGGCAGAGACCGATGAGGTGAAAGCACCGTTTGCCGAAGCGGGCTACGATCCGGACCGGATATTTTATTTCGGTGAAAGCGTGCTGCTGCCCGGCTATCGCGGTCACGGGATAGGCGTGCGCTTCTTCGAGGAGCGGGAGGCGCATGCAAAGAGGCTCGGCTTTAACCGTTGCACCTTCTGCGCGGTCGAGCGGCCTGCCGACCATCCCCGCCGGCCGGCGGATTACGTGCCGCTCAATGCCTTCTGGGAAAAGCGCGGTTATCACCATCACCCTGAACTGCGCACCAACTTCACATGGCAGGACCTCGACGAAAACACCGAGAGCCCGAAACCCCTGTCCTTCTGGATGAAGACCATTCTTGCCGGAGACGGAGATAAATGACACGCCTCGCCGCCAGCCAATATGCCATCGAACTGATCGAGACATGGGAGGCTTATGCCGCGCATCTTTCCGCCATCGTCCGCGAGGCTAAGGAAAAAGGCGCCGAACTGCTGCTGTTGCCGGAATATTCGGCTATGGCGCTGACCGGGCAATTGCCACCCGACGCGCGTTCCGATCTGCATCGTTCCATCGAAGAGATACAGCCGTTGATCCCTTCCTGGGTGGAGCTTTGCGAGGAACTGGCGCGGCAACATCAAATCCTCTTCCAGCCGGGCAGCGCGCCAGTAAAGGACCCGGACGACAAGTTCCGCAACCGCGCATGGCTGTTCGGCCCGGATGGGCTGATCGGTTATCAGGACAAGCAGATCATGACCCGTTTCGAGCGGGAGCAGTGGAACATTCATGCGGGCGTCGAGGGACTGAAAGCCTTCGAGACGCCGATCGGCAAGCTCGGCATTCTCATCTGTTACGACAACGAGTTCCCGATGCTGGGCCGCAGGCTGGCGGAGCTTGGCGTCGAACTCGTTCTCGCCCCCAGCTGCACCGACACGCTGGCGGGTGCTTACCGGGTGCGGATTGGCGCGCAGGCGCGGGCGCTGGAAAACCAATATGCCATCCTCTCCTCCCCCACCGCGGGCGAGGCCCCGTGGTCTCCTGCGGTTGATGAAAATCGCGGCCGCGCCGCACTTTATGTGCCTTCGGATTACGGCATGCCGGCATCCGGCATCATCGCGGAAAGCGAGAGTGATGCGGTGACGCAAAGCAGCCTTCTCATCGCCGATATCGATCTTGCCGCCGTTGCAAGGCTCCGCACCGAAGGGCAGGTTGCCACCCGCCGCGACTGGCCAGAGCAATTTGCGATCTAAAAAGCCCATTTTAAAAGGCTTTTAACCAAATTCCCGCTTTGCGGCATGAGAAGCCCCTGCTATAGCGCGGGACATGAGCACAAATTCGACCCGCACGCCCCTGGACCATATCCGCAACTTCTCGATCGTTGCCCACATCGATCACGGCAAATCGACGCTGGCCGACCGGTTGATCCAGTCGACGGGCGGCCTTGCCGAACGCGACATGTCGGAACAGGTTCTCGATTCGATGGATATCGAGCGCGAGCGTGGCATCACCATCAAGGCTCAGACCGTGCGCCTGCACTACAAGGCGAATAACGGTGAGACCTATGTGCTGAACCTCATTGACACGCCCGGCCACGTCGACTTCGCCTACGAAGTGTCCCGCTCGCTTTCGGCCTGTGAAGGTTCGCTGCTGGTGGTCGACGCATCGCAGGGCGTCGAAGCCCAGACGCTGGCGAACGTCTATCAGGCGATCGACAATAATCACGAGCTGGTCACCGTGCTCAACAAGATCGACCTGCCGGCGGCCGAACCCGACCGCATCAAGGAGCAGATCGAGGAGGTGATCGGCATCGATGCGTCCGACGCCGTGATGATTTCGGCGAAGACCGGGCTTGGCATTCCCGATGTTCTGGAAGCCATCGTCAATCGCCTGCCGCCGCCGAAAAGTGAAGTCGGTGAAAACGGGCCGCTGAAGGCGCTGCTGGTTGATAGCTGGTACGACACCTATCTCGGCGTCATGGTTCTCGTGCGCGTCATCGACGGCGTGCTGAGCAAGGGTCAGCAGATCCGCATGATGGGTTCGGGCGCGAAATACGGCATCGAGCGCGTCGGTGTGCTCACCCCGAAGATGGTCAATGTCGACAGCCTCGGCCCCGGCGAGATCGGCTTCATCACCGCCTCGATCAAGGAAGTCGCCGATACGCGCGTTGGCGATACCATCACCGACGACAAGCGCCCGACGGCGCAGGCCCTGCCCGGCTTCAAGCCAGCACAGCCCGTGGTGTTCTGCGGTCTCTTCCCGGTCGATGCGGCCGACTTCGAAGACCTGCGCGCAGCGGTCGGTAAACTTCGCCTCAACGATGCTTCCTTCTCCTTCGAAATGGAATCGTCCGCCGCCCTCGGCTTCGGTTTCCGCTGCGGCTTCCTCGGCCTGCTGCATCTCGAAATCATTCAGGAACGCCTCGAGCGCGAGTTCAATCTCGATCTCGTCGCCACTGCCCCGTCGGTCGTCTATGAAATGACGCTGACCGATGGCACGGAAAAAGAGCTGCATAACCCGGCCGACATGCCCGACGTTGTGAAGATCAAGGAAATCCGCGAGCCGTGGATCAAGGCGACGATCCTGACGCCCGACGAATATCTCGGCGGCATCCTGAAACTCTGTCAGGACCGGCGCGGCCTGCAGACGGAGCTGACCTATGTCGGCAACCGCGCGATGATCACCTATGAACTCCCGCTCAACGAAGTGGTGTTCGATTTCTACGACCGGCTGAAGTCCATCTCCAAGGGTTACGCCTCGTTCGATTACAACATCATCGACTACCGCGAAGGCGACCTCGTGAAGATGTCGATCCTCGTCAATGGCGATCCCGTGGATGCGCTGTCCATGCTGGTTCACCGCTCGGCGGCAGACCGGCGCGGACGCGGCATGTGCGAAAAGCTGAAGGAACTCATTCCGCCGCACATGTTCCAGATCCCGATCCAGGCGGCCATCGGCGGCAAGGTCATCGCCCGCGAAACCGTGCGCGCGCTGCGCAAGGACGTGACGGCGAAGTGCTACGGCGGCGACGCAACGCGCAAACGCAAGCTTCTGGACAAGCAGAAGGAAGGCAAGAAGCGCATGCGCCAGTTCGGCAAGGTGGAAATTCCGCAGGAAGCCTTCATCGCCGCTCTGAAGATGAACGACGAATAAGCGGCAATCACTTGCCATCGTTCTTGAAGGGAGGCCCACAGCCTCCCTTTTGCGTTTTAGGGTCCGATCACCCGTGCAGCTTCGCGCCCTTGGTGATCTTGTCGACGATCTTCTTGTCGGCCCTCAGCGCCATGCCGACCACCTTGGCGTTGTCAGGAGAAAACTCCGAAAATACCTGGCGATTGGCGACGTCGTGCCCGGTAGCGAACATTTCCTCGATATAAAGCGATGTCGTGACGTCGCGCTCGAGGGATCGCTGGTGGATTTTGCGCAGCGCCTCCTGATCCGTGGCCATGACGACGACAGGCTGGATGGACAGGGGATTATAGACGTTGCCTGCCCCGTCGCGGTATGGTTCTCCAATGATCTCCTTGGTCTGGGCGACGATCCCGGACATGAGGAATGCGGTAACGTTCAGTTTTTGCCACACGGCAAGGTCATCGCGAAGGATGACGGCGATCTTGGTATCAAACATGCGAACTCAATCTGGCTGTGGTTACGAAAGAGAAGCGACCCTAGCGCCTCGGGGCGGCGGCGATCTTGAACGTTCGTGCAAATTCGAAGGGATCGTGCAGGCGCCCTCCAGCGAGGGCATCGAACGCATAGACGCGCGTTTTCACGGCAATGCCTATGCCCCGCATCGCCATGATACTTATGCGATTGGCGTCACGCTTTCCGGCGTCCAGACCTTTTCCTATCGTGGCACATCGCATTTCAGCATGCCGGGAAATGTCATCGTCCTGCATCCCGACGAGGTTCACGATGGCGGCGCGGGCACTGACGAGGGCCTGCACTATCGAATGCTCTACCTCCCACCGGAAAAAACGACGGAGGCGGGATATAACGCGCTGCCCTTTGCCCGAAATGCCATCATCGAGGACGAAGAATTCCGGCAATGCCTCATCGAGGCACTCGGTAATCTCGAAGACGAACCGGACAATCTACTTCTCACCGACTGGCAATCGAGACTGGCGGATCTGCTCTGGAAACATTCAAACGGAAGCACCAGAACCATCAAGCGGATTGACCGCATCGCCGTTTTGCGATGCCGGGACTATCTGCTGGAGAATAGCGCCGACACCGTTGGTTCTGAAGAACTGGAACGGATAAGCGGGCTCGACCGCTTCACGCTTTTCCGGCACTTTCGTTGCCTGTTCGGCACGAGCCCGCACCGTTATCTCATCATGCGGCGGCTGCAGAAATGCAAGGACATGATGCGCGCAGGTACGGGTCTTGCCGAAACGGCCTTCGCCTGCGGTTTTGCGGACCAGGCGCATTTCACCCGGCATTTCAAAAATGCCTTCGGCATGCCTCCGGGCCGCTGGCTGAACCTCGTCTCACCCTAGAGCATTTCCGGAAACAGGATCGACCGGTGAGCCGCAGCGCCCGCCATCGCGCCGTCGCCCACCGCAAGGGCGACCGAGCCGGCGGGTCTTGCCACATCGCCGCAGGCGAAGATACCTCGGGTGGTGGTCTGCTTCATCGGGTCTGTGACGATGGTTGATCCCATCGGCCCCTCCTCCACCGCGCAGCCGAGTTTTTCGATCCAGTCGGCGGTGATCCGCAATATCGGCTGGGTGAAAAGACCGGCCAAGGGAATGCTGCGTCCATCTGTCAGGACGACATCCGCATGCCCCGCAATTTCCCTGATGCCGGTTGTTTCCATCCGGACACCGCGCGCTGTCAGCATCGAATACTGGTCCTCGTCCGGCTCGAATACGCCGTTGGTGAAAAAGGTCGTCTCACCCCAGTCCGGAAGCATCAATGCGTGGTGAATGGCCAAAGGTGAAGCGGCGATAACGCCAATCTTTTCCTGATTGAGCTCGTAACCATGGCAATAGGGGCAATGGAAGACTGAAGAGCCCCAACGCTCCTTCAGCCCGGCGATACCAGGCAATTCATCGGTGACACCAATGGCGAGGATCAGCCGATCCGCAGTCTCACGGCGGTTGCCATCGATCTCGATTGCAAAATCACCAAAGGAGCCTTCGGCATCGGTCACCCTGCCTTCGGCCCATTTTATGGTCGGATAACGTTCGATCTGGCGGCGCGCCTCGGCGATAATCTCGCTTGGCGCCTTGCCGTCCTGGCCGAGAAAACCGTGGGAATGGTTGGCGAAACGGTTTCTCCGTTCACCGGCATCCACCATCAGAATGTTTTTTCTGGCGCGTCCAAGCTGCAGGGCGGCTGAGAGACCGGCATAGCTGCCGCCGATTATGATGACGTCGAATTTCATGATGCACCCATCGTTTCAGGAGGAGGCGGAAGTGCCCGTTAATTTCACGATACTTATATTGTTACATGATTTTGAGAGTCAATGGTCACGCAACTTATATTGTTACGTCATCTTGAAGGTGATAGCGTCGATGCAAACAGACGGGTTTGGGCAATGAGACACGACACGCGCCTTTCACGGGTGCTGCATATTCTGATCCATATGGAAAAACATGAGGGCGCCGCGACCTCCGAGAGCATTGCGGCGATGATTCAGACCAATCCGGTGGTGGTGCGCAGAACCATGGCCGGCTTGCGCGAGCATGGTTATGTATCGTCGGAAAAAGGCCATGGCGGCGGGTGGGTGCTGGCGCGGCCGCTCAGCGAAATCACGCTGCTCGATATTTACCGGGCGCTTGGCGCACCGGAACTGTTTTCAATCGGGCTGGCAGGCGACAATCCGAACTGCGTCATCGAACAGGCCGTCAACACGGCGCTTTTTGACGCCATGAAAGAGGCGGAAAACATTCTGCTGTCCCGTTTCGGAAGCATTGCCCTCTCGCAACTGGCACAGGAGTCCCTTAGCCGCTGGTCCCGTCTTTCCAACGACCCTTCCGCGATGGAAAGGCTCTAACGGCGGGTGACGGTCACTCTTGCAAGGAAAAACCGCCCGCGCGGAGGCAGGCGGTTTTATCCTATCAATAAGCCTATTACGGCTGGGTCTGCGTGCCGCCGGTAGTCGGGCTTGCCGGTGCGGTATTGTTCGCAGGCGGTGTTGCCGGAGTGGTCGGAGCCATCGGCGCCGGTGCCTGATCCGTTGCTGCAGGCGGCGTGGTGGAGGATGTTGTTGCCGGATCGGTGGTCGGGCCGCTCATCTGCGACCAGGCGAAAACGCCTACCAGAACGACAACGATGATCGCCAACCACGGCACCCAGGACGACGACGTGCGGGCACGCGGTTCATTGCTGATATTCACTTCCGGACGAAGATCGCGGTCCGGACGCGGGTTGTTGGGATCGAATGTCATGGTATTTCCTCCTCTTCATTCTGCGAAGAAAACGACGTTCACGGGATTTTGTTCCGATTCCTTCCAGAACGCTTACAACCGACGAAGTTCGGGCCCTTGCTGAAGTGCCTCCGCCAGCACCGTCATGACCTGCGGATCTGCCATTTGCGACACATTGAAACGCATGAAACCGGAGGCACTTTGCGACGAGCTGAACACATTGCCGGGGGCTAGCACCACCTGCCGCGAAAGCGCCCGGCGCGCAACATCGGCGGCATCGCTCCCCTCTGGCAGGTGACACCACAAAAACATGCCCGCCTGCGGCTCGATCCACGGCACACATCCGATCGATTTCAAACGCGCCGCCACCTCCGGCATCGCTGCCGCAAGACGCTGCCTGAGTGCCTCGACATGCTTGCGGTAACTGCCATCGGTCAAAAGCGAGAGGATCAGCGCCGCCGAAAAATGAGTTCCGCCAAAAGCGGTGGCGATCTTGAGATCGGTCAAGGCTTCCACCCACGCGACAGGTGCTGCAATGAAACCGCACCGTATGGAGGCCGACAGTGTTTTTGAAAAACTGCCTATCTGGACGACACGGTTCAGACCATCGAAGGTCGCCAGCCGGGGCGCAGCCTGGGTTTCGAAATCGGCAAAAATATCATCCTCTATGATGGTTAGCCCCGCCTGTTCAGCCAGCATCAGCAGCCGATGGGCGGAAACGGCGGAAAGCCTTGCACCTGTCGGATTATGGATTGCGGAATTAGTGATATAAAGCCGGGGCTGATGGTCTTTCAGCGCCTGTTCGAAAAGCGCCAGGTCCGGTCCGGTTGGCGTATAGGGTACGCCGATGATCTTCACCCGATGCGCCCGCAGGAGGGCGTGGAAATTGAAATAACAGGGGTCATCGACAACAACCGTATCCCCCGGCTGCAGCAGGAAACGGCACAGAAGATCGATCGCCTGCGTGCCGGAGTCGGTGAGCATGATCTGGCTGGCGCCCGCCTGCACCCCGTGTTCGGCCAGCCGGCGCGACAGAAGCTGGCGCAGCGGCAACAGCCCCATCGGGCTGCCATAATCCGTCAGCAGGGCGGCGTCGGCGCGGGCAAGCCCGCGCATGGCTCGCCTCAATGCCTCTTGCGGCATCCACGATACGGGAAGCCAGCCGCAACCGGGTTTGGCGAGAACGGAACTTTCATCCAGCGCCTGCCGCGAAACCCATAAGGGATCCACCGCCCTGTCGAGCTGTGGTTCGATATCGGCGAGCGAGAGGGGTGCAAGCGGACCTGAAACGAAAAAACCGGAGCCGGGGCGCGAGCTTATCGTACCCTCCGCCACAAGCCGGTCGTAGGCCTCGACGATGGTGGAGGTGGACACCTGCATGGTCTTCGCCAGAGCCCGCACCGATGGAAGACGCGCGCCCGGCACGAGGCTGCGCGAGGCGATGCGTTGCCGAACACTTGCCATCACCTTTTCTATGCGCGTGCCAACAGCGACCTGTCCATCCATGATTCTCTCCAACCGTACCGCTCATGAAACCATAACAGTTTGTTGAAATTGTATATGATTGTCGCTGTTCCCGCCAGCCATTCGGGATCAAGAAAGGCAAAACGCAGGAGTTGACGATGGACAAGACGACGAGCGGCTGGCTGAGCGGCCTGACAGGCGTGGTGATATTCAGCGGTTCGCTGCCCGCCACGCGCATCGCGGTAACGGGTTTCGATCCCGTGTTCCTCACCGTCGCCCGCGCCAGCATTGCCGGCCTGCTGGCGCTGGCGCTGCTGTTTCTGTTCAGGCAAAGACGCCCGGCGCGCTATGACCTGACATCGCTTTTCATCGTCTCGCTAGGTGTCGTGGTGGGTTTCCCGCTATTGACCGCGCTTGCTCTGCGGCACGTCACCTCGGCGCATTCTATCGTTTTCGTGGGACTGCTGCCGCTCGCAACCGCGATCTTTGCGGTGCTGCGCGGCGGAGAACGCCCACGCCCGGTCTTCTGGCTCTTTTCCTGTCTCGGCAGTGCGCTTGTTGCGGGTTTTTCGCTCTCGAATTCGTTTGCCGCCGGGATCGAAGCATCGCTTGCCGGCGATCTTCTGATGCTCGGCGCAATCATCGTCTGCGGGCTCGGCTATGCGGAGGGCGCTGCCCTTTCCCGCAAGCTGGGCGGCTGGCAGGTCATTTCCTGGGCGCTGGTTCTTTCCCTGCCGGTGATGCTGCCGCTTGCCTTTTTCAGCGGACCGGAAACGCTTGCCGGCATAGACCCGCAGGCCTGGGCTGGCCTTGCCTATGTTTCCCTGTTCAGCATGCTGATTGGCTTCATCTTCTGGTATCGCGGACTGGCGCTTGGCGGCATCGCCGCCGTGGGGCAGCTGCAATTGCTTCAGCCCTTCTTCGGGCTCGCGCTTGCCGCCACCCTGCTGCACGAAGAGGTGAGCCCGGCCATGATCGGCGTGACGCTGGTTGTGGTGCTGTGTGTTGCGGGCGCGCGAAAATTCGCGCGCTGACCATCAGCTCGAGCGGCGATCCACCCAGCGATGCCATGCGTCTTCGCTGCCATTGAAGACATTGAGATCGATACGGCCATCGACGCCATGCGACAGGCCGGAACCGGAATATTGCCAGAACAGCCACTTGCGACCGGGATAAACCACCGACGGATGCTGGGCGACGGCGCGCAGCCAGAAGGGATAATCCTGGAATTCGCCCTGGAGGTTATCCTTGTAAAAATCGGGCGCCGTATAAATGATCGGCCGCTGGCCGTAATGGCGCTCAAGCTTGTCCATGAAGACGCGCATCTTTTCCAGCACGCGTTCGCGGGAATGGCGCATCTTGCAGCTCGATTCGCCGTTATATTCCACGTCGATGACGGGCGGCAGCGCGTCCGGATCACGCGGTACATTACGAATGAACCAGTCCGCCTGTTCGCTGGCGTTGCGGCACCAGTAGAAGAAATGGTAGGCGCCGCGGCGAATGCCCGCTTCCTTTGCGCGCTGCCAATTGGTGCGGAACATCGGATCAAGATGATCACCACCATCCGTCGCCTTGATGAAGGCGAAATTCGCGCCGCGCGTGCGCAGCTGCGGCCAGTTTATATTGGCCTGCCAGCGGGATACATCCACCCCGTGGACCTGGAAATGACGGGGCTGAACCCTGCCGAAATTGATGGGCTTGGCATCACTGAAGCTGGAGCGGAAAATGCGCGAACGGATCTGAGCACCGGCGCTTGCCGCCGGGGCCGCCGCCATGGCCAATTGTACCGGACGCTCCATCTGGTTCATCGTGGGGCGCTCCGCCGGCCGCACCATTCCGGCCGCCTGTGGCGGAACCGGCAAACGGATTTCAGGCGCATCCTGCGTTAAGGACGCCTTGGGGGTGACGGCGGAAAAGGCCTTGGGCTCGTCAGGCACCGGCCCGCCCCATGCCAGAACTTGCTGCCGCGGCTGGGCGGCGATGGCCTGGGTGCCGACGCCTGCCTGCGGCACCGGTGCGGATGGCGTGACGGAACTCGTCGTTTCCTTCGAAGGCAAGCCGGCCATCAGGCTTTCCGGCCCGGAACTGGACGTGCAGCCTCCAAGCAGGAGGCAACCGAAGAGAAGTGCTGGCATAGCCGATGAACGCATGAGAACCCGTACGCAAAACAAATCGGGGGCACTCTGATGCCGCCCGGAGACCTCGAAATACAAATGCTAACGGAAGATTATCAAAAAAGACTGAATCTTATCTTTACGTCGGCACCTGCCGATGCGCCCGTCATTTCTGGCAGGCGAAACGCTTCGAGTTCTCGCGCGGCGGCGCGGCTCAGGCCGTCATGGCGGTCAGATCGACAGTGTCCGCACCGGGAGAATTTCTCTTTATCGATTCGATCGCGTGAATAGCCGATGCCTTCGCCTGGTATCCTTCCGAGGAGAACATCGTTTCGCCGTTGGAAGCCTTAAAGCGGAAACGATATTCGCCGGCCTTGTCCTGATAGATTTCGAATTTGTACATGATCTCTGCGCCTCCTTGCGCACGATAGCCCGTCTGTCGCAACTTTGTTTGGCCTCGATCACTTTCGCAACGGAAAATCGCCGCTCTGGATGAGGCGTACCCAGGCTCGGGCAATTTCCAGCCCGGCTGCATCGGCCATTTCTGCGCGCAAGCTGCGATGGTCGTGATAATTCTCCAGCCATCCCGGCGACATTCTTTCGACGGAAGTGGGGAACGTCTGACACCAGCCGTCAACCACGGCAGCGGAGGCTTCGAAATGGAATTGTGTGCCATAAACCGCCCGGCCGATGCGAAAGGCCTGGTTTCGCGTCGCGCCATTGGTCGCAAGTCGCGTGGCGTCCGGCGGAAGCGTAAATGTATCGCAATGCCACTGAAAAATGGGGAATGTCTTTTCGAGCCCAGCCAATAGCGGATCGGACACGCCCTCTTCCGTCAGGGACACCTCTTCCCAGCCGAACTCCGGCGGGCCGGAGAGAATGTTCTCTCCGCCATAGGCGCGCGCCAGCAACTGGCTGCCAAGGCAGACGCCCATGACTGCCTTGCCCGCATCGCCAAAGGCTTTCATGAGAAGGGCAAGATCGGGAAGATAGGGATAAAGCGCATCATCGAGCGCGGTCTGTTCGCCGCCCAGAACGACAAGCGCATCATGATCGGCCGCATCCTTGGGGAGAGGCTCACCCGCATAGGCGCGGATGATATGGACTTCCGCCGCCGCTTCTTTCAGCGCGACGCCGAGCTGCCCATGCGGCGTACCCGCCATGTTTTCTATGATTGCAACGCGCATAAAACCTCGTGGCGACGACAAAGGATTCAATCGGCAAGAAATGCCGATCGAATCCAGCTTCACCACGAGAAAAATCGATTCTCAAGAGCCGCTACATCATCATTGTGACAATAGCGGATAATCTGACGCGATACGCCCTAGAATTCACGCGCAAGCTTGGCGTCTGCCGAATGCCGGTTGCCGCCGCGAACGGCGAAGAACAGGAAAATCGCCGCCCAAAGGATCGACTTTTCCGCCCCGCCCAGACCTTCCGCCTTTACGATGCCGTGAAAATAAACCGTTACCAGAAGGACGATCATGGCCGCGAAGGATGCCGGCCGCGTGAACAGGCCGATAGCGACCAGAATTCCGCCGAAAAATTCCGTGGCGGCAAGCAGCGGTGACCAGAAGACGCCGGGGTAAAAGCCGAGGCTTTCCACCATGCCGACAGCACCAAAAGGATTGACGATCTTTCCGAACCCATGGGTGACGAGAAGAAGCCCGGCCGTGACGCGCAGAATGGTCTCTACCAGATCATGCGTCGCATTATAAAGCGGTGCGACCGCCGGAACGAAAAGACGCTGACGATTATTCTCGAACTGGGCCATAGGATCTCCACGTTTCAGCCTTCGACAGCTTCTCTGTTCGCAAAGCCGCATGATAAGAACAAGCATGCGCCCGGTAAAAACATGAGTATTATAGTTGACATTATCGTGAACATTATTGTCGCCGGGCGATGAAAGAGACCTGAGGATGACCAAGACCAAACCCCGCATAACCATCCGCTATTGCACGCAGTGCAACTGGCTGCTTCGGGCCGGCTGGATGGCGCAGGAAATCCTGCAGACCTTCGCTTCCGATATCGGCGAAGTCAGCCTCATCCCCTCGACCGGCGGTCTGTTCGAGATCTCCGTGGACGGCACGATCATATGGGAACGCAAACGCGATGGTGGTTTTCCCGGCCCAAAAGAACTCAAACAGAGAATCCGTGACATCATCGACCCGGAGCGTGACCTCGGTCATGTGGACAGAACGAAGCATGAAGGGCTCGACACCTGACCCGGCGACATGTTTCAACAGCCATAACCAAGTTTTTTCCCTTTAAAATCAATGATCGTCATAAAAGTTCAAAAAGTCTGTTGACACCGGGCGGCTGCCCTCGTACATCGCTCTCCGTCGCCCAGATGGCGGAATTGGTAGACGCGCCAGCTTCAGGTGCTGGTACTCGCAAGGGTGTGGAGGTTCGAGTCCTCTTCTGGGCACCATTCCATTTTTGATCTTAGCCAGATCAAGAACTTAGCCGAAAAAACAGCAACATATAGCCGACCGGCAAACGCCGGGAAGCGTGTTGCTTTTTTCGCTTTTAGCTACTCCCAGAAAAGCTGCAGGCACTCAGGGACAAGCGGCCTTCGTCCTCTTCGGAAGACCTCTCTCTACAGCACAGAACTCTGATGTGACATGCTTCGTTACGGCTGAGCGTCTTTGTCGCCACTATTTTGCGAATGCTGCTCGCAGTTCGGCGTACAGGACAGAACGGTCCGCTCCGTCTGGCGGAAAACTCGCACCGTATTACCCTCGTCGATAGAGACGAGAATGCGTTCATCCACGATTGGATTGCCGTCGGCATCCAGAAGCACGAGATTGGTCGTGCCGAAACTGCGACCCGTCAGAACAATCGTGGTGGCATCGGCAACCGTGGCATCGGCGACCTTGGAGTTGCCGACAATAACCTTGCTGACGGCGCGGTCGAGACGAAGGACACGGGCGTGATTCATCGAAACACGCAATATGTCATCCTCAGCAAAAGCCGGCTGCAGCGAACCTGATAGAAAGACGGACAAGCCGACCACAATTTTCGCCAGTTTTCCGGATGACACGCGTTTGGTCCTTGCTCACTACCCGCACTTATTGCTCCGCAGAATGCGCGGTTTTAGTGAATGAAGCGTTAAATGGCAGAAATCCGCGAGGCGGATGGTAACCATGCGTAATGTATTGATATTGCCGCGTCTCCCCGCCCCGCCTCAAAACTGAACATCTGCACCTCTTCCCAAGGAAACTTGGTCGGAAAAGACAAACTGCCAGCAGTTGAATATATTTGTTTATCGGCAAATGTAAAAATGCAGGCAATACTTTTTTGTTTTATTTACCAAAAGAAACTCATCCTGCCGTTTACTTTGAGTTAATCGTTTTTTTTAAGCGCTTGGAAATCGCTCGGCTGTAGTTTGAACGCAACCGAACAACGGAGAACAGTTGTCGGCGTGCTGAACCAACACAAGTTAGGAGAGACCCTATGACCAAGATTTTCGCTCGTTTCCTCAAGGATGAATCCGGTGCTACTGCAATCGAATACGGCCTGATCGCTGCTCTGCTTTCAGTGGCAATCGTAGGCGGTGCAAGCATGGTCGGTACGCAGCTCGACGCACTCTTTGATGGCATCGGTACGACGATGCAGACGGCCCGAAACACGACGTTCTAATAGTTTTCGACCGCTGAATTGGGAATGCCGCTCAACCGTGAGCGGCATTTTCGTATTATACTGAATACCCGGATTCGTCTTCAATCCGCCTGGAATTGGCCGAGTAAAAAGGGAGTCTCCCTCGTGGTTATAGCCGCCATTTTTCTGACGCTTCCGCTCTGCCTTGCCTTCGCGGCATTCACAGACCTCTTGAGCATGACGATACCCAACCGGATATCGCTCATTTTGCTGCTGTCATTCATTTTGATCGCGCCTTTTTCCGGTATGGACTGGCAGACTTTTGCAATGAGCCTTGCAGCTGCCGCCGCCGTGTTTTTTGCCTGCTTCGCACTCTTTGCAGCCAATGTTATGGGTGGAGGAGATGCCAAGCTATTGACTGCCGCAGCAGTATGGTATGGCTTCAACCCGTCCCTCATAGAATTTTTACTTTCGGTGACCTTCGTTGGCGGCCTGTTGACTCTCGGCATTCTGCTCTTGCGGTCGCGCTCGCAGGAAATCATGGCCAGCGGCATTCCCCTCCCCGATTCCTTGCTCGCAGCAAAAAAAATTCCCTACGGGATCGGCATCGCCATCGCCGGTTTTTTGACCTATGGCAACGCACCGATCGTAGAAGCTGCCATCGCCAGTCTTTCCTGAGCGAATACTGTAATTGCCGAAATTAAAGGCCTGTTAACCACAAATCCACGCATAATATTAACCATAATTATACCAATAGCGCGTCATCCTGAGGGGAGAAGAATCTGATTCCTTCAAGGATCGAGCATGAAACCGTCGCGTATCGTCATTCTATCCGTTGCTTTGGTAGCCGCCGGTCTTGCCGGTCTTGTCGCCATGAAAATTTCCGGCACAAAGCAGGTTATCGAAAAAGCAGAAACGATCATCCAGAAAGAACCGACGGTCAACGTTCTCGTTTCCTCGGTCAACCTGCCGGTCGGCAGTCGCCTGAATGATAGTTCAGTGCGCTGGACTCCCTGGCCACAGGGCAACGTCGTCGATAGTTTCATAACGGAAACGAAAAGCCCGAACGCAATCATCGAACTTTCCGGTGCCGTCGTACGGCTCCCGTTATTCGAGGGTGAGCCGATCCGACCGGAAAAAGTCGTCGATTCCAGCGCTCGCATCATGTCCTCGCTTTTACCCGCCGGCAAACGCGCTGTTTCGACAGAGATTTCGGTTTCAACCGGGGCAGGCGGTTTCGTGCTGCCGAATGACCGTGTTGACGTGATCATGGTCCGCAAAGGCGACAACGGTAACTTTTTGACCGAGAATGTTTTGAATAACGTTCGTGTTCTGGCCATCGACCAGCAGATCAAGGAAGGCGAAGACGGTACGTCGGCAGTGGTTGGCGCAACCGCGACACTGGAACTGACGCCGGACCAAGCCAAGATTATGACCGTGGCGCAACAGATGGCGGATCGTCTCACGCTGGCTCTGCGCTCGGTTGCCGACGCGCAGGAAAACGACACGCTTTCGGCTGATTATCTTCTCAATGGCGGCGCCGGGCAGCCCGAAATTCAGGTGATCAAATCCGGCTCGATCGTCAAGGGCGGTCAAGGAGCATCACAATGATCAAGGGGTTCATGGCAAGGCGTTTCAAACAACACCTGCGTTCGTCGATGCTCGGCGGGCTTGCGTTCTGCGTGGCTTTTTCCGGCATTCCCGGCCAGCGTTCATCCGAATTTTTGGGTATCGGCGAAGCCGAGGCGCAAAGCGCGAGCATTGTGCGCATTACTGAGAGCGGATCAGGCATTCGCAAGCGCCTGAAGCTTGGTCTCAACAAGGCGCTGGTCATCGACCTGCCCGAGGACGCGCACGACATTCTTGTCGCCGATCCCAGCCTTGCCGATGCGGTAACGCGCACGTCCAGACGGATCTATCTCTTCGGAAAAACGGTAGGACAGACAAATATCTTTATTTTCGGCGATGGTGGGCGTGAAATCGTCAGCCTCGATCTGGAAGTAGAGCGGGATATCGTTGGTCTTGAAGCCAATATTCGTCGCTTCATTCCTGAATCCGACATCAAAGTCGAGATCGTCTCCGACAACATCGTTCTCACCGGATCTGTGCGCACGCCGCAGGATTCCGCGCGCGCAGTGCAGCTTGCCGAAGCCTTTTTGAAAGGTGGTGAAGCCACCACCCGCAATATCTCGCTGACGGGCGGCGACAACGGGGGTGACGCCGCGATTTTTGCCGAAAACCGCCAAGTATCGCAGATCGTCAACATGCTGACGATCGAGGGCGAGGATCAGGTGACACTGAAGGTGACCGTCGCCGAAGTCAGCAGGCAGGTGCTGAAGCAGCTGGGCTTCAACGGTTCCATCAGCAGTTCGACAAGCAACAACGGTTTCGAGTTCTCAAATCCTTCCAATCTCGGAAACGCAATCGACGGCGCGACGCGCATAGCCAGCGGAGCTATAGGCTCCGGCTCACTGAGATTTGCCTCTTACCTCAACGCCATGGAACAGGCAGGGGTGATGCGGACATTGGCGGAACCGAGCCTGACGGCGATCTCCGGCGAGCAGGCTAAATTTTATGTCGGCGGAGATTTTCGAATTGCTGCCGAACAGGATGTTTCGCTCGACAAGGAAACAGGCGTCGCGACCGTCAAACGCGAAACGGAAACAGTCGACTACGGTATCACGTTGAACTTCAGGCCAGTGGTGCTTTCACCCGGCAGGATAAGTCTCAAGATCGAGACGAATGTGTCCGAGCCGACCTATGAAGGCAATGTCGTAACCGGAAATTACGGTCGGGGCATTCCGGGCTCAACCTACATGTCTGTCCGCAAGCGGGAAACATCCACAACGGTCGAGCTTCCTTCTGGTGGCTCGATCGTGATCGCAGGGCTCGTTCAGGACAATATCCGTCAGGCCATGTCCGGGCTTCCGGGTATGTCAAAAATCCCGATTTTCGGCACGCTTTTCCGCAGCAAGGACTTCCTGCGCAACGAAACGGAGCTGGTCATCATCGCAACGCCTTATCTGGTTCGGCCCGTGGCCCGCAACCAGATCGCCCGGCCGGATGACAACTTCAACCCGGAAAACGATGCCGCCATGTATTTCATGAACCGCGTCAACAAGGTCTATGGCCGCAAGGACCGGGTTCAGGCGGCGCCCTATCAGGGGTCAGTGGGGTTCATCTACAAATGACGACACGCACACAAAATCCCCTCTTCACAGTAAGCCCGGTCAGGGCAGGAAACGTCATGAAGGAAACCTATTCCTCCTTTTTCCCCTGCCAGTCCGGAAGAAGGACCGGCCTCGTCATCATTGCCGCGCTTGCCGCCGGCCTGTTACAGGGCTGCGCACGCGATCCGATGACCACCAACGCCATTCCCGACGATTATCGCACACGCCACCCGATCACCCTGTCGGAGGCGGAGCATTCGCTGGACATTCCGGTCTCGGCCAGCGACAGCCGGCTGACCACGGCGATGGCGGATAACGTCCGCGGCTTTGCTCAGAATTATGCGTCGATGTCGACTGGTATCGTTAATATTCAGACCCCGTCGGGATCGGCCAATTCAGCGGCCGCATCACGTATGGCGAAACAGATTCGCTCGACGCTTTCCGGTGCGGGTGTGGCACCGGGCAAGATCATGGAAACGCGCTATGCCGCTTCCCCGAATGGCGACGCCGCCCCTATCCGCCTGAGCTATGTCGCCGTTACGGCCATGACCGGCCAGTGCGGTCAATGGCCAGAGGACCTGTCAGACAATACCTTCGCAAACAAGAACTGGTACAATTTCGGGTGCGCTTCCCAAAGTAATCTCGCGGCGCAGATCGCCAATCCAATGGATCTGGTCGGTCCGCGCGGTATGAGCGCAATCGATGCGGAACGTCGCGCGGTAGTCATCGACAACTATCGACAAGGCAAGACAACGGCGACGCCGAATTGATGCGGCTCCAACAATTGTTACGGCAGGAAAGACCATGAGCGCTGTAGAATACGATATCAAGCCAAGTGGCGGCGGCGAAGCCGAGCCGCCATTGCGCGCTGCCGATATGGACCACCTCCGGCCCCTGCCCCGCATTTCCGTTCACGCTTTCTGCGTCAGCGACAATATGCAGGCCGTCATGGATGCACTGTCCAGCGACCGGCGCATGAGCAAGGTTACCCTGCGGGTGACGAAGGGCGATATCAATGCGGCCGCCACGATGTTTTCCGCGTCGCCCACGCCCAATCTCATCATTCTTGAAACGGCAAGCTCAACCGCCTCGTTGCTGAACGATCTCGCGCCCCTGGCGGAGGTTTGCGATCCCTCCACGCGTGTCATCATCGTCGGCCGACACAACGACATAACACTTTATCGCGATCTCATCCGCAACGGCATTTCCGAATATCTCGTCGCGCCGATCAATATGGCCGATCTCCTGGCTTCGATCGCCGCGATCTTCGTCGATCCCGAAGCGGAGCCGCTGGGCCGCAACATCGCTTTCATTGGCGCCAAGGGCGGCGTGGGTTCGTCGACCATTGCGCATAATTGCGCTTTCGGTATTTCGAGCCTCTTCTCCACCGAAACCATTCTGGCGGATATGGATCTTGCCTATGGCACTGCCAATATCGATTTCGATCAGGATCCGGCCCAGGGCATGGCTGAAGCGGTCTTCTCGCCGGAGCGGCTGGACGAGGTGTTTCTCGACCGCCTGCTAACCAAATGTTCCGATCATCTGTCGCTGCTCGCGGCACCGTCGCTTCTCGACAGGACCTATGATCTCGATCGTCAGGCATTTCTGCCGATCCTCGAGGTTTTGCAGCGCAGTGCGCCCGTTGCGGTTCTCGATCTTCCACACCAATGGTGCGACTGGACCCGGGCAGTCCTTGCGGAAGCCGACGAGGTGATCATTACGGCGGTTCCCGATCTCGCAAATCTGCGCAATACGAAGAATCTCTTCGACGCGCTGATCAAACTGAGACCCAACGACAAATTGCCGCATCTCGTTCTCAATCAGGTCGGCATGCCCAAACGTCCGGAAATCGCGCCGGCGGACTTCCTCGAGCCGCTGGAAATCGAGCCGATCGCGATCATTCCATTCGACGCACAATTGTTCGGAAATGCCGCCAATAGCGGCCGCATGATCAGCGAGATGGATGAAAAATCCCAGACGGCGGAAACCTTCTCGCAGATCGCCCATACCATCACAGGCCGCTCCGTTCTGCGCAAAAGCAAACGCGGCGGCCTGGAAAAACTGAAGAATATTCTCAAGCGCAAGTAGGTCTTCTGCCTGCGTCCTTAGACGGAAACGCCGATGTTCGGAAAACGCGGGCCTGAAGGCCCAGCCAGAAGCACGAAGCCGGAACCTGTTGCACCTGTGCCCATGCAGGTGGCGACGGTGTCTGAGCCTCGCTCTCTTGCAATTGACACTCTTGAGCCCGGCCAATCACCCATCACTCGTCAGGCTGCGGCGAGCCCACCGCCAGCGCAGAGAAAACGCACCCGCAAGGAAGACTACTATAATACCAAGAGCCAGGTATTTTCCGCCCTTATCGATACGATCGATCTCTCGCAGCTCGCCAAGCTCGACGCGGAAAGCGCGCGCGAGGAAATTCGTGATATCGTCAACGATATCATCACGATCAAGAACTTCGCCATGTCGATTGCCGAGCAGGAAGAATTGCTCGAAGACATCTGCAATGACGTTCTGGGCTACGGGCCGCTGGAGCCGCTTCTCGCACGCGACGACATCGCCGATATCATGGTCAACGGCTCTGGCCAGACCTTCATCGAAGTCGGCGGCAAGACGATCGAGTCCGATATCCGCTTTCGGGACAATGCACAGTTGCTCTCCATCTGCCAGCGCATCGTCAGCCAGGTCGGCCGCCGCGTGGATGAGTCGAGCCCGATATGCGACGCGCGCCTGCCGGACGGATCGCGCGTCAACGTCATCGCGCCACCGCTTGCCATCGATGGCCCGGCGCTGACGATCCGAAAATTCAAGAGGGACAAGCTGACGCTCGACCAGCTCGTGCGTTTCGGAGCGATCACGCCCGAAGGCGCGACATTGCTCAAGATCATCGGTCGCGTCCGCTGCAACGTCGTCATCTCGGGCGGCACCGGCTCAGGCAAGACAACACTTCTTAACTGCCTGACGAGCTTCATCGACAAGGATGAACGTGTCATCACCTGCGAAGACACCGCTGAACTGCAGCTGCAGCAACCGCATGTGGTGAGGCTCGAAACGCGTCCGCCGAATATCGAAGGGGAAGGTGAGATCACCATGCGCGATCTCGTCAAGAACTGCCTTCGCATGCGACCTGAGCGCATCATCGTCGGTGAAGTGCGCGGGCCGGAAGTTTTTGACCTGCTCCAGGCCATGAACACCGGCCATGACGGTTCGATGGGAACGCTGCATGCCAATACGCCGCGCGAATGCCTCAGCCGTATCGAATCGATGATCGCCATGGGCGGCTTCACCCTGTCGGCCAAGACCGTGCGCGAAATCATCTCAGGCTCAATCGATGTCGTCATTCAGGCCGCGCGTCTTCGCGACGGCTCGCGCCGGATAACGCAGATCACGGAAGTGATCGGCATGGAAGGCGACGTCATCGTTACCCAGGATCTGATGCGGTACGAGATCGAAGGCGAGGATGCCCAGGGTAAGCTGATCGGCAGACACGTATCAACCGGTATCAGCAAGCCGCATTTCTGGGATCGTGCACGCTATTACGGCGAAGAGAAACGCCTGGCGACCGCGCTCGATGAGATGGAAAAGACATCCTAAGGGAAAGTGACTGCCATGGACCCGACAATAATATTACTGGCCGTACTCGTCGCCATCTCGGCAGGAGCGCTCGCCTATGCCTTTCTTTTCCAGCAGATAGAGGTCGAAAAAAAGACCAACAACCGCTTCAAGCGAGTGCAGGCCGCCGAGACGGATCATACAAACATCAAAGCTGCACGAGACCGGGTCCAGGAACTTAGCAAACGCCGCAAATCCATGCAGGACAACCTGCGGGAAATGGAAAAGAAACAGAATGAAAAGGCGAAAAAAGCGAAGAATATCGGCCTGCGCGACAAACTAGTTCAGGCGGGGCTGGTGCTTTCCGCTCGGCAATTCCATCTGTTGAGCGCCGGCGCGGCTGTTTTCTTCGCTCTCATGGCCCTTCTTTACGGCCTGTCGTTGCTTCTCGCTCTGCTCATAGGAATTGTCGTGGCGCTGGGGGTACCACGGTGGGCGTTGGCGTTTATTCTCAAGCGCAGGCAGAAAAAATTTCTTGAAGAGTTTCCAAATGCGCTTGACGTCATGTGCAGGTCGATCAAATCCGGCTTACCGCTGAACGACGCGGTACGACTGATCGCATCGGACGGCCAGGAACCGGTGAAAACGGAGTTTCAGCGCGTCGTCGATGCGCAACAGGTCGGCATCGGGATCCCGCAGGGGATCGAGCGTATGATGCTGACCATGCCGCTTTTTGAGGTAAGCTTTTTCGGCACGGTCATCAATATTCAAGCACAAGCCGGCGGCAACCTCTCGGAAGCGCTGTCCAATCTTTCAAAGGTCTTGCGTGACCGCAAGAAGATGCGCGCGAAGGTAAATGCCCTTTCGATGGAGGCGAAGGCTTCCGCAGTTATCATCGGCTCGCTGCCCTTCGTCGTCATGCTGCTGGTGCATTTCACATCGCCCGACTATCTGTCGGTACTTTTCACCGACTTGCGCGGCCACATTATTCTCGGAGCATCCGCGATCTGGATGCTGATCGGAATATTCATCATGCGCCAAATGATCAATTTCGATATCTAGGGGCGTGGTATGACAGGAAATCTTCTTTCTCGCCTGACTGACCCACAAACGATCATCGCTATTCTTGTGACGCTCGCTGTTTTTGCGACCTTCTATACCCTCATTATGCCGGTTTTTGAGCGGAAAGATTTCGCCAAGCGCATGAAAGCGGTATCATCGGAACGCGACCTCATCCGTAGTCGCGAGCGCGACCGCATGGCGACCGTCACCAGAGACGGCAAAACCTCCCTGCGAGGCAACAATAACAAATCCGCCCGCCGCATCGTCGAGAAATTCAACCTGCAAGAAGCGCTGGCCGATAAGAACACAATGAACCGGCTCCGGGCAGCCGGACTTCGTTCACAAAACGCGTTCAACACGTTCCTTGCCGCACGGTTCGTCTTGCCGTTTATTTTTCTGGCCATCGCCTTCACTTGGATCTTCATTCTCGGAAACCTCGCCGACAAAGCGTTTATCATCCGGCTAATGGCTGTGCTTCTTTTCGGTTACATCGGTTTTTACGCTCCCAATATTTACGTATCAAATCGCATGACCAAGCGTCAGGCATCAATCAAGCGGGCCTGGCCGGACGCGCTCGACCTCATGCTGATCTGCATCGAATCCGGGGTATCCATGGAAGCTGCCATGCGCCGCGTGGCGGAAGAGATGGGCGAGCAGTCACCCGAACTGGCGGAAGAAATGATGTTGACGACGGCGGAATTATCTTTCCTTCAGGACAGACGTGTCGCTCTTGAGAATTTCGGCACGCGTACCCAACTCGAAACCGTCAAAAGCGTGGTACAGGCGCTTATTCAGGCGGAGCGATACGGCACGCCGCTCGCCCAGGCGCTCCGCGTTCTCGCACAGGAAGGCCGCGATGAGCGCATGAATGAAGCCGAAAAAAAAGCTGCCGCGCTACCACCGAAACTGACTGTGCCGATGATCGTCTTTTTTCTGCCGGTACTGATCGCAGTCATTCTTGGACCGGCTATTATCCGCGTTCTGGACACATTCTGATAGAAAAATACCGCAAGGCGATTTGGGGCGATATTTGCGCCCCGGAGGCGACTGCTTGTCAGCCAGCCGCTGCACGCGGATGCTCGAACGCATCAACCAGCCGGTTTGCCGTCTTTTTTCGCCAGCTGCTGCCAGGAGTTCTGCTGCGAAAGCATCGCACGCAGATAGGTGAGGTTCGCCTGTGCCTGCTGCGCAGAGAGTTCCTGAACCGCGATGCGTTCGGCCTCGGCAAAGCGGCCCTGAAGACCGACCACGAGCGCGAGGTTCTGGCGGACACGGCTATCGGCGCCCGGCTGGGCGATGGCCGATTGCAGATATGTTTCGGCAGTGCGCGGATCGCTCGACAGGACATAGGACATGCCGAGGTTGGACAATACGCTCGGATCGTTCGGCTTCAGGTCAAGCGCCTGCCTGTATCGGGAACGTGCCTCGTTCGAGCGTCCAAGCTGATCAAGCACGGCACCCTCGGCGGAATATAGCCGCCAATCCGGCCGGTCCGGCGTCTGTGCCCGCTGGATGGTCGAAAGCGCCTGCTCCAGCTGGCCGGCGGCGGCCTGCGACTTGCCATAGGCGGCAAGGACATCACGGTCCGCCGGATTGGCGATGGCGATCTGCTGCATGACGGCGAGAGCCTGTGTGTTCTTGCCGGTCATCATTAGCACGCTGGCATAATTCATGCCCACCGATTTATCCTTGGGGCTGCGTTCATAGGCTTTGCCGGCGCTCTCTTCCGCCTGGCGAAGCTGCTCCATGTTCATGTGATCATAGGAGCGTGTGGCGGCGGGAATGGAGCCGGTGGACATGCGATCCGGCTTGTTGGTGCTCGCGCATCCTGAAACCGCAAGAACCAATGCGGCAAGACATGCTCCCCGCAGCAACCCTGTCCGGCCCGTCTTGCCTAAAGAAAATGCAGTCATGGCAGCGCCCCCGCCCAAGAATGATCAATCTTGCGCCCGACACACGACAGACTCACACGACGCAACTTTCGCTTAAGCAATAATCTGTTAACCCTAACAGAGCGTTAATCGCATCGATTCTCGACATTTACGGAAGCATACAATGGCGCCCTATCAGTTCATCGAACGCCCGACCCCCTTCAGCTCCAAGGCCGGCAGCACATTGCCGGTTTTCGCCGTCACGCCGGCCCATATCGAACAGGGTGCTATCGACCCAGTCGCGCTGGACTGGGCAAAGAAGGCGGGTTTCAAGGCAGAGGCAGGCGCCATCCTGCTCGTTCCTTCCGCCGATGGTTCGCTGGGCGGCGTGCTTCTCGGTCTCGGCAGCAATCCGTCCGAAATTCCCTTCATCACCGGGAAACTCGCCCGTGAGCTGCCGGAAGGCGAGTGGCACATCGAGACCGCACCGCTGACGGCAAATCGCCTCGCTCTCGGCTTCGGTCTCGGCAGCTATCGCTTCGACAAATACAAGACCACGAAGACCAGCGGGGCAAAGCTTCTCATTCCGCAGGATGCGGAAGACGGCGAGATCAAGCGCGTTCTGGCCGGCGTTTTCCTCGCGCGCGACCTCATCAATGTCCCGGCCAACGATATGGGGCCGGACGAGCTTGAAATCGCCTTCCGTGCGCTTGCCGCCCATTACAAGGCGAAGGTGAAGGTCACCACCGGCGACGATCTGCTCAAGGAAAACTTCCCACTGATCCATGCCGTCGGCCGGGCCAGCGAAAGCGCGCCGCGGCTTCTGGAGATGAACTGGGGCAAGAAGGGCAATCCTCGCCTCACCCTCGTCGGCAAGGGCGTCTGCTTCGATACAGGCGGCCTCGACATCAAACCCGCCGCTTCCATGGCGCTGATGAAGAAGGATATGGGAGGTGCGGCCAATGTCCTCGGTCTTGCGCTGATGATAATGGATGCGAAGCTGCCGGTCGATCTTCGCGTTCTCGTGCCCGCTGTCGAAAACTCCATCTCCGCCAATGCCTTCCGTCCCGGCGACATCTACCGCAGCCGTAAAGGGCTCACCGTGCAGATCGACAATACCGACGCCGAAGGCCGTCTTGTTCTGGCGGATACACTAGCCTATGCGGACGAAGATGCGCCGGACCTGATGATCGATATGGCGACGCTGACCGGTGCTGCCCGCGTCGCGCTCGGCCCGGATCTGCCGCCCTTCTACACCGATGACGAGGATCTGGCGCATGACATCGCCGAAGCCAGCATCGATACGGACGATCCGCTGTGGCGCATGCCGCTTTATATGGGCTACGACAAGGATATCCGCTCACGCGCGGCCGATATCACCAACGCGCCTTCGGGCGGCATGGGCGGATCAATCACCGCCGCCCTGTTCCTGAAGCGTTTTGTCACCAATACCAGACGCTGGGCGCATTTCGATATTTACGGCTGGTCTCTGAGCGAGAGGCATCATTCATCGATCGGTGGGGAGGCGCAGGGTATCCGCGCACTCTTCCATTACATCGCACACCAGTTCGCGAAGTAATCTGCTGATAGGTCAGGCTTCCACGGGCGCTTCCTCAACAGAAGCGCCCGTTCTCAATTCAGAGCTTTTCCGGACGGAAAACCGGGCTCCACTTTTCCTGGAAAAGCTTTAAACCAGAACCTTCTGTTCCTTGTGGTCCTCTTCACCAAAGAACTTCAGGTAACGCTCCACTTCGGCCGGGTCGCCGGTTGCCTTTTGCGGATTGTCCGAGAGCTTCACGGCCGGACGGCCATTGGCGTCGCTGACCTTGCAGACGATGGAGATCGGCTTGAGGCTGGCGATGGTCTTCGGCGCGCAGCCGGCAAAATCATTCGTCAGATTGGTGCCCCAGCCGAAGCTCATGCGCACGCGGCCTTCGAAGTGCCTGTAGGTGTCGATAATGGCGTCGACATCGAGACCGTCGGAGAAGATCAGCATCTTCTTGCGCGGGTCGCGGCCCATCTTCTGCCACCACTCGATAATCTTTTCCCCGCCTTCGATCGGCGGCGCGCTGTCGGGGCGGAAACCCGTCCAGTCTGCCACCCATTCCGGCGCATTGCGCAAGAATGCGGCGGTTCCGAAGGCGTCCGGCAGCACGATCAGCAGGTTGCCGCCGTACAGCCGGTTCCAGTCCTTCAGGACCTGATAGGGTGCTGCGGCCAGCTCCTCATTCGTTTGCGCCAGCGCCGCGACCACCATCGGCAGTTCATGCGCGTTCGTGCCCACGGCTTCGAGATCGGAATCCATGGCGAGCAGAACATTGCTCGTACCGGTAAAAGCAGGCCCGATGCCTTCCTTCAGCGCCTCGACGCACCAGCGCTGCCAAAGGAAGCTGTGGCGGCGGCGGGTGCCGAAATCGGAAATGCGCAAGCCAGGCAGCTCCCGCAGCCGCTCGACCTTCTCCCACATCTTGGCCTTTGCGCGGGCATAAAGCACATCAAGCGTGAAATAACCGAGCGAGCGCATGGCGCTGCGCGAGCGCAGTTCGTTGATGATCGCGAGCGCCGGGATTTCCCAGAGCGTCGTATCCATCCAGCGGCCATGAAAATTCAGCTCATATTGCCCGTCGCGCTTGAAAAGTTCGTATTCCGGCAATTGATAGCTCGAAAGCCAGGAGAGGAATTCCGGCTCGAAAATCTGCGAGCGGCCGTAAAACGTGTTACCCGCAAGCCAGATATTTTCCTTCTTGGAAAGACGCAGGGTGCGCGCATGATCCAGCTGTTCGCGCAACTCCATCTCGTCGATCTCTTCCGCCAGCCGCACTGTCTTCGTGCGGTTGATCAGCGAAAACGTCGCGTCGACTTCCGGATAGAGCTTCCAGATCATCTGCAACATCAAGAGCTTGTAGAAATCCGTATCAATCAGGCTGCGGACGATCGGGTCGAGTTTCCAGGTATGATTATGGACACGGGTGGCTATATCGGTCTTCGTCATACTCGCATTCCCCAATATCGGCCAAAGGTCAGAACAGCCGATGTCACTCCGCACCCCGGCAGGTATCAACCTGTCATGCGGAAAGATTTATCTGAAAAAGCGACAACAAGTCCAGAGCACTGGCCCGGCAAATGCCCGCCGCGACCGCCCGCGCATCGATTTTCCGAAGACCACAATGGGGTTTTCGGTCCGGTGTTCAAACATGCTGCTTCAAAAGGTCGGGTCTACGGGGTTTATGCCGGGATACCAGTCCTTGGAGACGGGATTTCTGCCGCCGAAACTGGAAATGCCGTTTTCGTCGGTGCAGCGATACCCCTGAACAGGAAGCCCACGGCTGCCGAAAACATCCCTGTAGGGACCTCGGGAATATCCGGTCACGCCGAGTGCGCTATGGCAGTTGTAGCGGACCTTTGGCTGCAGCGTGCGCGGATCCTTGACGCCGGGCAGGTTTGCATAGGCATCCGGAGCGGGGGCAAAACCGTTCTGGAAAACAGTCTGTGCCTGCGCCGACGCGCTCAGCAAAGCCGCCGTGAGGATCGCTGCCAATCGTGTCGCCGTTCTTGTCTTCATCGATGCCGGTCCCGTACCATCATTCAACCGATGTAGGCTGTCGGCGACCTCCACACAAAGGGCGTGGCAGGCACAATTTCGTGAAAGCCGCCGTCTCAGTCCTCCAACCGGCGGTAAGCAGTTGGCTTTTCATAAAGCCAGCCAATGCGCTCGATGGCCGCATCGAGATTTTCGCGTGCGACATTCATCGTATGGCCATTGGCATGGAGCAGCGTTTCCTCGTTTTCCATAAGGCCGACATGACCCTTCCAGAAGACGAGATCGCCGCGCCGCAATTCATCCCGCTCTATTTCCACGCCGAGCGACTTCACCTGCATGTCGGTATCGCGCAGGACCCGCCGGCCCGTCATGGCCATGGAAAGCTGCACGAGGCCGGAACAATCGATACCAAAACCGGAGCGGCCGCCCCAGAGATAGGGCGTTTCGATAAAGCGCAGCGCCACCGCCACATAATCTTCCTCAAGCGCCGCGTCGACGACCTGGCAATGGGCAGCGATGATGCCTTCGCCCTTTTCGGTCAGCAGGTAACGGGTGCCGCGCGTCTCCGCTTCGCCGACGATGCGGATCAGGCTACCCATGGACAGCGCTGCGACCGGCGGTTTGCGCAATTCAGCGGCTGGGTAGAGAAAAGTGCGCGGTGCAATCACCCTATGGGTGGCGACAACGACATCGCCGATCGCCGTTTCCGGCACGTAACCGGCATACCCGTCCGCATCCGCCTGCACCCATGCCCAGCCGCTGGCCCTGTCGAAAACACGGATGGTTTCGCCAAACAGCAACTCGGTATCGATGCCGGCGGCAAGATCGGGCGTCGGCCGCAGGCCAGTAACCGGCAACACGATCTGGGCGGCCGTGCCCCTGACAAAACGTTCGGCCTGCACCACGCCCTGCAGTTTTTCATCGGCGAGGTCGGAGCGGAAGACATTCAGGCGGCGGTCGAGCATCATGGGTTTCACATCCAGAGGTTAGATCTTGCGCGCCTGATCAATAATCAGATCGCCGATTTTTTCCAGATAAAGCGCACCGGCCACCGTGCGTTTTATCACAACATTGCGCCTGTCCCGCTCATCCCGAACCCGATCGACCAGCCCGAGCGCGCCGAGACTGTCGAGCGCGCGGGTAATGACCGGCTTGGTGACCCCCAGCATGGCGGCAAGACCCCGGACAGTGTGCGGCGGCGGCACGAGATAAATCTGCAGCAGGATGGCGGTTTGACGCAAGGTCAAATCCGGCTGATCGTCAACGACCTGCGCCGTGGATACACGATGCCAGAGCCCCAAGGCCTCCGTGGGCGACAATTGTGCAGGCAAGCCGTGACCCTTCCAGTCGTTGTCCTACCGTTTTCATTCAACAGAGCGAAAAACTCAAGAACCATCCCGCACAAACAAAACCGCCGCACGGCGCAGATCCGAAAGATCGCGCGGCGCGGCGGCGTTTGTTGACCCGTTTTCGAGCCATAATGTCCCCTCTGGACTTGCAGAATGAGATGCAGGAAGCGTGCCAGTTTGCTGCGGCGCACAAATATTCGTAAAAACAGCGACTTAAGGAGCAGCTTCTGATTATGGCGAAATTTTCCGCAAAGAATGAATCGCAAGAAAAACAGGCAAAAAAGAATTTAATGCTTAAAAACTGCCTTCCGCCACGACGGCGGAAGGCAAGGGCAATCGCGGATCAGATTTCCGCGCCGCGTGCGGCATCGACCGCATCGGCATTTTGCTGCCGGTTATAGCGGATCGACGACCAGAGCGAGATACCGATCAGGCCCGCACCGCCAAGGCCCGTGATGACCTCGGGTATATGCACCATGGTCTGCACGTACATGATGACGGACAGGATAAGGATCGCGTAGAAAGCGCCGTGTTCCAGGTAGCGATATTCGGCCAGTGTTCCCTTCTCGACCAGCATGATGGTCATCGAACGGACGTACATGGCGCCGATGCCGAGACCGATGGCGATGATGAAGAGGTTTTGCGTCAGCGCGAAAGCGCCGATCACGCCATCGAAGGAGAAGCTGGCATCCAGCACTTCGAGATAAAGAAACGCGCCGAAGCCGCCCTTTGCTGCACCTTCCAGCATTTCCTGGCTGCGGTCGAGAATGCCGCCAACGACTTCCACCAGCAGGAAGGTCAAAAGACCCCAGATCGCCGAATGGAAGAAGGTGTTGGCCGCGACCGGACCAAGCGCCGGATCATCGCTTGCGCCGATGATGCGGGAAAAGACCAGCATGACGACAAGCACGAAGGCGATCTCGATGCCCTTGACAGAGGAATAGATCGCCGCCTTTTCTTCGATCCAGCGCACCCAGTGCACGTCCTTTTCATGGTCGAAGAAGAAGTTGAGGCCGACCATCATCAGGAAGGTGCCGCCGAATGCCGCAATCGGCAAATGGGCGTCCTGCATGATTTCCGCGTAACGTTCCGGCTGCGTGGCCGCCATCACGATTGCCGTCCACGGGCCGACATTCGCGGCAACGACGACGATGAGCAGCGGGAAGACGATACGCATGCCGAAAACGGCAATCAGGATACCCCAGGTCAGGAAGCGGTGCTGCCAGACCGGCGTCATATCCTTGAGCTTGTTGGCGTTGACGATGGCGTTGTCGAAGGAGAGCGAAATTTCCAGCACCGCCAGAACGACGCAGATGAAGAAGATCGTCGCCGTGCCGCCTACCGTTCCGGTCATTTCCCAACCGAGATAACCGCCGAGGATCAGACCGACCACGGTGACGATAAAAGCCCATTTGAAGTAGGAAAGCGTTTTTTTCTGGGTGGCGCTCATGTCCGGTCACCTCCCAAAACGAGGGCGTTTGCGGACCGACGCGGGGCGTCAGGCCGCACGCAGAAAGCACGCGCGCGAAGCACATTCAGGTTTTTCATAGTTTTTAATCCGCCGGCCAATTTTTGCAGGCGGTACCGACATCGCGAGAGCGCCGTAAAACTCTCGCCAGAGGGGCCCGGCACCTTTGTTTCCTCTGCCCTTGCGAGACAAATCATCGCAGGGCCCCTTCTTACTCCCTGAAGATCACGCCCTCGTCAAGTCCCGTGATTGTGACCAAAGATCAAACCTGCTCCGCAGCCAGTCTTTCGGCGGTGTCAAGACGACGCTTGAGCGTATTTTCGCGAAAGAAGATGTAAAGACCCGAAAGAACAATCAGGCCCGCGCCGACGACGATACTCGTCTGCGGCACATCACCGAAGAACAGCCAGCCGAAAATCACCGCCCAGAGCAGCAGCGTATATTGCAGCGGCGCGACGGTGGCGGCATCGGCGAGTTTAAGCGCCCGGTTGACCAGCACATGCGCCGCCATGGCGACGACACCGAGCAGGCCGAGGAAGGCCAGATCGAAACTGGACTGAACCGGCAGCCAGCCCGATGGCGTGAGGAACACCGCGACAATGCCCGCAAGTGCCGCACCAATGATCTGCCAGAAGGCGAGCACCGTATCGGGCGTATTGCGCAGCTGGCGGCCGGACAACATCATGAAGGCGAAGGCGGCGCTGCCGAAGATGGAAAAGAGCGCGGCGGAGGTGAGGCTTGCCGAGCTGGGTTTGAGCGCGATGAGAACACCGACAAAACCGATGGCGATGGCCGTCCAGCGACGCCAGCCGACCTTTTCTCCGAGCAGAAACGGCGAGAGCGCCGCCACGTAAATCGGAGCCGCGAGCCAATAGGTCATGACGTCGGCCAGCGGAAGAGACGCGACCGCGAAATAGAAACAGAAAAGCTCTGCGGTGGAGAAGAAGACACGCGCCACCTGAAGGCCGGGCCGCTCGATTTTCACGAGGCCGGAAAGGCCGGCTCTCCAGACGATCGGAACAAGGATGACAAGCGCTGCGGCGCTGCGGATGAGGATCACCTGACCCTGACTATAGGTAGAGACGAGCCATTTTCCCATGGCGTCGTTCAACGCGAAAAGCAGCATTCCAAGCAGCATGACGGCCACGCCGAGGCCCGTCGGCGAAAGCTTTCGTATCATAGTCGACATGTCAGTTCCGATCTCCCAATGGTTGCATTGGTCGTCCAACCAGCCGTCCTTTGTCAAGCCCCGAACGGCCGGGTCGGTACAATTAATAGTACTAATATATCGGCATGCAGATATCAGGTGAAGATGCGCCGCTCTTCGGCCACGAGTTCCTGGAGAAAATCGACCACCGTTCGGACCCGGACCAATTGACGGGCGGATTCGTGATAGGCCGTCCAGTAGGATCGGCTGATGGTGAGATGGGGCATGATCCGCAGAAGCTCGGGATATTGCCCGGCAATGTAATTATGCAGGATGCCGATACCCGCACCTGAACGTACTGCCTCGGTCTGACCGGTAGCGCTCGAGATTTCAAAGGCGGCGTCCCAGTCACGCATGATCTCGCCGGTAAAATTCAGCGAGGGCGAGAAGATCAGGTCTTCCACATAACCGATCCGCCGGTGGCGCTTCAGCGCTTCAATATCCGCCGGCGTTCCATATTCAGCCAGATAATCCGCCGAGGCGTAGAGACCCAGCGAATAATCGGTGAGCTTTGAAAACATCAGCCTGCCCTGCTCCGGCCTTTCGATGGTGATGGCGATATCGGCCTCACGCTGTGACAGGGAGAAAGAGCGCGGCACCGGAACGAGCTGGATTTTCAGATCGGGATAACGCGCCGTCAGCCGGCCAAGTCGCGGCGCGAGGAAGGAAACACCGAGGCCATCTGGCGCGCCGATGCGCACCGTTCCCGCCACTGCCGTGTCAACGCGGCCGAGATTGGCCTGGGCGTTCAGCATTTCAGTTTCCATGCGCTCCGCCCCGGCAAGCAGACGCTGGCCTTCCTCCGTCAGCTCGCAGCCATTGGTGCTTCGCAGGAAGAGTTGCGTGCCGATCGCCGCTTCAAGTGCTGAAATCCGCCGGCTGAGGGTGGCGTGGTTGACGCCGAGCTTTCTGGCGGCGGAAAGAAACTGCCCGCTTCGCGCCACGCTTAGAAACAAACGCACATCATCCCAGTTCACGGCACTCTCCTTATGTGCATTTTTGCACAATGGATGCTTATTTCAGGCGATTGATTTGTGCAAATCGAAAGGTAATGCTGCGCCATCACATTCTGGAGGAAAACCCATGAAGGAAATCGGTCATTTCATTAACGGCAAGCATGTGCCCGGCACCAGCGGCCGCACATCCAATGTCTACAACCCGGCCACGGGGGAAGTGCAGGCGACTGTCGCACTTGCGAGCGAAGCCGAGCTGCGCGCCGCCGTGGAAAGCGCCAAGGCTGCGCAACCCAAGTGGGCCGCCACCAACCCGCAGCGCCGCGCCCGCGTTTTCTTCAAGTTCGTCGAACTTCTGAACCGCGACATGAACGAGCTGGCGGTGCTCCTCTCCAGTGAGCACGGCAAGACCGTCGAGGATTCCAAGGGCGATATCGTCCGCGGCCTCGAAGTCTGCGAATTTGTTTGCGGCATTCCGCATCTGCAGAAGGGTGAGTTCACCGAGGGCGCAGGCCCGGCCATCGACATGTATTCGATCCGCCAGCCGGTCGGCATCGGCGCGGGCATCACGCCCTTCAACTTCCCCGGCATGATCCCGATGTGGATGTTCGCCCCGGCGATTGCCTGCGGCAACGCCTTCATCCTGAAGCCATCTGAACGCGATCCGTCGCTGCCGATCCGCCTTGCCGAACTGATGATCGAAGCCGGTCTTCCGGCCGGTATCCTCAACGTCGTCAACGGTGACAAGGGTGCCGTCGACGCCATCCTGACCGATCCTGACATCGGCGCGGTCTCCTTCGTTGGCTCGACGCCGATCGCCCGTTACGTCTACGGCACCGCCGCCATGAACGGCAAGCGCGCGCAGTGCTTCGGCGGCGCGAAGAACCACATGATCATCATGCCGGATGCCGATCTCGATCAGGCCGTGAACGCATTGATGGGCGCCGGTTACGGTTCGGCCGGCGAGCGCTGCATGGCTGTTTCCGTTGCGGTTCCGGTTGGCGAGGAGACGGCAAACCGCCTCGTTGAAAAGCTCATCCCGCAGATCGAAAGCCTGAGGATCGGCCCCTATACCGACGACAAGGCCGATATGGGCCCGCTCGTTACCAAGGAAGCGCAGACGCGCGTCAGAGGCCTGATTGACAGCGGCGTTGAACAGGGCGCGAAGCTGCTGGTCGATGGCCGCGACTTCAAGCTGCAGGGTTATGAAGACGGTTATTTCGTCGGCGGTTGCCTGTTTGACCACGTCACCCCTGACATGGACATCTACAAGACCGAAATCTTCGGACCGGTTCTGTCCGTCGTTCGCGCCAAGAATTACGAAGACGCGCTCGAACTGCCGATGAAGCATGAGTACGGCAACGGCGTTGCGATCTACACCCGTGACGGCGACGCTGCCCGCGACTTCGCAAGCCGCGTCAACATCGGCATGATCGGCATCAACGTTCCGATCCCGGTTCCGCTCGCCTATCACTCCTTCGGTGGCTGGAAGGCTTCGAGCTTCGGCGATCTCAACCAGCACGGCACGGATTCGATCAAGTTCTGGACGAAGACCAAGACGATCACCTCACGCTGGCCGTCGGGCATCAAGTCGGGTGCCGAATTCGTCATGCCGACGATGAAATAAGCCGAAAAGCCGGCAATCAGAAAAAGCCCCGCTGTTTGCGCAGCGGGGCTTTTTTGATTAAAAGAAAACAAAAATCATCAAGTTTTTCCTTCAAAATATTTCCACTTAAAGATGTTATGGCGTAAGACAGCCGTTGCGGCGTGGGGACGCCGCCAAACCGACGATAGCGGGGAAGCCTGCAACTCAATCTGCCCGGAGAGGGGCATGCCATGAGGGACCATTATGAGTGACATCTCTGTCAGCGTGGATCAGCGCGCAATCGAACGCGGCTCGTTCAGCGGAAATGCCAAGGAATATTTTGGAATCTGGATCGTCAATATTCTCCTGACGATCATCACCATCGGCATTTATTCCGCCTGGGCGAAGGTGCGCCGCAAGCGTTATTTCAACGGCAACACCGTGCTGGCCGGCCGCGCTTTCGGCTACCACGCCACTGGCGGGCAAATCTTCAAGGGCCGCCTGATCGCCTTTGCCTTCATCGTCATCTCGCAGCTCATCGGTCTTATCCATCCGTTTCTGGTCTTCGTGCCGGCAATCCTGCTGATGATCTTCTTTCCATGGCTGATCACGCGCAGCATTCGTTTCAATGCGCGGGTGACGAGCTATCGCAATGTGCGTTTTGATTTTGTCGGCACGGCGTGGGGCGCTTTTGTCTCCATCCTGCTTGGCAGCCTCGTTGCGTTCTTCTCCTTCGGCATTCTGGCACCACTGTCCAGCCGCTGGGCAAACCGCTATATTTTCGGCAACCTGCGTTATGGCGACCGCCCCTTCAGCGCCGACCCCAAGATTGGCAAGCTCTATCGCGCCTGGATCATTCCCGCGATCATGGTGGTGATCGGCGGCATCGTGGTCGGCTTCTTCGGCCTTGCAGCCTTTGCGGCAAACAGTGCGATGCTCGAGGACGAGACTACCGCCATGGCCACGGCGCTCGCATCGCTCTATGTGGGCGTTTTCGGCGCATTTCTGGTCTATGGCCTTGCCGGCGTCGTTTATCGCACCGGCGTTCGCAATGTCGTCATTTCCTCCATGCTGCTGGATGGAAAGCATGACCTGCACAGCGACCTGCATCGCGGCCGCTATCTCTGGATCGTCATCTCCAACCTGATCGTCACCGTTTTCACCCTTGGTCTGATGCGGCCGTGGGCGGCGGTCCGCGAAGCGCGTTATACCGTGGAGCGTACGGCAATCCGTTTCAACGGCGATGTGGGCGAGGTCCTCTCCTCGATGGAAGCAACGGGGGCCGCCGTCAGTGCCGAATATATGGATATGGAAGGTTTCGAATTTGGTTTCTGACACCGGAGAAACCGTTTCGGGCGAGTGGCATGCCGCTCGCTCCAACCTTTCCAGTGCCGCCAGGCTGAAGCTTGGCGGCACGGTCCTTCTCGTGCTCGATGCGAAGGACAACCACGTCAGAACCCAGGCCGAGATAAAAACGGTCGAGATCAGCCACCGGGTCGGCACCATCCCCCGGGAGTTGCATTTTCCCGACGGGTCGCTGTTCGAAACCCGCGACAATGACGGCGTGGACCGGCTGCTTGGCCAGCACATTGCCAAGCGATCCGGTTTCGTGCACTGGCTGGAACAGTTTCGCCCGCGGCTGATCGGCATCACCGCCGCAGCCGTTCTTCTGGCTTACGGCACCTACAAGCTGGCGCTTCCGGCGCTCGTGGAACTGGCGGTCGCGGTAACCCCGCCGATCGTTCCGCAGGTCATGTCGGCCAGTACCATGCAGGCCCTCGACCAGGCAGTCTTCTCTCCAAGCGAACTTCCGCAGGAAGAGCAGGACGCCATCCGCTCTGAATTTTCCCGGATCGCCGCCCATGCGGAAGGTTCGCCTGACGACTACAAGCTGAATTTCCGCAAGGGCGGTTACATCGGCCCCAATGCCTTTGCACTGCCGGATGGCACGCTGGTATTGACGGACGAGCTGGTGGAGCTGGCCGGCAACGACAGGCAGATGATCGCCGGCGTTCTCGCCCATGAAATCGGCCATGTCGAATATGAGCACAGCCTGCGGCAGCTATACCGCGCCGCCGGGGTTGCCGGTCTTGTCATGCTGATTGCCGGCGATGTCGGCTCGGCCATGGAAGATATTCTTACCCAGGGCGGCGGACTTCTGGCGCTATCGCACTCGCGCGATGCCGAGCGGCAGGCGGATCAGCGCTCCGTGGAACTGATGCGCAAGGCCGGGCTTGACCCCACTGCCATCGAACGCTTCTTCGCGCTGCTGGAAGAAAAACTGGGCGACAAGGGCGGCACCAGCATTGTCTCCACCCATCCCGGAACGCCGGAAAGGCGCAAGGCTATCCTCGACTACAACGCTTCACTGGACAACAAGCCGGCGGGTAACTGACCCGCCGGTATACGGAAAACGGCTTCAGTTGGTCGGGCCGTCGTTGAAACCCACTTCATCCACCAGTTCGGATGCCTGCTTGCGATGGGCGGCGATGTCCGTCAGCGGCAGCTTGTCCGGATGGATGGGACCGAAACCCTTCACCACGTCGGAAGGCTCGGCACCGGGCAGCACCGGATATTCGAAGACTTGTTTTGCGTAGATTTCCTGCGCCTCGCGCGATGCCAGGAACTCCATGAGCTTCAGCGCATTGTCCTTGTTCGGTGCGTATTTCGTAAGCGCCATGCCGGAAATATTCACATGTGTGCCGCGATCGCCCGCATTGGGGAAGATCACCCGCACCGATCCCGCCCATTCCTTTTCTTCCGGCTCGCGATCATTGGTCAACATCAGGCCGACATAATAGGTATTGCCAAGCGCGATATCGCACTCGCCGGAAAAGATCGATTTCGCCTGGCTGCGGTCTGTTCCGTCAGGCTTGCGGGCGAGATTGTTCTTCAGACCCGTCAGCCACGTGCGGGTATAATCGACGCCGTGATGGGCGATCATCGAGGCGATCAACGCGATATTGTAGGAATGCTGGCCGTCGCGAATGCAGATCTTGCCCTTCCACTTGGGATCGGCAAGTTCCTCATAGGTAATGTCCTTCTGTGTCACCCGCTCCTTCGAAGCATAGACAACCCGACCGCGCGTCGTCAGACCAAACCATTCGCCCTCGGGATCACGCAGATTGGCGGGGATATCCTTTTCGATGACGGGATCGCCCAGAACCGGCTGGGTAACCTTGCCTTCCTTCGCCTCGACGAGGCGGGCAATATCCACCGTCAGCAGCACATCCGCAGGTGAATTGACACCCTCGGCCTGGATGCGTTCGACCAGTCCCTTGTCGAGGAAAAGTACATTCGCCTCTATGCCGGTCTCTTTGGTGAAGGCATCGAGCAGCGGCTGGATCAATTCAGGCTGGCGATAGGAATAGACGTTAACCTCCCCCTCTGCCAGAGCGGCGGGCGCGAAGGAAAGGATCGTCAGCCCTGAAAAAACGGCAGCGGAAAAGTATGATTTCAAGCTTGCCATTATGAATGCCTCCATTACATTCCGATTCTTGACTTGTTTGTTCATGAATCATCAGGACGGTCAACAAGGCTGTTTAAGAAATATCTGATGGGTGCCAGTTTTTTCAGTTTCTGGAATTGTTCTAAACTGAAAAAGAGACTATATAACTCCACATTGAGAGTTAGGAGACCAGCATGCGCTTGACCAAACAGACCAACTATGCCGTTCGCATGTTGATGTATTGCGCCGCCAATGAAGGCCATCTGAGCCGCATTCCTGAGATCGCCAGAGCCTATGGCGTTTCGGAGCTGTTCCTGTTCAAAATCCTGCAGCCGCTCAACAAGGCGGGCCTGGTGGAAACCGTGCGCGGCCGTAACGGCGGCGTGCGCCTTGGCAAACCCGCTGAAAAAATCAGCCTGTTCGACGTGGTGAGAGTGACTGAAGACAGCTTCGCCATGGCCGAATGCTTCGAGGATGGCGCTGTGGAATGTCCGCTTGTGGACAGCTGCGGCCTCAACTCGGCGCTTCGCAAGGCGCTCAATGCGTTTTTTGACGTTCTGGCGGAATACTCGATCGACGATCTCGTCAAGGCCCGGCCGCAGATCAACTTCCTGCTTGGCCTGGACACGGAAATGCCGAAGGTCGCTGCCCTTCCGGCTGCCTGATCATCGCATTTCCTCCTCGGCAATTGTCACAGCCCGTGTCCTTCAGGTCACGGGCTTTTCTTTTGAAGAAGACGCGTGAAATATAATATTTTTGATCCCGCGTGTTGACGTCGCGAACGGAAGCGGCGCATTTGGTCGCGAGCTTTTTCAAGCAAACAATCAGCGTCGCAATGATCATCAAGCCTGAATTCCATACATTTGCGCTTACTGCGCTCATCGGCAGCATAGGTGCGCTGCTCGCAAGCCTCATCGATATTCCGGCACCTTTTCTGTCCGGCCCGGCGCTTGCGGTGACGATCACGGGGCTCGCCGGCATAAGGCTTGGCGTTCCCGCTTTCATCCGCAATGCCTGTTTCGTCGTCGTCGGCATTTCGATGGGAACGAGCGTGACGCCGTCCGTGATTGACGCCGCAAAAACCTGGCCCGTGAGCTTCATCGTCGTGCTCGTCGCTGTCGTCATCATGCTCTATGTCGCTTACTGGATCCTGCATTACGGCTTCGGTTACGACCGGACAACGGCGATGCTGGGCGCCTCTCCCGGTCATCTCAGCTATATCATCAGCCTTGGCGCCGAGACGAAAAGCGACCTTGCAACCGTCAGCATCGTGCAAAGTGTGCGGGTGCTGGCGCTAACACTTTCCGTGCCGCTGATCGTGGAATATTTCGATCTCGTCAGCACGGAACCGCTTGTCACCAACCCGCCAATGGGCCTGTTCACGCTGGCGCTGACCACCGGCGCCTCGCTTCTGACCGGCTGGCTTTTCCTGCGCTGGAAGTTTCCGGCCGCACTGCTGCTGGGCGGCGTCGCCATTTCCATCAGCACCCACATTACCGGCCTTACCGAGGGTGGTGTTCCCACCTGGCTCAGCCTGCCGGTTTACGTGCTGATCGGTTGCCTTATCGGCACACGCTTTTCGAATGTCTCGCTGATGGACGTGCGGAAAGGCTTTCTGGCGGGTTTCGTCGTCACAATCGCCGTGATGCTGATTGCCGGCAGCATTGCCTGGATGATTTCCGGTGTGACCGGCGTCCCGCTCAATGCCGTCATGATCGCCTATTCACCGGGTGGCCTGGAAACCATGGCGGCGATGGCAGTGATGATGCATGCCGATACCGCCTATGTCGGCTCCCACCACGTCATCAGGCTTCTCTTCCTCTCCGTTCTCATGCCGCTCGTCATGGGCAAGGATGCGCGCAAGCGGGACGACGAAGCCTGACGAAAGCGGCCATCGGCACCGACGGGAGCCATCGACGCGAAAATGCGGATGGCGTGCAACCTTTTTTCTTTCCGGTCGTTGATACTCCGCCGCAATTGCGGCGGCGATCTTTCGCCTGTTCGGCAGGCTGACCCACCGGAGGAACATTCATGAACCGCTTGATGACGTTGACGGGCGCCGGACTTGCGCTTGCCTTTTCTGTTTCCATCGCTCAGGCGCAGGTGGTGGTGTCGTCGAAGATCGACACGGAGGGCGGCGTTCTTGGCAACATCATTCTCGCTATCCTGAACCAGAACAAGATCGAAACGACAGATCGCATCCAGCTTGGCGCCACACCGGTTGTGCGAAAAGCGATCACCGCGGGCGAAATCGACATTTATCCTGAATATACCGGCAACGCCGCCTTCTTTTTCTCCAAGGCGGACGATCCACTCTGGAAAGATGCCGCCAAGGGTTATGAAGAGGCCAAAACACTCGATTACGATGCCAACAAGATCGTCTGGTTGACACCATCGCCGGCCAACAACACCTGGGCAATTGCGCTACGCAAGGATGTCGCGGACAAGAACAATCTGAAGACGCTTTCCGACTTCGGCAAATATGTTGCCGATGGCGGCGAGGTGGTCCTTGCCGCTTCCTCCGAATTCGTCAATTCCGCCGCAGCGCTGCCTGCATTTCAGACCACCTATGGCTTCACCATGAAGCCTGACCAGCTGATCACGCTTTCCGGCGGCGACACCGCGGCCACGATCGCCGCCGCCGCCAACCAGACGAACAACGCCAATGCAGCCATGGTCTATGGCACGGATGGCGGCATCGCCCCCTCCGGCCTTGTGGTGCTGGAGGACGACAAACATGTGCAGCCGGTCTATCAACCAGCACCGATCATTCGCGAAGAGGTTCTCAAAAAGCACCCGAATATTGAGGAACTGCTGAAACCGGTGTTCGAAAAGCTCGATCTGGCAACGCTGCAGGATTTGAACGCCCGCGTGCAGGTGGGTGGCGAACAAGCCAAGACCGTGGCGCTCGACTTTCTGACCAAGAACGGTTTCGTCAAGTAACACTCGCGGCGCTGGAGCGGACTTCGGGAACGGAAGCGTTCTCCTGGTCCCGCCCTAACCCAAGGGAGGGAAGCTGGATTTGACGAAATGGCCTGACAAGGTGGGCGTACTGATTTCGTGCCTGCTTCTTTATGCGCTTTTTATATCGCCCTTCATGACATTCCGCGCAAACCGGATCGTTCAGGGCGAAACAAGAACGGTCTTCGAAGCCCTTCCGGCTGCGGCTGCCGCCGTTCTCACCACCATCATTCTCCTTGCGGCTTTCATCGCATTTTTCCACTTTCCCGCGCGACTGAAGCTCACAGTCGCGCTGGCCGGCCTTGCTGCACTGGCGGTTTTTGTCGGCCAAGCGGCGTCTTTCCTCACGCCGCAGGGTAATGGTTTTGCCCGGGTTTCACCCGCCAGCGGTTTCTGGCTGATATTTGCCGGACTGGCTCTGCTCGCGACTGATTGTATTGCCCGTCTCCAGCCGAAGCCCGCCGTTCGGATTTTGCTGTTGCTGGTGGCGGTGGCTGCGCTTGCGGCGGTACTGACAAGCGGCCTCTGGAACGATCTCTCCATCATCAAGGAATATACCGGCCGGGCCGATATATTCTGGACCGAGGCCCTGCGGCACGTGGAGCTTGCCATCGGCTCGCTGATCGCGGCGACCATCGCGGGTATTCCGCTCGGCATCCTCTGTTACAAGGTCGAACGGCTGCGGGCGGGGGTGCTGAACACCCTCAATATCGTCCAGACCATCCCCTCCATCGCCCTTTTCGGTTTGCTGATCGCGCCGCTCGGATGGATCGCGGCCACGGTCCCGGGTGCAGCGAAGATCGGCATTGCCGGCATCGGCATGGCGCCCGCCTTCGTGGCGCTGTTTCTCTATTCGCTGCTGCCGGTGGTTTCCAACACGGTGGTCGGCCTTGCCGGGGTTTCGCAGGCGGTGCGGGAAGCGGCGCGCGGCCTTGGCATGACACCGGTGCAACGGCTGCTGCGGGTGGAATTTCCGCTGGCCATGCCGGTCATCCTCACCGGTATTCGCATCGTGCTGGTGCAGAATATCGGGCTGGCGACGATCGCGGCCCTGATCGGCGGCGGTGGTTTTGGCGTTTTCGTGTTTCAGGGCATCGGGCAGACGGCCATGGACCTCGTGCTGCTTGGCACCGTGCCCACCGTTCTTCTCGGCTTTGCCGCCGCGATCACCCTCGATGCCCTCATCGACAGCAATCTCTTCAGCGCAGGCGGAAGGCAAAAGGCATGATCGAGATCGACACCATCACGAAACGATATGGCGATACGACCGTCGTGGATCAGGTATCGCTAACGGTAGCGCCGCGCACCGTCACCGTCATCGTCGGCACCTCGGGGTCGGGAAAAACCACCCTGCTGCGCATGATAAACCGGCTGGTGGAGCCAACCTCCGGCATGATCCGGATCGACGGAGAGGATGTCAGCGCGATACCCGGCTTCAAACTGCGCCGCCAGATAGGCTATGCCATTCAGGGCCATGGCCTGTTTCCGCACCGGACGGTCGCCGAAAATATCGCGACCGTGCCGCAGCTAATCGGCTGGGACCGCAAGCGTATCGCGGCCAAGATCGATGCGCTGATGCACCTCTTCCAGCTTGACCCCGCGCTCTATGCCGACCGTTTCCCACATGAACTCTCAGGCGGCCAGCAGCAGCGCGTCGGCGTGGCGCGTGCACTGGCCGCAGAACCCAACATTCTTCTGATGGACGAGCCCTTCGGCGCCTTGGACCCGGTGATCCGCGCCAAGGCCCAGAACGATCTTCTCGATATCCAGAAGAAGCTCGGTGTGACGGTCGTTCTCGTCACGCATGATATGGACGAGGCTTTTTATCTGGCGGATCGTATCGCCGTGATGGACAAGGGCCGCATCGTGCAGGACTGCCCGCCAGCCGAGCTCGTGCTGAAACCGGCGACGGATTTTGTCCGCACCATGATCGGCGAAAACGAACGGGCGCTGAAACTGCTTTCGGTTCTCTCCGTTGCAGACATCGTGGAGCCGGGCAGCGCCGAGGGCGAACCGCTCACCGAACATACGAGCCAGCGCGACGCCCTGTCGGCAATGTTATGGGCGGGCTGCGATGCCTTGCCGGTAATCAAGGCTAACGGGCAACCCGCTGGCCGGGTGCGGCGTGACGTTCTCCTCCAGCGTGCCGCCGGAGCCCCATGAAAAACGCCTTATCCTTGTTTACCCTCGGTTTCCTGACGCTGGCGCTGATAATCTTCCTTGCCGTGCCGCAGGTCTTCGCACCACTGTTCCGCCCTCTCGTGCAGGCCAATGCGCCGGCGATCTACACTCAGGCAAATCTGTTTTCCCTGACGCTGTCACATCTAACCACAGTCGCGATTGCGACCGGGCTCGCCACATTGACGGCGGGCGCGCTTGCGGTTCTCGTCACCCGGCCATTCGGGACGGATTTCCTGCCGCTCTCGCGCAGCATCGTCAATATCGGCCAGACTTTTCCGCCCGTGGCGGTGCTGGCGCTTGCCGTACCGATAATCGGTTTTGGCGAAAAACCAACGCTTATAGCGCTGTTTCTCTACGCGCTGCTGCCGGTTTTCGAAAATACGCTGACAGGGCTGACCACCCTGCCCGCCACCGTGATGGATGCCGCGAGAGGCAGCGGCATGACCGGCTGGCAACGGCTTCTCAAAGCGGAATTGCCGCTCGCCCTTCCGGCCATTCTGGCGGGCATCAGGCTTTCGGCGGTCATCAGCCTTTCCACCGCTACCATCGGCTCGACAGTCGCGGCGCATACGCTCGGTGAAGTGATCATTGCCGGTCTGCAATCCAACAACCTCGCCTTCATTCTGCAGGGCGGGCTTATCGTTGCGGCGCTGGCGATCCTGATTCACACCGGCTTTTCCGCGCTGGAAAAAGCCGCGGCCCGCAAAACCGGGCACTGACATGGGCAAGCCCCGCATTTTTATATTCCCGATATCTGCCGCACATGTTAGGGGCTGACCGTCGAAACAGAAATATCAGAGGTTCGGGTGACACAGGCAATTGTCGTGATGGGAGTGAGCGGCTCTGGCAAGTCCACGGTCGCAGAGGAACTGGCGGAAAAACTGGGTATTGCCTTCATCGAGGGCGACAAGCTTCACCCTAAATCCAATGTCGATAAAATGTCCGAGGGTATTCCCCTGACTGACGAAGATCGCTGGCCCTGGCTCGATCTGATCGGCGCGGAACTGCGCAAGGGCAGCGAAAATAACGGTGTCGTCGTTTCCTGCTCGGCGCTCAAGAAAATCTATCGCGACCGGCTTCGCAAGGCTACCGGCGGCCCGCTTGCCTTCGTTTATCTGGATGGCAGCCTGGAACTTCTCAGCCGGCGCATGGGTGAACGCAAGGGCCATTTCATGCCGCTTTCGCTGCTGCAGACCCAGCTTGCCACGCTGGAAGTGCCGACTGGCGAACCGGGCGTCGTAACCGTCAGCATCGACACCACACCCGAGGATATTGCGAAGAACGCACTTTCCGGTTTGAAGGCGGTAACGTTCTAAAATCCGAGCCTGTCGCGCATGCCGTACCACCATGCACCAAGCACGGTCAGCGGCACGCGGAACGTCTTGCCGCCCGGGAACGGATAGTTCGGCAGCGAACTCCAGATATCGAAACGTTCAGCGTGACCGGCAACGGCCTCGCCCAATATCTTGCCAAGCAGATGCGTGGTCGTGACGCCATGGCCGCTGTCGCCATGCGAAAAATAGATATTGTCCGAGAGCCTGCCCATATGCGGGATGCGCGTCAGGGTCAGCGCGAAATTGCCGCTCCAGGCGAAGTCGATCTTCGTCTTTTCCAGTTGCGGGAAGGTCTTCAGCATGTTCGGCCGGATCACGCCCGTCAGATCGGCAGGGTCGCTGCCGCCATAACCGATGCCGCCGCCATAGAGCAGGCGATTATCCGAGGTGCGGCGGTAATAATCGAGAATGTAATTGGCATCCTCGACGCAATAATCGGCGGGCAGAAGCTCCTCAATCAGGTCGGCATCGAGCGGCTCCGTCGCCATGACCTGGCTTGAGACGGGCATCATCCGCTCGCCGATTTCCGGTAGCAATGTGCCGAGATAGGCATTGCCGCAGACGAGAACATATTTCGTCCTCACACTGCCCGTCGCGGTCCGCACGACGGGGTTCTCCCCCTGCTCTACCGCAATGACCCGCGAATTTTCGAATATCCGAGCACCGAGGCTTTCAGCCGCCGCCGCTTCCCCCTGCACCAGATTGAGCGGGTGGATGTGGCCACCGAGGCGGTCGATCATACCGCCGGCATAACGGTCCGTCTTCACATACTGGCCGACATCCGCCTTGGAGACCATTTCGAGCCCGCCATGGCCGTGTTTTTCCCAATGGGCCTTGTGAGCTTCCATTTCGCGGATCTGTTTCGGCGTAAAGGCGGCAAAGAAACCGCCATCGACGAGATCGCAGTCGATGGCGTATTTCGCGATGCGGCTGCGGATGATCGCGCCGCCTTCAAGCGACATTTCTCCGAGCTTCACCGCCTTTTCGTGCCCGTAACGGCCGGCGATGGTCTCGAGATCACGGCTATAGCCGTTGACGATCTGGCCGCCATTGCGACCCGAAGCGCCGAAGCCGACCCGCACACCTTCAAGAACGATGACGGAATAGCCGCGCTCACTGAGTTCAAGCGCTGCGGAAATGCCGGTGAAACCGCCGCCGATGACGCAGACATCCGCTTCCAGCGCGCCTTCAAGTGTCGGCCGCACGGATTTGACATTGGCGGAGGCCGCGTACCAGGAGGATGTGTGGCCGGGATTGGGAATGTTCGTTACCTCAGCCATCTCACACCGTCCTGATATAGGCGTCATATTCGACGTCGGTTACACGCAGGGAAAATTCGGAAAGCTCCTGCTGTTTGCAGGCGGAAAATAGCGTCCGGTACTTCTGGCCGAGCGTCGCATAGGCAAAGCTCGATCGCGTGAAGCGCTGCAATGCATAGTCCCAGTTGGTGGGCAGCGGCTCGTGGTTGATCGCGTGGCTGTCGCCGGCAATCGCGCCGCCGGGTTGGCGTTTCTCCTTCATGCCGGCAAGCGCGGCGCTCAGGATCATCGCGACAACGAGATAGGGATTGGTATCGGCACCGGCGACGCGATGTTCGATACGCGTCGCCGCCTTGCTGGCAACGATGACACGCACCGCCGCCGAGCGGTTGTCGATGCCCCAGGAGGCATAGGTTGGCGCATGTTCGCTGGGGGTCAGCCGGCGATAGGAATTGGCATGGGGCGCGAAGATCGCCATGCTTTCCCCCATGTTTTCCAAGAGGCCGCCAACCGAATGCATCAGCGCATCCGACGGGCCATTTTCCCCGGCGTAGATGTTCCTGCCGTCCCTATCGAGAACGGAAAAATGCACATGCATGCCGTTGCCGGCCTGCAAACCGTAAGGCTTGGCCATGAAGGTCGCGTCGAGATCGTGCCGGCGCGCCACGCCCTTGACGATGCGCTTCAGGAAAACGGCAAAATCGGCGGCCTGCAAGGCATCCGGCACATGGTTGAGATTGATTTCATATTGTCCGGGGCCGTTTTCGCGCAGCGTCGTATCGGCAAGAACGCCCTGCGCCCGGCAGGCTGTGGCAATGTCATGGAAGACATCCTCGAAATCCTGCAATTCGGAAATCGACAGAACCTGTGTCTGGCCCGTATGCCACCGGCCCTCGCGGCTATGCGGCGGACGGACCGGGTCAAGTGCAGAGCGGACGGGATCGATCAGGTAAAATTCGAGTTCGGTCGCCACGACCGGCGTGAGGCCGGCCTTTTTATAAGCGCTCAGAACCTGCGCCAGAACGTGCCGGGGATCGCCATAAAAACCGGTTCCATCCGGATTTTTCATCGCCAGCAGAACCTGTGCTGTCGGCCTGCCAAGCCATGTGACCCGCGACAGCGTGCCGGGAACGGGAAAGCAAAAACCATCGGGATCGCCCGTGCCCTCCGCAAGACCTGCGGCATGCACATCCCGCCCCCATATATCCAACGCATAAACGGAACGGGGGATAGCCATTCCCTTTTCAAGAACGTCGATTGCCCGTTCGCGCGGAATCCACTTGCCGCGCGGCACACCATTCGCGTCTATGACGAAAGCTTCAAGTATTTCGATATCGGGGTTATCGGCGAAAAATTTCTTTGCGTTTTCAATATCATCCATCATGCACCAGCAAGCCGTTTCCATCTCGTTTCATGCGCAGCGAAGGTCGCTAACGAAAATCGTCCTGCTGCTGATAGATGAGAAACCTCGCCACCATGATGACGTTTGCCCCTTTTCCCCTTTGCACTTGACCATGTTACGTGGCCTGTCCCCGGAAGGCCAGCGGATTTAGCTATCAGGGATTGAACCTTTCCGGGCGATAGGCGTCGATGGCGATAACAGGCGTTTCGCCCAGCATGGTTTCCGCCAGCACACGGCCGGTGATCGGCCCAAGCGTGAGGCCGTGATGGGCATGTCCGAAAGCAAACCACAATGTTTTATGACGCGGTGCCTTGCCGATGATCGGCATCATATCCGGCGTGCAGGGCCGCGCGCCCATCCACGGTTCCGCATCCAGCCTGCCGCCAAGAGGAAAGACGGTGCGCGCCACCCGTTCCGCCCGCTCGATCTGCACGGGAGATTTCGGTGCATCGCGCTCGGCAAATTCCGCACCCGTCGTCAGGCGGATACCCTTGCGCATCGGCGCAAGGAAATACCCACGCTCGGCATCGATCAGCCAGTTATTGAGCTTCGTGCCCTCCTGGGGCGCATAATGCATGTGATAGCCGCGCTTCACGCCAAGCGGGAAACGGTAACCCAGCCGTTCCGTGACGGTATCCGCCCAGGGACCGAGCGCCACGACGGCATGTTCGGCCTCGATTGCGCCGGTCTCGGTGCGCACCGTCCAGCCGCTTGTCGTTTGGCTGAGGGTGAAGGCATCGCCCCGGACAAAAGTTCCGCCGAGGCTTTCAAACAGTTTGACATAGGCAAGCGTCAGCGCGTGCGGATCAAGCACCGACCACGGGTCATCCCATTTCAGCCCGCCGACGAAATCCCGGCTGAGATGCGGTTCGGCCGCGGCCAGCTTTTCGGCATCGAGTTTGGTGTGGGATATGCCGTGCTCGCGCGAAAGACGCTCGGCAAAGGCATAATCAGCGTCCCGCCTTGCGGCGGTCCTATAGGCCTGCATCCAGCCATTTTTCACGATCAGATCGCCGGCCTTAGCCTCGTCGATCAGGATGCTGTGCTCGGAAACTGAATGTTCGATCAGCGGCGTATAGGCGCGAGCGATCGTGGCATGCCGCATGGCTGCGGAATTATACCAGTAACGGCCGAGGAAAGGCGCCATTCTTGGCAGGGCAGAGGGCCTATAACGGACATCGATCCTGTTGTTCAGCGAATAGCGCAGCAGCAGCGCAAGGTCGTGCGTGAAGCCATAAGGTACCACGCCCTCTCTCTGGATCAGCCCCGCATTACCGAAAGAGGTCTCTTCGCCCGGTCCGCGCCGGTCCACCAGCACTACCGATTTGCCCCTCCGGGCCAGTTGCAAAGCGACAGAGACCCCGATGATCCCCGCTCCCAAAACGACCACATCCGCTGCCATCGCAATCAATCCGTTTCCATGTCACGTTCATCGCAACATGGGTCGGCATTTTCCGCGAAGCAACAGAAAAATCATTGCCTTAATGGAAAATTCGACGCGCCTTACTGGCTGACCGCTTTCGTTTTCACCGCCTCGATATTGAAGGCCGCCGCCAGCAGCGCCTTGGTATAGTCCTGCTGCGGGTTGGCGAAAATATCCGCCGCCGGACCGCTCTCCACCACCTTGCCGTGGCGCATGACAATCAGGTCGTTGGCAAGCGCCTTCACCACCTTCAGATCGTGGCTGATGAAGAGATAAGCCAGCTCGTGCTTTGCCTGGAGATCGCGCAAGAGATCGACCACCTGCGCCTGCACACTCATGTCGAGCGCGGATGTCGGCTCATCCAGCATGACGAAACGGGGTTTAAGCACCATGGCGCGGGCAATGGCGATGCGCTGGCGCTGGCCTCCGGAAAACTCATGCGGATACCGCCAGCGGGTGGCCGGATCGAGGCCGACCTCTTCCAGCGCAGTGGCCACACGGGTATCGCGCTCGTCGGCCGAAAGAGATCGCTCATGCACTTTCAGGCCCTCGGCGACGATCTCGCCTACGGACATGCGCGGGCTGAGCGAACCGTAAGGGTCCTGAAACACCACCTGCAGCCGGTTTCTGAGCGGCTTCATCATTTCATAGGAATAGTGGTCGATCGACTGGCCGATGAAGCTGATACGTCCCTCAGACGCGATCAGCCGCGAGAGAGCCAAACCGAGCGTCGTCTTGCCCGAGCCGGATTCGCCCACCACGCCCACCGTCTGGCCTGCACGCAGGGTGATATCGATACCGTCGACCGCTTTCACATGGTCGACCACCCGACGCATCAGCCCCGCCTTGATCGGGAACCAGACCTTGATATCGTCGCCCTGCATGACCACGGGTTTGCTGGCGTCGGAAAGCGGCGGCTCACCCTTCGGTTCGGCAGCCAGAAGATGGCGGGTATAGGCGTGTTGCGGATCGGTAAACACCTGCTCCACCGTGCCGGTCTCGACGATCTTTCCCTTGGTCATGACGCAGACGCGGTCGGCAAATTTGCGGACGATACCGAGATCGTGGGTGATGAACAGCATGGACATGCCGTGATGCGTTTTCAGATCACCGAGCAGCTCGAGAATCTGGGCCTGAACCGTCACGTCAAGCGCCGTCGTGGGTTCATCGGCGATGAGCAGTTTCGGCCGGTTGGCAAGCGCCATGGCGATCATCACACGCTGCCGCTGGCCGCCGGACAATTCATGCGGATAGGCCTTCAGGCGCTTTTCCGGTTCGCGAATGCCCACTTGAAGCAACAGTTCCAGCGTACGCGCCCGCGCCTCCGCGCCCGTAATCGCCTGATGCAGCTCCAGAATCTCACCGATCTGCCGCTCGATGGTGTGGAGCGGGTTGAGCGAGGTCATCGGTTCCTGAAAGATCATGGTGATGTCGTTGCCGCGCACGGCGCGAAGCGCACGTTCCGGCAGGGTCAGCACATCCTTGCCGTCGAACAGGATTTTCCCCGAAGGATGGCTCGCTGCCGGATAGGGCAGCAATTTGAGGATGGAATTCGCCGTGACCGACTTACCGGAACCGGATTCGCCAACGAGGGCGACGACTTCGCCCGGCATCAGGTCGAAGGAGACCTGATCGACGGCGATGCTGGTCGCGCCGCCCTGATGGAAGGCGACGGAGAGATCACGGACAGAGAGAAGCGGCTGAATATTTGTTTCCGTCATGGCGATCACCGGAACGTCTTGCGTGGGTCGAAGGCGTCTCTAACCGCCTCGCCGACGAAGATAAGGAGGGAGAGCATGATGGACATGGTGAAGAAGGCGGTGAGACCAAGCCAGGGCGCCTGAAGATTGTTCTTGCCCTGCGCGATCATCTCGCCCAGCGACGGCGATCCCGGCGGCATGCCGAAGCCGAGGAAATCGAGTGAGGTCAATGTGGTGATCGAACCGGACAGGATGAAGGGCAGGAAGGTCAGCGTTGCCACCATGGCGTTGGGCAGAAGATGCCGGAACATGATCGTCCAGTTGCCGACGCCAAGGGCGCGGGCGGCGCGGACATATTCGAAGTTTCTGGCACGCAGGAATTCGGCCCGGACGATGCCGACGAAGCCAACCCATGAAAAGAGCAGCATGATGCCGAGCAGCACGAAGAAGCCCGGCGGCAGGATGGCCGCGATGATGAGCAGGATGTAAAGCACCGGCATTGACGACCAGATTTCGATGAAACGCTGCAGAAGCAGATCCGTCCAGCCGCCGAAGTAACCCTGAATGGCGCCGGCCGTGACCCCCACGAGGGCGGACGCGATGGTGAGCGTCAGGCCGAAAAGAACGGAAATACGGAAGCCATAGATCATCCGCGCCGTGACGTCGCGCGCCTGATTGTCCGTTCCAAGCCAGTTGAGATTGCCGAGCGTGCAGCCGGGATCGGCATTGCCCTGCGGATAGGCCGAGCACCGTTCCTTTTCATCCATCAGCCAGAAGGGCGCGGTGGGAGCGGAATGCGGAATATTGGAATTGACCGTCTGATAGGAATAACGGATCGGCGGCCAGATCATCCAGCCATTGGCGTTGATCTCATCCTGAATGAAGGAGGATTTGTAGTCGGTCTGGGCCAGGAACCCACCGAATTTTTCCTCCGGATAATCAACCATGACCGGCACCAGAATCTCACCCTTGTAGGAGGCGAGGACGGGTTTGTCATTGGCGATGAATTCCGCGATCAGGCTCAGGAAAAACAGGATCAGGAACAGCCAGAAGGACCAGTAACCGCGCCGGTTTGCCTTGAAATTCTGCCAACGGCGCTTGGTGGTTGGCGAAAACCACGGACGCTTCGGTTTCACCAGCGTTTCCGTTTCTGCGGTATGGGCAAGTGTCATCACACGTCCCTCCGCTCGAAGTCGATACGTGGATCGATCCATGTATAGATCAGGTCGGAAATCAGGCCGACCACGAGGCCCATCAGCGAGAAGATGAAGAGTGTGCCGAACACGATCGGGTAATCACGGTTGACCACCGAGAGATAACCGAGGCGGCCGAGGCCATCGAGCGAGAAGATGTTTTCGATCAGCAGCGAACCGGTGAAGAAGGCCGAGATGAAGGCGCCCGGGAAACCGGCGATCACGATCAGCATCGCGTTGCGGAAGACGTGGCCATAAAGAACCCTGCGTTCGCTAAGACCCTTGGCGCGGGCGGTGATGACATATTGCTTCTTGATCTCGTCAATGAAGGAATTCTTGGTCAGAAGCGTCGTCGTCGCAAAAGCCGAGAGCGACAGCGCGATCAGCGGCAGGGTCAGGTGCCAGAAATAGTCTATGATCTTCTGCCACCAGTTCAGCTGCGCGAAATTATCCGACACCAGACCACGCAGCGGGAACCAGTCGAAGAACGAGCCGCCGGCGAAGAGAACGATGAGAAGAATGCCGAACAGGAAGCTCGGCACCGCATAACCGATGATGATGATGCCTGATGTCCAGACATCGAAAGTCGAGCCATCGGAAACGGCCTTCTTGATGCCGAGCGGAATGGAGATGATGTAGGAAATGATCAGGATCCAGAAACCGAGCGACATCGACACCGGCAGCTTGTCGATGATGAGATCGATGACAGAGGAATTTCGGAAGAAGCTGTCGCCGAAATCGAAGCGGATGTAATTCCACATCATCTCAAGAAAGCGGGTGAGCGGCGGCTTGTCGAAACCGAACTGTTTCTCAAGCTTGGCGATCAGCTCCGGATCGAGCCCCTGCGCGCCGCGATATTTCGAGCCGCTTTCATCGAAACCGCCGGATTGGCCGAGAAGATCGCCGCCGCCGGAGAGACGGTCGGAAGCGCTGTCGCCCTGCCCCGTCAGCTGCGCGACGACCTGTTCCACCGGCCCGCCGGGCGCGAACTGGATGACGAGAAACGAAATGCCCATAATGCCGATAATGGTCGGGATCATCAGCGCCAGACGTCTGAGGATATAGGCGCCCATCAGCCCTTGCTCCCGGCCGATACGTCAGCGGTTTTCGTTTCTGTCAAACCCGGTCCTTTCCTGAAAGCGCTGCCTGCGCGCTTTAAGCGATTCGTCTCGCCCTATGTGAATCAAGCCTTTGCCGCGAAAGCAAGGCCGGCGTCAGTTTCCGGCCTGGCTGGACCACCATGCATCAGGAAAACCGACACCATATTCGGGCAGGTTTTCCGGGCGAATGAGCGTATTCCAGTAAGCGATGAACATCTCGCCGCGGTAGAATTGCGGTATGACGTAGCTGTTTGCCAGAAGCACCCGGTCGAGCGCCCGTGCCGCAGCCACCTGCTCATCCCGGTTGGGCGCGAATATGACCTTCCTGACCAACGCATCAACGGCCGGGTTCTTGATTCCGGCAATATTATTGGATCCCTGCCGATCGGCGGCGGCCGAGCCCCAGAAATCCGCCTGTTCGTTACCCGGGTTCGCCGAGGTCGCCCAGAGCTTGACGATCACGTCATAATCGAAACTGCGGGTGCGGTTGGTATATTGCGAGGCGTCGACCGTGCGGATCGTCGCGTTGATGCCGATCTTCTTCAGGTTCTGGACATAGGGCAGGATGGTTCTTTCCATGCCGGCGGAATCTATCAGAAACTCCATATCAAGCGGCTGTCCGCTCGCCGCATTGACCATGCGGTTGCCGCGCAGTTCGTAACCGGCCTCCTTCATCAGCTTGACCGCCTCGCGCAGATTGTCGCGCTGCTTGGCCGGATCACCGGCGACCGGGTTGCGATATTCTGTCGTGAAGACTTCCGGCGGAACCTGATCCTTCAGCTCCTGCAGAATTTCCAGCTCGCGACCGGTCGGCAGTCCGGAAGAGGCCAGTTCACTGCCCATGAAGAAGCTGTTGATGCGCTGGAATTGACCATAGGCCAGCGTCCGGTTCAGCTCCTCGAAATCGAAGGCGTAATTGAGCGCCTTGCGCAGTTTCGGGTTCTGGAACTTCTCCCTGCGCATGTTCGGCACGAAGGCCTGCATGATGCCGACGGAACGATAGATGTTCGGCAGCTCTTCCTTCTTGACGCGGCCCTCCTTGACGGCCGGAAAATCATAACCGGTGACCCAGCGGCTGGAGGAGGCTTCCTGCCGGAAATCGACGGTGCCGGACTTGAAGGCCTGAAAGTCCACATCCTGATCGGCAAAGAAGGTGTAGGCGATGGTTTTGAAATTATTCATCCCCACATTCACATTGACGTCCTTGCCCCAGTAGTCGTCGCGGCGTTCATAGGTGATTGTGGAGCCGGGAGAGACTGACGCAATCTTGTAGGGCCCCGAGCCCATGACCGGCTCGAGCGTGCCGCGCGAGATGTCGCGCGGCTTGCCGTCCGGACCGGCGGCCTCCCACCAGTGTTTGGGAACGATCAGCAATTGGCCGACGATCTGCGGCAATTCGCGATTGTTCTTTTCATCGAAAGTGAAGGTGATGTCCCTTTCGCCGCTCACCTCTGCCTTGGTGACATGGATGTAATAGGTCGCGAGCTGCGGGCTGAGGTCCTTCGCTTTTTCGAAGCTGAAGACGACATCCTCTGGCGTCACCGGCTTGCCATCAGCCCATTTGGCGTCCGCACGCAGCCGGAAGGTGGCCTTCGAAATATCGTCGGGATAGCTCACCCCCTCGGCCAGCAGGCCGTAGGAGGCAGACAGCTCCTCTTCCGTCGACTTCATCAATGTATCGAAAACCAGCGAAAGGCCCGTCGCCGCCTCACCCTTGGCGAGCAGCGGATTGAGCGTGTCGAAGGTGCCCGTCGTCGACAGACGAAGCGTGCCGCCTTTGGGTGCCTTGGTGTTCACATAGTCAAAATGATCGAAGCCATCGGGATGTTTCAGTTCCCCGACCGTCGAAATCCCCTTTCGCCATACATCGGCCGATTGTGCGGAGGCCGTCGCCGGTATCAGCAAGGCGGATGCCGCAAGGGCAATGAGGAGACGGGATTTCAGTGGTGCCAATATCATTGGGGGAATGTCCCTGTTTTCGTGTTTGTTGGAGAGAGCATAAAACAAAGATTGGCAAAAAACAGATGCACCGGCTCACAAGCTCTTTATCGGCGCCTTTATCTTCCCGGTTTGCGAGATGCGGGGCGAAACATGGTTTCAACAAAATCCCGTTCCAGTTTATCCTGAGGGGAAGAGAATCATCTGATCGGACGGGCACGACTATATGACGGCGGGATCATCGAGAGTTTTCAAGGCGGCCATGCTGGCGATTTCGGTCGTCTCCGCACTGCAGTTGCAGATGGAAACCGCATCGGCCGAGGACAGGCCCGCAAAAGAAGTGTTCGGCCATATGGCGCTGCCTTCCGCCACGGGCTCGCAGCCGATCGGCTCCTATGCCAAGGGCTGCCAGTCCGGCGCCATCGCCATGCCGACTGATGGTCCCGGCTGGCAGGCCATGCGCCTTTCCCGCAACCGGCGCTGGGGCCAACCACAGCTTATTTCTTTCCTCGAGCAATTTTCGCAGGACGCACAGAAGATCGGCTGGCCGGGATTGCTGCTCGGCGACATTTCCCAGCCGCGTGGCGGCCCGATGCTGACAGGCCATGCGTCGCACCAGATCGGCCTCGATGTCGATGTGTGGTGGCGACCCATGCCCACCCCCCGGCTGACCGTGGAGCAGCGCGAAACGGTGCCTTTCGTTTCCATGCTGGACAAGAGCAAGTTCCTGACGGTCGATGACCGCAAATGGTCGCCGCTCAATGCCCGGCTGGTGATGATGGCGGCAAGCTATCCGCAGGTGGAGCGCGTCTTCGTCAACCCGGCCATCAAGCAGAAACTCTGCCAGACCTGGACCGGCGACCGCACCTTCATGGGCAAGATCAGGCCGATCTATGGTCATGACGAGCATTTCCACATCCGCCTCGAATGCCCGCCCGGCGCGCCCAATTGCAAACCGCAGGCGGCCGTGGGCAAAGGTGACGGCTGCGACAAGTCGCTTGCCTGGTGGTTCAGCAAGGAACCATGGGCGCCGCCGAAAAAGGACCCCAATGCCAAGCCGGTGAAACCGCGTCCGGTCATGGTCTCCGACCTGCCTTCCGCCTGCGCTGCCGTGGCTGCGGCCCCTTCCGCCAACCGCCAGGGCATTGCCGCCCAGGCCTATTCTCCAGCGCCGGTTCAGGCCCCGGCCGCGCGCCAGCAAAGCGTGGAACAGGTCATTCAGGCCGCCCCCGCCCTGCAGCCGCCTTCGGATATTCCGCTTCCGACCCAGCGTCCGACATTGAACTGAAACAGAAATGAGGCATTCAACAGCTTCCCTTTTCAAATGGCGGCAAGCTGTTATAGAAGGCTTCAAATCGATTTAATTCTTTGAGGACAGGCTGGGACCATGGAAGGACAACGCTGTATCGCGCTCATCGCTCACGACGAGAAAAAGGACGATATGGCGGATTTCGCCCGTCATCACCAGAAGGCGCTTGCCGGTTTCAGGATCGTCGCCACCGGCACAACCGGCGGGCGGGTACAGGAAGCCTGTCCCGGACTTGAAGTCACTCGCCTCAAAAGCGGCCCCCTCGGCGGTGACCAGCAGATCGGCGCGATGATCGCGACAGGCGAAGTCGACATGCTGATCTTCTTCACCGATCCGCTGACAGCCATGCCGCACGATGTTGACGTGAAGGCGCTGACCCGGCTTGCCACGGTCTATGACATTCCCATGGCGCTCAACCGCGCCACCGCAGAAAACCTCATCGACTTCCACGTCGCCAATTGACACTCCGACAATGGAACAGGCAATGCCGAAGACGTCCGATACCGAATATCTGTCCTTTCCGATCCTTCTTGGCGACATCGGCGGTACCAACGCCCGCTTTTCCATTCTGATCGATTCCTTTGCGGAACCGGTGCACCTCACCACCGTGAAGACGGCGGAATATCCGACGATCGACGACGCCATCCAGCAGGCGGTTCTGGACAAGACCTCGCTTCAGCCGGTCTCGACCATTCTTGCGATTGCCGGCCCGATCGAAGGTGACGAGATTCCGCTCACCAACTGCCATTGGGTTGTCAAACCGAAGGACATGCTGGCCAATCTCGGCCTGAAGGACGTCATCGTCATCAATGACTTTGAAGCGCAGGCTCTCGCGATTGCAGCACTGGACGACGATAACCGCGACGCCATCGGCTCCGGCAAAAAAGATGTGCTGGCTTCGCGCGTCGTTCTTGGGCCAGGCACAGGGCTTGGTGTTGCCGGACTGGTTTATGCCCGCCATATGTGGTTTCCGGTGCCTGGCGAAGGCGGGCATATCGATATCGGCCCGAGAAGCGCGCGCGACTATGCGGTTTTCCCGCATATCGAAACCATCGAAGGCCGCGTCGCCGGCGAACAGATCCTCTGCGGGCGTGGGCTGGTCAATCTTTACCGTGCCGTCTGCAAAGCCGATGGCATCGAACCCGTCTTTTCCGATCCGGCCGACATCACCTCGCACGGGCTTTCGGGCAAGAACCCGCAGGCTAAAGAAACACTTTCGCTGTTCAGCACCTATCTCGGCCGGGTGGCAGGCGATCTCGCGCTGATCTTCATGGCCAAGGGCGGCGTCTATCTGGCCGGCGGCATTTCGCAGAAGATCGTTCCGGCGCTGAAAAGCCCGGAGTTCCGGGCCGCCTTCGAGGACAAGGCGCCGCACAGCGCGCTGATGCGGACCATCCCGACCTTCGTCGTCACCCATCCGCAGGCCGCCCTTTCCGGTCTCGCCACCTATTCAAGAACGCCATCCGATTTCGGCCTGTCGCTGGACGGGCGACGCTGGAGAGCCTGATCGCTCGGGCTGTTCTTATGTGATGCTTGCGAAGCGGGCGGACGGTCTTTAACGTCGCTGCGTAAACATCCAACATCCGATACCGGCGGGTTCCGATCCGCCCGACATGAAAAGTGAGTGACAGCATGGGCAGCAGCGGCATGAAACTTGTGGTGGTCGGCGCGGCGGGCCGCATGGGACAGGCGCTCATCCGCCTCATTCACCAGACCCCTGGCGTTCAGCTGCATGCCGCCGTCGCACGCGAAGGCTCCGCTTTTGTCGGCCGCGACGCCGGTGAGATCGCCGGTCTTGGCCCGATCGGCGTCGAGATCACCAGCGATCCTTTGCAAGCCTTCCTGCATGCGGAAGGGGTGATTGATTTCACCTCTCCGGCAACCAGCGTCACCTTTGCGGGCCTCGCCGCGCAGGCTCGCATCGTGCACGTCATCGGAACCACGGGCTGTTCATCGGAAGATGAGGAAAAATTCAAGGCGGCGTCGCGCCATGCCCGCATCGTCAAGTCGGGCAATATGAGCCTCGGCGTCAACCTGCTCAGCGTTTTGACGCAGCAGGCGGCGCAGGCGCTGGATGCGCAGAACTGGGATATCGAAATCCTTGAAATGCACCACAAGCACAAGGTGGATGCGCCTTCGGGTACTGCATTGCTGCTCGGCGAAGCAGCAGCGGCCGGTCGCAAGGTTGATCTCGCGGCCTCTTCCGTTCGCGTGCGCGACGGGCATACAGGCGCGCGTGAGACCGGCACCATCGGTTTCGCCACGCTGCGCGGCGGTTCCGTAATTGGCGAACATTCGGTGATCTTCGCCGGAGAGGGAGAGCGCGTGGAGCTTTCCCATTATGCCGGCGACCGCTCCATCTTCGCACGCGGGGCAATTGTGGCAGCGCTCTGGGCCTTCGACAAGAAGCCGGGCTTCTATTCGATGCTCGATGTGCTGGGCCTATCGCAGACGGAATAAGCTTCCGCCGCGGCTTTCACCTCAATTTTCCACCGTGAATTCGACCGTATCGGCCGAAAAACGGCTGATGGCGTATTGCACCGGCACGCCATCCATATCGGCGTTCAGCGCCTGGGTGACGAGCAGGATCGCGCCCGGCGACAATTCGAGATCGGCCAGATCCTGCGTATCCGCATGGCTGGCGGAGATGACGGTGGAAATGCGCACGTAATCCGCCACGCCGAGCATCTGGAAAGCGGCCGTGATCGAGCCGCTTTTCTGATAGGCCTCGCCTATTCCGGCAAAACGGTCGGCCGGGAACCATGTGGTCGAGCGGGATACAGGGCGGTTATCCGCCTTGCGCAGCGTTTCGAGGCGCACGAGAGGCGCGCCTGATGGCACTTGCAGTCGCGCCGCCAGATCGGCATTGGCCGGCTCGGTGGTATGGGACAGAAGCAGCGCCTCCATTTCCTTCACCTGATCGCCAATGCCCTCCGTAAATCGCGTGCGCCGTGAAATCGGAAAACTCAGGCGCTCCTTGCGGGCGATCATCGTGCCACGCCCCTGCATTGGCTCGAGAATGCCTTCACTGGCCAATGCGGCAATGGCGCTTCTCACAGTATGGCGGTTGACGCCGAATTTTTCAGCCAGCGCCATTTCCGGCGGCAACATGCCGGTTTCGTCGTGATCGCCTGCCGCGATCTCGCCTCTGATCCGGTCGGCGATCTGCCGCCAGAGCGCCACGCCGTTCTTTCTTTTCATCGCTGCCGCAGGGCTCATGTCACACGCTTGTCATTCATCGACGTTAATTGTAGCTTATATTGTATAGTTGTCTATATCAATAGACATTAGAGGTCAAGCGATGAATAACGAAGCTGCGAATATACATGCGGAGAGAAAGCGAGTGGCGGCCCTTCTTGCCCGCGCCACCGTTCAGGAACTCGAAACGGTGTGGAGCCGGCAGGACGCCAGCCCCCAGACGGAAAATGTGCGCGGACCGGAAACCGGCCTCGTCATGGTCAAGGGCCGTATCGGCGGCGGCGGGGCACCTTTTAATCTCGGCGAAACCACCGTTACCCGGGCAACGATCAAGCTCGCATCCGGCACCGTCGGCCATGCCCATGTTCTCGGCACCGGCCGCAAGAAGGCCTGGTATGCCGCCGTTTTCGACGCCCTCTGGCAGGAAAGCCCGACGCGGGACTTTATCGAGACCGAGCTTCTTTCCCCGGTCGAAAAAAGGCTGACCGCGGAAAAACAGCGCACGACCAAGGAAACTGCCGCCACCCGGGTCGATTTCTTCACCATGGTTCGAGGAGAGGATTGATGAGCGTCAAGGCCGAAGCACTGACCGGCGGTTTTTCTGACACCGTCTTCGATTCCCAACGGATTTTCAAAAAGCTGATGGACGGCATGGCCCGTCCGGGCACACCGCAGACCATCGAAACGGCGGTCGCCCCGCCGCTACCGCTTGGCGTTGCAACAGGCGCGGTTCTGCTGGCGCTTTGCGACCATGATACGCCGGTCTGGCTGAGCGGCCCGCTGCGCAAAACCGCGGTGCCGGGCTGGATCGGATTTCACACCGGGGCAGTGGCAACGGAAGAAAAAAGCGCGGCACATTTCGCCGTCATCGAGGCGGGAAGCGCCATTGCCTCCTTCGGCCTCTTCGCCCAGGGCAGCCAGGAATATCCCGACCGCTCCACAACGCTTATCGTCGAGTTGCCTGATCTGGACGGTGGACGGGAACTGCTGCTCTCTGGCCCCGGCATTCGCCACGTCAACATCATCAGCCCCACCGGCCTGCCGGACATATTCCCGAGGCTGTGGGCGGAAAACAATGCCGCTTTCCCGCGCGGCGTCGACGTCATCCTGACATCCGCCGACCGATTTGTCTGCCTGCCGCGCACGACGCGCATCAAACCCGTGGAGGCATAAGATGTATGTTGCTGTCAAAGGCGGAGAGACCGCCATCGCCAACGCCCACCGGCTTCTGGCCGACAAGCGGCGCGGAGACCGCGACCTGCCCGCGATGACCGTTACGCAGATCGTTTCGCAGCTTTCGCTCGCCGTCGACCGTGTAATGGCGGAAGCGTCCCTTTATGATCAGTCGCTTGCGGCGCTTGCCGTCAAGCAGGCCCGCGGCGACATGATCGAAGCCATCTTCCTGCTGCGCGCCTACCGCACCACGCTGCCGCGTTTCGGTTATTCGGTTCCGGTGGACACCGCCGGCATGACGGTCCAGCGCCGCGTTTCCGCAACCTACAAGGATTTGCCCGGCGGACAATTGCTGGGGCCGACCTTCGATTATACCCATCGCCTGCTTGACCCCACTCTTTTGGAAGACGAAGCCGTCAAGACCGCCACCCAGCGGGAAGGCGAGCCTGATTATGTCATGCGCGTTTCCGACATTCTGGCCGAGGAGGGGCTGATCGAAAGCGACGGCGATATGCCTGATGATCATATTGCCGGCGACCTGACGCGGGAGCCGATGGAATTTCCGATGGCGCGTGACCTGCGTCTGCAGTCGCTGGCGCGCGGTGATGAGGGCTTCCTTCTCGCACTCGCCTATTCGACGCAACGCGGTTACGGCCGCACGCATCCCTTCGTCGGCGAAATCCGCATCGGCGAGGTGGAGATCGAACTGGACGTGCCGGAACTCGGCTTCTCCGTTTCGCTCGGCGACATCCAGGTCACCGAATGCCAGATGGTGAACCAGTTCAAGGGCTCGGCTAAGGCGCCGCCGCAATTCACCCGCGGTTACGGTCTGGTGTTTGGCCAGAGCGAGCGCAAGGCAATGGCCATGTCGCTGGTCGACCGGGCGCTGCGTGCGGGCGAATTCGGCGAGGATGTTGTCGCCCCCGCGCAGGACGAGGAATTTGTCATCTCACATGCCGACAACGTGCAGGCGACAGGCTTCGTCGAACATCTGAAATTGCCGCACTACGTGGATTTTCAGGCCGAACTCGGTCTGGTCAGGAAAATGCGTGCCGATTTCGAGGCGATCAACGCCGATGGCGCGGAGTGGATGGGCGATGCGGCCGAATAGCTCAGCGGCTGCCCTGCTCACCAAACCAAAGGGCGCAAAAGACGGTCGATGCTGCAAAGACAGCAAAGAACACGGCTGCAAGAATTCCAATCTCCATGAGCTTGTACTCCTTTTTTCACAAGGCTAACGCGCAATGCTTAAAGAAGTTTCATTTGACGACGGGCTGGCCGCCTACAACTTCGCCTATCTGGACGAACAGACCAAGCGGATGATCCGCCGGGCGATCCTGAAAGCCATCGCCATTCCCGGTTATCAGGTCCCCTTCGCTTCCCGCGAAATGCCCATGCCCTATGGCTGGGGCACCGGCGGCGTGCAGCTGACAGCCTCCATCCTCGGTCCCGACGATGTACTCAAGGTCATCGACCAGGGCGCCGACGACACCACCAACGCCGTCTCCATTCGCGCCTTCTTCCAGAAGGTGGCGAATGTTGCCGTCACCACCCGCACGAAGGATGCGACCATCATCCAGACGCGGCACCGTATTCCGGAAGAGGAGCTGCATTCGGGCCAGGTCCTGGTCTATCAGGTTCCGATCCCCGAGCCCTTGCGCTTCCTGGAGCCACGCGAGACCGAAACCCGCGTCATGCACGCGCTGGAAGAATATGGCCTGATGCATGTCAAGCTTTACGAGGACATCGCCCGCAACGGTCGCATCTCCACCACCTACGCCTATCCGGTGAAGGTTGCCGGGCGTTATGTTATGGATCCATCCCCGACCCCGAAATTCGATAATCCGAAAATGCATCTCTCGGACGCATTGCAGCTGTTCGGCGCCGGGCGCGAAAAACGCATCTATGCCGTGCCGCCCTATACGGACGTCGTCAGCCTCGATTTCGAGGACCATCCGTTCGAGATCCAGCGCTTTGACAAGCCCTGTGCGCTGTGCGGTGGCGAGAATGTCTATCTGGACGAGGTAGTGCTGGACGACAAGGGCGGGCGGATGTTCGTCTGCTCCGATACCGACCATTGCGAGGACCGCCGCGCCCATGGCCACAAGGGCCATCTGCTGGCGGATGTGAGGGAGGCTGCAGAATGACCGACGCACCGCTTTTGAAAGTCAGGGACGTCTCCAAATATTATGGCGACCGCGCCGGTTGCCGCAACGTCTCCTTCGAGCTTTACCCGGGTGAGGTTCTGGCCATTGTCGGCGAATCCGGTTCCGGCAAGACGACACTGCTCAACTGCATTTCCACCCGGCTCATGCCAACGGCCGGCAGCGTGGAATATCGCATGCGCGACGGCTCGGTGCGTGATCTCTACCATATGGGCGAGGCCGAACGGCGTTTCCTGATGCGGACCGACTGGGGTTTCGTGCACCAGAACCCGGCGGATGGACTGCGCATGGCGGTTTCGGCCGGCGCCAATGTCGGCGAGCGGCTGATGGCTGTCGGCAACAGGCATTACGGCAATATCAGGCAATCGGCCAGCGAATGGCTGGAGCGGGTGGAAATCGGCACCGACCGTATCGACGACCAGCCCCGCGCCTTCTCGGGTGGGATGCGCCAGCGCCTGCAGATTGCCCGCAACCTCGTCACCTCGCCGCGCCTCGTCTTCATGGATGAGCCGACCGGTGGCCTCGATGTCTCCGTGCAGGCGCGTCTGCTCGATCTGGTCCGCGGCCTCGTCAATGATCTCGGTCTCGCCGTTGTCGTCGTCACCCATGATCTCGCAGTCGCACGGCTGCTGTCTCACCGCATGATGGTGATGAAGGGCGGCGATGTCATCGAGCACGGCCTGACCGACCGGGTGCTGGACGATCCACGCGAGCCCTACACGCAACTGCTTGTTTCCTCCATTTTGCAGGTTTGACGCCATGACGACGCCTCTCATCGTTTCGGAAGTCTTCAAAAGCTTCACCATGCATCTTCGCGACGGCATCGAGCTGCCTGTCGTCCGCGACGTCAATTTCTCAGTCTGCAGCGGCGAATGTGTCGTGCTCGGCGGTCCTTCGGGCATCGGCAAAAGCTCGATCCTGAAAATGCTCTATGGCAATTACGCCATCGACAGCGGGCAGATTCTCATCCGCCATGAGGGTGAGGTCGTCGATATCGGCAATGCCTCGCCGCGCAAGATTCTCGATATCCGCCACCGCACCATCGGTTATGTCAGCCAGTTCCTGCGTACCGTGCCGCGTGTCGCGGCCATCGACGTCGTTGCCGAGCCGCTTCTGGCGCGCAAGGTTGCCACTGAGGTTGCGCGCGAACAGGCGGCAGCATTGCTTTCGAAGCTCAACCTGCCGCGGGAACTATGGTCACTGCCGCCGGCAACCTTTTCGGGCGGTGAGCAGCAGCGCGTCAACATCGCGCGCGGTTTCATCACCGATCATGCAATCCTGCTTCTCGATGAGCCGACGGCTTCGCTCGACGCCACCAACCGGCGCGTTGTGGTGGACATGATCCGGGAGAAAAAAGAAAAGGGCACGGCGCTGCTCGGCATCTTCCACGACGAAGAGGTGCGCGAAGCCGTGGCCGACCGAATTCTCGACGTTTCGCAATTCTCCCCCCGGAAGGCCGCAGCATGAGCGTGAAAGTCGGTCTCGAACCCGTCATCCACGAAAGCGCACGCGTCACCAATTCCTCGATCGGCCGCTACACCGAAATCTCGGAACGCTGCCGCATCGAGGAAGTCGAGATGGGCGATTACTCCTATGTCATGCAGGATGGTGCGATATGGTGCGCCACCATCGGCAAATTCGTCAATATCGCCGCTTCCGTCCGGATCAACGCTACCAATCACCCGATGCAGCGGGCGACGCTGCATCATTTCACCTATCGCGCTCACAGCTATTGGGACGACGCCGAGGATGAAACGGACTTCTTTGCCGCCCGCCGCGCCAAACGCGTGGTGATCGGCCACGATGTCTGGATCGGCCATGGCGCAACGATCCTGCCCGGCGTCACAGTTGGGAACGGCGCGGTGATCGGGGCGGGTGCGGTCGTCTCGAAAGACGTTGCGCCCTATACCATTGTCGGCGGCGTACCCGCACGGCTGATCCGGGAACGCTTCCCGACGGAGCTGGGCCGGCAAATGGATGATCTGAAGTGGTGGGATTGGGATCACGGAACATTGCGCGTCGCTCTCGACGATTTCCGCAACCTGGATGCCAAGGATTTCGTTGCAAAATATGGTGGGTGAAATCTCACCTCTGGCAAGGCAAGTGCAAATCCCGGGGCGAAACCCCGGGATTTTTGTCGATACACTCTAAAATGCCGGCGAATTTCAACGCCCTGACATGCCTCTCGAGAGCTTCGTCGGCGAACAGGTGGACGCCAAGCCCGGGGAAATCTGTAATATTTTATTCATCAAACTGACATCCCCACTTCACGCGCCGCTGTTACGTCGAACCCCGTCAAAAGAAGATTGGACGGGGAAATGAGCTTTCACCTGAAGCAAGTCACGCGCCGTTTCGGCAAGCACACTGCGGTCGATTCCGTTGATGTCGAGATACCGCAAGGTCAGATGGTCGGCGTGATCGGACGCTCGGGTGCGGGAAAATCGACGCTGCTGCGCATGATCAACCGCCTCGTTGACCCCTCCTCGGGTTCCATTCATTTCAACGACACGGAAGTTTCGGCGTTGAGGGGCGCGGCGCTCCGCAACTGGCAGCGCGACTGCGCCATGATCTTCCAGCAGTTCAATCTGGTGCCGCGCCTTGACGTGCTGACCAATGTCATGCTCGGCCGCCTCAATCACCGTTCGACGGCGCTCAGCCTTTTCAACATCTTCACCCATGAAGAGCGGCTGATGGCGATCGCCGCGCTGGAGCGACTGGGCATCGAACATGTGGCCATGCAGGCGGCGGGCACGCTTTCCGGCGGCCAGCAGCAGCGTGTCGCCATTGCGCGTGCGCTGATGCAGTCTCCGAAGATGGTGCTGGCCGATGAGCCGATTGCTTCGCTCGATCCGCTGAACGCCAAGATCGTCATGGACGCGCTGCGCGACATCAATGAGCGCGAAGGCATCACCGTCATCACCAACCTGCATACGCTGGATACGGCGCGCAATTATTGCGAACGTATCATCGGCATGTCGCAGGGCCGCGTCGTCTTTGATGGCACGCCGGCTGACCTGACGGCTGCGGCGGTCGCGGAAATCTACGGCACCGATTCACACGGAGCCGGCATCGACGAGACCATGACCTCAACCAGCATCAATATTCCCGGCGCGCAGCTTCCCGCCCGTCCGGTACAGCAATCTGCCGGTCCCGAACCGCTGGCTCTCGCCGGGCTCTGAGGAACCGCTCAGCATCGTTTGCGCCCGCGTCAAGGGCCGGTATTTCAAAACAAACTCCGGCTCGCCGGGAAACAGGAGAAAGTCCATGTTGAAGAAAGTCCTTCTTTCGGCAGTCGCCCTTGGCGTTCTGGCCGGTTCCGCCATGGCTCAGGACGTCAAGGTTCTGCGCATCGGTCTCGACGGTTCCGAAAACGAAGCCGACATGATCCGCAGCACGAAATGCGTTGCCGATGGCCTGAAGGCCGCGACCGGCGTTTCCGAAGTTCAGGTTTTCCCGTCGCCGGACTATAACGGCGTCATTCAGGGCCTGCTCGGCGGCACCATCGACATCGCCTCCATGGGCGCTTCCTCCTACGCCAAGATCGCGCTCGCAGACCCCAAGGCCGTCGATCCGATCCTGACCTATACGGGTTCTGACGGTTCCAGCGGTTATTACACCATCATGGTTGCCCGCAAGGACAGCGGCATCAAGAAGCTTGCAGACGCCAAGGGCAAGAAGATCGGTTTCGCCGACCCAGATTCCACTTCTGGCTTCCTCGTTCCGAACGTCGCCATCCCGAAGGAAACCGGCACGCCGATCAAGGAATTTTTCGCTGAAACCGGCTTCGGCGGCGGCCATGAGAACCTCGTTCTCGCCGTTCTCGACAAGAAGTTCGACGTTGGCACCACCTTCGGTTCGGGCGTTGGCAAGTGGGAAGAAGGCTACTCGGGCGGCAACCTTCACCAGATGGTGAAGAAGGGCAACCTCGACATGGACGATATCGTCGAAGTCTGGAAGTCGCCGCTGATCCCGAACGGCCCGCTGATGGTCGCCAACAAGCTCGGCGACAGCATGAAGAAGAAGGTCGAAGACTTCTTCATGGAACTGCCCAAGAAGGACCTCGCCTGCTTCCAGGGTTACACGCAGGGCAAGAACACCGCTTACATCAAGGTTGATCCGTCCTTCTACCAGACGATCGTCGACGCCCGTAAGTCCGTTATCGGCGGCTGATCCTGACCCACCGTTCCGAAAGCGGCGGTGCCTTGCGGCATCGCCGTTTTTGCCAATAAAGGAAAGCGGCATGGCGACCACACTGCACCATGGTATCCTCACGCCCGAGGGATTGAGCGCATCGTCCCAGACGGTCATGCGCCACTATCAACAGCAGCTTGCGACGCGGCGGATTTATACTGCCATTTCGCTCGTGATCTTTCTCGTCATCCTCGCCGCCTCGCTGAATTTCGCCAATGCGGCCAATTCAGGCAAGTTCTTCGAGCGCCTGCCGTATTTTTTCGATTTCATGAAAACCTTTGTGCCCGATAGTCCGATGGAAATCGTCCGGGCGATGTTCGACCTGCCGTCGCCCTATGACAACGGCTCGATGAAATATAATTATATTGCGGATCGTGTTTACATCACCGACAGTTTCTACATACCGCATTTCATCTACCAGCTGATCATTACCCTCAACATCGCACTCGTCTCGACCATCATCGGTACAGGCTTCGCCTTCGTGCTCTGCTTCTTCGCCTCCACCAACCTCGTCGGCGCCGGCCTCGTGCGCTGGGTGGTGCGCCGGGTGATGGAAGTGCTGCGCGCCTTTCCGGAAATCGTCGTTGCCGGGCTGCTCACCGCCATCCTGTCGATCGGTCCGATCGCGGCGATCATCGCGATTTCGGTCCACACGATCGGTGCGCTAGGCAAGCTCTTCTTCGAAGTGGTGGAAAATGCCGACATGAAGCCGGATGAAGGTCTGCGCGCCGCCGGCGCCAACTGGCTGGAGCGGGTGCGTTTCGCCATCGTGCCGCAGGTTCTGCCCAATTTCGTTTCCTACGCCTTGCTGCGCGCCGAAATCAACGTACGCGCCTCCACCATCATCGGTGCGGTCGGCGGCGGCGGCATCGGTGAGGTCTTTCGGCTGTCGATTGGCAACGATCATGCGTCGAAAACCTATGCCATCATCATCCTTCTGCTGATCACCATCATCGCCGTAGACCAGTTTTCCAGCTGGCTGCGCCGCAGGCTGATCGGCCAGCAATCCTTCGAATTCGGACGGGGAGCGGCCTGATGTCGTCCAGCTTCATTCTCAACACCGCCGACCGCGAAAGATTGACGGCTGCACATCCGCAGGTGTTCAACCGCAGTTTCATGCAGCGATATGGTCTGCTCGTCGGCCTTCTCGCCGTCACTGCCTATCTCATCGGCTGCTTTTTCTTTTTCAATGTCGGTCCGGCTTTCATGCAGGGCCGCTGGGATCGCGCCTCGAGCTATATTCAGGACTGGTACTCCTGGCGCGCCCAGCCACGCCTTCGTTTCGAAGACGGCAAGGTTCAGCCGCAATGGTCGAGCCGCGGTCAATATCCGACAAATGCAAAGATCGACTGGCTGCAGCCTTTGCCGGATGGCGGCTATAGCGTCGTTTATGCGGGCTCGGACAACCGCCTCGACGTGACGCCGACACGGGTGGATGTTTATGTCGACGGCAAGAGCTACCCTGTTGTCATCAACGACGATGCAGCGGTCGCACCACAGGGCCTGCCCGACGAAATCCAGCAGGACGGCAAGAAGGTCCTCGTGCATTACGGTTTTGCTGGTCAGGCGGAAATCCGCGCCAGCCAGGTCTATGTGCAGCGCCGCTTCCTCGGATGGGCGAACTTCCTGTTCGACACCAAATCGGAATTCTGGGGCAAGGGTTATGGCGAACTCGCCGCTCTCGCACTGTGGGGAGAGAGGCTCGATCCCGAGCGCTCCAATATCGGCCACATGGTCGATGATTTCCTCGACAACAGCGTCTGGCAACATGCCGATATTCTTTCCAAGCTGATGCAGACGCTGGTCATGGCCTTTGTCGGCACGCTGTTCGGTACAGTCGTCGCCCTGCCGCTCGCCTTTATCGCCGCGCGCAACATTACCGCCAACAAGGCCGCAAACTGGGGCATGAAGCGCCTGTTCGACTTCCTGCGCTCGATCGACATGCTGATCTGGGCGCTGTTCTTCACTCGCAGTTTCGGCCCCGGACCGATCCCCGGCATTGCCGCGATCTTCTTCACCGATACAGGAGCGTTGGGCAAGGTCTATGCTGAGGCGCTGGAGAATGTCGATGACAAGCAGCGCGAGGGCGTCAAATCGGTCGGCGCATCCCCGATTGCCGTCAATCGTTTCGGTGTGCTGCCGCAGGTTCTGCCGGTCTTCATTTCGCAATCGCTTTATTTCTGGGAAAGCAACACGCGCTCCGCCACCATCATCGGTGCGGTGGGTGCGGGCGGCATTGGTCTTAAACTACTGGAAGCGATGGGCACCAATGCCGACTGGGACAAGGTCGCCTATATGGTTCTGCTTATCCTCCTGGTCGTTTTCCTGTTCGACCATATCTCTAACTCACTGCGTTCGCGCCTGATCGGCAAAACACAGCACTGAGCTTTGATGGGGTGGGATGACGAAAGTCGCAACGACGTTCGTCATCCCATCAGGACACTCGCGCAGTCCTTATTTCTGCCAGCCGCACCGCCTCGTCAGGTCCTTCTGTGTCTTCGGCATATTCTGAAGATTTGCCGCATTTCGAATGCGCTTTTTTCCTTCCGCATCATCATTCTGTCACGGAAACCGATTACCTCGCACTCCTGACCTTGCGGGAAGCGGGCGAGTCACGCCAAATAGCTTCTCATCCCTGGTTTCCCATGACACTGAAGAGTGCTTGCCGTGCGCTACGCCATCTATTTTTCTCCGGCTAAAGATCATCCGTTGACCGAGGCAGCGTCACGATGGCTGGGCCGCAATGCATTTTCCGGCACATTGCATGACGACCACGACGACTATGCCGAGATGACGGAGGAGCCTCGCCGCTACGGTTTCCACGCGACGCTGAAGGCTCCTTTCGAACTTGCCGAAAAATACAGCGAAGCGGAGCTGCTCTCGGCGTTTGAAGATTTCGCAGCCAGCCAGTCCGTCTTCGAGATTCCGCGCGTCGTTGTCGGTGCGCTAGGGCCTTTTTACGCACTGGTCCCCGACCGCATCTATCAGCCGCTGCAGGATTTTGCCGCCGAGATCGTCGACCATTTCGACCGGTTTCGTGCACCCCTCTCGGAGACCGATATTGCCCGTCGGCGGCCACAGATGCTGACGGAAAGCCAGCGGCAAAATCTGTCGCTCTGGGGTTATCCGCATGTCATGGATGATTTTCGTTTTCACATGACGCTGACCGGCCGCATCGATGAAACCGAACAGCCCGCCATGCAAGAGGTGCTTTCGGCGCGGTTTTCCGAATTCGTTGACAAGCCTCTCACTATTTCCGGCCTCGCTTTGTTCATTGAAGAAACGCGCGGCGCACCCTTTACCGTTCATAGCTGGCACCCCCTTGGCCAGCCACCAAAGAAAGATGCGAACCCATGACCGAGCACGCCCTTTCCAATGCCCGTATCGTTCTGGAAGACGATATTATTCTGGGATCCGTCCTGATCCGTGACGGCAAGATTGCCGATATCAGCGAGGGCGCTTCCAAAACCGGCGAAGACCTTGAAGGTGACTTTCTGATCCCCGGTCTGGTGGAACTGCATACCGACCATCTGGAACAGCATTATTCGCCGCGTCCCGGCGTGATCTGGGACAAGATTGCCGCCATTCAGGCGCATGACGCGCAGGTGGCCGCCTCCGGCATCACCACCGTGTTCGACTGCCTGCGGCTTGGTTCGGATGAGGATGGCGGCTTCGAGAAGGGCGAAATGCGGGAGATGGCTGACGCCATCGAGGCGGCAGCCGATCAGAACCGCCTGCGCGCAGACCACCTGCTGCATCTGCGCTGCGAAGTGGCGTCCGCCGACGTACTGGACCATTTCGAAGACTTCGAAACGGATCCGCGCGTACGGCTGATTTCGTTGATGGACCACTCCCCGGGTCAGCGCCAGTTCCAGTCCATGGATCAGTATATCTTCTATTATCAGAAGAAGCGCGGATTGAGCGACGAGGCTTTCGCCGAATTCGTGCGGCGCCGGCAGGCCGCGTCAGCGGAATATTCCACCAAGCACCGCGATTATCTGGCCGCCCGCTGCGCCGAACGCGGCATCACCGTTGCGAGCCATGACGACGCCACCGAAGCACATGTAGGCGAAGCGATCGGCCACGGCGTGAAGCTGGCGGAATTCCCGACCAGCGTCGAAGCCGCAAAAGCCTCACACAGCGCCGGCATGAGCGTACTGATGGGTGCGCCGAACATCGTTCGCGGCAAGTCCCATTCCGGCAATATCGCCGCCCGCGATCTCGCCGAGATCGGCGTGCTGGATGTTCTTTCTTCCGACTACGTGCCGTTCAGCCTGCTCTTCGCACCGTTCCTGCTTGCCGACCAGGTGGAAGCCATCACCCTGCCGGAAGCGCTGCGCATGGTCACCGCCACGCCCGCCCGGACTGTTGGCCTACTTGATCGCGGTCGTATTGCGACGGGATTGCGGGCCGATCTGGTCCGGGTTCACCGCGAGGATGGCGTGCCGGTCGCCCGTTCCGTCTGGCGTCAGGGCAAGCGCGTGGCATGACCGACGATGGGCATGATAGCCGGCGCGAACAATCGCCCGGTACGATGATCGTGGTTGTCGGCCCGAGCGGGGCCGGCAAGGACACGCTGATGGATTATGCGGCGACCCAGCTTTCCGGCCGGCCGGGTTTCCACTTCACGCGTCGCGTCATTACCCGCAGCGGCGACGCGGGCGGTGAAAATCACGATGCCGTTTCGATGCACGAATTCAACCGCCTGAAAGATGCAGGCGCCTTCGCGGTTTCCTGGGAGGCACATGGGCTGAAATACGGCATTCCAGCTGCCGTCTATCATCATCTCGACGCGGGAGACGTGGTCATCGCCAACGGGTCACGTTCCGCCCTGCCCCATTTCGGCACCGCCTTTTCCCGTCTCAAGGTCGTGAACATCGTCGCACAGCCGGACGTGCTGGCAAGGCGGCTGGAGCAGCGCGGACGGGAAAGCCGGGAAGATATTCTCCGACGGCTGGAACGCAGTTCCCTGACGGTCGTCGGCGACTTCGACGTGACGACCGTCGATAATAGCGGCGCAATCGAAGACGCCGGCAAAACCATCCTGCGGCTATTGCAGCAGAGTGTCGGCTCCAGCCGTACTTAGAATCCCGCAGCCGGGCTGCTCGACAAACGCTGTCTCAGGGCTTACCATCAGGCGACAATTTCCAAACATGGTACGCCAAGGCGAGGGATGCCTGAAAAAAGGGTCAGTGACGAGATAAGTGTGGTGGCCGGTCTGGCTGCCGGCGTCAGCAATTATGCCCGGTCACGGGGCATCGATATCACTCCCATCTGCAAGGCTCTTGATATTGATCCCGCCACATTCAGCAGCCTGACGGAACGCATCAGCCTCGATAGATTTTCCCGTCTGCTCGAAACCTGCGCACTGATTTCCGGTGACGACGCCTTTGGCCTGCAATGCGCCTCCGCCTTTCCAGCGGGTGCATCCGGCGCGTTCGGATATGGCCTGATCAGCGCGCCGACGGTACGGGCCTTCCTGCGCTTTCTTCAGGACCATGTCTATTACGCCACCAACAACAGCAATTTCACCATGGTAACGGATGCCACGCAAGTAACCCTGTCATGGTCCTTCGCACCGGTGATTGCCAAACGCGATCAATATGTGGATTTGTCGCTCGCCGTCCTGGTACAGCGCCTCCGTGATATTCTCGGAGATCGTATCAACCAGATCGAGATCGGTCTGGAGCGGCCGAAACCGAATAATATTCAGCTATTTAAAGAAAAAATGACCAGACGCGTCAGTTTTTCCCAGCCGATCCATACCATGCGTCTTCCGGTATCGCTTCTCGATGTGGTCAATCCGAATACGGATGAGCGGCTGTTCGAACTGATGAATCTGCAATGCCGCATGTTGCGACCGGAGACATCGGCGGATGCGACCCATTTCATCGACCAGGTGAAGCGGTATATGCAGATGCGGCTCTCGGATGCCGAGCTTTCGCTCAGCGAGATCGCTCCCTATTTCAACCTGTCGGAACGGAGTTTTCAACGGCGGCTCGCTGAGCTCGGCACCAATCTCAACGAGATAAAGGATGCCATTCGCAAAAACGCCGGTTTTAAACTCCTCGTGGAAAGCGATCTTCCGGTATCCGACATCAGTTACAGGCTCGGCTATTCGACGCCAGGTGCGTTTTCGCGTTCCGTTTCCCGCTGGTTCGGGGCAACACCGACGGACATTCGCAAGAAACACGCGCATCATTCCATCGGATGATACATGTTTACGGTATCAATATTTCGGAATGACGCATTTAATTTGAGAAATATGTCGCCTCTCATCGCAATATGTGCCGAAACATAACAATAAAACGAAAAACTTGGCGCGAGATGTTATTCTATCGGCGTAGTACATCGCCTATTAGAGCGCCGCATATCCCTAGGGTGTGGCCAAAAACATTCAGAGCTTGGAAGCTCCGCGCCGCGGCCTTTTACTGCATAATTCCCGATGCCAGATGAAACCTATTGGCGAAACTAACGTTTCTGTTCGCGTCTAGACAGAGCGGTTAGCGAGCTGGTTTCGGGGAATGAATCATTGCCTGATCGTGCCCCGGGAAGGTCAATCTCTTTTGAGGCTGAAAGAAATGTCTTCAAATACGCCGCATGAACATCGCCAGACACGCGAAATCATCCTTTCGGAGCGTGAGCGGCAATATCTCGGGCTGGTGGCGAGAGGCAAGCATCCCTCCCACGTCGCCTTGATTACAGGTGCGGACGAAGCAGACGTGAAGGATACTCTTGAACGCGTGCGCCAAAGGCTGGGCGCGGCCAATCTGCTGAATGCCGTCAGCATCGCACTGCTGCGCGGCCTGATCGAACAGGAAGCGTAGTCACCACCTGCTCAAGTCCAAGCTTACGCGAACGTCCCCTCCCGTAAGCTGAAAACCGAATGAGCGGCTTTCTGCGTCAAAATCCTTCCATATCAATGGCGGGATGGCGGACCAAAGGTGGGCTGGACATGATGTCCCGCCCTATCGACGCAGATGCAAAGCAGCCATTTACGGTTTGCCCGGCGGGTCCTATTCGACCCGCCGGGTTTTATTATTGTGGGGACTTTAGAGCGATTGAATTTCGGCCAGAATATCGCTTTCGATCACGATGCCGCTTTCCAGCGCCTGTTTGCGAATACCCTGACTGCGACGACCGGGCAGACGCACATTTTCCTGTTTTTCGATCTCGCCGGCGATAAGCGCCAGCCGCTCGGTAAAGGCCGCGCCGCCCGACGATACCGGGTCAATGGCGATGATCGTGTGGCCGAGGGAGGGCGGAGCGCCCTTGTCGTCCAGAAGCGAAGAAGCCTGGAATGCGAAATTCCCGCCGGTAATCGCGGCGGCCATGATCTCTACCATCAACGCCAGCGCAGCACCCTTGGCCTCACCTGCGGGCACCATAGTACCCTCTATGGCCTCTTCGGGATCGGTCGTCGGCCGGCCGTTTCTGTCGAGCGCCCAGTCGCCGGGGATCGTTTCACCCTTCTGGCGGGCGGCCATGATCTTCCCGCGCGCGACCTTTGAGAGCGCGAGATCGATGACCAGCGGATCGGCGCCGCCGACGGGGGTGGCGAAGGCGATTGGATTGGTTCCATAAAGCGGTTTACTGCCGCCCCAGGGCGCCATGGATGCGGGCGCGTTGGCGAACATGAGCGCTACAAGACCCATTTCGGCGAGCCGCTCGACGGTCAGCGCCATAACACCGGCATGATGGGAGCGGTGGATCGCGGCGAGCGCGATGCCCTGCTGCCGGGCCATTTCAGGCAACTCCCCAAGGGCGCAATCGATCGCCGGATAGGCATAACCGTGATTGGCGTCGATGGAGAGCACACCCGGCTTCACGCGCGTCGCCACCGGACGCGCCTTGCCATCAACCTTTCCAACCCGCGCCTGGCGGACATAGACGGGGATGCGACGAAAACCGTGTCCGCTCTGGCCAGCCGCCTCGGAGGCGACAAGTGCCTTCGCCACCGAACGGGCGTTTTGCGGCAGAACGCCGTTGCGCTCAAAGATAGAGGATACGAGATCCTCCGCCTCTGCGATTGAGAATTTCATTCCGGAATGCCTCTGCTTGTGAAGTCGACAAGACCTACACCATCAAAAACATTCGCGAAATGTTATTCACGCCCAAACCGGGCCGCGCGCGAGGAATAGTGAACATACCCAAGGGGTGACTTAAGCGGGCGGCCTAGCGGATGCTGATCGGCAATGTGATCGTTTTGTTTGCGTCCGGAGGCGGAGCAGGCACGGGTGAGGCGCTCTGAATCCATGCCGTAATCTGCTGGTCGATCGAGGAATCGCCTGTGGACTGCACAACGCTGACCCCGCTGATGGCGCCAGCATCATTGACCCTGAAGCGAACCGTCGCAGTCATAGCATCACTGCGCAGCGACCGGGGCTTGCGCCGTTGAATATGCGAACGGACCTTCGATCCCCATTTCGCCGGCGAGGCGGACGAGGACGAGAAAAAGCCGGCATTGCTGCGCGATGCCGCCGTCCGGTCGGACTGCTGGGCTTCTGCTTTCGCCGTTTCACGCAGTTCCGATGCCTGTTGCGGTTTGGGACGCTGGCGCTCGACCTTCTTTTTCTCTTCCGGCTCTTTCTTTTCCACCTTCTTTTCGACAGGTGGCGGCGGAGGCCGTATGACGGGCAAGGGAACCTCGACATTTTCGAGTTCCGCCATCATCTGCTCCTGGACGGGATCGATCGGCTCCACCGGCTCGGGAATTTCCTGCGGTTCGACGATCTCCTCGACCGGCGGTTCCGGTGGCTGCACGGGCTCTGGCGGCGGCGTTTCCGCCACCGGCTCCGGTGGCGGCGGCTCTTCGGGGGCTGCTTCCTCCACCGGTTCGCTGCTGTCGCTCTTTACCTCTTCGGCGTCTTCGACATCCTGCGCCTGCGTCGTTTCTTCGGTGTTGACGGCTTCCGGTATCGCCGCCATTTCGATCATGATCGCGGCAGGCGGCGGCCCGCCAGCATCCAGCTCCTCCGGCTCCTGCATCAGATAATAGGCAAACCCGGCATGAACGCTCAGCATGAGCACCGCCGCGGCGGACCACAGCGTCACTTCCCCGAGACGGGAATGCCGGGCCTGCGGATAGCCGTTTTCACTCATGGCGCGGTTCCCTGCCCCGCCGGCGCTGCTGGTTGGCCAGCGGCAGCGGGCTGCGATGCGGCAGCCGCGTTTTCCAGCCCTACAAGGGCGATCTTCAGATAGCCGGCATCTCTCAGCAGGTTCATGATTTCCATGAAGTGACCATAATCAACCGCTTTATCGGCGCGCAGGAAGATGCGCGTATCCTTCTTGCCACCCGTCTGCCGGTCGATAGCTGCCGCCAATGCTTCGCGGGCAACCGCATCATTGCCGAGATTGAGCGACAGATCGTCCTTGAAAGTCAGATAGAGCGGCTCTTCCGGGCGCTCCGCCGGTTTGGCGGTGGATGCCGGCAGATCGACATTCACATCAACGGTGGCGAGCGGTGCGGCCACCATGAAGATGATGAGCAGAACAAGCATCACGTCGATGAAGGGCGTGACGTTGATCTCGTGGTTTTCGGAGAGATCGTCTCCGCTATTTTCGCGAATGCCGCCAGCCATGACCGATCACCGTCCAACCAGCGACACGGCGGGCTTGCTGGCGCTGCCCGGCGGAATGCGGCGGAAATCGAGGTCGCGGCTGACAAGGCGTTCCACGCCGGCTGCGGCATCCGCCAGCAGATGGCGGTATCCGGTGATGGAGCGGGCGAAGACGTTGTAGATTACAACGGCCGGAATAGCGGCGACGAGACCGATGGCGGTAGCGAGCAGCGCCTCGGCAATACCCGGCGCGACAACGGCGAGATTGGTGGTCTGCGATTCCGAAATGCTGATGAAAGAGTTCATGATGCCCCAGACGGTGCCGAACAGGCCGACAAAGGGGGCGGTGGAACCGATGGTCGCCAGAACACCCGTTCCGCGCGACATACGGCGACCCGCATGGGTTTCGATACGCGACAGCGCCGAAGAGACACGTTCCTTGATGCCGCCGCCATCCGTGTGTTCGACCACCGCGTCGGAAAGCTGCATTTCATGGGTCGCCATACGCAACATCAGCGCTGCCGGGCCGCCCTTCTTCTCGACGGCCTCGGTGGCCTCGTTCAAGGTTTTTGCCCTGCGAATGACCTTGAGCGTCGCGCCGGCGCGCACCCGCGCACCCGCAAGCTCAACTGATTTTGCTACCCAGACCGTCCAGGTGACCAGTGATGCGAAGGCAAGACCGATCATCACGCCCTTCACGACCCAGTCCGCCGCCATGAACATGCCCCAGGGAGACAGGTTATGCGGGATATCCGCACGATGTTCGGCGCTTGCGGGCACAGCGCTGACAGGCTCTATCGGGGTCGCGGCTTCATTCGGCGCGGCCGTCTGGTTCGTCTGCACGGGCTGCGTCGGCTGCGGCGCGGTATCTGTCGCTGGCTGTGTGGGTGCAGGCTGGGCCTGTGCGGGTTCAGTTGACGAGGGCTGCGACGGTGCGCTAGCGGCCGGCTGTTCCGGCGCTGTCGCGGAAGGCTGAACGGGCGCGGTGGCCGGAGCACTCGGTGTTGCAGGCTGAACCGCTTGCGTTTGCGGTGCCGGCTGTATCTGGGTTTCCGATGCCGTCTGAGCGAAAACCGCGCCGGCGCTTAAGCCGGCCAGCAAGGTGACAGCCATGGCAAGGGAGAGATGCCGTGTTGTATTTGCCCTGTTGAAAGATGCGGAGGAAGTTGAGGTCTCAGCTGACATAATTTTTATCCCGGATTTCCGTCGATGAACTCATCCGCAGATTGACCGGTTCCTTAAAACCGGGGTCATGAACGGATGCCGTCGTGAAAGCTTGACGTTCCGATAATAAACCTGAGTTCTTTTGACAACTATTATATTGTCAAAAGACGACCCGTAAACTCTTCTTTACAAAAAATTGACCGTCCGGGCGGCCTCAGGCGTTTTGCGAAGGTGAAAACTGCGCCACCAGGGCATGCCGGTCTCCGGGATAGGTCACCCGGACGCTGGTGATGTAATCCGCACCATGCCAGGTGCGGCGATGGATGACGAGGCAGGCCGCACCGGACACAATGCCCAGCGCCGCCGCATTTTTACGGTCGGCGGAAACGGCGCTGATGCGATGTTCGGCGGCGCTCCAGGGCACCATTTTCAGCAGCCAAGTACCCGGCCCGATCTGTGAAAAATCCGCTGCCTCCGCCTCCGCAACGGCGGTGACATTGATGATGCGTTCCTCGAGGCAAAAGGGAACGCCGCCGGCAAAATGCGTGCAGGTGAGTTCCAGAACCGGGGCATCCGTGGCAAGCGCCATGGCCGCGCCATCTTCTTGCCCCGCAGGGCGCAGCCGCCGTCTGTCGAGACGGTAGCCGTAAACGAGGCCGAGGGCCTGCACCTCCCGCTCGATATCGTGGATTTCCAGCACAGCCGATTGCGCATGGGGCTGGCGAACGAAAGTGCCGAGACGACGGCGTCTTTCAATCAGGCCACGCTGCACCAATTCGCTGAGAGCCTTGTTCACCGTCATGCGCGAACAGGCATATTGCCGGGTCATCTCGTGTTCGAAGGGAATACGGTATCCCGGCGGCCATTCGCCCGACATGATGTGGCGCTCGACATCATTGCGGATGCGCTCGTGTAGCGATTTCTCCTGAAGATCGGCGCCTGTGCTCCTCATTCCGATGCTTCCATCCTCCCCTTTTGATGGATCAACTATCCATGGGCAGCGGCGGCAATCGCCTCGCTGCGTATTTCCTCCGTAAGCTTGGCGCGCAGCTCAGAAAATTCCGGGCTGGCCTTCACGGTGTAGTGGCGCGGATGCGGCAGGTCGACCGGAGTGATGGACTTGATACGGCCCGGCCTTGCGGACATGGTCACCACACGCGACGCCATGAAGACCGCCTCCTCGATATCATGGGTGACGAAAATGACCGTCTTCTGCTCCCGCTCCCAGATACCGAGCAACAATTCCTGCATCAGCCCGCGCGTCTGGTTGTCGAGAGCGCCGAAAGGCTCATCGAGCAGCAGGATTTTCGGGCCGTTCGCCAGAGCGCGGGCAATCGCCGTTCTCTGCTGCATGCCGCCGGACAATTGTTTCGGCCAATGGTTTTCGAAGCCGCGCAGGCCGACCTTGTCGATATAGCTATCGACGACCTCCCACTTCTCCTTCTCGGCCACGCCGCGCTCGCGAAGGCCGAAAGCAACGTTTTCGCGGATCGTCAGCCAGGGAAACAGCGTGTAGGACTGGAACACCATGCCGCGATCCGCCCCCGGGCCCGTCACCGCCTTGCCCGACAACAATACCTCGCCCGTCGTCGGACGGTCGAGACCGGCGATGATGCGCAGCAGGGTTGATTTCCCGCATCCCGACGGGCCGAGAACGGTCACGAAATCATTGCGGGGAATATCCAGATCAGTCGGCTGCAAGGCCAGCGTCGGCTGCCCGCCCTGAACGCCGGGAAAGGTGCGGCTGACGCCCTTGATAACGAGTTCGCTCATCAGGCAAGCCTCCAGGCGAAAAGCTTCCGGTTCAGCGATTTGAATGCAAAATCCGAAATAAGGCCGATAATGCCGATGACGATGATGCCGAAGATGATCTGGCCGGTCGCCATCAGCGCTTGGCTGTTGATGATCATATAACCGATGCCCGAGGAGGCGCCGATCAGTTCCGCCACGATGACATAGGTCCAGGCCCAGCCAAGGACGAGGCGGAGGATTTCGGCAATATCGGGCGCATTGGCGGGAATGAGGACACGACGCACCACGCCCCGGTCCTTCGCGCCCAGCGTATAGGCTGCCTCCACCAGATCCCGTCGCGTGCCGGCGACAGCCACGGCCACCATCAGGATGATCTGGAACACTGCACCGATGAAAATCACCAGCAGCTTCTGCATCTCGCCGATACCGGCCCAGAGAATGAGGAGCGGCACGAAGGCGGAAGCCGGCAGATAGCGCGCGAAGGAGACGAAGGGTTCAAGCAGCGCCTCGATGGGCTTATAAGCTCCCATGGCGATGCCAACCGGCACGGCGATGAGCGACGCCAGCACGAAACCACCCACCACGCGCCAGATCGTCATGCCGATATCGCTGGCAAACCCCTGATCGGTCAGAAGATAGATGCCGTCCTTCAGCATGGTAATGGGGTCGGCCAGAAAGGTTGGCGACACGAAGCCGCCCAGCGTGGCAAAGCCCCAGGCGGAGAAAAACAGCACGAAAAACAGGATGCCGAGAAAAATTCTCGTGCTGTTCCTGATGGGTTGAAGAGGTTGCATCTGTCGCCTGTCCGGAAAACCGGCGCGGCACTTTCGCCGCGCCATCAGAACGCCCTGCGCCTTTCGTGACACACAATCGACGCTCTCACTTATCTTTGGCCGCAATATTCCCCGCAGGGAATGCGGCCGCCTTTTTCTGTCACTTGATGAAGGAGGTATCCGCGAGTGTCGAAAGATCGGGTTTCGACTTTATCACGCCGATTTCCAGCAGCAGATCGGCCGATTTTTCAGAGAAGGTCTTAAATTCACCCTCGAAAAATTTCTGGTTGGCGGCCTTGTCCTGCCATTCGAGGAATTTTGCCGATGCGGCAAAGGCCTCGCCCGCCTGCTTCACATCCGCTCCCATCGTCTCATAGGACTTTTCGGGGTCGGACTTGATGAGGTCGAGAGCCTGGAAATAGCTGTCCGCCAGGGCTTTCGCCGCCTGCGGATTGGCCTTCAGGAAATCCGGCGTGCAGCCGAACGTATCCATGACGGCGGGGTAATCCAGCGTCGTCGCAAGGATTTTGCCCTTGTCGGGCGCGGCGCGCACTGTGGAGAGATAGGGCTCATAGGTCATGGCTGCATCGTTCTGACCGGCGACAAATGCCTGCGCGGCCGGTCCCGGCTCAAGGTTGACGACTTTAACGTCTTTGAGCGTCAGACCATTCTCCTTGAGAATCCAGGCAAGGAAGAAATAAGGGGACGTGCCCGGCGCAGACGCTGCAACCGTCTTGCCCTTGAGATCCGTGATCTTCGAGACATCGCTGCGCACCGCAATGCCATCGGCGCCGTGAGACTTGTCCATCTGGAAAATCTGCGTGGATTTCACACCATTGGCATTCCACGCGATCCATGTCTCCACCGTGGTGGCGGCACACTGGATATCACCAGAAGCAAGGGCCAGATGCCGGCTGGCCTGCGGTATCTTCTTGATATCGACCTTCAGGCCATTCTTTTCGAAAATGCCGGCCTGCTTGGCAAGCGTCAGCGGCGCAAAACCAGTCCAGCCGGACATGCCGATCGTTACCGACGTCTCGGCATAGGCTGAAGCGGATGAGACGAGCGCTGCAATGGCGGCGAGAACCCACGTTTTTTTCATGATCTGAACCCCTTTTGATTTATTTTTGTGCGATGTTGTTTTTCGCTTTATTTGAGGCATGGTAGGCAGGGATTTTATATTTGTCTAGACAAAATAGAAGCTTCCGAGCGCCTCCAGAACGATTGCAAACGCACCGCCCGGCATTCTAGACATAGGATAACACGGCCCTCTGCACGGGCATGCTGTTTTTCCATATCGAGCTCTTACCATGACCAGACAAAGACGTCGCAGTATCATCAGGGCAAGGCGAACCGGAACCGGAATTGCGCTGGTTGCCGCCATTTCCTTCATCGCCGGCATGACGGATGCGGTGGGCCTGCATATTTCAGGCGACTTCGTGTCCTTCATGACCGGCAACACCACCCGCGCCGCAGTCTCGATGGAGGCGGGCCTCTATTCCCATGCCGCAAAACTGCTTTTCGCGATCATCGCCTTCGTGGCGGGCAATGCCGGCGGCATCGTGGTGGCGCATAAGTTCGACCGGCGCATCTTTGCCGTCCTGATGGCGGTGGGATCGCTGGTGGTCATTGCCGCGCTGCTCGGCGGCGAGGCTTCCGCTCTCGCGCAATTTTATCTCGTCGTTTTCGCCATGGGAATGGTCAACGCCGCCGTCGAACATATAGAGGGACTACCGATCGGGCTTACCTATGTGACAGGCGCTCTTTCCCGCTTCGGCCGCGGCATTGGCCGTTTTCTTCTGGGCGAACGGAGCCTAGACTGGGGCATTCAGATCGTGCCCTGGCTCGGGATGATCAGCGGCGCGATCTGCGGCGCCATTCTGGGCGCCACGCTGCAGTCCAATGCCCTGTGGGTGGTTGCGGCCACGGTTTTCGCCGTCGCCATCGCCACCTTCATCATTCCGCGCTCGCTTCGGCAGCGCTACAATCAAAGGGTCAAAATACGGCGGATTACGCCATGACAATCGTCGCCGTCACTTTCGCGAGATGGTGACGAATTTCGTGCCGCGCACCCGCACCGTCATCAGGCAGGGCTCCTTGTCGGTCCGCTCGCAATAACGCGGGTGCATCTTCAGCACGAAAACCATGTTGCCGAAACGCTTGATGAAATCATAACCGTAAATCCGGGCGGTAGCGATCATCAGATAACCGCCCTCTTTCACCTGGACGTAGAAATTATAGGGGCATCCCTCTTCGTCGCAGGCACGGCCTTTTTCGCCATCGCAATCGAGAACGCCATGATTGACGACGGCATCCATCAGCCCGTCATTGTTGATATCCAGCCGCGTGACGAAATCGTCGCCGAACGCCGCCACCTTGCACTCGTTGCGGAAATGGTCCTTTTCATAAATCTCGGGATCACTCACCAGCTGCTGCTGCGCCGAGAGTGTCACCGGAAACATCAAGAGAACCAGCACCTGAAGCGCGGCAACGAGAGCGATTCGCACGGCATTTTCCTTTGCATCCGTTTCGGTTATGGATGTTGCGATCATCCGGGCGGCCAGCCTAGAGTTTAGTGCTTGCGCGACACTGACGTGTTCGCAGCCCGTGTTTCCGGGGGGAACCTTTTCATGACGCTTCTAGGTTTTCTCGATTATGCCGGCGTCGCCGTCTTTGCCGCAACCGGCGCGCTCGCCGCCTCGCGCAAGCAGCTCGACCTGATCGGCTTCCTGTTTTTCGCAGCCGCGACCGGCATTGGCGGCGGCACGGTGCGTGATCTCGTACTGGGCAGGACGCCGGTGTTCTGGGTGATAAACCCCACCTATATTCTCGTCTGCGTCTCGGTCGCGGTGCTGCTGTTCTTCACCGCCCATCTTTTCGAATCCCGTTACCGGGTGCTGATCTGGCTCGATGCGCTCGGCCTGTCCGCCTATTGCGTCATGGGAGCAGCCAAGGGTCTTGCCGCCAGCGGCTCCGCAACCGTCGCCATCGTCACCGGCATTCTGACGGCGACATTCGGTGGTGTACTGCGCGATATTCTCGCCGGGGAACCTTCCGTGCTCCTGCGGCCGGAGATCTATATCACCTGCGCGCTTTTGGGCTCCTCCACCTTCATTGTCGTCTATTTTTTCGGCGCACCGCTTTATGCCGCATCAGCGGCGGGTTTTCTGACGGCATTTGGCATCCGGTCCGGAGCGCTGATCTTCGGCTGGACTTTCCCGCCCTACAAGGCCAAGCCAGGCAGGCGGCCAGAAGATGTCATGAAGTGACATAAAACGACCGGTGAAAACAGAAATGGCGCCCATGGGCGCCATTTTCACATCCGTTATCGGACAAAGGGCTTCAGCCACGCTTGCGGCGAAGGCGGATGACCACGTCCACATGGGCGATTTCCATGCCTTCGGGTGCTTCCGGCAGATTGTCGATCTGGAGGTTATTGACGGGAATATCGAGAACCTCGTTCTCGCCCTCCACGAAGAAGTGGTGGTGATCCGAAACGTTGGTGTCGAAATAGGTACGGGCGCCTTCCACAGCGAGAACGCGGATGAGACCGGCTTCGGTGAACTGGTGCAGCGTATTGTAGACCGTGGCGAGAGAAACGGGCACGCCGGCGGTGACCGCCTCATCATGCAGTTCCTCGACCGTCAGGTGGCGATCACCCTTTGCGAAGAGAAGATCGCCCAAAGCCACACGCTGTCGCGTGGGGCGCAGCCCCGAGCGCCGCAGCCTTGTTCCGATATCCAATGTGGCGTCAAATGCCATGCAATCCCATTCCGAGCACAGGAGTAAAACTCATCAATTGCATTAGCATATATCTTTTGCAGCGAGCGCTTTCAATAGTTTCAGCGCCGTCAGGCGCGGCAAATGGCGGCAAACCGGCCATTCTTGCAAATTTCCTCTGGTTCCAGCCGGATGGTTCCTGTATGCGGACGGCATATTGAGGTAATGACTTCTGCAAAGAAGGTTCGAAGACAAAGAATGACGCCCGAGCGGCCTCTGCCCTTGCAGCGCTTCATTTTGAACCTAACTTGCTCTAGTGAAGTCGATCAACACCAGTAACTGGGGAAGTGAAAGCGGTATGGCAACGAGGCAATCAAGTTACAATTATGAGGAGATCCTGTCCTGCGGTCGCGGCGAATTGTTCGGCCCGGGAAATGCACAGCTCCCATTGCCCCCCATGCTCATGGTCCATCGCATTACTGAAATTTCCGAAACCGGCGGCGCCTTCGACAAGGGTTTCATCCGTGCCGAATATGATGTCAGCCCCGACGACTGGTATTTCCCCTGCCACTTCCAGGGCAACCCGATCATGCCGGGGTGCCTCGGCCTTGACGGCATGTGGCAGCTGACGGGTTTCTTCCTTGGCTGGCTGGGCGAAGAAGGCCGCGGCATGGCGCTTTCCACCGGCGAAGTGAAATTCAAGGGCATGGTTCGCCCTCACACGAAGCTCCTTCAATATGGTATTGATTTCAAGCGCGTGATGCGCGGCCGTCTGGTGCTCGGCACCGCCGACGGCTGGCTGAAGGCGGACGGCGAAACCATTTATCAGGCGACGGACCTGCGCGTAGGCCTGTCGAAGGAAAAGGCTGCCTGAGGCAGACGGAATAGTCCTGACAAACGCCGGGCGGCTTCGGTCGTCCAGCCGAAATCTTAAGAAAAGGTCCCTTTCATGAGACGAGTTGTTGTCACCGGCCTCGGTATTGTTTCTTCCATCGGCGGTGATGCCGCTGAAGTCACCGCATCCCTGCGCAATGCCAAATCCGGCATTTCATTTTCGCCGGATTTTGCCGAACACGGTTTCAAATGCCAGGTCTGGGGCAAGCCGTCTCTCGACCCGACCGATCTGGTCGACCGCCGCGCCATGCGCTTCCTGTCGCAGGGCGGCGCGTGGAACCATGTGGCCATGAAGCAGGCGATCGCCGATTCCGGTCTCGAAGAGAGCGATATCAGCGGTAATGAGCGTACCGGCATCATCATGGGTTCGGGCGGTCCTTCCACCCGTACCATCGTCGAAGCCGCCGATATCACGCTGAAGAACAACAGCCCGAAGCGCATCGGCCCCTTCGCCGTGCCGAAGGCCATGTCCTCCACCGCTTCGGCCACGCTCGCCACCTGGTTCAAGATCCACGGCGTCAACTATTCCATCTCGTCGGCCTGCTCCACCTCGGCGCATTGTATCGGCAACGCGGCTGAAATGATCCAGTGGGGCAAGCAGGACGTGATGTTCGCAGGCGGCCATGAGGATCTCGACTGGTCCATGTCCAACCTTTTCGACGCCATGGGCGCCATGTCGTCCAAATATAACGAGACGCCGGACGTTGCCTCGCGCGCCTATGACGTCAATCGCGACGGTTTCGTGATTGCCGGCGGTGCGGGCGTTCTGGTTCTCGAAGAGCTGGAACATGCAAAGGCGCGCGGCGCCAAGATTTATGCCGAAATCGTCGGTTACGGCGCGACCTCCGACGGTTACGACATGGTGGCTCCCTCAGGCGAAGGCGCGATCCGCTGCATGCGGCAGGCGCTTTCCACCGTCAAGGGCGATATCGACTACATCAATACCCACGGCACCTCGACGCCGGTTGGCGACAGCAAGGAAATCGGCGCGATCCGGGAAGTCTTCGGCGACAGGATCCCGCATATCCAGTCGACCAAGTCGCTCACCGGCCATTCTCTGGGTGCCGCCGGCGTTCAGGAATCGATCTACGGCCTGTTGATGATGCAGGAACGCTTCATCGGCGAAAGCGCGCATATTTCCGAGCTCGATCCGGAATTTGCAGGCGTCCCGATCGTTCGCAGCCGCATCGACAACGCCAAGATCGACACCATCCTTTCCAATTCCTTCGGCTTCGGCGGCACCAACGCCACGCTCGTCTTCCAGCGTCATAACGGATAATTGCCAATGAACGGCATCATGCAGGGTAAACGCGGCCTCATCATGGGCGTCGCAAACAATCACTCCATCGCCTGGGGTATCTCCAAGGCGCTTGCGGCACAGGGCGCGGAACTCGCCTTCACCTATCAGGGAGAGGCGCTCGGCAAGCGTGTGAAGCCGCTCGCCGCCGAACTCGGTTCCGATTTCATCGTGCCGTGCGATGTCGAGGATGTTGCCTCGGTCGACGCGCTTTTTGCGGCGATCCGCGAAAAATGGGGTGTACTGGATTTCGTCGTGCACGCCATCGGCTTTTCCGACAAGAACGAGCTGAAGGGTCTCTATGCGGATACGACGCGGGAGAATTTCAGCCGCACCATGGTCATTTCCTGTTTCTCCTTCACGGAAATCGCCAAGCGCGCCGCCGAACTGATGACAAACGGCGGCTCCATGCTGACGCTGACCTATAATGGTTCACAGCGCGTCATTCCGAACTACAATGTCATGGGCGTCGCCAAGGCGGCCCTTGAGGCATCGGTTCGCTATCTCGCCGCCGATTACGGCCCGCGCGATATTCGCGTCAACGCCATCTCGGCCGGTCCGGTCCGCACGCTGGCGGGCGCCGGCATCTCGGATGCGCGGGCGATCTACGCATGGAACCAGAAAAACGCGCCGCTTCGGCGGACGGCGGATATCGATGATATCGGCGGATCGGCACTTTACCTGCTGTCCAGTCTGTCGCGTGGTGTTACCGGCGAGTGCCACTATGTGGACTGCGGTTATAACATCACCTCCACGCCGACGCTGGAGGTTCTCTCCAGAGCGGATGCGGAATAATCGCCCATTTCAATTTCGACAAAAGCCCGGCCGTGCGCCGGGCTTTTATATTGCGGGTCGTATCAATTTCGGAATTCACTAAAGTATAATTCATCGGAGTAACTGAATTTAAACATCGGGTGGTTATGGTCCGCAACAAATTCAACGGTTGCGCTTGCCGCATATTCTTAGAGATAGACACCACCTCATGCGACTGGCCAGACTGAAGCCATTGCTGGAAAAATTCGGAGTCTCGCGCGACGGGACCGCAGCCATCGAATTTGCGATCCTCGCCATTCCCTATTTCCTTGTTGTTTTTGCGATCATCGAAACCTTCATCGCCATGATGGCAGAACAGGTGGTCGTCAATGCCACTGAAAACATGGCCCGGCGTCTGAGGACCGGGCAGATAAGCAGTTCGATTTCGAAAGAGGATTTTCGCAAGAGTTTCTGTAATGAAGTTTCAGTGATGATTACCTGCTCGGCGGATGAGATCAAAAAGGAACAGAAACTCTATATCGATCTTCGCTCCTTCACCGCCTTCAAGGATATTCCGACCAAGATACCGCTCAAAGCCTTTGGCGAATATTACGATCTTGATACGGCCCAATTCGGCTTCAAGCCGGGTGGACCGGAAACCATCAACATGTTGCGCGTCTATTATCGCTGGCGTGTGATCGCCGATATCATCCGGCCGTATCTGACCAAGATCCGACCGGCCGACGGGTCGATGCCCTCGCATTTCCTCATTGTCGCGACCGGTGCTTTCATGAACGAGAAATACATCACAAGCGGGGGCTCATGATGGCAGGGATGGTGTCCGTCGCGACGAAGTGCAAACGACGCCTGATGGCGCTCGCCTCAAGCTTTGCAAAAGACAAGCGCGGCGTGGGCGCGGTGGAGTTTGCGATCCTCTTCCCTATATTGCTCGCGCTTTATGTGACCTCTTTCGAGTTGACGATCGGCTATAATACCTACAAACGCGCAAGCAGTGCCGCCGCCACTATCAACGACCTGATATCGAAGACGGGTTCCGTCGACAAAACCTATCTTGCGGGCATGCAAGATGTCGCATCCGCCGTCTTTGCGCCCTACAGCACAAAGGGTCTGCAACTGAAGATCAGCGGCATCAAGATCGACGCGCAGAAGCAGGCCAAAATTGTCTGGTCCTGGAATGAGAAAAACCAGAGACCCTACGCGGTAGGATCAGCGGTCGCGGTTCCCACACGGCTGCTCGCGGAAAACAGCTTCCTCATCCATGTCGAGCTTTCCATCCCGCATGAATTGCTGATGTTCATGACAGATATTTCCTCATCCGGGGTAAAGTCGATCACCATCGGCCGTGATTATTTTTTCAAGCAGCGCGATACGGAGACCACCTGCACCAATTGCTGACGCAGTTGGGCGCAGACGGTATCTTTCATCCAGAGGAAATCTCTAATAGACATCGCGCAGATAGCGTTTTTCGCGCTTCAGCCGGTTCACATAATCGCTTGCCGCTTCGGCAGAAATGCCGACCTCATCGCTGACGATACTATGCAGGGCATCATCGACATCTTTCGCCATGCGGGTCGCATCACCGCAGACGTAGAAATAACCGCCCTCTTCAAGCCATTGATAGAGCGCCTTGCCGTTCTGCCGCATGCGGGTCTGGACATAGATCTTCTCCGCCTGATCCCGTGAAAAGGCGAGGTCGAGACGGGTCAGCACGCCGTCGCGGCTCATGTCGGCAAGTTCGTTTTCATAAATGAAGTCCGACTGCCGGTGCTGATCACCGAAAAACAGCCAGTTCTTGCCCTTGGCGCCGCGCGCCTGCCGTTCCTGCAAAAATGCCCGGAAGGGCGCGATGCCCGTTCCCGGTCCCACCATGATAACAGGCGCATCATTGTCCTGCGGCACACGGAATGACTTGTTCGGCGAGACGAAAATTCCGGCATTCCGTCCAGCCTCCACCCGGTCGGCCAGATAGGTGGAGCACACGCCGCCGCGCTCACGGCCCTCGGCGCGATAACGAACGCTGGCAATCGTCAGATGTACGCTGTCTTTCGCAACCAGAGGGCTGGAGGATATGGAATAAGCCCGGTGCTGCAGCGGCTTCAGCAATGTCACGAATTCAGCGACATCAAATAGCGGCTTTCCGCCGAGATTGATGAGGTCGAGAATATCCTTGCCCCAGAGAAAGGCGGCCATCTGCTCCTTGTCTCCGTTTGCGATGATGTGGCTGAGTTCCTCATGCCCCGCACGCTTGCCGATTTCGGCGACGAGTTCGCGCGAGGGAGTCGATATCTCGAACATGTTGAGAAGCGCATCACCAACGGGCCGGTCCAGCCCGCTGATTTGGCTGTCCGCGGCCGCTCCGAAGTGTTCCAGCAGCGCGCCCGCCAGTCTCGGATCGTTCAGGGGCACGACGCCAAGAGCATCACCCGCTTCATAGTCGAGCCCGCTTTCGCCGAGACCGAATTCGTAGTGACGAATCTCCTTGGACGATCCGGGACCGGACAGGCGGCGATTGACGCTCACCTCAGCCGAATAGGGATTCTTGCGGTTCCAGCCCTGCTTTGTCGGCACAGTAGGTTCGGCGACATCGGGCATGACAGCTGCCGCATTGCCGCCGTCGACAGCAAGCGCAAGCGGCAGGGTCTCGCCGATCCATGCGGCGGCCGCATCCTCGAAGTCGATATCGCAGTCGATACGCGTCTTCATCCGCTTGCCGCCAAGTTGCTCGAACCGCGTATCGATGAGCTTGCCTGCCTGGCAGAAACCGTCATAACCGGTATCGCCAAGCGCAAGCACGGCAAAATTCATCTCGTCCAGACGCGGCGCGGCGTCGGTGGAAAGTGCTTCCCAGAAAAGCTGGGCATTGTCAGGCATTTCACCTTCGCCGTAAGTCGAGGTGACGACGATGACCCGCTTCATGGCACCGAGACCGTCCATCGAGACATCATCCAGCGCAGCCACCACCGGCCGCATGCCCTGCGCACGGGCGGCGGCGGCGATATCCATGGCTAAGGCCTCGGCATTGCCGGTCTGTGTGCCGAAGAGAATATTCAGCACACTGGCCGCCGCCTTTGGGGCGGCGGCGGCAACAGAAGTCTCCATACCTATGGCGGCGCGGGAATGGAGCCCGGCCAGAAAACCGGAAAGCCATGCGCGCTGATCACCATTGAAGGGCGCGTCTTCGGGAATATAAGGTATCTTCATCATGCTGCCCTGTGGCTGGATGCGGTGGCGAGATCTGGAATGGCACGCACCGCGAAAAGCTCCTCGAAGCCCGGCAGACGGCCGATCCTCTCGATGTTTTTCCGGTTCTGCTGAATGATCCAGCCATAGGTGCCGGGGCTGTCCACCGACCAGATGTTGCGGCGCGCCAGCGCCTGCTTGTAGTCGTCGAGACGCTTGGCGGCGATCATCACCGCAAGCTGTTCATCGCTATGATCGGAGAGCGCCTCGCGGGCGTATTTCAGCAAACGCTGCATCAATGCGTAGTCTTCCGTGAGGATGAGATTGCGTACGGCTTTTTCGATTGCGGGATCGGAAGGGCCCGCCGCCATCGGCAGCCGCTGCAGGGCGATTGCCTGCGCCATGCTCAACACCGTGTAGTTGTTGAGAAGCGCATACATGTCCTCCGTGTCCGTCTCGCCATAACCCGGTACGGTTCCGTTCAAAACGGCCTTACGATCGCGGTAAGCGAGCTTGAACTTCCGCACCTGATGGGCGGCAAGCGCAGATGCCAGTTCCTCCAGCAGCTCCTTGCGGGGCTTCGCCTTCAGAATTTCATCGCTGTCCTGATAAAGCAGCAGGGCGCGCGGCATGCCATAGACGAAATTGTGCTGTTCGCTCTCCCAGTTTTCCAGAAGCCATGCGGCCTTGGCCGAGCCGGTCTCCGCGACATGCCAGGTCAAAAGCTGGTGGACGGCCTGATTGTGGATCGCGGCCTGTTCGTCCTCACCGGTGATCGAACCGAGCAGGATGGAATCGTGGCTGACCTTCTTCGGCAGATCGCCATAGGGATCATACTGATAGACGAAACCGCCGCTCATGCCGTTGCCGAAACCCTTGCCGAAACTGCCAAGGTTGAGAACGGCACCGTTGGTCATGTATTCGCAGGCGAAATCGCCCACGCCTTCGACCACGGCGGTCGCGCCGGAGTTACGCACCGCGAAACGGTCGCCCGCCTGACCCTCGACGAAAGTGCGGCCGCCAGTGGCGCCGAACAGCGCGAAATTGCCGACCAGCACATTGCCGCCAGCCTCTTGCGAACCGCCGCCCGGAGAGCGTACGACGATGGTGCCCCCGCAGGCGCTTTTGCCAACGCCGTCATTGCAGGTGCCGGTATGGACCATGACCATGCCGTCATTGCAGAAAGCGCCGAAGGACTGCCCGGCCGACCCTGAAGTATCGATGCGCACCGACCCAGCCTCGAGGAACCGGCGGCCACGGCTGTCCTGCTTCACTGCCGGCAGCGCATCCGCCTCTTCGTCGGAAAGCTCGTGGTTCAGCATGCGCTCGATATCGACGGCGAGCTGGCCGCCGACGCTCTTGTTGCAATTGTTGAGGAAACGATTGCCGCCAAGCTCGATGTTTTCCCGTCTGCTGTCGATCAGTGCCGAGCGGACGAGTTCGATGAAGGCATCGTCCAGCGCGAAGTCCTTTTCCATATAGACGGGGTTGTCGATCTTCACTTCCTCGACCACGGCAAGCATCGCCCGGAGGTCAAGCTGGCCGACGCTGGCCGGATGATCGAGAAGGTGAAGAAGATCGGAACGGCCCCGTGCTTCGCGCAGCGAGCGCAGCCCGAGTGCTGCCAGGATCTCGCGGGTCTCATGGGCGATGTTCATGAGATATTGCGCCAGCGCGCGCGGATCACCGTTGAAAGCTTCCTGATTGGTAGTGAGACCCGCTGGGCACTTGATGTTGCAGTTCTTCGCCATCACGCATTTCAGCATCATCAGCGCCGTGGTGCCGAACTCGAAACTGTCACCGCCGAGAAGTGCTGATTTCACCACGTCGCTCGCCGTCTGGTGCGCACCGGAGCAACGCAGCAGCACCTTGGCGCGCAGGCCGGTGGCGCAAAGCGCCTGATGCACCTCGGCAATGCCGATTTCCGCCGCACGGCCGGTATATTTGAGGCTGGTCACGGCGGCTGCACCCGTGCCGCCGGTATTGCCGGCGACGTTGATGACATCTGCTCCGGCCTTGGCGACGCCGACCGCAATCGTGCCGATGCCTTCCGAAGAGACGAGCTTGACGATGACGCGCACACGCGCCGCCTTTGCGTCATGGATGAGCTGGGCCAAATCCTCGATCGAATAAGTGTCGTGATGCGGTGGCGGCGAGACAAGCTCGACGCCCGGCGTGCCGCCGCGCGCGGCGGCAATTTCGACCGTCACCTTGGGAGACGGTAATTGCCCGCCCTCGCCTGGCTTTGCACCCTGGCCGATCTTGATCTCGATTTCCTCCAGCATCGGATCGGCAAGATAACCGGCCCAGACGCCGAAACGGCCGGAGGCGAACTGCTTGATGCGCGAGGCGCGGATGGTGCCGTAACGGGAAATATGCTCGCCGCCCTCACCCGAATTGGACATGCCGCCGACCATGTTGGTGCCATGCGCCACCGCCTCATGGGCGGCAGCGACCAGCGCGCCATGGCTCATGGCGCCCGATGCTAGGGTCTTGGTGATCTCGCTGGCCTTCTGCACGGCATCAAGCGGAATGCCTGCCGGCGCGGTACGGATGAGAGACAGGTAGGTGAATGCCTCGCCCTTTGCCTGAACCAGCAGCGCGCCGCCTTCCAGCCAATGGCCGGGGATATCCGTTCCGAAGCGGTCGAGCAATGACTGGCCGAGTGCGGCAAGCCGGGCAAGTTCATGACCGTGCGAGCCGGTCAATTGTAGCCGGAACGCACCGTCTCCCGCGCTCTCGCAAAGCAATCCGCGCACCATGAAGCTGTTATTGCCATGCCGGGAAAAGCGACCCATTTCCCGACGGAACTCTTCTGCCGAACCGGCGAATGTCACATCGGCCGGCAACTCCAGAACATCGCGCAGGGCAGCAGGACGGCGCGACCTTTCTTCCGCCATCATGCGGGCGAAGGCGCGATAGCCGGGCGTTACCTCGAAGGCGTCGATCGCCTCCGGGGTCAGCCGGTCGAAGCTATTGTGATAATAGGCCGCATCGTTGAGACCGAAGGCATCCTCCAGCCGGTTGAGCGGCAGGAGGCGTAGCGCCTCTTCATTATCGGTTCCCTTGTCGAAACCGATCTTTTCCTCCGTCATGTCCACGAAGCCGCGCACGGCCGTCGTGCCATAGGAATGGCCGGCCCCTTCGGCGCGCTCCTTGAAAAGACCGAGCAGGGGAATGTCATTTTCACCCTTCACGGACAGCGCCTTCCGGTGCCAGTCAGCCACCGCCTGCGCAATGACGGCGAAATTGACGCCGCCGACCGGCGTCTTCACATTCGGGAAATAACGCTTCAGCACCACGTCGTCGGTATCGAGGAAGTTCGGCTCGAAGAACTCGCCGCCAATATAGCTTTCCGCCGTACACAGCCCGACCTTGCCCATGGTCTTCATCAGCGACTTTTCGGCCGCCTTGGCGAAGCGCTTGAAGGCCTTGTCGGCATCAGCACCGAATTTCTCCTCGGCGCGGAATTGCACGCCGAGCGGATAGACGGCCGAAGCGCCGAAGCCGAGGCTCGCCGCAATGTGATGCGAAGAGGAAAACTGCCCGCTTTCAACGATCAGCGAAACACGCAGCCGCAGACCTTCCTCGATCAGTCGCTGATTGATGGCGGAGACGACCATGATCATAGGCAAAGCCGCGCGGCCTGCCGAGACATGCCGATCGGTGATGACGGCAATCCCGCCTTCCTGCGCCGCGAAAGCCACGACCTCGTCGCAGAGACCGTCGATCGCCTGCCGCAAGGCCGCTTCGTTGGCATCCGCGACATCGAGGACTGGCGTATAGAGCATCTCGAAACGGCGAACCGGCGTCTCGGGCTGTTCACGAATGCGCAGCATATCGAGGTGGGTCAGGATCGGCGAGCGCACGACGATCTGGCGAGCCTTCTTCGCGCCGCTGTTCGGCTTTGCACCAAGAGCGACGCGCAGCGTCATGCCGTCAGCCTCGCGAATGCTGTCGAGCGGCGGGTTGGTGACCTGCGCAAAACGTTGCGAGAAATATTTGGCAACCCCGCCTTCCTGATCGGAGAGCGCGTTGATGGCGTTGCCATAACCCATGGCCGAGATTTTTTCCGCGCCCGACGCCAGCATCGGGTCCATCAGGAACTTGAAGCTTTCCTGATTGTGCGAATAGGCGACGTAGCGCTGATGCCGTTCCAGATCGCCATTGTAACGAAGCGGCGAGCCCTGCTTTTCGGCGGACACTTCTGGTAAATCATCAAGCATTACCCGGGATTCGGACAGCAGCGCCGGATAGTCCCTCCGCGCTGCCAGAAGCTCCAACGCCTCGACGGTGGAAAAGGCGCGACGTTCGGCGTGATCGTAATAAAGCATGCCGCCCGCCTCGATGCGGCCGCGACGGATGACGCTTTCGGCCGGAAAGGCGATCTGCCCCGCCTCCGACATGACACAGAGATAATCCTCCGTCTCGACGGTGCGCAGCGGGCGCAGGCCGAGGCGGTCGAGCCGGGCACCGATGATGGTGCCGTCGCCGAAAATCAGCGCGGCCGGGCCGTCATTCTTCTCCTCATAGAGCGAGAAATATTCCAGCATCGCCTTGACGCCGGGCGACAGGGTGTCGTCGTTTTCCCATGCCGGCGGCATCATCGAGACCACGGCGGTGACGAGGTCGAGACCATCCTCCATCACCCGCGCCTGCAAGGTCTGGTCCAGCCGGCAGCTGTCCGACTGGCCCTTGGGCCTGACGATGCTGGCATTCTTCGCCAGCGCCACGGCCGCTTCCGACAACCGGTTCTTCTTGTCGGTGTTGAGCTCACCATTATGCGCCATCAGGCGGAAAGGCTGCGCCATGGAGGGGTGTGGATCGGTATTGGTTGAAAACCGCGTGTGGAAATACATCGTATGCACTTCATGGCGCGGATCGGTGAGGTCGCAGAAATAGGGCATGACCTCGTGCGAGTTCAGACGCCCTTTGAGCACCTGCGTACGCGCGCTGAGCGACAGCGGATAAAAGCCGGCGAGTTCCGGCACGGTATAAGCAAGTGCTTCGATGGCAAGCAGCGCCTTGTGGATGCGCCAGTCGAATTCGACGAGAGTTGCGCATTCCACTGGCGACGAAAAGACCCATTGCCGGATCGGCAACTGGTAAGGGATGGCAGCGGGGCGGATGGCCGCGTCATTCACCGGCACGTCACGGACGATGAGGATCGAAAACCCCTGCTCCTGCAGCGCGCTGCCGATAATGCCAACCGCCTGATCGTGGAATGCGGGGTTCTGCGGCAGGAAAAAATTGCCGACGCCGAACCGGCCAGTCTGCAAGGCGTCGTTCCCCGTCAGCTTCTGGAAAAAGGAGAGTGAGAGATCAAGCGAAACGCCGGCACCGTCACCGACACCTTCCGCCGACATGCCGCCGCGATGCGGCACGGCACAGAGCGCCTCGTGACCGCGCTTGAGCACATCATGCGTCTGCACGCCGTCCTTGCGGGTGATGAAACCGACGCCACAGCTGCTTTTTTCAAAAGCGGCATCGTAAAGGCCGAATTTTTGCTCCGTCACACTCAAGGCACTCTCCTCTCATTGCGCATTTCGCGCGGCATCACCCTCTTTTCCCGAAATCCGGCGCGGCAACCGGCACTCTGCGGGCGGAGCCGCAGGCGACCTGGCTGCTCCTCTTCTTTTCTGCTTATCGGCGTTTAATGGCGCGAACGGTCGTTTTGCGGCCGTCAAACGGCGTGGCGGCACTGGCCGCTTTTTCGCAAATAATGATCGTCGTCGTTCGCATCGCGTTCCCTGATGGCCGGCTTTCCGGCGATGAGACACACTCAATTATGTCAGTAGTACTTACATAATATTTCATGATCGACCGAGTCAAGATTAAAATCGGCCTTGCGCAATAAAAAAACAAAAACGCCGCGAAATCCGACAGGATTCCGCGGCGCGATGGCTGCAGGGATTTTTAAATTGCCGAAATCACTCCGACGGCATATCCAGCGTACGGCTGAACCAGAGGGCAATCAGGGTACAAAGAGCGCCCGACATCAGATAGATGCCAACCGCGAAAAGGCCGAATTTGGACGAAAATCCGAGTGCGACCAGCGGTGCGAAACCGGCCCCGATCAGCCAGGAAATATCCGAGGTGAGCGATGCGCCGGTATAACGGTACTCGCGACTGAAGCGGGAGGCGAGTGCGCCGCCCGCCTGACCGAAGGACAGGCCAAGCAACGAGAAGCCGATCAGCACGAACAGATAGCGACCGATATCGCCCGAACTCAGGAGAACGGGGGCCACGAGGCTGAAGAGGCCGATCAGCACCGCCGCGACAGCCAGAAGCTTCCGCCGGCCGATCCTGTCGGCCAGTATGCCTGAAACCACGATCATGCCGCCGGCGATGATGGCGCTGACGAATTGCACGAACAGGAAGTCCGAGACACGCTGGCTGGTGTTGAGCGAAACCCAGCTCAGCGGAAAGACCGTGACGAGATGGAAGAGCGCAAAGCTCGCCAGCGGCACGAAGGCACCGGTGGCGACCACCGGAAACTGCGAACGCAGCATCTTGAACATCGGGCGCGGTTCCAGCTCATGCTGCTCCAGCATGGCCTGGAATTCCGGCGTCACGATCATGCGAAGACGGGCAAACAGTGCGAGAACATTGAGCGCCAGCGCCACGAAGAAGGGGAAACGCCAGCCCCAGGCGAGGAATTCCGCATTGGAAAGCTGCGTGACGAAGACGATGAAGAAGGCGCTGGCGAGGCCAAAGCCCATGGCCGCACCGATCTGCGGCATCATGGCGTACCAGCCGCGCTGCTTCGGCGGCGCATTCATGGCGAGCAGCGAGACTAGACCGTCCCAAGCGCCGCCAAGGCCAAGACCCTGGCCGATGCGGAATACCGCCAGAAGACAGGGAGCAAGCACGCCTGCTTCCGCATAGGACGGAAGAAAGCTGATCGCCATGGTGGAACCACAGAGCGTGAAGAGGGCGGCCATCAGCTTCACGGCGCGCCCGAATTTTCGGTCGATCTGGAGGAAGATCAGCGAGCCGATCGGCCTTGCGATAAAGGCCAATGAGAAAACCGCGAAGGAATAGAGCGTGGCCGTCAGCGGATCGACGAAAGAAAAGAAGACATGCGGGAAAACGAGCGCGGAGGCGATGGCATAGATGAAAAAGTCGAAAAACTCCGTCATTCTCGCGAGAATGACTGCAATCGTAATGCGATCCGGATCGACCTTGACGGGACCGGCCCCATGTCCGTTCGCTTCCGGCGCCTGCCCAAAGGATGGAGCAGCATTCGTATAACTCATAATATCCCTCCTGCGTCATGGACGAACCATTTCCTGTAACGCGCCGGCTCCTCTTCCGTTGCGTTACGATGCGACGGATTGTCACACGCACCCTACGTAACGTCAATTGAAGTTTGGCAATAAAGGGTTGCCCAGTCGGTCGACCATGCGATAATGCACGCGCTCCGCCTTCAAACGCAGCTCTGCCCGAGACATGGTGCATCGCGAAGGTTTCGCTGCACCGCGACAATATACCTCATTTGAAAAATGATGTTCGGCAATTATTCGCGGCATAATCCAAACTGTACGAGTTCAAAGAACGTGCGCACGATCAAAAAAATCCTATCCGCCCTTCTGGCAATCCCGGCTCTGCTGCTGCTCAGCGGCTGTAACCTCGTGGTGATGAACCCTTCGGGCGACGTCGCCATCCAGCAGCGCGACCTTATCATCACGTCCACGGTTCTGATGCTGCTCATCATCGTCCCGGTCATTGCCCTGACACTGTTCTTCGCATGGAAGTATCGCGAATCGGGGAAAGCCGAAGACTACGATCCCGAGTGGCACCACTCCACGCGCCTTGAAATGGTTATCTGGTCGGCTCCGGTCGCCATCATCCTGATGCTCGGCACCGTGACCTGGATTTCCACCCACCGTCTCGACCCCTATCGCCCGCTGGAGCGTATCGACGAGACCCGCCAGGTAACCGCCGAGACCAAGCCGATCACCGTCGAAGTGGTGGCCATGGACTGGAAGTGGCTGTTCTTCTATCCCGAACTCGGCATTGGCAGCGTCAATGAATTCGCCGCTCCGGTTGATGTTCCGATCAATTTCAAGATCACCGGTACGACCGCGATGAACTCCTTCTTCGTTCCAGCGCTTGCGGGCCAGATCTATGCCATGGGCGGCATGCAGACCAAGCTGCATGCGGTCATCAACAAGGAAGGCGTCTACGACGGCTTCTCGGCCAACTTCTCCGGCCCGGGCTTCTCCCATATGCGATTCAAGTTCCATGGTCTGAGTCAGCAGGGCTTCGACCAGTGGGTTGCGAAGGCGAAGGAAGGCGGCAAGGGCTTTGGCCGGCAGGAATATCTGGAATTCGCCAAGCCTTCCGAGCGTGAGCCGGTGCAATATTTCGCTTCGGTCGATCCGGAGCTCTACAGCGCCATCCTCAACCGCTGCGTTGAGCCGAACAAGCTCTGCATGCGCGACATGATGCATATCGACGCCAATGGCGGCGGCGGCAAGGAAGGCATCGACATCGCCAAGGCGCTGAACTCCGTCGTCTGTACACCGCTTGCGCCTTACGGCGTCGCCAGCGGCCCCCAATCCACTCCGGCTGCGATCGAAGGTCAGACTTTCGAGCCTGCGGCGCTGCCGGAAAAGAAACAAGTCGCTGGCTGACGATACGTCCCGGCATTCTGCGGCGCGGCCTGTCCGCGCCGAATTTACGTTTTCGAATCGCAAGAGGCTAAAATGATCGTCAATTCCGATCAAACGTCGTTCCTGTTCGGGAAGCTGACATGGGAGTCCATCCCGCTTCACGAGCCCATTCTTGTCGCGACCTTCGCGGCCGTGGCTCTGGGCGGCATCGCCGTCGTCGGCGCGCTTACCTATTTCCGCCTATGGGGTTATCTCTGGAACGAATGGTTCACGAGCATCGATCACAAGAAGATCGGTATCATGTACATCATTCTGGCGCTGGTCATGCTGTTGCGCGGTTTCGCAGATGCCATCATGATGCGCGTCCAGCAGGCGATCGCCTCCGGCGGATCGGAAGGCTATCTTCCGCCGCACCATTACGACCAGATTTTCACGGCCCATGGCGTCATCATGATCTTCTTCATGGCCATGCCGATGATCACCGGTCTCATGAACTTCGTCGTGCCGCTGCAAATCGGCGCCCGCGACGTTTCGTTCCCCTTCCTCAACAACTTCTCGTTCTGGATGACCACGGCCGGCGCCGTCATCACCATGATCTCGCTGTTCATCGGTGAATATGCGCAGACTGGCTGGCTTGCCTATCCGCCGCTTTCCGGCATTGATGGAAGTCCGGGCGTGGGTGTGGATTATTACATCTGGGGTCTGCAGATCGCCGGTGTGGGCACGACGCTCTCTGGTATCAACCTGATCGTCACGATCATCAAGATGCGCGCACCTGGCATGACCATGATGCGCCTGCCGATCTTCGTCTGGACGTCGCTGTGTTCGAACATCCTGATCGTGGCATCCTTCCCGATCCTGACCGGCACGCTCGCCCTTCTGACCCTTGACCGTTACGTTGGCACGAATTTCTTCACCAACGATCTCGGCGGCAACCCGATGATGTATGTCAACCTCATCTGGATCTGGGGCCATCCCGAAGTTTACATCCTGGTGCTGCCGGCCTTCGGCGTCTTCTCGGAAATCGTCTCGACCTTCTCCAACAAGCGTCTTTTCGGTTATGCCTCGATGGTCTATGCGACGGGTGTCATCACCATCCTCGCCTACATCGTTTGGCTGCACCACTTCTTCACCATGGGTTCCGGCGCAAGCGTCAACGCTTTCTTCGGCATCACCACGATGATCATATCGATCCCGACCGGTGCGAAGATCTTCAACTGGCTCTTCACCATGTACAAGGGCCGCATCAAGTTCGACGTTCCGATGCTGTGGACGATCGGTTTCATGATCACCTTCGTCATCGGCGGCATGACCGGCGTTCTTCTCGCTGTTCCGCCGGCGGACTTCGTGCTCCACAACTCGCTGTTCCTCATCGCCCACTTCCACAACACCATCATCGGTGGCGTGGTGTTCGGTGTGCTTGCGGGTATCGTTTACTGGTTCCCGAAGGCGTTCGGCTACCGCCTGGATCCGTTCTGGGGCAAACTGTCCTTCTGGTTCTGGTTCATCGGCTTCTACTTCGCCTTCATGCCGCTCTACATTCTCGGCCTGATGGGTGTGACCCGCCGTATCAGCCAGTTCGAAGACAATTCGCTCCAGATCTGGTTCCTGATCGCAGCCTTCGGCGCCTTCCTGATCGCGCTTGGCATCGCTTCCTTCGTCATCCAGCTCATCGTCAGCTTCTTGAAGCGCGATCAGCTCCGTGACGTGACAGGCGATCCCTATCATGGGCGTACGCTGGAGTGGTCGACCTCGTCGCCTCCGCCTGCCTACAACTTCGCTTTCACGCCGGTTGTGCATGATGTCGACGCCTGGGCGGACATGAAGAAGCGCGGTTACGACCGTCCCAAGGAAGGCTTCATCCCGATCCATATGCCGAAGAACACCGGTGCGGGCGTAATCATCAGCGCCATCAGCGTCGTGCTTGGCTTTGCATTGGTGTGGCACATCTGGTGGCTGGCGGCTCTGTCCATGCTCGCCATCATCGCGGTCTCCATCGCCCATACCTTCAACTACAATCGCGATTACTACATTCCTGCCTCCGACGTTTCGACGGTCGAGGCGGAACGTACGAAGCTGCTTGCTGAACAGGCGTAACGAATATGGCTCATACACCTGCACAAAGCGTCGACGGCGCTGAACCGGTCTTCTACCTGAAGGAAGACCACCACCCGGAGAACGGCACCTCGCTGGGCTTCTGGCTCTATCTGATGAGCGACTGCCTCATCTTCGCAACGCTGTTTGCCACCTATGCCGTTGTCGGCCGCAACTACGCGGCCGGCCCTTCGGGCGCCGACCTGTTCGATCTGAAGCTGGTGGCGATCAATACCGGCTTCCTGCTTTTCTCCTCCATCACTTATGGCTTCGCCATGCTGGAAATGGAAAAGCAGAAGGTGAAGACCACGCTGGTCTGGCTCGGCGTCACCGGTCTCTTCGGCCTCGCCTTCCTTGCCGTGGAACTTTACGAATTCCACCACCTGATCGCGGAAGGCGCCGGCCCGCAGCGCTCGGCGTTCCTGTCAGCCTTCTTCGCGCTGGTCGGTACGCACGGACTGCACGTCACCTTCGGCATCATCTGGCTCGTCACGTTGATGGTTCAGGTTACCAAGCATGGCCTGATCGCGGCAAACAAACGCCGCCTGATGTGCCTGTCGATGTTCTGGCACTTCCTTGACGTCATCTGGATCGGCGTCTTCTCCTTCGTTTACCTCATGGGAGTTCTTTGATGAGTTCCGAAGCACACGCACATCACGACGCGCATGGCGACGACCATCATCATGATGGCGCCAGCCACGGCACGTTCAAGAGCTACATGATCGGCTTTATCCTGTCGGTTATCCTGACGGCGATCCCCTTCTGGCTGGTCATGGGCGACGTTCTTGAAAACAAGACCCTGCTGGTCATCGCGATCATGGGTCTCGGCGTCATCCAGATCTTCGTGCATATGATCTACTTCCTGCACATGGACACCAAGTCCGAAGGCGGCTGGACCTTCATGGCGCTGATCTTCACCGTCGTGGTGCTCCTGATCACGCTCTCCGGCTCGCTCTGGGTCATGTACAACATGAACAAGAACATGATGCCGCTGCACATCGAGGATGTGAAGAACCTGCCCTGAGCAGCAGATATCAGCGGCCTGCCGGTTTTCCGGCGGGCCGCGTTCCGCGCCAACACATAACCCCATGAATCCCGGTGCGATTTATGGGGTTATTTGCTGGAGGAAGCCCCCGGTGGACGCCAAAGCAGATGGCCTTTCCCGCCAGCCGCCCTTCGCAAGGACCGTGACATGAGTGACACCACACCCCACAACCGGCGTATCCGCCCCGCCGCGATCATCGTTCTGTTTCTGACCGTTGTCCTGACGGGTCTGCTGCTGGTGCTCGGCACATGGCAGGTCAAACGCCTTTCCTGGAAGCTCGATCTTATCGAGCGCATCGAAGCCCGCGCCCATGCCGACCCCGTCGATGCCCCTGCCGCCGGCGAATGGCCAGCCCTCAAAGACCCCGCGGAATACGAATATCGCCGTGTGAAACTGTCCGGCACCTTCCTCAACGACAGGGAGGTTCAGGTCTATACGGTCACAGACCTCGGTCCCGGCTATTGGGTGATGACGCCGCTCAAGCGCGACGATGGCTCCAGCATCATCGTCAATCGAGGCTTCGTGCCGTCCGACAGGCGTGACCCGTCCTCCCGCCGGGAAGGCGAACCAGCCGGCAACGTCGAGATCACCGGGCTGATGCGCGCGCCCGAAACCGGCGGGCTTTTCCTGCGCACCAACGATCCGGCAAATGGCCGCTGGTATTCCCGCAATATTCCTCAGATTTCGCAGGCATCCGGCCTTTCCGATGTCGCGCCGTTCTATGTCGACGCCGACGCAACACCCAATCCGGACGGCCTGCCGGTCGGCGGCAAGACCATGCTCACCTTCCCCAACAACCACCTCTCCTATGCCGTTACGTGGTATATTCTGGCGGCCATGGTGGTGGCCGCGGGCTGGTATGTCCTGCGCAATCTCAACGCTCCCAAACCGAAACGGGGCGAGGATTGAACGGCCGGTTTTACCGGATGGTTCATAAAAGCACTTCCTTCTTCACGTTTTGCTGATCTATAACGACAGTTCGGCCTGACATTGCCCGTCGGCGCATTTTGTTTCGGTGAGTTATGGCAAGAGCATTTCTTCTCGTTCTGGATTCCTTCGGTGTCGGCGGTGCACCCGATGCGGAACACTATGGCGATCTTGGCGCGAACACGCTTGGCCATATCGCGGAATTCTGTGCCGCAGGCGCTGCCGACAAAGCCGGGCTTCGCTCCGGTCCGCTGAAACTGCCGAACATGTGTTCGCTCGGCCTGCTGGAGATCGCGAAACAGGCAAGCGGCGACATTCCCGCGGGCATGGAACCGCCTGAGCGTATTTTCGGTCTTCACGGTTCCGCCAGTGAAATCTCCAAAGGCAAGGATACGCCTTCCGGCCATTGGGAGATCGCCGGCACGCCGGTAACGTTCGATTGGGGATATTTCCCGACGGAGGGCGACGCCTTTTCTCCCGATCTGGTGGAGGCCATTTGCGGGCAAGCCGATATTCCCGGCATTCTCGGCAATTGTCATGCTTCCGGCACAGAGATCATCGCGAAGCTCGGCGAGGAGCATATCAGGAGCGGCAAGCCGATCTGCTACACCTCTTCCGATTCCGTATTCCAGATAGCCGCGCATGAAACACATTTCGGGTTGCAGCGGCTCATCGCGCTCTGCGAGACGGTGCGCAAGCTGCTAGATCCGCTGAATATCGGCCGCGTCATCGCCCGCCCCTTCATCGGCGAAACGGTCGCAACCTTCGAACGCACCGGCAACCGCCGCGATTTTTCCGTTCTGCCACCGGAACCGACCCTGCTCGACAGGCTTGTGGAGGCCGGCCGCAAGGTGCACGCGATCGGCAAGATCGGCGATATCTATGCCCATCAGGGTATCTCGCGCGTCATCAAGGCAAATGGCAACAGCGCCCTGATGGACGCAACGTTGCAGGCCATCGACGAAGCTGAAAACGGCGATCTCGTCTTCACCAATTTCGTCGATTTCGACATGCTTTACGGCCATCGTCGCGACGTTGCAGGTTATGCGGCGGCGCTTGAGGCCTTCGATGCGCGCATCCCCGAAATCCATCGCAAGATGGCGCCTGGCGATATCGCCCTTCTCACCGCTGATCACGGCTGCGACCCCACATGGCGGGGCACCGACCATACGCGGGAAAGGGTGCCGATCATGGCATTCGGACCGGGTATCCGTTCCCGTGATGTCGGCATCCGTTCAAGCTACGCCGATATCGGCGAAAGCATCGCCCACCATCTTGGCATCGAGGCCGGTTCACACGGCAGGAGCTTCATTTGACATCCCATTTGCTGAAAGCGGAAATCCACTGCCATCTTGAAGGGGCGGCATCGCCCGCGCTTGTCGCACGACAGGCGGAGAAATACGGCATAGACACCAGCGGCTTTTTGCGCGATGGCCAATATGTCTGGTCGGATTTCGCCGAATTTATCCAGTGCTACGATGCGGTGGCGCAGGTGTTCAAGACGGACGAAGACTACGCGGTTCTGACGGAAACCTATCTGACTGAACTTGCCGAGGCCAACACGATCTATAGTGAACTGATCGTCTCGCCCGACCATGGTGACCGCATCGGGCTCGGTGCAGACGCCTATCTCGCCGGCATTGCCGAGGGCATCAGGATCGCCAAAGAAAAGACCGGCATCGAGACCCGCATCATCGTCACCGGCGAGCGCCACTTCGGTCCTGAACGGGTGATCGCAGCGGCGGAATATGCAGCACGCGCCCGGCATCCACTGGTGACCGGCTTCAACATGGCGGGCGAGGAGCGCATGGGTCGCGTCGCCGATTATGCGCGCGCCTTCGATATCGCCCGCGATGCGGGTCTCGGGCTGACCATTCACGCGGGCGAGGTTTGCGGCCCTGAAAGCGTTGCCGATGCGCTCGATCTCGTCAAACCAGCCCGCATCGGCCATGGCGTGCGCGCCATCGAAGATGCCGGCCTCATCGCCCGGCTGGTCGAGACGGGAACGGTTCTGGAGGTCTGCCCCGGATCGAACATCGCACTCGACGTTTATCCCGATTTCGGCAGCCATCCACTCAAAGCGTTGCACGACGCGGGGGTGCGCGTCTGCATCAGTTCCGACGATCCGCCATTCTTTTTCACCTCGCTTGCACGGGAATACGCGCTGGCCGCGGACGAGTTCGGTTTCAGCGATGCCGAGATCAACCGCATGACCCGAACCGCGCTGGAATGCGCCTTCGTGGACGAGGAAACGCGCAACCAGCTGCTCGCAAAACTCGATTGTGCGTGACGCTGCGGTTCGCGAGGTAAAACCGCGAAGAAGGCTTGCGAAAAGCGCACTTTCGGTGAATGACAAGGACACAAGATAAAAAAGGAAGGCCAGTTTCATGGACGGCGTCACAGTCATCGAACATCCGCTGGTGCGGCACAAACTTACCATCATGCGCAAGAAAGAAACCTCGACGGCCGGCTTCCGCCGCCTGCTCAGGGAAATCTCGACGCTGCTCTGCTATGAAGTGACGCGCGACCTTGAAATGACGATGGAAACCATCGATACGCCGCTCGAAACCATCGAGGCTCCGGTGCTGGAGGGCAAGAAGCTGGTTTTCGCCTCCATCCTGCGCGCCGGCAACGGCTTGCTGGAAGGCATGCTGGAACTCGTGCCTTCGGCGCGTGTTGCCCATATCGGTGTGTATCGCGATCACGATACGCTGGAGGCCGTCGAATATTACTTCAAGGCCCCCGAAAGTCTCGATGCGCGCCTTATCATCGTTGTCGATCCGATGCTGGCAACCGGAAACTCCTCGATTGCCGCCGTGGAAAAGCTGAAGGAACGTGGTGCGAAGAACATTCGCTTCCTGTGTCTGCTGGCCGCCCCCGAGGGCATCAAGAATTTCCGTGAAGCGCATCCCGATGTGCCGATCTACACCGCCGCAATCGACAAGCAGCTGAACGAAAAGGGTTACATCGTTCCTGGCCTCGGCGATGCCGGCGACCGCATGTACGGCACCAAGTAATACCGTTCATCATTGCTTAACCGCTTGAGCCATTCGCCGCACGCAACGCGGCGGATGGCTTTTTCTTTTAAGATTTCAGCATATTTTGCGCCTATGCTGCATGTGGATAAACCTTGCGATTAGGAGCAATCACTTGCTGGCGCGTGCGATTTTTCTGCTTGTCGGTCTTTCGGTCAGCGCCACGCAGATCCCGGCGCTGATGGAAAAATTTCAGCCACGCCCGGAAACCGGCGCGGCAAAATCCGATGCCACCACCGAACTTGCCAAACCGCAGCCGGTGTCACTGGGCAGCGTCAGTCTGAAGGCGGATGCGCGCGGTCATTTCAATGCCACCTTCCGTATCAACGGCAAATCTTTCGACGGGCTTGTCGACACAGGCGCCTCCACGGTCGCCATCAACGAAACGATCGCCCGGCGGCTCGGTTTCGGCGTCAACAGCCTCGATTTCAAATATCCGATCTCGACCGCCAACGGCCAGACCATGGCGGCCTATGTGAAGCTCGACCGGGTAGAAATCGGCACGATCCGTGTCCAGAATGTCGATGCCATGGTGCTCAAAGACAATGCGCTGAGCAACATGCTGATCGGCATGAGCTTTTTGAAGCAATTGTCGTCATTCAAGGTGTCGAACGGCGAAATGCGGCTGGTCAGATAATCCGCTCAAGAACCACGTTGCCGGTCTCTGTCACAGAGTCCCCAATCCCGTAACAGGCCGCAATCCTTTCGGCGGCGCGTTCCGCTTCTTCTTTCGAAGCCGCGTGGACGAGGGCGATAGGTTCGCCCTTTTCTACTTTTGTGCCGAGCGGCAGGATGTCCGAAATACCGACCGCAGCGTCGATGGTATCCGACGGTTTTCTTCTGCCGCCGCCAAGCTCCACGACGACCATACCGAGATCGCGCGTCGCGCAGGATGAGAGCCAGCCGCTGTGCGGAGCCGGAACAGGGAGAATGACCGGAGCGGACGGCAGGTAATGAGACGCGCGCTCAACGAAATCCGAAGGCCCGCCGAGTGCTGAAACCATCCGCGCAAAGACCTCCATCGCCCGGCCGGACGAAAGAGCGGCCACAGCGAGCGCCTCGCCTTCATCCAGCGTAGTCGCGCTTCCGGCCTGCACCAGCATTTCTGCAGCGAAAGCGAGTACGACCTTTTCGAGACGGGTTCCCGCCTTGCGACCAGCCAGAAAATCCAGGCAATTGACGATTTCGACCGCATTGCCTGCGGCATCGCCAAGCGGCTGGTTCATGTCGGTTATCAGGGCCGTCGTCGGCAAGCCCGCACCATTCGCCACATCGACCAGCGCGCGGGCGAGATTGCGGGCATCCTCCACGCTCTGCATGAAAGCGCCGTTGCCGACCTTCACATCCAGAACCAGCGTTTGCAGCCCGGCTGCAAGCTTCTTCGACAGGATGGAGGCGGTGATCAGCGGTATGGAATCCACCGTCGCGGTCACGTCGCGGATGGCATAGAGGCGCTTGTCGGCGGGGGCCAGATCGCCCGTCTGGCCGATGATGGCGCAGCCGACCGTTTTCACCGTCTGGCGAAACAGCGCCTCGTCCGGCATGACGTTATAACCGGGGATCGCCTCCAGCTTGTCCAGCGTGCCGCCGGTATGGCTGAGACCCCTGCCGGAGATCATAGGCACGGCGAGACCGCAGGCGGCAACGATGGGAGCAAGCATCAGGGAGACATTGTCGCCGACACCGCCGGTCGAGTGCTTGTCCGCCACCGGCCTGCCGATATCGCTCCAGGACAGAACATCGCCGCTGTCGCGCATGGCGAGCGTCAGCGCCACCATCTCGTCCCGGTTCATGCCGCGGAAAAACACCGCCATGGCAAAGGCCGCCGCCTGGCCTTCCGATATGCCGTCTTTCGAAAGCGCGCTTATGAAAGCGGCGATCTCCTGCGGTTCCAGAGACAGGCCATCGCGTTTGCGGCGGATGATTTCCTGCGGGATCAAGCTCAATACCCGCTGGCAGCCTTGGCCGGCTCACCGCCAGCCAGCACGTTCAATACGTCGTCGAGGACGCCGGAAGCGCCGAAACGGAAGGTGGACGGCATGGCCCAGTTGGGCGCCATGATGGTTTCCGCCAGCCGCAGATAAAGCGTGGCGTCTTCCACCGTACCGATGCCGCCAGCGGGCTTGAAGCCAACCTTTTGCCTGCTGTCGCGGATCGCCTGCAACATGATGTCGGCGGCTTCCAGCGTGGCGTTGATGGCGACCTTACCTGTTGAGGTCTTGATGAAATCGGCACCTTCGGCAATGGCGAGTTCGGAAGCACGACGAATGAGAGCCTTGTCCTTCAGCTCGCCGGTTTCAAGAATGACCTTGAGAAGAACGGGTGCGACACAGACCTTGCGTACGGCAGCCACCATCTCGGAAACAGCCGTTTCATCGCCTGCTATGAACTTACGATAGGGGATGACCAGATCGATTTCGTCGGCACCGTCGCGGATAGCCGCCTCGGTCTCCGCCACCACGGTCGCAACATCCAGATCGCCCGACGGAAAATTGACGACCGTGGCGATACGGATCGCATGGTCTTTTCCGAAAGCGGCACGCGCCTGGGCGACGAAACGCGGCCAGATGCAGATCGCGGCGGTATTGCCGTATTCGGTATGAGCCCTCTGGCACAAAGCAGCAATCTGCTCGGGCGTGCAGTCTTCCTTGAGGTTGGTCAGGTCCAGCAAGGATAGTGTCAGGGCAGCCGCTTCGCGCGGACGCTGGAGTTCCATGGTCACGCTCCTCCTGCGATCATTTCTTTCAAGATGGCGGCAAGCCTCTTGCCGCCTACCGGAGCCATGTCCTTGGTTTCCTCATGGCTCAGTTCAGCGCCAGTCATGCCGGCACCGTAATTGGTAATAACCGATGCGGCGGCAACGCGCATCCCGAAAAAGCGGGCGAGGATGACTTCCGGCACGGTGGACATGCCGACGGCATCCGCACCCAGCAGCCGCGCCATGCGGATTTCCGCCGGCGTTTCGAAGCTCGGGCCGGAAAACCACATATAGACGCCGCCGAACAAGGGCACCGTCGCGCGGATCGCGGCATTACGCATGGCGAGCATCAGGTCCGGATCATAAGCCGTGGTCATGCCGACGAAGCGGTTGTCGCTCTCTTCGCCAATCAGCGGGTTCATGCCGGAATAATTGATATGATCGGTGATCTGCATGACCGAGCCGGGCGGTATGTCCTGCCTGACCGAGCCTGCAGAATTGGTGAGGATGAGCGACTGCACGCCAAGACCGGCGAGCGCCTCAATGACCGCGCGCATGGCGGCCGGATCGCCTTTTTCGTAATAGTGCACCCGGCCGGACAGCATCATCACCGGCTCGCCACCAAGATATCCGGCCACCAACTCGCCCGCATGGCCAGAAACGCCGCTTGCAGGGAAACCGGGAAGTTCGGCATAGGGCACGCGGATCGCATCGCTGACCTCGTCCACAAGCGACCCCAGGCCTGAGCCCAGCACGATGGCGATGCGCGGCATCAGGCCATTCAGACGCTCCACCAGAATATCGATCAGCGTATCCGGCATCAGGGCAGCTCGGTCTTGAAGCTGAAGGGCAAAAGTTCATCCATGGTCATGACCTTCTGAACACCGGTTTCGTCACAGAGATAGACCTTGGTGTCTGGCGAGGCGAATTCGGCGATCTTCTGCCGGCAGCCGCCGCAGGGCGGGCAAAGAGCAAGCTTTTCCGCGATGACGGCGATCTCGCTTATCTTCTTTGCTCCACCCATGATCATGGCGCTGATGGCCGAAGGCTCGGCGCACCAGCCTTGAGGGAAGGAGAGGTTCTCGATATTGGCGCCCTTGTAGATCTTACCGTCTTCAGCGCGGATTGCCGCACCGACAGGGAATTTCGAATAGGGCGCATGGGCAAAGGCCATGGCCTCCACCGCTGCCTCGAACAACTGATGGGACATTGGTTCACGGGACATGGATTTAACGCTCCTTCGCATAGGCAACGCCACCGGCCTTGGGGGGCTTGGCGACGCCGATGAAACCGGCAAGCAGGATGCAGGTCAGAATATAGGGCATGGCCTGGAAAATCTGCACCGGCACCTCGCCGATGCCGGGCACGGATTTGCCCTGCATGAAGTTGGCGAAAGCATCCAGGAAACCGAAGAGCAGGCATGCGAACATGACCGGCACCGGCTTCCATTTCGCGAAGATCAGCGCGGCTAGTGCGATATAGCCCTTGCCGGCCGACATGTTGGCGATGAAGGCCGCCGATTGCGCAACGGCGAGATAGGCGCCCGAAAAACCGCAGAGGAAGCCGGCAACGATGACGGCGCGGTAACGCATCCATGTCACCGAAATGCCCGCCGTATCGACCGCGCCCGGATTTTCACCCACCGCGCGCAGGCGAAGGCCGAAACGGGTGCGGTAAAGCACCCACCAGGACAGCGGCACCGCCAGAAAGGCGAGATAGGTCAGGATATTGTTGCCGGAAATGACATTGGCGTAGAGCGGGCCGATGAAAGGCACTTCGCGCATCGCATCCGCACCGGGCAGGATGATCGGTGCGAAACGGCCTTCGCCCGGCAATTGCGGCGTGCGCCCGCCCTGCCCGAACCACGCCTGCCCCAGAACCACCGTCAGACCGGCGGCAATGAAGTTGAGCGCCACGCCCGACACGATCTGGTTGCCGCGATTTGTGATGACGGCAAAGCCGTGGATCAGCGAAAACAGGATGGAGACGGCAATGCCCGCAAGCAGGCCGGCCCAGGGATTTGCGGTGAGATAGGCGACACAAGCCGAAGCAAAGGCTGCCGCCAGCATCTTGCCTTCAAGGCCGATATCGAACACGCCCGCGCGTTCGGAAAAAAGCCCGGCAAGCGCCGTGAACAGAAGCGGGATGGTGAGACGGACGGTCGAGCCGAGAATGCTGACCAGCATATCGAAGAAATCCATATCAGCTCACCCCTTTGCCAAGCGCTGGTAGATGCGGACGATAGCCGGCCGGTACATGTATTCGAGCGCGCCGGCAAACAGGATAACCAGACCCTGGATGACCACGATCATCTCGCGGGTAATGTTCGGCATCTCGAAAGAGAGGTCTGCGCCGCCCTGATAGAGAATGCCGAACAGCAATGCCGCGAAGATGATGCCGAGCGGATGGCTTCGCCCCATCAGCGACACGGCGATGCCGACGAAACCTGCGCCACCGACGAATTCCACCTGCAGGCGGGCGGAAGCGCCCATGACAGGGTTCAGCGCCATCATGCCCGCCAGACCACCAGAAATGAGCATGGCGATGATGACGGTGCGCGCATAGGGAATGCCGGCATAAACGGCCGCTGAAGGGCTGACGCCGAGCGTGCGCATCTCGTATCCGAGCTTGGTGCGCCAGATCAGCACCCAGACGAGGAAACACATGACCAGCGCGATGATGAAGGAGACGTTGAACGGCGCCGGCCCGAGCTTGAGGCCGAACAGCGCCATCAGCCAGTCCAGCTTCGGTAATTGGCCACCGGCCAAGAAAGTGCGCGTTTCCGGGGCCATCTTGCCCGGCACGATCAGCACATTCACCAGCAGATAGACCATCAAGGCCGCGGCGATGAAGTTGAACATGATGGTGGTGATGACGACGTGGCTGCCGCGTTTTGCCTGCAGCCATGCCGGAATGAAGGCCCAGGCCGCGCCGAAAAGTGCAGCACCGATGACGGCGAAGGGCATCGTCACATACCAGGGCACATAACGGTCGAGCGCAAGCGCCACCAGTGCGGCACCCAGCCCGCCAATATAGGCCTGACCTTCGGAGCCGATATTGAACAGGCCGGCATGGAAGGCGACCGCAACGGAGAGGCCGGTGAAGATGAAGCTAGTCGTGTAAAACAGCGTGAAGCCGATGGCGTCGCCACGACCGAGGGCGCCTTCGATGAGCAGGCGAAGCGCCGCGAGCGGATTTTCACCGATGGACCAGACGACGAGGCCGGAAATCAGAAAGGCGGTGACGACGTTCAGCAGCGGCAACAGGCCGTAGCTGATCCAGTTTGGCAGGGGAGTGGAAGCGGTGCTCATTCATGCCTCATGCGGCGATGCCGGCCATCATCAGGCCCAGCGTCTGTTCTTCGGCTTCCGCCGTTTTTTCTCCAACGACACGCCCGGCGAACATGACCATGATCCGGTCCGAAAGGGAACGGATTTCATCGAGTTCAACCGAAACCAGCAAGATCGCCTTGCCGGCATCGCGCATTTCGATGATGCGGCGATGGATGAATTCGATGGCGCCGATATCCACACCGCGGGTCGGCTGACCGATGATCAGCATCTTGGGGTCACGCTCGATTTCGCGGGCAACGACGATCTTCTGCTGGTTGCCGCCGGAAAAATTGGCGGTCTTCAGCTGCGGGTTCGGCGGGCGGATATCGTATTTCTCGATTTTTTCGACCGCATCCTTGCGGATGGCTTCGGGATTGAGGAACGGTCCCTTGCCGTAACGCTCATCGTGGTGATAGCCGAGGATGGAGTTTTCATATTCCTCGAATTTCAGCACCAGCCCCATATGGTGCCGGTCTTCCGGAATATGCGCGAGACCGAGCTCGCGCAAAATGGCCGGATCGGGACGGTCGACCTTCTGCCCGGCCACCCATATCTCACCCGAGTAAGGCTTGCGGATGCCGGCGATCGCCTCAAGGAGTTCGGACTGGCCATTGCCGGCCACACCGGCGATACCGACGATTTCACCGGCGCGGACATCGAGAGAGACATCATCCACCATGGTGACGCCACGGCTGTCCTTGACGGTGAGATTGCGGATGGAGAGGAGAACTTCGCCCGGCGTCGTCTCGCCCTTTTCCACCCTGAGCAGCACCCGGCGGCCGACCATCAGCTCGGCCAGTTCCTCGACGCTGGTTTCGGAAGTCTTGCGGGTCGCCACCATTTCGCCACGGCGCATGACGGAGACGGAATCCGTGATCGCCATGATCTCGCGCAGCTTGTGGGTGATCAGGATGACGGTCTTGCCCTGCTCTCGCAAGACACCCAAAATCTTGAAAAGGTGATCGGCCTCAGCCGGTGTGAGAACGCCGGTCGGCTCATCGAGGATCAGGATTTCGGCGCCACGATACATGGCTTTGAGGATTTCGACGCGCTGCTGCAGGCCAACGGGCAATTCCTCGATCACCGCATCGGGATCGACTTCCAGCCCGTAATCGTCCTCGAGGCGCTGCAGCTCCTTGCGCGCGGCTGCCCGACCCTTGGCGAGCGATGCTCCGCCTTCCGCGCCCAGCATGACGTTTTCAAGCACGGTGAAATTTTCCACCAGCATGAAGTGCTGATGCACCATACCGATGCCCGAACTGATCGCGGCCTGACTGTCACGGATCGAGACCGGCGCACCATTCACCCGGATTTCGCCAGCATCGGCCTGATAAAAACCGTAGAGGATCGACATCAGGGTCGATTTTCCGGCGCCGTTTTCCCCGATGATGCCGTGGATCGTACCCTTGGCAACGGTCAGGTTGATATTCTTATTGGCGTGAACGGCACCGAATTTTTTATCGATGCCCACGAGTTCGATTGCTGGGTCCATACTCAAACCGAAACCTCTCCGAAGGCTGGATATGAAAAGGGCGCAAGGTGAAAAATCACCATGCGCCCCAGACACATATCATATCATATCATTTCGGGCAGGAATTGTCCGCCATATAGTCATGAACCTTGATGGTGCCGGCAATGATGTCGGCCTTCGCCTTGTCCACGGCGGCGGTCATTTCCGGCGTGATCAGGGCCTTGTTGTTGTCGTCGAGAGCATAGGCAACGCCGTCTTCCTTGACGCCGAGAGCAACGATGCCGGGGGTGAACTTGTCGTCCTTGGCATCCTTGTAGGCGTTGTAGACGGCCAGATCGACGCGCTTGACCATCGAGGTCAGAACCGAGCCGGGGTGCAGGTGGTTCTGGTTGGAATCGACGCCGATCGAGAATTTCTTGTTGTCGGCAGCGGTCTGCAACACGCCGATACCGGTCGCACCGGCTGCCGCGTAGATCACGTCAGCGCCCTGGTCGATCTGGTTCTTGGTCAGTTCGCCACCGCGCACCGGATCATTCCAGGCCGCACCGGTGGTGCCGGTCATGTTCTGGAAGACTTCGATCTTGTCGTTGGCAGCCTTGGCGCCCTGCGCATAACCACAGGCGAATTTGCGGATCAGCGGAATATCCATGCCGCCGATGAAGCCGACCTTACCGGTCTTGGAGGCCATGCCTGCCAGAAGACCGACGAGATAAGAGCCTTCGTGCTCCTTGTAAACGACTGAGCGGACATTCGGCAGCTCGACGACGGAATCGACGATGACGAACTTGGTGTCAGGGAATTCGGCTGCAACCTTTTCCATGGCCGACGTCCAGGCGAAGGACACGGCAACAACCGGGTTAAAGCCCTTGCTGGCGAAGTTGCGGATAGCCTGCTCACCCTGCGTATCGCTGGTCGGTTCAAAATCGCGGAACTCGATGCCCGTTTCCGCCTTGAACTTTTCAGCGCCAGCCGCGGCGGCTTCGTTGAACGACTTGTCGAACTTGCCGCCCGTACCATAAACCAATGCCGGCTTGATATCGGCAGCAAGCGCGGAAGCCGACATGGCGGCGAGCGCAAAAAGCGTCAGAAGGGATTTTTTCATTGTGCAGCCCTGTTGTTGCAATTGATATTTTAAGGGTCCTCCCGCAAACCCGTTGACCGGGAATGTCTGCGGAACCGCCAGCCGTTATCCCGGCTGTGCTTGGCTCATATCCTTGCATGGCTCAATGAAAAATTCATCCGGTTTTTTTGACCCGGTGGAAAAACTTTATTCTGGCGCTTTTTTGGTCTTTCCACCGCGCGACCTGCAAAAAATCTAGTCGATATTGCAGCTTACGCCCGTTCCCCTGAGGCCGCAGTAGCCACCCGGGTTCTTGGCAAGATATTGCTGATGATAGTCTTCAGCGTAATAAAACTTTTCAAGCGGCCCGATCTCGGTGGTGATGGTACTGCCATGGCCAGCCTCCTCCAAAGCCTGTTGAAAAGCATCGCGGGCCTTCTGCGCCTGCTGCAACTGGCCTTCCGTCGTCGCGTAGATGGCGGAACGATAGGTCGTGCCGACATCATTGCCCTGTCGCATGCCCTGCGTCGGATCGTGCTCCTCAAAAAATATCTTCAAGAGGCCCGAGAGCGAGATCACGGCCGGATCGTAGACAACCTTGACCACTTCCGCGTGGCCCGTCTGACCTGTCGTCGTCTCCTGATAGGTGGGATTGCGGGTGAAACCGCCGGCATACCCCACCGCCGTCACCCACACACCCGGCGTTTTCCAGAACAGCCGTTCCGCGCCCCAGAAGCAGCCCATGCCGAGATAGATGGTTTCAAGGCCGTCGGGATAAGGCCCCTTCAAAGGCCGGCCATTGACGAAATGGGCCTCCGGAACCGCAAGCGCCGCTTCACGGCCAGGCAAGGCGGTTTCTTGCGTCGGCATCGTCGTCTTTTTTGAAAGCGTATCGAACAGGAACATTCGGTCCTCCATGCGGCCAGCTCCGCCGCTTTTCATGGTTCACATCTGCGGGCGCGCGCAATTCGGCTGACACAAGTCAGGCTGACAAACGCCTCATCGGCCTGTGTTTCCTGTACCCCGCCATCCAGCAGAGCAGGGAAAGCGCCAGGGAAACGGCAAATGCGGGCACCGCCGTCAGGGCATTTTCAATGAAGCGCCACGCTTCAGGGTGAATATAGTGAGCCAAGGCCGCTTCCACCATGGTGCGGGAAGCAGGAAGAAGATAGTTCCAGACGGACAGGATGCCGGTGATGTCGACCGAGGATGTGGAAACCGAGCGGATCGAATCGAGCACGCCCAGAAAAACCGCCGCAACGAGGAAAAGAAAGCTCAAAAACCGCAAAAAAGCTTTCATTGGTATACCTCGCTCACGATCTGCCGGTCAGACAGCCACTTTTTGAAACCTATAATGCATCGATAAAGGTGGGAAAACCGGTTTGCAATCGCGTCGGAACACAGGAAATTGCCGACATTTCAAAAAACTGTCAGATTCGTGTTGATCCCTGCGAATTCATCGGTATATATCGCGCCGTTCCAGTGATTTGCATTCTTCATGACATGCAGACTTGAAAAAGGACAGGTGGCCGAGTGGTTTAAGGCGCACGCCTGGAACGCGTGTGTGCGTGAAAGCGTACCGTGGGTTCGAATCCCACCCTGTCCGCCATTTCACCTCATCTTCACCGACTTACATATGAACCTTGGTGTTGCCGACCGTGTTGCAAGGACGTAGCGTCAAAGTCGCGTTTTTCCGCTTCCGCATGCGTTGATGGCTATGCTTCTGCACAGACAAGGGATTCATCCGCTTTTTGCTGCTCTTACCCCTCTCTTGCGCCTTGCAGCAGGAAAAATCGCTCCTTATATACGCCGCATAACTGCAGCGAATACTGCAAATCCAAGTCAAGGAGTTGTCAATGGAATGCCTCACGGGGTTCCGACGGCTCGCTTCAAGGAGAGAAGAGCATGGCAAAAGTAATCGGTATCGACCTTGGCACGACCAATTCCTGCGTCGCAGTGATGGACGGCAAGGACACGAAAGTAATTGAAAATGCGGAAGGCGCGCGCACCACGCCGTCCATGGTGGCATTTTCCGACGATGGCGAACGCCTTGTCGGCCAGCCGGCCAAGCGCCAGGCGGTCACCAACCCGACCAATACCCTGTTTGCGGTGAAACGCCTTATCGGCCGCCGTTACGAAGACCCGACCGTCGAAAAGGACAAGGCTCTTGTCCCCTTTGAAATCGTCAAGGGCGACAATGGCGACGCATGGGTGAAGGCTCAGGACAAAAATTATTCCCCGTCGCAGATTTCCGCGATGATCCTTCAGAAGATGAAGGAAACGGCTGAATCCTATCTCGGTGAAAAGGTCGAAAAGGCCGTCATCACCGTTCCGGCCTATTTTAACGACGCCCAGCGTCAGGCAACCAAGGATGCCGGCCGCATTGCCGGTCTGGATGTTCTGCGCATCATCAACGAGCCGACCGCGGCAGCGCTTGCTTACGGCCTCGACAAGAAGGACGGCAAGACCATCGCCGTTTACGACCTTGGCGGCGGCACCTTCGATATTTCCGTTCTGGAAATCGGCGACGGCGTCTTCGAAGTGAAGTCCACCAATGGTGATACCTTCCTTGGTGGTGAAGACTTCGACATGCGTCTGGTTGAATATCTGGCCGGCGAGTTCAAGAAGGATCAGGGCATCGACCTGAAGAACGATAAGCTCGCCCTTCAGCGCCTCAAGGAAGCTGCCGAAAAGGCGAAGATCGAACTGTCGTCCTCGCAGCAGACCGAAATCAACCTGCCGTTCATCACGGCTGATGCTTCCGGTCCGAAGCACCTGACGCTGAAGCTGACCCGCGCCAAGTTCGAAAGCCTGGTCGATGACCTCGTGCAGCGCACCGTTGCGCCTTGCAAGGCAGCGCTCAAGGATGCCGGCGTTTCCGCTTCCGAGATCGATGAAGTCGTTCTCGTCGGTGGCATGAGCCGCATGCCGAAGGTGCAGGAAGTCGTCAAGCAGCTGTTCGGCAAGGAGCCGCACAAGGGCGTGAACCCGGATGAAGTGGTTGCCATGGGCGCCGCCATCCAGGCCGGCGTTCTGCAGGGCGACGTCAAGGACGTTCTGCTGCTCGACGTGACCCCGCTGTCGCTCGGCATCGAAACGCTGGGTGGCGTCTTCACCCGTCTGATCGATCGCAACACGACGATCCCGACGAAGAAGAGCCAGACCTTCTCGACCGCCGAAGACAACCAGTCGGCCGTGACCATCCGCGTTTCGCAGGGCGAGCGTGAAATGGCCCAGGACAACAAGCTGCTCGGCCAGTTCGACCTCGTCGGCCTGCCACCGTCGCCGCGCGGCGTTCCGCAGATCGAAGTCACCTTCGATATCGACGCCAACGGCATCGTGCAGGTTTCGGCGAAAGACAAGGGCACCGGCAAGGAACAGCAGATCCGCATCCAGGCCTCCGGCGGTCTTTCCGACGCCGACATCGAAAAGATGGTCAAGGACGCCGAAGCCAATGCCGAAGCCGACAAGAAGCGTCGCGCCGGTGTGGAAGCCAAAAACCAGGCCGAAAGCCTCATTCACTCCACCGAAAAGTCGGTGAAGGAATATGGTGACAAGGTTTCCGAGACCGACCGCAAGGCAATCGAAGACGCCATAGCCGCCCTGAAGACCGCTGTCGAAGCCGCCGAGCCTGACGCAGACGACATTCAGGCGAAGACCCAGACCCTCATGGAAGTTTCCATGAAGCTTGGTCAGGCCATTTACGAAGCGCAGCAGGCGGAGGCCGGTGATGCTTCTGAAGGCGGCAAGGACGACGTCGTCGACGCCGACTATGAAGAAATCAAGGACGACAAGAAGTCCGCATAATCGCGTGACTTCCCGTCTCCTGACAACATATGCAAGACATCCGGCTGCCGAGTGCAGCCGGAAATCCATTTGCGGGGCTTGTTAACTTAATGGCGAAAGCAGACTTTTACGAAACACTCGGCGTCAGCAAGACCGCGGACGAAAAAGAGCTGAAAAGCGCCTTCCGCAAACTCGCGATGAAATACCATCCGGACAAGAACCCGGATAACGCCGAATCCGAGCAGAAATTCAAGGAAATCAACGAAGCCTACGAAACGCTGAAGGACCCGCAGAAGCGCGCGGCCTATGACCGTTTCGGCCACGCCGCATTTGAAAATGGCGGCATGGGCGGCGGTGGCGGCTTTGGCGGCGGCGGTTTCGCCAATGGCGGCTTCTCCGACATCTTCGAGGACATCTTCGGCGAGATGATGGGTGGTGGCCGTGCGCGCCGCTCTTCCGGCGGGCGCGAACGCGGCGCCGATCTTCGCTACAACATGGAAATCACGCTGGAAGAAGCCTTCACCGGCAAGACGGCGCAGATCAGGGTTCCTACCTCGATCACCTGTGATGTCTGTTCGGGCTCTGGCGCCAAACCAGGTACACAGCCGAAAACCTGCGCTACCTGTCAGGGTTCCGGCCGCGTGCGCGCAGCACAGGGCTTCTTCTCGGTGGAACGCACCTGCCCCACCTGCCATGGCCGCGGGCAGACGATCTCCGATCCGTGCGGCAAGTGCCATGGTCAGGGCCGTGTAACGGAAGAGCGCTCGCTCTCGGTCAACATTCCCTCGGGTATCGAAGACGGCACCCGCATTCGCCTGCAGGGCGAAGGCGAGGCCGGCATGCGCGGCGGTCCGGCGGGCGATCTCTATATCTTCCTGTCCGTGCGTCCGCATGAGTTCTTCCAGCGCGACGGTGCCGATCTTTATTGCACCGTACCGATCTCCATGACGACGGCAGCGCTTGGCGGCACCTTCGATGTCACGACACTCGACGGCACCAAGTCACGCGTCACGGTTCCCGAGGGCACCCAGCCGGGCAAGCAATTCCGTCTGAAGGGCAAGGGCATGCCGGTGCTGCGTTCGGCGCAGACGGGCGATCTCTATATCCAGATTCAGATCGAGACGCCGCAGAAACTCAGCAAGCGTCAGCGCGAGCTGTTGCAGGAGTTCGAGCAGCTCTCCTCGAAGGAGAACAATCCGGAATCGACGGGCTTCTTTGCCCGGATGAAGGAATTCTTCGACGGCTGATTTCCGCCGGTCCCAAGCTTTTAGGACGCCGCCATCCCTTGAGACTGGCGGCGTTTTCGTTTTGGGCTCAGCCGGAAAAGCCGCCTTCTTCCAGATATTGCCGTTCTTCTGATGTCGTTTCCCGCAGCAATATGTCGTTGCGATGCGGAAAACGGCCGAAACGTTCAACGATATCGCGATGCTCTTCGGCATGATGAAGATAAAGCCCGCCGAGCGGCTGGTTCAGGTCGCAGGCACGCCGCTGGGCGGCGATATCCTCCGCATGGGAAAAGGGCAGGTAGAAGAAGACGCGCAAATCCTCGCTCACGGCCTGATCATGGCCACGGCGAATGGCCTCGTCGGCGAAAAGCCGCGCCAGGGGGTCTGTGGCATACATGTGGGCGGTGCCACGAAAACAATTGCGCGGAAACTGATCCAGCAGAAGCATCAGCGCAAGGCTGCTTTCCGCACCCTCCAGCCAGTCATCCAGTTCGCGCCGTGCTGCCGCGAAATGGGCATCGCGGAAACGGTCGTGGAAATGACTGTCGAAGGCGGCGTCCTTGTCGAACCACTTGTCCGGCCCGGCCTTCTTCCAGAAATCGACGATATCGGCGGCAAGCGCGGCTGTGTCGTTTTTCATCTGCTCTTCCCTGTCAATAATGCGGCGGCCGGGTGATCGCAGGCGCGTCCAGCGATTGCTCCTCAAGGCTCAGGAACCTCTCCGTCAAGCGGTCGAGCTTGGCGCGGGTCTGCTCCACCACCTTCCACTGTTCCGCCAGCTGGTCGGACAGTTCCTCTATCACCTTCACCTGATACGCGACCGTCTCCTCGAGCGCGATGATTCGTTTTTCGGTTTCCGACGTCATATCGACCTCTCTTTCCAGCCCTTCCTTGGGCCTAAAAGCTTGCGAGTCAACCATATGTCGCTTTCGTGAAGCGAATTCGTCATGGTGATCCGGAAACGGAAAAAGCCGGCGATGTTTCCATCGCCGGCGTCGGGAAGTTTGATATTGCTTAGTCTTCTTCTACGAAAACCTCTTCTCGTTTCTTCTTCACGCTTGGCAGGAAGACGACGATCAGCACGGCCAAAGCGATGAAAAGCAGTGTGGCGCTGATCGGCCGGGTGACGAAGGTGGTTGGATCACCGCGGGACAGGATCATCGCGCGACGCAGGTTTTCCTCCAGGAGCGGGCCAAGCACGAAACCGAGGAGCAGCGGCGCCGGCTCGCAGCGCAATTTCACCAGCACGTAGCCGATGAAGCCGAAGAAGGCGACGGCATAGAGATCAAAGACGTTGGAATTGACGCTATAAACTCCGATGGCGCAGAAAGCCATGATGATGGGGAACAGCACATAATAGGGCACCGTCAATAGCTTAACCCACAGCCCGATCAGCGGTAGGTTCAGGACGACGAGCATCAAGTTGCCGATCCACATGGAGGCAATGATGCCCCAGAACAGCGCCGGCTGCTCGATCGCAACGTTTGGACCCGGCACGATCCCCTGAATGATCATCGCCCCAATCATCAGCGCCATCACCGGATTGGCGGGGATGCCGAGCGTGAGCAGCGGGATGAAGGAGGTCTGGGCGCCGGCATTATTGGCCGATTCCGGACCGGCCACACCGGCCACCGCGCCATGCCCGAATTCCTCCGGGTTCTTGGAGACGCGTTTTTCCACCGTGTAGGACGCAAAGGCCGCGAGGATGGCGCCGCCGCCCGGCAGGATGCCGAGCGCGGAACCGATGGCCGTGCCGCGTAGCACCGGGCCGACCATTTTCCTGAAATCCTCCCGCGTGGGCATCAGCCCGCTGACCTTGGCGATCAGCACCGAACGGGTGCGCTCGTTTTCGAGGTTGCGCAGGATTTCGGCGATACCGAAGACACCCACAGCCACGGCGACGAAGTTCAGACCATCGGCATATTCGCGGATGCCAAGGGTGAAGCGCGGCGTGCCGCTGTAGATATCCGTGCCGACCAGACCGAGCAGCAGACCAAGCACGACCATGGCCAGCGCCTTGACGATGGAGCCATGGGCAAGGGCGATGGACGAAACGAGGCCGACGACCATCAGTGAGAAATATTCCGCCGCACCAAACTCCAGCGCAATTGCGGTCAGAGGCGGCGCAAAGATCGCGACGAGGAAGGTGGAAACCGTGCCGGCAAAGAACGAACCGATGGCGGCAATGGCGAGAGCAGCCCCTGCCTTGCCCTTGCGCGCCATCTGATAACCATCGATGGCGGTGACGGCAGAGGAGGATTCGCCGGGCATGTTGATCAGGATGGCCGTGGTGGAACCGCCATATTGCGCGCCATAATAAATGCCGGCGAGCATGATCAGCGACGAGACGGGCTCGAGCTGAAAGGTGATGGGCAGCAGCATGGCAATGGTCGCCGTCGCGCCGATGCCGGGCAACACGCCGATCAGGGTGCCGAGCAACACGCCGATCAGGCAGAAGAACAGGTTTGCCAGCGATGAGGCGGTGACGAAACCGAGAGCAAGATTATCAAGCAAATCCATCGCAGCACCTCAAAATTTAAGCCAGGGGCCGAAGCGCTGGAACGGCAGGCCGAGACCGTAATTGAAAACAGCGACGGAGAAGGCCGTGATGGCTGCGGAAAGAATAATCGCCATGATCGGACTCATCTTGTGCGAGGCAAAGGAGGCGATGAGCGCGCTAAAAAACAGCGCCGGCACGAAACCAAGACCCCGGACAGTAAAACCGAAGAAGATCGGCGCGGGCAGGATGAAGAATATGCCACGCCATGCGATCGCTCCGATCCCTTCCCCGGCCGGGCGGGCTGAGCGGAGGAATATGATGCCACCGAGCAGAATGAGGATAATTGCCAGAACGAGCGGGAAATAGCCCGGCCCCATACGAAAGGCGGTTCCGATCTCCAGCCCATAGGACTGCAAGGCGAAAAAGACGCCAAGTCCCATAAAAATTGCCCCGCAGACTGCCTCGGCAGGGTCATTAAATAATGACTTCATGAAAGATGCCCCTCCACCGCGGCCGGCATCACACCGGTCCGCCTGTTAAAATGATCACGGTCGACCGGCGGCGATGCCGCCGGTCCTTCCGCGTTCATCAGTCGGCATATTGGCCGGCAGCTTCGATCACCGGCTTCCAGCGGGCGATTTCGCTTTCGAGCTTGGCCTTGAGTGCCGCCGGCGTCGCATCGCTTTCCGAAGAGGGCGTGGTGCCCAGTTCTGCAAAACGAGCCGCGACATTCTTGTCCTTCAGCGCGACCTGCAGCGACTTGGAGAGCTTTTCGTTGATTTCAGCCGGCGTGCCCTTGGGCGTATAGATGCCGTGCCAGATGCCAACCTCAAGCTTCGGCAGGCCCGCCTCGACGACCGTCGGCACGTCAGGCAGCACGTCCAGCCGCTTGGCCGTGGTTACGGCATAGGCTTTCACGGTTCCGCCCTGAATCTGCTTGGTGGTGTTGGTGGTCTGGTCGCACATGATGTCGACCTGGCCGCCGAGCAGATCGGTCATGGCCGGCCCAGTCCCCTTATAGGGAACGGTGACCAGTGGCGTCTCGATGGCGCTCATGAACAGCATGCCGCAGAGATGCGAGGCAGCGCCAATGCCGGCATTGGCAACCGTGACCTTGTCCTTGTTCGCCTTGGCGTATTCGATCAGCCCCTTCAGATCCTTCGTCTCAAGGGTCTTGCGCGACAGGATCGTCATCGGCACTTCGGTGACGAGACCAACATATTCGAAGGCGTTCAGCGTGTCATAGGCGAGCTTGCGGTAGAGTGTGGCGCTGGTGGCCATGCCGATATGGTGGAGAAGGACGGTGTAACCGTCCGGATCGGACGATGCCACACGACCAGCACCCAGCGTGCCGCCTGCGCCGCCGACATTTTCGACGATGATCTGCTGGCCGAGATCCTTCGACATGGATTCAGCAACAAGACGCGCGACCGTATCCGTCGGGCCGCCGGCAGCAAAGGGCACAACCATGGTGATATTGCGCTCTGGATAGTTCTGAGCGGATGCGGACAGCGCAAAAAGGGAAACGGCAGCGGCGGCAGCAAGGCCGGTGACTGTCTTCAGTATTTTCATCGATTCCTCCCGGATGAAAATGTTCGCCACTTCAGCCGCGCATGCTCCTCCATGGCGACCGGGGTGACATATTTGCGATCCGGGATTGCCGTTCAGCAATGGCGGTCTTGCAGTGGGATGCGCTTTTATCGCTATCGCGAGAGGCAATGGGTGGATTTCGACCCATAAGCACCTATTCATGGGTGGAAATCCACCCACTACACCTCGGTCATGTGCCGGTGCAGCCCGTATTTCTGCATTTTTTCATAGAGCGTTTTGCGCGAAATGCCGAGCGCCTCATAGACGGATTTCAGATTTCCGCCGTGGGCGGCAATTGCATGTGCGATCAGGCTTTTTTCATAAGCCGCGACCCTTGCAGCAAGAGCCGCTTTTCCGTCAGCCTGAAACGGCAACGACCCTTCGGAAACGTCGCTTTCCAGGCCGAGAACGAAACGGTCCGCGGCATTGCGCAATTCACGCACGTTGCCCGGCCACTCACGAAGGGAGATGGCCGAGAGCAGATTTTGCGGCACCTCCATGTCTTCCCGCCCGTAGCGCGCAGCAGCTTCCCGCACGAGATGCAGGAAGAGGAGCGGTATATCGGCACTGCGCTGCGAGAGAGATGGCACGAGAAGTGTAGCCACGTTGAGCCGATAAAGAAGATCGGCACGGAACCGGCCAGCCGCGACTTCCTGTTCCAGATCCACCTTGCTTGTGGCGATGAAGCGAACATCGAGTTCGACCGTTTCATTCGAGCCCAGACGGGTAATCACCCGTTCCTGCAGGACACGAAGGAAGCGGCCCTGCAATTCGAAGGGCATGGAGCCGATCTCGTCCAGCAGGATGGTGCCGCCGCGGGCATGTTCGAACTTGCCGTAGCGCGGGCGAAGCGCGCCGGGAAACGCACCCGCCTCATGACCGAACAATTCGCTTTCGATCAACGTCTGCGGGAGGGCGGCGCAATTGATCGCAACGAAGGGCCGGTTGCTTCTGGCACTGATATCGTGAAGCGCGCGCGCCACGACCTCCTTGCCCGCGCCGGTATCGCCAACGATCAGCGTATCGGCGTCCGTCGCGCCAATCGCGCGGATGCGGTATCGCAGATCGACCATGATCTGGGTTCTGCCGGGCAGACGTGTTTCGAGATCGTCGTGCTTGCCCGCCACCGCCTTGAGGCGGCGGTTTTCCAGCACCAGCGCCCGCCGGTCATTCGCCCTTTTGATGATGCCGGCGAGATATTGCGGCGTGAACGGCTTTTCGATGAAATCATAGGCGCCGTTGCGCATGGCGTTGACCGCAAGCTGCACATCACCATGGCCCGTCATCAGGATGACAGGTATTTCCGGATCGAGCTCGCGCACCTTCTGCAGCAACGTCATGCCATCCATGCCAGGCATCCTGATATCGCTGACCACGACGCCATCAAAGCTGTAACCGATGAGTTCGAGCGCATGCTCGGCACTCGCGAGCATGGTGACGGCAAAGCCGGAAAGCTCCAGCGCCTGCGCGGTGGAAAAGCGCAGCTCCTCCTCGTCATCAATCAACAGAACCCGCGACATGGTCATTCCGCAGCCGCCTCCACGCGCCAGGCGGCGGCTGGCAATTCGATCTCGAACTCCGCCCCGCCCTCTTCATGGTTTCTCACCCGCAGCTGACCGCCAAAATCCTTGATGATGTTGTAGGAGATGGACAGGCCAAGGCCCAGGCCGCGTCCCACACCCTTGGTGGTGAAGAAGGGATCAAAAATGCGCTCCGAAATCGCCGCCGGCACGCCGGGACCACGATCGCGGATGAAAATCGATACCATCTGGCCATGCTGGACGGCTTGCAGCGCAATATGGCGATCCTCGCGCCCTTCCACAGCATCGGCCGCGTTGGAGATGATGTTGACGAGCACCTGCTGCAATCTCACCGGGCCGGCTTTCACCGCAAGCTGCACCGGCCCGAGATCAACATCCAGCACCGCATCGGCGGCCTTCAACCGCGCACCGACAATTTCGAGCGTATCCCGAAGCACCGCCTCCAGACCCACCGCTGCCATTTTTTCGTTGGGCTTGCGGGCGAAATTCCTGAGATGCTTGCTGATCGACGCCATGCGGTCGATAAGGCCTGAAATACGCCTGAGGTTTTCCGTCACCTCTTCCAGCCGCCCGCGCTCCACGAGAAGCGAAGCATTTTCGGCATAGTTCTTGGCCGCGGCAAGCGGCTGGTTGAACTCATGCGACAGTGCCGCCGACATCTGCCCGAGGGCTGCAAGCTTGCCGGCCTGCACCAGATCGTTCTGCATCTTGCGCAGCTGTTTTTCCGTCTGGCGGCGTTCGGCGATTTCGTGTTCGATCTCCTGGTTCACCCGCGCCAGATCGGCAGTGCGCTCCTCCACCCGGCGTTCCAGTTCCGCCTGCGCCTCTGCCTGATGGATCAGCCGTTCGCGCAGACGCCGCCGTCTTTGCAGCATGGCCGCAATCACGGCGGCGGCCAGACACAGGCACAGGATTATCGCGATCATCGCGGTCTTGACCTGCGTCCTGAGCGAACCTGTATCCATCAGCACGCTGACCGTCCAACCGGCATCGGGCATGGGCTGTGACAGGAGCATATATTCCCTCTCGCCGTCGTCCTGGACGATCGTCATCAGCTGATGCGAACCGAAATTGCCGTTTTTCAGCGGCAGTTCCTTGAGGGTGGCATTGGCATACCGGCGGGAAGCCTCCGTTCGTGCCAGCCGTTCGGGCGTCAGCGGCATCAGACCGGAATAAAGCCATTGCGGCGTTCCGGTCATGAAGATGATGCCCTCAGGGTCCGAGACCAGAATTCGGTTCTCACCATCGCCGAATGAGGCCTCTATGCCTTCAATATCGACCTTGAAGACGATGACGCCCTTGATTTCCTCATTGAAGAGGATGGGCGCGGAAAAATAATAGCCGCGCTTATGGGAGGTGGTGCCAAGCGCGAAGAACCGCGACTGCAAGCCCTTCGCGGCATCCTGAAAATAAGGGCGGTAGCTGAAATTCTCACCAACGAAACTCGTCGGACCATCATAGTTGCTGGCGGCGATAGTCTCCCCGTCGAGCGTGATGATGTAGATATCGGAGGATTCCAGCAGGGTGTTAATAGATTTGAGGTAGACATTGGCGCGCTGGCGCAGCTCGGCATCCTTGGGATGTGCGACCAGTTCCTCAATGTCGTCGTGATCGGCGATCAAGGCGGGCAGCGGCTCGTAACGGTTCAAAAGCCCGCCGAGAGCGGAGACAGCCAACCGGAGGGTCGTGCGGCCCTGCTCGGACATTTCGCCGAAATAGCTTTCCGCAATGATGCCGCCGCCTCTCGTCACGGCGCCATAACCGAGACCGAAGCTGAGAAGCATCAACAAAATCCAGCGATATTTCACCGAAGCTCCCCTCCTGTTGCAGGCATCAAACCTGCTCTCCCTAAAAGAGTGTAGGTGGAGCGGCCGAATTTTCCAAGTGAGCGGAAAAGGCAGCCAGACAGTCCCAAAAACAAAAAACCGGCCACGAGGACCGGTTTTTTGCAAAGATGATTTCAGAAAAGCTTATGCGCTTTCCTTCGGCGTCAGAACCTGACGACCGCGATACATACCGGTCTTCAGATCGATATGGTGCGGGCGGCGCAGTTCGCCGGAGTTCTTGTCTTCAACGTAGGTCGCAGACTTGAGACCGTCAGCCGAGCGGCGCATGCCACGCTTGGACGGGCTTGTTTTTCTTTTTGGTACAGCCATTTTTGTTACTCCACTTAAGCGGCGAAACAACGGAACCGGCCAGAACCAAAGGCCGAATGTCGGATGTCTCGATATCGGAAATTTGGCGCGCTTATACATGCCCAAACGGGCTTTGACCAGCCCTGACGCGCATTTTTTCCGATTCAGCGGAATAAGCGCAACAAGCGATCGTCAGGCATCGCAAATCATGGCTCACGTCTTATCGAAAATGACGCGCTCCTTGAAGTGGTTCATGTCCCGGAATTCACAGAAAGCTGGCGGACGCATCTCAATGACCGGCGCTGCGGCGCGCAGCTTTTCCAGTTCCTCGTCGAGCATCACCTGCCAGCGCGGCAAGCATTCCGGCTCGAACCAGCTGATGATGTAGGACAAGGTGATATGAAACTCATAAGTGCCGTGATCAGGATGTCGGTAGCCGAAGAAATCGGCGAATGTATCCCGCCAGAGAGCCACGATCCGATCGTCCTCTACGGTTGCACCCTTCATGACCAGTCCCACCGGGCGCAGACCCGTAACCTGCATGTTGAACGCCGGCAGGGCCGGAAAGGCGGAAAGACGCTGGCGATAATATTCCGTCATCACGTCGATCGGCGTATCGAGCGGCATGTTCTCCGGCCAGTAGGGCAAAGCGCGCCGAAATTCGATAATGCCCTGAAACACCGTCATGTGCAGGCTGGAAACCGGCGTGAAGGCAAGCTGCGGCGCCTCCGGCGTATCCAGAAAACGCTGGCGGGTTGCAATGATGGCTTTTTCGGTCTGCGACCCTTCGACAAGATGGCACACAACCGTATTGCCCGGCTCTGGCAGGAACTCACCATCAGCATTGTAGCGGCTACCCAGATGGCGCGGCGGCTGATCGTGATCAGCGGCAGAAATATACTCAAGATCTTTCGAGACGAGCGGGGCGTGCATGGGAAACTCCTTGTAAGAATTTCCCCCTAGTACCTGCACGCAACAAGGCAATGACATCGACCGCCTGAAGAGCGATCAGTGCGCCTCATCCCAATTGTCGGCCGCGCGGGCATCCACTTTCAGTGGCACCTTCATCGAAATCGCCGGCATGGCCGCGTTTTCCATGACAGAGACGACGACGGGCAAGGTCTTTTCGATCTCCGCTTCCTCGACTTCGAAGATGAGTTCGTCATGCACCTGCAACAGCATGCGGGCGGAAAGTTTTTCCGCCTCCAACGCGGGCTCGATGCGGACCATGGCACGGCGGATGATATCGGCAGCCGAGCCCTGGATCGGCGCGTTGATGGCCGCGCGCTCGTTGAATGCTTTTACCGAAGGATTGGAAGAGCGAATTTCCGGATAATGCGCGCGGCGGCCGAAAATCGTTTCGACATAACCGTTTTCGCGGGCGAAGGCCTTGGTCGCCTCCATGTAGTCGCGAATACCGGGAAAACGCTCGAAATATTTCTTGATATAGTCGCCTGCTTCGGAGCGGGCGATGCTGAGCTGATTGGCAAGGCCAAAAGCGGAAATGCCGTAGATGATGCCGAAGTTGATGGCCTTGGCGCGGCGGCGCACTTCCGACGGCATGCCTTCGACAGGCACGCCGAACATTTCCGATGCCGTCATCGCATGAATGTCGATGCCGTTTTCGAAAGCGTTGCGAAGCTGCGGAATGTCGGCGACATGCGCCAGCACGCGCAGTTCGATCTGGCTGTAGTCGGCCGACAGGAGCTTGTGACCCGGCGTGGAGATGAAAGCCGTGCGGATCTTGCGCCCTTCCGCCGTGCGGACCGGAATGTTCTGAAGGTTCGGTTCCGAGGAGGACAGGCGTCCCGTGGTGGTGGAGGCGAGCGCATAGGACGTATGCACCCGCTTTGTCTCGGGATGGATATATCCCGGAAGTGCATCCGTATAGGTCGATTTCAGCTTCGTCAGCTGCCGCCAGTCGACGATCTTGCGCGGCAGTTCGATACCTTCCGCCGCGAGATCTTCCAGAACCTGTGCCGATGTCGACCATTGACCGGTCTTGGTCTTGGAACCACCCGGCAGACCCATCTTGCCAAAAAGGATATCGCCGAGCTGCTTTGGCGATCCGATATTGAAACGCTCGCCTGCCAGCTCGTAGATTTCCTCTTCGAAGGACGCAGCCTTCTGCGCGAGTTCGCCGGAAAGGCGCGAGAGAATCTGCCGGTCGATGGTGATGCCGCGCTCTTCCATATGCGCCAGAACCGGCACGAGGGGGCGCTCCAGCCGCTCATAGACCTTGGTCAGCCGTTCCGACACAAGCCTCGGCTTCAGCGCCATCCATAGCCTTAAGGTGACATCCGCGTCTTCCGCCGCGTAGGCTGTCGCCTTGTCGATATCGACAAAATCGAAGGTGACGCTCGACTTGCCCGATCCCGCCACGTCCTTATAGGCGATCGGCGTGTGGCCAAGCCAGCGTTCGGACAGCGAATCCATGCCGTGCGTGGCCTTGCCGGCCTCGAGAACATAGGAAATCAGCATCGTGTCGTCGAAGCTCTGCATGACGACGCCGTGGCGTTTCATCAGCAGATAATCATATTTGAGGTTCTGGGCGACTTTCAGGACAGCTTCATCTTCGAGCAGGTCCTTCAGGCGCGCCAGCGCCTCGGCAAAGGGCACCTGCCCCTCCGCCATTCTGATGCCATCGCTGAAGAGATCGCCGCCGGAGCCGGTCTTGTGCGTCAAAGGAACATAAGCGGCCCGGATATCGGTGCCCGTGGCATCCTTGCCATTATCGGCAATGGCCAGCGAAAAACCGACAAGTTCGGCCTGCATCGGATCGAGCGAGGTCGTTTCCGTATCGAAGGCGACAACGCCCGTCTCCCGGGCCGCCGCAATCCAGCGGTCGAGCGTCGGAAGATCCCTGATCGTTAGATAGGCTGTCGTATCGATCTTGGCGGCGGAAAAAAGCGCCTGTCGCGCTGCGGCCAGATCGGCGGGCGCGCTGCCCTCCCCCGTTACTTTTCTTGCCGGAGCGGCGGGCGAAGCCGCGGCGCCAGCGGTGTTAGTGGCCACTTCACCAGCCTGAACGGCAGGGGCTGGCGCATCAAGATCGGGACCATGGGCATCGGCACCCCATTGCACTGGCACATTGGCAGGGTCGATGGCAGAAGCGTCGGTTTCGGTCGCCTCGGCCACCCGGCGTGTCAGCGTCGTGAACTCCATCGCCTTCAGGAAGGCGATCAGTTTCGGCCCGTTCTGCGGTTCGAGCACCAGAGCTTCAAGCGACTGCTCCAGCGGCACATCAGTCCTGAGCGCCACAAGCTGTCTGGAAAGGCGGGCAAGTTCCGCATTGGCGATGATATTCTCCCGCCGCTTCTGCTGCTTGATTTCGCCAGCACGGGTCAGGAGGGTATCGAGATCGCCATATTCCTCCAGCAACTGCGCCGCCGTCTTCGGGCCGATGCCGGGAATGCCGGGCACATTGTCGGTGGAATCGCCGGTCATCGCCTGCAGGTCGATCATCTTTTCAGGGCCTACGCCCCACTTCTCGATGACATCAGGAATGCCGATCTGCTTGTCCTTCATGGCGTCGTACATGTGTACATTGGCCGTGACGAGCTGCATCAGATCCTTGTCGGAGGAGATGATGGTGACATCGGCGCCGATCGCTTCGGCCTGCCGGGCATAGGTGGCGATGATATCATCAGCCTCGAAGCCTTCCGTCTCGATGCAGGGAAGGTTGAAGGCCCGCGTCGCTTCGCGGATCAGGCCGAATTGCGGCACCAGATCTTCCGGCGGTGCGGTGCGGTTGGCCTTGTAGAGATCATAAAGCTCGTTGCGGAAGGTCTTCGATGAATAGTCGAAAATCACCGCGAAATGAGTAGGCGTCACGCCGACATCGGTATTGCGCGCATCCCTCAAGAGCTTCCACAACATGTTGCAGAAGCCGGAAACGGCGTTGACCGGCAGCCCGTCCGACTTGCGGTTCAGCGGCGGGATTGCATGGAAGGCCCGGAAAATGAAACCGGAACCGTCAACGAGGAAGAGATGATCGCCTTTTTTCATGGGTAGCATGGATAGCGCGGGGCCGTTTTGACGTCTACCGAAACTTCGCACAACGCACCGTAAAGAGCGGGGAATGGGGCTCCAGCACAGACCTGCAAAATTCACCTGAACGTTACCGATTTGTAATCCGCCCTTCCCTTGAAAAGCCGCATTTGCAGACACATTTCATAAGGGACGGCGCCTGATCACGCCGTAGTCTGATAGCTGGCTCGTCCCCCGCCGCGTCAGACCGGACAAAGGCCTTTCCCCCTCTCCGGGCCTTTGTCCTCCAATATGACCGCCATGGCCGACCCCTCCCGGCCATGGCGGTTTTATTTTATGCGCCGTTTCGGGCTGGCCTAAACATATCATGCGATATATATCGCGCTATTGAATTGCCGGGCTGAGCCGGCCGTGATGTTTTATGGGCGGAAAAATGGGTTTTTCCCGGGACGAATCGGCGATCTATCTCGCCTCGAAAATGGCGCGGGAATTCACCATGGCGCTGCAGAAAAGAGCCGCCGCCCTGGGTTTCTCGCCCGGACAATTCCCCATTCTCATCGAACTTTGGCATGAGGACGGCCTGACGCAGCGACAATTGCTTGATAGAATCGATGTCGAACAGGCGACGCTCGCCAATACGCTCTCACGCATGGAACGCGACGGGCTGATCATCCGCAAATCCCATCCAAGCGACCGCCGTGCCCAGATCATCGAGCTGACACAGCGCGGCAGGGATCTGGAAGCCAATGCCATTGCAGCTTCCGAAGCCACCGAAGATGCACTGCTCAAGGATTTCCGGCGTTTCGAGAGACAGCTTTTGCTGGAATATATGCGCCGGGCGATCGAAAGCGCCAAAAAAGCGAAATAGCATTTACAGCCCGAAACCACTTCGCACTTTCCCTGAACTGCTCTATCGTTCCGGCGGCCGCACGTTTGCCGATTCACGACGCGCCGGCCCCCTTGTTTCCCGCGATGCGCGATGCCCGGATGTTTCGTCTTATCGCCGGGTCACGACAGACATGACAGGATCAGCGATGACAGACGTTTCCCCCATTCTTTCCACCGCCGACGACAATCTCACCTCCAGCCTTGAGCGACTGTTCGAGCTCGTACGCATTCCGTCGATTTCGACGGACCCCGCCTACAAGGCGGAATGCCGCAAGGCGGCGGAGTGGCTGGTCAGGACGCTTTCAGCGCTCGGCTTTACGGCCTCCGTGCGCGATACGGCCGGCCACCCCATGGTGGTGGCGCATCATGATGCGGCCACCAAGGACGCGCCGCATGTGCTTTTTTACGGCCATTATGACGTACAGCCGGTTGATCCGCTCGAGCTCTGGGAAAACGATCCGTTCGAACCCGCCGTCAAGGATATCGGCGCCGGCCGCCAGGTGATCACGGGACGTGGTACGGCAGACGACAAGGGCCAGCTGATGACCTTCGTCGAAGCCTGCCGCGCCTATAAGGCAGTGAATGGCGGCCTGCCGGTGCGCGTCACCATTCTTTTTGAAGGCGAAGAGGAATCCGGCTCGCCGTCGCTGAAGCCTTTCCTCGAAGCCAATGCGGAAGAACTGAAGGCCGATTATGCGCTGGTCTGCGATACCGGCATGTGGGACCGGGATACGCCAGCCATTGCTGCGGCCCTTCGCGGCCTGGTCGGCGAAGAAGTCGTCATCACAGCAGCCGACCGCGATCTGCATTCCGGTCTGTTCGGTGGTGCTGCCGCAAACCCCATTCACATCCTCACCGATATTCTCGCCGGCCTGCATGACGAGACCGGCCGGGTAACTCTTTCAGGCTTTTATGACGGCGTGGAAGAAACGCCAGCCAACATCAAGGCCTCCTGGGAGACGCTGGGCCGCACGGCCGAAGCCTTTCTCGGCGAAGTAGGCCTTTCGGTTCCCTCGGGCGAAAAGGGTCGCTCCGTGCTTGAGCAGACCTGGGCGCGGCCGACGGCGGAAGTCAACGGCATTATCGGCGGCTATACCGGCGATGGTTTCAAGACCGTGATCGCCGCGAAAGCCTCCGCCAAGGTGTCTTTCCGTCTCGTCGGTGAGCAGGACCCTGCGGCCATTCGCGAAAGCTTCCGGGGCTATGTGCGCTCGAAAATACCCGCCGACTGCTCCGTGGAGTTCCACGAACATGGCGGTTCACCCGCCATCCAGCTGTCCTACGACTCGCCCGTACTGACCAAAGCCAAAAATGCGCTTTCGGAAGAGTGGCCAAAGCCCGCCGTCGTCATCGGCATGGGAGGCTCGATCCCGATCGTCGGCGATTTCCAGAAGATGCTGGGAATGGATTCGCTGCTTGTGGGCTTCGGACTTACCGATGACCGCATTCATTCGCCGAATGAAAAATACGACCTGCAGTCGTTCCACAAGGGCATCCGCTCCTGGGTCCGCATTCTCGACGCACTCGCGGCAAAATAATCCGGAAAAAGAGGAGGCGCCGAATATTCGGCACCTCCTCGGTACATAAACAAAAAGGCCGGGCAAGCCCGACCTTTCCATCCGTTTTTCGTCAATGCCAGTACATCCGTGGTCAAAGCGTTCAAACGGTCTGATGCTCCAGAGCGCGCCAAAGATATCGACGCTGCTTTCCGGCTCAGGATCGGCTGCTTTGGTTAATCTTTGGTTAACGCAACAGCAGCGGCACTTTTAAAAGCGCCATTCCCGGCAGTTCCGATCCGGAGCACTGTTGAACCCTATATTGGTATGTCGTCCGGCTTTTTCAAGAGTGGCCGGCCCAGTCCCTTCCTGCAAAAGAAAAAGGCCGGAAAAATCCGGCCTTTCCATTCATGCGAATGACCCTTTCGGGCCAAAGCGCTTATCAGGCAGCAACGAGGTTGCCTGCGGACATCTTGCCCGAGCGACGATCCTGCATCAGCTCGTAGGAGAGCTTCTGGCCGTCGTTGAGGGCGGTCAGACCAGCGCGCTCAACAGCGGAGATGTGAACGAATACGTCCTGCGAACCGTCGTCAGGCTGAATGAAGCCGTAGCCCTTGGTTGCGTTGAACCACTTTACTGTACCAGTCGCCATAACGATTTCCTTCCGTTGGCAATTGTATTTGCACTGCGAGCAGTGCGGACTTAGGTCGAATTTGAAGGAAAGATCGTCGTGTGCACCCAAAAAGGCGCCGAAGCTCTGGTCGTCAAACAAATATCGATGGCCGAACACCTAGGTTGGCAGGGGCGAAAAGTCAAGTTTCTTTGAAAAACGCGGCGATCTTTGTGAGCCGCCGGCCACCCAAATCCGTTGGAAACAGGGCCCTAAACAGCAAAAACCCGGCGCGGGAGGAGGTGCGCCGGGTTCTTGAAACTGACTGACAATTGGGAGGAGGAGTATTGTCAGTCCAATCGGGCGACGCTGGGAGGAGGAGTGCGTCGCTTCGATGGTTTGAAGATACAGGATATCAGCTTAAAAAACAGACGTTTCATCGCAGCGCAGCATTGCGCATGATGCATAGCTACTTCAGGGTGACTTGAAGCTTCTCCGCGTAACGCCTAATAAATACGCATGTCTATCGAATCCGTCAGAGCCTTCTTCACCGAAAAGTCGCCCGAAGTGACCGTGATTGAAACGGAAGCGAGTTCAGCGACGGTGGCGCTGGCCGCCGAAGCACACGGCGTCGACCCCGACCAGATTGCGAAAACGATCTGCCTGAAGGCGGGCGACACCATTCTTCTCGTCGTCGTCGCCGGCACGAAACGCCTCGACAACCGGAAATTCCGCGATCATTTCGGAGCAAAGCCGCGCATGCTTGGACCGGATGAGGTGGTTGCGGTGACCAGCCATCCCATCGGCGGGGTGTGCCCTTTCGGCCTGCCCTCTGCCCTCCCGGTGTTTTGCGACATATCGCTGAAAAACTATCATGAGGTGGTTCCCGCGGCCGGCGCCACCAATGCGGCAGTGAAGATTTCACCCGATGTGATGGCCGAACTGACGGACGCGGAGTGGGTCGACGTCTGCCAATGACGCTGATTTGATGCGGCCGGGACTTAACCCCGCCTTAAATTGCCGCATTTAAACTCTTCATCCTGGATTAAGGATCGCGCAGGCATAGAAGCCTGAAACCCGAATGGGATGCGCGCGGTTTCGCGAATAGGAGCGACTTCGGCTGGATGGCAGGCAAGGGTAAATCACGCGAACGGGTAGAACCTTCCTTCGGGGATTTCCATGAGTCCGGTGACGACCTGCGCCTTGACGCCAGCGAGCGCATCAGCGGAACCACAAAGCAGCAGGCCAGGAAACCGAAGCCGGCATCCGGCCGCACCAAATCCAGCAAAAAAGAAAAGCGCACCCGCAGTTCCGGCCGTGGCGCGACGGGCTTCCTCCGCTCCCTCGTTTATTGGTGTATCGTACTCGGCATCTGGGGCGGCATCGGCGTTGCCGGTCTTGTCCTTTATTATGGTGCGCGCATGCCGAGCGCCAGCAGCTGGTCCATTCCCGAACGCCCGCCGAATGTGAAGATCGTTTCGGTGAATGGCAGCGTGCTTGCCAATCGCGGCACCACCGGCGGCGAGGCGCTCGCGCTGGAGGACATGTCACCCTATATTCCGCAGGCCGTGATGGCGATCGAGGACCGGCGGTTCTATTCGCATTTCGGCGTCGATCCGCTGGGTCTTGGACGCGCTATCGTAACGAATGTCCTGACGGGGCGAACGGTGCAGGGCGGCTCGACGCTGACACAGCAGCTGGCAAAAAACCTGTTCCTCTCGCCGGATCGCACGCTGGAGCGCAAGGTTCAGGAAGTGCTGCTGTCTTTCTGGCTGGAGCATGAATTCACCAAGGACCAGATTCTCGCGATGTATCTCAATCGCGTCTATTTCGGCTCCAATGCCTATGGCGTCGAGGCGGCCTCGCGGCGCTACTTCAACAAATCCGCGCGCGACGTCAATCTGGGCGAAGCGGCAATGCTGGCCGGGCTTCTTAAAGCGCCCTCGCGCCTTTCGCCGGCGCGCGATCCGCAGGCGGCGGAAGAGCGGGCGCAGGTCGTGCTGCAATCCATGCGCGATGTCGGCTTCATCACGGACGACGAAATCAAGACCGCCATGTCGCAGCCGCCAACCAAGGCGAAACGTTTCTGGTCCGGCGCCGAACATTACGCCGCCGACATGGTGCTGGAGGAGGTGCGCAACCTGGTTGGCGAGGTGAAGCAGGATATCGTCGTCGACACGACGATCGATCCCAATCTCGAGCGCGATGCCGAAAAGGCGCTGACCCACGTGCTGCATGGCGACGGCAAGAAACAGGGCGCCTCGCAAGCGGCCCTTGTTTCCATTGATGGCACGGGTGCAATCCGGGCCGTGGTAGGCGGGGCTGATTATGCCGAAAGCCAGTTCAACCGCGCCGCCAAGGCAAAACGGCAACCCGGCTCCGCATTCAAGCCCTTCGTTTACGTCGCCGCGCTCGAATCCGGGCTTACCCCCTATACCATCCGTAATGACGCGCCTGTTCGTATCGGCAACTGGACCCCGGAAAATTACGAGAAGAAATATCGAGGCGAAGTGACACTCGCCACCGCGCTCGCCAATTCGCTGAACACCATTGCCGCGCAGCTGGTGATGGAAGTGGGGCCTGATCGTGTGACCCAGGTGGCACATCGCATGGGCATCGAATCCGAGCTGCAGAACAATGCCTCCATCGCGCTCGGCACCTCGGAAGTGTCGCTGATGGAGCTGACGGCCTCCTACGCCCCCTTCATGAATGGCGGCTACAAGGCGACGCCGCATATCGTCAAACGCATCACCGACGCCGACGGCAAAGTGCTTTACGAAAACAAATATGACAATCCGCCTCGCGTTCTGAGCGAAGAGATCGCCGCGACCATGAACAGCATGCTGTCGCGCGTTATCACCGAAGGCACCGGCAAGGCGGCGAAGCTGCAGGGCTGGCAGGCGGCTGGAAAATCCGGCACGACGCAGTCCTTCCGCGATGCACTTTTTGTCGGCTACACAAGCAACCTGACCACCGGCGTATGGTTCGGCAATGACGACGGCACATCAATGAAAAAGGTCACCGGCGGCGGGCTTCCGGCAAAGGCGTGGAAAGATTTCATGACCGCCGCCCATTCGGGGCTTTCACCCTCGCCGCTCTTCGGGCTTGGCGCAGGCGGCGTGCCGCCGCTTGGGGAAATGCAGCAGCCGGCACCGGAAAACCCGCCCTCCTCCATCGGCGATATCATTTCCAATGCGCTCGGGGGCGGGACGCCGGATACGCGCGCCTATCCCCAAGCCCCCATTGCGCCGAACCCGAATCAGCCGGATGTGCCGATGCCGCCGGCAAATATCCCTTCCCGCGATATCGAGCCCGGCTATTCAGCCGGCAACGGGCCTGTACCACCCGCCGATATCGGCGGTCAGGCGCCATCCGGACCAAAGCAGACGACCCTGCTCGATATTCTGATGGGAAACTGACGGCATAGCGTGGCCGGCAGGCGCTGATCTCACGGGCGGTGACGATGACGTCATTGTCGCGCTAAATTCCCGATTTAGCAGGATTTGGCTCCATGGAGACTGGTCGTCTCGGCAGCTACGAGCGGAGAGGATGCTCGCCCTGCAACATCCGCGTGCAGTCGCATTAACCGTAGATTGCCATTTGCTCCAGAGCGGTTACATTTCGGATGACTTTTTACGGTAAATGAATTATTAATCGTTCATATAAATTAATTTTCTTCTATCAAAATAACTTTTCAGGGCTTTATATTATGCTGGGTACTAAAGGCTCATCGCATGCCGTTTTTTACGGTGCCTCCTATTCCGCAGCCACAACTTTCGAATCGCCGGAAACGCAACCTTCCTCTTCGGAAAAAACCGTCTCCGCATTTTTGCGCGGCCAGTTCGCGCTCAAAAGAACGATGGATATTGCAGGGGCGTCCATCGCCCTTGTCGCGCTCGCGCCGGTGTTGCTCACCGTAGCGGCTCTGGTCAAACTCGATAGCAAAGGGCCGGTCCTGTTTTCGCAGGTCCGCTGGGGTATGAACGGGCGGAAAATCCGTGTCTATAAATTCCGCTCCATGAGAACCGACCTTTGCGATGCCACCGGTGTGGCGCAAACGGTGAAGAACGATCCCAGAATAACCCGGATCGGCGCGATTCTTCGCCGCACGAATATCGACGAACTGCCGCAGCTTCTGAATGTGCTGAAAGGCGATATGTCGCTGGTCGGGCCCCGCTGCCACGCCATCGGCATGCTGGCGGCCGGCCGTCTTTATGAGGAACTGGTGCCGCACTACCATATGCGGCACCGGGTGCGGCCGGGCATTACCGGCCTCGCACAGATGCGGGGATTACGCGGCCCGACGGATCGCAGCGACAAGGCGCGCGCCCGAATCGTCTCCGATCTTTATTACGTCGAAAATTTTTCGATCTGGCTTGATATCAGGATCATGGTCGGAACGGTGATTTCCGAATTGCGCGGCGGCAAGGGTTTCTGATTTTTCAGACGCCATTCCCGCAGCTGCAGTCCATCCGTTATAAAAACAAAAGCCCGGCAGCGATGCCGGGCTTTTATCATGAAATCATCATGACAATCAGTTTGTCGGCGCGGGAGCCGCTGCCGGATCCGGAAGCGGTGCCGGGTTTGCCGAAAGCGTGCGCAGATAAGCGATGAGATCGGCGCGTTCCGTCTCCTTCTTCACACCCGCAAAACCCATGGCCGTGCCGGGAACGTGTTTCTTGGGGGATTCGAGGAAGTAGCTGAGATGATCGTAGTCCCAATGCACGGAACCGCCCTTGGAGAAATCCTTCATCCCGGCGGAATAGCTGAAACCTTCATGGCTGGCGATCGGCCGGTTGACGATATCGAAGAGATTGGGGCCGACCTTGTTTGCACCACCACTCTCTCCGGTATGACAGCTCGTACACTTCTTGAAGACTGTTTCGCCCTTGGCGGCATCGGCGCTGGCAAGCAATTGCGCGATCGGCGTCGCCGCGGCAGCGGCTTCACCGCCACCCGCTTCGCCGCCGCTCTCTGCCGCAGCAATGGCGAAACCTTCCTTTTCGGGCGCAGGCGCATGGAAAATGCCCTCAGACGCAATCGACACCGACATCAGGACGAAAACCGTGCCAAGCAACGCCCCAACGCCCATATTTACATAAGAATTCATCTATATGCGCTCCCTCGCATCCGCTTGATATAACGGGCATCTTGAAATTGCTCGAAAGCTATGGCTTTTGCACAGCCTGCGCAACTTGAATAATGCTCCCCACACCGTGACGTTTTGACACTTTTCGGGCGGGATTTGAAGGGTGTCGGATGAAGAATCGGGAATTCGAGAAAGCTGTCGTCCTCATACCGGCGCGGATGGCATCCACACGCCTGCCAGGCAAGCCGCTCGCCGACATAGGCGGCAAGCCGATGATCGTGCAGGTTGCGCTGCGGGCACGCGAGGCCGGTGCGGAACGAATCGTTGTTGCCGTTGATGACGAACAGGTGTTTTCGGCCGTGCAAAATGCCGGTTTCGACGTGATGATGACCCGCGACGACCACCAGTCCGGCTCGGACCGCATTTTCGAAGCGCTGCAAAAGGCCGACCCCTATGGAAAGGCGGAATATGTCATCAATGTTCAGGGCGACCTGCCGACCATTGAGGCGGAAACGATCCGCGCTTCGCTGCGCCCACTGGAAAATACAGAGGTCGATATTGCGACACTGACGGTCGAAATCACCGACGAGGAAGAAAAAACCAATCCTAACGTGGTGAAAGTGGTGGGCAGCCCGCTTTCCGAGACGCGATTGCGCGCGCTTTATTTTACCCGCACCACCGCACCCTATGGCGATGGCCCGCTTTATCATCACATCGGGCTTTATACCTATCGCCGCTCTGCGCTCGAGACATTCGTGAGCCTGCCGCCCTCGCCGCTTGAAAAACGCGAACGGCTGGAACAGCTGCGCGCACTGGAAGCGGGGATGCGCATCGACGCTGAAATCGTCCGTTCCGTGCCGCTCGGCGTCGACACGCCGCACGATCTGGAAAAAGCCCGCAAAATTCTCGCAAGCAGAACCCTCTAACGGACAGTCCCATGACCTTGAGCACAAATCGTATTGCCTTCCAGGGCGAATTCGGCGCGAATTCCGACATGGCCTGCCGCGACATGTTCCCGGATATGGAGCCTTTGCCCTGCCCGACCTTCGAGGATGCCTTCAACGCCATTGAAAACGGCGAAGCTGATCTCGGCATGATCCCGATTGAAAATACACTGGCCGGCCGCGTTGCGGATATTCATCACCTGCTGCCGGAATCGCGCCTGCACATCATCGGCGAATACTTCATGCCGATCCGCTTCCAGCTGATGGTGATGCCCGGCGTGAAGAAGGATGAGATTCGCACCGTCCACAGCCACATCCACGCGCTTGGCCAATGCCGCAAGATCATCCGTTCCAACGGCTGGAAGCCCGTCATCGCCGGCGATACGGCAGGCTCCGCAAGGCTCGTGTCCGAACAGGGCGACCGCAGCATGGCGGCCCTTGCGCCACGTCTTGCCGCCAGCCTCTACGGTCTCGATATTCTCGCTGAAAATGTCGAGGATTCGGACAACAACGTCACGCGCTTCGTGGTGCTTTCCCGCGATGAAAACTGGGCCAAGCGCCAGTCGAGTGACGAAATCGTCGTCACGACCTTCGTTTTCAACGTTCGCAATATTCCGGCAGCACTTTACAAGGCCATGGGCGGCTTTGCGACGAACGGCATCAACATGACGAAGCTCGAAAGCTACCAGCTCGGCGGCAAATTCGTGGCGACGCAGTTTTATGCCGATATTGAAGGCCACCCCGATGACGAGCCGGTGCGGCATGCGCTGGACGAGTTGCGTTTCTTCTCGGAAAAAGTCCGCATTCTCGGCGTCTACAACGGTCACGCGATGCGCGGCAAGCTCAACCAAAGCTGAGCCTGCCGCAGCCCATTATTTTAGCCATTCCACCCAGTCGCGCATCAGCCGATGCGCGATGGCTCCCATTGGCGGCGCGGAAAAACCTTCACCCGTCGGGGCCTCCAGCATCTTTGCTACCTCTTCCCGCGTGAACCAACGGCAATCCTCAAGCTCGATCTCGTCACGCGCGATCTCAAAAGAGAGCGCCTCGGCATAACAGCCTATCATCAGCGTATGCGGCATCGGCCAGGGCTGGGAGGCGTGATACCGCACACGACCGATTTCAACGCCGGATTCCTCATGCGTTTCGCGGCGGACGGCCTGTTCGATGGTTTCGCCCGGCTCCACGAAGCCGGCAAGGCAGGAATACATGCCCGGCGCAAAATGCGCACCGCGGCCAAGCAGGCAGAGATCACGCTCGATATCGATGGTCATCATGATGACAACGGGATCGGTGCGCGGAAAAATAGTGTGGCTGCAGGCGCCGCAGATGCGCTTGTAGCCGCCGATTCGCAGCTCCATGGTTCCGCCGCACTTACCGCAAAAGCGATTGTCACCATTCCAGTGCGTCAGGCTGACTGCCTGCGCAACCTCGCTCAGCAGTTCCTCGTCGAGAAGATGATCGCGATAAAGCGTGCGGGCATCGGCCAGCTTGTAATGGCTCGCCAGCTGATCCTCGGCCACGGCGACCGGCACCGCAATTCTCGGCTCGCCGGTTTCGCGGTATCCGAGCAGCACGGCATTGTCGAAATCCGGCTGCAATTCGGCCAGCTCATAGGCGGAAAACAGGGGATCGATGACCTGCTCATCATGTTTCAGGACCAGCCGGTTGCCCGAGAAGGCAAAAATATGGGTGCCATCGACTTTCAGTGCATCGGCAACACACTCCTCCGTCCGCTTTTCGGCGAAACGGTCGAGGGCATTTTTGGAAAAGGCCGTCAGCAGGCTTGCTTCAGGATGGGGGGCAGTGGTTTCAAAAATTTTCATGGAAATCATCAGAGCGCGCCGGAGATTTTTTTCATCAAAGTTTCCTTTTCGCCCGCAGCATAGGGCACCGCCGTTCCGTAACCCCAGATGGGGCCGGGCCAGCAGGTGTCGCCTTCATTGCGGGCGATAATATGGACATGCAATTGCCGGACGATATTGCCCAAAGCACCGACATTTATCTTGGTGGCCCCCGTGATCTCCTTCAAGGCGGACGCGACGAGATTGGTCTCGAATGTCAGCACGGCCTGATCAAGCGGGGTGAGATCGAACAATTCGCTGACGCCGTCTCGCTGCGGCACCAGCACCAGCCAAGGCCAGCGACTGTCGTTTTGCAAACGCAGTTCACATAGCCCCAAACGCGTCACAAGCACACTGTCGCGCGCCAGCCTGTCGTCCAGCCGGAATGTCTCCAAGGTGTCCTCCATGTTTGTTTTCATCGTGATAGCAGTTTTTTGAAGGCTTGGCTTGCATTTGCTGTCGATATTGCCGATATGTGGCCCCGGGAGGTTGGTGGTGGACGAGCCACTCGCCAACCGGGTCAGGTCCGGAAGGAAGCAGCCCTAACGAGCCCGGCACGGGTCGCCGTGCCAGCCTCCCACCTTTTTAAAAGACGTGCTCAGCTTTCGCCGGGCCAGTTCAGCGCCCCAAGACAAACTGGCAAAACAAACTGGCGAGGCAATGAGCGATACCGTACCCACCACAACAAGCGAATCCCAGGTCGGGACCGGCTACCGGGTACTGGCACGCAAATATCGCCCGAAAGATTTTTCCGATCTGATGGTCGGCCAGGAGCCGATGGTCCGCACGCTGACCAACGCGTTTGAGACCGGCCGCATTGCCCAGGCCTATATGCTGACCGGCGTTCGCGGCGTGGGCAAAACGACCACGGCACGCATTCTCGCCCGCGCGCTGAATTACAAGACCGACACCATCGACAAGCCGACCATCGACCTTCGGATCCCCGGCGAACATTGCCAGGCGATCATGGAAGGCCGGCATGTCGACGTGATCGAGATGGACGCCGCCTCCCATACCGGCATCGACGATATTCGCGAGATCATCGAACAGGTGCGCTATCGCCCGGTCTCGGCGCGCTACAAGGTCTATATCATCGACGAAGTGCACATGCTGTCGACGCAGGCGTTTAACGGTCTTCTGAAGACGCTGGAGGAGCCGCCGGAACATGTGAAATTCATCTTCGCGACCACCGAAATCCGCAAGGTTCCAATTACCGTTCTGTCGCGCTGCCAACGCTTCGACCTGCGCCGCATCAGCGCCGCTGATCTCGTCGGCCTGTTCACCGCCATTGCGGGCAAGGAAGGTTTCGAGGCCGATCCGCAGGCGCTGTCGATGATCGCCCGCGCGGCAGAGGGTTCCGCCCGTGACGGCCTTTCCCTGCTCGACCAGGCGATCGCCCATGGCGGCGGCCGGGTGGAGGCCGAAGCGGTGCGCGGCATGCTCGGCCTTGCCGACCGTGCGCGCATCGTCGATCTCTTCCAGCACGTCGTCAAAGGCGACGTCGCGGCCGCCCTTTCGGAATTCAACGGGCAATATGAGGCGGGCGCGAACCCTGTCGTCGTATTGAACGACCTTGCCGATTTCACCCATCTCGTCACCCGCATGAAATATGTGCCTGATGCGGCGGAAGACCCCTCGCTTTCGGAAATAGAACGCGTGCGTGGTGCGGAATTTGCCGAGACGATTGCGGTAACCGCACTGTCGCGCATTTGGCAGATGCTGCTGAAGGGCATTCCGGAAACGGAAAACGCCTCGCGGCCTGCCGGTGCTGCCGAAATGGTTCTGATCCGGCTTTCGCACGCCGCCAATCTGCCCGCACCTGAAGATGCCGCGCGGCGCCTGCTCGAGCTTTCGAGCGGCGACGGCGGCGGTTACGCCAATGGCGGACCTTCGGGCGGCGGCAACGGCGGCGGTGCGCGCGCCTATTCGTCAGGACAGACCGTGGCCGCGGGAAGACCTGTCGATCTTCCCGCCCAGCGCCAGACGACGCCGCAGACCTCCGCCGTGCTGCGCGCCGTTCCAGACAGCCGCCCGCAGGAGATGCAGGTCGTAGCACCCAAAACCGAGGAGCGGCCGGAGCCGAAGGTTCCCGTCAATTCGGTGCAGGATATTGCTGATCTCTGCCAGAAGAACCGCGATCCCGTCATGCGGGCAAAGGTGCGCAACTTTGTGCGGCTGGTGCGGCTGGAGCCCGGCCGGCTTGATATGCGCCTCGGCGAAGGTGCGCCCGGCTCTCTGCCCGGTGAGCTTGGCGTCAAGCTCAAGGAATGGACCGGTATCCACTGGATCATCAGCCTCAGCAAGGAGCAGGGGGAGCCGACCCTTGTCGAAGCCGAAGGCAATGCCCGGGATGCCCGCCTTGTCGATGCGCGTCAGGATCCTGACGTTGCCGCCATTCTGGCGCAGTTTCCCGGCGCAAAAATCACCGACGTGCGCATCCGTGCCGCCGCACAGGATGAGGCGGAGGATATCGCGCCGCCATCGGTTGCCGAATCGAGCGAAGGCGACATCCTTCCCGGCGACGACATCGAGTTTTAAACAAAAAGAACAGGAGATTGGCACATGCGTGACATCATGGGCATGATGGGCAAGGTCAAGGAAATGCAGTCCAAGATGGAGAAGGTGCAGGAAGAAATCGCCGCCCTTGAAGTCGAAGGCAGGGCCGGCGGCGGTCTGGTGACCGTCATTCTCAACGGCAAGGGCGAAATGCGCGGCCTGAAAATCGATCCTTCGCTGTTCAAGGAAGACGAGGTGGAAATCCTCGAGGACCTGATCGTGGCTGCCCATAAGGACGCCAAGGAAAAAGGCGAAGCGCAGGCACAGGAAAAGATGGCCGGCCTGACCGCGGGTCTGCCGCTGCCTCCCGGCATGAAATTCCCGTTCTGATATAATCAACCCGAAGAGGATGGCGACACGCATGGCGTGGTCGCCGTCCCTGTCTCGAGGCGAGATTCAGGCTTCCAGCATCGCACGGAACCGGCTTGCAAGCGGTGTTTCGAGATAGGTCCTGCGTTCGGCTGCGTCGAGCTGCATGGGGCGGAAGCGCTGCAGAATAGTTGGTATCGGCAGCTTCGTTCCCTGATAGGCTGCAAAGGCGATATCCTCCCCGGCAGCGAGCATTCCGCCCTTCAACACCCGGCAATAAAAACCCGGATGGCCTGCCTGCCGGAAGCGCGGTGCGAAATCGGGATCGCCGATCCGGGCCGACAGCGTGGCGCAGGGAATGCGGGCAGCGGTCACCTCCAGCAAGACTTCGCTTGCCGAGAACCTGTCACCCACATGGAGTTTCGCGCTGTCGACACCATCAAGCACGAGGTTCTCGCCGAAAAATCCGGGTTCGACCACGAAACCCAGAGCGCGGGACCAGAAGTCGAGATCAACGGAGCCCATCACGTAAATTGCCTGATCCGGCCCGCCGTGATGTTTGCGATTGCAGACGGCATCGCTGACGATACCTTCGGCATCCACCATGACCGGCCCGTTCACGGGATGCTTGAAGATGCCCGTCTTCGTCGTCTTTCCCGGCAGGCTTTTTGCCTCGCCCCGGCATACCGCCTGTATTTTCATGGCCTGCCCTTCGTGCTTCATGATTCCCGTTTCCCGTTTTATGCAGTAGAAAGCGCTCATGGCAAAACGAGTCACCGGTCCCGAAATTGAAAAACTCATCCAGCTTCTGGCAAAAGTGCCGGGGCTTGGGCCCCGCTCGGCGCGGCGGGCAGCGTTGCATCTCATTAAGAAGAAGGAGCAACTTCTCGGACCGCTAGGCCATGCCATGGGCGAGGCCTATGACAAGGTGAAGATCTGCTCCTGCTGCGGCAATGTCGATACCATCGATCCCTGCACCGTCTGCGCTGACGACCGGCGTGACCAGTCGGTCATCATCGTGGTGGAAGACGTGTCGGATCTCTGGGCGCTGGAGCGGACGGGCGCGATGAACACCGCCTACCACGTTCTCGGCGGCACGCTTTCGCCACTCGATGGCGTCGGGCCGGAGGACCTGAATATCAAGGGCCTGATCGACCGTGTCAGCGCGGGCGGCATTCGCGAGCTTATCATCGCCGTCAATGCGACGGTGGAGGGACAGGCAACCGCCCATTACATCACCGACCGCCTCTCCGGTCTCGACATCAAGATCACCCGGCTTGCGCATGGCGTGCCGGTGGGCGGTGAGCTCGATTATCTCGACGAGGGCACATTGACGGCGGCGCTTCGGGCGCGCACGACGATCTGAAGTCCCCCTCCCTCCCCGTCATTCAAAGAGGAGACCCAATGCGAAACCATTTTGCCCCGAAGGCACTGGCTGCACTTCTTTCCGTTTTTTCAGCAACGACAGCTCTAGCGCAGTCGGCACCGACAGGAGCAGCGGCAGCCCGATATGACGCTGAATTTAATGTCTGGCTGAAAAAGGAAATCTGGCCGGAGGCCCGCAAGGCCGGCATTTCGCAAAAGACGCTTGAAGCCACGCTCAATGGTCTCTCCATCAGCTGGAACCTGCCCGATCTCGTCATTCCCGGCCAGAAGCCGCCAAAGGAGCAGAGCCAGAGCCAGGCGGAATTTTCCTCACCCGGCGCCTATTTCTCCGAAAAGCGGCTGCAGGGGCTGGCCAGCACCGGCCGTTCGCTTGCAGCCACCCATGCGGCGACGCTGCGCAGAATCGAGGCGAAATACGGTGTGCCGGGTGATATCGTCGTTGCGATCTGGGGTCGCGAATCCGGGTTCGGCCGAGCAAAACTGCCGCATTCCGTGGTCGATGTACTCGCCACAAAAGCCTATATGTCGACCCGCAAGGAGATGTTCCGCGCCGAGCTGATCGATGCGCTGAAGATCGTCGAAAGCGGCGATATCGCGGCTTCGCGCATGATGGGTTCCTGGGCCGGCGCCCTCGGCCAGCCGCAATTCATGCCGTCGAGCTATCTCAAATATGCCGTGGATTTCGATGGCGACGGCCACCGCGATATCTGGAACTCAGTGCCGGATGCGCTGGCATCCATAGCAAACTATCTTTCCCAGCGCGGCTGGCAGCGCAATCGTGACTGGGGTTTTGAAGTCTCTATCCCCGCCAATGTCTCCTGCGCGCAGGAGGGCCCTGATCTTGCCCGGCCGGTGGCCGACTGGGCGAATATGGGCATTACCCGCATTTCCGGAAAAGCCTTTCCAGCCAACGACCTATCAGCCGACGGCATGATGCTGGTGCCGGCCGGGCGGCACGGGCCGGAATTCGTGGTGACGCCGAATTTTTACGTCATCAAGGAATATAACAATTCCGATCTCTACGCGCTCTTCATCGGCAATCTCGCCGACCGCATCACCCATGGCGCAGGACCGTTCAAGGGTGAATGGGGCAATGTCGGGTCGATGCTGCGCTCCGACGTTCTCGCCATGCAAAAGGCGCTGGTCACCAAGGGTTATGATGTCGGCAAGGCCGATGGGCTGGCGGGCTTCAAGACGCGCCGCTCGCTCGGCGACTGGCAGGCGAAAAACGGCTTGGCCCCCACCTGCTTTCCCGATTCGACGTTGAAGGCGAAGCTGAAATAGCAGGTTGCTGGCGAAGCACAAACCTCTCTTCCGTCATGCTCGGGCCTTTCCCGAGCATCTGCAACCGATTGATTTAACGACAGGTGATTGGATCCTCGGGACAGGCCCGAGGATGACGGCGCGTGTGGGGTAAAAGCCGCCGCCACTCTCCCAGCGCATCGTCTTTCAGTGCTGATCGGTATGCGGCTTGTGAAAGATATCGTCGGTCGGCGGGATGGTCTGCCGCTCGATCATCCGGTGTACCCGCGGCCGCGTCTTGCCCCGGTGAAGCTCAAGCAGCCGGTCCCAGGCTTCCGCATCCGCCTGGGTGCGGCGGTGGTTGTGGCGGACATATTCCACCCATGTCGGCACATGGTAGCTTTCCGTCCAGATGTCGGGGTTTTCGAGATCGCGCATCAGGTTCCAGTTGCGCGCGCCGTCGCGCAGGCGGATACGGCGGCGCTCGGCCATCAGCGGCAGGAATTCGCCGAGGTCCTCGTCATGGATTTCATAGTCGATGAGAATGGCGATGGGGCCGCTGCGCGGCTTGATGTCCAGTCTCAGCGGCGGTTCGACGAAACGGTTGAGCGGATCGAGATTGAGCGAGGCGAAGGCCGGCATTGCGAGCTTGAGGCCGACGACGACGCCGAGCAGCATCAGCACGCAGGAACAGAGAAGCGAATAGGAAATGCCGTAGTCTTCCGCCAACTCACCCCACAGCCAGCTGCCGACCGCAATGCCGCCGAAGGTCAGCGTCTGGTAAAGCGACAGTGCCCGACCCACCACCCAGCGCGGCGTGGAAAGCTGGACGATGGTGTTGAAGAGCGACAGCGCCAGAACCCAGCAGGCGCCGGCAACCGTCAGGACAAGCGAGGTGATGATCGCGCTCGTGCTCACCGCCGTCACGCCAGAGCTGAAAGCGAAGCCTAAAAAGGCGACGCGCACGATCCATTCGCTGGACAGGACCTCACGCAGTCTCGCACTGACCAGCGCGCCGGCTATCGCGCCGACACCGAATGCGCCGAGCATGACGCCGTAGGTCAGCGGACCGCCCTCGACCAGATCGCGGGCGACGATGGGCATCAGCGCCAGGATGGCGCTGGCGGAAAGGCCGAAAAGGAAACCGCGCACCAACACCTTGCCGATATTGGGCGACATCGCCACATAACGCATGCCGGCCGAAATGGCGGCCAGAAGCTGCTCGCGCGGCAATGTCGAGGCATATTTGGGCGGCTGCCAGCGAAACAGGGCGTAGATCAGGGTGAAATAGCTCAGCGCATTCACGAAAAACGCCGCGGCAGCACCGGCGGCGGCGACGATGATACCACCGATGGCCGGGCCGACGCTGCGGGTGATGTTGAAGCCGACGCTGTTCAGCGTCACGGCGGCGGGCAAGTCCTCGCGCGGCACCATTTCGCCGACCGATGCCTGCCAGGACGGATTGTTGAGCGCCGTGCCGCAGCCGATCATGAAGGTGAAGAAGAGCAGAAGCCAGGGCGTGAGCCAGCCGGACCAGGCAAAAACCGTGAGCAGCACAGAGGCCGTCAGCATCAGCAGCTGCGCCGAAATCATGATGCGGCGGCGGTCGAAACTATCGGCCAACGCGCCTGAAATCAGTGAGAACAGCATGATCGGCAAAGAGGTGGAGGCCTGCACCAGAGCGATCATGTTTTCCGAACTTGAGAGCGACGTCATCATCCATGCGGCGCCCACCGCCTGGATCAGTCCGCCGAAATTCGAGGCAAGGCTCGCGACCCAGATTCGTCTGTAAGTCAAATGCCTTAAAGGCGCGAGTGGCGATTTACGGTCAGGCACGCTCTGTCCACTTGATGCAACTGCGATTTGTCAAACGGCAACTATAGACAGTGCCGGTAATCATGCCAGCCTTTCCGACAAGGTAAGGGTGAAAATGTGGCGAAGGCGGCGACCGAAGCGGAGGAGCCCGCTAAAACCTTGCAATCCTGCCCCGATGGGTCTATATGACCCCTGAAATTCTTGATCGCTTGATGAAGAGTGGGGCCGCAAGGCTCCGCTCTTTTTCGTTAGGCGAACCGGAAACCACGGGCAGAAAGCCCGGTGAAAATCAAAGACCGGAAGGCCAGATGGCAGAGACCGCACAAGAACCGCGACTGATTACCGAAACAGGCATCGACCAGCGCATTGCCGAGATCATCGAACCTGTTCTGACGGGCATGGGCTATCTTCTGGTGCGCGTGCGGCTCTCCAACCAGAACGGCATGACGCTGCAGGTGATGGCCGAGCGCGAAGACGGAACCATGACCGTTCAGGACTGCGAAGCCATTTCGATGGCGATTTCACCGGTTCTTGATGTGGAAGATCCGGTCGATAAAGCGTATCATCTCGAAGTTTCCTCGCCCGGCATCGACCGGCCGATGGTTCGCAAATCGGATTTCACCCGCTGGCAGGGCCATCTGGTGAAGGTCGAGACCTCCATTCTGGTCGAGAACCGCAAGCGGTTTCGCGGCAAGATCGTTGAGGTTAATGCTGACGGCTTCAAGCTGGAACGCGACCAGATCGCCTACGGCGAAGAGCCGACAGTCATCATTCCGTTCAGCGCGCTTTCCGATGCGAAGCTCATTCTGACGGACGACCTTATTCGTGATGCGCTGCGGGCAGACAAGGCCGCCAAGGCCGCCGCCGCAAACCAGAACGACGAAAACGAAGCAGACGAAGACTAATTCCAACGTAAAGCCCGAAAAAACGGGCGATCAACGCAATTATGCGACTTACGGAGATAGAAAAATGGCAGTGAGTGCTAACCGGCTTGAGCTTCTGCAGATCGCCGATGCTGTGGCGCGCGAAAAGGTCATCGACCGCGAAATCGTGCTTGCCGCAATGGCCGACGCTATCCAGAAAGCCGCCCGCTCGCGCTATGGTTCGGAAACCAACATCCGCGCCGACATCAACTCCAAGACCGGCGAAATCCGCCTGCAGCGTCTTCTCGAAGTTGTCGAAGCGGCCGAGGACTATTCGACCCAGATCCCGCTTGAGTTGGCCCGCGACCGCAATCCGGACGCCAAGCTCGGCGACTTCATCGCCGACCCGCTGCCGCCGATGGATTTTGGCCGTATCGCCGCCCAGTCCGCCAAGCAGGTGATTGTGCAGAAGGTGCGCGAAGCCGAGCGTGACCGCCAGTATGACGAATTCAAGGACCGTATCGGCGAAATCGTCAACGGCACCGTCAAGCGCGTCGAATATGGCAATGTCATCGTCGATCTCGGCCGTGGCGAAGGCATCATCCGTCGTGACGAGATGATCCCGCGTGAAAACATGCGTTACGGCGATCGCGTGCGCGCTTACGTTTACGACGTTCGCCGCGAACAGCGCGGCCCGCAGATTTTCCTGTCGCGTACCCATCCGCAGTTCATGGTGAAGCTGTTCACCATGGAAGTTCCTGAGATCTACGACGGCATCATCCAGATCAAGTCGGTTGCCCGTGACCCCGGTTCGCGCGCCAAGATCGCCGTCATTTCGAACGACTCGTCGATCGATCCCGTCGGCGCCTGCGTCGGTATGCGCGGTTCGCGCGTTCAGGCCGTCGTCGGCGAACTCCAGGGCGAAAAGATCGACATCATTCCGTGGAGCCAGGAGCCGGCATCCTTCATCGTCAACGCCCTGCAGCCGGCAGAAGTCGCCAAGGTCGTTCTGGATGAAGAGTCCGAGCGCATCGAAGTGGTTGTTCCGGATGAGCAGCTGTCGCTCGCCATCGGCCGCCGTGGCCAGAACGTGCGTCTGGCATCGCAGCTGACCGGCTGGGATATCGACATCATGACCGAGCAGGAAGAATCCGAGCGCCGTCAGAAGGAATTCAACGAGCGTACGGCCCTCTTCATGGAAGCCCTCGATGTCGACGAAATGGTCGGTCAGGTTCTGGCTTCGGAAGGCTTCGCGCAGGTTGAAGAACTGGCCTATGTCGATCTCGACGAAATTTCGTCGATCGACGGCTTCGACGAAGACACCGCCGATGAAATCCAGACCCGCGCCCGCGAATATCTGGAGCGCCTGGAAGCCGAAATGGACGCCAAGCGCAAGGAACTCGGCGTTTCCGACGAACTGCGCCAGATCGACGGCCTGACCTCGCAGATGATGGTCGCCCTCGGTGAAGAAGGCATCAAGACCATCGAGGACTTTGCCGGCTGTGCCGCAGACGACCTGGTCGGCTGGAGCGAGCGCAAGGACGGCGAGACGAAGAAGTTCGAAGGCATCTTCTCCAAGCTCGACGTTTCGCGCGTCGAAGCCGAGAACATGGTGGTGCAGGCCCGCCTTCTGGCAGGCTGGATCACCGCCGAAGAGCTCGCTTCTGAAGAGGAAGCCGATGCGGAAGCTGCCGAGGAGGCGGATACCGCCGAACAGGAATGACATCGCAGGCGCATGAGCCGGACGAGCTGCCCGAAACGGATGACGACGGGCGGCTCAAAGGCGACGTCAATGGACGTATGTGCATTGTGACACGGCAAAGCGGATCGCCGGATGAGCTGATCCGCTTCGTCGCAGGCCCGGACGGCAGCGTCGTGCCGGATCTGAAACGCCAATTGCCGGGGCGCGGTTGCTGGGTAACACCCGAGCGCGCCCTGATCGAGAAGGCCATCGCGAAGAAGCTCTTCGCGCGGGCGCTCAAACGTGACGTCAAGGCCGGACCCGAGCTTCTTGCTATTCTCGACCGGCTGATGGCGCAGCATGTGGCTGGTATGATGAACATGGCGCGCAAGGCGGGCCAGTTCATCAGTGGCGCGACGAAGGTCGATGCCGCCGTCCGGTCCGGGAACGCGATCGCCGTATTCCACGCGACCGATGCTGCGGCCGATGGCGTGAGAAAACTGGACCAGGCCCGCAAGGCCTGGGCGCTCGGCAGCGATGCCGGCAATGAAATTCCGTCCTTCCGGCTCTTTAGCGAAGCCGAAATGGACGAGTTGATGGGCCAGAATGCTTTTATCCATGCCTGCGCGCTTGCAGGGCAGGCGGGTGAAGGTGTAGTGAAGCGCGCAACGATGCTTGAGCAGTACCGCCTTGGCGGTCGATCTCAGGCGGAACGCGACGCTGCCCGGACAGAACAATGACGCGGTTGCCCGACATGAACGGTCGCCGCGTTCCGATGCAGCAATTGAACGACGAGACCTGATGAACGTCATCCGGTTCTCGTCCGAAGGAACGGGAACGGAATGACCGACAACAACGACGACAAGACACTCAATGCGCCGGCCAAGAAGACTCTTACCCTGAAACCGGGCGGGATGAATCAGGGCACCGTGCGGCAGGACATGGGTCGAGGTCGCACAAACGCGGTTGTCGTGGAAACACGCAAGCGCCGCCCCCTGCGTCCCGAAGACGAGAAGCCGGTTCAGCCTGTTGCGGCAGCACCAAGGCCGGTGGTAGCAGCCCCTGCGCCTTCGGCACCGCGTCCGCAGGCTCCCCAGCAGCGTATTCACCAGCCAAGCGGCCAGCAGCAGCGTCCGGGCTCTTCCCAGTCGCAGCAGCGTCCAGGCTCGTCCGCACCCCAGCAGCGCCAGCCTGACCGACCGCGCGGCAATGTTCTGCACGACCTTTCAGCAGGCGAGATGGAAGCCCGTCGCCGCGCGCTGATGGAAGCGCAGGCTCGTGACGTGGTGGAAGCCAAGCAGCGCGCGGAAGATGAAGCGCGCCGCAAGGTCGAGGAAGAACAGCGCATCGCAGCCGAAAAGGAAGAGGCGGCACGCCGCGCCGTCGAAGAGGCAGCGGCTGCAAAGGTGGCTGCAAGCCAGCCTGCCACTGAAGCAAAATCCGAACCGGCCGATGAAACGCCGGCTGCGGCCGCAGCACCTGCGCCACGAGCCGACGCCCGTCCTCAGCCTGCAGCCGCCGCTCCCCGTTCTGCTCCTGCCACGCCTGACGCCGTCGCTCCGCGCGGACGTCGTACCGGTGGTGACGACGAGGACGATCGTAGCGCGCGCCGCGGTAGCAGCCTTCCGGCTCGCGGCAAGGTCGCGGCTCCGGTTCCGGCCAAGCCCGCTGCCCGCCTGAAGACGGAAGAAGAACGCCGTCGCGGCAAGCTGACCGTTACCTCGTCCAATCTGGATGAAGACGGAACGCCGCGTGGCCGTTCCATGGCATCCATGCGCCGCCGCCAGGAAAAATTCCGCCGCAGCCAGATGCAGGAAACCCGTGAAAAGGTCATGCGCGAAGTGATCCTGCCTGAGACCATTACCATTCAGGAACTGTCGCAGCGCATGTCCGAACGCGCCGTCGACGTCATCAAGTTCCTGATGAAGGAAGGCCAGATGATGAAGCCGGGCGACGTGATCGACGCCGATCTGGCGGAACTGATCGCGGTCGAATTCGGCCATACCGTCAAGCGCGTTTCCGAATCCGACGTTGAAGAAGGTATCTTCAACCAGGCCGACGACGCAGGCGAGATGGTTTCCCGTCCGCCGGTCGTGACGATCATGGGTCACGTCGACCACGGCAAAACCTCGCTGCTCGACGCCATTCGTCAGGCAAACGTGGTCGCTGGCGAAGCCGGTGGCATCACCCAGCATATCGGCGCCTACCAGGTCGAAAAGAACGGTCAGAAGATCACCTTCATCGACACTCCCGGCCACGCCGCCTTTACGGCCATGCGTGCCCGTGGCGCGCAGGCAACCGACATTGCAGTGCTGGTTGTCGCCGCTGATGACAGTGTGATGCCGCAGACGATCGAGTCCATCAACCATGCCAAGGCTGCCGGTGTTCCGATCGTCGTTGCGATCAACAAGATCGACAAGCACGAGGCAAACCCGGAAAAGGTGCGCCAGCAGCTGTTGCAACACGAAGTTTTCGTGGAATCGATGGGTGGTGAAGTTCTTGATGTCGAAGTTTCGGCCAAGAACAAGCTCAACCTCGACAAGCTGCTCGAGGCGATCCTGCTTCAGGCCGAAATCCTCGATCTGAAGGCGGATCCGAACCGCACCGCAGAAGGCACGGTCATCGAGGCCGAGCTGGACCGTGGACGCGGTGCCGTTGCGACCGTTCTCGTGCAGAAGGGCACACTGAAGCCCGGCCAGATCATCGTTGCCGGCGACCAGTGGGGCCGTGTGCGCGCACTCGTCAACGACAAGGGCGAACACGTCAAGGAAGCCGGTCCGGCAATGCCGGTCGAGATTCTCGGCCTTTCCGGCACGCCTTCGGCCGGTGACCGTTTCGCGGTCGTCGAAAACGAAAGCCGCGCCCGCGAGATTTCCGAGTACCGCCAGCGTCTGGCCCGCGACAAGGCTGTCGCCCGTCAGACCGGCCAGCGCGGTTCGCTGGAACAGATGATGAGCCAGTTGCAGACTTCGGGATTGAAGGAATTCCCGCTGGTCATCAAGGCGGACGTGCAGGGTTCGGTCGAAGCCATTATCGCTTCGCTCGACAAGCTCGGCACAGACGAAGTCCGCGCTCGTGTCGTTCACTCTGGTGCTGGTGCCATCACGGAATCGGATATCTCGCTTGCCGAGGCATCGAACGCCGCGATCATCGGCTTCAACGTTCGCGCCAACGCACAGGCACGTACGGCGTCCGAACGCGCCGGTATCGAAATCCGCTACTACAACATCATCTACGATCTGGTGGATGACGTGAAGGCGGCGATGTCAGGTCTGCTTTCGCCGGAACGTCGCGAGACCTTCCTCGGCAATGCCGAAATTCTCGAGGTGTTTAACATCACCAAGGTCGGCAAGGTCGCGGGTTGCCGCGTCGTCGAGGGCAAGGTGGAACGTGGTGCGGGTGTGCGTCTGGTGCGCGACAACGTCGTTATCCACGAAGGCAAGCTCAAGACCCTCAAGCGCTTCAAGGACGAAGTCAACGAAGTGCCTGTTGGTCAGGAGTGCGGTATGGCATTCGAAAACTACGAAGACATCCGCGCCGGCGACACCATCGAGTGCTTCCGCGTCGAACACATCACGAGAACGCTCTAAGCGTTCTCGCCGCAAAACAGGAATTTACTGTCGGGCGCCGGCTTACCGGCGCTCGCTCCGTTTGAGGCATAACCAATGGCAAAAGCTACATCATCGGCCCCTTCGCAACGCATGCTGCGTGTTGGCGAACAGGTGCGCGCCGCCCTGACCCAGATTCTCCAGCGCGGTGAAGTCCGCGACGATCTGATCGAAGGCACCGTCATTTCCATCTCGGAAGTGCGCATGTCGCCCGATCTGAAGATCGCGACCGCCTATGTGACGCCGCTTGGCGTTGCCGATCACACCGACATCATCACGGCGCTCAACCGCCATGCCAAGTTCATGCGCGGCCGCCTCGGCCCGCAGCTGCGGCAGATGAAATACATGCCGGAACTGCGTTTCCGCGACGATACGAGTTTCGACAATTACCAGAAGATCGACGCCCTTCTGCGCTCGCCCGAAGTGCAGCGCGATCTTGGACCTTCAAACGAAAAAGACGACGAACAGAACTGAAGCATGTCCAAACCACGCAAACAGCAGAACCGCAAACCCAAGGGCCGCCCGATTTCCGGTTGGCTCATCCTCGACAAACCGCTCGATTTCGGCTCCACCGAGGCCGTTTCCAAGATCAAGTGGCTGTTCAATGCCCAGAAGGCGGGCCATGCCGGCACGCTCGATCCGCTCGCTTCCGGCATGCTGCCGATCGCGCTTGGCGACGCTACCAAAACCGTGCCTTACGTCATGGACGGCCGGAAAATCTACGAATTTACCGTCACCTGGGGTGAGCAGCGCACGACCGACGATCTGGAAGGCGAGGTGCTCGATTCCTCCGAGCAGCGCCCGGACGAACAGGCGATCCGCGATATTCTGCCCAACTATACCGGCGTGATCCTGCAGACGCCGCCGCAATTTTCGGCCATCAAGATCGCTGGCGAGCGCGCCTATGATCTGGCGCGCGAAGGCGAAACGGTGGAAATCCCCGCACGCGAGGTCGAAATCCATCGCCTGACGCTGCTTGCCTGCCCGGACGCCAATACGGCCCATTTCGAAGTGGAATGCGGCAAGGGCACCTATGTGCGGGCGCTGGCGCGCGATATGGGCCGCGATCTCGGCTGTTTCGGCCATATTTCGGAACTGCGCCGCACCATGGTCGCTCCCTTCGGCGAAGACATGATGGTGCCGCTCGAAACCCTGACGGCACTGGAGGCCGTGGAGGACCGCGACGAACGGCTGGAGGCGCTGGACGCCTTCCTGATCGATACGGCCGAGGCGCTTTCCGCCCTTCCCCGCCTCATCATCAACGACGACCAGGCGCACCGGCTGAAGATGGGCAACCCCATCCTGCTTCGCGGGCGTGATGCACCGGCCAACCATCCGGAAGCCTATGCCACCGCGCATGGCAAGCTTGTCGCTATCGGCGAGATCGGTGAAGGCGAGTTCCGGCCGAAGCGGGTTTTCGGCTGAGCCGGGCAGCGCGGGCAGGAATCAATCGCCTCTTTCCATCGCACCCGGAATAGTTTATAGGCAGCGCCAGCTTGGGCTTTGCCTATGCTGCTGAATGGCCTGAGCTGGACGACATCCCGGCTCAAGGCGTCCCATTTTTCCTTAAAACAGAAAGGATCGTCCGATGTCGATTACTGCAGAGCGCAAAGCCGCCCTCATCAAGGAATATGCCACGAAGGAAGGTGACACCGGTTCTCCGGAAGTTCAGGTCGCTATCCTGACCGAGCGGATCAACAACCTGACCGGTCACTTCAAGGACCACAAGAAGGACAACCACTCCCGTCGTGGCCTTCTGACGCTGGTTTCGAGCCGTCGTTCGCTTCTCGACTATCTGAAGAAGAAGGACGAAGCCCGTTACAGCAAGCTGATCGGTGCTCTCGGCATTCGCCGCTAATAACTTCTCCGGCGGGTTTCGCAACGATGCCCGCCGGTTTTTATATCCGGCCTTTCAAAGGCTATATGAATTTCCGGGCGTTTGCCGCAGATGTGGCCCCCGGACGATAAGGTAGACCCGGATGGGCCGGTGTCGCCTTTTCAACCGCAGACCTGTCATGGGGCAGGATTGCCGGATGCTTGCTTGTCGAAAGCCTCCCGCTGTCTTGCCCGTGATTGAGTCACCGCGTTGCCACCGCCGGCACGATGCTGGAGCGGCAGCCACAACCAAGGACAAGATATGTTCAATCAACACTCCGTGGAAATCGAATGGGCAGGCCGCCCGCTGAAGCTCGAGACCGGCAAGGTTGCCCGTCAGGCTGACGGCGCCGTCATCGCAACCTACGGCGAGACGATGGTTCTCGCGACAGTGGTTTCCGCAAAGTCTCCGAAGCCCGGCCAGGACTTCTTCCCGCTGACCGTCAACTACCAGGAAAAGACCTACGCGGCCGGCAAGATCCCCGGCGGCTACTTCAAGCGCGAAGGCCGTCCGAGCGAAAACGAAACTCTCGTTTCCCGCCTGATCGACCGTCCGATCCGCCCGCTCTTCCCGGAAGGCTACAAGAACGACACGCAGGTTGTCGTCACCGTCATCCAGCACGATCTGGAAAACAACCCGGACGTTCTGTCGATGGTTGCGGCTTCCGCAGCGCTTACGCTCTCTGGCGTTCCCTTCATGGGCCCGGTTGGCGGCGCGCGCGTTGGCTACATCAACGGTGAGTATGTTCTTAACCCGCATCTGGACGAAATGGACGAGTCTGTTCTCGACCTCGTCGTTGCCGGTACGCAGGACGCTGTTTTGATGGTTGAGTCCGAGGCCAAGGAACTCAACGAAGAAATCATGCTCGGCGCCGTCATGTTCGGTCATCGCGGCTTCCAGCCGGTTATCGACGCGATCATCAAGCTCGCCGAAGTTGCCGCCAAGGAACCACGCGAATTCGAACCGGAAGACTTCTCCGCGCTCGAAAACGAAATGCTGGCGCTCGCCGAAGCCGAACTGCGCGACGCCTACAAGATCACTGAAAAGGCTGCGCGTTACGCCGCCGTCGACGCCGTGAAGGCGAAGGTCAAGGCGCACTTCCTGCCGGAAGAAGGCGAAGCGAAGTACACGCCGGAAGAAATCGGCGCTGTCTTCAAGCACCTTCAGGCGAAGATCGTTCGCTGGAACGTTCTCGACACCAAGAGCCGCATCGACGGCCGCGACCTGTCGACCGTTCGTCCGATCGTTTCGGAAGTCGGCCTGCTGCCGCGTACCCACGGTTCGGCGCTGTTCACCCGCGGTGAAACCCAGGCGATCGTCGTTGCGACGCTCGGCACCGGCGAAGACGAACAGTATGTCGATAGCCTCACCGGCATGTACAAGGAACGCTTCCTGCTGCATTACAACTTCCCGCCCTACTCGGTCGGTGAAACAGGTCGCATGGGCTCCCCGGGCCGTCGCGAAATCGGTCACGGCAAGCTCGCATGGCGCGCTATCCGTCCGATGCTGCCGACTGCGGAACAGTTCCCCTATACGCTGCGCGTCGTTTCCGAAATCACCGAGTCCAACGGCTCCTCGTCGATGGCAACGGTCTGCGGCACCTCGCTTGCACTGATGGACGCCGGCGTTCCGCTGGCAAAGCCGGTTGCCGGTATCGCCATGGGCCTGATCCTCGAGGGCGAGCGCTTTGCGGTCCTCTCCGACATCCTGGGTGACGAAGATCACCTCGGCGACATGGACTTCAAGGTCGCCGGCACCGCCGACGGCATCACCTCGCTGCAGATGGACATCAAGATCGCCGGTATCACCGAAGAGATCATGAAGATCGCTCTGGAGCAGGCACAGGGTGGCCGCAAGCACATCCTCGGTGAAATGGCCAACGCCATCACCGAAAGCCGCGGCCAGCTCGGCGAATTCGCACCGCGCATCGAAGTGATGAACATTCCGGTCGACAAGATCCGTGAAGTCATCGGTTCCGGCGGCAAGGTCATTCGCGAAATCGTCGAAAAGACCGGCGCGAAGATCAACATCGAAGACGACGGCACCGTCAAGATCGCCTCTTCTTCCGGCAAGGAAATCGAAGCGGCCCGCAAGTGGATCCACTCGATCGTTGCGGAACCGGAAGTCGGCCAGATCTACGAAGGCACTGTTGTCAAGACCGCTGACTTCGGCGCTTTCGTCAACTTCTTCGGCGCCCGTGACGGCCTCGTTCACATCTCGCAGCTCGCTTCCGAGCGTGTCGCCAAGACCTCCGACGTCGTCAAGGAAGGCGACAAGGTCTGGGTCAAGCTGATGGGCTTCGACGAGCGTGGCAAGGTTCGCCTGTCCATGAAGGTTGTCGACCAGGCCACCGGCCAGGAAATCGCTGCCGACAAGAAGAAGGAAGACGGCGAAGCCGCTGCCGAATAAGGCAGCGCCGCCAGACCCTATCGAGGCGCGGGTTTTGCCCGCGCCTTTTTTCTATTCTACCTTGAGGATGCTCCCATGAGCCGTGACGCTGTGAAAACCCTTTTCCACCCCTTTGCCTCGGAAATGCTTCCTATGCCGAAAGAGGGCGAGCGCGTTCTGTTTCTGGGAGCTGAGGCCGGTCCGCGCCTTGATGGTTTCGACGCCGAGATCGTCGCGGTTCAACATCTCCGGCCGCTCTACCGGGCCTTGCAGGCTCAGGGCGCAGAAGTCACCCCGGATGTTTCGGGCGAGGACTACGATGCGGCGCTTTTGCTGTGCGGCAAGCACCGTGGCGAAAACGAAAACCGCGTCGCCGAAGCACTTTCGCGCGTGAAGGCCGGCGGCCTGATCGTCGCGGCCGGATCGAAGGAAGACGGTATCGTGACACTGCGCAAGACGCTGGCGAAGCTTGGCATCGAGGCGGAATCGACACCGAAATATCACGGCGTCGCCCTCTGGTTCAAACGTCCGGACGATATTGCATCTGCCGTGTCGAAACTCGCCCAGAAACCGGCGACGGTGGAAGGCCGTTTCACCGCCCTGCCCGGCATGTTCTCGCATGACCGCGTGGATGATGGCTCAGAACTGCTCGCATCGCGCCTGCCGACCGATTTTGACGGCAACGCCGCCGATTTCGGCGCGGGCTGGGGTTATCTCTCAGTCATGCTGGCCGAGAAATCGCCGCGCACGGCCCGTATCGATCTGTTTGAAGCAGACTGGAACGCGCTGGAATTTGCAAAGACCAATCTTCTCGAAAACAATCCGCGACTGACGGCGCGTTTCTTCTGGCAGGATCTGGCAAACGAGCCGCCGAAGGAAAAATACGACCTTATCATCATGAACCCGCCTTTCCATGCGGCGGGACAGGCAGCAGAACCTGCCCTCGGTCAGGCCTTCATCAAGGCTGCCGCCGGCGCACTACGCAGCGGCGGCAAGCTGCTGATGGTCGCCAATCGCGGCATGCCCTACGAGCCAGTGCTCGCGGCTGAGTTTCGCACCAGCACTGAAGTGTGCCGCAACGCCCGCTTCAAGATTCTGAGCGCCCAGAAGTAATCAACGCAGCAGAATAATCAGCTCAACAGCCATGCCCATAGCGACACGGAAAGAACACCGGTCGCTGTGGAAATGCTGATGGTGGAGGCGGCAACGCTGTGGCCGATGCCGAAGCGGTTGGCGATAAGCCAGGCATTCACCCCAGTCGGCACCGACGAGGTAAGCACGAGCGCCGCGGTCCATTCCCGGCTAAGACCGAGCGCATGACCCATTGCCCAAACGCAGGCGGGCAGCAGCAGCAGCTTGAACACCGTCATGGTGACGGCAATGCCCATATTGCCGCGGATGGTGTATTTGGTCAGCGCCATGCCGAGCGAAATAAGCGCCGCCGGCCCCGCCATGGACGCGATCTGATCAACCACGGTTTTCAGAATGGGCGTCAGCGCTACACCGGAAACATTGGTCGAAAGCCCGATGACAAGCCCAATCACCAGCGGATTGGTAATGAGATTGCGGCCTACCTGCTTGAACACCGCAGCCATGCTGCGCTTTTCACCGCCGACCGCCTTATGAGTAGCATTTTCCATCAGGATCGTGCCGGCGATCATCATCACAGGCAGATGGATGGCGAGCAGGATGGAGAGAGCGACCAGCCCCTCATCCCCCACGGACCGCCCGACCAGCGGTAGGCCGATGAAGATATTGTTCGCAAAGGCCGAGGAAATGCCGGCAATGACGGCGATGCGGACATCCTGCTTGAAGACATAACGGGTGACGATATGCCCAACCGTCCAGGTGACGGCTACGCCGGCGAAATAGGTGATCCACAGTCGGAAAGGCGAAGCACCGTGAAAATTCGCTTCGGCAAGCGTGCGGAAGATCAAGGTCGGCACAGCAATCTTGAACACAAAGTCGCTGAGGATATCGCCGGCATCGGCCCTGAACAGACCGGCCTTGACGGTGAGCCAACCGATCAGGATGAGAATGAAAATCGGGGCGACATTCGCGGCAACGGCAGACATGGAGGGAAAGCTTTCGCGGCTTTTGCGGGGAGATACTCCGCTTTAGAGCCTTTTCAGCGGGAATGGAATCACGAATACGCTTTCGCTCCGCGTTTTCGTCCGATGAGGTATGCCGTGAAGGGGAAGAACGTGGTGAGGCGCTTGGGCGGAAACGCCCTTAGTGGCCACGTGGTGCCATGGGCGGGCGTTCTCCAAAAAGAAAAAGCGGGGTCACCCCCGCCTTTTATGTCCGTTATATACCGCCAGTACATCCGTGGCGGAGATAACGGTTGAGCCAGAAGACCATCATGTCTTCCATTCCGGTACGCGTTCACACACCTTTTGCTCTGGTAGAAGGAATAGCTTAACCACATTACAGGCAGATGACGCGTTTTCGCCCCATCCTGAGAACCGCATATTTTCTCTTTGGGCTTTTCTTGCCGCGAGAAATGTTTAAGACCTTTCGAAAAATATGCACACCCCGTGCGAAACGGATAGGGCCTATGACGAAATTCGACGTACTGACTGTCGGCAATGCCATCGTCGACATTATCTCCCGCTGCGATGATCGCTTTCTCAACGACAATGCCATTACCAAAGGTGCGATGAACCTCATCGACGCGGAACGCGCCGAGCTGCTTTATTCGCTTATGGGGCCGGCTCTTGAAGCCTCCGGCGGCAGCGCTGGCAACACGGCAGCAGGCGTAGCGAATTTCGGCGGTAAGGCCGCCTATTTCGGCAAGGTGGCGGAAGACCAGCTCGGAGAAATCTTCCAGCACGATATCCGCGCCCAGGGTGTCTATTTCGAAACGAAACCGGAAGGCACCTTCCCGCCGACCGCCCGCTCCATGATCTTCGTGACCGAAGACGGCGAGCGCTCGATGAACACCTATCTCGGCGCCTGCGTCGATCTCGGTCCGGAAGATGTCGAAGATGATGTGGTGGCGGATACGAAAGTCACCTACTTCGAGGGTTACCTGTGGGACCCGCCGCGCGCCAAGGACGCCATCCGCGAATGCGCCCGCATTGCGCATGAAAACGGCCGCGAAGTCTCCATGACGCTTTCCGACAGCTTCTGCGTCGGCCGCTACCGCGAAGAGTTTCTCGACCTGATGCGCTCCGGCACGGTGGACATCGTTTTCGCCAACAAGCAGGAAGCGCTGTCGCTCTACGAAACCGACGATTTCGAACTGGCGCTGACCAAAATCGCGGCCGACTGCAAGATCGCGGCGGTGACGATGAGCGAGGAAGGCGCCGTCATTCTGCGCGGCACGGAGCGTGTGAAGGTAGAGGCCTATCCGGTGCATGACGTGGTCGACACGACGGGTGCGGGCGATCTTTTCGCCGCCGGATTCCTGTTCGGTTATACGCAGGACCGGTCGCTCGAAGATTGCGGCAAGCTCGGCTGCCTTGCGGCTGCCGCCGTCATTCAACAGATCGGCCCGCGCCCCATGTCATCGTTGAAGGCGCTTGGCGAAAAACACGGCCTTATTTAAAGGCTTCGCCCGGGTAAGCACCCCAGATTTCGCCCTGCGAAACCCAGCCCGAGGCCTGACCGGCCTCGGCGCGGCACCAGTCGCCATTGCATTCGCCGATCCTGAAGACGACGCCCGGCTCAAGCCGTGCAACAACGGAAGCGCCCGACTGCGCTTCGCGGCGCATGTTCACAAAGACTTCCTTGCCCTTGCCACGCATCCACGGAGCCGCAACGGCCGTGCGCTCACCTGACAGCAGGGCCTGATTGACCCAGCCTTCCGTGCCGTCGGCATCGCGGATACGCCGCCAGTTTTCATATTCCTGGATGATTTCGACGGGCATTCCCGATTTCAAATACATCCATGACACGGCATAATCCGTGCTCGGGCCGATGCGCATATTGACGCGCTTTGATTTCAGGCTGACAAAACGCGGCAGCGGCAGACCGCTTGCGCCTTTTGCGGCACCCTGCGCCATGGCTTCGCCGGCCGCACCGAGAAGGCCCAGAGACAATGCAATGCAAACGATAGAAACCACACTGCGTATGCCCATTTCCGTTTCCCGCCTTCTGCAAACCGGATGATATTTAAGGAGGCTCGTTTCCACATGCCTCAAGCTTCAGCGAGTTTTATTTGTCTTCGCCGGTGGGTCTGGTAGAAACGCCCTGATTGAAAGAAATTATCGCTCTTTCTGGTTAATGACTTCTGAACAAGGCAGCGGCAAACGATGACCCACAAGAAGAGACCGACAGTCTATATCACCCGCAAATTGCCAGACGTCGTCGAAACCAGAATGCGCGAACTCTTCGATGCCGAGCTGAATATCGACGATACGCCGCGCCGCGAAGCGGAGCTTGTCGCCGCCATGCAGCGAGTGGATGTGCTGGTGCCGACCGTCACTGACCGCATCACCGCCGCGATGATCGATCAGGCGGGGCCGCAGCTGAAGCTGATCGCCAGCTTTTCCAACGGTATCGACCATGTGGATGTCGATGCCGCAGCCCGCAAGGGCATTACCGTCACCAACACACCCAATGTGCTGACCGAGGACAGCGCCGATATCACCATGGCGCTGGTGCTGGCCGTGCCGCGCCGCATGATCGAGGGCACACGCGTGCTCGCCAATGGCGCAGATGAATGGCTTGGCTGGTCACCGACTTGGATGCTGGGGCGGCGTATTTCCGGCAAGCGCATCGGTATTGTTGGCATGGGCCGCATCGGAACGGCGGTTGCACGCCGCGCCAAGGCCTTCGGGCTTTCCATTCATTATCATAACCGCAAGCGCGTCAATCCGGCCACCGAGGTGGAGCTTGAGGCGACCTATTGGGACAGCCTCGACCAGATGCTGGCGCGGGTGGATATCGTTTCCGTCAATTGCCCCTCGACGCCTGCAACTTATCATCTGATTTCGGCGCGGCGGCTCGCGCTGATGCAGCCGACCAGCTACATCGTCAATACTGCGCGCGGCGATATCATCGATGAGGCGGCGATGATCCAGTGCCTGCGCGAAGGCAAGATCGCCGGCGCCGGTCTTGACGTCTATGAGAACGAGCCTGCGGTGAACCCCAAGCTCATCAAGCTCGCCAAGGAAGGTAAGGTCGTGCTGCTTCCGCACATGGGTTCTGCGACGATCGAAGGCCGCATCGAAATGGGCGACAAGGTCATCATCAACATCCGCACGCTGTTCGACGGCCACCGTCCCCCGAACCGGGTGCTGCCGGGGCGGAACTGAGCCGGCTCAGGCCACCGTCGTTCGATCATAGGGAGGGAAAGTTCAATGGGTATCCAGGCGAAGTTCTTAACGGTGATCTCCATCCTGCTCATGCTGGTCGGCGGTTCGGCCCAGGCCGCTTCGCCCTCCCCTGAAGAGACTGCGGAACTCTATTATCGCGCCTGGCTGAATTTTGATCGCGCCAGCATGTCTCGTTTGAACAAGGAATGGGGATTCTCGGGTAGCAGCCCGCGCTACACGGATATGGAACTGGTTGCAGACCCGGTCGCCTGGCAACGCAAAAACAGAGGCATGCATTCACCCAAGGGGACAACGAACGAACAATCGGAGCAATTCGCAAAGCTCTGGGTGGCGAGTACGAAACGGGTGCGTTGTAAGGCGGAGCCCGCACGTATCGGTGCACAAACGCCCACGGGTGTTGTTGTGGCGCAAATCAGGATGAACTGCTCTCTGCCGGATGTCGCGCCAGCCTTCCAGCGGCTGAAGGCCAGTGCAAATGCAGACGAGATCGGCGACAGAACGCGCATGCCGTCCGCAAGACTGATGAAGCAGATGGTGGAAGCGACAAAGGCGGCTCCCCTCACCCACAAGGTCAGCACGGAAATCCAGCTCTTCAGCGGGCCGGAGAAAGCTGTGTGGCGGGTCGGATCGGCAGAAAACCAGTCGCAGACCGGCATTGACCGCGTCTCCTCGGTCTTTCTCTCCCAGATGGTGCAATCCGGCCTTTTGCAATAGGCTCTGTGATCGGCCAGGGAAGATAACTCCGGACTTTACGCAGCCGGATCGGCTGAAGACGATTTCAGCCGAGGACCTTGGTCATCTCGATCGAGGTCGTGCGATCGTAACCGGCATGGGCGTTTTCAGCAGTCTTGACGAAACCCCAGGCGGCGAATCTGGCGTGATTGGTGATCAGCTCGATGCGGGTTTCCAGCCGCAGCGCCGGCAGCGCCAATTCGCGCGCCAACGCTTCGGACCTCTGCAGCAGCATCTTGCCTATGCCCTTTCCCTGCGCCTGGGGTGAGACGCACAGCTTTCCGACGTAAAGACAGGCGGGTGGCTCCGGCCGGCAGAACAGGCAGCCCAACAGTTCGCCTTCGTCCACCGCAACGAAAGCAATTTCCGCCCTCGCCTTTTCGGAGAGATTATCCAGCGTCAGGCGATGGGCCGAGGACGGTGGATCGATGACGCCGTCCATATAGGCGAAGGACGACATGATGAGCGCCAGCAATTCCTGCCAGCGATCGAAGTCCTCTCCGATCTCGATAATCTCGGTCACGGCTTCCCTCCCGTTGCCCGCCGCTTGTATCGCACGGTTTCGAAACGGGCAGACAGGGCATCATAGAGGAGCAGGCGGCCGATCAGCGGTTCGCCGGCACCGGTGATCACCTTGATCGCCTCCATGGCCATAAGCGTGCCGATAACCCCGGTCAGCGCGCCGACAATACCTGTTTCCGCGCAATTGGGAATAAGCCCCTGCGGAGGCGGCTCGGGAAACAGGTCACGATAGCCGGGCAGCAGAATGCCCTCGGCATTTGTCTCGTAGGGTTTCAGCACCGTCACCGAGCCGTCAAAACGGCCGACAGCACCCGTTACCAGCGGTCTCCTGGCAGCCTCCGCCGCATCGGCGGCGGTATAACGCGTATCGAAATTGTCCGAGCCGTCGATAAGGAGATCGAAGGGTTGCAGATGGTCATGCGCCCAGACCTGCGAAAAGCGTTCCTCATAAACAAGAGTACGGACATACGGGTTGAGACGGGCGATGGCCTTGCGGGCGCTTTCCGTTTTCAGCTCCCCAATCGTGCCAGTATCGTGGATCACCTGTCGCTGGAGGTTGGAGAGGGAAACCACATCGTCATCGATCATGCCGAGCGTGCCGACACCGGCGGCGGCAAGATAATGAAGCACGGGCGCACCAAGACCGCCCGCTCCGATCACCAGTACGCGCGCCGCCTTCAGCCGCTGCTGTCCGGCGCCGCCGATTTCCGGCAGCAGGATGTGACGCTTGTAGCGTTCGATTTCTTCCGGGCTCAGCGGGTCCATGTCGCACTCCATCTCTCTGCCGTCATGCCGTGATGCTCCCGTGGGAGACATTGAAGAACTGCGCCCGCTCACCAAGGGCCGAGAACATGGCCGCATCCGTTCCCGTCATGAAGCTCTGGCCGCCAAGCGCGTGAATGAGATCGAACAGCGCCGCCCGCCTGCCCTCATCCAGATGGGCGGCGATCTCGTCCAGCAGCAGGACCGGCGCATGGCCGGTCATATTGGCGGTGAGCTGCGCATGGGCAAGCACCAGCCCCACCAGCAGCGCCTTCTGTTCCCCGGTTGAACAGCGTTCGGCCTCCATGTCCTTTTCCGCATGACGCACGAAGAGATCGACGCGGTGCGGCCCATCCAGCGTACGGCCGGCAGCGGCGTCGCGATACCGGCCATCGCGCAACATAAGCCTGTATTCATCCTCCAGATCGACGGCAGGGCGGTTGAGCCCATCGTCCATGAAACCGGAAAGCGAGAGCGCTGCCGACGGGAAAGCGGCATTGCCCGCCCGCCCTTCGATCAGGCTCTTCAGAAGGCCGAGCATCTCATAACGGGCAACGGCCATGGATATGCCGAGTTCGGCCATCTGCTTTTCGATACCGTCCAGCCAGACCGGATCAAAACGGCCTTCCGAAAGCAGGCGGTTGCGGCCGCGCATGGCCTTTTCAAAATCGCTTGCCCGCCGTCCATGAGCTGGATCAAGCGACAGCACCAGCCGATCAAGGAAACGCCGGCGATCCGATGATGAGCCGGTAAAGAGGCCATCCATGGCGGGCGTCAGCCACAGCACCCGCAGATGGTCGGTCAATTCGTCGACGGATTTGACGGGCGTGCCATTCAGTCTCAGGCGACGCGACACCACCTCTCCGTCACCTTCGATCCCGGTGCCGATGGCGACTTCGCCATCCATGCCTTCGACATCGGCAAAAATCGAGAAACCGGCAGCCTCCGCCCCCACCCGTGTTACGTCGGATAAAGTGGCCCGGCGCAGGCCTCTTCCGGGTGAGAGAAAGGAGACAGCCTCAAGCAGATTGGTCTTGCCGGAACCATTGTCGCCCGTCAGCACCACATGGCGGTCATCGAGCGTGAGCGCAGCCGCCGCATAATTGCGGAAGTCCGTGAGTTTCAGCCGTAAAAGCGACACCTTGTTCGTCATCTTTACGGCCTAAAACGAACATGTCCGGATAGCAAGGCGGGGAATGCCTCTCCACATCGAAGACCATCGCAGCAGCGCAATTCATTCTCCAGTAGCAACTTTTTTGACGGCCGGTTATTTATCAGCCGTTCCTTGTCATCGGTAGCCCATTCATGCGCCTGATTTTTTCGCTCCTTCTCACCCTCAGCGTTCTTTCATCCTGCGCGGGCAGACCGGGGGCGGATGTGCTGCAGGCTGTGGACACCAGGGCCAAAGGCACCAAAATCGTAACCGCCTATGTGGCGAGTACACGCGAGAGAAACAAGGACGCAAAAAAGGGCTTCGGGACGGAACGGGCGGCCGAGCCGAATTATGCGCGCTTCGATATTTCCATTCCTCCTACCCATAAAAGCGGAAAAATCGAGTGGTCCAGCGGCAAGCCGGACCCGAAGAAGGACTTCGTTGTTACCAAGGCCGATATGTTGACGAAGACGGCCTTCAACGCCGATCTCGGCGATATTGCCCGCTCTGGCAAGCAGATCGCACTTTTTGTGCATGGCTATAATTACAGCTATCAGGAAGCCCTTTTCCGCGCGGCGCAAATGGCTGCCGATGCCAATATGAATGGCGTGCCATTAGTCTTTTCCTGGCCTTCGCAGGCCAATGTCACCGGCTACGTCGCCGACAAGGAATCGGCGACCTATTCGCGTGATGCGCTGGCCGCCCTATTGACCGACCTCACCCGGCAGACACCACGAAAAAGCGTCGTCGTGTTCGGTCACAGCATGGGCGGCTGGCTGGTGATGGAAGCGTTGCGGCAATTGCGCTTCGAAGGCAGGAACGATGTCATCGCCAAGCTGCAGGTGGTGCTGGCTGCGCCCGATATCGACGCCGATGTCTTCCGCAAGCAGATCGAGGTCGTCGGCCGGCTCAATCCGCCACTCACCGTGCTGGTGTCCAAGGACGACCGGGCCTTAAAAGCATCCTCCATACTGGGCGCTGATGTCACCCGCATCGGTGCGCTTGACGTCACCGATCCGCAGGTTCAGGAAGCGGCCCTGAAAGAGGGCGTGCAATTCGTCGATATCTCCAATCTGGAGGCGTCGGACCCACTCAATCACGACCGTTATGCCGCGCTGGCCTCCATGGTTCCGCAGCTGGAGGCAAGCAGGCGCGGTGGTGATATCAATAGTGCAGGAGCCTTCGTATTCGATGCGATCGGCGCAACGGTCTCCAGCCCCTTCCGCCTTGCGAGCCAGGTGGTGAACCCGCAATAGGCTTTGCGGGTTCCTGCTGACATCAGGGTTTCAGAAATCCCAGTCTTCATCTTCAGTCGCGACTGCCTTGCCGATGACATAGGACGAGCCGGATCCGGAGAAAAAGTCGTGGTTCTCGTCGGCATTGGGTGAGAGTGCCGACAGGATCGCTGGATTGACCCGGCAGGCCTCGGCGGGAAACAGCGCCTCGTAACCCAGATTCATAAGGGCCTTGTTGGCGTTGTAATGCAGGAACTGCTTGACATCCTCGGTCAGGCCAACGCCGTCATAGAGGTCTTCGGTATATTTCGCCTCGTTATCGTAAAGTTCGAGCAGGAGATCGAAGGCGAAGTCCTTGATCTCCTGTCTCTCCTTTTCGCCGAGGCGCTCCACCGCCCGCTGGAACTTGTAGCCGATATAATAGCCATGCACGGCCTCGTCGCGGATGATGAGGCGGATCAAATCCGCCGTATTGGTAAGCTTGGCGCGGCTTGACCAGAACATCGGCAGGTAGAAGCCGGAATAGAACAGAAAGCTTTCCAGGAACACGCTGGCGATCTTCTTTTTCAGCGGATCGCCGCTGTCATATTCGCGCATGATCAGCGCGGATTTGCGTTGCAGGAACTCGTTTTCCTCAGACCAGCGATAGGCATCGTCGACATCAGGCGTGGAGCATAGCGTCGAGAAGATCGAGGAATAGGAGCGGGCGTGCACGGCCTCCATGAAGGAAATGTTGGAGAGCACGGCCTCCTCATGCGGCGTGGCCGAATCCGCCATCAGCCGCACGGCGCCGACACCGTTCTGGATGGTGTCGAGCAATGTCAGCCCGGTGAAGACACGGATGGTCAGCTTCTGTTCTTCCGGCTTCAGCGTTCCCCAGGAGGGAATGTCGTTGGAGAGCGGCACCTTTTCCGGAAGCCAGAAATTCGAGGTCAGGCGGTTCCAGACTTCGAGATCCTTGTCGTCCTCGATGCGGTTCCAGTTGACCGCGCGAATGCGGGACGCGGGTTTTACGGCGATGTTCATTGTCTTGTCCCTCAATTCAGAGCGTGCAGGAAACGCAGCCCTGAACCTGCGTGCCTTCCAGCGCCATCTGGCGCAAACGGATGTAGTAGATGGTCTTGATGCCCTTCTTCCAGGCGTAGATCTGCGCCCGGTTGATATCGCGCGTCGTTGCCGTATCGCGGAAGAACAGCGTCAGAGACAGGCCCTGATCGACATGCTGGGTGGCCGCCGCATAGGTGTCGATGATCTTCTCAGGACCGATCTCATAGGCATCCTGATAATATTCGAGATTGTCGTTCGAGAGATAGGAAGCCGGGTAATAAACGCGGCCGATCTTGCCTTCCTTGCGGATTTCGATCTTCGAGACGATTGGATGAATGGAAGACGTCGAGTGGTTGATATAGGAGATCGAACCTGTCGGCGGCACGGCTTGTAGGTTCTGGTTATAAAGACCTGATGCCATGACGTCCTGCCTCAGCGCCTTCCAGTCCTCCTGCGTCGGAATGGCAATGCCGGCCTTTTCGAACAGTTCCTTCACCTTTTCGGTCGCGGGCAACCATTCCCGGTCGGTATATTTGTCGAAATAGTCACCCGAGGCATATTTCGAATTTTCAAAGCCCTTGAAGCTCTGGCCTCTTTCCACCGCCAGCCGGTTGCTGGCGCGGATGGCATGATAGGTCACGGTGTAGAAATAGATATTGGTGAAATCGACGCCCTCTTCGGAACCGTAGAAGATGCGTTCGCGCGCCAGATAGCCGTGCAGGTTCATCTGGCCGAGCCCGATGGCGTGGCTCGCATCATTGCCCTTTTCCACCGAGGGGACGGAGGAAATGTGGCTCATATCAGACACTGCTGTCAGCGCCCGGATGGAGGTCTCGATGGTCTTGCCGAAATCGGCCGAATCCATTGCAGCGGCAATGTTGAGCGAACCGAGATTGCAGGAAATATCCTTGCCCATATGGCTGTAGGACAGATCGGCATTGAATTCACTCGCTTCGCTGACCTGCAGGATTTCCGAGCAGAGATTGCTCATGCTGATGCGGCCGGCGATCGGATTGGCGCGGTTCACCGTGTCCTCGAACATGATGTAGGGGTAACCGCTCTCGAACTGGATTTCGGCGATCACCTGAAAGAATTCGCGCGCCTTGATCTTCTTCTTGCGGATGCGGCTGTCGGCGACCATTTCGTGATATTTTTCGCTGACCGAAATCTCGGTCAACGGCACGCCATAGACCCGCTCCACATCATAGGGCGAGAACAGATACATGTCCTCGTTGTTGCGGGCGAGTTCGAAGGTGATGTCGGGGATCACCACGCCGAGCGACAGCGTCTTGATGCGGATTTTTTCGTCGGCGTTTTCGCGCTTGGTATCAAGGAAGCGCATGATGTCAGGGTGATGGGCATGTAGATAGACCGCGCCAGCACCCTGGCGTGCGCCAAGCTGGTTGGCATAGGAAAAAGAATCTTCCAGCAGCTTCATCACGGGAATAACGCCGGAAGACTGGTTTTCGATCTGTTTGATCGGCGCTCCGAATTCGCGAATATTGGTCAAGGACAGCGCCACGCCGCCGCCGCGCTTGGAAAGCTGCAAGGCCGAATTGATGGAGCGGCCGATGCTTTCCATATTGTCTTCCACCCGCAGCAGAAAACACGAGACCAGCTCGCCGCGGCTCTTTTTGCCGGCATTGAGGAATGTCGGGGTGGCCGGCTGGAAGCGGCCTGAAATGATTTCATCGACCAGATTGCGGGCAAGCTGCTCATCACCACGCGCAAGGGCCAGCGCCACCATGCAGACGCGATCCTCATAACGCTCCAGATAACGTTTTCCGTCGAAGGTCTTCAGCGTATAGGAGGTGTAATATTTGAAGGCGCCGAGAAAGGTCGGGAAGCGGAATTTCCGGGCATAGGCCTCGTCATAGAGGTCACGAACAAAATTGAAGGAATACTGGTCCAGCACCTCCTGCTCGTAATATCCCTCCGTCACCAGATAATCGAGCTTTTCCCTGAGGTTATGGAAAAATACCGTGTTCTGGTTGACGTGCTGGAGGAAATATTGCCGGGCGGCCAGCCGATCCTTGTCGAGCTGGATCTTCCCGTTCTCGTCGTAAAGGTTCAGCATCGCGTTCAGCGCGTGATAGTCCAGCCCCGCATCAAGCGGTTTCTGGCTTGCGGCTGCCGGCTGTTTGGCGTCCTTGCGCAGCGCGCTCGAGGTCAGCGTGTCCAAAATCGTTCCAATCCATGTTTGACGTTGGCGACGTCTTCTTCCGTGCCGAGAAGCTCGAAGCGATAGAGAAACGGCACCGCGCATTTGCGCGAGACGATATCTCCGGCGGATGCGAAAGCGGCGCCAAAATTCGTGTTTCCCGCCGCGATGACGCCGCGAATGAGATTTCGGTTGGAGGGCTCGTTCAAAAACCGGATGACCGGCTTAGGCACGGCCCCTTTGGTGCCGCCGCCCCCATAGGTGGGGGTGACCAGCACATAGGGTTCCGACACATGAGGCACGTCGTCCTCAGCGCCGAGCGGCAGGCGAAACAAACGCCGCCCCAGTTTCAGAAGGAAACGATGGGTGTTTTCAGAGCGGCTGGAATAGTAGACGATCAGGCCCATCGCCTTACCGCCTCAGCTGATCGAGCCGATCATATCCGGCCGGAAACCCGCCCAATGGCGCTCGCCGGCGACGACCACGGGAACCTGCATGTAACCAAGACCCCGGACGTGATCGAGCGCATCCGCATCTTCGGAGATATCGATGATCTCATAGGGAATACCAATGCGGTCGAGCGCACGATAGGTGGCGGTGCACTGGACGCAGGCGGGTTTGCTGTAAACGGTGACGGTCATGATTTCCTCTCTCGAAGCCGATTTCGGACACGGCTCAACATTGCCGATTACAATCGCAATCGGGTGGCGGTGGATCTGTCATTCAGGTGAGGCACGTAGCCCAGGCAACTCTTCGCATTTTCGGATAGAAACCGGGGTCCGGTTTTCCCAAAATGCTGCAAGCCGCACAAAATCACTCTCTACGCCGACGAGCGCAGCAACTTAAAGAAATGCACTGGCATGACTTCACCCCGAAGCTTGTTCTGGAGGGGGCAGAAAAGGGCGCACGCAAATCATTTGCGTCAACACCTTCCTCCGGACACCCCGCCCGTGGACGTTTGCGCTCAAGGCAGGTCTCCTGACTTGCGGGTCACAACATCTATTCCGGCCTTCCCGGAGCTTTTGGCTCCAGTGACCCAAATCGGAACGATGCTCGCCGCTTACAGTTGCGGGGGCAGTTTCGGCCTTGTTCCGCCATGATGGCGTTACGCACCGAATTCCCGTCTTAGCTCCCAATCCTTGCGAATCGGAAGAACCTTGAACACCACATATAGTATATAAGGAAATTTTTACGTCAATGAATAGACACACAAAAGCCCCACCCTGTGGATCAAAAAGATTCAACACATGGTCAACAAAGGCTTAACGGCAAACGCGCTTTGCCGGTAAAGAACTGGAAAGCGTTAATCTATTCCCAGATATCGATATGAATATCGGCTGGACGCGCGTTTTCGATCACCCTTTTTCCGTTGGGAAGATCGTTTTCGAAAAGCTTGGCATGGATCTGAGCGGCATCGAGACCATAACCCTGCCATCTGTTCCGCAGCCTCTCTTCCAGCACGGCGACGGACGGGCCCACGAAGATGGTGAGGTCAAAGCTCTCGGAAAGGCTTGTCCAGGGCGCTTCGTTCAGCAGCAGATAATTGCCTTCGGCAAGGACAAAGCGCGTTTCCGGCGCAATCGCCCGGGCGGACGCAATGGCAATTTCCCGGGAGCGGTCGAAAACCGGAACAAGCACCTCCTGCCCGCCCTTGCGGACGGCGGAGACGATATCCAGGAAGCCGCGCACATCAAAAGTTTCAGGTGCGCCTTTTCGCGGCAGCAGTCCCCGTTCCTCAAGAATGCCATTGTCCATATGGAAGCCATCCATGGGCAGGACGGCGGCCGTTTCGCCTCGCGCCCGCAAGGCCTCAAAAAGAGCATCCGCAAGCGTGGATTTGCCGGCCCCAGGGGGACCGGCAATGGCTATGATGAAACGGGATTGACCCTCTGCCCGCCGAAGAACGTCTTCGACGATCGTCTCAAGCTTCAGCGTCATGCGGCAAGCGTTTCCTTCGGCGCTTCCTTGGCGCCGGTCATGAAGGCGACGGCGTCGGACATGGAATAGTCCTTCGGATTGATGACGCACAGGCGCTTACCGAGCCGGTGGATATGGATGCGATCCGCAACCTCGAAAACATGCGGCATGTTATGCGAGATCAGGACAATCGGCAGACCGCGGGAGCGCACATCCAGAATAAGCTCGAGAACGCGACGGCTTTCCTTGACGCCGAGTGCCGCCGTCGGCTCGTCGAGGATGACGACCTTGGAGCCAAAGGCTGCCGCACGCGCCACCGCCACGCCCTGGCGCTGACCGCCGGAGAGGGTTTCCACCGCCTGATTGATGTTCTGGATCGTCATCAGGCCGAGTTCCGACAGTTTTTCGCGGGCGAATTTTTCCATGGCCGGGCGGTCGAGCGCCCGGAACAGGCTGCCCTGAATGCCGGGCTTGCGGATTTCACGGCCGAGAAACATATTGTCAGCTATGGACAATGCGGGAGACAGCGCAAGGTTCTGATAGACGGTTTCGATGCCCGCCTTGCGCGCCTCGATCGGCGAGCGGAACTGCACCGGCTTGCCTTCCAGCCTGATCTCCCCTTCATCGGGTGTCACCGCACCGGAAATCGCCTTGATGAGAGAGGATTTGCCGGCGCCGTTATCACCGATGACGGCAAGGATTTCGCCCGGATAAAGGTCGAAATCGGCATTGTCGAGGGCGGTCACACGACCGTAGCGTTTGACGAGATTGCGTGCTGTGAGGATAGGTTCTTTTGCCATCAGCCTGCTACCTTTCTGATCCACTGGTCGATTGCGACAGCCAAGATGATAAGGACGCCGATCAACAGATAGGTCCATTGCGGGTCTGTGCCGATAAGCCGGAGACCGAGTGAAAAGACGCCGACGATCAGCGCACCGAAAATCATGCCCATGATGGAGCCGCGTCCGCCGAACAGTGACAGGCCGCCGATAACCACCGCGGTGATGGATTCGATGTTGGCGAACTGGCCGGCGGTCGGCGAAACCGAGCCGATGCGGCCAATGAGGGCCCAGCCGGCAAAGGCGCAGATGAGACCGGACAGGGTATAAACGGTGGTCAGCATACGCTTGACATTGACACCAGCGAGTTCCGCAGCATCAGGATCGTCACCCACGGCATAAAGATGGCGGCCCCAGGCGGTGCGGTTCAGCACATACCAGAGCAGGGCGACCAGCAGAACCATGGCAATGACGCCATAGGTGAAGACCGCGTTGCCGAAACGGATATTCGCGCCGAAGAACTGCAGGATCGGCGCCTGCTGGGCGATGTCCTGAGCCCGGATCGTCTCATTCGCGGAATAGAGGAAGTTGGTCGCAAGCACGATCTGCCACATGCCAAGCGTGACGATGAAGGGCGGCAGGCGCATGCGCGAAACCAGCACGCCGTTGATGAAGCCGCAAAATGCACCGACGGCGAGGCCACAGAGAATGGAAAGCTCCGCCGGAAGACCGTAACGGAAGGTAAACTGCCCCATGACGACGGAGGACAGAACCATGATCGCGCCAACCGAAAGGTCGATGCCGGCCGTCAGGATGACCAGCGATTGCGCTGCGCCAACGATGCCGACGATCGCGACCTGCTGCAGGATGAGGGTTAGCGAGAAGGCGGAGAAAAACTTGCCGCCAAGGAGCAGGCCGAAAATAATCAGCGACAGCACCAGAACGATAAGCGGCACCGCCGCCGGGCTGGAATGGAGAAAATGCTGGAATTTTTCCAGCGCACTCTTGTCGTGCGTATCGAAAGCGGCGACCTGCGTCGAACTTCCCGAAAGCACCTTTTCAAATTCATTATGCGGCTGAGCCCGCACCGGCTGATCGCTCATTGGATTTTCCTCCCGATCGCTCTATCGCATCAGCCCTGACACCTGGGTCTATCTCCAAAGAGAATGATGCGTAGATTTCAAAGTGTTGTGAAGCGGCCTGTGTCATCCCCGCAGGGGCGCGCAACGCGCTCGTTTATTCCTTTGTCCGATCCCCCGGATCGTGCCTGATATTCATTCTGGTCCAAGGGCGGGGGCACGAATGCCCCCGCGGGTTTCAACGTTGAGGCATCATCCCCAGCACTTGTTGAGACCTTCCTTCGTATCGATCGAGTCGAGGCCCTTGACCGGCTTGTCGGTTACCAGCGTCACGCCGGTATCGACGAAGTTCTTGCCTTCGGTCGGCTTCGGCTTTTCGCCCGTATCGGCAAACTTCTTGACGGCTTCGACGCCGAGCGCCGCCATCAGCAGCGGATATTGCTGAGAGGTCGCGCCGATCACGCCTTCCGCCACGTTCTTGACGCCCGGGCAACCACCGTCGACGGATACGATCAGAACATCCTTTTCGCGGCCGACCGCCTTCAGCGCCTCATAAGCGCCGGCAGCTGCGGGCTCGTTGATGGTGTGGACGACGTTGATGGTGGGGTCCTTCTGCAGCAGATTTTCCATCGCTGCACGGCCGCCTTCTTCGTTACCATTGGTGACATCGTGACCGACGATACGCGGATCGCTCTCGTCGCCGATCTTGTTGATGTCCTTCACGTCGATGCCAAAGCCCTTCATGAAGCCCTGGTTGCGCAGCACATCAACCGTCGGCTGGGAGGGGGTGAGGTTGAGGAAGGCGATTTTCGCATCCTTGGCCTTGTCGCCGAGGCTGCCGGCAGCCCATTTGCCGATCAGTTCACCAGCGAGAAGATTGTCGGTGGCGAAGGTGGAATCGGCGGCATCAACGGGTTCGAGCGGTGTATCGAGGGCGATGACCAGAAGACCGGCATCACGCGCCTTCTGCACGGCCGGAACGATGCCCTTGGTGTCCGATGCGGTGATCAGGATACCCTTGGCGCCATCGGCAATGCAGGTCTCGATGGCGGCGACCTGGCTTTCGGAATCGCCGTCGATCTTGCCGGCATAGGATTTCAGCGTCACGCCGAGCTCTTTGGCCTTGGCGGTCGCTCCTTCTTTCATCTTGACGAAGAAGGGATTGGTATCGGTTTTGGTGATGAGGCAAACCGAAGTATCGGCTGCAGACGCAACGGACGCGAAAGAAACGCCAAGCGCAAGCGCGCCCAGAAGAGCGGAAACAGTGGTCTTCATGAGATCCTCCCAATGGATATTTGAGCACCGTGACGGTTACCCGACGATCCCGTCTCCTCCGAGAACAATGATCGTTGACCCAGATGGAACCACCAAAGGAAACGGCTGTCAATAAATAAATCCGATTGAATTATTAATTCTCTATGGCATTCTAATAGGCGGCAGGGAGGAATATCGCCGCGTCGTTTAACGTTGCGATAGCAAGATTGCCATAAAGCCTGCTGTATCGGTCGCGACGGATATTGCGGGCGGGAGGATGACATATGAGACAATCTGTCGAGACGGCGCCGCCGGCGTCGCCCACCACCATGGATATAAGCAGCGGCGCCAACCAGATCGGGGTGCGCGCCTATAATGAGCGGCTCGTGCTGTCCCTCGTTCGCCGCCACGGCGGACTGTCAAAAGCCGAAATATCAAGACTTTGCGGACTTTCGGCACAGACCGTCTCCGTCATCATGCGGTCGCTAGAGAAGGACGGACTTCTCATTCGTGGTGAAAGACTGCGCGGCAAAGTCGGCCAGCCTTCGACGCCGATGCGGCTTAATCCTGACGCCGTCTTTTCTTTTGGTGTGAAGATCGGCCGGCGCAGCGTCGATCTTGTGCTGATGGATTTTGTCGGCCGGATCAGGCTCAAGCTGCGCAAAACCTATCCCTATCCCATGCCGGAATGGATATTGCCATTTGTAATCGACGGCATAACGGAGCTCGAATCGAAGCTTTCGCCGGCCGAGCGAGAGAAAATTGCCGGCGTCGGCATCGCCGCGCCATTCGAATTGTGGAACTGGGCGCAGGAAGTGGGCGCTCCGCAGATTGAAATGGAGCGATGGCGGGGCGTGGATATCCGGTCGGAAATTGCCGAAAGCGTCAGCTATCCCGTTTTTCTGCAAAACGACGCGACCAGTGCCTGTGGCGCTGAACTGGTTTTTGGAACAGGCCAGCATTATCCGGATTTCCTCTACGTCTTCATCGGTTCCTTTATCGGCGGCGGCGTCGTTTTGAATTCGGCGCTGTTTTCCGGAAAGACGGGAACGGCCGGCGCGATCGGCCCGCTGCCGGTGCAAGGGCAGGACGGCAATACCGTCCAGCTTCTGAAAATCGCGTCGATCTTCGTTCTGGAAAACATGCTGCGGGACAGGGGCATCGATCCGCGTCCCCTCTGGTTTTCTCCAGACGAATGGATCGATTTCGGCGAACCGCTGGAAAGCTGGATCCGAAAAACTGCCGCAGCTCTGGCGCAGGCAGTCATTGCCGCCGCCTCCATCATCGATTTTTCGAGCGTCATCATCGACGGCGGTTTTCCCGATTGGGTCAGAACAAGGATCGTAGCCGCCACCCGCCTTGCCCTTAAACACCACGATTTGCAGGGTGTCACGCTGCCTGAAATCATCGAAGGTGCGGTGGGTAGCCAGGCGCGGGCAATCGGCGGTGCGAGCCTACCGCTGTTTTCGCGCTACCTCATCGATCAGAACGTTCTGTTCAAGGACACGACCGGCTGAGCCTTTGTCGGAGCCCACCGATTTTTGCTTACCCGGCTTTTCATTCGATTTCTGCCGGTCACTCGCCAGCGGCGTGCTGCATGATCGCCGCCAGAAAGGCTGGCCCGTAGCGCTCCAGCTTGGTGTCTCCGACGCCGGGAATCCCAGCCATTTCCTTCGCGGAGACCGGTTTTGCCGTGGCAAGTTCTATCAGGGTCTTGTCATGGAAAATCACATAGGGCGGAACGTTCTGCGCACGGGCAATTTCCATGCGCTTCGCACGCAGAGCCTCAAAAAGACTGCGATCAGCTTCAGGCAAAATCGTCGATACCGTGTTGCGGGGCGTCTGTTGCCGGGCAGAACGCGGAGCAGATGGTATCCTCAGCATCAACGCAGGTTTTTCGCGCAGGAACCGCCGTCCATCTTCGGAAATGGACAGACCACCATGCCCGGACAGATCCACTTCAATCATGCGTAACGCAACCAGTTGACGCAGAATGGCGCGCCAGGTGCGATTGTCATGTTCTTTACCTATACCGTATGTCGTGATGCGATCATGTCCGAAGCGGGAAATCCGCTCATCCTCGACCCCCAGCAACACACGGATGACATAGGCTTGGCCAAAACGTTCACCGGTGCGATAAATACAGGACAGAAGCTTCTGTGCGGCGATGGCCCCGTCAAACAGGTCCGGCGGCTCGGCGCAGGTATCGCAATTACCGCAGGGCTGACACCGGTCGCCGAAATAGGACAGCAGAACCTGCCTGCGGCAGCTCGCGGTTTCCGCAAGGCCGAGCAGCGCGTCAAGCTTCTGGCGCTCCATATATTTGCGCTGGTCCGCAGCATCCGACTCTTCGATAAAGCGGTTGCGCAGGGCGATGTCTTCGTAACCGTAGAGCATGAGTACGTCCGATGGCAGACCATCGCGGCCGGCTCGGCCCGTTTCCTGATAATAGGCTTCGATGCTGCCGGGCAGATCAATATGAACGACGAAGCGCACATCGGGCTTGTCTATGCCCATGCCAAAAGCGACGGTCGCGACAATGATGACCGCCTCGCCGTGCTGGAAACGGGTCTGGTTCTCCTCGCGGGCGGCCTTGTCCATCCCAGCGTGATAGGGCAGTGCATCGCGCCCCTCCTCCCGCAGCCATGCGGCCGTTTCGTCCACCTTCCGTTTGGAAAGGCAATAGACGATCCCGCTTTCACTGTCGCGGTCCTTCAAAAAGCGCTTCAGCTGCGCGCGTGGATTATCCTTTTCCATGATCGCATAGCGGATATTGGGCCTATCGAAGCCGGCGATGAAGGCGTCATCCTCTTCGATTCCCAGGTGACCGAGAATTTCGGTGCGCGTAGGCCCATCGGCCGTTGCTGTCAGCGCCATGCGTGGCGTGTCGGGAAAACGCTCGATCAGCGTATCAAGCTGGCGGTAAGGTGGCCGGAAATCATGCCCCCATTGAGACAGGCAATGGGCTTCATCGATAGCGATCAGCGACAGGGCAATGGGCTGGAGGGCGTCCAGGACATCCGGCTTGAGAAGGGTTTCCGGTGCGGCATAAAGAATGTCGACTTTACCGGCCCGCATATCCCGCCAGAGCGCGCGCCGCTCTTCAGGAGAGAGATCGGAATTAAGAGCCTCCGCACGCACGCCCGCCTGACGCAGGGCAGCGACCTGATCGACCATCAGCGCGATGAGCGGCGAGACGATCAGCCCCATACCGTCGCGTGCAAGCGCTGGAATCTGGTAACAAAGCGACTTCCCACCACCTGTCGGCATCAAAACGAAAGCATTATTGCCCGCCACCACGTGCTGGATGATTTCGGCCTGCCGCCCACGAAACACATCGTAGCCATAGACGGTCTTGAGGATATGCAAGGGATCAGCGGTCACGGCAGCTTTTATCCGAACTGGAATGATGGCGCATCATCACCGTTTTGGGGTCTATGGCAATCCCGAAGATGGAATTGGTCATGGAAGTGCGTAGCGGGATTGATTTTATGACCAGCAGCCCTGTTTTACCGTTGGCAGCGGTGCGGGTCCGCTTTTATATTCCGGACGCCAAAAAGGGCTCGGAGTTTCCCCGGAGCCCTTTGATATGTTTGGTAGGAATTGGTTGCGGGGGCAGGATTTGAACCTGCGGCCTTCAGGTTATGAGCCTGACGAGCTACCGGGCTGCTCCACC